>Ga0123337_10000003_pt1 | contig 474236 bp, 408 predicted proteins | sample frozenSSSSmetaG_FD_89792 | JGI IMG/M metagenome (GOLD analysis project Ga0123337, IMG submission 89792) | Glacier valley bacterial and archeal communities from Borup Fiord, Nunavut, Canada, to study Microbial Dark Matter (Phase II) -... | ecosystem: Environmental > Aquatic > Freshwater > Ice...
ATGTATTTTGCAGTGCTATAATCTATACCCCCTTTGGACAGTATAAGCTCCAGAGGTAATGAATAACCACGACCCGTCCGTACAATGGAAAAGGCGCTAGGCTGATCTGTTGGGATCAGGTAAAGGTTTTTGATTTTGCGCTTTCCCTGATCGGTGCCTACCTGGAATTTTGTGCTTTCAGGTTCGATACCCAATTCTTCAATGGTAGCTGATGGGAATATGATTTTTCCTGTGGTGGAGATGTAACCGGTTGACAAAGCCTTCTTCTTGATGGTCTCTTTACTTTTTGGCTGGTTTTCTTCGGGTGAGAAAAACCGGATTTCTTTTGGTGTCATAAAAGTTTGTTTTCGTGAAATTAGGTTTGCAATATACCAATCTAACGGGTTTTCTTGCTATTTTCATCTTCACGTTTCAACTGCCAATTACTATCATTGTACAATTTGGCATTGCATATTTAATTTAAAAGGAAATTAATGGGTGCAGCAGATGATTTTTTACAGTCGTTATTAAAGAGCCATCCGGAAATAGCAACCGGGAAGTTGGGCGAAGACCAGCTCGGGAAGCTAATCTCAGGCCATCAGCATAAGATCAACAGTATCGGACTTGAAGATTTTGATGGACTAAGCCCGGAGCAAATGCACCGTCTGCTGCATACACCCCTTTCGCCGGAAAGTTTAATGTCGGTTAAGGTTGGCATTGAAAGGCATCTGGATAAAGTACCTCTCTTCAAACTTTCAGAATTACTGTTGTCCGAAATCCATACTGCCAAAACGTTGAAACTTACGGCAAAAGGTAATTTGCCGGTACGGATATGTGAACTGCTGCACGGCCAGGACCTGATCCAATGGGAATATATGCATTACGTCAAAAGAATTACCGAGGATGACATTCCTTATATATGGCCGTTAAAGCATTACTTGCTGGATACAAGGATAATAAAAAAACGCAGCAACAGTTTGTCTTTAACAAAACAAGGTGAAACTTTTTTGAAAGGACCGGCAGTTTTACGGTTTACCAGTCTTTTAAATTACTTTTCAAGCCAGTTTCATTGGGGCAATTTTTATGATTTTGATGATGATGGAAAATGCGGTCAGCTGGGCTGGGCCTATTCATTGCTACTCTTATCACGGGACGGCTCAAAATCTCACGAAAGTAAATTTTACAGTCTTAAATGGATGCAGGCATTTGAGAAGGGGTTATGGCAGGCAGATAAGCAAGAGTCAGAAAGAGAAGCATTAGAATTTTACCACCGTGCCTACGCCGTACGCTTTTTTGAAAGCTTTGGAAACTGGTTTGGTCTTGTAAACATTGAAAGACGGCCAGCGCGTGAGCACGCTTTTATGAAAGAGATGCTGATAACTAAATCTGAGCTTTTTGATCAGTTATTAGATTTTAAGGCCTGACCGTGAGGAAAGCCGTCATCTAATTCGGAACAACAGCGTAACGAAACACGGGGTAAAACAGAAAATTGATTTGGTTTCTTAACTTACACCTATATTAACCACTCAAAATGGAAGCACAAATAGAACCGATTATTTTTAAGGAAGATGTCATGGTTAGGATCGAGCTGCTTGATGGAAGTTTTGAGGTCAATGAGGAATTGCTCTATGTGATCCAGCACCGCATCAGCCCTTGAACTGTCTTCGATAAGCGGGCTCAAAGAAATAACAGAGCAAGATTTCTTTGAAATTTTCACGCCCTGTTTAATGCTCATTATGGCTTAAAGTAGCTGGGCTATGACTCGGATCTGTTGCTCCGAGACCAATTAAATTCGTGTGCATCTTTCTCAGGTAGGGTAGGAAAGGATTCAGCTCTCTGGGTTTCTATTTAACATAAGATAACTTATGTAATTCAACCATAATTTGGTGAAAACCCCCACTCCAATCCACCTAATGCAGCCACACTTGACTGCCCTTCAATGGATCATAAGAAGGAACGTACTCAATATACCCAAACTCCTGTAAGTCCTTAATAACCTTATGATACGTCGCAGTGCTTTTGATCCTTGACAACTTCATGACCTTCCTTCGCGAAATGTTAAACAAATTCTCCCTGTTATTTTGCAGCCACAGTAACAGAAGAGCTGTGTAAAATGCTAAATGCCAAGTATTGATCCGGTTGTCCAACGATATGGCAGAGAGGTATTCCATTAATTTATCCGTCTTCATAACAACATCAGTTTGTTTTCGATAATAGTTTTTCTATTTCATCGGAACGGTAGTAGAACGATCCACCGATTTTGGATGGTTTGAGCTGACCGTTGATCCTGAGGTTTTGTAATGTCCCGGGCGAGATCTGCAGGATCTTTCTGACCTCATTCCCTTTGAGCCATTTTTTAGGGCTTTCCGGCTTTGACAACAGGATCGTTTTCAGGTCATCGAGGATCTGTAAACGCAAGTCTTGCAGATCCTCCTTTGTGACCAATTCGACATGCATGGGACAGTTTTTTAAGGTTTTATGTTGATCGAAATTCTGCTAGCCCGTCCTTTATAATAAGAAGGCTCGTAACTGACATATCCGTAGTTATCCAGGTCATGGATCAATTTATGGTAGGTTGCACTACTGGAAATTTTAGCAACGCTCATGACCTGTTTGCTGTAAAGTTCCAGATAGGCTTTACCTGGTTGCTTCTGCCAAAGTGCTGCCAGCGTAGCAAATAACCCGATGTGTGAAATACTGATCCTGGGGTCTTTTTGGATTGCTGCCATGAAACTGGTCAACACGTTAGCGCTGTTCATAACATTTGTATTTCAAACAGACATACCTTTTCTCTTGCCCGATTTTTGGGACGGGGCTTGACTCTCATCATCCATACCAGCTTTTGCAGTTTGTTTTTTGCTATCCTGTTTTTCCGACTGGGTTTCTCCTCCGGATTTTTTCTCTCCCTGGCCTTGACGAATTCGGTGCTGCATTTCATCGTAAACTGCCACAGACTTAAACTGGGGATTGGCTTCCACGAAACGCTTTTGTTCAACACCATTTTCAGAGAAGGTTACTGACTGGCGGTTTCCTCGTTGAAGGGATTCCAGCAGGCGCGTTTTGTCCTGTTCACTTTTGAGCTCAATGATCGGGTGCCTGGCCAACGCCTTTTCAAGGTCAAAACCATATTGCTGACTGAATTGTTTGATTTTGTAGTTGCCGTTTGCTGCTGTCTCTTTGAAATCCAGTTGTTGCCATGCGTTGTATATCTGGCCTTCCTTGTTGATAAGGTCTTTGTTTACAGAGCGTCCGTCAAGCAGATTGAAGGCTTCCTTTAAAGTAATGTTTCCACCTTCCTTGTTAATGTAAAAGGTCTGGGTTATGCTATCTGTGGCATTCGGTTTTTTTAGCGAAGCAGTATAGCTGTTGAAGAAATACATATCGCTTTGTGCAGATTTTTTAAAATGCAATGACGCGCTTAGCTCATCCTTCCCGTAAGCAGCACTGTGATCGAGCCGAAATTCAGTTTGCCCTTTGCTTAGGTTGGCTTTCAGCTGATTTTCTGGATTGTCGCCAAATCCAGTGTATTTTACCTGGTCTTTTAGGAATTCGAAATTTTTCTCGTTCATGATTGTAAGTGTTTAAATGGTGATTGAGATGTTGTCAGGAAACGGACCTGGCGCGAACAATGGTTTTATTTTTAACCCTTATCGCAAGATGCCTGCCCCCTTCTTTTTCTGTCAGACGTATTGACAGAAATTTCTTGTCCGGAATTGTGAATTTGGAGAGGGCAATCACAAAGATGTTGTAGGATTGTCCTTCGACTCTGGTTATATCTCCCTTTTGTAGAACCGGAATAATTTCCTTTTCCTGTACAGCCGTTCGTTTTGCCTGCTTTTTGTCCCTGATAAAGAAACGAAAGTTCTCGATCTGATAGGAGAGGTCGGAACGGTTAGCGAGTTGGAACCGAAAGAAAATAATATCCTGATCCGTATAGATCCCTTGTAGCGTCAAGCGGGCCTGACCGATATGATCTGTAATATTTAAAGCGTTCTTTCGGGCGGGAACCCGGTTTTCTAAGATCATTTGGGCGGTTTGTTCAATATCGGCCTCACTTACCCGCTGGAAAATAGCCGATGGCGCTGATTTGTGTTCACCGGTCAATATTAGGTTGAGCTGTAAGGGTTCGTCTGCGTAATCAACGTTAAATGAAAAAAGTTGACCATCTGAGGTAATCACGGTCAGGTTAGTCTGTTGAAAATCTTTTTTTGCAGCTTTAACGAGTAGGATATTCTCAATACCTCTCACCTTTTGTACCAGCACATCGCGGCTGCCCTTGTCCACACTTTTGATCGCAAAAGGAAAGACGAGGTTCACGGTCTTATTAAAGGTGATTTCAAGTGGCAAAGGCTCAGTGGCAAAAAGCTGCATTTGTTGAGAAAAGCCCTCAAGGGCAAGCAGAAAAATGAAAGATAAAACCCAGGATAATCGGATTGATGTCATGACTAGGAAGTTGATGGTGAAGAAAAGGTTCTAAATCGCCTTGGCGTTGCCGTCACGTAGCAATACCTGATACCCCGCTTTGACGGTCACTTTGACCAGCCGTGCCTTTTTGCCAAGCAAAGTTTTTGCTGCCTGAATACCTGCACTGGCCGCTTGTGCACCCAGTGAGGAATCAAAAGTGCCAATATTAAGCCCGTTGATATCCTGGCTCAAAGACTGCTTGCCAACGTCACGACTGATCGCTCCGGGGATGTAGATGCCAGCGATTCCATCCAGATCATAAACCGAAAGCTTGACGGGTAGTAGGGCATTTTCATGGCGAATGGTTATAATCTCAACCATCAACCGTTCATTATTAAGTGTAGCCGTCCCGAAAATGAAGCTGTCTTTTGGTATTAGAATTCCACCAATGTAAATATCACCTGTAAGCCTTATCTTGATAGTGGAACCACTGACGAGCTGCTGGTCCTGATCTATTACGGCCGGGATGGCGTTTTGAGTTGATGCGGCAGGCTCGGCGTCAAGAGAAAAGAAACCATTCTGCTGAAAGGGCAGCGAAGAGACCTGACTGGTCGACAGAGAATCATCGCCCAGATAGGTGATCAGATCAGGTTCTGGGGAGTTAGTTACGGCAAAGACTTGTTTTTGATTGGCTTGTGATTGTTTTTGGATCTTGTCAGTGAGTCTTTCTGGATGCTGGATGTCAAGAATCTTTTCAAGCATGCCATTGAGCTGCTCCATTTCCGGATCTTCTTCCCCTGACACCGGATCGCTTTGCATGGCAGCCATCATGGATTCCAGCCTTTGAATTTCATGGCTCTTCTCCATATCAGCAGACTCTAAAGACACGGGCGTTTCAGTAAGATCGGCTTTGTTTTTTGGGCTAAATTCGGACTGCGCAGATTGGGATATCACCACGTCGAGTTCTTTAAGCTTTCCGAAAACCCGGGCTTCATTGGGATTATCGTATCTTCTTCCTTTATAAAAAACAGGACCAACCCTTTTTTGACTATCGTAAGGTCCCTCCAGACCCTGAAGCGGTACACCGGAAAGTGGGTCATAGGTAGCTGGCTGTTGCTGACGGTAAGGATCTCTTTTGATCTGTTCAGCCCTTTTGGCAGAATCCTCAGCGGATTTTTGGTAGTAGCTTAACTTGTCCATGCGCTTGTCTTTCAGAAATGCATCCGGAAGACTGGTGTTAAAGCCGGAAGCTTCTGTTGAATTAGTCTCGCTGGTCTTGAGATTTTTGACCACCAAAAGCCAGTAAAGGAGCGTGACAAAGGGAAGTACAAGGAGTGGTAGTGCCGTGTAGAATTTTCGCTTTTGCAAAAAGCTGATGGAATAATTAGCGTTTTCCATGATCATAGCTGGTTAAATGATGTTAGAATAAGTTATTTCAGTGGCCGATAAACCGAAGGGTGAAGGATGCTGTCGAGCCGGACGGCATTTTCGAGACTATCCAGATACAGCCAGACTTTGGAAGTATTTTTGTTATCAGGATAGTGTTGCTTCTGCCACAGCCATTTAACTTGTGTAGTAAACGGCTGGGCGGCATTGGTAAAAATTAAATAGAGACAAAATCCGGTGGCAACCAGTACTGCTGAGAGCAACAGGGCTTTGAACCATTTTAAAGGTATTTTTCTGGTAAAGCGGCTCATGAGATCTGCCCAGCAGCATTGAAACACCATGATTTTAGCAGCTATTTTTTTGGCAAGGGCGTCAGACCCGTCGGGCCCGTGTAGCTTTTTTTGCCGGTGAGCGTTGAAATTGTAGAACATAGCTTTATCTGTTTTGAATTTGAATGTCTTTGTTTTCTGTGGTTACCCATTTTTCGATCAGAAATCCATGTGGGTTATTGTCTGAGCGCGAAATGGTGCGTAAGTATCCTTCGGTGATCAACCGTCGCGAAACAATGCTTGTGGGCCTGATAATCCGTTGAACGGCGATGCATTTGAAGTAGTAGGGGTATTGGCCTGATTCAATCTGCACGCTATCAATCTGGATTTGCTGACTGATGTTGCCGGAAATAATGCCCGTGTAAAATCCCGACTCTTTGAGATTGTCGTACTGTTTTTTCGCAGAAGCATCCGCCAGATAGAGTGCTTTGGAAACATTGGACTGTATCGCCTTATCGTCGGGGTCCAAAGTAAAAAATAGCCTGTGAAAAGTGGCGATGTGGTCTCGTGCCTCCACCGGGATATTCTCACGACGTTCGGAGGCATAAGCTTCGAGCACCTTTCCGCCTGCGAGAATGTATACAGTTGCCTGAGAAGCCCGGACAAGCTGGTAGCTTTTGTACAAGGCGAAGCAAGAGAAAGTAATACAGCCCACAACGACCACCATTGTGAAAGTCCGTATGTGCCGAAAGGCAGTGTCGATGTTTTTGGCTTTTGTGAACATGATGGTATGGGACAAAAATGAGAGTCGAAGTTTTGTATCTGAACGTTAACGGCTACTGGCAGTTTTAGAGGCAGGAAACCTTCCGAAACCGCCGCCAGCAGGAAAGGCTGCATTGCCGACTGCAGTGGCACTATTGGCAAACAGGCTGGTCACTTTGTATAGCAGCGTGTTATTACCTCCGGCTGCAATAATGTAGTTGGCAACAGATGGTACAGAGAAATACCCCACAATGCCAATAATAAGAAAGACCAGGTAGGCCATGTCATGGGCGCTAAAAAAGGTGTCACCGGAGCCCTCTATCTGACGGATGTCCAGTGCAATCATTTTCTCCTGGATCTTTCCGATAATGGAGCCGAATATATTGGCAACCGGAAGCCACAAATAGATGTTGATATAGCGGGCGATCCAGGCGGTCAGCGTATGCTGGAATCCATCAAAGACTGCAATCCCAAAAGCAATGGGGCCGATAATCGCCAGCACAATAAGATAAAATGTCCGGATCGTATTGATGCAAAGTGCTGCTGATTCGAACACAATGCGTAGTATTTCACTTAAGGCAGCCTTGATCGAGTTCCTGAAATTATATGACTGCTTGGCCATGAAAAACTTAACATCATTGGCAAGGCCTTCTCCAAAGCCTTCGGAATATCCGTTGCCGTAGGTGTATTTGAGCCATTTCTCCCGGTTGCCTTTTTGATCATCGCCCACATACATTTCCCAGAAGGACGAGCTTTTGATAGCATCCTCTTTCTTTTTCAGAAGCACTGCAATTGCTTTGTCAGAGTCTTTAACCATACCCGAGGTGCCGCGTACGGTGGGTGACATGACAGAGTTGATCATCGCGATCACCGAGGGGAAGATCAGGATGGCAAACCCCAGCACAAACGGGCGGAAGAGTGGATAGAAGTCAATGGGTTCCGCATTTGCAAGGTGACGCCATATTCTGTGTGCAATATACCAGATCGCCGCAAAGCCGGCTATCCCGCGGCCAACACCGATGAGTCTACCGCAAATGGGTAGCATTTCCTGGTAAAGTCCGTCAAGAACACCATTCAGTCCGCGGATCTGCTCGGGGAAGCCCTGCCCAAAGGATGCGTCTGGCAAAAGAATTCCCGTCATCACCAGCAAGGTGAAATTTAATGTCTTATTCATTTTGCAATGGTTTTATGGCTCTAGATTCAATAGCTGCTGCATTACCTTGAGATCCGTTTTCTCGTTTGAACGCTGCGTCGCCAGTACAGAGGTGTTACTATTAAAATGCCTCAAAAACGTAAGCATATCGGCCATCTCGGCGTAGATTTCGTCAATGGCTTTAAGCCGCTCATCATCGGAAGCACGAAGCTTTTTTGCCGTAACAATAGTTGCCAGTGCGTCCAGGTTTTTTACACTTTGCGCTATTAGTTTGCTGTAAACATCCTCCATATACGCAAGCTCATCACGGCTGAAATGGTCTCCGGAAGAAAAGGTCCGGTATGCTGCACGGTACTCGTTAATAAGGGCTAGTTGGCAGGTGACGATGTCTTTGACCCTTTGATAATTTTTAACAGCGGGGCTCACCTCCAGTAACCCATCCAGAAAAGCTTCGTGGAGCTTGAAATTGCCCCTCGAAATATCACGGATGGTGTTGTAACCTTTAAAAAGTATTTCGTAACCCTTTTTTAGCTCGCTAAGGATTTTTCGCAACTGATTAAGTTTTTCGATATTCAGGATCAACTGGGTAACCTCGGGTGTTTGAGCCTGACTTTGGGGAGCAAACCCTACCAGCAGTATTATCGTAATCCACAATTTTTTCATGATCGTTCAGTCTATACCGCTCATTATACGGCTGTTTTCTATATTTTCTTTTTCCTTCTTGCGCTGGGTTGACAACAGATCTGTTTCAGCGAATAGCTGTCGGCCGAACTCGTAGATTTTTTGAGCATCCAGATAAAGTATATGAATGCGTTCCATCCGGGCATCATCACTCATTGAAAAATTGCCATCTGTGGTAATGCTCTTTAGTTCATCCAATAGGTTCACACCATCTAAGGCCAGCCGGTCGAACACCGATTGAATATAGATCTTTTCCTGGGCAGTGAGCCATTTGCTCTTTTGAAGCATATCCGGGAGTTGCCAATATAGAATGATCGCCCCTCTGACCTGGCCAACGATACTTGTCGTGACAGCATGCTCTTTGATCGATGGTTTAACAATCGCCAGGGAATCAAACCTGTTTTTATGGAGTTTAAACTCCTTGTTTTTGATCTCGCCTATGGTCGTAAGGCCCTCTTTTGCGATCTTATAGCCTTTTTCTGAGAGTTCAAGATACAGCTTTAGATAAGCGATCTGTTCGATCAGGTACTCCTTTTGCGTCTTCTTCTGCCGGAACCATTCCTTGAATTTCTGAGCATACCCACAGTTAGAAGCCAGAAGCAAAATGAAAGCTACGATTACCTTTTTCATGTGCATAAAATTTAGTCAAGCCCATATAATTCTTTTACGACCTTGGCCTCAAACTCGTTCTTTGACCGCGAAAGGCTCAAAAGCTGATTCTCACGATTGAAAATACTTAGCTCGTCAAAGACAATATCGACTTGCCTGGATGCCTTTTCAATGATTTCGAGCCGTTTCATGTCTGTCATTTCGGTGGCAAAAGACTTCACAACCAGGGTAAGCAGGTCCACATTTTTGGATGTTTCTTCAAGAATACCACCGTACACTTTCTGCATGTAAGCGAGTTCCTCATAAGTGAAATGCTTGTCGTTTTGGAAAAGCCGCCATGCTTTTTGATACTGCTCTACGATCAGCGCCTGCTTTTCTGCGATCTGTTTGATCCGGAAATAATAGGATATGACTGCTTTTACTTTTTTAAGCTCCTCATAGTACTGCTTGTAAAGGTCCCGTTGTCGTTTTACCCAGTCTGTGATCTCGTCCAGTTTGAGTTTGGCCATGGTATTTTCAAGGGCTTTCTGGGCATTCTGAAGTTTTATGACCGCATTCTGTCTTCTCTGGATCAACAGGTCAACAGCCTTGACAACCTTTTTAACCGCCGCTTTGATCACAGCAGCCCAGGGATTTGCAGCCTCTGCCGGCCCAACAGGTGCAAGAATGGCTGTTATCAATATGAAAATGAATATGATCCGCTTTGCCATAACTCAATCTGTTTTTTATAAATCGATGATCAGTTCATTGCCGATTTCATTTCGCTAGCCAGGACCTGGATGCCCTGCTTGATGCCGCCATATTTTTTAGCATACGCGGCTACCTTCATTTTTTCGGTCTGTTCGGTGGTATAGGCCAGATACTCTTCCGGGCTGACTTCGGTGCGGTAGACTTTTGAAAGGACGCCACCCAGGCTGATAAAAACCTCCTTATATTTTAGAAGGGGGTCATTTGCTTTGTTGACCGAAAGCACCAGTGCCTTTTCCTTTTCTGTTAGACCCAAAAGCTCTTGGATCTGGTCGAATTTGTTTTGGTATTTGCTTTGGTCCAAAAGGATTTTGCAATCTGAATTGTTGATAATGGCCTGTTTGACGATCGGCGAAGAGATAATATCTTCCACTTCCTGAGTCACGACAATAGCTTCTCCAAAAAACTTACGGACTGTTTTAAAGAGGTATTTGATATACTCTGCCATACCTTCTTTTGCAATGGCTTTCCAAGCTTCCTCAATCAAAATGACTTTCCGTATTCCTTCGAGTTTTCTCATTTTGGCGATAAATACCTCCATGATGATAATCGTGACGATTGGAAAAAGGATTGGATGCTCTTTGATGTTGTCAAGCTCGAAAACAATAAAGCGCTCATGCAATAGGTCCAGATTTTCGCTGGCATTCAAAAGATAATCAAACTCACCACCTTTATAGTATGGCATAAGCACATAAAGAAAATTGCTGATATCAAAATCACGGTCTTTCACCTTGTCAGATGCCAATACCTGGACGAACTCATCCCTTAGGAACTCATAAAACGAATCAAAACACACAAACTGAATTTTACCGTCAGCCACCTGTTGATAGTAAATTGTCAGCGCATTGGAAAGGGCTACGTACTCCGACCGTTTGAAAACCTCATCGTCTTTTTTCCATAAGGCCAAAAGAAGTGTCTTAATACTTTCCTTTTTTTCAGTGTCCAGGCGCTGGCCGTCACCAATGTAAAAAGGATTGAACCTGATCGGATTGTTCTCATCGTAGGTGAAATAATATCCTCCAACCATATCGCATAAACCTTTGTAGCTGTGACCGACATCGACGAGCACAATGTGTGCACCGCCTTCATAGTAGCTGCTGACCATGTGATTGGTGAAAAAACTCTTTCCGCTGCCTGAGGGTCCAAGGATGAATTTGTTCCGATTTGTGCAGATGCCCATCCGTATCGGTTCATCGGAAATATCCACATGGACGGGCTTTCCCGTTAACCGGTCGCCAAGCCTCATACCAAAGGCACTCTCCGAGCTTCGGTAGCTGCTTTCAAGATTCAAAAAGCATGCAGCCTGTTCAGCAAAAGTGTCAAAGGTCTCATTGACCGGGAAATCAGCTTGGTTTCCCGGTATACCGGCCCAAAAGATCTGTGGTGCCCCGGTTGTTTCTAGTTTTGCGACCGCATCCATCTGGGCTAGGGAAGATGAGACAACACTTTTTAGTTCTTTAATCCCAGCATGTGTATCGGCCCAGGCAAGTACATTGAAATGGGCCTTAACTGGCAGCCGCTGCTGGCAGATCGCCTCATTGAGAAATGCATTGGTAGCATCCAGGGCAATGGTATTCTCCCGTGAGTACACGGACAGGGATTGTAAACGGAGCCTTTTACTTTCAAGCCTTTTGAGCGTTTTATCACTGTCACCAATGAAAATATACTGGTTGTAAATATGGTTACAGTGCAAGAGTTGGCCCAGTGATGAGACGAATCCGGTGCTGAACTTGGTTTTGTCGGTTGAGTACTTCTCATAGGTAATCCTGGGACTGGAAAGTGCAGGCAGGTCGGCCGCGTCGGCCAGCGTATAAAGCTGACAATGACGGTCACCAATTTGAATGCCACGGTCAAACTGCATGTCGCGGATCATTCGTATTTTGTCTTCAACGGATAGATAACAGTACTTTTCTATCAGTCCAACACGTTGCTTCTGACTCAGAAGATCCTTGTCTTCCAGCTGTACAAACCGTACATAGCCCGAATCCTGCATGATCCGCCTGAACTGGGCAGCAGAATCCAGAAAGTCCTGCAAGGGCTGTTTTTTGATTGTTTGCTGGGGAACAAGGCCCGGTCTGAGCAGATTGGACAACAATGAATTCGATAGCTTTCTACCCTCTGGTTTTTTGGTCAGCATGACATAGCAACTGTGATCCAGATAGCGGCGACCAGTAAAGAAACGGTCACTGCTTTGGGTGAGAAAACTGGCATGTGACTGCTCAGGACCTGGCATATAGCGTTTGTCAGCAAACCAGTCCTGCTTGTGGAAAACAGAGCCCACAGGCAGGATTTTCAGCGCCTTCACCCAGGTTTGATGAAAAGCTTCGTACTGCTGATTTGAAAGAGTGAATATCTCGGGGAGCTGCACCTGAAAAGCAATCGTTATATCTCCCTGTTTAGAAAGTATGCAGCCATGTTCGACATCTAGTACAGGCAATAAATCATCCAGTAACTTTTCCATCTTGAACTTGATCTTATGTTAGTGATCCGGTACCCTTCATCTTAAAGACCCGCCTTGAATTTGACTTTACGAGTTTTGGAATGCTTCTGCTGGCAATGGCCTTGGTCAGCCCATGCTCTCCGTATGTTGCACTTAAATGATATATAAATACCATCGAAGCAGCACCGAGCGAAGCCGTAATTGCTAGGCAGGCAAATGTGTTTACCTTACAGACGTACATGATGGCATAAAGGATCAAGAGCACAAACATGGCGCCGCCCATACACCAGATATACTGGGCTTTAAGCCCACGGAATACAATACTTTTATTGATCCCTTTGTTGATTGGGTAGGTGCTGTGATCCACGATCTGAAACCTTTAAGGTTAATGCTGACGTAACCATTTATACGTAGGTCTACAATCCGAAGAAAGACTGCAAAACGGTCGCTACTACCACCAGGAAAATACAGCTCCCGAACCAGGCTGCGGCGACCTTCCCAGTATCCTGATCGCCAGCATTCCACTTTTGAAATACCTTTACAGCCCCTACCAGTCCAAGCACAGCACCTATGGCATACATCAGGTTGGTTCCAGGCTCAAAGTACGAACGGACTTGCGTGTCAGCTTCGCCAATACCGGCTGCCCCATCTTGTGCCCTAGCTATCACAGTCGTAGTCAAAGCCATTACTGTCAGCAAAAACTTTTTTTTGCTTTTAAAAATCAATCGCCTCGTTTTCATCTCACATTATTTTAAAAGTTGAACATTGCAATTATTGTTTTCCCGAATCCTGCCCCAGGGTTGGGGGCAGGCCGGGTATAAGGCTCCATCAGACAACCTGATTCCACAGTTTCACCTTATCATCTACACCCAGGTGTATGGAGCCATATTTTTCGCATTCCGTATCGATTAGATTGTCGATCGCAAACCGGAATGGTGGACCCAAAAGGGCCGGATATTCTTTTATAGTCATTTGCAAGAGCAGGATCAGATCAGCTTTTCTATATTGCTTCTTATGTGCTTCACCGATATCGACTTTGAGACGTGCGGCTAAATTCTCTAACTGGCCAAACATTTCCTCACGCTCGGGCGAGTCCTTACTAGAATCGTTCTCCTCCTTCTCATCGTTTGCATAAACCCAGTCGTCCGTAGGGTGATCTGATAACCAGGGCGGATCTGGTTCATCCAAATCGGTTTGCTCAGTCGCTGCTTTTGAGATGGCACGTTTGTGGTTTTTCAACATTGCTTGTATTTCGAACCGGTAAAATTTGAGTATCACAAACAGGTAATAGCCTGCGGTTATTATGGAGATTACGATCGCATAATCTTTCCAGGGTTGGGCGGTAAACATGGGCTGTCGCTTTTTTTTAATTTGATCCTCTTTCAAACCGGGGGTTTTCTTAACTTCTACCCGGCGTGTTTAAACTTATGTTTGCAAAGTAAGGGTGGGAGAGGGGTGGCAAAAAAGCACAGGTTTTATTGTGCCTTTCTGTGCCCTTTGAAATCTTGGGTGTTGAAATGGTCGAAGTTTGTAGTGTTACTAGTCCTTGTTACAGAGCATTGCAACTCGACGAGGTTGAACGTAATTATATTGTGTTACTCTAAACTGTGTTAGTTCTTGGGTGAGATCTAAGCTTTATTTGTTGTATTCGTGCATTATCATCCAGGATAAATCGGTTAAGAGGAAAGATGCTACCAACTTCTCAGAAGAACCCCAATGGCCAAGCGTCAAACTTGATTTGTTCCCGCTCGCGATCTTTTTTACAGACCCACTTTCCTATTTTGGGGCTTGCATAGAAAGCCCATTTGGTGCAGTCAAGAGCTGGGGCAAACTGTTTATCGGGATATTCCCATAGGTATGAGTTATAGGCAAGCTTAACCGGTTTATAGAGGCCTCAGCATATAAAAATAACGTTTTGGTAGCAAGCAATGTTAGCGTTTGGGTTAGACCAATAGTCTAAATTGTGTCCGTTTTGGGGGCGGCTATGGACAAATAATTATGATGGCAGACAGCATACAGTAGACACCCGCAATAAAATCTAATGCTGCCTGCCGCCGACCGTCGCAGCATCGAGGTTTTTACTTCGTTTGGTGATTTATTTAAAAATAGGGGAATCAAAAAAATCTTTCAACGATATTCCCAAACCTATGCATATTTTATTCACGGAATAGATGGAGGCTCCTCTGCCTGATTCCAATCGCTGAAGCATTTGTTTGTCCGTTTCGAGATTTTCAGAGGCAAAATGGTTTTGCTTTTTGCCAGAGGATTTTCTTAATTCTTTAATCCTTTTGGCAATCCCATCTCTTAATTGAACATCTATTTCATCTAATCTTGCGCTCATGGCCGCAAGGAGATGAATTTTATAAAATAAAAAGTCAGCCATTTGGATGACTTTTTATTTTTTTTATTTATATTTGAAATTAATATTAGTACTGCGAAACTTCACAAAGAAATTTGAAGCATTCGCTTAGGGTCCCCCATTAGGAAACTGGTAATTTTTTGCAGCGGGACAATAAGTAGAATAGCTCACGACCTAGGCGTGGGTTTGCTTATTAGCTGCGGGTATACCAGTGCCTCTAATGAAATAAGCGGAGTTCCACGCCTTTAAGGCCTTCATTTTCAACTCTGCTTTATTTTAAGACCCGTCAGTAACAATTCCCACATGTTCCATGCTTCCTAGCGAAGCTTAAACTATTGTTACGCATGAAAGACCGCTTAATTTTTCAACTCGTTATCCGTAAGCCTGAGTAAGCCGTTTCCGGCTTGTAAGAAATGGTAGTGGGTTACTTTTTCCATGTTCCGGAAGAAGGAGGAAGTACCATGTCCAGACCGGATCAGGCAGCTAAACCCGTGATAAAATTTTTCACTCCAAAAATACAATTACAATGAAGTCACTTTATTGTTCTCTGGGCAGACTATTGCCTTATTCTTTTTATCTTTTTATCATATACTTTTTGCTTCTCTGCTGGCGTCCGGCACGGGCCCAGGGTGCTTATGAAGTTGTGGGCCGGGTGATATCCGTTGAGGATCAAGCTCCGCTCACCGGCGCAAGTGTTCAGGTTAAAGGCGCCATGGTCGGAACAACGACTGATAAAAATGGAAATTTTAGGTTAGCATTGAATGGAAGCCGCGCCGCTTTGATTGTGTCATTTATAGGCTACCGTTCACTGGATTCGCTCATTGCCCTCCCTCAGACAAGAGAGCTTACGCTGGTTTTGCATCAAAATTTGGACATGCTCAATGAGGTAAAGGTGTCGACCGGATACTGGGACTCGTCCAGGCGTTTAAGCACAGGCAATATCAGCCAACTTAACGCAGAAAAAATTGAAATGCAGCCTGTTTCAAATCCTTTGGCGGCGATGATCGGGCGTATGGCGGGAGTGTATGTGCAGCAGCAAACGGGTGTGCCTGGAGGCGGTTTTAACGTGCAGATCCGCGGTAGGAACAGTTTAAGAAATGATGGTAATGAGCCGCTTTATATTGTGGACGGGGTACCGTTTTCTTCAACACCGCTATCTTATTCAGGAGCATCGGCCAGCATCCTTACCCAGGCCAGTCCGCTCAACAATATCAATCCGGCCAATATTGAGCGGATCCAGATATTGAAGGATGCGGATGCGACGGCGATTTACGGCTCCCGAGGTGCGAATGGGGTCGTTTTGATCACGACTAAAAATCCATCAAAAGGAAAGGCCCGATTCGAGCTGGATTTTTACCATGGGTATGGCAAAGCGGCTCAACGAATGGATCTTTTGACAACCTCGCAATATCTGCAAATGAGAAAGGAAGCGTTAAGAAATGATGGAGCGACAGCCGGAATATCAAATCCGGACTATGATCTTCTCAAATGGGACCAAACCAAATATACAGACTGGCAAAAAGTGCTGATCGGGGGTAGTGCGCCTGTAACCAGTCTGCAAGCCAATGTAAGCGCGGGAAATGATCAAACACAATTTCTGCTCGGAAGCGGGTTTTTTCAGGAAGGAACGGTGTTTCCCGGTGCGTTTAAAAGTAACAAGGGCTCTGTTCAGCTAAAAGTAAATCACCTCTCCTCAGATAGGAAGCTGTCGATGAATATATCGGCAAGTGTTGTCGCCGCAAACTCCTCCCTGCCGCGTGAAGACCTCACAACGCAGGGAGTTAATTTGCCACCGAATGCACCCGATTTGTTAACGGCCAGCGGCGAGCTGAATTGGGCAGATAACTCCTGGCCTTCCAGCCACCCAATCGCTTATTTGAAAAGAAAATATGAGTCAAAAACCAGTACACTGGTCTCAAACGCTGTATTAAGTTATAACCTGTTGCCCGGGTTAAAACTGATAACCTCTCTGGGTTACACGGCGATGCGTATGGATGAGCTCTCGACACTGCCAATTGGTGCAAATAACCCGGTGTTCAAATCAACAGGCTCTAATTACTTTTCAAACAGCGGCATTAATACCTGGATTGCCGAGCCTAAGGTAAGTTACCAAACCAGGGCCGGCCATGGGCAGTTTAGCGCGATGTTAGGGCTCACTTTTCAGGACAGCAGGCGAGAAGGGAAGACTTTGAACGGAAGTGGATACAGCAGCGATGTTTTCATTGAATCGATTCAGGCCGCTCCGACGGTAACAGCCTCTTCCTCCTACCAGCAGTACCGGTACAGTGCAATTTATGCAAGGGTAAACTATGACTGCAAAGACAAGTATCTGCTCAACCTGACAGCCAGAAGGGATGGTTCGAGCCGGTTTGGCCCAGGAAAAAGATTTGGGAACTTTGGCGCGATCGGGGCCGGGTGGCTCTTTTCTGAGGAGCAGCTTATAAAAAGTGCTCTCCCGCAGTTTAGTACTGGTAAAATAAGGGGAAGTTTTGGTCTGGTGGGTAGCGATCAGATTGCAGATTACGGTTTTCTGGATACTTACACTACGACAACCGCTTACCAGGGTTACAGCAGTATTTACCCGACACGGCTTGCCAATACTGATTATAGCTGGGAATCCACCAGAAAGCTTGAAATGGGGATTGAGCTGGGTTTTTTCAAAGACCGGGTTTTCACAGAGGTGAGCTGGTACCGCAACAAGTCTTCAAATCAACTGGTCGGTTATCCATTGCCAGTGACAACCGGTTTTTCGACCATCCAGTATAACCTTCCGGCTACGGTTGAAAACAGAGGATTGGAAGTAGTGATTGATTTTTTATCAGTTCAAAATACGACCCTGAACTGGAAAACTTCGATTAACGTCACTTTTCCCAGAAACAGGCTGGTTGCCTATCCGGACTTAAAATCATCGACGTATGCGAATACATACGAAGTGGGCAAATCCCTGTTCACACGTAAGTTGTATGAATTTGCGGGGGTGGATCCGCAAAAAGGAATATTTACGGTTGCCGATTTAAGCGGTGACGGCAATATTTCTTATCCACTGGATCTGAAGGCAGGTAAAACAGCAAGCCAGAACTTCTACGGAGGCCTGGGTAACACCCTGAAATATAAATTTATCGAACTGGATGTTTTCTTTCAGTTTGTAAAACAGAATGGCTACAACTTCATGAATGGCGGGTTCAATTTACCCGGTACGCTGGGTAACCAGCCAGCTGTTATCATGGACCGCTGGCAGAAGGACGGGGACAAAAATGTGACAGCGCAGAAATTCACACAGGACTATGGTTCAGCGGCCTTTACAGGTTATGCCAATAATCTCAACAGCGATAATATCATCAGCGATGCCTCATTTGTGAGACTCAAAAATGTTTCATTAACCTTTCAAATGCCTGCCCGATGGCAAAAAGTGGTACATGCAGCCTCCTGCCAGGTGTTTCTCAGGGGCCAGAACCTTTTGACCTTCACCAAATTCAATGGACTTGACCCGGAGGCGCAAAGGATCACATCGCTGCCTCCATTGAAGATGCTCACAGCAGGCTTTAAGATTATTTTGTAGTAACCCAAATATTTACAACTATGAATTTACAAAAGGGAGGGGCTTTTTCAAGCCTATTATATCTAATCATTTCCCTGATTTTTGCTTCCTGTGAAGGATTCGTAGACTTGGATTCTCCCAAAAATCAGGTGGTAAGCGGGCTTGTTTATTCAAGCGATGCAATTGCTACAGCGGCTGTAAACGGAATTTATAGCCGTATGTCGCTCAGTACCGGATTTGCCAGTGGGGGAGACCTCAGCTTGACTTTACTTACCGGGCTGTCAGCTGATGAACTGGAAAACTATTCCTTGTCAGCAGATAAGATAGCATTCTACACCAGTAGCCTGGTTGCATCCAATGCCAGTTTGAAGACGGGCTTGTGGGAGGAGGCCTACAAATACATATATCACGCCAATTCGGTGTTGGAAGGACTTGCAAACAGTGAAGGGTTAACCAAAGCTACATCGGACCAGTTGAAGGGAGAAGCGCTATTTGTTCGCAGCTTCTGCCACTTTTACCTATCGAACCTCTTTGGCGATATTCCCCTGGCGTTAACCACCGACTATTTGACCAACATGAAGGCTTCCAGGACAAAACAGCCGCAGGTATATGAGCAGCTACTTTCAGATCTGCGTAGCGCGCAAGCGCTCCTGCCAGATCAATATGCTACAACAGAGCGCGTAAGGCCTAACCGAGCGGCCGCAACCGCATTACTTGCGAGGGTTTTGTTATACAATCAGGCGTGGGCAGATGCTGAAACGGAATCATCAAAAGTGATCGCAGATCCAAAGTACTCACTACCTTCCAACCTGGGCCAGGTATTTTTAAAGAACAGCTCTGAGGCCATTTGGCAGCTGATGCCGGTTGCCGCTAATATCAACACAAGAGAGGGGCAGAATTTTGTGCTGGTTTCCGTGCCGGTGAATGTGGCACTCTCACGGCAGCTAGCGCTCAATTTTGAAACAGGGGACAAAAGACGACTAGACTGGGTGGGCAGCATCAGCACAGCAGGACAAACCTACTATTTTCCATACAAATACAAAATAAGGACAGGCGCTTCTCCATTAAGTGAATATTCGATGGTGCTGCGCCTGGCGGAACAATACCTGATCCGCGCGGAGGCAAGGGCCAAACAAGGTAAAATTGCATTGGCCGTGGGCGATATTAATGTGATCAGGGAGAGAGCAGGGCTTACTTTGCTGAAAGCGGATGATCCGGGACTTTCAACAGCTGCCCTCACAGGGAAAATCCAGCAGGAACGGCGCTTCGAGCTCTTTAGTGAGTACGGACACCGCTGGATGGACCTGAAAAGGACAGGTAGTATTGACAGCGTGATGGTAAAAATGAAAGGAGCGAACTGGAACCCTGGCGATGCACTATATCCCATACCGCTTTCGGAAATCAGCAGTAATACCAATCTATTGCCCCAGAATCCTGGATATTGACAAGCCGTGTCAACTTGGTTTTTTATTCGTGAAACTGCCAACCCTTTGAAACTAAAGAAGGAAGGCTAAATCTAAAAAATGATGACTTTAAGGATAATAATTATTTCAGTCTTGATGCTACTGAAAATGCAGCAGATCGTGTTTGCTCAATCTAAGGCTGCAAGCTACCGGCTTCTGCAGGTAGGTGATGATCTACCGGATTATACACTCAATAATTTGATCAATTACCAGACCAAATCTGCCAGGCTGTCTGATTTCAAAGGAAAGCTGGTGATCCTGGATTTCTGGAGTACTACTTGTGCGTCCTGTGTTCAATCCTGGCCCAAGCTGCTGTCTTTACAGAAACAGTTCGGCGATCAGCTTCAGATTATTCTGGTCAACGGAAGACAAAATGAGTCCATAATTAGAAAATCCATAGCGAAACGAAAGGCGCTGGCAAACGTTACGATGGACTTACCTGTGGTGTGTGGTGACACCATTCTTTCGGAGAAACTTTTTAAGCATACCGGGGACCCACACTTGGTCTGGGTAAGTCCTCAGGGCAAAGTGCTCTCGATCACCGGGGGCAATGAGGCGAATGCAGAAAATATCGAGGCCGTATTAACCAAAGGGGATGTAGGTATGCGCCAGAAAGTCGAAATGTTGGATGTCAATTTTGCCCGGCCCCTGTTCGTGGATGGAAATGGTGGTGACGGCCGTAATCTGCTTTGGTCCTCCTTCGTTTCTGGTTATGCGCCAGGAGTGATCAGCACCGCAGCTATTATTCCCAGAGGAAAGATAAGTAAGGTGATTGTGGTTTCAAATTCCTCCATCGAGGATATCTACGCTTTCGCATACAGCAGAAGCACGGACATCTATGGCAACGTGCGGGCAGATGCCATTAGCAGAGTCAGGATTCAGGCAAAAGACACAACGAAATACGTTGGGCGGTTAAACGGCATTTATCAGCACAAGAACTATTATACTTATCAAATGGTAGGACAGCCTACGGAGCGCGGAAAGCTTTTGGAAATGATGCAGCAGGATTTGAAAAAATATTTCGGTATGCAGGTGTCGAGGCAAATGTTAAAAGTTCCCTGCCTGGTCTTTACAATGAAGGATAGTAGCCTTGTAAGCTACAAAGCAGGAGAAAAGAAGTTTTGGGTTAGTGACACCAATTTTAAACTTAATGATGTAACACTCTCCGATCTAATTAAGGAAATGGAAACTGCGACCGGCTACTATTGGTCTGCCTACCCGATCGTGGATGCAACTGGATTTAAAGGAAAGCTTGGGGGAATTGATATTGAAACGGATGTGGATGACCGGGTAGCATTGGATAAAGCGCTAAAGGCCTATGGGATCTCATTGGAGATCCAGAGCCGGGAGGTAGAAATGCTGGTATTGAAAGAACCAGGACTGTAGCTGGAGCTAAAAATAGGAGGGGTTGAGCTGATGTGAGATAATCTGACCGTTGTAAAGTGTGTACAAGGCCCTGCCGGAAATCCTCAGGTCCCTGGGCTTTTTCCCGGCGGGCCCAAACAGATAGAAACTCCCAACATAGCTGCCACTTTTCAAGGAATACACATCCAGCACTGCACCTTTTTGAAAGGTAGAAGCGTTTTCGTAACGCGACAGGCGCCCAGATAAAATAAGCAGTTTGGATTGACTGATACAGGACTGGCTATTAACAACGGTAGCAGGGGCAGAAAGAACAAAAGCATTCTCGGATTTTATCTTTGAAACCTGTATTTCAGCCCGACTGATTGTGTCTATGGTATTGGCTCTTAGTAGCAACTTTAGGCTGGTATCCAGGCACATGAACTGATTCCGGTAGTAGTAGACATACACTGCTTTTGCAGCCGTGGGGTTGCAGAGAAGCATACCGTCTGTGCAAAACAAACCGTCAACTTGCTTTTGAAGAATATCTGGATTGGACTTGAAAACAGGATTCACAGCTTGTTTTTTTGACAAAACGTATTGGGTTTTACCAAAGTCGAGTGTGCGCAGAATAAACGATGTGGGGTTAACAGGGGCACAGTCGGTAAAATAAATGCTGTCAGTGCTACTGGCTGCGGCTGGGATCTGCCATTGCCCGGTTCGGCCAGTCAGAATGTAGGGTCCGATTCCGTCCATGATGTAAAAATTGAGGGAATCGACATGCAACCGGGCGGATCTTAGTTTGTTTTTTAACGTATTGGTAACTGTTAGGCGAATGAATTTGAACCCTGTTAAAGCTGAGTCTATTCCAATCAGGTTTAGGGGATATACTGGATTTCCTAAATAGATGCTGTCCTTTGTCACACCGGCCAAATAGTAATCCCCCTTTGGAATGCTGAGTGTCGTGCTGGCAAGAATGGGATGGGTGAAGAAATGACGGATGAAACTATTTCTGTTAGATTGTTTTTTGTAAACCGACAGATGCAGAGAAAAGATCAGGCATCCCGTCAAAAGGGTGATCCCTGTCAGGATAATAATTTTGATTTTCATCGGTAGGAAGGAGAATCAGATCTTATGTTAGAAATTGAATGGAATTGATGGGATGGCCACCAACTCCACTCAACCGTTTTTATGGATTAACACGCTTCAGGGGCACTGTACAGGCAGCAATTTCCGAGGTCGCGGGTTGCCATGCGCTTGGCGTTCCGGAAACGGCCACCTTGCATTGTTGACCAGCATTACTTGCGTCGCAGTCCGACTCAACGGTGTTGCCGCTTTCGCATGCTTCGCCATTGATATAAGTTGCAGGTGAGGAGAATGTTTTTGCAGTCGTGGCGAATGCCCCGCCTACGCCTATGAGTATGGCCAACATTGGGGCCATAGACTTTCTGTTGATTGTTTGCATTTTCATTGTTGAACTGGTTTTGAGTGAATAAATAATTATCAAAATGGTTACCGTGAAAAAAATGAGCATACCTATAAGCTAGGGTGGATGCTGTGTTTTTAAGGTCAAAATAGTTTTCATTGGAATCAGAATTTATTGGTTTACTGTATTATCTTTTTTGGCCTGGTGTAGCCACAAGTATGGCCCCTGCCGAAATGCACGTGAATACTAAATTGAATATCAGGTGTTGGGTCCAGCCCATTTTTTCAAGTATTCCGCCACAGCTGCATGGAATGCTGCTGCTGAAATGCAGGATCACGAAGATGTAGATTGTAAATGCCATCATCATCGAAAAGGATGCGTAAAGCGCAGCAGGTCTTGTAACCACGAAACAAAGCAGAAATGAAATTATGATTTCAAGGGCAGGAACGCTCCAGGCAATTACATTGGCATACTCTGTGAGCATTGCAGACTGGCTGATCTGAATCTGAAATTTTTCGTAGTTGAGAAGTTTACTGGTGGCCGCATATAGAAACAGTATAATTAAGAGTGTGCAGCTCGTTTGAACAAAGGCCTGTTTCCAGTTTGATAAAACCGGTTCATTTAATTTATAAAGTTCACCTTTTGTGTCCATTGCATTCCTTGTTTTGTCTGCCATAAAATTACTGGCAGATAAAACCAGTTTACTACACCCAGGACAAGAAATCGGTTGAATGACAAGGAGTTTCTATTTTCTTTTTCTGATCCTGCTTAGCGAATACGGTCTTATGTTCAGGTAATAGGCAATGTCCTGCAAAAGCATTCTTTGGCATGGAAAATGACGGCAGAATTCAACGTATGCCTCGGGCGCAGGCATTACCAGGAGTCTCGAACGCAGGTCTTTCTTCCTTGAGTCAATCAGGTAGATTCTCCGGGTTATGCGGTGAGATTCATCAAAGTTTTCAAAGATGTATTGCAGCTGTTGTGAGTTAATCGAAAAAAGTGTGCAGTCTTCCAATAGAATAATCTCTTCCCTGGTCCGGGACCTTCCATCGGGATCATCTTCGCTGTTTATCAGAATCAGCTCCTGTTCCCTGTAGAACCGGTTGATGATCTGTCTACCGGCCTGGTCGAAGTAACAGGATTTTAAAAGTCCGCTGTAAACAAACCAGGTTTTATGCGTGATCTGGGTTTGCCCCACGAGCCTTTCTCCCTTCATGTACTGCTGAACGCTGATAGATGCTTCAAGGTAGGCGACAAATTCGTCGCTGAGTGGTGATAGCTGTCTCAGAAACTCGTAGAATGTTTTCATTTCCATACAATTATCCGTTTATGTTTCGTATTCTTTGATCCACTTTATCATAGATTCGAGTGTTTTAAGGACCGCTTGCCTGTCACCTTCTTCAATCGCGTAGGATTTACTTCGCATGTTTTCCCAGGATATGTGCTGTTTGTGAGGGGTTGAAAGAAAGGGAGCAATACTTTTGATGACCATGCTCAGAGACTTTGCCTGGAAAATTCTCAATGCATCCATGCATCGAAAGATCAGAGCCATTTGGTCAACTGATAAAAAACAGAGGACCTTAAAGGGCCGCAGCTTATCGGAAGGTGAAGTATCTGCCTGTAAGGGACTGATCTGAGACTGATTTTTCTTGTCCAAATAGTCTAGCTCCTGGATAAACCAATTCGTGATCACTTTGTTGAGGTCGTCAAAACCTGGGTTTAAGATGATGCCGGGTTTTCGGAGCATCTGATTGAACACTTTATGCTCTAATAGCAGCCGGGCTATTTTTTCATTAACCTGATCCTGCACATTGACGATGTCGGCCACTCTCCGGGTATAATAATTTGTAAAAGCCCGACTGTTAAAATTGAGATAAACCAGTGTTTTGATCAACTCGCCGTGGTTCAATGTTTCATCCTCACTGGTGTCAATTTTTTCGATTCCTTCCAGAAGATTCAGTTTATAGTTCACCTCCCGGGCCGTAATTGGCCTGTTTTGAAATTCGCGTGTAAAACGCTCGAAAGTGTGTGTGATGATGTCTGCCAGTAGTCTGGATCCGATGTTAGCCAGCAGCCCGAGTCTGAGTATTTCAGCACGAAACCTGATGTTGTTTTTAAGCTCTTTCAAATGAGCGGAGGGTACCCTTTGATCGGCTGTTCCGTGCCCGCCGAGGTACTCCTGAACAAAACTGAGAATGTTGCTAATACACCAGATGATAGATTGGCATGCATCCAGTAGCTCTGTCTGGCTGATATCGATATTGCTTCTATTTTCATAGGCTTGATCAAGTAGCAGCACCAGTGAATCCCGGTATTGATCAATTCGCTCCATCTTTTGTGTTCCCGCAAGAAGGAAGGTTGATCGCTTTAAAAATGACTTTTGTGCATAAGTTTCCTTTATGGCTCTTTCCGCTACTGCCGCTATCTGTTCACCGGTTAAAAGACTCAATACATTGTTTGCAGGATTCAGTGTGATGTTGATAATGTCATCTAGCCATTCGAGCGCATATTTTTCAGTTTGCATGGCATTATATCGTTTTGCTGGTATTTAGTAAAGTGCCCTGCAAAATCCGTTGATCTGGCTGTTTTCAAAAATTCCAGGTTCGAAATGACTCAATTTAGGGATGAGTGGGAAGGAGCTTAGTACGATTCGAATATTTCAAGTCAGCTGTTACCAACATCTTCCAGGAAAATCGCCAAGTTCCAGTAGCATTGCTACAAGAGGGATTCCAAGACGATTGGTTAAGAGCGCACTTGTGTAATTTGAATAAATTGGCAATGCGGGTAATGCCGCGGACGGCTATTAAAGCCTGATAAAATGATGCAGGCAACGCTCGCACTGATAGTATGCAATGGGTAAATGGAAGATTTTAATTAGGAGTGGACGAGGGCGTCTGACGATGTCTATTGATCCGCAATAAGGGCACCGATGCCTGATGGAAATCATATCTATTTTGAAGGGTAGTTGAGCAGCACAAAAGTAAAAGAAAACGGATTAAGGTGATTGTAACTTTTGGTGAACTTATAGTATATATCACCGTTGGAAGCACACTATGTTAATTCGTTGAGTTGATGCGGCCCAAGCCAGGCCGCATCAGGGGATTATTAATGCTGCTATGGAGCAACGTTGATGGTGCAGGTTACCCCACTTGTCGTAGGTTGAACATTTCTTCTTTTGCCACTAGCGAGCTCAAACCTAGCCAGCGTTGTTTTTTTTAGCACTACTTTTGTTTCAATTGTTGGATTTTTCATCTGATTACAAGGTTTATTTGTGAGAATTAAACTTTGTATCAAAGCAAGGATGAAATTTAGTCCCAATACAATTGAAGGGACGAAGGGCGTTCCATTGAATCCCGAACAGCGCTACTGTTGGTTAAAAGATCAGTGGTATCTGAAGCGTAACCGTATAGTCTTCATCAGTTTCTGAAATGCTACAACTGTAGCTGTTCTGAAAGTGTAATTCAAGGCTTTGCGTGAGGTTCTTGAGGCCAATTCCAGAATGTTTTTTATCAGTCGCCTTGGCTGCTACGGGTTTTGAGTTGCTGATGTAGAATAGCAGAATATCATCAAGCACCTCGATTCTGATATCTACGCTGCTAGTTAGAGAAGACGCATAGACGCCATGTTTAAATGCATTTTCAGCCAGGCTAACCAGCAGTAGTGTGGGAATTTGGTGTGAAGGTTTGACTTTTCCCTTTTGCGTGTAGGTGACACGTGTCCTGTTGACAACACGTATCGATTGAAGTTGTACAAGCTGTTTTAGGGCCCTGATTTCCTTTTTAAGCTGGATGGCGTTTTGGGATGTCTCGTATAAAGTAAAGCGCAGGATTTCGGACACCTGTGCCAGATAAGTCGCCGCTTTTTTGGAAATCGGCAGTATTTCTGAAAAGGCGGCATTGATGATGTTAAACACAAAATGGGGGGATAGCTGAGAGCGCAGGCTTTGTAGCTGAGATTTGAGTTGGTCGGCTTTTAGCTGGTTATTTCTCCTTTCATGCAATATCCCAAATTTTATCATCAGAATTCCCACTGGCAGAATCAGTAATTGCATATCCTCCAGATCATAGATTAATAGCAACAGATCCGTGGTTTGTAATTTCTCGAACGGGCTTAAATAGAGCTGCCCAAGGATGTGAAAGTATGTAGCAGTATTTTCAAGGCCGATGAGCCTGTCGGCCAAAATGAATGTGAGAACGGTAACAAAATGCATAATAATGGTTGCCGAGAAGAGGATTACGAGCCAAAGCGCTAAACCCATAAAATACTTTCGCAGAATTTTATTGGCGATTATACAGCCATAGAAAATTGGGATGTATCTGGCGTAATATAAGGTGTAAGCAAGAACCGTCTGCCGACTTACCAATATCTCAAAAGAGAGAGGTATGAAATAGATTAAATGATATGCAACAAAAAGTACCCAAAAAAGGATATGTAAAGATATACGCGCTTTGATGCTTTTGGGGAACAGAATTGCCCAAAAGTCCCAATCGGGAATAAACCTGATCATATCAAATTATTGTAACAGTGATCTGAAAACTGAGAGTCTTTCCGGCGAAGAAATGGATACCCTGAAATCGTTGTTCATCGTAATGGTATTTCCTTCTATTGTTTTTACAGCACCGCGATTAACAATATACGACCGGTGTGTACGTACAAACCTCGCAGCAGGTAGATTTTTTTCAAGTTCTCCCAGAGAAGTGCGTGTTACTAACTGATGGTTCGTGGCGTGGACTTTGACGTAGTTTTTTTGGGCTTCAATGAATAAGATGTCTCCATATTCCAAACGATACATTTTCTTCTCCACTTTGATCCACATAGAGTCTTCGCTAAAATAAGGGTATTGACCTTCATGGATGTCATGTGGTAAGAAGAACTCTTTTGTTTCCATTAAAACAGGACGGACGGCTACCTCTTCTTTGATGGGATTAGCTATGAGACACGCGTGAAGGTCGCCGTCATGAAAGAACCTTCGTACTTTATTGACAGCTTTCAGGAATTTCTCAAAAGTGATCGGTTTTAGCAAAAATGAGGTGATGTTGTCATACTGATACCCGTCAATTGCATACTGTTCATGAGCGGTCGTCAGAATTACGTTAAATTGTTTCAGAGAGAGTATATCTAACAGTTGAAAGCCGGTCAGATCAGGCATGTTGACATCCAGGAAAATGATATCGGGGGCTATCGCCGGAATGTTGGTCAGCGCGTTCACAGCATCATAGAAGCTTCCGCAATACTTTAAAAACGGCGTTTTTTCTATGTGGAATTTCAATACCTGATGTGCAGCATGCTCATCATCAATAACCAGGCAGTTAAGGGGTCTACTATTCAGCGCTCGCATACCTCATATGATTAAATGAATAATTTCATTTAAGAAGTTGCGGCTGACTATGTTACTGAAACTTTACTTGATACCCTAAGTTAGTCATTTGTCGGTTACTTGCAAATTTTGGACATTGTTTTTTTGTTTTTTAACCTCAGCTCCAATCTGAGCATAGATCGAGTTGTAGTATTTCTTTAGATAGTGATAAATGACAAGCTCTTGTTCTCTGTGATTTGTAATAAAGAGCCTGTTCAGGTGCATGTGAATAAAACTGGATACTAGTTTGTCCATTACAAATTCCGGCGCTGCTTTGGGCCACCTTTCCTGCTGAGCGATAATCCGCGTGCGCGCCTCAAACAAATAAATCAAACTTTCGAATCCGGTTAGCTGATCCTGTGCTTTATTCATGATTTGGTAAATTTCCCTTTTGTATTTCCGGTATTTGAGATTCAGTTGATGAATAAGGTTTTGATCATCTTTAAACTCGGCAAGGAAACTGGCCTGTAGATTGGAAGCGAGATTGCTTTTTTGCGAGATGGAGTAACCCAGATCATCTAGTATGATATCGATACCCCGCAGGGCGAGTTTCCACCGGTCAAGCGTTTTATTGTTTTTTAAAAGGTTGATCACCAACGTGCTGTCAGCGCAAAATATGTCTTCGGTAAAGTCGTAGCGGATGTGCGGGTAGCGTTCCAGTTCACGCTCGTAAGTATCAAGACATACCTTTTGAATTTCCCCGGGCTTGTGATCGATCTGAAGTAGGGAGGTAATCCCATCGGTCACCTTTACCCAGAAGTCTTCACTTATTCCGCGTTTAAATCTTAATCTTAAGTGCGGCTTTGGGTCCTGGTAGCGTACGAAGAACCATTTACGGATTATTTTTTTTGCCAGGAGCTGTTCAAAAAAAGCGCTTAATTTACCAGCCAGGAGCTGTTCTGCTGTTGTAGCGGCACAATAGATTTTTAAATAGAGCCAGTCGCTACCGGGTAAAAATTCGCGTTGATCTGTTAGTGAAAAAGACGTTGCCACGGTAGCGGCCCTCGAATCTGGTAAACCATTGGTTAAAACAGGGATCACAATTTCATTGGCATAGTGTTGGCACCCAACTTGCAGCAGTCCGCGGTCTGGTTTTTCCAGATATTCTGTGACCTGTACTTTCCCCTGCCGGTAAAGTGCATCAAAAAGAATTTTTACCGCGAAATCTGAATCAATCAAAAACAGGTTGTCCCCTTCAACGAGCTGAACAGGGTCAACGATATTAAGCCTCTGTCTGATTTGAGACCATTGATTGCTATATGATTCCAAATCCGGGGGCTGAATAGAGAGCTTTGAGAGATCAATATTCCAGGTCGCCTTACTGACAATCCAATGCTTGTATTCTATACGGGGAAGGAATTCACACTCAGAAAGATAATCCCAGTCCCAATGAAGAAGACCTGCTGTTCCCTGCGTTGCCACATCACATAAAAAGCGGTAAACAGGAAGACCATTTACGAAGTTATGCGCACTGGTCAGTCTTGGGATGATACGTTTACCCAGCCTTTTCGATCGCAATATGACCTTGTGATCAGCGGTTACTGAAATCAGCAAATCACTTGGCAGGATTTGATTTTCGGTCTTGACAGTACTTGCAGACAAATAAGGAATTTCGTATTTTCTCAGATTCGGTCGTGATAGAACATTGCCTGTTGCTGGATCTGCCAAATGGTTGATTTCAGCGAATATGACTTCCGGCTGTGAAAATTCTTCTCTGGTTATGCCTTGTAAAATCATCCCTTCAAGAACATGATCTCCATGGCAAAACCTGGACAGCAAGCTAAAACCAGATGGCGCACCCATTGCCTGGGCAACAAATTTGAATCGGCCCCCGTCAAGGTCACTGATGTTATCTGTAATCATATTTCCCAGGATATAAAATCCTTCCATTTCGCTGACCGGTTCGGGGCCCTCACTGAAGTCGGTAAAATCCATATCTTCCAAGTCAATAACGGATAGTTTTTCAGTAAGGGCCTTTTCATAAAGCCTCAGTTTAAGTTGACTCAATTTTGACCAGGGGCATGAATGGGTTGTTCTCTTAATGTTAAAATCAATCCCATCAAGTAATAACAAGTCCTCATTGGATATGGGGTTCAGATTGCCGTATCCTATGCCATATTCATGATCAAGGACAGTGAGTAACGGCATTTCCTGTTGTTGGTAGGTTTCACTGAAGGCGATTGCAAAATTTTCCAGGTCGGGATTTTTGCCAAACGATGAGAGAGGCAATAGATTCTTTAATTCCTCGGTCAGTGTTTCGATAACCTCTCTTTTTATACCACAGACTGCGGGTTCCCAGTAGATGTCTGCTTTTAGGATGTGTCTGGTTGGGAAATCTAATCCATAATCGGTCAGAACTTTGCTTAGCCTGGTGGATTTATCATAAACTGGAATTTGAAGATTAAGGATGCTTTTAATTTGTAGTAATCTTTCCAGGTCGCACTTGAGATTTTCAAAGGGCTTAATCCTGTCAATCATTGATTGAAGCCATTCACTTCCTGTAGCGCCTAGTTCAAGATCACCGACCAGAATCTGTGAATGGATCATGTCTTGTACAAAAACGGATGCATCTTCGGATGTAACCTGTTGTGCTTCGAGAACCTGGATCATTTCAGTTTTGCTGACACCTTTCTTAGCAATTTTCAGAAGGCTTTCAGTGTAATCGTTGGCCTCAGCTTCTGCGATCGTAAACCCCACTGACTGCCGCTCAATATACCGGTAAGATCCAGACGTTCGGGTCATGCTGGTGTTGGGGTAAAACCTGGTAATACTTTCAATAGCATCCTTCTGTGTCAGGGAGGTATTCAAAGCCCACTGTACATGCGCATCCAGACTAAAATGGACACGGAATCTGTCGTCCATTTTAAAGCGGGAATCAGCTCCGTCCTGGATATCCCCAATCTGGCATCCTGCAAACAACCCGTATGGGGTGCAGCGGGTGCTCATGCGAACCAGATATTTATAAAGTGAATAGCAAAGCTTTGTCTGGTCCTTGCTCGTTTTTTGATTAATGGATTTTAACAACTGGTCATGAAGTTGTGGGGAGGCCAAAAATATTGCTTGCTGCATCAGGGGTGCTGAGAAAAACTTCAAAATTTCTTCCTGGAATCGTTCTGGGTCACTGCCAACTATTCGGTGAAAGTCAAAAAGATTCTCTTTCGATAGTAGCGGGCGACGAAGCAGAAAAAAGTCGTGGGTTTGCATGTCCATGGGTTTTCTCATTTAAAATGTTACCGGTCGTTTGATAATAAATTTTAAAATGGAAATCGGCGGCTCTAAATTTCTGGTGCGAATGCAGGCGCAATAGGTTTGAAAGTGGCTGACTTTGTTTTCGTCCCAGACCGTAGGGATGAAAAATTCAGATACCTGCATGATGTGCTTTCGTCCCAAAAGCATGTTGAAGACGGTGATTGATTTATAATTTCCAGATTGAGGCTTAGAATTTTCTCGCAGAGTCGGGAAATTGTTTCACCCCGGAAAAACAGGACCAAAAGTGCAGCTAAGGGAGTGGCCCCGATGATAAAAGCCAGTTGCAAGGCAGCCAAAAGTGTTCGGCATAATGGCGGCTGCGGAATTCAGCTGGATACCCAGGCCACCAACCCTTCGGGCACTTATTCCGCTTCCTTTTGGCCTAGGCGGGGCCACTTGGAAAGAGCTTTCTTTTTTTCTTGTTTTTTCTTTGGGGTAAAACAATGTGTTTACGGCAGGCAGATTCGGGAAAGGGAAAAACTAAATTTTTATCTCACTTTTTAACTTCAAAATTTCATGGCTCACAACATTCATTTCAATCAAAGCACCAATCAGCACAGCTTTTTTTCGGTTCAGCAAAAAGCGTGGCACGGCCTGGGTCAAATTGTTGACCGTTATCCTACCAGCAGGGAAGCGATGAGCTTCGCTGGGCTGGATTTCGACGTAGTCAAAAAACCCCTTTATATTAAATCTGGTTCCTTGCGTATAGAGGATGGAGTTTCTCTCGATGAGAATTCCTCTATTTCGGTACCGAACTATTTTGCCACGGTCAGATCTGACAATGGGACGCCCTTGGGTGTGGTGGGTAAGGAATACCATATTGTCCAAAACAGGGACGCGTTTTCTTTTTTCGATTCTATCGTGGGTGGCGAAGGCATCCTATATGAAACTGCCGGTGCATTGGGTAAGGGGGAGCGAATTTTTATCACGGCGAAATTACCGGGTTACATTCAGGTAGGTAGTGACGATTTGATCGAGAAATATTTATTTCTCACCAATTCTCATGACGGCTCTGGAAGCATAACCGCGGCATTTACGCCTGTCAGAATCGTTTGTATGAACACATTGAATGCAGCTATGAAAGATATGACCAACGTCATCCGCATTCGCCACACTGCCAATGCAAAAGACAGATTGCGGCAGGCGCATACGGTCATGGGGATTGTATCCAAATTTTCTGAGCAGTTGGAACCAGTCTTTAATCAATGGGCAAAAGTGCGGATCACGGACAAGCAATTAAAAACACTCATTGAAATGGTGATGGCCCCAAATCAGGAGGCAGTAGGAAATATTAAAGAGGCAAATAGAGCGCAGTTTTCAACTCAGTTTATAAATACCATAGAAAGCGTTTATGAATATGCGCTTGGAAGTGCAACGCAAAATCTGGAAACGACCGCAGGTACGGTTTTCGGTGCCTACAATGCAGTGACCGGATTTTTTCAGAATGTAAAAAGCTACAAAACCTCGGAGGATAAAATCAAATCAATTCTTTTGGGAGGGACCGCCCAGCTCCGGGGGCAAAAGGCATTTAACCTATGCGAAGGTTTTGCCCGGCACGGAGCGGAAATATTTTCTATGAATTAACAGGGAAGGGGAGACATCCCCTTTTTCATTTTACGATTGCTCACTCAAACTTTTTCAACCATGGAAATTTTGAAAAATTTTACCAGCCTGCAAACGCATTGCGTGGTCGCCGCGATCATTGGTATTTCGCTTCGATTGATTACAACCGAAGACGTTTTAACCGCAGGAGTTCAACTGGTCAGCAGAAGTTCAAAAGTTACTTTTCAGCCGTGCTGATTTCCTTTATTGAAAAGCTTTTCATTCTGGTTGCAAACCTGATTATACTTGGAGGGGTCATCATTTTTTTGACAGGAAAGTGAGCTTCTGATAAGGCAAGAAAATCGGGCCCTGCGGGGCACGGGAATCGGTGTATCCCTTACCGAATATCCCCATCAAAAAAAGAATCTTTCAAAACCATTTTCGGTAATGGATATCTGCAACATTTGTATTTTTCTTTTGAAGAATTGGTACAGCCAGTTGTTTCAGATTTTGACAATACACTTTGTGCCAGCCTTTCAAAAAGTGATTTCGTGAATTATACATCAATTAAGCTGCCAAGTTAGGCAACCGGCCGGTGCAATGGACATGAAATTCCGGCATAAAGTCTGCGCTGCGCAGATGGCTCCGCCCCACCATCGCAGCGCAGACTGATTTATTCCGTTGCTTCATGCCCATTACCGCCTCATGCCATGTGGTGCACCATAATTAATTCAAACGCTAAAAAGATATGATTATGGAAACCATGCCAAATGAATCAAAAGTTTTTCAGGTTGCTGAGATCGAGCTTGTTTACAATACCGGTGTCAAGGCAAGTCAGCGTCCTAAAATTTCTCGCGCAGAAGATGCTTATGATGTGTTAATTCGAAACTGGAATATGAACAAGATTGATCTTGTGGAAGAGTTTAAAATAATGCTTTTAAATCACGGAGGCCGTGTGCTGGGAATCACCACCATATCCTCGGGCGGACTGACAGGTACGATAGCAGATGTAAGGCTTATCTTCGCAGCTGCATTAAAGGGAAGTGCAACTGGAATAATTCTGGCTCACAACCATCCCTCAGGACAGCTAACAGCAAGTCAACCGGATAAACTCATAACAAGCCAGATTGTAGAGGCTGGTAAAATGCTAAACATTGAAGTGCTCGATCACTTGATTATCACCTTTGAAGGCTTTCTTTCTTTTTCAGATGAGGGACTTCTGTAAAACATATAAACAAATAAAAATCCGGCCTGACGAAAAACCGTCAGACCGGATTTTTTTAATTAAGACCAGGAACGATCACTGTAACTTTAAATTCCGGATTTTCTCATTTAATTCTGTTAGCCCTGCTTTCTGTAGACATTCTGTCAAAACGGATTGAAGATCCTGCAATGCTTCTTTGTTGGCCGTGGTGACAAGGTCAGTGACATCACCACCCCCATCTCTTTTTAATCCTCTCTCAACTGCCCGGTTTAGCAGCAGTACCGTTTTACGGTTAAGCCTCAGCTCAATCTTTACATTTTCGTTCATTCCTGGTGAGGATAAGAGCGTGTCAAATACTAGCGAAGCCTCCATTAGATTTCCCATTTTATTAACGTTTTAAGTGTTGGATAATGGGTAGTAAATCTATCTAAGACTACTGATTTTCACCTATTTAGAATTTGAAGTGGTTTGAGCACTCTGAAACAAGCTATCTAAATTTGTATCACAGCTGCAATCCATCGTTAGAGTGGCTTTGAGCGGGATGTAGAAAGTGACTAAAAAATGGCTTTCCTACAGCCAGCCTACAAGCCTCTTTGAGATATTGCGAAAAGCTGCAGCCACCTGCTTTGCCGTGGTTGGCAAGATGTACCATTGTATCACACGCCCGGCCAAAAACGGCCGGTCATCTGATCCAATGGAAGATCTTGCGCTGCGCGGCAGAGCGCCCCTCACTCGGAACTCGTGGGCTCAGATGCTAAAAAGTAATGATGACAGAATTCAATAAGACAGCTTATGGAAAAGAAAAACAACAGAGAAAAATGGCTGCACATCAGGCTAACAGTCGAGGAATACAGCCAGATCACGAAAGTTTTTGAAAGCAGTACCTGTCGCAAGATCAGCGATTTTGCACGCAGAAAACTACTGGAAAAACCAATCACAATCAACTATCGTGACGCCTCAGTGGACGGCTATATGCAGGAGCTTGCGGAGCTAAAAACAGAGCTTAACGCAGTTGGCAACAACTTCAACCAGGCGGTAAAAAAACTCAATATGCTTAGCAAGATCAAAGAATTTGAGCATTGGCTGATCTCTTATGAGCTTGACAAGCGTCAACTTTTAAGCCAAATCCAGACCGTAAATGATTACATCAAAAAGGCGTCGGACAAATGGTAGCAGTCATTCACTCCGGCAAAAGCCTTAGGGAGGCGCTAAATTATAATGAGAATAAAGTCAAAAAAGGGATGGCAGAGCTCCTTGAAGCCGGTTATTATTTGAAAGATCCAAAAGATCTGGGCTTCAATGAAAAGCTGGGAAGGCTTCAAAAACTGATGGATCTCAATGAGAATATCAAAGCGAATATGCTTCACATCTCGTTGAATTTTGCCCCCGAGGAGAGCCTTTCACAGCAGCAGTTAAAAGAAATAGCGGCGGTTTATTTAGAGAAGATAGGCTTTGCGAAGCAACCCTACCTGCTCTACGAGCATAAGGACGTTGCACATCAGCATGTGCACATTGTCACCACTAACATCAGGCCGGATGGAAGTTGTATCAAGCTTCATAACATCGGTCGTAACCAGTCAGAGCATGCCAGAAAAGAGATTGAAGGTGAATTCGGTTTGGTAAAGGCCGAGCAGCATATAAAGAAGATGTTTCAGCTTAAACCAATTGATGTCAAAAAGGTGATCTATGGCAGCTCGCTGACTAAACAGGCGATATCAAATGTGCTAAGCGGTGTGTTAAAGGATTATAAATACTGCTCCATCCCAGAACTCAATGCCGTGTTAAAACAATACAACGTGATGGCATACCTGGGCAGTGAAGATTCCAGAATATACAAACGAAAGGGTCTTGTTTACTGCATCCTGGATGAAAAAGGAAACAGGGTGGGAGTGCAAGTTAAAGCAAGCGCTTTTCCTCAGAAACCGACACTCGCATTTCTAAACCGGCAGTTTCAAACCAACGAATCCGAACGTCTGAAACATAAAACCCGCATTAAAAATGCGGTTGATTTTACGCTTCAGATACAGCAGAGACTTACACCTCAAGCCCTGGCATCAGCACTGACAAAAGAAGGTATCAGCATCATATTTCGCCGAACTGAAAGCGGGCAGCTGTATGGAATCACCTACGTTGACCACCGCACCAAATGTGTTTTTAACGGCAACGCACTGGGTAAAGAGTATAGTGCAAAAGCAATCTCTGAAAGGTGTGAATTACCGGTTTCGAAGGTGCGGGCAGGTGAAACAAAGTTTCCAGTATTGCCTGAAAAAGTGGATGAAAAATTCAGAACATCAACAAGTTCACCGGGTGAACCTGAGCAATTCGAGAGCCGGAATCAACAGGACGACAAAATTCTTGAAGATCTATTTAGTCCCGTTGCGGATAACTCACAAGTTTCCTGGCAACTGCGGAGAAGACGTCGCAGAAAAGCCAGAAAGAGAATAAATTGATAACCTATAAACCAAAAAAAACCATGCAAACTTCGGAAAATCCACAAGCATTGGGCAAGATCATGGACATGACACGCATGCTTAGTATGATCGTATTGGCCTTGCATTTTTACTACTACTGTTACGCAGCGTTCGAACATTGGAAGCTTGTTTCTGCCTTTACAGACAGGATCCTTACTAACCTTGTGGGCACCGGACTTTACGCCAAATTCAATAAATCGAAACTGATTGCACTGTGCCTTTTGCTCGTTTCGCTGATGGGTGCGCGTGGCAAAAAGCAGGAAAATCTAAAGCTTAGAACCGGACTTATATCCATGGTCCTCGGCGCATGTTTGTACTTCGCAAGTGCTGCTTTTTTGTCTTTCAGCACGGTAGCGACGAGCCAATCGGCTGCTTATATAGCAATTACTTTTATCGGGTATATGTTCGTTTTGAGTGGGGGAACACTTGTTTCAAGAGTGCTCTATGTGAAGTTAAATAGCAAAGATATCTTCAACAAAGAGAACGAGACCTTTCCGCAGCATGAACCGCTGCTGGATAATGAATACTCGATAAACCTCCCGGCTAGGTACAATTTGAAAGGTAAGTCACGAAATAGCTGGATTAATTTTATCAACCCTTTTCGGGGGATTTTGGTAGCTGGTTCTCCGGGTTCAGGTAAGACTTACTTTGTAATCCGGCATATTATTACGCAGCACATTGCAAAGGGTTTTTCGATGTTTGTGTATGATTTTAAATTCGATGACCTGTCGATAATTGCTTATAACAGCTGGCTCAAACACAAAGCTACTTATAAGATAGCACCCGCGTTTTATGCCATTAACTTTGATGATCTCAGCCGTAGTCACCGCTGTAATCCGCTGGATCACGCTAGTATGAGTGATATTACCGACGCAGCCGAATCTGCCCGGACTATTTTAATGGGCTTAAACCGGGAGTGGATCAAACGTCAGGGAGATTTTTTTGTAGAGTCTCCCATTAATTTTTTGACCGCAGTGATCTGGTTTTTAAGAAAATATAGGGATGGCGAGTTCTGCTCTCTGCCGCATGTGATCGAGCTGATGCAGGTGGATTACGACAAGCTATTCACGCTTTTAAGGACCGAAAAGGAAATTGAGGTGCTCATCAACCCATTTATAACTGCTTATCTCAATGATGCGATGGAGCAGCTTGAAGGACAGATCGCATCTGCAAAAATTGCTTTGGCAAGGCTGTCTTCTCCACAGTTATACTATGTTCTTTCCGGTAACGATTTTACCCTGGATATTAATAATCCAGATCACCCCAAGATTGTTTGTATGGGAAATAACCCTCAGAAAATACAGACTTATGGGGCAGTACTTTCTCTGTATGTTACCAGGTTAATTAAGCTGGTCAATAGCAAAGGCAAACTAAAAAGCAGTCTGATCTTCGACGAATTTCCTACGATTTACCTCAATAACATGGACAGTTTGATCGCCACAGCCCGCTCAAATCAGGTCTCGACCACCATTGGCATTCAGGACTTTTCGCAATTAAAGAAGGATTACGGACGCGACCAGGCAGAGGTGATTATGAACATTACTGGCAATATTATCAGTGGTCAGGTCAGTGGTGACACTGCCAAGCAACTCTCTGAACGATTTGGTAAAATCATGCAGGACCGCACTAATCTTTCGATAAACAGGACAGACACGTCGGTCAGCAAATCTAAACAACTGGATTTAGCCATTCCTTCTTCAAAGATTGCGACGCTAAGTTCGGGAGAGTTTGTAGGAATTGTTTCTGACAATCCGGACCAAAGAATCGAGTTAAAAGCATTCCATTCTATGATTCAAAATGACCATGATGGACTTCGAAACGAGCAAAGTAAATACAAGGAATTACCTGTCGTAAGGACAATCGATAATATGATCGTGCAGCGGAATTACATGCAAATAAAGCAGGATGTTGGAGATATTGTTGAATGTGAGATGGAGCGAATTTTGGCTCATCCGGGCTTGGGGTATTTGATTGTGAAGAAGTGAGTATGCCGGAACAGACGGTATGACATGACCCAGACCTTTACCAAAAGCGCCGAAATTTAGGTAGAAACAAAATTGGGTAATAATAGAGGTGATGGTACAATTGTCTGCCTTCGTGAAATCTATAAGAATCTAAAGTTATTAGTATTAAACTCTTTAAAAATGTGTCAAAATGAATCTGCACTCAACCATTCGTTACCCTTTTTTCAAATTTATTTTTGAAGAAATGACGGGAAGTTTTTATGAAAACGAGTTGACGTATTTGAACCGGATGTTGATTTTATATCATAACCGATATTTATTCTCAATTCATGATGATGTGAAAACGTATTTGGACTCTCTACAAAACCATTTAACTGCTCAACCGAATAAGTATTGGTATTTAAACGGTGCTAAACGAAAACGGATTAAGTTGATCGAATCAAGGATTCTCTACCTGATAAAAGAAAATCGGTCGATTCTTGACATGCTCTTGGAAAGAAAAGACTATTCATCGCCTGAGGCTAAAAAGGCTACAATAGTTAAGATATATGATTGGCTTAAAAGTACAAAAACGTCGCCTGATAGACGGCCTCCAATAGATATACAATACTGGATAGAAGATCTTCAGAATCAGTTTGGGAATCCCTTCATTAGCGAAAATGCCCCAAATTCCCCTCTCGCAAAAGCTTGTAACAAGATGACAATTAGCCCCTTCTATCATATACTGACAGGAGACAATACGCCGGAGAAACGGAAAAAGTTTGATCGACTGGTCGTTACATTAGTTGATTGCCAATGGATTTCGGAACCGTCAGAAACAGGACTGTGCATTTTTAGAAAGCCTGCAAAAGGGGGTAGAACACAATTGGCAGCGTTATATTATTGTTTGAATCAACGGGGGCATATCGCCAGAGACCTAAGTTCGCGGGAAATCGCTAGAATGTTTAATACTTGGTTATCCCATGATTATGAGTTTAACTCATTTGCTAGAATTTTTCAACTAGAAGAGCAAGAGCGATTTCATTGCAAAGCTCATGATTCCGTCTTTAAGTATGTAAAATCGGCTGAGGATATTCTGGTCAGGTCTAACCTTTAAAACGGCCTTTTTTGCTTCGCTTCACGATAAATGGGGGCTATTTTGAGTTCGAGCGGATATTTTTCATTTGGTAGGCAATAACCGTCATGACAAAGTCGGAATAAAAGGTATCGGGTTTGGTATATAAAGACTGATTTCGACAATGATGGGTTGGATTTTCTCGAGTGAACATTCTTTTCATTCCTGCTAGCACCTTACGAATTTTTTGCCTCCAGCCAAATTCTAAATTTCCTCCGATATAAACGGGAGAGAATGATGGAAGATCGTAAAACAAGCCAGGTTCCAGTAATCCAAGCCATGGAAATATTGCGAAATGGAGGCCTCGAGGTCACGGAAAAACAAGTCAGTTTAATCTTGGATTTTTTAGAAAAATTGGCTAATATAGCAATAGATCAATACGTTAAGGGTGTCGCGGTTAGCAGTACAGAACGCTCGGATGGCGTAAAATATAAATCTAAATTGAAACACAATGAAAACGGCTGACCTATATATCCGCGTGAGCACTGACGAGCAAGCTGACAGAGGTTATTCTCAACGAAACCAGGATGAAGTGCTACATAAATTTTGCCAGATTAACTCAATTCAAATTAGGAGGGTGTTTTTCGAGGATCACTCAGCCAAAACTTTTAACCGGCCGAAGTGGTCGTTGATGCTTGGTGACCTTAAAAGAAATAAAAACAGACCAGATTTGATACTTTTTACGAAGTGGGACAGATTCAGCAGGAACGCAGCCGACGCATATCAGATGATAGGAATACTGAATAAACTCGGTATTGAACCCCAGGCAATCGAGCAACCATTAGATTTATCAATTCCGGAAAATAAAATGATGCTGGCTTTTTATCTCGCTGCACCGGAAGTTGAGAACGATCGACGAGCCCTGAACACTTACCATGGGATGCGCCGCGCAAGAAAGGAGGGGAGATATATGGGGCGGGCTCCCTTGGGTTACACAAACAAGATTACTGAAGGCGGACGGAAACAGATCGTCATAAAAGAGCCAGATGGATCAATTATGAGATGGGCCTTTCAAGAATTGTCAAAAGGATTACTTGCCATTAACCAGGTTAGAAAGTTGGCTGTTCAAAAAGGAATAAAGTGTAGTAAGGCTAATTTTTATACGACCGTTAGAAATCCTGTATATATAGGTAAGATTGAAGTGAAGAAGTTTAAAGATGAGGATGCCCGACTGGTCCCTGGGCAGCACGAAGCGCTCATTTCGGAGGAGCTATTTTATAACGTTCAGGATATACTAGATGGAAAGAAAAATAAACCTCGTCCTAATGTAAAGGCAGTATCAACAAATATGTTTCCTTTACGCGGATTCCTGGCTTGCCCTAAGTGCAGTTCAACATTGACAGCAAGCGGATCAAAAGGAAGGAGCATGCGTTATTTCTACTACCACTGTAGTGCCTCGTGTGGTTACAGGCATTCTGCGGATACGCTTAACGCTTCATTTGTTAATGAACTAAAGAAATACCGACCGCATCCTGCAGTGAAGGAGCTCTATCGTACAGTTATCAACGGCACCTACCAGAATTATTCGAAGCAGGAATTGATCGCTAGCAAAGCTGGTTTGCAGGAGATTGAAAAGTACAATGAAAAACTAGGCAAAGCCAGAGAACTTCTTCTTGTGGGTGATATTGACGCTAAGGATTACCGAACAATTAAATCAAACATAGAAGAAAGCATCAATAGAATCGAAATAAAGTTATCGGAGTTGAATGGTAGCCTTAGAGGGGAAGTTGAAGTTGAATCATTATTGAATCAAGCGGTAGCTTCCCTATCTAATCTGGACCAAATTTATTTGAAATCAGACAGTTTGGGCAAAAGAGAGATTATTGGTTCGATTTTCCCGGAAAAACTGGTGTACGATGGAATTGGATATCGAACCGGTAAAATCAACGAAGCAGCAGCCCTTATCTACCAGATAAACAATGAGTTAGGTAACAAAAAAAACAGGACTAAGAGTGATTTTACTCTTAAGTCCTGTTTAGTAGCGGGAGCTGGACTCGAACCAGCGACCTTTGGGTTATGAGCCCAACGAGCTACCAACTGCTCCATCCCGCGGTGTCGTTGAATTGGAGTGCAAACATACAACAATACTTTCAATAAAAACAACTATTTTTGTGAAAAATAAAATTGAAAGCAACCTGAAATATTAGTCGATCATAAATATGTTTTCAAATTTACAGGCAAAAAGCCTTTAATTTGCAGATAAATTAAGAAAGAGACTCCTTGACCACCCTGTGGTATTCCAATTAGCTTCGTTGTTTTTTTAGTTATACCCAGTTTTATAAGGGGCTTAAAAATTCACTATGAATGAAAATATAGAAAATGCCGTTCCATTCCGGAACCATCGTGCCGGATTTGTGAGCATTATTGGGAAGCCCAATGTGGGTAAATCGACGCTTATGAACGTGCTGGTCGGTGAAAAAATGTCGATAATTACATCTAAGGCTCAAACGACACGTCACAGGATCATGGGGATTCTGAATGGCATGCATGAAGAAATCCCATTTCAACTTGTCTACTCCGATACACCGGGTGTAGTAAAGCCCGCTTACAAGCTTCACGATTCAATGATGACCTTTGTAAAAGGTTCTTTGGAAGATGCAGACGTAGTGTTGTTTGTAACAGAAGTTGGGGAGAAGGCGTCAGGACATGAGGTGCTGCCATTACTAGTGAGAACCACAGCACCGGTGATTCTGGTTTTGAATAAAATTGACCTTTCCTCTGAGGAAGAGTTGAAAAGGAAAATGGAGGAGTGGGAGGCCGAAATTCAACCAGCTGCCATCATTCCTATTTCGGCACTTCACAATGCCAACATCCAGACTCTGTTCGACGCTGTAATTACAAGGTTGCCATTTCATCCTCCGTATTTTAACGAAGATGAACTAACGGATAAGCCCGAGCGTTTTTTTGCTTCTGAAATCGTTCGCGAGAAGATATTTTTGAACTACCGTCAGGAGATTCCATACAGCTCCGAAGTGGTTATTTCTGAATTTAAAGAACGTGACGATATCATTGTGATTCGTGCGGAGATTTTGGTCGAACGTAAAAGTCAAAAGGGCATTATCATCGGTGAAAAAGGAGAAATGCTTAAAAAAGTTGGAATGCAGGCCCGCCTGGACATGGAGGCTTTTTTTGGCAAGAAAGTATTTCTGGAACAGCATGTAAAAGTAGAACCTGATTGGAGGAGCAATGATAGGAAGCTTCGTCAGTTTGGATATGAAGAATAAAAGTAAATAAATTACAAACGGAGGAAAGGGAAATCCTTTTCGGATCAAATTTAAAGCCGAACAAATAAATGGCAAATATAGTATCGATTGTAGGACGCCCGAATGTGGGTAAATCTACACTTTTTAACAGATTGACAGAGAGCCGCAAGGCAATAATGGATAACCAGAGTGGTGTAACGCGTGATCGTCACTATGGTTATGGAGAATGGACGGATCAGTACTTTACTGTTATAGATACCGGTGGCTATGTAGTTGGTTCAGAGGATATTTTCGAAGGAGCAATTCGCGACCAGGTAGAGCTTGCGATTGAAGAATCGACGGTGGTATTATTTATGGTTGATACCATGACGGGTCTCACAGACCTTGATAAGGATTTTGCAAATGTACTTCGCCGCTTCAATAAGCCTGTTTACATGGTTGCGAACAAAGCGGAAACGACAGAGCGGTATCAATCAGCGGCTGAATTTTACGAATTGGGGCTGGGAGACGAAATATTTGCAATTTCCGCGCAAACCGGTTTTGGTACAGGAGAACTTCTGGACGCAGTCATTACCCATTTTGAAACAGCAGGGATAGAGGATCCGGAGGCGGGAATTCCGCGGATTGCAATCATGGGAAGACCTAATGTGGGAAAATCTTCTTTCCTGAATGTATTGACAGGAACAGACAGAAGTATTGTCACCGACATCGCCGGTACTACCCGGGATGCAATTCATACACATTACAAGGCCTTCGGAATGGAGTTTATTCTTACCGATACAGCTGGGTTACGTCGTAAATCCCGTGTAAATGAAGACATCGAGTATTACTCTACTTTACGCTCGGTAAAGGCGATGGAAGAATCCGATGTGTGCATCGTTTTGCTGGATGCAACGCTGGGGCTCGAAGGTCAGGATCTTACGATCATTGGTCAGGCCGATAAAGCTAAAAAAGGTATCGTGATCATGGTGAATAAGTGGGACCTGATTGAAAAGGATTCTAAAACGGCAGATGCATTTAAGAAGAGCCTTCTGGAAAGGCTTTCACCAATGAATTATATGCCCATCATTTTTGCATCTGTGGTTGAAAAGCAACGGATACACCAGGTAATGGAAAAGGCGATGGAGGTATATCAGAACAAAACTAAGAAAATCACGACTTCAAAGTTGAACGAGGTGATGCAGAAAGAAATCGAGAAATATCCGCCGCCGGCTGATCGTGGGAAATATATCAATATCAAATATATGATCCAGCTGCCAACACCGTCACCAACTTTTGTATTTTTTAGCAGTAATCCAAAACATGTTAAGGATCCATACCTGCGCTATCTTGAAAACCGGATGCGGGAAAATTTTGACTTTTCGGGGGTGCCAATAACGATTTTCTTCAGAGAGAAGTAGGCTGTTTGGCTGTCTTTTTGAAACGCGCCGGCTGGATATTTCAGTCGGCGTTTTCATTTCGTCACAATTCTGCCACAGTTCATACCTGGAAATAAACGTTTCAGTAATTATATTTTTTTTAATGCAACCATTCATACTAATTTTCCATCTCTTAAGCAATAATTAGTACCGAATCCGGCAGATTTGACAAGTCTGAAAAAAAATTCAAAAAAATTGTTAAAAACAAGGTACTATGTATTGCAAGATACCTATTAAAACATATATATTTGTACTGTCAATTAGTTACAAGGATTTGAACGATGATTTTGATCTGAACGACATATAAAAACATAGCCATGAAAACATTGAAACTCCTTTTTATCTTATTTCTTTTTAGCCTCCAAGCGAATGCATCAGGGTATGCGCACAACATGTTCGTTGCGCATAAGAAACTGAAAACAGGGAAAGAAATCCATTGTGTGAAGGTAAAGGTGTCAGCCAAAAAGACCATTCAACTGAAAGCTGATCTCAGAAAAGCTACTGTTAATTCCGGCGCTACATCAACAGTTTTACATATTGCTACCAAAGTAAGCGATATGGCAACACTAAATGAAAGGATCGTTGAAGAGGGCCCATACAATCTTTTCCAAAGTGAGGAAGAAAAGGAATCTGATGATTCGTTGGTAGCGAAGCTTGTAGGCGTTGTCAAAAATATGTTCTATGCTTTTGCCATGTCTTTGATGGTAAGAGGATAGGCGAGTAAATCGTTATTTTTCAAAAGAAAGAGGTACTGGGCTGACCAGTACCTCTTTCTTTTGAAATCCCACCGGGAAAATATTAAATTTATCCTACTGTGTTTGTTAAAGTACCGATCGGCTCTATCGTAACGTGAACAATGTCACCAATTTGTAAAGTAAAGTCTGATGGCGGTATTACCCCTGTGCCAGTCATGAGATAACATCCGGTTGGGAACGACATTTCCCGATATAAGAAATGAAGCAGTTCGTCTGGTTTACGCTTCATTTGTGAAAGCGTAACTTCCCCGTTGAACACCTCCTCACCGCTACGAACAATGGATAAATCAATAAGGGTGTCTTCTGATAACGGTTCGGCAGGTACATAGAGACAGGGGCCAAGTGCCGCGCTGCCCGTATAAGATTTCGCTTGAGGCAAATACAAAGGATTTTCTCCCTCAATGCTACGCGAACTCATATCATTGCCAATGGTGTAGCCAACAAGCTTGCCCGATTCCGCAGCAAAAAGTGTAAGTTCAGGTTCAGGGACATCCCAGGTGGAGTCACGACGAATTCGAACAGTTCCATGATTGCCGATTACCCGCCAGGCGGTAGATTTGAAAAACAACTCCGGACGATCAGCATCATAAACCCGGTCGTAAAAGTTACCGCCACCTGCTTTCTCAGATTCTTCCATACGGGCGGTTCTGCTCCTGAAATAGGTTACCCCTGACGCCCAAACTTCTTGAGTCCCGATTGGAGCAAGTATAGCAGGCATGGGTAGAGCGTCAGAAAATGTAACGGGTATCAACTGCTGAGTTTGCGCTTCAAGCCAGCTGTGAAGATCATCCCGGTTTACAACAATGTCCCATTCCGTTTCATGCAAGCGGTAAAAGCGATCGTCGCTTTCAAGTAATATGCCATGCTCCGTTTTAAATAATTTCATGGATTTGGATTGATTATGTCTAACATCAATAAGCTTGCGGCTTATTTTCTTTACTCAAATAATAAGTACGATGAGGGCAATCAATCAGGCTATCTACCAGGGATTTTGTCAACGCCATAGGCGCCGGTCAATCGGAATTAGCTCTTGTGCAGTGATTTTTATTTGGGCAAAAAGGGGGTGATCCGGATGCAGAAGTATATTTTGCGAGAAAGGCACAATGACTGATGGTATTGCAATGGCCAGAATATCCGGTTTCATTAGCCAGTCATGAAGCCAAAATTGTGTTTTTTCATAGTTGTTGTCCTGCCAGTATTCCGGCATTTCCCGGGTGTTGTAACTTCGAATATCATTGGGAATTTCTATTGAAGTCAGCCAGTATTTTGGCAGATCCTCGTACCTAACACCCGGCGCATGCGCTAATGTCTCTACAAGTCCGAGTTCCGGGCTTGAGGTGGTGTAAAGAATGCCAATGCCTTTAGGATTCCATCTTGCACCGAACAGGCGGCTACCTTCCGGGGAAAGGGCCTGATATTTGAATTTTTCTCTGATGATACGGTAAACTATGGCCATGGAAGTCAGGCGGGAAGACCATAGTCCAGACGTCCCAGGACGTCATCGACCAGACTGAATCCTGTAACAGTGTCCATTAAAGTTAATGGCGCTTGATCATTTAGTTCGGGGATCGAAGTACGCAGCCAATTAAGGACGATATTCCTTTTGCCTTCGAATGTATCCAGCGCATGTATCAATATATTTCTAAGTAATAAAAGCCGTTCGGAAGCCTCTGTACTTAGCCGCTTGTCCGATAGAATACGATGAAGATTACGCGGAGTCATTCCCAAAATGTAAGCCATCTCATTATCCGTGAGGCCCGCCATTTGGGACACCTGGTCCACGAGTGAGCGAACCACACCTTCACGTGAAGATCTGATTACGTTGAAGTCCGATGTAGGTGTAGCACCATACGGGACATATTTATCGGAAAAGCTACGAATCTCAGACATACTCAAAACAATAAAGCAGAATAATGTCACAAATATAAATGACATTATTCTGCTTTCCAAGTCTCTTGGTTGATATTAAAGTTTGCCTTTCAAGAAATCGGCGGTGTAATTTCCATCGAGCTTGATCATATCTTCGGGAGTTCCGGCAAACGTGAGATATCCACCTCCTTCACCTCCCTCAGGGCCAAGATCTAAAATCCAGTCGGCACATTTGATGACCTCCATATTGTGCTCAATGATGATAACCGTGTCGCCTTGCTCAACGAGTGCATTTATTGCTTTCAGCAGCTTTTTGATATCATGAAAATGAAGTCCTGTCGTGGGTTCATCAAATATGAAAAGCATTTTCCCCTTATTAGAAGACCCCTTTCCAAGAAATGACGCCAACTTCACGCGTTGCGCTTCTCCTCCGGAAAGCGTATTCGACGACTGACCTAAACCCACATAGCCCAATCCTACTTCTTGCAGCGGCAGTAATTTTTCGGCAAGTTTAGGTTCTGGTTTGCTAAAAAACGCAATCGCTTCGTCAACATTCATATCCAGGATTTCAGCAACATCCTTACCGTCATACTGGACCTCCTGAATTTCTTGTTTAAAGCGTTTGCCATTGCAACCTTCGCATTTCAGGTAAATATCGGCCATGAACTGCATTTCTACTTTGACCTGCCCTTCTCCCTGACATATTTCACACCGACCACCGTCGACATTAAATGAAAAATGAGAAGGCTTATATCCCCGTGCCTTTGACAAAGGAAGATCCGACATCATCTGGCGAATATAGTCGTAGGCTTTTATGTACGTAACGGGGTTGGAACGTGATGATTTTCCAATCGGGTTCTGGTCAATCATTTCGATCGCCTGAATCCTGTCTACGCTCCCCGAGACAGTGTCGAACTTGCCGACATCCTCACTAAACTCACCTTTTAGGCGCATCAGTGCAGGGTAAAGAATTTTTCTAATCAAAGTAGATTTCCCTGAACCGCTTACGCCCGTCACCACCGTGAGCGCATTCAATGGAATTTTTACATCAACGTCCTTGAGGTTGTTTTCTCTTGCGCCTTTTATTTCTAAAAAATGAAGCGATTTCCTGCGCACTTTCGGATAGGCAATTTCGTCATGACCCAGCAGAAAATCCAGCGTGTGTGATTCTGACTCATTCGCAGAAAAGTCATCTTTTAAACCACGAATATCATCCCAATTCCCTTGAAACACCACATGACCACCGCCCGAACCTGCCTCGGGCCCAATATCAATAATCTGATCGGCAGCATGCATTACTTCCTCCTCATGCTCAACAACGATCACCGTATTGCCCAAATCGCGGAGCGATTCCAGAACTCCTACCAGCCTTTGCGTGTCGCGAGGATGCAATCCAATGCTTGGCTCATCCAAAATATACATGGAGCCAACAAGAGCACTTCCCAGAGATGTCGCAAGTTTAATCCGTTGAAATTCTCCTCCTGACAATGAATTAGTCAATCGGTTTAAAGTCAGGTACCCCAGACCAACACGGATCATGTAATCCAGCCTTGTTTCAATTTCTGTAAGGATGCGTCTGGCAATTTGCCGGTCGTTTTCATTCAATTCCACGGACTTGAAAAATGCGGAAACTTCGGTAATCGGCATCAGAACGAGATCTGTGATCGATGCGCCACCGATTTTTACAAAAGAAGCATCTTTTCGTAACCGTGAACCACGGCAGTCCGGACAGGTAGTGCGCCCTCTAAAACGGGAAAGCATTACCCGATACTGGATTTTGTGTGTTTGTGATTCAAGGTCTGCGATGAATGTATTGATACCCTGAAAATACTGATTTCCAGTCCACAATAATTCCTTTTCGGCGGCAGTTAGGTCTTTATATATTCGGTGTATTGGGAAGTCGAATTTAGCTCCGTTCCGGACAAGAGGAACCAGCCATTCACTCATCTTTTCGGTACGCCATGGAGCAATAGCCCCGTCGTACACGGAAAGGTTTTTATCAGGGATGACAAGATCAGGATCGATTCCAAGAATCTTACCAAAACCCTCACAACGTTTGCACGCACCAAAAGGATTATTAAAGCTGAATAGATTAACGGTCGGTTCTTCAAATGAAATTCCGTCTAACTCAAATTTATCAGAAAATGTTCGTTCTGGTCCGTCAACAACCTTCACGATGCAAATACCCTCTCCCTCGAAAAAAGCAGTTTGAACTGAATCAGATAAGCGATATTGTGTGTCTTCATCATCGTGACGAACCGATGCCCTGTCCACCAGAATAAATATTTGATTGCCGGCTTGCGAATAAGTTTCATGGTCTTCCAGCGAATCCTCAATACTTATAACAGTCCCATTCAACACAATACGATTATAACCTTTGGATAAAAGAATAGACAATTCTTCCTGCTGCGTTCGCCCGTCTCTAACGTGCAAAGGAGCAAGTACCATCACCCGCATGCCTTCTTCCTGGTCCAGCATAAAGTTGACAACATCCGTCACAGAATCCTTCTTAACCAGGCCGCCCGAAACCGGAGAATAGGTATGTCCGATACGGGCAAACAGTAATTTTAGATAATCGTAAATTTCTGTCGAAGTACCGACCGTAGAACGCGGATTTCTTGTGTTGACCTTTTGTTCAATCGCAATAGCCGGAGAAATACCTTTAATGTATTCGACCTCAGGCTTTTCCATTCTTCCCAAGAACTGACGGGCATAACTGCTCAGACTTTCCACATACATCCGCTGACCCTCAGCAAACAGGGTATCGAAGGCCAATGATGATTTGCCCGAACCCGAAAGTCCTGTAATGACTACCAGTTTGTTGCGTGGAATAGCTACGTCAATATTTTTAAGATTGTTAACTCTTGCGCCTTTGATCAGAATATATTGTCGCGGATCAAGTTCGTCAAATTGTGAAGCTTCAATCCGGGGCACAGGTAATTGCGTCATAACGAAAATCAGGTGGAAAAACGAGGCATGTGTTCGAAGCCTCAATCTAGTATTAACTCAAAACTCAGAAAATTAGTTGCCGGATCAATCTCTCAATAGCAGCCGCCATAATGTCAAACCTGGATTAGGAATATTGATTTTGATCGATTGGCATACTGTTGGGCCTCCCGTCAAATCCTTAATTCACTGGACCTGCAAAAAAGCATGCCTTGTTTTTCCGCATCTTCAAAAATTGGATCGGCCAAATGACCCCAGTTCGGAACGTCCGAGACGCAGTCGGTTAGTAGCGAAACTTTCGGGATCAATTTTGGAGCGTAATCCAAAATTTGCTTGATGCTTGTGGCAACACAGTGGGAGCGAGCCTCGCCTACAATCAACACCCTATCATAAGTTTCCAATTCGGAGAGGAAATCCTGATTAAGCTTTGTATTGGGGTCGTCAGAAATAGGGACCTGGGCCTTGAAAATGCCGAAATGTTCTGTGAGCGGGTTCAGCCCCTTTACAATCGACCTGTAATCTTTTCGGGTAACATGTGTCCATGCAAGCACTGCGTTTAAAATTGTTTCATCCAATGCCGCACCTTTTGAGCCGACAAGACAATGTTCAGGCCAGATGAAATGCTTGAACTGACCATCGCCTTCTAGTTTTTTCAAATATTCAATTACTTCTGCTTTGTGAAAACGGGGGATCCATTTTCCTTCGGCTACTGCCGCTGCTGTCACCAATGTAAACGGTGCGACCGTATTTCCATTCGGATCTTCCCAGAATAGGGGATGTGCAATGTCAAGGACGCGATGCGTATCGAGTGTTACGAAAATCTGATCAAGTTTGTCGCCCAGCGTCGCGATCATTTGAGCAATACGAAGCACATCCTTTTCAGCACCTGGTACAAACAAAGAGCCATCCGGATCACAAAAATCGTATTGTGCGTCAATAATTAGAAGAGCGGTTTTAAATCCCATCATGCTTTGTTTATCTGAATCAACATCTTACACAGAAAGAAACTACCACAGCAATAGAAAATCATTGCAGCTCTTCCGGAACATTCAATTGCCTTGCATACATTTTTGAACACAAGCTATGCACTAGTGTCAGCATTTTATTCGCATCATTTCTGAAATCGAATTGATAATCGTCGTCTAGTTTGCTCAGCCCTGTTACGATTGTCAAAGCTTTTTTAGCAATGTAAAGCGCACACTTATCAGACCTGGACGAGTAATTTTGAAGTTTGTTGGCGAATCTGTCTAGAAAAGTATTTAACAAAATCAGGTTCAACTCAATTGCCCCCAGCTTGTCTTTTGTGATTTTAACATGATACGCGATCGTTCCACTGAGGGTCTTCATTTCCATCATAATCCATGCCGGCGAATCCATTGACATAGTGGAAGCGTGTAAAATGTGGCTGGTAATATCGTCGCGTCGTTCCGGAATAGTTGAAGATCCTTCAATCAGTTCGAAATAGAGTCTATCGGTAAGGGCTTTATCTTTTGCGATGAGCCTGAGCAATAATTTATCTTTTTCCTTGGGCAACATTTGAATGATTGCCTTTTTCAATGGGTCCTGCATCGGCATATTGGAGCCTTTAAATAACTTTAATTTATACCTTTGAAAAAATTAACGCTGTACGGTTCTTGTGGGAAGTAAGTTTTACCAAAATTAGAACATAAACAAATTTATCCAATCAATTTGGGGCCACGATGATGATTAACAGTGCAATGTACGAAGGCTGCTTTAACCGGTTGTATAAGAGTAGGAAGGTCTCAGCTAAAAGATGATTTTTTACTGAAGGAATGTCAAAATTAAATAGTGGGAGGAAAATACCTCTGAGTTTATTAATGCGTTAAAAACATTATTTTATAAAATTATAGATTTGCCCCCCTAACTTGCAAAGTTTTTTATTTCATTAACAAAGTATTGAATATGATTTCAGTGGCCATGTGCACTTACAACGGGGCAAGGTTTTTACCTGAACAGTTGAGGAGCATTGCCAATCAGATAGTCGGTGTAGATGAACTGGTTGTGTGTGATGACGGATCGCAGGATGAGACAGTCCAGGTCCTGATGGAGTTCGGTAAGACAAGTCCATTCAAGGTTGTTGTGCATAGTAATTCAAGTAACCTGGGGTCAACCAAAAATTTCGAAAAGTGTTTATCCCTTTGCCAGGGCGAGATTATTTTCCTGGCGGATCAGGATGATTTATGGCGGGAGGACAAAGTACAAAAGCACTTGGCACACTACGAGGTCCATCCCGAGACAGATGCTGTTTTTTCAGATGCGATGATGATAGATGATGATTCGCTATCCAGCAATCGTACAATTTGGAAAGAAATCGAATTTAATGACGTGCTTCAGCAAAAGTGGATGGATGGGAAAGGGCATGAAATCCTGTTTTACGGTTTTGTGGTTACGGGTGCCACACTTTCTTTACGAAAGTCTTGTTTGGAGCGCTTAATTCCATTTCCTACACACATTCCCGACCTTATTCATGATGCCTGGATTGCCCTGGTTTTATGTTTACAGGATAAACTTTCCTTTATTCCGGAGACTTTGGTGTTCTATAGAATTCACAACGGGCAGCAAGTGGGATTCGGTCGGAAAAGCGAGTACGTAAGCCTTAAGGATCGCATGACGCGTAGTCGTGAGGAAAAGCTCGTTCCTCTCGCTGAAAAAGGAAATAATCTGGAACAGATCTATCTTTTGTTACGAGAGGTTCCGCTTGTTCCAAGAGAAAAGCTGATTAACCTGTATTTGAGCCAGAAACATTTTCAAAAAAGAGCGACCTTACCAAATAGCCGGCTTTTGAGATTGTCTCCTATATTACAAGATGTTGTGAAGGGATATTATACTTTTAGTAGCAAAGACTGGTGGATACCTGCAATAGGTGACCTTTTAGAATAACGAAGCCTTATCCAAGTGAAAATTAGCAGCTCTGAGCATTTAGTTACGATTCTGATTCCAATATACCAGTCGACACTTACGTACGAGGAGTCTTTGTCACTTCGTCAATGTATGCTTGTGTTGTCGGCCTACCCTGTAAAAATAGTAAAACCCAAAAGTTTGCAATTGGATGACCTTTGTCTTGCGTATCCTTCCATTGAGCTAATCTCATTTGAGGATGCGTACTTTAAAGATGTTGAAGCCTACAATAAGTTAATGATCTCGTCGGCGTTTTATGAATCTTTTGCTACGTTTGAGTATGTGCTGATTTATCAGCTTGACGCCTATGTTTTTAGAGATGAACTCAAAGAATGGTGCGCAAAAGGGTATGACTATATTGGTGCGCCAACTTTACACCAGGAGGCGTTTGACACGCTTACGGCGAAGGACAAAAATGACTACGCCACGGCACTTTCGGGCAAACGTTTCGTTCTGAATGGCGGATTATCGCTGCGGCGTGTCAAATCTTTTATCCGCTATCTGGGGATTTACAACCGTTTCTATTCTGCCTGGAAAGGCAACGAGGATATGTTATTTTCTCAGGAGGCCACACGGCTTATTCCTATGAAGCTATTTATGAAGCTGCCCACCTGGCAAGAGGCAATACGGTTCGCTTTTGAGAAGAGCCCGGCTGCTACTTTCGAGCTTACAAGTCACGAGCTCCCTTTTGGTTGTCATGCGTGGGAAAGATATGATCCCGGTTTCTGGCGGGATTATATTCCCGTACGATAGATCGCTGCCGTATTAACAATTTTTAACAAACTATCTGCCTCCTTCAAACGTTTCGGGTATTGATTATTAAAACTAACATTTTACTGCGATGAATTTCAAATCACTTGTGGCGTGGATAAGTGCCATAGGGCTTTCATTTCAAACCAGTTTCGGACAGGTTACGGAGAATCCAAAAGTGGAAGAGCAATCTGCCGGGTATGTAAAAATTACACGCGTAGAGTTGACGGACAAGTATACCATCGTTTACCTGCAATTTACAGAGGATCAAAAATCTCAGATTCAACCACTTTTTCCTGGATTAAAAGGTAAAGGAAACATTACTCAAAATCAAATTTGGCTGGATAGCGAGACGAGACTCTACAAGCCGGGAGAAATTAATGTAAAATTTAAGCTCATCAGGGCAGAAAATATTCCAACTGATTCCAGAAAAGGAGTCAGGCCTGGCGAAACCGTGGATTTTGTGGCCTACTTTGAACGCTTGACCCCTGGAATAGAAACCTTCGATTTTTATGAAGGTCGTAGTGTGAACGGGCTGCAGTCCTGGAACTTCTATGGCATCCGAATCAAAAACCCGGTAAAGAAGACGACGAAGCCCGTATTAAAAACAAAACCTCCTGTAACCAAGCCAGATATCGTGGAAAAGAGCGAAGAATCAGCTATTATCGAAAAAAAGGAGGACGAAAGTGCCACGGGAAGCGGTTTTAAGCAAATACATGGAACGATATATGATGCCAAGACCAGGAAACCGATCCCTGCGCAAATATCTTATATGGAAAATGGCGACTCACTTCAGTTCAAATCTTCGTCAGGTAACTACAGGCTTGGCCTTGATTCCAAAGCTCTGTATGAACTTCATGTTACTTCCAAAGGATATTTTGGTAAAAATACGGCCATTAATGCACCCGATTCAACAAGCGACCAGTTGGCATTGGATTTTTACCTGACACCTCTTGTGGTGGGTGAAACCATCGCGCTTAATAATATCTATTTCGAAACCTCTCAGTTTACATTACTTGGCGAATCTCAGGCCGAACTGGACCGACTTGTGGAGATGATGCGCGAAAATCCAAAAATAGAAGTAAGCGTTGAAGGTCACACAGATAAAGTAGGAGATTTTGATAAGAATGTCGAGTTATCAAAAAATCGTGCATTGGCGGTCAAAGCTTATCTGGTCGAAAAAGGGATAGAAGAAAAGCGAATTGAAGCAAAGGGATTTGGATCAACGAGACCTTTCTCTAAAAGTAATTCCGAGGAGGAACGAAAAAAAAACAGGCGGGTCGAGGTGGTGATAACCAGGAGTTGAAAAAGTTGCAAAAAACGAAAAGAGGCTTACCGATTTTTGCGGTAAGCCTCTTTTCGCGAAAGCGTTTATTTATCTTGCCTTAATAATATTGATAAATTCACGTGATTTTAGAGAAGCGCCACCAACGAGCCCTCCATCAATGTCTGGCGCTGAAAATAACTCCGGAGCGCTTGCTGCGGTAACACTACCTCCATATAGAATCGAGATTTCTTCTGCGACACCCTCGCCATATTTCGAGGCAAGGTGTTCGCGTAAAGCTTTATGCATTTCCTGGGCTTGTTCTGCGCTGGCAGTAAGTCCGGTTCCAATTGCCCAGATCGGTTCGTAGGCTATGATAACAGATAAAAGTTGTTCTTCGGTCAGGTGAAAAAGACTTTCAGTGATTTGGTTTTTTACAAATCCGATATAATCTTCATTTTGCCTCTGATCAAGCGACTCCCCGCAGCAAAAAATTGGAGAAATTCCTTTGGCAAGCGCCGCATCTACTTTTGAGGCCAGCAGAGAATTGGACTCCGCAAAGTATTGCCGACGTTCACTATGACCAATTAGTACGTATCCAATGCCGATGGATTGTAACATGCCGGCAGAAATCTCTCCTGTAAAAGCACCAGCGTCTTTGTCTGAACAATTCTGGGCTGCTAATGCGAAATTTGTAGATGTCTCAATGTATTTATTAAGGGTGGTCAGGTAAATAGCCGGTGGGCAAAGGATCACTTTTACGTCTCCTCTCACTTCGTCATTGGCCATATTTACAAGTTCAGAAGTCAGCGCAACAGCCTCTTCAGACAGCTTATTCATCTTCCAATTACCGGCAACTATTTTTTTTCGCATGTACTTAATTTTTATTGGGTTAAATCATCATTTTACGCAACAAAATTACCATAATTTCGACATTAACCGTATTCTATATTTCATGTAAAAAAAATGTGAAAAACTTTGGACATATTAAGAATTTTTTGTGTTTAAATTAGACAAAATACAGTAAATTTACTTAAGAAACCGATTCGGGTGTATTTGATACTTAGTGTTACACGATAAGGATTATTTTTGGAACAAAACCATTTGCAGTCAGCGTGTTAGAGTAATGAAATAGAAATTTTACATTTAAGAATTTTAAAGGAGGCCACGATGAAAACGTCTAAGTGGTTATTATTAGGAATCCTGCTTTTACTTTCCCTGTTGTCAATTGCCAAATCAAACGACGATGTACCGGAAGTATCAAGTGAGAAGTATGGTTATTTTTTGGAAAAGAACCATAAAACTGCCCATATACCATTCGAACTGCATTCAAATCTAATTTTAATGTACGTACGGATCAATGATACTGATTCTCTCAGGTTCATATTGGATACTGGTGTGAGCTCTATCATTGTCACCGACCCGACCATTTTAAAACCAGACAAACTACGCTTGACCCGCAAAGTAAATCTCACTGGCGCAGGGGAAGGAAAGTCGATTTCGGCGCACGTGGCAATTGATAACCAGTTTGCGATGGGCAGGTTACGGGCAAATCACCAAAACATTGTGGTGCTTGAGGAAGATTTTTTAAAGCTCTCCGAGTATGTAGGAGTTCCTGTCCATGGCATTTTTGGGTACGAGGTTTTTAATAATTTCGTGGTTACGATTGATTTTGCCAAAAAAGAACTTGTGCTCATGCAGCCGGACCGATACAAATACAAGTCCAGCAAGGGAGATAAACATCCGTTGATTATCGAAGATACAAAACCATTTACCGACGCCGTAACGCTTCTGGCTGATGGCAGGGAACACCCTATCCGTGTATTGATCGACACCGGAGCCGGTCATGCATTACTCCTTAACAATAGTCCGGGAGGAGATAATTTTCGCTTGCCCGAAAAAGTAATCCGCGCTCAGTTGGGAAGAGGACTAAATGGAGTTATCAACGGCAATTTAGGCAGGATTGAACATGTTCGGTTGGGTAGATTTACCATGGATAATATCGTGGCTTCGTTTCCTGACAGTCTTGCGTTTGGCACCAAGTTACGCGGTGGGTTCGACAGGCAGGGAAATATCGGCTGTGAGTTGCTGCGCAGATTCAAAGTTACGATGAACTACCGGGATCGTTATATGGTGCTGAAACCCATAAAAAGCCGTCTTCGCGAAAAATTTGAACACGACATGAGCGGGATGGAGATCAGGGCCGAGGGTATTAATCTACGTTCTTACGTTATAAATCATGTGCAGGAGAAATCGCCGGCATCAGAAGCAGGTCTTACCGAGGGAGATCAATTGCTTTTTATTGATACACATGCGGCCACGGAATTGAATGTAAGTGAGATTTACAAGCTTATGCAGCTGGGTGATGGCAAACACATCGAACTTTTGGTAAAACGTAACGGCAATATTTTCTTTACACGCCTTACGCTGCGAAGGATGATTTGAGTATTTTTAGGCCAAACTAATGATCGGCAGAATTTGGAACGCCTAAGACTAACCGAAGACGGTTCTCATTCTCTTTACAATGCTCAGTATGGCCAGCACTACCACTCGACATCGGGTGCGGTTAATGAGTCCAGGCATATTTATATGAACCTTGGACTCATTCCTGTTTTGGGCTGCTCTCCGGACACCGTGTCTATTTTTGAAATGGGCTTCGGCACCGGTCTCAACGCGTTTTTGGCGTGGCAAATGGCCGATCAGTTTAAGAAAAAAATTATATACACGGGCATAGAAGCTTTCCCCATCTCATTGGCGGAAGCGGCCCTGCTCAATTACGAAAAATTGATTTCAAAATCGGGGTTTATGCAGATGCATGAATCCCTCTGGGAACAGGATCACCAACTCTCGGAAAATTTTGTTTTCAGAAAAGAAGCTGTAAGTCTTCAAAATTATCATCCCCAAAGACTTTTTGATGTTATATTCTATGATGCCTTTGATCCAAAGGCGCAACCTGAATTATGGTCGGAGGAAATTTTAAAAAAAGTGGCGGCCCAAACAAGACCCGATGGAGTATTAGTTACATATTCTTCAAAAGGAATAGTAAAACGTGCACTTGCTGCAGCTGGATTTACCGTTGAAAAACACAAAGGCCCGGGCAAGAAATGGCACGTTTTGAAGGCAGTAAAAAAACAATTGTCAGAGTACATTTAGTAATACCATTAACATTACAGATTAAATTAAAATATGAGTTATCAAGGTTTAATTAGCCAGGAACTGCTTGAAGCACAGCACGTACTTAATACTTTTTTGAATGACCCGGTACAAATAGAAAAAATTGAAAATGCTGCTGGCTTGATGGCGGAAGCTATTCAAAATAACGGTAAAATTCTCTCCTGCGGTAACGGCGGCTCGCATTGCGACGCGATGCATTTTGCCGAGGAACTTACTGGAAGATACAGGAATAACCGTCGCGCTTTACCAGCGATTGCAATTTCAGATGTGAGCCATTTGAGTTGTGTAAGTAATGATTTTGGCTACGAATTTGTATTTTCAAGGTATATTGAGGCCTTAGGTCAGCCAGGAGATGTGTTGTTGGGATTGAGCACGAGTGGAAATTCTGCTAATATTATCAAAGCAGTAGAAGCGGCGAAGGCAAAGGGCATGAAAGTTGTTATATTGTCTGGGAAAGATGGAGGTAAGCTGGCTGGGACTGCCGATGTGGAGATTATCGTCCCTCATTTTGGATATGCCGACAGGGTTCAGGAGATACATATCAAAGTAATACATATTTTTATGCTGCTCATCGAAAAGATGGTGCTGGAGCCTGCCTGATATTAACGGATTAAAAAACTTTTACCACTTCATCATGAAATGCCGGCCATCAGCGATTATTATACAAGACAATTGCCTTCTCACGATGCGTTATGTCTATGGGGACAAGGAGATATTTGCCTTACCAGGCGGCAACCCGGATCCAAGCGAATGCCTTACAGGCACCTTGGAAAGGGAACTGATGGAGGAGATGGGGGTCGCTGTTGAGATTGGTGAACTTGCCGTTTGTGGGGAAGTGTTGTGGACTGATCTCAAAAGAGATACTTTGCATATGGTATATGCTTCAAAAATTACTTCGGGAATTCCTGTTCTCAATCCCAGCGAAACTACTGCGCTAGAAATAGTTTGGCTGTCTGTTGATTCGCTGGGAACAACACTGCTCTATCCGAACATTGGGAAAAACATTCTAAGTTACCTGAATGGAGATGGAATATCTCCCTACGTGGGAACTATTGACCAACCTTATCTGGAATAGGTGGTACTATCCAGGGTGTCAAATTGGTTTTTTAAAAAATAGAGAACTTTAAAGTGCTTCGCCGGGTGGGTCTGTCATGCAACTCCGGAGATTTAAGTAGCTACGTGATATTTTGCAATTATCATTGCAATCCGATATTATACTTTCCTAATACCTTCTTATAAATAGAAACAAACTGTACTTTTGCTGTTTAATGACTTTTTGATCATAAATGGACAACGAGCGGAAGGAAAGATTATCACAATTCGTCAAAAGAAATACAGAAAGCCAGGTCCTATCCCGTGGACGTTCTATTTTCAGCAGCGGAGGTTACAGTGTGGTAAAATTGGATTATAATGGAGACGGTTACGCCGAATTCAAAGTCAGAAGCGACTACTCTATTCAGAGTTATATCGTAAAAATCAAAGATTTTCTAAGCCCTAACATTAGTACGTCCTGCAATTGCCCGTACGACTATGGCGGGCTCTGCAAACATCGGGTGGCAATGATCCTGTACGTGCTGGACAAAATGCCAGCGTACGTCAAACCCAAGCTTCATGAGATGGCGGACTCAGTGGTGATTTTGCCTGCCATCAAAGACGTATATCTGGAAGATCTCGTTACCAGAGATACCTGGGTAGGCAGGAATCAGAATGTAAAGACAGAACTCTTGTCCACCAAAGACGGCTTTGCAGACTGCAGTGTAACCATTGGCGAGCAGGAATTTTTGGTACAGTTCAATCGAATCGAAAATTCCAGTCAGATAAATACTGCCTGCTCCTGTAATCAGACGCTGTACGTTCCTCTGTGCGAACACAAGCTTGCGGCACTAATGAAATTACGTGAACAGTTTGGTGAGCGTGCTTTTGAAATGATGAGGGATTGGACTGTCGATAAAAATTTGTTACTGACGGAATATGGATATTCACTTGACGATAATCTTGAGAATAAATTCGATTTCAAGGTTGATCTGAACGGGAATCTTAAGTTGGTCAAGCTGGATCAGGGCATTCAGAAAGTAGGATCGTTTCAAAACTGGGAAAGTTTGAGAACCAGAGTGATACCAAATGCATCGACGGTTTATCAGGTAGCAGATATGGATCGATCTGGTGTTGGAGATGAACGGGTCTCGCTTTACGTTTTTTGGCCAAACGGTTCTCATAACCTGATGGACTTCGGTTTTGGGATTTTTTCCGCAAAAAGCAGCGCTAAAACACAAAAATATACGCATATCAGGAGCATCGCGGGAGGGGCAGGTACCCAATATACACCCGATGAAATTCCAGTACTGACAGCAGCAGACTCGCGATTGGTTCGTATCGCACGTCAATTTAGTACAGAGGCGCTACAAAAATATATGAAGGTTCATTCGGGCTCCGGAGCTAGTGCTGACGAAGAACCTGAGTACAAAAGAGACGCACATAAGTGGGTTGGAAGGATCGTCGAACGTATTTTCAGGGACTTATCGGATGAACGTATTTTTGTCTCTGACGGAGATTATGTTACAAACCAAACACAGTTACAGGAAATTAAAGTCATCTCCAGGCCAATAAGATTGCTTTTTGTGTTGACGGAAGACCGTGAGTTTATCACGCTTAATCCTTATGTAGAAATTGAAAAGGGAAAGCCGGTGGACTTGCAAACTGTTCTGACTTTTTCGAGTTTTTGGCTGGGAATGTATCATGAAGATCAGCTGTTCCGCTGGGCCGATATCAATAACGCCGAGATGGTTGACTATCTCCGGCAAAACGGCTACAAGATCCGGGTTAAAAAAGAATATTCCGAAAGCTTCATGAAAGAATGGGTAATGCCCGTTACCGAACAGTTTGAGGTTTTGTTCCAAACCCGCCATGCAGTTGAAACCCGTTCTCTGGCGCTGGGGAGCAGCAGGATATATCTTAAGGAGGACGAAGCAAATCTCCTCATTATTCCAACTTTCGTTTACATTAATAGCGAAGGCGGAGAAGTGGAATTTATCAATGATCACCACAATACCAAAGCGGAATTTGACGGTGAGAAAATCACTCTTCTTGAACGAGATACGGCTGCAGAAACCGTCTTGTGGAAATGGGTGCAGTCATTATTTTCCGACTTTCAATATCAATCGGGTCATCCATTCTTTTTTATTCCGTTTGAGGAAGTCATGAAAGATGGCTGGCTCTTTCGTTTTGTTGACGAAGTTAAAGAAAAGGACATCGCTCTTTTGGGTTTCAAGGAACTCAAGAAAATGCGGATTAACCCAAACCGGGGTACAGTCCAGGTGAAGGCGTCGTCGGGTATTGACTGGTTCGATATGCGTATCGAGATCATGTTCGGTGACCAGCAGGTATCGCTTGCTGATGCGAAAAAAGCCCTTTTGAAAAAGCAAAATTATGTAGAACTCAAGGATGGTTCGATGGGCATGTTGCCAGAAGAATGGATCAGCAAGCTAGAACCGCTATTGAAGTTTGGAAGGGTGGAAGGAGACGAAGTTCATTTGTCTAAATTTCACTTTTCGCTTATTGAGCAATTGATTGATCAGATTGATAACGAGGAAGTGCTGCAGGAACTTTGGGAGAAAAAGCAGAAACTTCTGAACTTCAAGGAGATTGCAGATGTCCCGCTTCCCAAGAATATCAACGTGACTATGCGGCAGTATCAGGAAGAAGGGTATAAGTGGCTTCATTTTCTCGACGAATTTGGCTGGGGCGGTTGTTTGGCTGATGATATGGGTCTGGGTAAAACGGTACAGATGCTTACGTTTTTACAAGAGCTTAAAAATCGCAAATCCGGCCGAACCAATCTCGTTGTCGTTCCAACGACCCTTATATTTAACTGGCAGGCTGAATCTGCAAAATTCACTCCGGATCTGCGCTTGTATGTTCACCGCGGTATGGATCGCAAAAAAGATTTTGAGTTTTTCAGAGAATATGACATCATTCTTACGACTTATGGAACGATGCGAAGCGATGTCGAACTTCTCCGGGAATTCGATTTCCATTACATCGTATTAGATGAGTCTCAGGCGATTAAAAACCCGGATTCATTGACCGCTAAGGCTTCAAGATTGTTAAAGGCAACCAATCGCCTTACGATGACGGGTACGCCGGTTGAAAACAACACATTTGACTTATATTCTCAATTCGAATTTTTGAACCCTGGACTTCTCGGGTATGCGGATTTTTTCAGGGCCGAATACGCGATCCCAATAGACAAGTTTCAGGATAAGCCAAAGGCAGAAGAGTTGCGACGGCTGGTGTATCCGTTTATGTTGAAGCGGACAAAGGAGGAAGTTGCCACAGATCTGCCTGATAAAACGGAGACCATCCTGTATTGTGAAATGGGCAAGAAACAACGCAAGGTTTATGAGACTATCCGCGAAAAATACCGACAGCAGATCGCTGAGAAATTAGCAACGGATGGTTTGAATAAGAGCAACTTCCTCATTTTTGAAGCGCTGTTGAAGCTGAGACAGATTTGTGATTCACCGGTGCTTTTGTCAGACGATGTGGATTATGGTAATGAATCTGCGAAGCTGGAAGAAATAGTAAGAGAAATAGAGGAAAATGCTTCCAATCATAAGATTTTGATATTCAGCCAATTCCTTGGCATGCTGGATCTGATAAGGCAGCATTTGGAAAAGGTTGGCATCCCTTATGAATATCTGGATGGGCAGACTGTCGATCGCGCGGGAAGGGTAAACCGTTTCCAGAATGATCAGAGTTGCCGAGTATTTTTGATGAGCCTGAAGGCCGGTGGTGTAGGATTAAATCTTACCGAAGCTGACTACGTGTATCTTATGGATCCCTGGTGGAATCCGGCGGTTGAGCGCCAAGCCATTGACCGTACACACAGGATTGGACAAACCCGCAAGGTATTTGCCTACAAGATGATTTGTAAAGACACGATTGAAGAAAAAATTCTGCTGCTTCAGGAGCGCAAGCAAGAGTTGGCAGAAGATTTGGTAGGGGGAGAAGCAGGCTTTATCAAAAAACTTACTCAGGAAGATATTATGGGATTATTCAGCTAAGTGGGGTTTTGTGGATTTATGCAATCACCCGTCTTCACCGGCAAAAATTAATGATTTCCAATCGTTGTTGATTGGTCATTTAAACAGACAAAATTATTGGCGGGTCAGAAAAGGGCTGCTCAAGGAGATATTTAGAAGAGACTTTTGATAATTGATGCTTTCCATGTTGACAGAATCCTGAGAAAAGCGGGTTGCAAAATCTGACTTTTGAGAGATTATTCTTTTTAATGGACGAAGATTTTTCAAATTCGGATAGAACCTGTAACTCAAATTGTCACTAAACGTTGAATTTTTCCGGAAGCTGTTATTGATAATGGCATTTTCCTTAGCTCTCCTTTCGATCAGACAAAGACCAAAAAGCATGGTAGCTATTAATATTGTAAAATAAAATTTCATAGAGTTAACGGGTTTTTCGTGATTAGCAAAATATCGTCGTTAGCAAGTAGAGTACATTTTTATCAAAATGGTTGGAAGCCTGTTTGACTAATCCGCGATTATGCTTCAAAAATTATACCGTAAACGAGTTCAATAGTGGGTAAACCAACATTTTTTTACTGGGCAACACGAGAGTGAGCCCAATTGACAGGCGATTGAGCCTTGTGAGAGCAATGAAAGCAATTATTGAACAATTGCTGTAAACTCAATTTCTACTAAATAATCTGACGAAACGAGTTTGCTGACCTCATATATACCGGTGGTGGGCTTAATATCGCGGAAAAATTCCCCATGTGCCTTCGCGATATCATCGAAGTAAACCATGTCTGTAGTGAAAATTCGTGTCCGGATTACATCTCCCAGACTGGCTCCGGCGTCTTGAAGTACTTTTTCGATTCTTGTTATGATGTTGTGGGTTTGAGCAAAGGCATCATCTGCTTTTACATTTTCCCGATCAACGATGGCTACGGTTCCTGCGACTTCTACAATGTTTCCGATACGTACAGCACGGCAGTAGCCCATTTTGTCCTCCCAGGGAGAGCCTGAAAGAATATTTTGTCTCGACATTCTATTTAAAATCTGGTTACACGGCAATCCTTTTACTAAAGAATAACGCCGGGGCAAAGGTAAATAAAGTTGGCCACCGATTTAGGTAAGCGGGTGTTTTTTAAGCAGGATACTTTTTTACTTTACGGAGCGGTGCTTTGCCACCCCTACCGAAACCTGAGGTATTGTTCACATCAACAACCGCACTACCAGAAAAAATATAACCGAGACTGTCTGGAAAAATGGCAATGGGCTGTTCATGCCAGGCTACCATCTCTTTGCTCGTTGCATGGCCACCGTGCGTAGGTCCCCACACCTTGTCATTGGGATAATACTGATAGAAGAGATGATTAATCCCATTGTGATATACCATGCCATTTGGGTCGTTCATCCAGTTGGCTTTCGGTGTAAAATGGAACTGAGGCAGGTATGGCTATGTAAAGCTCTGAGCGCTTGATTGTGAAAGTGTTACACTGAAAATGAGCAGTACTAAAACAATTGTCTTGGTCATATCCGAAGAAGTAATTCTGACTGTGCACGTTGAAATACTATATATTGCCTTTTTTTATCTCGCCAGCTGCGAAATCAACAGCTCTTGCCGTGAGCGCCATGTACAGAATGGACGGGCTTTGATTCCCGGTGCTTGTCATACATGCGCCGTCTGTTACAAATACATTTTTGCAGTGATGGAGTTGGTTGTGTTGATTGAGCAATGAGGTTTTAGGATCGTGTCCCATTCTTGCGCCTCCCATCTCGTGAATGTCAAGTCCTGGGGCTTGTTTACTGTCACGGGTCTGGATGTTTTTGCAACCCGCTTTTTCCAGCATTTCAGAACTTTGGGCCAGAAAATCTTTAACCATTTTCTCATCATTATCGTCGTAACCAACATTTGCCACCAGCAACGGAATGCCCCATTGGTCTTTCTGATCCTTACTTAATGTTACAAAGTTGGTTTCCTTTGGGATCGTTTCGCCTTGCATATACATGTAAGCATGCCATGTGCCAGGTTCCGATATCGCATGTTTGAGATTTTTGCCGAAAGCCTGTTCAGCTTCTTTCCCTCTCGAACGATAGGCGCCCATGAATGTAGTAAAGCCACCCAGATAGTCTGTATCCTGTTTATGAAGGTTCCTGTAATTTGCGAGAATTGGTTCGGTAGGATTGCGACCAAAATAATATTTGTCATCAAAACCCTCCATAATGCCGTTTACCGAGGCTCGGTAATTGTGAAAAGCAACGTATTTACCAAGCAGCCCGCTGTCATTCCCCAGCCCGTTAGGAAAGCGTTTTGAGGTAGAATTCAATAGCACCAGGGTACTATTGAGTGCCGAAGCATTCAGGAAAATGATTTTAGCAAAGAAATCTGTCTCTTCTTTTGTGTTAGCATCAATCACTTTAACACCGACAGCCTTTCCCTGCTTCTCATCATAAGTGATCGAATGAACCACAGAATGCGGTCTTATTGTCAAATTGCCCGTTTTCTGCGCCCATGGTAATGTTGACGAAACCGAGCTAAAATAGCCGCCATAGGGGCAACCTCTCATACATAAATTTCTCGCCTGGCACTTTCCACGGCCTTGCTGCAAATGAATTTCCTGAGGATCAGTAATGTGTGCCCATCTTGCATGGACCACATGGCGGTCTTTGTAATTGGTTTTTATACTTTGCTGGATGGCGGATTCAACACAATTAAGATCGAACGGCCGGAGAAATTCGCCGTCTGGCATGGCCTCGATCCCGTCCTTATTTCCACAAACCCCTATAAATTTTTCTACGTGTGAATACCACGGAGCAACATCTTTATAGCGAATGGGCCAATCGATTCCATAGCCATAGCGAGAAGGTGCTGAGAATTCGAAATCACTCCAACGCTGGCAGGCTCTTCCCCACGTAAGCGATTTTCCACCTACCTGATAACCCCGGATCCAGTCAAAGGACTTTTCCTGAACGTATGGATGATCTTTGTCCTTAATAAAAAAATGATCGGTGGAGTCGTCAAACCCGGCCGCCTTGCTGATCAGGGGATTTTCTTGCAAAAAATCTTTGGTCATCTCTCGCCGGTGCGGAAATTCCCAGGGAGCCATGTGCGCTGTCGGGTAGTCTTTGTTGTGCTCAATATTTCTACCCCTTTCCAGAACAAGCGTCTTGAAACCATTTTCGCAAAGCTCCTTCGCAGCCCAACCACCACTTATTCCTGAACCGATTACGATGGCGTCAAATGTATTTGTTGACTGGGAAGATCCTGACATTTTGAAGTATGCAATGTTTAGGCTATTTTAAAGATTTACTTTTGATATTTTAATAAATCTCAATTTTTTATTTTTCATCTTCCAAAATCGACAAAGCCAGCCTGATCTGGCCGTAGTCAAATTCCTCATTTAAGAGCTCAAACAGCGGTTTCAATGGATCGCTCTTTCGGATACTCATTTCTTCTGCGGCCTGGACTATCTTCTGGTAAGATTTGTCATCGATCAGGGCCTTGAGGTCAATGGAATGACCATCGTCTTTTAGTGTAACGAGGTGGGAAATAATGGTCACTGGATTCAGATCCCGCTTTTCTCCAATCACTTTTACGGAGTAGCCTGCTTTGTAAAGGTCAAGGGTTTCGATGTAGGTCAGGCCTTGAACCACTCGCGTTCCGGGTTTTGTATTTTCTTTTGCGAAAGCAACGATTTCATTGATAAATGTTTCGCCAAATCTGCGGAATTTCTCAGTAGCGATCCCGGAAACGGCCTTCATCTGTGCTTCAGAAACTGGCTTTTTCTGTGCCATTTCGGACAAAGTGGCATCACTGAAAACCACATACGGAGGAACACCGAGGGAATCTGCGATCTGCTTCCTTAAAGTTCTCAGACGCTCAAATAACGCATCACGAATGATCTCCTGCTTGGGTTTCTCCTTCGGAAGAAGTTCTTCTTCTTTGGCTTTGCGGTCGGATATTGGAATAAATTTGACCAGCTCAACTTTTCGCTCCCCTTTCAGTACCTGTCTACTGGCCGGGTTTAATTTGAATGAATGGGCTTCATCATATGCAATATCCATCACACCGGAATTGAGAAGCTGGCTGATATACTCCGCCCACTCTTCTCCCCGCAGTTCATGGCCAACTCCAAACGTGGGTAGCCTGTCGTAGCCCAATTGTAAAATATTCCGGTTTCTGCTCCCGCGTAATATATCTATCAGCATCCCCATTGCCACTTTCTGATCCGTGCGTGCTATTCCGGATAAGGCTTTTTGGGCAATAACGGTTGCATCGAAACGGGTTCTGGGATTTCTGCAAACGTCGCAGTTACCGCAATCTTTTTCTACCGCTTCGTTGAAATAGCTTAGTAAAATTCGTCTGCGGCAAATATCAGCTTCGGCATACTGCTTCATGCGATTTAGTTTTGCATGAAGTAGTTCTTTCTGTTCTTGTGATTGTTCGGAGTTGTTGATCATATCCTGCCTTGTTATGATATCCATGTAGCTGTAAAACAGCACTGTATCAGCGGAAGATCCGTCGCGACCCGCTCTGCCGATTTCCTGATAAAAACTCTCTACGTTCGAGGGCAGATTGTAATGAATAATCCACCGTACATTGGATTTATCGATACCCATACCAAAGGCAATCGTAGCGACTATAACCTGAATATCGTCTTTCAAAAATCGCTCCTGTACCCTTGAACGTTTGTTGGCTTCAAGGCCTGCATGGTAGTATTCTGCTTTGATACCGGCTTTTTGCAAGCTTGCAGCGACGGTTTCTGTTCCTTTCCTGCTAAGGCAATAGATAATCCCAGCTTGCCCATCATGTTTGACGATAAAGCTTTGAATCTGCTGTAGGCGCTTTCTGCCAGGGAGAACATTCAGGCTGAGATTGGGCCTGTCGAAGCTTGCAATAAAAGTATGTGCTTGTTCAATTCCCAGTTGTTTTAATATGTCACGCCGCGTAACACGGTCTGCTGTGGCGGTTAGTGCAATGACTGGTACTTCCGGAAATCGCTGTTTTAAAGTATTCAGCTGACGATACTCCGGGCGGAAGTCGTGGCCCCAGGACGATATGCAGTGTGCTTCGTCAATTGCGAAAAGACAGACGTTCCATTCTCGCAAAAAATCAATTGTATTGCCTGAAAAGAGCCGCTCGGGGGCAATGTATAACAATTTCAGTTCTCCAAGCTTAGCGCGCCACATCACCTGATCCTGCTCGCCCGATGACAAAGAAGAATTAAGAAAGGCGGCATTGATCCCGTTTCCACGAAGTGCTTCCACCTGATCTTTCATGAGGGCGATCAACGGAGAAATCACGATCGTGAGTCCATTCTTCAGAACTGCAGGGATCTGAAAACAGACAGACTTCCCACCACCTGTCGGCATCAGTACCAGACAATCCTGATCCGCCATCACGGTATCAATAATCTCGCTCTGCTGGGGGCGGAAAGTGTCGTATCCAAAGTACTTTTTTAGCGCCTCCCGTTTATCAACTGGCATTTTTGTTCTGATTTTGTGGTGAACTTTTCACCTTGTTAATCTCAATTTTTTAAAAGAGCTGACAAAAGTAACCGATCAAAACTGGTACATCAACTGCATTTTCAATTCACTTCTTTTATTTCCCTGAATTTCGCTTAAACCAGAACTGATCGCGTCTAGTTTCGTATAGCGCGTTTGCGACCATCGAAGCCATAGCTTCATGCTTCTTGTCAGATTGTAACGCGCCATGAGGTAATGACGGGTGCCGGTATCGTAGTAGGCAGGTATTGAAAATGCATACAGAACGTCTTTTTCATAAACATACTGACGACTGTCATAATTATCCGTTTTGAAAAACGCAATCCTCGCGCTTAATTCCATCTTTTTCATACGCCAGGTAAGATCTTGTACCACCGTAAAGCCGGTTGATGTTTTGCCTCCTTCATAAGAAAAATCGCCGTACTGGATTCTGGTTCGGACAGCGTATCTGAGCGGAATATCATATTCGACATTGAGCGTGGCTGTTCGTCTGATTGTATTGGCAACAGCCGTCATGGTTTCTTCATTTTCAGGAAGGTTATGTGCTTTATGCTTTTCATGGAACATGGCATAAGCATTAAATCTCTTGTTGGGTTTCCAGAGGATGTGGAGAAGATAATCGTGACCGTTGGTAGGGGCGTCGATTTGAAATTTTAACCAGGGAAATTTGAAATAATCATAAAAGCCGCTGAATTGCCAGCGACGACTGGGAGCGTATTTTAGCCCCCAATAGCTTCCCGACTCATTAATTGGTCGTGTTCCTTCACCGATGGAATTACCATATTGCGTGTGAAAGTTACGGTCGTAGTGGCGAAGTAACAGCGTGAAATCGAAGGATTTGCCGAGCCCCACGATAAAGCCGCCGACACCTCCAATGCCGCCACTCTGTGAGCGGGCCCCTTCTCCGAAAAAGTGAAAATTTTCCCAACGGTAATCGCCATGAAGCCCTATGATCAGGTTGTTTTTTCCGGTGAATTCGAAACGATTGTAGGGTACATCTTTTTTCTCTAAGGGTGAGCCGTAAGATGTATTTAACACCGTTAACCCTACCTGACCCCGCTGAACGAGTAGTTTATAGAGTAAGTGTAAGCCAACGTCCTGCTCAGCTATTATTCCATGCTTATTTTTTTCGGTAGGTGTACGATGATAGCCGGAAATAAGCAGAGACGATACAATCATGTCATCAGTGTTATTGTTGTCCACGCTGGCGTCACGTCTTGTGCGGGAATAAAAACCGGTGAGATCTACTTTTTTCGAAATGGAGTATGTTGCAGCAATTCCTCTGAAATAGTTGGCTTCCAGTACGGATGTATAAGGTTTCAGGCCAAGTGTACTTCTGTATGTAGTGCGAATTACTTCCGATCCTTTTCCGAGAGAAAATCCGGCTGCCATGACGAGACCTTGCCCTGCCTGCATTTGAAAATCGCCGATAATCAGATTTTTGAGCTTGCCACGGTTCATGATCTGGGCGTGAAAAGAGGTGAAATCTATTCCAAATATCTGCCGTTTCGGTTGCCAGCTCCACCATTCCTCTCCTGCATCTTTTTCCATGGAAAACCCGAAACTATATGCGCCTGTCCTTGCGTAGCGATAACGGATATAGCCGTACAAAGGCTTGCCACTGTATCGGGATGTAGAGCGTGAAGTTGTGTCAATGTCTGAAAATCCTTTTTGCTTTTCCAAAAGCCGACTGGATCGCAATAGCAGAAAGTGTTGCGTAGGGTTTTTCAATGATTCCCGAAGCCGGAGCAATTTTGGTTGTACAGTTACAAATGGCAGTAACCTGTAAATTGTCGTTAAGTCGAAGTCGGGTATTGCCTGAAGTTCATACAGAGAAAGTAACGGACCGAGTTGATTTCGGTAATCGAAAAAGGACTTTAACTGAACTTCGGAAAGGATAAATGTAGCTGCCAGTTCGTCGCTTGTGGCGGTGTTGAGATCCAGTGGATTCGCGTACAATTGAAACAAGGCCTCATATAAGTCAGAATAATCCGAATCCTCCGTGGGTACTGGAAAAAGAGTTTGAACAAATTGGTTGATATCAATTTCTGGTCGTGGCGGTTCTTGCGCGCAAACCGGCATTATAGATATCCAAATTTTCAAAAGGATCAGGATAAACCCTTTTGAAAAAGAACTCCATAGTATTTTCCGAAGCGCGTATATGATCGTAAAATTATCTCCCATACGCTTCGGTTTATTTGATAATAGGGCTAAAAGGCCTTGAGACTTAAATCCAAACTGCGTGCCTGGTGGGTAAGAGCTCCACTTGATATGCCATCTACACCTGTCTCTGCCACAGCACGTAATGTTTTTTCCGTAATATTTCCAGACGCTTCCGTTTCGAATTTTCCTCCGATGCGTTTCACCGCTTCGCGCAGATCGTCCAAATTGAAATTGTCCAGCATGATGATATCGACACCACCCACACGCAAAACTTCATCAACTTCGGCCAGGTTTCGGGTTTCGATTTCAATTTTTAAAACTTTACCTGTTTTCCTGATGTATTCTTGTGCCCCCTTAATCGCTTTCTCAATTCCTCCGGCATAATCCACATGGTTGTCTTTGAGCATGATCATGTCATATAGGCCCATTCTGTGATTTACGGCACCACCAATTTTTACTGCCATTTTCTCAAAAAGCCTGAAATTTGGTGTTGTTTTTCTGGTGTCGAGTAATTTTACCGGCAAATCCGTGATCAGGGAAACCATTTCATGCGCATATGTTGCGATGCCGCTCATCCGTTGCATGGTGTTCAATACCAGCCGCTCCGCTTTCAAAATAAGTCGGGCGCTTCCTTCAACGGTCAATACGATATCGCCTTTTTTGACGGCGGCTCCATCCGAAAGTAACAGCGTTATTTCCAATTGAGGATCACCGTAAAAAGATGCAGTTTCTGCAAATATTGTTTTCGCTACTTCAACTCCTGCAAGTATACCATCCTGTTTTACCAATAATCTGGCACGTTTGGTCGCACTTTCGGGCACAGATGAAAGCGAAGAGTGATCGCCGTCGCCTATATCTTCGACCAAGGCAAGACGGATCAAGTCGCGCAGTTCGTGTGGGTTAGTTTCCATTGTGAATGATGTAGGTTGTTCCCGCACAAAATCGGGATGATCAAAAAAGGTGACTTATGATTGGTGTCTGAGAATTTTATTTCAAGTGTGGCAGAAGGCGGCCATTCCTATTAATAGATTTGCTGCCTGTATGGCATGTTGTACCGTATCGCTACCGAAAATACATTCGTCTTTTTCGCAAAGTTGGCATCATTGGAAGTAGTAGTTCGTTGCAAAAAGCGACCGTCCAGGAAAAGATTATGGGCCATTGCATAACTGATTCTCAGATCCGCGATCATAGTTTGAACGGGCACACCCTGACCAATTGCATGTCCCCCGTCTTCCCCGGCCATCCACTCTTTCCCTGTTCGTTGATCATAGCTTTTCATGATATCACTGCCATAGTTCAACCGAGAATTAAGCGGATCTTTGCCCTGGTCAACCCACATGCCTGTTCCGTAGACAGAAATCCGTGGTGAAACTTTGTAACGAATGATCCCCAAAAATTCTTTGAAATTTGCTCCCAACGGATGAGCGAGAGATTGTGCATAATGCGCATAATTTGTTCCGCCATCTTTATGAGCATAAGTGTAGGGTCTTACCAGATTATACTCTGCCTGAAGATCCAGGTTATTCACGCCAAATGCGTCAACATATTTACCACCCAACTGAAGACTATACTTATTGGTCCAGGATTTACTTCCGTTGAATAAATATTTTGTCAAAAACTCATCGAGCACGAATTGCCCGTAAATCACGCCTTTTTTTCCTGTAAGCCAGCGAAAATCGAAGCCAAGTAAAGCATTATCCTCGCTACCAATATATGATTCCACGTAGCGGTAAAAAATGATCGGGTTCAAATAGTTCAGGTCATAACCCCCACCTACATTGTCGCGATTGAATACTTCTGCTTCGAAAACCCCAATATTGAGACGGTCTGTGAGGTTAACACTAAGGTGGTGAATGGCGGTAAATTTTTTATTCCTTAATTTCCCGTTCCAGGCAGTGGTATCGCCATCGATCATACTGGTCCAAAGATTGGTATATTGAAAACGGCCCAGCTGGGTATCAACTCTTAAAAAAAGATAGGGACTGCTGTTGTCTGACAAGATCAGCGATCTGTATCCACTTCCGAAAACATTATAATCGTGGCCAAACTTAACATTTATGCTTTTTAAGGGGTGGAATGTAACGTATCCTCTGGCGGATAAAAAGTCAATACCTTGTCTGTCGTTGCCGGTAATTTTTGCAAACCCCTCGCCAGGGAAACTATACTTCGGTGCGAAATCTCTCACGTATTTTGAATACCGGCCTTGCGTATCTGAGACATAGGTGTAGAAACCGAGCTTCTCATTGATCATTCCCCGTATCTCTACGCCCCGACTTGTTAGCCAAAGAGGTGATTCGGAGAGCTCATCTTTTCCAAGAGAATTTGTTGTTGTAAAATTGAAGTGAAGATCAAGGTCCTTATTGTGAACGCTGTACAGATCTGGGGGGTGATTCCAGAATTTTCGATGCTTGCCCTCCCGGTGTGATTGATAAAGTCTTGCCAGTTTATTATAGCGGGTCGAGTCAATTGCTGCTTTTCCTTGTGTCCATTCCCAGCTATCCTCTCTGAGGTAATCGATTGTTTCTAAATCTCTTTTGTTCAGCTTTACTTTTCCTTCTTTCAGTATTGAATCCGTCAACGCGACAATTGCTTTTCTCTCAAATGGTTTTACGTTAGAATGAAATCCCTCCGACAGCTTTCCACGTTTTATTTCCAGACGATCTATCAAATGATAGTAGTCGTCGTTAAGCGGAACGAAGGCACTTTGAGCATTGGCAAAAGTAATTGAGACTATTGTGGCACAGAAACATATCAAAAACTCCCTGTAACGATAAATCATATATTGAAAAATACTTTTGTCGGGTAAAAAATGGCTAATAAATTAGCGTCGGCAAATATAATTGGTCAAATTTCGGCAATGAATTTGTATTATGTTGTATCGAATAGGTTAAAAAGCCCAAACATATGTTTTTACTTTCACAGAAACCTTCTGTTGCAGATCACTTCCTTGCTGAGTTGCGCGACGTAAATGGTCAAAAGGACCGCATGCGATTTCGTCGGAATATTGAACGTGTGGGCGAACTATTGGCTTATGAAATATCTAAAACCTTAACTTACAGAACCCAGCCGGTAGAAACCCAACTCGGTACAGCATCTTCACGGTCGCTTCTTCAGCCGGTTGTACTTGCTACCATTATGCGTGCGGGATTGCCCTTGCACCATGGGTTTCTGAATATGTTTGATCATGCAGATAACGCTTTTGTTGGAGCCTATCGAGGACACCATATTAATAATGAAGATGAATTTGAAGTAGAAATGGACTATATCACCAGCCCTGATCTTACCGGGAAAACGCTCATCATCATTGACCCTATGCTCGCCACAGGACGCTCTCTGGAAAAGGTTTATCATGCTTTGCTTCGATTTGGAATTCCTGCGCAAACCCATATTGCTGCCGTCATTGCAAGTGCAGAAGGCGTAAATTTTCTGCAGCAAAGAATTCCACAGTGCAGGCTATGGCTTGGTGCTGTGGATAAGGAACTTAACGAGCAGTATTACATTGTTCCAGGCCTGGGTGACGCAGGCGATCTGGCTTTTGGTGAAAAGTAATTCCCGTTATTGATTGTAGGCGCTAAAACCAGCCTAACGGGAACTACATAACTTTATCTCAGCAATTGATCGAATGTCACCGACACGTAATACATGGCTCCGACAGATGGGTTAGCCCAGCCCGTTGTATACAGCTTACCGGTCAGGTTTGTACTGCCAACTTTGATGATCGATTTGATAGGGGCTATTTTTTTGCTGATCTGTGCGTCCAGCGTCGAATAAGCCGGGATCTTTGTTACATCAGCCAGATTAGCCGCCACGCTCGCAACTGTCGCCTGCCAGATCATGCTGGTTTGATGGCGGAAAGTTACCCCAAATCCCCATCCTGTACGATTGATGTCCCTGTTGGAAAACCCAAGATTGAAACGATACTTTGGAGAATTGAAAAAGGAAACGAAGGAAGGGTCATTCTTTTTGAGCTCCGCACCGTTGTTCAGTTGGTTCATGGTTACATTTCCATTAAATGAATATCCTTTTCCCAATACATAATCCAGCCCTAAACCCCATCCCGAGTTTTTAACAATCTGGCCTGCGTTTACCGGAAAACTAAACACATTTCGTTTTGCAGGGTCATTAAGATCTGTCATTGGCGCAGCCACATCTTTCTTTTGCCATACAATTGCGACACCGTCAAAAGTGAGGAATCTGTTGTAATAGTAGAAAGCATCTATGTAAAGCTTATTTGCCACAGCTCCTTTATATCCAATTTCATAGGTTTCGACTTTCTCCGGCTGCCACTCACGGAACTGGTAGGGTTTTAGAGTTCCTCCCGCAAGTGAAGATGCGGTCACATCCGGTTGCGAGTATACGGGATTATTAATCATATTGTATTTGTCACGGAAAAGAGGCAGTCCGCCAACAAGTCTTACGGTCGGCGTAAGAAGATTAATGTATTGATTCTGCGTGGTTGGAATCCGGAATCCACGCTGGAAGGAGGCTCTGAAATTATGGTCCTTAGCTACTGTCAATACTCCCGAAATACGTGGGCTGAACTGACCTTTGAAATTTTCGTTTTTATCATAACGAACAGAAGCAGTTAATTTGAATACATCTTTAAAATTCTTGGATGCCTGTGCGTACCCTCCATATTCCCTGATGTTAAATTCTTTACCCTCTGGGGTGCCATCCTGGGTTTCAAAAAGTGTTCCTTCCGAATTAAGGTCGTAGCTTCTGAAACTTGAACCAACCACCAGCTCAACCATTTTTGGGTCTATTATCTTATTGAAATTATACATGAACTCCGCATGATACATGTTGGACTTGTCCAAAAACTTGGCACCATTTGGGATAGGGACCTTTTTGATCGCGTCAACGGAGGATGCAAACATGGTTCCCCCTGGTAGGTAAGCGCTGTTAGCCGCAGCGACTCCTGGAGCAAGGGCGTTGCCCAGCCAAGCAGAATTGTTGGACGAAGCATAATTATTTGCCGCGCCATATGCCGCCTGCATGGCCGCCGCAGAGGAGAGGCCACTTGTCAGGCCAGCCTGATAAGCCTGTAAAAGGGCGCCTGCGTAGGTGTTGAGCGCAGTATTAATGTATCCCGGAAGCGCACCAGGCAATGTTCCTGCAATGGATGTCAGGTAGTTTTTCCCCATCAGACTTCCCAGCACGCCCAACGCATATGCGTCGCCAGAATTTTCACGGGTGGTATAGGCTCTGACGAAAAAGTTACTTCCTCTAATTTCCGCTTTGTATTGTCCAATCGTGAAATTTTCAATGCTATACCTGTCCGCAGCAGTGTATACTGCCGATCCTTTACCCCAGTTTGCCTGCAGAATGGCTTCAACGTTATCGTTGATTCGATAATGCAGAGACGCGTTAAGCTTTAAGCTTTTGGCAGGATAGTTAGTCAATTGGTTTTCGTTGTAACCAGGTGCACCGATATAATAAGATTTTGGAATAATTTGATTGAAAATTGACTGTGAAATTGCAATTTGTTGAGCCTGGGTGGTAGCTCCTAATAACTGTGGGAGCGTTGCTCCACCCGCCTGGGGAATCGCAGTGCTGAATATCGCTCCGACAACGGGAGAAGTTCCATTTGCACCTGTTCCAGGCAATCCGTTTCCATAAAGCGTAGAATAAACGCTGGCACCGAAATCTGCACCAACATCTGCATCTCCAACCCGATTCACACCGTCATAAACCGGATTTTTCAGAATGTTGTTGTTATTGTTGTCAAGCGTTGTGCCATTTCTAAGGCTTTGATCACGATAGTCGCTCGCCTGCCAGTCCTTCGCAGTCAGATACGCGGCATTGACTTTGAAAGCCAGCTTATCGTTAAACGCTTTTGCATAACGAATTGCAAAATCATAGAACGGTGTATTCTTTTTTGTGCGATTGTCAGCGCTCAGGATACCTGTTTTGACAGAGGCGCTGAGTCCCTGATAGCGGAAAGGAGACTTACTATTCATCAAAATAATCCCGTTGATAGCGTTTGGGCCGTAGAGAGCGGACGCAGCACCAGGCAAAAGTTCGACACTTTCCACATCAAGCTCCGACATCCCTACCACGTTACCCACGGGGAAGTTCAGGCCAGGAGCCTGGTTATCCATGCCATCTACAAGCTGCACTACCCGTGTATTACCATTTGCTCCAAACCCGCGAGTACTTACCGAGCGGAAAGTGAGGGACTGCGTACTCATTTCCACGCCTTTCAGGTTCTGAAGGGCATCGTAGAAAGACACCTGCGGCGTTTCTCTGATTGTTCTAATGTCAATTTTTTCAATGGAAACAGGGGACTTTAGTACGCTCTCTTCAACCCGTGATGCAGAAACTACCAGCTCTCTACCCAGCACAGCCTGTTCTTCAAGTTTAATATCAAAATTACTTTGTCCACCGGTTACATCTATTTCCCGGGTCTGAAATCCAACAGAAGAAACGACCAGCGTAAAGGGCGGGGTGGAAGTTGTGGTAAAACTAAATTCACCTTTGGCATCGGAGATGGTGCCCACTATTTTTCCCTTAATTTGGATGCTGACACCTATTAATGGCTCATTGTTTGAAGCCTCCGTAATTTTTCCTTCAATTTTGGTTTGGGCAAAAACCGCTGCGGCTCCCCCAATTACAAGGATCGCCAGAAGGACCAACGATCTCGTGAAACTTTTAAACATGGTTTTATAAGATTGATAGATGAATATGTGCAAGCAATTTATCAAGATAAATATAACAATAGTATAATAGTATTATTTTTTCCTTGTATTATTAAAAAAGTAATACTTTTTTCGAGGTAATACATTTTAATAATGCAATCTCACTTCAAATATGAAGGACGTTTTTACCAGTTAAAGTACCGGTAAGTTCTGGATTGATAGATTCTTATACTTAGCTTTGCTTATCATTAGAGTCGAAAAATAACATCTGATAGCAATGCAGAATACATATGTGATCATTATGGCTGGCGGAGTGGGAACAAGATTTTGGCCATTTAGCCGAACCGACTTTCCCAAGCAATTTCATGACGTTCTAGGCACTGGTAAAACGCTTTTGCAACAAACAGTAGAGCGTTTTGATGGCGTTTGCCCGATCGGTAATATCTATATTGTAACAAGCCAGGAATATAAAGAATTGGTTAAGGAGCAGATTCCAACCCTGCTGGACGATCAGATCCTGCTTGAACCACATCGAAGAAATACCGCGCCCTGCATAGCATATGCATGTTATAAAATTGCGTCGCGGGATCCGGATGCAAATATTGTGGTTGCACCAGCAGACCATATTATTTTAAAAGAAGAAACATTTAAGGATACGATCAGGATAGCTCTGGGCGCTACCCGTAACGAAAATATACTTGTGACTCTGGGCATCCAGCCCACCCGACCCGATACTGGTTACGGATATATACAGTTTATTCCAGATAAGCTTACCGTGAAAAAGGTTAAGTCATTTACTGAAAAACCACATCTTGAACTGGCATTGCAGTTTCTGGATAGCGGAGATTTTGTCTGGAATGCCGGTATATTTATCTGGAATGTAAATACTTTCAAAACAGCGCTGCAGAAATTCCAGCCCAACATCGCTGAGATTTTTGAGAACGGAGATCCACATTATTATCAGGAGACAGAGGATTCTTTTATTCAAAGAGCTTATCAGCATTGTGGAAGTATTTCTATTGACAATGGCATTATGGAAAAAGCCGATAATGTACATGTTGTATTGAGTAGCTTTGGATGGTCAGACCTGGGAACATGGAAGTCTCTATATGAGATCTCAGAAAAGGATGAAAACGAAAACGTTACAGATGGAAATCTCATCCTGCACAACACAACCAATTCGATTATAAAAATGCCATCAGATAAACTGGTTGTTATTAACGGTTTGGATGGGTTTATTGTGGCCGAATACGACGGGGTTCTGTTGATTTGTAAAAAAGAGGATGAGCAAAGGGTGAAGGAATTCGTCGCGGAAGCGAAAGAATTGAATCCGAAGTACGTGTGATCGAATTTAACATTTATAACTGAAAAATGGATGCCGGGCTACTTTTGTCCGGCATTCAGGTTTTAACCTTCTCGATCTCAAAGAACCTTACGTCAGCCTTAACCTTCTCAAGGATTTTCTCTGACCTTTCCGGCCTCGCATCGGTGATGAATACCTGGCCCAGTAATCCGTCGTCAATCAGCTCGATCAATTTGTGAATGCGACGGTCATCAAGCTTGTCAAAAATATCATCGAGAAGGAGAATCGGTGTTTTTTCTTTATCTATTTTAAGTAATTCAAACTGAGCGAGTTTCAGTGCGATCACAAAAGATTTCTGCTGCCCCTGAGATCCGAACTTTTTTAGTGTAATTCCATCAATTTCAAATACATATTCGTCTTTATGCACACCCTTTCCCGTTCGTTGAGCATATAGATCTCGGGCGCGGTTTTTCCGGAATTCCGATTCAAAATCTTCACTGGCAACTTCGCTCTCATACAGGACGTCCACTTCTTCATTACCACTGCTCAAAAAAGCATAGTACTTTCTGAATAAGGGAAGAAAGCGCTCCATGAATGAACGGCGATGTCCGTAGATACGGATCGCAAGAGCAATGAGCGGTTCATTGTAGGTTTCAAGAAGGTCTTCATCCAGGTAGTTGCGCTCTCCAAACAGCTTGAGGATGCCATTGCGCTGATTTAGTATTTTATTATAGTGCAAAAAATCAGTCAGGTAGTCGGGTGTGGCTTGTGCCAGAACCCCGTCAAAGAATCGTCTTCTTTCTTCGCTGCCATCTCTTATCAGATCTGTATCGTTCGGAGCAATGAGTACCAGCGGAAAAAGACCGATGTGGTCACTTAGTCGCTCATAGTGTTTTTTGTCTGCCATAAAGGTCTTGCGCTGGCCACGCTGGAGGCTGCATGTGATTTGCACATGTCTCGCTGATTCGTTAAAAACTCCGTCCAGTAAAAAAAAATCGGCGTCGTGCTTTATGCCCAGTGCATCCTGATTGTGAAACGCACTTTTTGTCAGTGCGAGAAAGTAAATCGCATCCAAAAGGTTTGTTTTACCACTTCCATTCTCTCCAACCAGGCAATTTACTTGTGCTCCAAAGGTAAAGGTTTTGTCTTCATAGCTCTTAAAGTATGTAAGATGGAGCTTTTCTAACCACATGAACTTCTTTGTTATTTAGTTTATGCTTATTTTCGCAAATCATTGCGTGAGTACGGCAAAAAACAGACTCTGTTCAACCACTAACTTTAAGACAAAGTTCTGTCTTTATAAACGAGAACCAAATAGATGGCCACCGTTACTGAAAAAAAGAAAGCATCAGCCCCAAAGAAGTTACAGCATTCGTCGGAGCGTTATATGTTCTGGTTCGAGAATATGCTATTGCAAAGACGTTTTGAAGAAAAAGCGGGCCAGCTTTATGGTCAGCAGAAAATTCGCGGATTTTGTCACTTATATATTGGTCAGGAAGCGTGTTCCACTGGAGCTGCGACAGCATTGACCAAAGGCGATAAATATATCACTGCTTATCGTGACCACGGTATTCCTTTGGCGCTGGGAACAGACCCCAAGGCGATCATGGCTGAACTCTACGGAAAGAAAACCGGAACTACCAAAGGAAAAGGAGGTTCTATGCACATTTTTGATAAAGAGAATGGCTTTGTGGGAGGACATGGAATTGTCGGCGCACAGATTCCCCTTGGTGCCGGCATTGCGTTCGCAGAAAAATATAACAAAACGGGTAAGCTTTGCATTTGCTATTTTGGAGATGGAGCTATTCGCCAGGGTGCTTTTCACGAGGCCTTGAATATGGCCATGACCTGGAAATTACCAGTCATTTTCGTTGTTGAAAATAATGGTTATGCAATGGGAACCTCCGTAGCACGGTCATCAAACGTAACAGAGCTATATACCCTTGGAGAAGCTTATGACATTCCTTCCGAGCCTGTTGATGGGATGAGTGTTGAAGCAATTCATGAAGCGGTGTCTCGTGCAGCTGAACGTGCACGTAAAGGTGATGGACCTACATTCCTGGAATTCCGTACCTATCGCTATCGCGGACACTCCATGTCGGATCCACAGAAATATCGTTCGAAGGAAGAAGTTGAAGAATACAAGCACCGCGATCCGATTGAACAGATCAGGGCGATCATTCTCGAAAACAAAATTGCAACAGAGGAAGATCTGGAAGCGATCGATAAAAAAGTAAAAGAAGTCGTAGCGGAATCGGTTCAGTTTGCCGAGGAATCGGATTTCCCGGATGCGAAAGAAGCTTATACGGATGTATATGCTGAAAACGATTATCCTTTTGTGATGGATTAAGGTTCAATTATAAGTATATTTAAAAAACCCGTCGAAACTGTCCGGCGGGTTTTTTTCAGTAATTTCGGCTTTTCATTCAAGAAAGTGATCCTGCATTTGCTTTTTCTCGTAAATGGATCAATATCATTAAAACAGTATGCCCTTAGACCAGGAATTTGAAAACGAAGAGGAAGAAGGAGAAGTAGGCAAAGAGATGTCTTTTATCGGCCATCTTGAAGAGCTAAGATGGCACGTGATACGCGCCGGAGGGTCCATTCTCGTATTTGCCATTCTCGCCTTTGTATATATAAAAGAGATATATCATTACGTAATTATCGCGCCATCCCAACCTGATTTCTGGACTTACAAAATGCTTTGTAAGCTGGCGGCCCTTGTTGATTATGACGAATTGTGTATCAAGGCGCTCAATTTCAAGCTTCAGGCTATAGGAATGGGCGATCAGTTCACGATGAGTATGACGTCGTCTGTCATTGCCGGTTTAGTATTTGCATTCCCTTATGCTTTTTGGGAAATCTGGCGCTTTATCAAGCCGGGTCTGAAAGCTTCAGAACGCAAGTCTGCGCGTGGGGCAGTTTTCTACGTGACGTTTCTATTCTTCTCAGGAGTTCTTTTTGGATATTTTATTGTGACTCCTCTTGCGATCAACTTCCTTGCAAATTTCACGCTTGATGAGTCAATCATAAATGAGTTTAGCATTGCTTCCTATATTTCACTTGTTGCAACATTGACGCTCGCTTGCGGAGTTGCATTCCAGCTACCAATCGTGGTATTTGTGTTGTCGAAGGTGGGCGTTCTTACGCCTAGTTTCATGAGAGAATACCGGAAACATTCAATGATTGTCATCCTTATTGTAGCAGCAGTCATAACGCCTTCACCTGATATTTATAGCCAGGTTCTGGTCGCAATTCCATTATTCCTGCTTTTTGAAGTGAGTATTTTGGTCTCTGCAAAGGTTGAGAGAGACAAATTGAAAGAGGAAAAAAGATTAGCAACGTTTGGAGGAGTTGAACCGGATTAATGGGTCACTGAGATAAGATAAGCCTAAAATTTCATAAAGACTTCGGCCAACCGGTCGAGGTCTTTTTTTTGGTGCAATGCACTTATGGACAGGCGGGTCACTGGTGAATCTGTCGGCGAAGGATAGGAAAAGCAAGACGCCATGATTCCGTTTTTCAAAAGATGATCGTAAAGTCGGGTCTCCCGGCTGCAGAGGACGGGGTAATCAGAAACGGAGTGGAAAATCTCCTTATCGGCAATTTTTTCGTTCAAATAGAAAACATTGCTTTTTAGGATAGCATGGGCTTCAACAAATGAATTGTTTTTCAATAGTGATTGTAGTGCATAAATATAAGCTGGCGGGGGAGGCGATGCTCCAGCAAACCACGGAGAGCTGCGAAGCGATTCTAAAATATCAGTATTCCCAAATATCACCCCTCCTGGTATCCCCAAAGCCTTATTCAGAGACGAAACAACAATGATTTGTGCACTGACTGCATCATTCAGAATTTTAAAACTTCCTTTGCCATTTTCACCCCGGACACCCAGACTATGTGAGTCATCTACGATGAGCCAGGTGTTTTGTTTCTCATGTAAGCTCTCGAAAATCGAGAAATCAAATTCTTCGACCCAGGGAGAACCAATGGCGTCGGTACAGATTATGTGAGTATATTCAGAGGGGCTTTCCTGTATGGTCCCGACGGTTGCACTGGCCCAATCTTTCCAGTCCGCCTTTGACTGTACAAATGCATTTCCCCAAAGTGCAGGATGCACTCGGGGAGCATAGTGATATTTTATAATTTGAGATTGCGGTATGAAGGCTTCAATCATTTTCATCACAAGCTGAGCGGCCCACATTCCCGATGAGACGATTAGCGAAGCCGGTGCTTCGACAAAGTTTGCCAGAGCACTTTCCGTATCCTCATAGACAGCTAACCTTAAACTATTGTTTCTGGAACTTCCGAAATGAGTGCCATAAATTTCCAGGCCTTCTTTAATATAGTCGATAAAGTCGGCATTGTGGCCCATACCGAGATAGTCGGTTCCACTGAAATACAAAAGTTTTTCACCATTTTCGGTTACCACCGATCTTCCCGGAAGTTGGCGCGTCTGAAAAATATTCAATTTGAGATAACTCTACCTGTCGTGAAAAACTGCGCCTGTTCCATTTTCATTGGCGTAAATGACTTTGCCAAAATCGAAGGTGACACCGGAAGCGGGATCATTGTTGATCAGCAGCGAGCCGTCCATATCCACATAATCCAGCAAGGGAAGTAGATGGGCTATGGCAGAAATGCCGACGCTACTTTCCGTCATGCATCCCACCATCGTTTTCATTCCTAGGCTGTATGCCTGAGAAATCATTCGCCGTGCTGAGGTGAGCCCACCGCATTTGGTAAGTTTAATATTAACACCGTGAAACAGTCCATAACATAACAATACGTCTCCCTCAGTGATACAACTTTCATCGGCGATAACCGGTAATTCACTTTCTATGAAAACCCGGGTCATTCCTTCAATGTCATCGGCCCTGAGGGGCTGCTCTATGAACTCAACTCCAAGTTTTTTGAGCTCGGGGGCAATTTCTATTGTTTGTCTTGCCGTCCATGCGCAGTTGGCATCAACGCGAAAGCGCGCATCGGTGTGCTCGCGTAGTTCTCTTACAATGCGAAGGTCATCACTGGTACCGAGTTTGATTTTATAAATGGGCCATGGTAATTCTTTCATCTTTTCGACCATTTTCTCAACAGTATCGATACCGATTGTGAAATTGGTCAGTGGATTGTGCCCGATGTCAAGTCCCCAGCTTTCATACAATTTTTTTCCGCTTTTCTTTGCAAAAAGATCATGGGCAGCTTCATCCAATGCGCATTGTGCGAAAGGGTTTGATTTTAGCTGCGAATGGCTTTTTTGCCACAAATCCTCCGGAGAAGAATAGTCCTGACTTTCAATTAACGACCTGATTGCTTCTAAAGAATCCATCATTTTTTCAATCGTCGCTCCATAGTAGGGATTGGATGTTGCCTCTCCAAATCCACTCAGATCGCCGTCTCTTAATTCCACAATCAACGTCGGTTGCACATCTCTCGAATCGTGCGCAATAGTAAAAGTATGTTTGAGACTGAGGTCGAAAGGGTGAAAATATAATTTCATATATAAACCAGGGCTTTATTCATTTTTAAGAAGGTGATCGGAGACATGGCTAATTTCGCATATCCAGTCCCCAGGATAGTTTGCTGCGGAGGGTATTTAAGAAACTGTCATCAAGCATTTTAATCAGCCTTGCCCGGAAATCAGCCTTCTTTATGGTAAGCTGCGTATTTTCATCCACTACTCGCGAACGGGCATCGAGCGAAATCAAAAAGTTATTACTCCGGCTTTTAACTTCCAGCTTAATGACGGCGGTATCCTCAACCACCAGGGGGCGGACATTCAAGTTGTGAGGACTGATTGGCGTGACAATGAAATTCTGTGAATGAGGTACCAGAACCGGACCACCGCAGCTTAGAGAATAACCTGTTGAACCTGTTGGAGTGGAAATAATCAGTCCGTCGGCCCAATACGAATTCAGGAACTCATCATTCAGATAGGTGTGGACAGTGATCATTGACGAAGTGTCAGTTTTAGTGATTGTAAAATCATTTAAACCGAAATTTAGCCCGTCAAAAAGATCAACATTTGATTCTACGGAAACCAGCGTTCGCTCGTCAATCCGAAATTGGCCACTGTCCAGCGCGGTGATCATATCCGATATTCTTTCAGGAGATACCGTAGCCAGGAAACCCAAGCGCCCCACATTAATACCTATGGTAGGAATCTGTCGGCTACCAACGTGTGAGATTGTTTCGAGCAGTGTACCATCACCCCCCATACTCACAACCAGGCGTGCATCATACAGCTCTTCGGGTTTTTCATAAACCATTGAGGTCTGATGCGAAATGTGATTTTGATCCAAAAAAATTCGGAAAGACTTGGAGAGCTGAACATCAATTTCCCTGCGTGCCAGTTCAATAAACATAGATTCAATAAACGGGCGTGCAGACTCATTGAAGTTGCGTCCGTGAATGGCTATTTTCATGAAGAAAAAGTAAATAGTCGTGTTTCCCCCGAAAGATACGCGACAATCAGGGCGATTCAAACATCAACTTACAATTAGTGGGAGAAGTGTCAGGTTGCCAGATAGCGCAAGAGCATGTCCAGCCGCTCCTGATCCACACTTGCAATGGGGTCATTTGCGTGGGCTTCTTCAATATCGTATCCGAACCGTTCCAGGGTAGCTATTACGGGCGTGATATGGGTACGATTTAATTTTAGGGTTAATCGCGATTCGTGTTCGGGGTGTGCCGACTCTGAGGAGGAATAGTAACTACTCAACACCCTCGTGCCATTTGATTCGATCAGGCGGCTAATTTCAGATAGAGAATAATCCCGTTCCGTTATTTTAAGCACAATTACAGCTCCTTTTTCCTGTACACCCAAGTCATTTACAAAATTTTCGATCAGCTCACTCACCAGGATCGTTCCGGCAAAGGTTCGGTCTTCATAAAGAACCGGAATGACTTTCAGTCCAAATTGATTGACCATCCGAAGCAATTCATAAGGATGGAGATCTTCCGAAGCAAAAATATCTTCATGAATAATAATGACCCGGGACAGCGTTGCAGAGCTATCCGCAATGTCAAGCAGGATGTCCTCTGAAACGATGCCTTTATATGCTCCTGAATCAGCAACAACCAACTGCTTTGTTCCGAACTCGTCCATCCAGTCCAGTGCCGTACTTACCGAGTCGGTAAGCTTCAGAACGGGGATCATTGGATTGATTAAAGTTGCAGCAAGCATAACAGGATTTAATTATTTGATCTACACCTAACGACAGCGATTCTGGAAAATTGGTTGCAAGGTCAAACTATTTTGAATATAGAAAATGTTCATTTGACCCAATCTATGAAAAAACTCAATACAGTTCAAATTTTGTTACCAAACAATATTTATAAATGACTGATTTTAAGCTAATCGCAAAAGCTAAAATTCCTTTAAAACAAAAAGAGCCGGTAATGGCTCTTTAAAAAAATCTATTCGACGGGGATAGAAACATGTTTTTCTAAAAAGCGTTCTAAAATGATATTGAACTCGTGCGGCCTTTCCATCATGGGGGCATGACAGCATTTATCAATAAAATGTAACTCAGAATCTTCAATCAGCCGGTTGAACTCGTAGCCTACGTGGGGAGGCGTGATGGTATCGTTTAAGCCCCATACCAGTAAAGTTGGTACTTTTATCACGTGAAGATCCTTGGCAAGATTATGACGTTGCGCAGACTTTGCTATACCCACAATACTCATGCACTTTGGTATGCTTGATGTGGTTTCAAAAACTTCATCAATCAGTTCTTTTGTTGCTACGGCAGGATCATAAAATGTGTAAGCAACACGTTCCCGAATGTAGTCGTAGCTTCCTCTTTTAGGAAACGATCCACCCATTGAGTTCTCAAACAACCCGGAACTTCCGGTTAAAACCAATTTTTGGACATTGTCCTGATTTTTCAATGTGTATAATAGCCCAACATGACCGCCAAGAGAATTTCCAATTACCGTCACATTATTCAACCCTTTAAAGGCAACAAATTCTTCAAGAAAAGCAAGCAGTGCTTCAAGCCCTGCCTCACGGGGAGGAAGTTCGTAAATAGGTAATAACGGAATAATGACCCGATGCTTGGAAGAAAAGTGGTCTATGATGCCATCCCAGTTACTTAACGCACCGAAAAGGCCATGCAACAGCAGTAGTGTCTCGCCTTTTCCTTCGTCGATAAATCTAAACTTGCCGTCTGCATGTACTGGATATTTCATTCTTTATCAGGTATATATGTTTCTGTTGAGCCTAAATGAGTTCAAAAAACAATTGAATCTATTAATAAGACGCCAAAGAAAGAAATGTATTTTTTTATTATCCGCAAAACTAATTCTTTTTTTTGATTGCAGGCGAATTGCCTATACCAAACTCAAATATATTTCTTGTAAATATTATATTTTTTCGACTCTATTTGTTCAATAAACATCGAATGTTTCAATTCTGTTCAATCAGACGCTGCGATTTTGAGTTGTAGTAAATCTAACGGTTTTGCGGCTTTATTTCCTCTGGGAATACTTCTTAGTCACTACATGCATGTTTTACTAAGTATCCAGAGTGCTTAACCCCGGTTACCCTACTCCCCTAATGGATTCCCAGCGACGAAATTTACTAATAAGTTAAATGCCTTCACATTAGAAAAAAATTAAAACATGCTGAGCGAGTCAAAAGTCATAAATTATTCAGAAGAACAGTTCAATTTCAAAGGTTTGTTTATGTTTCCATTTCAATCAAATTTTTTTGTGAGAGGACTGACGGTTTTTTTTCTAATATATTTTTTTACAAACTCACTTTTGATAGCGCAACCAGTCGTTCCGCTATATCCAGGAAAGATACCTGGCGCAATTGAAGTTGCAGATGGGGAGACGAATTTAAACCAGGTCGTAAGAAATGTTTCACGTCCTACACTTACTGTTTTCCTTGCACCCGAGGGAAATTCCAATGGAGCCTCCGTCATCATTTGCCCGGGAGGAGGTTACGGGGCTTTGGTGATTGATCGAGAAGGATATAAAGTTGCGGAGGCTTTTAATAAGATAGGTGTTTCGGCTTTCGTCCTAAAATATAGACTGCCATCGGATAAAATGATGCGGGATCGTTCGGTAGGTCCTTTGCAGGATGCTCAACAGGCTATTAAAACGATAAGGGAGCGCTCAGTCGAATGGAAAATCGATCCGGAGAAAATTGGTATTATGGGTTTTTCAGCGGGAGGCCATTTGGCCGCGACAGCGGGAACTCATTTCGACAGCACGTTTATTGACAACCCTACACACACTAGCTTGCGCCCGGATTACATGATATTGGTATATCCGGTGATTAGTTTGCTGGATAAAGTTGGCCATAAAGGATCAGGAATTAATCTTTTGGGAACAGCTCCGGTGGAGGAAAAGGTTAGTTATTTTTCTAATGAGCTTCATGTGAAAAAAACAACACCGCCAACCTTTCTGACTCATGCGGGCGACGATACCGTCGTTTCGGTCGACAATAGCATTCAATTTTACCAGGCGTTAAACAGAAATGGGGTTCCTGCCGACCTTCACATTTACGCTAAGGGCGAGCATGGATATTTAAAGGAACCTGATTTTCAGGAATGGTTTGGAAGAGTATATGCCTGGCTTAAAGTAGTACATATGATTCCTTAAGACCAATTTCACAAGTGTTTATATTCTGGAACCGCTGACTTTATTAGTTGGGTTATTTTTGACGCATCGGATGAAAGCATGCCCTCCTTAATGTCGTCTATGTATTTGATGGTATCTATAAATGACGTATTTCCGATGGAGGCAATCATAATGTCGGGATGATGAGATGGAAGCAAATTGTCGTTAGCGTTTATCAATTCTTCTCTCAGCTTTTCTCCAGGCCGGATCCCACAAAATTTTATAGCGACGTCCGTATAAGGTTTAAGCCCGTGCAATTTGATCAGCCTGATGGCCATATCATAAATATGTACAGAATGCCCCATTCTGAAAATCATGATTTGTCCATCCTTACCCATTGCCCCTGCTTCAAGTAATAGCTGCCCTGCTTCGAAAGTGGTCATGAAATAGCGTTTCATATCTTTGTGGGTGATTGTCAATGGGCCGCCTTGCCTTATTTGATCTTCAAATATATTCACCACCGACCCGCTGGTTCCTAAAACGTTACCAAATCGGGCTGTTACAAATTGTGTTGAGCTTCGGATATATTTGTTTTGAGTAGCCATGACAATCTCTCCGAAACGCTTCGTGGCACCCATTAAACTCGATGGGTTCACAGCTTTGTCCGTCGAGACGAAAATAAATTTTTCAACGTTCATTTTGACAGAAATGTCCGCTAAAATTTTGGTTCCCACCACATTAGTCTTGATGGCATCATAGGGCTGTTTTTCGACAAAAGGAACATGTTTTAGTGCTGCGGCATGGTATACAATATGTGGCTTTGTGTTTTCAAAGATATGCGCTATTCTGATTTCATCGGAGACATCAGCCATTTGGACATTCATGTTAAGGTCTGCAAATTGTTGCCCTAGTTCTGTTTCAAGAGCTGTCAATGTACCTTCACACTTGTCGATAAGGGTGAGCTCAGCCGGCTGATAAAACGCGATTTGTTTAGCAAGCTCTTTGCCAATGGAGCCAGAAGCCCCGGTGATCAGTATTCTGTGGTTATGAATGTGTCCCCGAATATTTTCAGTTGATAGCTTAATGGGCTCACGATGTAGTAAATCCTCAATTTTATAGTTCTTGGTGAAACTTGTCGGTAGAGCAGGCGCTTTTAATCGTGAGATCATTGATATTTACAATTAGCATGAGGATTTACAATCGACTCTTGAAGGCTATACGTAAATATTGTAAACAAGTAACAAATGACACTGCTGCTATTGGTCAATTCCGTGTGACTTTGGCAGCACAAAAAAAGGAGCCGCATGAAAATGCAGCTCCTCAAATCGTTGAAACAATATATTTTTAAATCAATCCTTGAAACAAACCAGGCGCAAGACCGAAAAGAATTGTAAAGAAAGTTGCCAGAACCAAAATAACCATGTAAAAAGGAGCGACCCTGATCCGGGGAACATCACCTTCTCTTACATAAGAGGAAATGATCACACGAAAATAGTAGTAGATACCAACCGTGGACATTAATACAGCAACTACGGTGATCCAAATAATTCCTCTTTCTGCCGCACTGGTAAAGATGAAGAATTTTCCCCAGAAACCTGCGGTCAGTGGAATCCCGGCCAGTGACAGCATTGACACAGCTAGCACAAAAGCGAGGAATGGATTATTTTTTGCTAACCCATTGAATGCCTCGTAGCGCTCATCTGGCTGACCCTCGATCGTCTTTTCTTTTGATACCAGCATAAGCACGCCAAATGCTACGATGGTTGAGAGCGAGTAGGCAAGTGAGTAGAATACAATTGCATGTTCCGTTGGGCTGGAGAGTGCGGTAATGGCAATCAAAAGGTATCCTGCGTGCGAAATCCCTGAATAAGCCAACATTCTTTTGAAACTATGCTGGCTTGTTGCTCCAATATTTCCAACAAGCAACGTAAGAACAGCAATAGCAGCAATGACAATCCACCAAAAGCTGTAAATATTTGTAAAAGAATGAGTCAGCAATCGGAAGATAGCCGCAAAACCGGCTGTCTTTACAATAGTTGACATGAAGGTGGTAAATATTGTTGGCGCACCTTCATAAACATCCGGCGTCCAAAAATGGAATGGCGCTGCTGAAACTTTGAAAAGCATGCCGATGAGCAATAGCAACAAACCTGCATACAAAATGTAGGATGGGGCCCCTGGGGTTACTGTCGCAGCAAATCCTCTGATATCGCTTAGGTCGAAAGACCCCGTTGCGCCATATAGCAGGGTCATTCCAAATAGCATGAAACCTGTTGCAAAGGCACCCATCAGAAAGTACTTTAACGCAGCTTCATTTGATCTTAAATTTCTTTTGTTGCTTCCGGTAAGAATGTACATCGCAACCGAAAGAATTTCCACGCCCAGGAACAGCATGATCAAGTGCTCAAAACCAATCATCATGATCGCTCCCACAAGGGAAAAGAGCATGAGGCTATAATATTCTGCGGGTTCTGCGTCGGCATTGTCATGAAATCCGCCGGAAATGGCCACGATCATGAAAGCGGAAATGAGAACGATTCCATTAAAAGACAATGTCAGGTTGTCTACCCTGAACATATCATAAAAATATAGAAGCGGTCCCTGATTCCATTCGTAGAAGTTACCGGCCAGGGCAACGGCAAGAAAAAACAGCGTGGATGGCAATAGGATATTTTTAGATTTCGAAAACCCTAGGAAGAGCGCAACGATTCCAAAAATTGACAACAAAACAATGGGATACATATATTATTTATTATCGTTTGTCATTTAAAGTAGCTATCAGCGTTGGACCGTTCCGGCCGTCGGCTATCAAACTCATATTATTAAACCTTGTGACTAATTCAAGCTCAATTACCTACCAATTGAAGCAAGTGCGCCACTGCTGGCTCGGAAATTTTTAAAAAGGTATTAGGATAAATTCCGATCCAGAAAACCATAATGACCAGAGGTAATAAAACCGCTCGCTCGCTCATGGTTAGATCTGTAAAGCCTTCAACGAAATTTGACTTGGTTCCGAACATCGACTTTTGAAACAGACGGAGCATGTATACGGAACCCAAAATGATGGTTACTCCTGCTATTGCTCCAAGCCACGCATCGTAATGGAAAACGCTGGATAATAAAAGGAACTCTCCCACAAACCCGTTCGTCAATGGTAATGCAACGCTGCCAAGTAACAGTACCATGAAATAAACACTGAAATGTGGTGACGTCTGTGAAATTCCTCCCAACTGATCAAGGAAACGGGTCTTGGTTCTTGAATAGATAATATCAATCACAAAAAATAAGCCCACCACGTTGATTCCGTGCGCAAGCATTTGAATCAGTGCACCTTGTAAGCCATTTGTGGATGTTGAAAAAACACCTGCTGCCATCAAACCAACGTGTGCGAAAGATGAGTAGGCAATCAGACGCTTCATATCCCTTTGCTGAATCGCAATGATGGATCCGTAAATGATTCCAATCACGGATAAAATTACCGCAACTAATCCATAAGATTCCATCCCCAAAGGAACGATGGGAATCAACAACCTGATTAACCCGTAAACGCCCATTTTCAACATGATACCCGAAAGCAGCATCGTTGCCTGGGTTGGTGCTTCGGTGTAAGTATCAGGCTGCCAGGTATGAAAAGGAAATAAGGGCATTTTGATAGCAAAAGCAATAAAGAAAGCCCAGAATATAAACCCTTGCTGCATCGCTGTAAGCTGCAGGTTGTAAAAGGCTGTGATTTCGGATGTGTGCGTACCGGGCGTTTGGTAATACAAATAGACCAGCGCTACAAACATAAACAAACTACCGAATATCGTGTAGATGAAGAACTTGAAGGTAACTTTGGCCCTGTTTTCTCCGCCCCATACCGCCGCAAGGAAATACACGGGTATCAAAGCCGCTTCAAAGAAAAGATAAAACAGAAAAGCATCTGTTGCAGTGAAAACGCCGATCAGAGCAGATTCCATGAAAAGAATCAGTGAATAAAAAGTGGCGCTATTTTTATAATTGTGACCAAATGCCGAAAGGATGATCAATGGTGAAAGAAAAGCAGTAAGCAAAACTAAAACCAGGCTGATACCATCTATTCCGCCCGCAAAAGAAATACCAGCGGAGTCCAGCCAGTCGTATTTAAAGCTAAACTGAAAGCTCGAAGAGGGATCGAATTGCGACCAGATATAAACGGCCAAACCAAACTCCGCCAATCCGCCGACCAAGGCCACCTGTTTTGCAAGGCGTTCCCCCGATAGCAGCGTAAGAACGCCTGCCGCAATTGGTAAAAGTATTAAAAGAAGAGTAAGCATATTTTCAAGTCAACGGTCAGCAACGATAGTGAACGGAATTTTATAATATTTTCAACAAATCGGATCAAAGCAATAGCTTCCAGAACAAAATAGCAACAATGCCGAGCACCATGGCAAAAACGTAATCCCCGGTAGAACCCGTTTGTGTCTTGCGAAGCTGCCCCGCAAGGAAATTGATAAATCGGGCACTTCCGTTTACAAACAGGTCAATGAAAAACTCTCCGAAGCTGTATAAAGCATTGGACAAGGTGTTCATCGGCTTTACGAAAAGCGAGTCATATAACTCATCTATATAGTATTTGTTGTAGATCACACGCTGCAAGGCAGATTTTTCAACATGATCTGAAGCTGGTACGGCGGCCTTCTGAATGTACATGACGTATGCCAGAATCAAGGCGATTAAAGCGACACCTGCTGAAACAGCCATCAGAATATATTCCTCAGAATGTGAAAGCTCGGCCGGCATAAACGCGGCTGCATTAACCTGCCGTGCACCGTCATAAAGCGGGCTCATAAATTCGGCCAGATGATTGGAGCCATGCAATGCCTCAGGAACTCCTAATAACCCACCCGCCGCGGAAAGCACTGCAAGCACAATCAGAGGAACGGTCATTGAAGCTGGTGATTCATGCAAATGATGTTCTTGTTCGTGGGTGCCTCTGAATTTTCCAAAGAAGGTAAGAAACAACAGCCGGAACATATAAAAAGAGGTCATGAATGAACCAAGTACGCCAAGCACCCAAAGTACTTTATTATGTTCGAAAACATGTGCGAGAATTTCGTCCTTAGAAAAGAAACCCGCGAATGGAGGTAAGCCAGAAATGGCCCAGGTTCCGATCAGGAACGTGATGAAAGTGACAGGTAATTTTTTCCGTAACCCACCCATGGAACGAATGTCCTGCTCATCGGACATCGCGTGGATCACACTTCCCGCACCCAGGAATAATAATGCCTTAAAAAATGCATGCGTAATGACGTGGAACATGGAAGCAGAATAGGCCATTGCTCCCAAACCCATAAACATATAACCCAACTGGCTCACGGTTGAATATGCGAGCACTTTTTTGATGTCGTTTTGAAGAAGTCCGATTGACGCAGCAAAGACCGCGGTCGCTGCTCCGATGATGCCGACGATTTCCAGAGTGGAAGGCGCGAGCGAATAAAAAACATTAGAACGGATCACCATGTAAATACCCGCCGTTACCATCGTAGCCGCATGAATCAAAGCAGAGACAGGAGTCGGGCCAGCCATCGCATCAGGTAGCCAGGTGTAAAGCGGAATCTGTGCCGACTTACCCATTGCTCCAATAAACAAAAATAAGGTGATGGTGATCATCACCGGGTCACCGACCTGCAATCCCGTGGCTTGTTTGAACACATCTAAATATTCTACGGAACCGAAAGTTGCAATTATGGTGAAAATCCCCAGAAGAAATCCAAGGTCACCGACGCGGTTCATTATGAAAGCTTTCCTTGCGGCATTGTTGTAGTTTGTGTTCTTGTTCCAGAAGCCGATCAACAAATACGAACATAATCCAACTCCTTCCCACCCTATGAACATGATGACGTAATTGGACCCTAAAACCAAAATCAACATAAAAAAGAGGAAGAGATTCAGGTAAGCAAAAAACTTGCCGAATCCCGCATCGTGATGCATATAACCAATCGAGTACAGATGGATCAACGATCCTACACCAGTTATGATCATCAGCATCAGCAATGAAAGCTGATCAATTTGGAATGAAAATGGAATATTTAGCTTTCCGACTGTAATCCAGTCAAACAGAGGGACGACAAATGGCTGGCTGCCATTGGCAAGAAACGCGTTAAATGCGATAATTGACAACGCAGAACTTCCCACAACAGTCAATGTGCCGATAATTCCAACTGCTGATTTGGGGATATTTGGAAATCCGAGTCCGTTGATCAGAAACCCGAGCAGAGGCAGCAGTGGAATGAGAATAAGTAATGATTCAGACATATCTAATTTTAAATCTTTAATCTATAATTATAGAAAAAGGGAACTGTCATTTTGGTGTTGTTGAAACAACGCACAATTTCGGAGGGACTAGTCAATTCCTACCATTTCAGTTTATTAAGAAAACCAATATCTGTATTTCTTGTATTTCTATAAATCATAACGATAATGGCAAGGCCAACAGCTACTTCTGCTGCTGCTACGGCCATGATGAAAAACACGAACACTTGCCCCGCCGGATCAGACCTGTACGAAGAAAAAGCGATCAACAATAGGTTGGCAGCATTTAGCATCAACTCTACTGACATAAAAATTACAATGGCGTTACGTCTTGTAAGTACCCCAATGATGCCAATTACAAAAAGCAGGGTGCTGAGAATGAGGTAATATTGAAGAGGGATGTTCTGAATAATCGCTGGTATACTAACCTCTGGCATATTAGGGTTTGGGATCATAGCAGATTTACCTTAGTGGGTATGCGTTTAAAATCAAATTTTTAATGTGTTGAAAGATCGGCTTATGCTGGTCAAAACAACGTTTTTTTTAGATTGCTGGGCAAAAATAGTTATAAATACTTCTTAGTGCCAACTGTAAGCCTTTTACTTCTTTTACCGTTGGGTAAAAGCACGCAATTTTATCTCGGTGAGCCTACGTTTGGTATCCAGTGGAAATTCTGCTTTCATCATCCAATCATAAAATGAAGGTTCGTTTTTCAGGATATCTGCTACGCGTTTTCCGTTATGTTTTCCAAAGTTAAAAACTTCTTCACCCTTATCGTTAAAAACCATTCTTCCTGCAAAATCAATAATTCTTGCAGCTGTCAATTCGTGTAGTGCAGCAACGTCGTTATGAATAGCGCCTAGCTCTTTTCCATGGGAATCGAAAACTTTTTGCCCGTCATATTTTGCGATCTGACCTTGAAGCACCTCAAATGTTGCAATGGTATCTGCTTCGGCACTGTGTGCATCCACAAGGGTTTTATCGCAGTAGAACTTATAAGCTGCAGACAAATTCCGGGGTTCCATCATGTGGTAGATCCGCTGTGTATCCACCGTTCGCCTGTTTTTGATGTCAAATTCAACGCCTACTCTCAGAAATTCTTCCACGAGCATGGGTATATCGAAGCGGTTGCTGTTAAATCCCGCCAGGTCACAACCCTCAAGAAAGGTTGCCATATTCTTTGCCAGACTTTTGAACGTTGGAGCGTCTTTTACGTCTTCATCGTAAATGCCATGGATCAAACTGCTTTCCAACGGAATGGGCATTTCCGGATTTATTTTCCGGGTACGTATTTCCGTCTCACCATTCGGCAGGGCTTTTACCACTGAAATTTCCACGATTCGGTCGCGGGCAATGTTTACTCCTGTGGTTTCAAGATCAAAAAAAGCCAGAGGCTTTTTCAGACGAAGGGTATGCATAAGGCGGAATTCATTTGGTTTTAAAGGGGCGAAGTTACGCTTTACATGCTTACAGCCCAAAATAAGCGCTGAGTTTCGATTTTTACATTTCCTTTTTATATTGATTCTAAATTTGGGAAAATGTTAGATACGGGTGTAGGCAAACTTTTCCGGGTGAGATCAACATTGGAATAGTTGTCGCAGCTTCACGACAGAGAAGGGCTGAGATGTGGATTCTTGGTTTTTTTATTTTCGAAGGATTTAAAAACAAGTTTTTGTTCAAAAAACTGATAGGAAATTTGCGAAACTATTAACGTGATTGCCACCATTAAAAACACGCATGCTGGTCCCTGATTGTAAATGGGGTAATCTAGTTTGATAAAAAGCTCTTGTATGAAGCGAGCCACTGGCAGATGCCAGAGATATATGGAAAATGAAATGTTACCGAGATGAACAAGCCAACTCGGATAATTTACAGGGTGTTGTTTACTATTATAAATCAGGGCCGTAAACAACAAAGCCATGCCCAATCCCCATCTGCCAGGTCCGTGGCCGCCATAGAATCCAGAAAGATATTGCCACAAAACGCCGGTAACAATTGCGTAAGTGACCAGTTTTGGTGCAAAAAGCCGTGTGAAAATTTCGGAGTAGAAATGGCTTGTATAAGAGAGACCGATTATTACACCGTAAACAAAGGTCCAGATAACGGGGTTTGTTATTAGGTTGACATACCCCCATCCCTGGCGACCATTGTCGGAAGTGTCCATTGTAAAATTACCTGCCAGGATTGGCATAACAACCAGGGTAACAACGACAATTAAACCAAAAAAGTACCAGCGATATTTGCCAAAAAGCAGAGAAAGGGATACGAGAAAGTAGAAGTATACTTCGTAGTTGAGACTCCATCCGACATTCAGTACCGGATATCCGAAAAACGGAGGATTGTTAAGATTCAGCGGGACAAAAAAAATGCTTTTTACGATGCTTATAATAGCAGCCGAAGGTATATGAAGCTTGTAAGTAATGATTATAAGTGAAATTGTCGCAAATGCATATAATGGCCACACACGGAATAATCGTTGCAGCAAAAAAGAGATACTTTCACGAAGATTTCCTGAAACTTTTGTGGTCACGAGTACCATAATAAATCCACTTATCACAAAAAAAAGGTCAACTCCAGCCGGGCCGCAACTTGCAATGTAGTCGATTTCTAGTTTGAAGGGATCACCTGGTTTCATAAATACTCTCAAATGAAAGAGCATAACCAGACATGCTGAAACGCCCCGAAGTACCTGAATCACTTCAATCTTAGAGAAAGATTTGTTGGGAAATTTTATTTGTGATTGAATAGACGTTTCGGGCATAATGGATTGTTTCTGGTTATTGCGCGGCGCGTGGCATAGATAAGTTACAAGAAAAATGACTACTTCCTGATGTGATTCGCTGGGTAATAAATGCAAAGTTGTTTTACCCTGCCATTCTTCTGGAACGTTTTGTGACTTCTAAATTTTGTTAAAAACTTTCGGAAATATTACAGGGAAAATTGTTTAAAACTGCAGGTGTCTCATTATTTTTTATCAAAGCATCTATTTTTTCCTTCACATGCAAAAAACCTGTACCTTTGCGGGCAATTTGTTGATACAGATCATAATATCCTTTTAACTTAATTTTTTGTTGCAATGTCCGCAGTAGCAGAGCAAACCCGGTTGGCCGACCGTATCAATGCCCTCGAAGAATCTTCGACACTGGCGATGACCAAAATGGCACGTGAATTGGCTGCCCAGGGCCACAAAGTAATCAGTCTGAGCGTGGGAGAGCCAGACTTCAAGACGCCCGCACATATTTGCGAGGCGGCTAAGAAAGCCATTGATGATGGGTTTCATGGTTATTCACCTGTAGCCGGTTATCCTGACTTGCGAAAGGCAATTGCTGATAAGTTAAAGCGTGATAATAATATAGATTGGAAACCTGAAAATATCGTGGTTTCGACAGGAGCGAAGCATTCACTAGCGAATGTGATACAGGTTTTGATCAATCCGGGAGACGAAGTAATCATTTTTGCGCCATATTGGGTGAGTTACTCAGAAATGGTGAAACTGGCCGAAGGAAAATCTGTTATTGTTAATGGTGCTTTTGAAAATGGTTTTAAGGTGACCGCTGATCAGCTGGAAGCTGCCATTACACCCCGTACTAAAGTTGTCATGTATGCTTCGCCGAACAATCCAACAGGTGCAGTGTATTCTGAAAAAGAATTAAGAGAAATCGCGGCTGTACTGGAAAAACATGAGGACGTTTACGTATTGGCCGACGAAATTTATGAATATATCAATTTCACGGAAGAGGGTCATTTCAGCATCGGTTCTATTCCTGCATTAAAGGATAGGGTAATCACAGTTAACGGTGTTGCCAAAGGTTTCGCAATGACTGGGTGGAGAATAGGATTTACCGCTGCCGCCAAGTGGATTGCTGATGGAGTGGAAAAACTACAGGGTCAGGTGACTTCTGGAACAAACTCAATCGCTCAAAAAGCAGCAACGGTAGCTTTTAACGGCACGATGGAGCCAACGATCGAGATGACCAAAGCCTATTCACGTCGTCGTGATCTTGTAGTTGGTTTGTTGAAACAGATTGAAGGCTTCAAAGTAAACGTTCCAGATGGTGCATTTTATGCTTTCCCTGATGTTAGCTACTATTTTGGAAAATCTGACGGGACCACGACGATCAACGATTCGGATGATTTTTCTAACTGGTTACTGAATAAGTATTACGTTTCAACCGTAGCTGGTTCAGGTTTCGGTGCACCGGATTGCATCCGTATCTCTACGGCAGCGGCAGACGAATCGCTTGTTGAAGCTGTTCAAAGAATTAAAGACGCAGTTGCAACTTTGAAATAATTGAATTGCTAATAATTTTTGGAAGCCTCATGGGATTTAATGTCCATGAGGCTTTTGTTTAAATGAAGGTGAATCACATTGATTTTTTAATTGTTTCTCATTCAGAATTTTATCTTTCAATGTACAAAAAAGCCGTCAGCTGGTAGCTGATAGCCGACAGCTAATTATGAGTAAATATTATTTTTTAAAAGTTAAGGAGTTAGAAAAGGAAACGGATGAAGCGTCTACGATTCATTTCTGGCATCCCCTTAACGAAGTAGTTACATATCGGCCAGGGCAATTTCTCACGCTACTTTTGCCTCAGGATGAAAAAAAGGTAAGGCGGTCTTACTCGATGTCGAGTTCGCCTTACACAGATGTCTCTCTGGCAATCACGATCAAGCGTGTTCCTGGTGGATTTGCCTCCAACCTGCTTTTGGATACGATCAAAGTAGGTGACGTGCTGGAAGCGATGGAACCGGCAGGTGCTTTTTTCCCGAAACAAGGCGACGACCAGACAAGACAGGTTGTTTTCATAGGAGCTGGTAGTGGGGTTACGCCGCTGTTTTCTATTTTGAAATCTGTTCTTATGGTAGAGCCTGAAAGTGAAGTAATTCTGATTTATGGAAGCAGAAATGAAGAGAGCATCATTTTCAGCAAAAAACTGGAATCGTTGCAGAAAAAATATAAAGAGCGGTTGAAGATCGTTCACACATTGAGTCAGCCATCGGATATCTGGACAGGGGAAACTGGAAGATTGAATAAAACGCATCTTCTGAAAATTCTCGAAAAATTTCCTGACCTTGACAAAATCGAAGCGGAGTTTTTCCTATGCGGGCCAGAGGACATGATGGAAGAGGTGCATCGCGCGTTGGCCATTTTAGCTGTGCCGGAAAATAAAATCAGAAAAGAGAGCTTTGTTACCGCCACATCACTGCATCCGGGAGAGGTCATGACGCAAGAGGAAGACGATACGAATAAGACCAGGGAAATTACGCTGATATACGAAGGAGCAGAATATAAGCTGCCGGTCAGGCCGCATGAAACGGTTTTAGAGGCAGCATTGAATATGGATATTGATTTGCCCTATTCATGTCAGGCAGGTATGTGCACGGCATGTATGGGAAGATGTACTTCTGGAAAAGTGCATTTGGATGAAGAAGATGCACTTTCTGAGGCTGAAAGAAACGAGGGCTTTATCCTGACCTGTGTCACCCATCCGATGAGCGATGATGTGATCATTGAGGTGGAGTAATTGAAATAAGTTTAAAAAAAGGAGCGCCTCCAAATCTTGTTCTTTGGAAGCGCTCCTTTTTTTACTTCTTGCGAGGTGGTGCTGGAGGAGCTGGTGGTGCTGTCGGTGCTTTTGCGGGTTTTGGCGGATTTGGAACCACGGTTGCTACTTTTGCTTTTACATGTTTTGGAGGACGAGGTGGTTTCGGTGTCGCTGGTGCAAACTTTGGATAACCAGCAATACTCATTGTTGTGCCATGTACCATCGCCGCTTCAAAGGGACGGTCAATTTTACTTGACAAAGTCTCAATTTCTTCCTCTATTTTTCTCATAGGCTCTTCCGCCTTAAAAACCTCTTTTCGGCTTTCGATGAGATCAATATTCAGTTTGGTGATTACTTCTTCCTGAAGCTTGATCTGTTCCTCAAAATCGCTCAATTGCTTTTCTACATCGTCTGTTTTGGGTTCATTGGGTTTTGAGGGGTTTATTACGGCGCTTCGCTTTTCCATTAATTTGTTCCGGAGATCCATCGCCGTGTTTTTTTTCCATTCCAGTTTTTCCATTCCCCGGACTGCTCTTTCGGCATCGAAACGGAATTTTTCCATTTGTAACCGCAGCTCTTCGATCTGCATTCTGATCTTTTCGTACTCATCGGATGACATTCTTTTGTCATCATGATTTATCGTAGCCAATTGCCCGCTTAAAATCTCGACCTCCATCGGATTTAATACGGACAATCCTTTGCGTATATCGTCCACACTAAAAATATTTGGGTTTATTTTATGATAACCTTCCGCAAGCGCTTCTAATTCGTCTTTATCATCACTGACCTTAATCTCAACGGGGGAGTCTTTATGTCTATTTCCTTTTATAACCGTATCAGTAAAGGCCTGTTGAGAAACTGTAAATTTCTCAACGGTTTTTACAGCTTTGCTTTTTTCTGTCTTTTTAGTTTGCTTTTTTTCCTGCTGCCCAACTGCATAAACTGAAATCCCCACAACTAAACTTAGAGCGATCAGCATTACGGGCAGTGTGGTAAAAGTCTTGACAGGTTTAGGAGCGAGGCCCATCACACGGCGGACACGTTGTAGCAAAAGTGGCTTTCTTGAAGCAAAGGCCATAGCCATAGCCGGTGCCGATTCCCACTCGGCCACCTTGACCAAGGCATGCGCCAGGGAAATTCTGTCACCACAGACATTTACAGCAATGTCGTCGCAGCAATTTTCGCGTTCAGTCCGCACTTTTTCCGAAAGCCACCAAAGACCCGGGTGAAAGAAATAAATCACTTCAACGATCGACTGGAGCAGATTTACCAGATAATCATTACGGCGGATATGGGCCAGTTCATGAGCAAGAATTGCTTCCACCTGTGAAACAGAGAAACCCGTTAACAGACCAACCGGAATAAGTACAATCGGTTTGAATGCGCCAATAACCATAGGCGTCAAAATCCTGTTTGTTTCCCGAAACTCAATTTCCCGAGAGATATTTAGTCTCGCAGAAAGTAATCCAAATCTTGTCCTCCATTCTTTATCCATCACAATTTTTGCCTTCGATCTTAAGATTTCTGTTTGGATCCAGCCTCCCACAAATCGCAGCATCAACAGCGCCGTACCGATAAACCAGCAAATAACTAGCTCGCTGATGTGGGTCTGTAGCCATAGTTGCATTTTGGCTGTGAGTGACAAATCGTACTCAATTCTTTGCCATTTCAAATTCGAAGCAGCGGCGTTTATTGCAGGCATATTGCCAGCTGAAATACTGGCAACGGGTATTTTTGAAATATAAAATGAGAGCGTTGCGATGGTGGAAATTATTTGGAGGCCCAAAATCCCTATACCTGCGTTATATCTGAGGGATGCCGTCCTTTTTCGTGTAAAGTAAAAGAACAAGGCAGCGAAAATCGTAAGTAATGTTCCCTGCCAGACCGAATGTACTAATGTCCAGCCGAGAGCAGAGATGATGGGTTCCGAAGCGAATTCTAAAGGGATTTTCATGGCTAACGATTGTTTTCGATGTTGTTTAATAATTCACGAATCTCATCCAGCTCTCCTTTCGACGTCTTGTGGTTGCCCAATGCCTGCATCACCACCTGAGCCGCAGAACCTTGAAAAGCAGTTTGTACAAGTCTTCCAAGCAGGTTTTGCTGCGTTTCCTCCTTGCCGAGCAGTGCTACATAAATATGCGATCTGCCTTGTTCGGTGCGATAGAGCAATCCCTTGTCGTGCATGATCTGCATCAGCTTCAGCGTGGTTGTGTAACCTACATCTTTGGTGTCAGCGAGGTAATCATGAACTGACCGAACCGTGGCCGGGCCGCTTTCCCACAAGTAGTTTAATATTTCAAGTTCTGCATCCGTTGGTTTAATATACATGGCTAGATTTTTAAGTACGATAATCTTCGTAACAAATGTGTACGAAAAATATCGTAGTTGCAAGAGCTTTTTACGTTTTTTTTCGTAGATACAGTGTACGTATCTTTTAATTGTCTATTATACAGCAGTTTATCAAAAAAATAGGCCTCCGGAAAATTTTCCGAAGGCCCTGACTTCTATAACCTCTTTAAATTCTATAACTCCTTAATCTCTACACATAAGTGTTCAACATCACCGGCATTACAAGCATCAGAATATCTTCATTTTCTTCCTGATCCAGAGGAATGATTAGTCCTGCACGGTTTGGCGCTGATAGTTCGAAGGTGATGGTTTTACTCGTAATATTTCCCAGCACTTCAATCAGGAATTTCGCATTAAAACCAATTTCCATTTCGTCGCCATTGTATTCGCACATAAGTCGTTCGTTGGCTTCGTTGGAGTAATCCAAATCTTCTGCTGATACCACCAGGTCATTTAAAGAAAGCTTCAACCGAACCTGATGCGTGGTACGATTGGAGTATATTGAAATCCGGCGTAATGAACTAAGAATGTCCATCCGGTTAATAGTCAGGGAATTAGGGTTATTGGTCGGGATTGCGTTCTCGTAATCCGGGAAACGCTCGTCGATCAAACGGCAGATCATTTTGATATTTCCAAAACTGAAAAAAGCATTGGAGGACGTGAATTCAGCTTTTACGGGAACATCATCTGCTGGCAGACAAGACTTTAGTAAGTTGAGCGCCTTACGTTGAATAATCATCGATGTATCAACATCCGATTTAATATCTGACCGGCGGTAACGTACCAGGCGGTGGCCGTCGGTGGCTACGAAAGTTGCGTTTTCTGTGCCCATTTGAACAAAAACCCCAGTCATGGCGGGCCTTAGGTCATCTGTGCTTGTCGCAAAAAGCGTATTCGCGATGGCTGCACTTAATGCAGACGAAGACAGATCGACAGATTGCCCGCGATTTACCGACGGCGTCTTAGGGAAATCAATTGGATTTTCTCCTGAAAGCTTGTAGCGTCCGTTGTCCGAAATGATTTCCGTTCCGAAAGTTTCGCCATTGACCTGCAATGTAATAGGCTGCTCAGGAAGACCCCGGAGCGTATCCAGTAAAAGTTTGGCCGGAATGGCTATTGCTCCTTTGTCGGAAGATTCAACCTCAATGGCTGTTATCATTACCGTCTGAAGATCAGAGGCAGTAACCGTTAGTGAATTTCCTTCCAGCGAAAGCAGAAAATTTTCAAGTATAGGTACAATAGGGTTCGTAGAAACGACACCATTAATAGCGGATAGTTGCTTAAGAAGAACTGATGACGAAACGACAAACTTCATAATTCGTGACGTAAGTATTTATATATTATTGAGATAGATACAATTGATACTGCCGAAATCCATTCTGCAGGGAACAAAAGTAGGAAAAATAAAGTACTCTGCCATGGTGCTCAGGCATATTTGTGAAGACGGATAAAGTATCTCACCGCTCCAAAAAGGGCAATCAGTGTCAGGGGAAGTAAAAGGTTAAGACTTTGCCAGAATTTCCTCTTTTCCTGAACTTTAATTTTGTCCAAAGCCCGGATCGTAACTTCTTTATTCCGGGAAGTAATAAGCCCACCGGCATCGGTCATATAGTCGAGTGCATGCATTACGAAGTCTTTGTTTCCAAAGGTTTTGTTTAAAACACGATCATAACCCAACGGGAGCGGCGCCTTCCGTTTGTAGTCATAGTCGTTGACAATCACATCTCCGTCAGCGCAGATCAACACCTTTCCCTGGTTTCCCGAATCTTTGAATGTGGCAGCTCTGGGATCGCCGGGTAAAATACGATTTTGATACAATGAGTTAAAGGTCCCCTCGAAAAGTACGGAGGCAAGTTTGATCCCTCCCGAATATTCCGAGGGGTTGGGCTGTTTACGTGCCTCATTATAACCAACCAAAGCCGGCGTATTAATACTTTGAGTGTATCGAGAAGTCATCAGCAGGGCGGTTTTCCTGATGCCGGGTGCTCCGCCTACCGTATCCAATGAGCTCAAAAACCTTGAATAAACCGCGTCTGTGTTGCGTGCAATCGGATGTTTTCCAAAATTATTAAGTATCGGGAAAAACCGCCAATCAACTGGTTGTATTTCAGGTTTATCACCCAAGTTGCCCACGTTCATCAGGATTTTGGCGCAGTTCAGGTCCTTGATCAAATTGTAATTTATTCGTGCACCCCACCTAAAAAACAGATCATTTAGGTTCAGATCCAGCGGCTGTGCATAAGTTCCTTCCAGGCTCACGCTGTCCACTTTTGCGCCATCAACGAAGAAGAGGGCCTTTCCTCCGTTGACAACATATTGGTCAAGTTTGTATTTTTCGTCATCTGAAAATGCACTGTCGGGTTTGAGAACAACCAATGCATCAAGTCCCTGGTACGAACCAGGATTATTCATATCCAGAAACACATCGTAATTCTGCTGTATTGTGGCGATCAGGTCGCTCAACCGGGCAGGAGATATTTTTGTGTGGCTAACGACCATACCCACCTTTTTCCGTTCCGGGTTTGACAAAAGGCGAATCGCGGAAGCAAGCTCAAATTCTACACCTTCAACAGATTGATTCAACTGTTCTTCGGGAGAGCTGCTTTTGTTTCCTTTTAGTAACTGTACAGGAACTGAAAGCGTGTCAGACTGCACGATGGCTCCCGGGAATATGATTTTTTCCGTTCGTTTACCATCCTCATTGGCAAAAACATTGGTGGGATTCAGTCCCCGGTCTACCAGGACAGCGTATTGCTTATTTCTCTGTTCTTCACTTATAGCATCTGATGGGTCAGAAAAAGTAAAGTGAAGGCGACCGTTAGCATAGGTCTTGAACTCTTCAAGTGTCTCAAGGGTGGCGGTTTCCAGTCGCTCGAATCCTGCAGGAAAATCTCCCGACAGATATACATGCACGTTTACATCTTTATCCAAGTTGCCCAACAGGGCCTTTGTTGCGTCGGAAATAGAATACCGTTTGTCCTCGGAAAGATCCCATCTGAAAAAAATCAAAGAAGCCAGCCAGTTAAGCACAGCAAGGACAGTAACGAGTACAAGAAATTTAAGAAATGTGTTTTTCATTTACTTTGATAGCTCCAGGCCAATGTGAATTTCCTTGTCTTCAGCACAACAAGTTACATATAACAAGGATGGACGTTAAAGTTTGGTCAAACCTTAACGTCCATCCTGATACAAAAATATAAAAGTCTAAATCAATTGTGGCAAGTCCAGTCGGCAATGTACTGCAGCCTCGCAGTGGAATACGAACCCAAATCCTTTAAATTCATTTCTTGCCAAACTTACAGCTTCTATTGTCCGCTACCAGATAATATGACTTATAGTTGGATGCTTTTGGATTCATACATCCCTTCAGATTCAGCAGCTCGATATTCCTGAAATCGATTGGATGACTTTCCGCCTGCAACGCAATGTATCCACTGCTTAAAGGCGTATTTTGCTTTTTCATCCAGTCTTCTTCGTTCCCCACTTTGCCATCCTTAAAAGTATGTCCTTTGCTCACATAGCCGCCTCCGATCTGGGGCTTTGTAAAAACCAAAACGGTATCTCCCTCTATCAGATGGTAAACAATTGAATCACCTAACACAATCGCTTCGGCTGTAACCCACTGGTCTCCGTTATATGTTTTTGATGTTGAATTGATACAATGCTGTTCCGTGGTTTTTCCGTTGATATCTACAATCGTTCCGGGTGTGCAAAGATTACCTGTTGTCCTTTGGCCGGCGTCGAGTCCACCCAGATATTGCATTTCAAGTGAAACAGGAAAATCCTGATCCAGTCCCAGGCTTGCAGCCGATTGAGAATGCAGCATGATACCGCTGTTTCGTACATTCCAGGAAGCTCCGCCAGGAACCTGTGTGCCCGTAAAACGATATTGCATGCGGATCTTGTAATGAGAAAATGGCTTGTTGTAGTACATGTGACCATATTCTGTCGTGAACTTTTCGTATTCCTTATAGTTCACACGGATCATGTTGTCTTCGACAAGGAAGGTATGTTTGTAATTGTCGTTGACCTTGTGACCCGCAATTTTAATATCCCATCCCGTGAGGTCTTTGCCATTGAAGAGTGATTCCCATTCCTCTTTGTCAGATTTTTTCTGGGCAAAAAGTGTGTTACAGATGGCAGTAAGAATCAGGAATAGCGAAAGTACCTTAGACATGGTTTTTTATTGTTTGTTCATAAAGGAATTCATGTATAATTTCCTACTTCAATTTCATCAACATACAGTAATTATTAAAAGAAGACTTATAAACACCATCCGATACCGTTGATGAGCTGGATAAAAAAGTCAAAAAACATCTGCCAGTATAGGCAGTTACCTTCTTCTCCGTTTTCCTTTCGGCTCTGGACTGGATGTCTTACGACTCTTCGAAGCCCCGCTTGGCTGTCTTGAGCTTCTGTCATTCCCTCTCGAAGTGCGATTGAATTCCCTGTCACTTCTGCCATTACTTCTTGAGCCGGAAGGTTTGGTTCCGGCAAGGAACAGATCCATACTTCTACGTGCAAGATTTGTTTCTTTTACCTGAACCTGAACGGTGTCTCCGAATGTGTATATTTTTTTAGTACGCTGGCCGACGATCCTGTAATTTTCCTTCTCCAGTTCATAGTAATCGTCTCCCAGATCAGTCATACGGATCAGTCCTTCGGAAGCGGTTTCGGTGATCTCCACAAAAATGCCGAATTCAGTCACGCCGGTGACAATGCCGTCAAATACGCGCTCCTTGTCCATCATGCTCATGAATTCCACTTGCTTGTATTTGATCGAGGCTCTTTCTGCTTCCGCCGCAAGACGCTCACGCTCAGACGAATGCTTTGAAGCTGCTTCCAGCGATTCCTTGTCGGCCGATTTTCCGCCATCAATGTAATGCTGCAGCAATCTGTGCGCCATGACGTCGGGGTAACGGCGGATGGGCGACGTGAAATGCGAGTAACGCTTGAATGCCAAACCAAAGTGACCCAGGTCTTCGACGGTATAGCGCGCCTTGGCCATCGTTCTTACGGCCAGGGATTCAATCAGATTTTGTTCGGGCTTGCCTTCCACTTTTGCCAGCATGTTGTTCATGGATTTGGCGATTTTGTCTTCTTCGTCCACTTCCATTTTATAGCCCATTTTGGCGACGAAAGTTGCAAAAGTCTTCAGGCGGTCAGGATCCGGGGCCTCGTGTACACGGTAAACCATCGTGTTTTTTAGTTCACCATTCGACAAAGTATACACATATTCGGCAACCCTTTTATTCGCCAAAAGCATAAATTCCTCGATCAGTTTGTTGGAGTCATGCCGCTCTTTTTGGTATACACCCAGTGGCTTTCCGTTTTCATCCAGTCTGAACCTCACTTCGGGCGTTTCAAAATTAATCGATCCGTTTTTGAAGCGTTCTTTTCTGAATATTTTTGCGAGTGTGTTCATGGCGTTGAGTTCACCGGGGAAGTCACCTTCTCCTGAATCCAACACCTGCTGCGCTTCTTCGTAAGAAAACCTGCGGTCGGAATGAATAACGGTTCTGCCAAACCACTCTTTCAAAATTTTCCCTTTTGGGCTTATTTCAAAAATTGCTGAGAATGCGAGCCGGTCTTCATTGGGTCTTAGCGAGCACAAATTATTCGAAAGTTTTTCGGGCAACATGGGTACAGTCCGGTCAACCAGATAAACCGACGTTGCTCTTTTGTAGGCCTCCTTTTCCAGTTCCGTGCCTGGCAGCACATAATGTGAAACATCAGCAATGTGCACACCGATTTCCATATTTCCTTCGTCAAGATACTGTATGGATAAGGCGTCGTCGAAATCCTTGGCGTCAACGGGATCTATGGTGAATGTCAGTATCTTACGCATGTCCCGACGCTTGGCAATGTCTTTTTTTGCAATCTTATCGGGAATTTTTTGCGCTTCTGCTTCTACAATTTCAGGGAAATGATACGGCAGTCCAAATTCGGCGAGGATCGCATGCATCTCCACATCGTTGGTTCCAGCCTCACCAAGCACTTCTAAAATTTCGCCTTCTGCCTGGCTTCTCCTTGTGGGCCATTGCGTCACTTTTACAATAACCTTATCGCCGTTCTTCGCTTCTTTTAGCTCCTCCAGATCGATAAAAATAGGGTCAAAAAGTTTTTTGTGATCCGGCTGAACCACGGCAAACCGAGGATTGATTTCAATCACGCCGACAATTTCAGCAGCGCTCCGTTGGATAATTTCAGTAACTCTGCCTTCGACACGGGTCTTGGCAGAATCGCCGCGGCTTGATTTTGAACCTCTTGTATTTTTGGTTAATGGTTGAATGGTAACGGTATCACCGTCCCATGCGCCATTCAACAAGTCGGTTTCGACATAAATATCGTCGTCCCTTCCGTCTATCACCACAAAAGCAAACCCTTTATTGACCCGGTCCACACGACCGGTGAACCCGGATTTTACAGATTTGTGTGGTCCTGCCGAATAACTTCCGTTGCTATGATATACAAGCTGGCCGGCTTCTTCAAGTTCGTGTATGATCTCGTTGAATAGTTGTCTTACTTTTTTATCCTGCACGCCAAAATGATCGTGAACGTCGAATGGACGAAAAGAATGTTCGCTGTTAAGATCGAAAAATGCAGCAATATCCGCTTTTAGATTTTCAATGTAGGAAACGATGTGGTGAGGCGATCCGGCCTCTTTTTTTTCAGTGTTATCGCTTTTTATTATTTTCTTACTTCTCATGTATTTGTTGACTGTTGACTTAAAGTTCTCAGTCTATTTAATTTTATAATTTGAATGAGCGAAAGATTCACAACAACCCGGCTAAGTGTTTGCGCTCTCAACAGATTGTTGAATACGGGTTGGTAAATTAGCTTCAACTCTTATTATGTTGGTCGCTGAAACGAGTTGCATGCATTGCAGTTTCAGATATATTTGCGCGAGAACCACCACATCTTCCCGGCAATAGCGGCAAATTTTTTCCAGGTCGTTTTCCTGATAATAGACCCTGGTCACCTGGTCGCCGCTCATTTCATTTTTGCTTCCGGGTATTTCAAAAACAGCTGCAAGCAGATCCAGCGAAGTGTAACTTTTGTAATCTCCGAATTTCCAAAGCTCCATGGTATCCTGATGTAGAATTTCCCACGGTTTTTTACCTGAAATCTGTAACGCTTTTGGAATTTCAATACCGTGGATTAGCATACGCCTGCACACGAATGGAAAATCGAACTCCTTGCCGTTGTGTGCGCAAAGGACAAGTTGCTCGGCAGGATATTTTTCAATCAACGCTTTGAACTCAATAAGTAATTTCACTTCGTCGTCACCGGAAATGGACCTTACCTTGAAAGAGAGCTCATCCCTTTCGTTGAAGTAATAGGCGCCGAAAGCAATACACACGATCTTTCCAAATTCGGAGTAAATAGCACTTCGTTCAAAATAGTAATCTGCGTTCGTGGGATACTCTTCTCCTTTTCGAAGTGAGGTTGCCTTTTTATCCCAAAGCTTCTGCATCCGCTCTGGCAATTGCTCGTACGAAGAATGCGAAGCTACAGTTTCAATATCCAGCAGCAGAAAGTTCTTGATGAGTTTACGGAATTCATTTGTCATAGTGTGTGGGTTTTTAGTCGGTATCAGGGAAATCGGAGGTAAGACTATTCGTGTAAAACGCCTTTCAGGCCCAATGAAGCTATTTCAATGACATTGTCTTCCACGATGCTATCCGGGACGAAGATAAACTTTTTATCGTAAATCTGATTACCAAGGAAATAGCTGATCCAGAATTCATTATTCAGGTGAAAAACATCAGGCATAATTGCTTCCACCACCTGATGCTGCCCGGCTGCTATTTCTGCAAAAAAATGACGCAAGGTGGAAGTTTTCTGATCCGAATTCAAGCCTGATTCAGTATTTCCATAACCCTTTGAAGTCACAAAAACATTTGTAATCGGCTTGTCGTTTCGGTTGATCACAACGACGTTCCATTCTGGAGTATTTTCCTCATTGATCTTTCTAACAACCGCTACCTGAACTCCCTGAACGGGGTGAAATACGATGTCTTTTTTCATTATGTGATGTTTTACTATTTGAAAATCAGTCAGCTAAGATAGTGTCATCCCGAATAACCGTGCCAAATGCTCCTTTAATATAAAAGAAACATCTTCCATTTTCAAATCAATTCCCAATTCTTTCGACATGGACGTAACGGCTTTGTCCTGAATGCCGCAGGGAACAATGTTTCCAAAGTAGCCCAGGTCAGTATTTACGTTCAGAGCAAAGCCGTGCATTGTAACCCAGCGGCTGGACTTCACACCCATAGCGCATATTTTCCTGGGATTTTTTTGATCAACATGATCCAGCCAGACGCCCGTAAGTCCTGCTATCCTGCCACCATCCAAATCATAATCAGCCAGCGTAAGAATGATGGCTTCTTCGAGCATGCGCATGTACTTGTGGATGTCGGTAAAGAAATTGTCGAGATCTAAAATCGGATATCCAACAAGTTGTCCCGGTCCGTGATAAGTAATGTCTCCGCCCCGGTTTATTTTGTAAAATTTGGCGTGTTTTTGATCAAGAGCTTCTTCCTTTAAAAGAAGGTGATTGGGTTTACCGCTTTTGCCCAGCGTGTAAACATGAGGATGCTGGCAGAAAAGCAAAAAATTCGGTGTCGGCAGTATTTCTTCCGCGCTGAGATTTCTGTTCTGCGTTTTGACGGCGATTGTTTCTGCAAAAAGTTTCTCCTGATAATCCCAGGCTTCCTGGTAGTCAATCAGTCCTAATTCCTGAAAATGAACTTGTTTATTGACGAGGGTATTCATTGCGCTGTATTGATACAAAAACCATTAGATGGGGGAAATATAGATTTTTAAACTTTTTCTGAAACGTTTTGGTCCCCACTTCGTCTAAAAAAATATTTGAAAATTATTCTGAAGCTTATAGCTCCCTATCAAGATCACCAACACATTAACAAGATTCATACTAAAAAATGTTCAAATGGCTGCACACAATGACACTGGTAACTGGGGAGAAGAAAAAGCGGCGGAGTTCCTCGCTGGAAAAGGGTACGAAATTCTTGAAAAAAACTATCGCCACAAACATGCCGAAATAGACCTGATCGCGAAAAAAGGGAAAATGCTGATTTTTACCGAGGTCAAAACCAGAACTGGAACAGGTTTTGGCATGCCGGAGGAATTTGTGAACTCCAGCAAGGCCAAACTCATTATGAAGGCGGCTGAAAATTATATTTTTGCCACTGACTGGCATTTTGATGTCCGGTTCGATATCGTTTCTATTTTGATCCTCACCAGTGGCGGGATTGATATCAGGCATATTGAAGACGCCTTCTATTAATCTTAACCCCAACTTATTATAAGTAGATTCAATTTTAAAAAGGATTTAGAATATTATCACATTCGATTTTATTCTGATGTCTGTTCAAAACGACCACAAGCTATTCAGTCGACGGGAAGCCATCCACAAAGGTGCTTTGCTCGTCGCTGCATCTTCAACTTTTGATTTTTCAGTAAAACCTGCACCGCAATTTCAACTGGGTGCCTGCGACTGGTCTGTAGGTAAAAGTCTCAACCCTGAGGCTTTTGACCGCGCCAAAGAGATCGGTTTACAGGGAATTCAGGTAAGCTACAATACCGGGAAGAACCACGTTGGGCTGTCGGATCCTGCAACTTTGCAAGCTATAAAAGACGCCTCAAAACGTACCGGAATCAAGGTTTCCAGTCTGGCCATCGGCGAATTGAATCGTAATCCATATAAGTCAGATCCGAAAACCGAAGCCTGGGTTTGGAACAGCGTTGACACTGCCAAGGCACTGGGGGTTAAAGTGATTTTGCTTGCCTTTTTTTCCGAGGGAGATCTTAGGAACGATGATGCAGGTAAAAAAGTAGTGATTGAGCGGTTGAAAAAAGTGGCCCCGCATGCTGAAAAACTTGGTATTACATTAGGAATTGAATCTTATCTGACCGCACAGGAACATCTGGACATTATTCATGCAGTGGGTTCCAAAGCAGTGAAGGTATATTATGACAGCCGAAATGCGGCTGATGCAGGAAATGATGTGCTCAAGGAAATTCCAATGCTCGGGAAAGATCTGATCTGCGAACTGCACATGAAGGAAAACGGACAACGGCTTGGAGAAGGGACGATGGATTGGCCAAAAATTGCACAGGCAGTAAAAGACACTGGTTTCAAAGGCTGGATGCAAATTGAAGGAGCCATGCCGCCGGGTGCTGAAATCATTTCTTGTTATCAGCACAATCGAAAGTATTTGGAAAGCCTGTTCTCGTTCAAATAATATGAGGAAATAGATCAGGCTTATACAGAACTCAAAAACAGTTATTAAGAGACAAAAATCACGTTATGTTTTCATTCACTAATCCAGCCAATCTCCTAAAATTACCCGCCTTAGCTCTTTTGCTGACATCTCTTCTTTTTGCTGGGATGATGTGGCCGGGAATTCCTTCCAATCAGCCCCAAAAATCCGGTGCTCCTCTGATTTCAGATGGTGATACGTCCAGACTTTACGTACCGGACGATCTTGAAGCAACGCTTTGGGCCGAAGCTCCTTTGTTTTACAACCCCACCAATATGGACATCGATGCCAAAGGTCGTGTCTGGATTACAGAAGCTGTAAACTATCGGGATTTTAACACCAAGCCCGGTCAACGTCTTACCCACAAGCAAAAGGGCGACCGGGTTATGATACTTGAAGATAAGGACGGTGATGGGAAGGCAGAATCGTCAAAAGTTTTTGTTGAAGATACATTGCTGACTGCACCCTTGGGAATTGCTGTAATTGGTAATAAAATAATTGTTTCCTGCGCGCCAAACCTGATCGTTTATACCGACGAAAATGGTGATGATAAACCAGACAAACGTGAAGTTATTTTAACAGGATTTGGCGGGTTTGATCACGATCACTCGCTGCATTCACTGGTAACCGGCCCCGATGGAAAATATTATTTCAATACCGGAAACGCGGGTCCGCACAACGTGAAGGATAAAGCCGGCTGGACCCTTCGGAGTGGAAGTTTGTATACCGGCGGCACACCTTACAACAAAGAAAATCACGGAAATCAGAAATCGGACGACGGGCGGGTATGGGTCGGAGGTATGGCGTTGCGGATAAATCCCGATGGTACTGGTCTTAAGGTTTTGGGGCATAATTTCAGGAATAGCTACGAAGTATGTTTGGATAGCTATGGTAACATGTGGCAGAATGACAACGATGACCAGGTGATTACATGCCGGGTGTCATTCTTGCAGGAGAACGGAAACGCCGGGTATTTCTCGGCTGACGGAACACGTTTCTGGCAGGCGGACCGACGTCCGGGCCAGGATATCTTTACAACCCACTGGCATCAGGAAGACCCGGGTGTAATGCCGGCAGGAGATAATTCCGGTGCGGGTTCCCCAACAGGAATTGTGTTTTATGAAGGCGATGCTTTGGGTAAAAATTACCGGGGAACTTTGCTGAGTTGTGAGGCAGGAAGGAATGTGATATTCGCATATCAACCAGAAAAGAATGGTGCGGGCTTCAACCTGAAACGCCGCGATCTGATCAGTTCGTTTCCCCAGACTTCGGAACGCTACGAATGGTATGAAACAGACGGTGATACCCGAAAATGGTTTCGTCCATCCGACATCTCTGTTGGCCCCGACGGCGCCCTGTACATTGCTGACTGGTACGATCCGATCGTTGGAGGACATGGCATGAAGGATACAAAAGGTTATGGAAGGATATTTCGGATAACGCCAAAAGGTAAGAAATTGACGGTACCGAAAATTGATCTTACGACCACAGATGGATTAATCGAGGCCCTGAAAAATCCTGCCGTCAACGTGAGAGCGTTGGCATTCAACGGATTAAAAGTTAAAGGGGATGCCGTGATTGAACCGGTGAAAAAACTGCTTACCTCGGAAAATCCCTTTTATCAGGCCAGGGCAATATGGCTGCTTGCGCAACTTGGAGATCAGGGCAAATCAGAGGCAGTCAAGCTTTTAAATGCAGTCAACCCGGCACAGCGCCTGACTGCTTTCCGATCTCTGAAAGCGATATCCTCGGAGAAGCCATATCTGGAACAAATGTCGAAGGATCCTGACGCCGCCGTGAGGCGTGAAGTGGGAATAGCATTGCGGGATGTAGCTTACAATGAAGGCAAGGCAAGTATTTTTCAACTTATAAAAAAATATGATGGCAAGGATCCCTGGATGCTTGAGGCGATCGGAACGGCTTCCGACGGCAAGGAAGACAAAGTTTATGATTTTGTAAAGGAGACATACAAAGCTGATCCCCAGGCCTGGACTGCCCAACGTGCGAACCTGACGTGGCGACTGCATCCTTTAAGTGCCCTGGCCGATCTAAAAGTTAGGGCTGGCTCTGTAAAAGTGGTGGCTGCAGAAAGAAGAAAGGCACTTACGGCGATCGGGTTTATGAAAGATAAAAAAGCGGCGGAAGCAATGATAGAATTGTCGAAATCCAGCCTTCCCGACGTGTCCTCTCAGTCGTCCTGGTGGGTTAATTTTCGAAAAACCAATGACTGGGCTGATCTTATAAACTGGGAGGAAGCAACGGCCATGGTGATGACGCCGGCTTATCGGCGAATGCTTGACCTTAAAAAAATTGTAGCCGATAAAAATCAACCTGTCGGACAACGAATGGACGCTGCAAAAAAAATGGCCGGTGACGTTAATGGTGGAAATATATTGGTTGACATGCGGGTTCAGGGGCAGTTGCAGGACACTATTGCCAAATCGGTGAGCGAGATCATTTTTAAGAATCCAGACCAGCAAGTGCGCGTCGTTGCCAGCCAGTTTTTCCCGAAAAATGGGAAAGTGCTCAAGACTGATTTTATAGCCAGAATGAAGGGAAACCCCGAAAACGGGCTAAGGATTTTTACAGCGAATTGCACATCCTGTCATAAACATGGCGAAATGGGAGCGGATATTGGCCCCGACCTGACAGCCATCCACAAGAAATTTGATAAAGCCGGGTTACTTGATGCCGTAATAAATCCGTCTGCAAGTATGGTATTTGGCTATGAAGCCTACACGATAACGACTAAAAAAGGGGAAACATTTTTCGGATTTTTGCTCAGCGATGGAGCCAATGTGGTACTGAAAGATGTCTCTGGTCAACGGCACACTGTAAAAGCGGATCAAATAAAAAGCCGGGAAAAAATGGAACAATCGCTAATGCCCGAACCGACCACATTAGGGTTGAATGAGCAAAATCTGGCGGATCTGACTAGCTATTTGCTAGGATTTAAATAGGTGACGGCCTACAACTGAACAATGATCTAGCAAAGTGGTGTAAGTCGCAGATTGAATTTTTATTTTGTCTCTCGTGTACATAACGTTCAAATTATCAGCTTTTTAGGTTAGAGGGTGCGCCGCTCTTCTGGTCTTAAAATGCGATTAAAAAAATGGAATTATTAAAATAAAAAATATAACTTTGTAATAAGTGTATACTTAACAATTTTTATCCGTTAGATTTGGGACATTACTGTATTCCAAAATGGTAGATAGCGAGAAAATCACGGAGCAAAATCTGATTCAATCCTTACAGCAAGGTGATGAGGAAGCTTTCACCATCATCTATAAGGAGTACTGGTACCGAATGTTCCTCGTTGCCTACCGGAAACTGCAGCATCGCGAAATTGCAGAAGAGCTTGTTCAGGAAATCTTCACAAGGCTCTGGAAAGAACGAGAACGTCTTCAAATCACCAGTCTGGATTACTATCTTTTTTCCGCTGTTCGCTACGAGGTAATTGACCAGATACGCGTCCAGGGATCCCAAAATAAATACCTTGACTACTATAAATCTTTTTCGACATTCGAGGATTGCAACACCGAAAATCTGATCGCCTACAATGACTTGTCAAAAGTTGTAGATGAAGGGCTGGACGTACTTCCCGAAAAATCGAAAGAAATATTCAAGCTTCACCGGCTTGAAAACTGGCCCGTTGCCAAAATCGCTTCGCATTTCCAGCTTTCCGAAAAAGCCGTAGAATATCACCTCTCAAAGTCCACTAAATCCATGAGGCTTTATTTAAAGGACGCGTTGATTTCATTGCTTCTCATCACTTCCTTAATTCTGTCCTGACTGCTGTCCACCGTTCAAAATGTTCATGTAATTATTCGAAGAAAATTTCCTTTATTTTCGAACACTTATATAAACTTTCGCAGAAATATTAAAATCATTTAGGGTTTGATGGTACAAGCACGGCTTGTGTTAGTGAACGGGCTAAACACAAAGATGTTTTTGGCCATGTTGTTCAGCTCATATCGAACCATCCCATATGACTCACCAGGAAATTCAGGAACTTCTTTTAAGATACCGACAGGGAAGATGCACGGACGCGGAGTTCGTGAAAATTCATAATTGGTATAATAATCTGAACAAGGATTCGCAACTAGCTCTCGATGATCATGAGCGGGATCAATTGGAAAATAAACTTTTGAATAGTATCCTGGAAAATGTCAGGGACACGGATACGCAGATAATACCTGTGAAAGCCTGGTGGCGTTCTGTTGCATTCTACTCGGGCGTTGCAGCCACGGTTTTGGTGACGCTGGGATACTTTTTGGTTTTGAACAAACCAAAAACATTAAATGTGTCTGAAAAAGAGCCGATACTTATTCATATGGTGGCCAACCACATGGTTGAGACTGAAAACCAGACAAATAAGGATAAGCGTGTAACCCTCGAGGACAAGAGTGTGATCGTGCTTTCGCCAAATAGTAAAATCATTTATCCGGATAAATTTTCCCGCGATAAAAGAGAGGTACAACTGGTAGGTGATGCGTTTTTTGAAATAACAAAAGACCCGTCAAAACCATTTTGTGTGTATAGCGGGAATTTGATTACGCGGGTTCTGGGAACAAGTTTCAGAATAAAAAGCAAAACGAAAGATCACGTGGAAGTGGAAGTGGTAACCGGGAAAGTATCCGTGTTTGAAAATAAAGAGGTTTTTGGGAGTAAACAAAAGCCTGAAAATGCAGTCAAGAGTGGAAACGGCGTAGTACTGACGCCCAACCAAAGAGCCACATACTATCCCGACAGTCGACATTTGATCACCAGTCTCGTCGAAACTCCAGTCATTATTGATTTCTCGGTAAACACAGAAAAACTCGTCTTCAGCAACACTTTACTGCCGGACATCATTGCGGGCTTGCAGCAGGAATATGGAATTGAAATTGTGCTTGCGAATGAAGGTATCGCAAAATGTACTTTCACGGGAGACCTTTCCGAATTGCCTCTTTATGAGAAGCTCGATTTGATCTGTAAGTCAAATGCCGCGGCTTATGAGGTAAAAGGGACCCGGATCCTGATCAATGGCATCGGATGTGAGGAAAAATAGAAAAGATTACCAAACACTTAATGAACGCTCTATGATTAAATAAAATCTACAAATGAATGCCGGTATGTCTGGTGGAACGGACATAGAGGATCAAATAAAAAGCCCGGCAGTGGTGGAACACTACCGGACTCAAATGCCCCCTTTTCACTTCATGTCCATGCAGTAAGGGATTCAAATCAGTTTTTTATTAAAAAACCTATCTAAACTATGAAAAAAAACCGACACCGAAAAAATAGCGCCTCTTTCTATTGGATCATGAAAATTTCATTGACGCAAATCATCTTTTCAATAGCCCTCTCAGGCTTTACGTACGCTGCTCATGATGGGAAGGCTCAAGAGGTGCTCGAGCGCACCGTTACGATCCATGCAGAGAGGGTTGAGTTAAAAAATGTACTTAGTCAGATTGAAAAAAAGGCTGACATTAAGTTTGCGTACAGTAACAAATCCATTCGCGCCAACCGTGAAGTAGTGCTTCATGTTACAAATCAAAAGTTATCAGCTACGCTCAACGCACTTTTGCTGCCGATGGAAATTTCTTACCAGGTAACGCCGTCGGGTAGGATACTGCTGATTTCCACGAAACCGGTTGCACCAATAAGGGACGAATCCTCTGTTTCTGCGGATATGAAAGAATTTGCGGTCCTTAAAGTTGGCGGTAAAATTACTGACGAAAAGGGTGAGGCTTTGCCGGGAGTAAGCATAAGGGTGAAAGGCACACAATCCGGAACGCTTACAGATGTTAACGGGTCTTTTGAACTTGAAGTGGCAGATAAAAGCGCAGTTCTCGTTTTTAGTTTTGTGGGTTACAAGCCGCAGGAAATGGAGGTGGGCGAGCGTACGCTATTCAATTTTAGCCTTACACCAAGTGACCTGGCTTTAAATGAAGTTGTCGTAATCGGTTATGGATCAGCGCGGAAGAAGGATGTTGTCGGCGCAGTGGATATTGTCAGTGTAAAAGATGCCGGCTCTACCACCGCTACAAATACGTCACAATTACTAATTGGTAAATCGGCGGGTGTACAGGTACTTCAATCGAACGGAACTCCTGGGTCAGATGCGCAGATACTGATTCGTGGAACAGGCTCATTTACAGGAGTGGATCCGCTGTATGTGATCGACGGAATCCAGGGAAGCAAAACAATGTTCAATACCCTTGCTGCTCAGGACATTGAGAATATTACCATTCTCAAAGATGCATCTTCCACTGCTATTTACGGTTCTGCCGCTGCCAATGGAGTGGTCATCATTACAACCCGAAAAGGGCGTTCGGGTGCACCAAAAATTAACTTCAACACGCAATGGGGTGTATCAAGCGCTTGGAAAAAACTGGATTTGCTAAATGCATCTCAATACGTAGATCTTCTTAAGGATTTTGCTGCAACTACAAATTCAGCATTGCCGGCAAAATTCAGTACTTCGGACGTTACGACGACAAGAAACGACTGGCAAAAAGAAATTTTCCGTTCAGCGTTGGTATCACAAAACGATATCAATATCAGCGGTGGGAGTGAAAAAGTGACTTATAACTTTTCCCTGGGTTATATGAATCAGCAGGCGATCGTGAAAAACTTCACCGACAAGCGTGTGAACGCAAGGTTTAGCCTGGACGAAAGACTTGGCCGTTTTCATTTAGGTCAGACGTTGAATATCAGATATGTAAAGGATGTTGGACAACTTGGAAGTATTTCTGATGCTGTCTATTATGCGCCGTACAAGCCAATATTTGATGCGAGTGTACTGGGAGGATATTCCAACACGACGAATGTTGACGATTTTAGCAATGGCAGCAATCCACTCGCCGCAATTAATCTCAACCATCCGGTAACTTCGCAGTTTGTCTTTTTCCCGCAAGCCTTTGCCGAAGTTGATATTTTCAAAGGGCTAAGCTTCAGGACACAGCTTTCCGCAGAGATCGGTGGTGGTAAGTCAAATGGTTATCAATATACCTATGCATCTGGAAATAATCTGGTGCAACCACAACAAGCCACTTTGGGATACAATAATTACAATTTCTATACTTTCGAAAACTATTTTTCCTACAACAATAGCTTTGGAAAACACTCGATATCTGCCACAATTGGTAACAGTTACCTGGATCCGGGAGCATCCTCTGGCTTAAATGCGACGGGAACAAGCATTCCCAACAACAGCATACAAAACATAAGCGTGGCCCAATCGCAGGCTGTTTCAGGAACATCCTACGGCTACGCCAGGTCTTCCATCATTTCCTATTTTGGAAGAGCCATGTATTCGTATAATGATAAGTATGTTTTGACGGGAAGTTACAGACGTGACGGTGCATCAAACTTTGGTGCCAATAACAGATTCGGTAATTTCTATGGTTTGGGCCTTGCATGGAGGTTCATTGATGAAGAATTCATGAAAAACGGTCTTTCCTTTATCAGTGATGGTAAGCTGCGGGTTGGCCTGGGACGTACTGGAAATAATACCATTCCCACAACAGGTGTTACTTCCGTGTTAACTTTCAGCGGTAGCCCGAACGGTAATCTTGTTTACTCTTTGGGAACAAACGAAGGATTTAGCCCTGGTACGACGATCAACACCCTGTCTAATCCCAACATCAAATGGGAGTCAACGGATCAGACAGACATAGGCCTCGACTTAGGATTTTTGAACAATAAATTAAACGTTACCGTAGACTGGTACAACAGAAAGAGCAGCGGCTTGCTCGTTAGTGTGCCTGTTTCAGGAAGTACCGGTGCTTCCTTAAGTGGTGGACAGCCAAGCAAATATGCCAATGCTGCAAGTGCTCAAAACAAAGGTGTGGAATTTAGCGTGGGCTATCGCGATGTAACGGGAAGTGGATTGACTTACAACCTGAGCGCCAATTTTGCCTACAATAAAAACGTAGTAAATTCTTTAGGAAGCGAGTTTGCAGCTCCAATCCAGGCCGGTTCATTTAGTAATTTGCCTACGTTCACTTATACCGCGGCAGGCTCCGCCATCGGATCCTTTTATGGGTACAATGTAGACCATGTAGCCAGAGACCAGGCGGAAATAGATGCTTTGAATGCTAAGGCTGCTGAAAAAACCAAAGATGCTGCTGCTAAATATCAGGCAGGGTTACTTCCGGGAGATTATATTTTCAAAGATTTGAACGGTGATGGCGTAGTTACGGATACGGACCGGAAAATATTGGGAAATCCGATTCCAAAGGTTGTTTACGGATTTAACGCCGGACTTAATTTCAAAAGTTTCGATCTGAATCTGGTAGTCTCAGGGGTATCGGGATTGAAATTGTTGAATGCATTTAAGTTTGTAACGATCAATGAATCCACTGGCCACAATGCCACTACGGATATTTTGGACAGGTGGCGCAAGCCAGGAGATGTTGCGACGCTGCCAAGAGCGGGACAAAGTGCAACCGGAGATGGTAATCTTCGCCCATCGGACTGGTGGCTGGAAAATGGGAGCTACATGCGTTTGAGAAACATTACCCTCGGGTACACATTACCGCAAAGTGTGATCAGCGGGATAGGTGGGGGAAAGGTTGTAAACCGAATCCGAGTTTTTGTTGCCGCTCAGAACCTGCTTACCATTACCAAGTACACCGGATATGATCCTGAGGTCAGCACGCAAAACGGCGGAAGTTACATTTTCTCGCGTGGTATTGATGATCGTCAGCAGCTACCACAGCCCCGGACTTTGTTGGCTGGTTTACAACTTGGGTTTTAATCATTGAGACATCGCTAATTATAGATATAGAATTGATATGAAAAAATTAATGATTTATTTTCTGATCTTGGTTGCGGCCGTAAACATCGCGGGTTGTGACAAGTCCAGACTTGATCTTACGAGTCAGAGCGCGTATGATTACTCCACCTATTTCACTTCGAAAGACGGTTTGAATCAAGCGGTTGTCGCTACATATGCCACCCTTTTGCACCAGGGATTGTGGTCTCGGGAGTACTATTTCATCTTCGACCTGCTGGGCTACGAGGCTAAGAAGACGACCAATTTACAAGGCGATATGGCTCAGCTTGCCGATTACTCTTTTGGAACAAGCCAGGCTCAGATTGCTCAGCTTTGGAATAGCCTCTATAGATTGGTATTACGTGCCAACGTGGTAATCGACAGGGCAAGTGTATGGGTGCCCACTACGGCAGCTGACCAGGCTACTGCGAAGCAGTATATCGCGGAAGCGAGGTTTTTGAGGGCCTATGCCTATTTCAATGTTGTGAATTTATGGGGAAATGCTCCTTTGATCACGGCTTATGATAGCACGGTGGCGAACAACTATTTTCCACGTTCAAAAGCAGATGTGATCTGGAGTACAATAGAAAAAGACTTGACCCTTGCCATTGCGGATCTTCCCGTCACCTATGATGCTGCAACAGGTTTGGGAAGAGCGACTAAGGGTGCGGCAGTTGCATTATTAGGGAAATCTTATTTGTATCAAAAGAAATGGGCATTGGCTCAGTCGACGTTGACGCTCCTGACTGCGGCTCCGTACACTTATGCGCTTGACCCTTCGTACGATAATCTTTTCAGTAGTACCAATCAAAGTAGCCCGGAGAATATTTTCCAGGTCATGAATGCAGCCTGGACCGATTGGGGAATAGGGAACCAGTATTATGTTTTTGGAGGGCAGGAAACCTGGGGTGGGAAGGCTTCTCACTCGGACAGAGCTCAGGAATACGGATTCAAGGACTGGTTCAATGTATATGTTCCGACTAGCACGGTAAAGGCTTTTCAGTACGCTAACCCTTCCACAGGAGCTGCCTATATCGATCCTCGCGCCGCTTCAACTTTTTACGGAAACAAGCCAAGCGGCGGCGACACTGTGTATTGCCAGAAATGCGTTGGTGGAAAGATTTCGTTTCCCTTCAAAGCAGATGATCCGCAAGGATACTATGTTTGGAAAAAATACCAGTATTACAATGAAGTAGCTTCGTATGGTGGTCCCCAGAGCTCCATCAACGGGCAAGTAATCCGTTATGCGGATGTGTTATTGATGCTGGCCGAATCCTATATTCAGCAGGGAAATTCCGGGGCACAACCTCTTGCACTGATCAACCAGGTTAGAAAACGGGTGAATGCGGTACCGTACACTGCGCTTGGAACCCAGACTGCTGCGATGGATATTTTGATGCGGGAACGGAAAATTGAGTTTTGTGGTGAGCAGCTTCGTTATTTTGATTTGATCAGATGGGGTATCGCCAAACAAACGATCAATGGGCTGAGAGCTTCTGAACCTGGTGACGGTAAACAACCTTTTCAAGATAAGAATGTCTTATTTCCGATTCCTGACGTAGAAAAAAGTTACAACCCGAATGTTGCAAAAGACATTGCAAATGGCTGGAATTGATTTTTTTTAAAGAGGAATAAAATTTACGACGAAGGTTAAAAAAGAGATACGAAAGGATTTTTCCTGGTCGTATCTCTTTTTTCATTAACAAATTTCACACAATTCCACATCTGACTTGATTCATAACGAGTTTATGTGGAAATTAGAAAGGGTATTTTTTTGAAAATTCCGCCTTTTATTTTTTCAATCGTTCCAGAAAGTAATTAATTCAATACCACTCAATGTTAAAAGCATTTGTAATTGGCATCACCGGATTGATCATTGTTTTGTCCGTTATGTTTTGGTCAGGAGGGTTTGGGCACAAAGTGGATTACAACGCCGAAGTGAAACCTATACTGAACAAGCATTGCATGGGTTGTCACGGTGGTGTGAAAAAGGCGGGTGATGTGAGCTTCCTTTTTGAGCATGAAATGCTGGAGCCGGGCAAATCCGGGAAAATACCGGTTGTCCGTGGCGATGCTGATGCCAGTGAAATGATACGCCGCATTTTGTCGGACGACCCTGACGAGAAAATGCCAAAAAAGGGTCCTCCCTTGACAAATGACGAGATTGAGACACTGAAAAAATGGGTAAATGAAGGTGCCGCGTGGGAAAAACATTGGTCCTATAAGAGAATAGAAAAGCCGGAAGTACCTTCTGTTCGTTCTGTTAGAAATCTTTTCGGACTGCTGAATCCTAGTGAATCGAAATTTGCGAAAAATGAAATCGATCATTTTGTACTTCAGAAAGTGAAGGAAAATGGCCTCTCCATTTCTCCGGAAGCCGATCGTGCAACGCTGATACGTCGCGTGAGCCTTGATCTCACAGGTCTTCCCCCCACAGAAAAAGAAGTAACGAATTTTGAAAATGACGAGTCGGACGATGCTTATGAAAAGGTAGTCGACCGCCTGTTGAAATCCCCCGCTTACGGAGAAAGATGGACGTCCATGTGGATGGATCTTGCCCGATATGCTGATACAAAAGGATATGAAAGTGATGGCGGCAGAAGTATGTGGCGGTATCGTGATTATGTAGTAAAATCCTTTAATCAGGACAAGCCCTTTGACCAGTTTACCATTGAGCAATTGGCCGGAGATTTGCTGCCACGGGATAAAGCCGATTTCCCGAAGGAGGAGAATATGATCGCAACCGGTTTTCACCGGAATACGATGACCAATAATGAAGGCGGGACAGACGATGAAGAGTTCAGGACAGCTGCGCAGATCGATCGTGTTAATACCACCTGGGAGGTTTGGCAAGGAACTACTTTCGGTTGTATCCAATGTCATAGTCATCCGTACGACCCTTTCCCTCATGAGGATTATTACAAATACATGGCTTATTTTAATAATACCCGTGACGAAGATGTGTGGGATGAGTGGCCAAAACTTCGATTTTATAAAGGAGAAGACTCCGCGCGTGTCGAGCGCGTGAAACACTGGATTCAGAAATATAATCCCAAACAAGTAGCCGAAGTCACTGAGTTTATGAAAGTGATGGAGCCTAAGATCAGTGCACATAATTTTGTCAAAGGCGATCAATCCACAGTGTTATTGATCTCTTATTATGGCGTAAAAAACAAGGGCAATGCCAGAATCCCGCAGGTTAATTTAACTGATGCGGAGAATGTGCTGATGAACATTTCTACCAAAGCTGAAAATGCCGTATTGACACTTCATTTGGATAAGCTGGACGGCCCTGTGATTTCGACGGTTCAGGTTCCGGCACGGGACACGGTAGTGATTGCACCAGTTTCAAAAGTTTCAGGCAAACATGATATTTATCTGTCACTCAACAGTCCCAAAGCACCTGAAGAGTGGGTACGAATTACCTGGATGTCTTTTCAAAAGCAACTGCCTGGAGCGGATCAACCCGATTACGCTAATATCGTCGCGGATTATTCAACGGCATTAACGCGTTCGACAGAAAGCATGCCGGTTATCTGGGAGGGAAAAGGAGATTTTGCAAGAAAAACCAACGTATTTGTTCGGGGTAACTGGATGGTGAAAGGAGCAGAAGTGAAAGCCGATGTTCCCAAATTACTGGCTCCAATGCCAAAAGAGTTTTCCAAAGACCGCCTGGGATTAGCTAAATGGATCGTAAGCCGAGAGAATGCATTAACAGGACGGGTAATCGTCAACAGATTCTGGGAGCAGCTTTTTGGTAAAGGAATCGTAGAGACTGTAGAAGATTTCGGCTCGCAGGGGAGTGAACCTACACACCGCGAGATGTTGGATTGGCTCGCCGTAAATTTTATGGAGGAAGACCACTGGAGCGTAAAAAAACTTTTGAAAACCATTGTCATGTCCGGTACTTACAGGCAAAGTTCTAAAACGGATAAAAGTAAACTGGAAAAGGACCCTTACAATATCTGGCTTTCCCGTGGCCCACGAGTCCGTTTAAGCGCGGAACAAGTTCGCGATCAGGCGCTGGCATGCAGTGGGTTGATCTCCCGAAAAATGTACGGGCCGGGCGTGATGCCACCACAGCCAGATAAAATCTGGCAATCGCCTTACAGCGGTGAAAAATGGGTTTTGAGCCAGGGAGAAGACAAATACAGAAGGGGTGTGTATACTTATTGGAAACGTACAGCGCCGTATCCGTCGATGGTTACTTTTGATGCGCCGAGCAGAGAGTTCTGTCAATCAAGAAGAATATTGACCAATACTCCCCTTCAGGCCCTGGTAACTCTAAATGACCCGGTATACCTGGAGGCCGCGGAAAAGCTCGCGACAAATATGCAAAAGAGAGGAAAAACACCCGAGCAGCAACTGACGGAAGGATATCGTATGCTCACTTTCCAACCCATCGAAAAGAAAAACCTGAATGTCCTTGTTAAAATTTACAACGAAGCATTGGGAGCTTACAAGAAGAAGCCATCCGATGCAGACAGTATTTTGGTATATGGTACTGTGAAAAAATCCCCCGAACTGGCCGCACTGACCATTTCGGCAAACGTATTGTTAAATCTGGATAACGTGGTTACCAAGGAGTAGGGTTTTTTAGTTGAAAATTGAGAGTGGGAGGCGGAAGTTTGAATTGGTTAATGATCTTTTGGGGATGAAGGAGGAAGGGGACGAAGGAGGAATGGCAGAATGTAGGAGCGGGAGGACAGGTGAGATGGAAGTAAGCCTGAAAGGCTTGAATCTGCATAACCACGGGTACAACCCGTGGATTTGAGAAAGAACACGTAAAAGCCCAAGCCTTAAAGGCTTGAATCCGAGTAACCACGGGGTGTAGCCCGTGGAACATAAAGAAAAAACCTTATGGAAAAGCTACTAAAAGAACTTCAGCACGCAGAATTACAGCGCCAGACCAGGCGCCACTTTCTGCAGTCGGTTGGGTTTGGGTTGGGTGCGATGGGGCTGGGTTCATTGATGAATTCCTGCGGACCATCGACAGGAGCGCCCGCGGGTGCCGAATCTGCGAAAATTCCACAGTTCGCGCCAAAAGCCAAACGGGTCATTTATATTCACATGGCGGGAGCGCCTTCTCAGTTGGAACTATTTGACTACAAGCCAGAGCTGGTAAAATATCACGGAAAAGATTGCCCGGCGGAATTCTTGGAAGGCAAAAAGTTTGCTTTCATTCAGGGAGTGCCAAAAATGCTTGGTCCGCAAGGAAAATTTCAGCAATATGGACAATCCGGAGCGTGGATGTCGGATTACATGCCCTACCTGCAAACGGTAGCGGATGAGATCACATTTATCAAATCCATGCACACGGATCAGTTTAATCATGCTCCCGCTCAGCTACTCATGCACACCGGCAGCGCAAGATTAGGCAGACCAAGCTTAGGAGCATGGGCCGTGTATGGATTAGGATCTGAAAATCGGAATTTACCTGGATTTATCGTCCTGGCATCCGGTGGACAACAACCCGATGCGGGCAAGAGTGTGTATGGAAGCGGCTTTTTACCTTCTGTATATCAAGGTGTTCAATGCAGGACGGGCGGAGATCCGGTGTTGTACGTGAGCGATCCGAATGGGATGAACCGTAATATGCGTAAGCAAACGATTGAAGCGATTAATGAAATCAATCGTCAGACATACGAAGAAGTGCAGGATCCTGAGATTCTGACCAGAATCAGTCAATATGAAATGGCTTTTCGGATGCAGATGTCTGTGCCGGAAGTGATGGACGTTTCGAAAGAGCCGCAATTTATTCTGGACATGTATGGAGTGAAACCTGGCGACGGAAGTTTCGCGATGAACTGCCTCTTGGCGCGTAAACTGGTTGAAAATGACGTTCGCTTTGTGCAGTTGTTCGACTGGGGATGGGATGGACATGGCACATCAAAAGACCACAACGTTGAAGGTGGTTTACGTCATAAGTGTGGCGAATCGGACAAGCCGATTGCTGCTTTAATTCAGGATTTGAAAATGCGTGGCTTGCTTGAAGAAACCCTGATCGTATGGGGAGCGGAATTTGGTCGAACACCCATGCAGGAAAATAGAAACGGATTGGTAATGCCTTTTATGGGACGAGATCACCATCTTGAAGCATTCACCATGTGGATGGCTGGCGGTGGAGCTAAACAAGGATTTTCACATGGCGAAACCGACGAGCTGGGTTATTATGGCGTGAAAGATCGTGTACATGTGCATGATTTGCAGGCGACAATTTTACATTTGATGGGTTTTGATCACGAAAAATTTACCTTCCCATTCCAAGGGAGGAATTTCCGTTTGACAGATACTGCCGGTAAGGTGGTAAAGCAGGTTTTGGCATAAAAAATTCATATTTTTCTAATCTTTGAAAACGGTGCATCGGCACCGGTAATCCTAAATTCTTAATAACCAGCATGCATTTCACCCTTCTTTTGGCTTCGGACTGGGCTGTTTTTTTTGGCAGATTTCATCCGGTGCTCGTTCATTTGCCTATCGGTTTTTTGCTCATTGCGGCTTTGCTTGAAATCGGCCGTCGCACAGGTAAAATTAGTGTTAGCGAGTCTACCATTTCATTCATTTTATTTTGGTCCGCAATCGGTGCAACTTTGGCCTGCGCAGCCGGTTATCTGCTTTCTTTGGGAGGTGGTTATGACGAAGAGTTGCTTAGCGATCACATGTGGCAGGGAATCGCGATTGCTGCTTTTGCCTGGGTAGCATGGCTAGTGAAGTCGGACCGTTTTGGCGAAAAAATCCCATTCGGGCCGTTGTTTTATCTTCCGGCTTTTGGGTTGGCGACGATTTTGACTTTAACTGCTGGCCATGACGGAGGCTCGCTGACGCACGGCGAAGGATATCTCACACAGTATACGCCTGAGCCATTCAGGACCATTGCCGGAATGCCTCCGAGAACGGAGGAGTTGACCGAAATTAAACCGATTGCAAATGTAGAGCAGGCGGTGGTTTATAAAGATATTATCCAGCCTATTTTGGAATTACGTTGTGTTCAATGCCACAATGCCAACAAGCAAAAAGGTGATTTACGTCTGGATCAATTTGTGTTGATGCAAAAAGGAGGAAAGAACGGCCCGGCGTTTGTTGGAGGAAAAGGAGCAGAGAGCGACATGATTAAAAGATGCCTGTTGCCTGAAACCGACGATGATCATATGCCTCCAAAAGGTAAACCACAGCTCAGTTCAGACCAGATTGCGTTGCTGACCTGGTGGATAGACCAAGGAGCCCCTATCGATAAGAAGGTATCTGAACTGAAAGTAAGTGACGAGTTGAAGCCTGCTTTGGCGTCTCTAAGTAGCAGTGGATCAGGAGCTGTGAGCAAAAGTTCGGTGTCTCCGGTGTTGAGCGTGAAAGTGGCGCCAGCCAGCGAAAAGGATATTGAGGCCTTAAAAAAGGCGGGTCTTATCGTCAATAATCTTTCCCTGGACCAAAATCTGATCGAAGTGAGTGCAGTTAACGCCGCAAATTTCGGAGATGAACAAATCGAATTACTTGCTCCGCTAGCCGAGCAAATAGCCTGGCTGAAACTAGGTGGAACAAAAATTACCGACGCCTCTTTAAAAGAGATTTCCAAACTGAAAAACCTGAACAAGCTACACCTAGAGCACACGGCTGTGACTGATGCTGGTTTGGCAAATCTGAAGAATCTTCCTTACCTGGAATACATGAATTTGGTCGATACAAAAATATCCGACGCCGGGTTGAAAAGTGTTGCACCAATGAAAGGTCTGAGATCCGTATATGTATGGAAGTCGGCAGTAACGGATAGTGCTGTAGCACAGGTAGGTCGTCAGTTTCCTACATTGTTGATAGTCAATGGCTTCAATGAAGCTACGGTAGCACAATTTCTAAAAGCAGGCGATACAACTGCGAAGGAAGAAGTCAAAAAGAACTGAGTTCCAAATTATAGTGTCAAGCAGGTTGCATCTGCATCAAAGATTAGAATATGAACCGTCGTAATTTTATAGGTACCTCATTGTCCAGTGCCGGCGTGTTAGCGGGTTTGGAAAATGTGGCCAAGGAAAATGTCGCACCTTTCCAATTTGAAAATAAATTCTCATTAAAGGTATTCGGCACCAACTGGGGCTTCGTAGGAACCACGGATCAATTTTGCGCGGCTATCAAAAAAGAAGGCTACGATGGAACAGAAATGTGGTGGCCCGGATCAAAGGAAAGGCAAGCTGAGTTATTAGCTGCCTTGAAAAAGTATAATCTTGAAGTTGGGTTTCTCTGTGGATCGGGTGAAAGGGGGTACACGGCGCATCTGGATGCTTTTAAAAAACAGATTGATGCGGCTACGACTACCTTTGGTCAAAAACCTTTATACATCAATTGCCACAGTGGGAAAGACCATTTCACTTACGAGCAAAACAAGGCCCTCATAGATTACACCACCGAAGCCGTTGCCAAGAATGGCGTCCCGATTTACCATGAAACCCATCGGGGCAGAATGCTTTTTGCGGCGCATATCGCCAGAAATTTTATTGAAAAGAATCCCGCACTGCGACTCACGCTAGACATTTCGCACTGGTGCAATGTCCACGAAAGTCTTTTACAGGATCAGGAAGAAACGGTAAAATTGGCGCTGTCGAGAGTCGGGCATATTCATTCGCGGATTGGACATGAAGAAGGACCTCAGGTAAATGATCCGCGTGCTCCTGAATGGGAAGCCGCTGTCAAGGCTCACCTGGCATGGTGGGATATTGTGGTTGAACACAAGGTGAAAAGTGGAGAAACGCTTACTGTTTTAACAGAATTTGGCCCGCCGAATTATCTTGCGACGTTGCCATATACTAATCAGCCAGTTGCTGATCAATGGGCAATTAATGTCCACATGATGAAGCTCTTAAGGAAAAGGTATTTAAAATAAGGGCCTATGCCGGAAAGTTAATCAGTTCATTCCTACAATTTCCTTTCCACAAGCCCTATGATTTTACGCAGGCCAATAGAATCGGTATTGCTAAAATCATTCAATTGATCACTGTCTACATCCAGAACCATCGCTACCGTTCCGTTCCGATGGAATATCGGTAACACGATCTCGGACTTTGAGGCGGAGCTGCAGGCAATGTGCCCGGGAAATTGCTCCACATCCGGGACAATAATGGTTTCCTTTCTTGTATAACAAGCGCCGCAAACGCCTTTTTGAAACGGGATACGTGTGCATGCAATTGGGCCCTGAAAAGGCCCGAGCACGAGTTGCCCTTCTTTCATCAGATAAAAACCGACCCAGAAGAAGCCAAACGCTTCTTTCAAAGCGGCGGAAATGTTCGCCAGGTTAGCCACAAGATCGCTCTCGTTTTCAACCAACGCACTTATTTGAGGAAATATGGAGTTGTATATTGTTGCGCGATCTGCGCTGGTAGGTATGATCAGTTCTTCTGCCATTTGCTCGATTTTGTTGTCGGTTCAGAAGGAACGAGATATTTCTGATGTGGGTTCAAAATCATTGAATTCGGTACTCGTCAATCTTACGATAGAGCGTGGCAATTCCAATTTCTAACAGGCGCGCCGTTTCAGCTTTATTACCTTTGGCATAATTCAACACCTTTTGGATATGCAGCTTTTCGACACTTTGCATGGAAAACGCCGAAAGTTGCGTGTTTTGCTGAGAATGACGGGCTTCCTGAATTTCAAATGGAAGGCTCTCAATTGACAAATCTGACCCACTACTGATAATTACGGCTCTTTCGATAACATTCTTAAGCTCACGGATATTGCCCGGCCATGGATAAGCTTCAAATTTTCGCAAAACCTCCGACGAAATACCATTGAATTTGCTGTTCGTTTTATCCGCAAATAGTTTGACAAAATGATTAGCAAGCTCCTCAATATCCTTTACTCGTTCGCGTAACGCTGGCAGCTTTATTTCAAAGACGTTAAGGCGAAAATACAGGTCTGATCTGAAACGCTTTTCTTCACTTTCTAATTTTAGATCACGGTTTGTAGCAGCCACTAACCGGAAATCAGAGCGGGTCGGCTTCGTGTCGCCAAGCTTAATAAACTCATTTGTTTCCAATACACGTAGTAACTTTGCCTGAAGTTCGAGTGGCATTTCGCCGATTTCGTCGAGAAAAAGTGTTCCTCCGTTTGCTTCCTCAATCTGTCCACGCTTGTCCTTATTCGCACCAGTAAATGCGCCTTGTTTGTAACCAAACAGTTCACTTTCCAAAATATCGCGGCCGAAAGTACTGCAATTTAAGGCGACAAAATTTTTACTGGATCTCGAACTTGCCTGATGAATGGCTTGGGCAAAAACCTCTTTTCCTGTTCCCGTTTCTCCTGTTAATAAGACCGCAGCATTCGTTGGCGCTACCTTTTTGGCAAGTTCAATGGCATCTCGGATTGGTTTTGATTTTCCCATAACAGCCTGAAACGAGAATTTCTCATCTACCCTTTTTTCAAGCTGAATAACCCGTTTTTTCAGCGTGCTTTTTTCAATGGATCTGTGGAGTAAAGGAAGGATCTTGTCATTATCGTCACCTTTTACAATGTAATCGAAGGCCCCGTTTTTCATTGCCTGAACCCCATCGGATATATTTCCATAAGCTGTGAGCAGAATTACTTCAACCAAGGGATTAACCGCTTTGATCTTCGAAACCATGTCGATACCATTCCCATCCGGAAGTTTTACATCGCAGAGAACGGTGTCTATTTCGTTTTGCTCCACAACTCTCATGCCGGATTTGCAATCAGCAGCCTCCAAAACTTTAAACCCTTCGGAACGGACGATTCTGGCCAGCAGAGATCTCAGCTTTTCTTCGTCATCGATAATCAGGATCGTTTTCAATGGGTACGCTGGATCGAGGGTTTATTTATAGAAATAATTGCTTTACAACTCGTCCACAGTTACGCCTCCTAGTTCCTGGAATAGCGTTTGCCAGTAATGGGTAACATGCGGATTATTTTCTTTGGATGAAGCCGTAGGTTCAAAAGGCGACACGATCGTAACCTGTGGTGTTCCAATGGCGTATTGTTTGAGATTTTTGAAATCAGCTTTTGCTTCTTCTTCTGCCTGAGCATCGTCGTGCGGGGGACGTATGTGAAAATCACGACGGTCCGCGCCTTTGACACTTTCGATCATATCGCTGAAATAATAAACCTTCACTTCTGCGCCGCTTTCAGATGCCTTTGCAATAACCGGTAAACTGGCCCAGATATCTGTCGATAGATTGGAAGCACCCGTATTGGTCTGATTCAGTTTGGTCAATAACTGGCGTAAAAATATGCTCTTTTCTCTTTGAAGGGATAGTTGGAAAGCAGTTTCGATCGTTTCCTTGTCTGTCGCGTTTGCGCCTTCAAGATCATCCTTTTCAGTCCGTATCATGACCGATAGGGCCCGGGCCTTCGAGGTGTTTTCGTGAATGAAGTATACTTCCAGCTTGTCACCTTTGTTTTTCATGTTGTTTGCCATGATATCAGTCAGTGTCTGACGGTATTTCTCATTTACATATTGCTTGTTGACGTTCACACTTTGGGTTTTGTCTAAAAATACAAGCGTATAAACCGGCGCATCGGGCAATGTCTTTGGGGCCTCCTTCTCGCTTCCGCAACCCGTAAATAACAAGACAGAAACTAAGAGGAATATCATGTTTCGGGTCAAATAATTTTTCATGAAGGTCAGGGGCTTTATGTTATGGCTCATAGCTTTGAATAATTCAGCGAAACTAGTTTGTTCACAAATATCATACAACGCGAAACGGAAGAGTTTGTCAATTATTTTAGCCAAAACTAAAAATCCCCCTAAAACGGGCTGTTTCAGAGGGATTTTTAGTTATTAATTCAGATCACCTGAAATTTAGACGGGTCGACCTCGATTTATTTGTGCTGATTCTGAATCATTTCAACCAATTCTTCTGAGATACCTGTTGAAGAATATCCCCCATCATGGTAAAGATTCTGCATCGTTACAAATCTGGTCAGATCAGAAAATAAAGAGATAGCGTAATTAGCACAGTCGTCGGCAGTTGCGTTACCGAGCGGGCTCATCTTTTCTGCAAAGTCATAGAATGCGTCAAACCCTTCAATTCCCGAACCAGCTTTGGTTTTTGTTGGGGATTGAGAAATAGTGTTAACCCTGACATTTTTTGCCTTTCCATAGCGATAACCGTAACTACGCGCTATACTTTCGAGCATGGCTTTCGCTTCTGCCATATCGCTGTAAAACGAATAGGTACGTTGCGCTGCAATATAAGACAATGCTACTACCGATCCCCATTCGTTGATCGCGTCCAGCTTTTCTCCAACCTGAAGGAATTTATGAAGTGAAATTGCGGAAATATCAAGACCTTTTTGCATCCATTCGTAATTGAGATCACCGTAAGACTTTCCTTTACGAACATTCACCGACATACCTATTGAATGCAACACAAAATCTATTTTGCCACCTAAAATTTCCACAGACTGGGTATAAAGGTTTTCAATATCTTCAACGGAAGTTGCGTCCGCTGGGATTACCTGAGCATCACATTGTTTTGCTAACTCCTGAATAGCACCCATACGCATGGCGATTGGTGCATTGGTAAGTGTGAAAATGGCACCTTCTTCCTTTGCTTTCAGCGCCACCTTCCAAGCGATTGAATTCTCATCCAGCGCCCCAGATATAATTCCCCTTTTTCCTTTTAATAAACCGTAAGCCATGATGTTATAAGTAAGCAGTTTTCTGTTTAACCGTCAGGCAATCTAACTTTGAAGTTCAAATGCCATGATTTATGATATAAAGTTCTCCCTTAATTGGTGTTTCGGGGGCACAAAGTAACGCATTTTGGTCATTTAAATCATAATGTCCGGCGTGACAATCAAGGGATAACTACTAATGAAATGTCATTTAGCGGGAGTTTCTACTGGTTTTAAATGAAGGACCTGTTGAAAAAACTGGTCCGTCGCCTCGTATACTCCCTTCACATCTTTCGAGCGTAAATGCGAACCGATAACATGATCTCCACTTTCGGGGAACGCCTTTTCAACTTTCATACTGGCAGGGGTAGCGAATTGTGGAAACATTTTGAGCATTGTTTTTACCGACACGACTTCGTCCTGCTCCTTTTCATTTTTGTAATAGTAGCCCATGAACACGGGCATTTTAATTTTTTCGAAAACTTCCTGGCGGGATACTGCGTCTACCGTTTGTTGTAACGTGAGCAGGCCATTCGTATGATAACTTTGAAGCCAGTAATTTGCGAGTTCAGGGTCCGAGTCGGTAGGTAAGCGATGATCGCCCATTGCAGCATGTAAAATTTGTTTGCCCCATGGACCAGTGATCAGTTTCATCGATGGATTTGCAATGGCCATACAAGGTGAATACAGGATCAGCCCCTTAAGTTCTGGATTTGTGGAAGCAAGATAAACAGATAACAATCCGCCAGCGGAAGTTCCTATTACGATTACACTGTCACCAAGTGCTTTTCCAATCGCCAGTGCTCGCTTTGCTCCTTCAAGAAAATTTTCCGGAGTTAAGTCATCAAAGGCATCGGGGTCACTGATACCGGCCTCATACATACGCGCCAGATAAAGATTGGCGCCATATTTTTTTGCCAGATCTTTATGGATTGGATCTCCTTCAGCCCAGGACGCACCGAATCCATGGATATAAACAATACTATAGGGAGTCTTTTGCTTCTTAGCCGTGTCCGCCCATACAATTCTGGCCTGATTGTCACGCTTTATATCCTTTACTGCCGCTTCGGAGCTATTTATTTCTTCCTCAAGTTTCGGTAGATCCTGCGTTACCGCCGGAAGTGCGGGATCGAGTTCTGCCGGGCTTACTTTGGGGCCTGCAACAAAGGCGATGGCCAGAATTGCGACGATGCCGACAATCCAGATAATTACTTTTAACATATTTTAAGTCGTATGAAGGTTTCTTTGCTCCGAAAGTTCGTTAGTTTTAGGCGAAAAATTGCCATTTTAATACAATGAAAAAATGAATGATTGCAAATGTATAAACCAGCTATTTTGGATTTCTAAAATTCTGACATTTTGAGTTGAGATTTTGCAGCATTTTTTGATAAAAAGGGCATTCAAAAGCCGGGATTTTCGGTGAATATGGATTCAAGCCCCCTCAATAACTTTTAAACATTTACCAATGCCTAATCTCCTGCTTGTCGAAGATGATCACAATCTTGGAGCGTTACTTCAGGAATATCTGATAGATAAAGGTTTCCCTACCGACCTCGCTACTGACGGTCAAAAAGGGTGGCAAAGTTTCGTTGACAAGCATTACGACCTTTGTATTTTTGACGTGATGATGCCAAAGAAGGACGGTTTTTCATTGGCAAAAGAGGTACGGATGAGCGGCAGAGATGTTCCTATTATTTTCCTCACAGCCAAGTCTATGAAAGAGGATACCATGCAGGGATTCCGGGTTGGAGCGGACGATTACGTGACGAAGCCTTTTGACCGGGAGGAGCTACTGCTGCGCATTGAAGCAATCCTTCGAAGATACCGCAAACAACCAGAAATTTCTGAGGAAAAAAGCAATTATCAGGTGGGCATTTTTTCGTTCGATTATAGCCATCAGCAACTCATAACAGGAGATAAATCGGTCAGGCTTACGAGTAAAGAATCGGCGTTACTCAAACTTTTCTGCCAAAATCTCAACCAGCCTATAAGCCGCAGTTATGCCTTGAAAACCATTTGGGGTGATGATTCTTACTTCAATGCACGAAGTATGGACGTTTATATCACCAAGCTACGAAAGTTTTTAAAAGAGGATCCCACAATAGAAATAATGAACCTGCATGGAGAAGGGTTTAAACTGATGGTTGGGTGAGGGAGAAAGGGAAACAGGGAGGATGGAGGATGGGTGCCCCCCGCAGAGGATGACTGTATACATTTACCAAACACATAGCGACATAGGGCACATAATAAGCGAAAAACCGCTATGTTTTCTATGATTCTATGTGGTTTAATATTTTTATTTGCCCCGCATAGGGTGGCCCGCACAGGGTCACTGTATATATTTAAAACATATAAGGCACAGAGGACACAGAGTGATTTACAAACACGAAACCTATGTTTTCTATGTTCCATATATGTGGTTTAATATTTTTTATTTGCCCGCGTAGGGTGGCCCGAACAAGGAGAATGTGACGTTTCCGGAAACTCTCTATATTTGTCTTCGGTTCTTCTAAATACCAACCAACAAAGCCGACAGCCAATAGCTGATCGCCGAAAGCATACCATGTTCAATATATCCCGTCGCCCGCGACGCAACCGAAAATCTTCGGCCATTAGAGACCTCGTTCAGGAAACGACTCTTCAGGTTTCTGACTTTATATTCCCAATGTTCGTTCAGGAGGGCGTAAATCAAAAAGTGGAAGTGAAATCCATGCCAGGCATTTATCGTTTTTCGCTTGATAACCTTCTTGAGGAATTGAAGGAAGTTACTGATCTTGGAATTAGGGCCATTGATTTATTTCCCAACTATCCGGAAAGTAAAAAAGACAAGATTGCTTCCGAAAGCTACAGAGAGGACACTTTTTACCTCAAAGCCATCACTGCGGTGAAGGAGAAATTTCCGGAACTGGTGATCATGACTGATGTTGCTATGGATCCTTACAGCTCGGATGGACACGACGGCCTGGTAGAAAACGGAAAGATCCTGAATGATGCTACGCTTGACATATTAGGGAGGATGAGCGTTGCGCAGGCGAAGGCAGGCGCGGATATTTTGGGTCCGAGCGATATGATGGATGGAAGAGTAGGGTTTATCCGAAGCCAGCTTGACGACAACAAATTTACCGAAGTCAGCATCATGTCCTATTCTGCGAAATATGCCAGCGCTTTTTACGGCCCTTTCCGGGATGCATTGGAATCCGCACCTAAATTTGGTGATAAAAAAACATATCAGATGAATCCTGCAAATAAGCGGGAAGCTTTGCTAGAGGCGCAGCTCGATTTTGAAGAAGGAGCCGATATGTTGATGGTAAAACCTGCACTTTCGTACCTCGATATCATTCGTCAGCTCGACGAGAATTTTGACATTCCAATTGCAGCATATAATGTTTCAGGAGAATATGCAATGATCAAGGCGGCGTCATTAAACGGCTGGCTGGATGGCGACCGCGCGATGATGGAGGTTTTGATGAGTATCCGCCGTGCGGGAGCTAAGTGCATTCTAACCTATTTCGCAAAAGAGGCGGCGGTTATTTTGGAGAGGTAGAGATGCGATGCATTTCGTCTCTACACAATTTTAAAAAATTCCCCCGAACATGCCAGAATTATTTCAAAATAAATATAGAATTTCAACGGCCCGTTTACGAACGTGGGATTACGCTGGCGAGGGGATGTATTTTGTGACGATTTGCACAGCGGATAGGGTTTGCTATTTTGGGGATATTGGACACCGGACAGAAATAGGAAAAATTGCTGAAACAGAATGGATTAAAACATTGGAATTGCGACCTGATATGAACATTGAAATCGGCGAATTCGTGGTGATGCCGAATCATTTTCATGGGATTATTATTATTGGGGCAAATGAATATAATGGTGGCAATTGTAGAGACGCGATGCATCGCGTCTCTACGTTCGATACGTTCGCCGACGGGAATAAATTCGGTCCGCAATCCAAAAACCTGGCGTCAATTTTACGTGGATATAAATCTGCGGTAACCACACATGCCAGAAAAAACAATATTTCATTTGGATGGCAGTCTCGTTTTCATGATCACATAATTCGTTCAGAGGAAGAATTCAATCGCATTTCTAATTACATTGTAAACAATCCCGCCAATTGGTCCAAGGATAAATTCCATTCAAAAGAAAACATACTACGTTAGCCTGAATGTTATGAAAAAAATACCCCTACCCATAATCACTTTAAGTCTAATATTCTCTGCGACAGTAACTTTCTCTCAAAAGAAAACGGCTCTCCCTCCAGAGTTTTCGTTAAAAAAAGCAGAAGTGGAAGCGAACATGCGCTTTCTGGCTGGTGATGAACTGATGGGACGCCGGACAGGTGAGCAGGGCAATCTGGTTGCGGCACGGTTTATAGCTGAGCAGTTTCGTAAAATGGGTGTAAAACCGGTTCCTTCCGGGTCTGCTTTGGGAGCTATTCCCAATAATGCATATTATCAAAACGTCCCTTTTGAAAAAATGAGTGCACCTGGTAGCGGCGAGATCGTAGCTAATGCAGAGACTTTAAAAAGTGGCCAGGATTGGATTTTAATGAGCGGTGCTGCGACGGATATCACTGCTCCCTTGGTATATGCTAGTTTCGGCTTGGAAAATGCAGGCAAAGGCTGGGATGACTACAAAGGTCTTGATGTAAAAGGAAAAATAGTACTCGTTCAAAGTGGAACACCCGACGTACAAACGCCTTCTGAAATCATTGCTTCTTCGGCTGAAAAGAGGAAATTAGCGGCCGAAAAAGGTGCAGTAGCTGTAATTGAATTATTCACAGCACCAATACCGTGGAATGTTGTAACGAAGTTTTTCGCGGGCGAGAAAATGGGCTTAGCGGATTCAGACAAAAAATCGACGGCAGATATTCCGCATGCTTGGGTAAATGGTAAAGAAGCGAATTTAACCCGAACACTCAGAGGCGTTACCGAAGTAAAATTTAAAACAAGTGGTAGAAAAAGCCAGTTGGTCAATAGCTACAACGTTGTTGGATACATTGAGGGAACGGATCCGAAATTGAAGGAAGAATATATTTTGCTTTCTGCGCATTATGATCATGTGGGCGTAGGCAAACAAGGCGGACAGGCTTATACGCCCGAGGATAGTATTTTCAACGGTGCCCGGGACAATGCCTTCGGGACGGTCGCATTACTTGCGGCGGCAGAGTCATTTACAAAAAGCCCGCCCAAGCGTTCTGTACTCATTGTGTCTCTGACAGCGGAAGAAGTTGGTTTGCTGGGAAGTAAATATTACGCAGCGCATCCACTGCTCCCGCTTAACAAGTGTATTTTCAATATCAACTCCGACGGAGCTGGCTATAACGATACCACGATCGTTTCAGTAATGGGCCTTGATCGTACCGGGGCGAGACCTGAAATGGAGAAAGCAGCCAAAGCTTTCGGACTTGGGGTATTTGCCGATCCTTCACCAGAACAGGGCCTTTTTGACAGATCCGATAATGTTAGTTTCGCGAAAGAGGGAATCCCTGCTCCGACCTTCACGCCAGGTTTCAAGGAATTCAATGGCGATATCATGAAAAATTATCACCAGGTCTCAGACAATCCTGAGACTGTAGATTTTAACTACCTGCTTAAATTCTCCCAGGCACTTACCTACGCTTCCAGATTGATAGCAGACCGGGCCATCGCGCCCCAATGGATCAAAGGAGATAAATATGAAGAAGCAGGCAAAAAGCTTTATGGTAAGTAAGACTTTCAATTCTTTTAGTACTGTTCCCGGATCGCCTCCATTATTTTACCTGAATAGCCCTTGTTAAATCATATCATCGATTGGCTGAATCAATCCATATCTCTTGCAAAGATTGTTACCAGTCCGCTTGAAATTTTAGGGTTTGTTACAGGAGCAATATGTGTGTACTTGAATACAAGGCAAAATGTCCTTGGATGGTTCTTTGGTATCATCAATGCTGTATTGTATTTCGCGGTATTTTGGAAGGTAAGGCTTTACGCAGATATGGGTTTGCAGGGATACTATTTTATAACCAGTATTTACGGCTGGTGGATGTGGCTTTACGGTGGGCAAAGTCATGAAGGCGTTGCTGTGTCAAAAACGCCGGTAAAGCTTTACCTTATTTTTGGATTTATATTTGTGGCGGTCACGCTTTCCTGGGGTTTCTTACTTGGGAAGTTCACCGATGCAAGTCTCACATATATTGACTCCGCGCTAACTATCGCAAGTCTCATTGCGCAATGGATGATGGCACGTAAGTATCTGGAAAACTGGATGATATGGATCGTGGCAGATGCGATATATGTAGCTATGTATTTTTACAAGAATCTGCATCTTACGGCCATTTTATATGCCGTTTTTTTGGCACTCGCCGTGATGGGCTATTTCCAATGGAAAAAGGACCTTCAAAAAGAACAGCCTGTAATTGGGTAACTGTTCATTAATATTATTCCAAAACCCCGAACGGAATTTCCTGATCTTCAAGTAAAGTGCGGATTCTTTCCGAATCTTCAAAAACAATTCTAAGGTCCTTTTTAGCGGTTTCGTCTTCATCGTCCATCCACTTCCAGTCTTCCGCAGTAGCGTCCAGCAAGTCGATCAGGGAAAAAATCTTGTCTTGTGACTTTTCTCTGGAAAGCCATTCGATTGAATTAGTGATATAAATTATGACTTTTTCCTCCTTGATCCATTCGAGGTCGTTCAGCATTTCATCAAGCGCGTCCAGGTTTTTTCCATCATAATCCGGGAATTTCATAGCGACGCCGATTTGTTCGAGAAAGTCCTTCATTGAGCTCGCTTTTTGACCTTCGATTTTTCCGATATACGCGCCTAAAAATGATTTACGGATGTCGAAGCCTGGCTTAGAAAGTATAAAGTGCGTGTTTTTCATTGTTTAAAATAGGAATGGAATCAAGTAAGTTTGGTGTAAATACATTTGTAAAGTTAAGAGTCAATTTGCTAAAAATATAGCCTAGTGAAACTCAATAAAAGATTCGTAATGATCGCTTGTGTACCAGGCCCGGTCGTCATTGCTGGTGATTAAACGCTCGGCCCCTCTATTTTTTCCGTGGAGCCTGGGGTTCACGTCCCATTCCCAGTACGTTAATTTTTTGCCGTTTTCATCTTTTAAAGGAAGCCGTTTTTCAAAATTCCCAAACCGTCTTCCACCGACATAGCCATCCGGCGCCCGGTTATTTTGCCGAATATATTCCAGTACTTCGTATACTTTTTGAGGGACCGCCTTTTCGTGTTCGGCCTGTTTCGACGTTTTAAAGTTTGAGCTGGTATTCGAATTGGTGGCAACTTCTTTTTTGTTCTGAAAGTGTACCTCCTTTCCGTTTTCGGAAGTGCCTGCACCGCACGCGAACGCAATCAGGGCTAGTGAAAGCAGAAAAAATTTCCCGATATTTTTGACAAAGTTTTGAATGGGATAGGACTTATTCACGTACTTATTTATGGAGTGGTGGTCTACTAATTTTTGATCCGATTGCCATAAACAGGCTTTTTGGTAAAAATATAAAAAAATACCCTTGCCAGATTTGCGTGACAAGGGTATCTCTAAAAAGGAATAAACTAATTCAGTGAAAACATTGGTAACCTCATGGCAACAACGTTATTAAACATCAATTTGCTAATGCTGGGCTCCATATAATCGATCAGAGGAAATTCTGAGATCAACGACATCACTTCAAACTCTGTTTCCGCCCTTACCACACACCAAAGCTTCGAATAGTCGTCAGCCAATGCATAAGACATCAGGCGCCCCTGCTCCATCAATTCATTAATCTTTTTCCTTTGAGCAGGAATTTTCTCCTTAAAATCTTCCGACATAAAAGAGGGAAGAAGTATTTCGACCATATATTGGCTCATATCGCGGTAGAAGTTAAGTGTACAAAAAAACTTCTGTTTTCTTCAACTTATATAAAAGGATAAGCATGAATGATTAGTTCCTAAAACTTGGTTACCAGGTGCTTTATTGTAATCCTCCGGCTTATTGGACACGCTTTTCCAAGGTACAATTATTTCGTTCGAATACAAGTTCGTCAAATTATTTTCCAGCTGTTTCCAACCATTTTGCCTTATACTCGGTCAATGAGAAAGGAACAACCAGGATACAAGCATATAAAGTCAATTTAATGGGCATTCACTTATCTTTGTGTAGGTGCGTGCAACGATCGGGACAGCAATTGAGAATATCTTAAATGTAGGCTTCCGACCAAGAAAGTAACAGATAATCTAAACGAAGCACCCCTAAACTTCGGATGACCTTTAACGAACAGGAATTGGTGAGTGGCTGTAAACAGCGGAACCGCATCGCCCAAAAACAACTATATGATGTTTTCGGGGGGAAGCTGTTCGCTATTTGCATGCGCTATATAAAAAATAGAGCGGACGCTGAAGATGTCCTTCAGGATGCCTTTATAAAGATTTATGAGAATATAGATTCCTTCCGAAATGATTCTCCACTCGAATACTGGCTGAGATCAGTGACTGTTAACACCGCATTAAATCATTTGCGGCAGCAAAAAAGCTGGAAAGAGCTGTCAGACATCGATTTACATGAAAACGGATTGGCGGATAAAGAGTTTACGCTTGCAGATTTCCAGATGCAGCAACTCATGAGTTTTATTCACGAGTTGCCTGTAGGTTGCCAGACGATCTTCAATTTATACGCAATTGAAGGATATCAACACAATGAAATAGCCCAGAAATTGGGCATATCAGAAGGAACTTCGAAGTCACAGTATTCACGTGCGAGGAGTCTTCTGCAACAGAAATTGAACAAAGAAAAGAGATTTGATGATGGATCCGTCCAAAAAACGCAGTTTTAACGATCAATGGAAAAAGGCTTTTGACGAAGCCTCTGTTACTCCTCCGGCATCTGCCTGGGAGAGTATAGAGGCACGCCTTGACCAGGATGAAATAAAACGCACTTTTGAAGACCAGTGGGGAAAGACTTTTTCAGATGCAGCGATCACGCCACCACCGTCCGTATGGGAAGGAATTGAGGCACGCCTTGACGAAGAAGAGGATGTTGCAATTATCCCGATTTGGTGGCAATCCCCCAAATTATGGTACGCGGCTGCATCCATTGCCGCCTTACTAATCGTAGGAGGGCTTTGGTTAAAAAATGGAGTTACTGAAAATGGCAGGAGCTCAGACATAGCAGCGAAAATTACATTGCCTATGAAGCCCGAGCCGGTAACGGCTGAGTTATCAGCGGGTAAAATCAATAAAACTCGTGAAGTCAATCATGCTGAAACGAGCAAAAATGTGACAGGCAGGTCGATTACTTCCATTAAATCCGGGAGGGGAAAAATTGACAATTCCGTCAAAGCAGAGCACACAGATGTTGTTGATGATCAGAATAAGAGTCTTGCAACTTTGGAACCCTTAAAGCCTAACAGTAAGTTGGGTAAGGAAACCAGGGAACTCATCGCTGCAAGGGATAAAAATACAGAGCCGGGTAAACAGGTGGCAGCGAATGAAAAAGCGACGGGAGATCAGAAGGTTCTGTTTAACTCGAAAAGCAAATCAGATCTAGCTGTGTCAATTGAAGAAATTGCGCAAAAAGAAGAGTTGATAAGATCAGCTATTTCAGCCGAAATGCTGGCTTCTTTGCCATATAAAAATTTAAATGTTTACTTCCAGAAGCGATATGTTTTCTATAAGGATAACGAAACACAATCAGTGGTTCCTGCCAAAAAACATCAGGAGTATTGGGCGGGACTTGGGTTGATGCCAGCATCCTTCAATCCTGATGTGAACTTGAAATCGTCTCCTGCGTCGTTTGCAAACAAATCATTTGCGAGCCAGAAAGCCTTGACAGGAAAAAATGACCCGGGCTTTTCTTATGCCGTACAAACCCAGGGCGGAATGCGGATTTCGAAGCATTGGTCCGTGGAAACGGGGATCACCTATTTGCAGGGTAATTCTCAATATGAAGGTGGCGGTTATTTGCTTGACGCGGCCACATATGGGTCATCCAACGTGCTTGAAAATGCGTACGCAGATCTTACCAACAAAAGTACGGGGTTGTCAAATAACAGCATCTACATTGATGTCAGCAAGCAGGTTCGTAACGATTACCAATATCTTCAGCTTCCCGTTCAGGCCGGGTTTACTTTAAATCCTGACGGAAAACTGAGTTATTCGGTACTTGGCGGGATGATGGCCAATTTCTTTTTGAATAATGAACTCCAATCGGACAATGGGGATGTGATCAAAACCACCGCGTCGGACGATGTATATCGGGGCATGAACTGGGCGGCGACGACTGGTTTGAGATTTAACTATAAGTTGTCTTCCAAATGGAGAGCTACACTTACAGGGTCTTATCAAAAGGCTGTTACTTCGGGTTTTCGGGCGAATCAAAGCCTGGAATCGCACCCGTCCTTATACGGCGTTGCGTGGGGTATGAGATACTCTTTCTAAAAAAATCAACGCTTTATTCCAACCTTTTTTCTTTGGTTTTACTCTTTGTAATTGTAGTAGAAACCGAGGCTGTATTTTCCTCGTAACCATGTTGTGGTTGCCAAATACCAGCCATCCTGTTTTCTTCTGATCCTTTACCATTTATTAGCCATGAATCAAATTCTTAAGAAATGCTTCTTCCCATCGCTGATTTTTGCACTGGCTGTTGCTGGGTGTGACAGTGAAAGCGTTGGTCCGAATGAAGTACGGCCAGTAACCATCCCGGCAAATATAGCTTCGGGAACAACAAACTTCGCCTTTGATTTTTTTAAAAACCTTCAGGAAACGCAACCAGTTAATGATAACTTGTTTGTATCCCCTTTGAGCTTGCATATGGCGCTGGGAATGCTTGTCAATGGCACTGAAAATGAAACTGCACAGCAACTACTGAATGCTCTAAAAATGGAGGGTATTTCATTAGACGAACTTAACAAGGCATATAAAACACTTATCGACGAACTGCCTGTTGCTGATTCAAAAGTTAAGCTGGGCCTGGCTAATTCAGTTTGGTATAGAAGTGGTTTCCAGGTTGAAAGTAATTTTCAGGATGTTTTGAAAAAATCTTTCAATGCAGAAGTGGGGGGCCTGGAATTTAACGACGCTGCGAAAGCAAAAATTAATCAGTGGGCAAGCGATAAGACAAACGGGAAAATTAAAAAAGTGCTTGATCAGATTTCTCCGGATCAGGTGATGTTTTTGTTGAACGCATTGTATTTCAAAGGCGATTGGGCGACCAAGTTCGATGCCAAGAATACCGTTGACAAACCTTTTAAACTTGAAGTCGGTACTGACAAGACTGTAAAGATGATGTTCAACGAAGCAGAGTATAAGGTTTCTGAGAGCACCAAATACAAAGCTGTTCTGCTTCCGTATGCCAACAGCCAATTCAATATGACCGTATTGATCCCGCAAGGCGAAACAACTGTAAGTCAAGTAGTGACTAGCCTTACTGCGCACGACTGGAACGAGCTTCAGTCTACGAAGCTAAGCGCCAGAAAAGCGAAAGTAGGGTTGCCGCGATTTACGCTCGATTACTCAGCAAAGCTCAATGAGACCCTGAAAAACATGGGGATCAAGAAAGTTTTCACAGGTGCTGCTGAGCTCGCCAAAATCAGCAAAGGCGGCGGTTTGATGGTTGATTTTGTGAAACAGGACGCTTATCTGGGCATTGATGAAACGGGAACCGAAGCTGCTGCGGTGACTACGATAGGCATCGGGCTTACGTCCGCGGGGCCAAATGTGCCCGAGTACATTTGCGACCGCCCATTTGTGCTTGTGATCAGTGAAAAGACATCCAATACCGTTCTTTTCATGGGTCGAATTATGAATCCGGATAGCAAGTAAAGCGTTAATTGCTGTCGTTTCCAGCGTGTGGAATGTGTGATAAAAATATTTAAATCTATTAGCCAAAAAACTAAAAGGCATTGAAAATGCCAAAAGCCGGCGGCCACATCCGACGTGCGAAAGATTAAAAACGTCAGAATACCGGCGTTTTTGGGGTGCGTTATCGTCCGGTGGCATTGCTTCCGGACGATTTTGTTTTTGATTCCAACCTTTTTCCGAATACCGTGTCTTGTGATTATATGTGAAAAAGTGTAATAATTTCTTTCTACATAAACCCTTAGGTCATGAAATCAAGACTTTTACCTTTTCTAATTTCGCTATTGGCAGTCACCTTCTGGTCCTGTAACGACCAATGCAAGGAGACACGTGTCACCCGCCAGTTCACACAAGTGACGCGCTCTTTGATGGAGCTTCGTACCCAGGTAAAATCAGAAGCTTCGAGGTCTCTGGATAAGCCTGGTAAAATGTATATAAAAGGCAACTATCTTTTTGTCAATGAAATAAAGAAGGGTATTCATATAATAGATAACAGTAATACTTCCAGCCCCAAATTTGTGGCTTTCCTCAATATTCCTGGAAACGGAGACATAGCTGTCCGGGATAATATATTGTATGCGGATAGCTATTCCGACCTTGTGGCACTTAATATCGCAGATCCGCTCAAAGCTGTAGAGGTGGGGCGGGTAAAAAATGTCTTTAAGAGTGGGCAGTTCGATGGCGGAAGCTGGTCATTAAATGAATCAACTGGCGCGATAAATGACTCCGATGTTAGCTATGTGACGGAAACAATTACGACAAATTGTGAGGAGAATGTATCTCCGGTCCAATGGTTGTGGGGAGGAGCAATGTTCTTCACCGACCGTGCTTTTTTAAGTTCGGCAAGTTCTGCCTCGCCCCAGTCGTCTGGTGGCAGCAGCGGACAATCAGGCTCTATGGCCAGATTTGCCCTTCACAGTAAGTTCTTGTATACCGTTGGGCAAACCGACCTTCATCTGTTTGATATAAGCAGCCCTTCAACTCCCAAGGATTTTGCCACAGTTAATTTGGGTTGGGGTATCGAAACCATTTTTCCCTATCAAAACAAGCTTTTTATCGGATCTAATACCGGTATGCATATTTATGATAATAGCGATCCTGCTGCACCTAAAAAGCTTTCGGTATTCCAACACGGGCGTGCTTGTGATCCTGTCGTAGTGAGTGAAAATATCGCCTACGTGACCATAAGGACAGGAAATTTTTGCCAGGGCACACAAAATCAGCTGGATTTGGTAGATATAAGTGAGCCCTCTTCGCCCCAACTGATCAAGAGCTATCAAATGCAAAATCCACATGGGCTAAGTATAGATTTTCCCAATCTATATCTTTGTGAGGGGGCCTTTGGTCTTAAAGTATTTGACGTGAAAGATAAGTTTGCTGTGGACAAGCATTTGTTGGCTCATTTCAACAACCTGGATGCTTATGATGTAATATCGTTAGGCAAAACGCTACTGCTAATTGGGAAAGACGGATTTTACCAATACGACGCCACAAATCCTCTGGATTTAAAGCTTTTGAGTAAAATACCGGTCGGTAAGCAAATTTAAGTAGGGATTCACATGAAGATGATCATCATTGTTTCTTTTGTCGCAATTCTTTTACCTGTCGCGACGCGGGCCCAAAATTCTAAATTTAAGCCACATTATGTTAATCATACGGAGTTTGGGGGATTGTTTGGTCGGGTTAAATTTAATTTCGGAAACAGTGAAAGTCAGGTGGACAGTAAGTTGAGTGCCACTATACAAACCTTTAATGGCTTTCAATTAACCAGCCGACTAGCAACAGGTCTCACCGTTGGGATGGACTGGTATAAGACCGCATTGGTGAATCCACTCGCTGCGGGAATAAGGTACGATTTAACAGCAAGAGGCCCTGCCCGGCTATACGCAACACTGGATGCAGGTTACGGAGTGACCTGGCTTCATCAGGATTCGGACGGGTATAATACAAAGGGAGGAATGATGTTAAATCCGGGAATTGGATTGAAATACGGGAAACCAGGCAGTAATGCTTTTACGATTTCGCTGTCATACAAAAGACAGGACGTGAGGGTAAATAAACCGCTTTTGTGGGAACAGACATACCGTCTGGAAGAACGCGTTTACAATAGGATGGCGCTAAGAATAGGGATGACTTTTTAGACTAATAGCAATGAGAAAATTCGCAATTTCTGTATCCGCACTTCTTTTCTTCACACTGGCAGCCTTTCAGTGCGGTGACACAAGAGAATGTTGCGTCCCGCCGGTTTGCAGTGAGAAACCGACGATAACCGGGACATGGCGTTTAGAATCATACGAAAACCAAACTACCGGCGCATCTGACAAAGATCCCGATCCTGCAGGAAAAGGGGTGGTGTATACTTTCAAGGATAATGAAAAGGAAGGAACTCTCGACGGGCACACCGTGATGAATACGGTTTCCGGGAGCTACAAATTAGACAAAGATTGTAATTTCGAGGTTCTGACTTTTGGCGGTTCAAAAGTAGGAGAGCCTGCATGGAGCAGCAAAGCCTGGCTGCCATCCAACAAACCGGGTTATTATCAACGTTATGGCAATAAATTGGTGATTTACTTCAATGGATCCGAAGAGCGTTTGCTGTTTAATAAGATCGCGGACTAAGAATTGGATTTACTAAAAGCCATGTTACGGACCGAATATACACAACGAAATCCACCGGCGTCTTTCGAACTCTTTGATTGACCGTCAACCATTTTCTTGAATTCTACTCGGGTAGGCAAACGATAGGTGATAATCGTTTTAGCTAGTTTATTGTCGACCAGCATTTGCTGATATCGACCCACTTTCACATGTGTGTTCAGGTAAGTTGTGAGCTCACTGCGCCATTTGCAGTATTCCTGGGCCTGCACCCAACTTACACCAGTCACAGCCAAATCCTGCGCTTTTTCGTCGACGCTAACAGAAGACCATTTGTCGGGCGTCATGGAGGCTATGAATTTCTTTGAAAACCCGCCATCATTTTGCATAAACTTCATAAAATTGTTCCAGTCTCGGTTTGAAACATTTTGTTGATCAAAATGAGCTGTTTTTGCATTCAGGTTAGGAATAACCTGAGCATTTAACAAAGGTGAAGTGCATAGGAAACCAATGGCAAGGATCAGAGATTTCATGGGAAGGAAAGTTTAGCTGGTTAAAAGTGGAACGAACAGGCTAAAATTAAATTGTTGGGCGAAGATCGTTTACCCCGCCCAGCTCTCCCTATCCAGACTCCTGTATTGGATTGCTTCTGCCAAATGCTCCACTTTGATATCCTCGCTTGCCGCAAGGTCTGCGATGGTACGTGAAACTTTCAGGATACGGTCATAAGCTCTTGCCGAAAGTCCCAAACGGTCCATGGCTGTACGCAGCAAGGCTTTTCCGGGATCGGTGATCTGGCAGATCTCTTTCACGAGCTCCGGCGGCATCATGGCATTGGAATAAATTTCCTTTTTGTCTTTAAAGCGTTCGGTCTGGATCTCTCTTGCACGGATGACACGGTCTCTTATTTGTTCGCTACTCTCAGATTTTCGTGTAGAAGCAATCTGATCGAAAGAAACGGGTGTTACTTCCACATGAAGATCAATGCGGTCGAGCAACGGACCACTGATCTTGTTCAGATATTTCTGCACGACGCCCGGGCCACAGACACATTCCTTGTCGGGGTGATTATAATAGCCGCAAGGACACGGATTCATACTCGCGATGAGCATAAAATTTGCGGGGAATTCCACGGCCATTTTCGCCCTGGAAATACTGACTTTTCGTTCTTCAAGCGGCTGGCGCATGACTTCCAGTACTGTTCTTTTAAATTCAGGAAGTTCATCCAGAAAAAGCACGCCGTTGTGTGCCAGGGAGATTTCGCCTGGTTGCGGATAACTTCCGCCACCTACAAGAGCAGCGTCACTAATCGAGTGGTGGGGTGAACGAAAAGGACGTCTTGAGACCAACGTTGCCCGTGCACCAAGTTTGCCTGCCACCGAATGAATCTTGGTTGTTTCCAGCGCCTCAGGCAAGCTTAGCGGTGGTAATATACTTGGGATACGTTTTGCCAACATGGTTTTTCCAGCTCCGGGAGGTCCGATCATAATCGCATTGTGTCCACCCGCCGCTGTAATTTCCAGCGCTCTTTTGATATTCTCCTGACCCTGCACGTGAGAGAAATCGGCGTCGTATTCATTTTGACTGGTGAAAAACAGATCACGGGTGTCGACAACCAATGGCTGAATATCGCTTTTACCTTCGAGGTAAGCGATTGCATCTTCCAGCGTCTCGACGGGAATTACATCAATATTGTTTACGATTGCGGCTTCATGTGCGTTTTCAGCAGGTAGAATAAATCCTTTGAATCCCTGTTTGCGAACTTCAATGGCGATCGGCAGCACTCCTTTGATCGGCCTTAGCTTTCCGTCGAGCGAAAGCTCGCCCATGATCACGTAATGTTCCAGATTCTTTTCTGAATTCAGTTGTTCCGAGGCCAACAGGATACAAAGTGCAATAGGAAGATCATATGCAGAGCCTTCTTTGCGGATATCCGCAGGCGCCATGTTCACCACAACTTTTTGCCGCGGCATTTTGTAGTTGAAATATTTTAAAGAGGCTTCTACACGCTGCTGACTTTCCTTTACGGCACTGTCGGCAAGTCCTACCATAAAAAAACCCAGCCCCTGTCCGACGGTTACTTCAATTGTGATCATGGTGGCGTCAACACCATAAACGGCACTTCCAAAAGTTTTAGCTAGCATGTTGATAAGTTTCTGCTTGTAGACGAAGTATGAGTTCTCAAAAATGAATTTTTCTCAAAAATAGCAGGAAATTGGTAATTCGGAGTATTTCATAAACTTACCTGCATCTTTGTAATATTGAGACTGCTTTCCTGAACCCTTGAACTATTCATGTCAATGTTACAATATGTAAACGCAGGCGGCTGCGATCACCATTCTCCTAAGAATATGAGCCGATTTTTCGGAATTTTATCAGCCCTATTTTTTTTAATTGGCAGCCCTGGTTTTGGGCAATCAATGTCTGGTTCGTTAAAGGGAAAGATCATATGTGTAGATCCTGGCCACGGAGGAACCGCTTTAACCGATCATTACCGAGTTGGCATCGCCGGTGAGCGTGAAGAATGGGTGAATCTGCGGGTCGGGCTGCTTTTGCAAAAAATGCTTGAAGAAAAGGGCGCGACTGTGATCATGACGCGCACCAGAGATACGATTGTCACGCTTCCAGCCCGAGCAAAACTAGCTGTTGATAACAAAGCCGATATTTTTGTTTCAATACATCACAACGCCACTGCAGATACGTCTGTCAATTTCCCTATCATTTATTTTCATGGAAATGCGTCGGAAAACCTTGCGGGTGTTGCTTTCGGGAAATCGCTGGCAACGAACCTGGTGAAGACGATGTATAAAAACAAGGTTTCTCCAAAAGGGAATTTCATCTCATTAGTCTCTGATTTTACCGTTTTTGCGGAAGCCGGCGCGTCAGTTTTACGAAATACCTACGGCATTCCGGCAGTGCTTGCTGAAGCTTCTTTTTTTACCAATGCGAAAGAGGAGCAGAAGTTGAAACGCGAAGATCATAACCGGGACGAAGCGGTCGCTTACACTGCAGCACTCATAGCTTTTTTTAGCAAAACTGTTCCAGAAATCGAACCTAAAAATTCAAAGGTGCCTGCGATACCGGCTTTTAAGGTTTTTCAGGAAGCGGAAAGAATGACACCAATCGCGAAGCGCTGGCATCAGGATTATATGGAAGCAGAACTGTTGATGACAAAGAAAGACACTGCGTCTATGCGAAAAGCGTATGATCTTTTTACCCGTTCAGCACGGTCCTTTCCTGATTCTTACGTTGCAGCAGCTTGTCATAAGCGCAGATCCCAGCTTTTGAAATCAATGGGTAAATTGGAGGAATCTGAGCAGGAAGCGCAAAGGGTTAGGGAATATTATGTTGTGTTCCCAGGGAGATAGCAGTCCCTCATAGGCTTACCGCAGTTGGAGATGCTGCCAAAATATTGACGGAGACGGTGAAATTGAAATGCTAATCAATTCTTCGCAAACTGCACCTTGATCACCCGCACTTCCCGAATCCACCTTGCTTGTTTTTTGTCATTTGGTGCAATAATTCTATACGGACCTTCGCCGGGAGGCAATGGTTTTCCGTCCTTTTCAGTAATAAGCAATACTATCTGATCGGTGAACTCGGGATCAACTTCTGCTAATGAATAAACGACCTCGTAGCCGTCTGTCGCCTGTATCAGGATATATTTTGCGAGGTTTTCCCCACGTAATTTGGTCCCTGTTGTCACGCCTGCTTTTTCAAGAATCTCAATGAGCGCCACCCCCGTAAATTCATGTTCCTTACCATCGCGGTCTGTTACCTTGTGACTCACTTTTTTATAAGAAGCTAAGTCATCTTTTTTCAATTCCAATGGCTTAGTTACTTCCCCTGTTACTTTGATGTTGCTTGTGTTTTGTGCGATTACGCTAAGCGCACAAAAACTTGTAATTGCGATGGCTATTGAAATTACACCATGGCGGTTTTTTGAATTTCGCATGATTTATTGGGGTTATATGAGTAATGCAGTCTGCCTAGAATACCAATATGTACAAATGGCTATATCGAAAAGATAAATAAGACGTTTTTAATAGTGTAGAATTTTGAAAAGAAAGTAATGTAGATCAGATGAGAGTCAGAAGTTCCTTTTCTTCTTCAATGACTTTGCGTAATTTGATATTGAGCCTGTTGTAAGCCTCAATGACCTGCCTCCCTCTTTCGGTTACCTCTGTACCACCACCCTGTTGCCCACCCTTGTGCGCTATCACGTATGGACTTGATCCGAAAGTGTTCATTTCGTCTACCATTCGCCAGGCTTTTTTGTAAGACATTCCCATTTCTTTGGCGGCCTTCGCAATAGACCCGGTCTCTTCAATTAGCCTCAATAGCTGCACGCGGCCCGGGCCGAAAAATTTTACACCGTCAATATAGACCCAGTGCATCAGACGCAGTTCGATTTTCTTTTCCATATTAAACAAGAGCATTTTTATACAAATGTCAGAAATTAATCCAGCATCTGAATTTTATAACAATTCAGTCTCGAATTGTCTAAAAATGACCAAAAACTTCCTGTTCTCTTCGCTCACCTACGATGTTCAGTTCTGAAAGAAAAGTGTTCATTTACGAACAAAAATATAATTAACGATATATATAATTAACTGAAATATAGTAACATTGTATTTTGGCACAATTATTTTATCTACAAAAGTGAAATATATACAGGTTTAGATGGGAAGGTCATATCTTGGAGAATTTGAGGAGCTGGTTTTGTTGACGGTAGCTGTGCTGTTGTCTGGAGCTTACGGCGTTGCGATTTCGGATGAGCTTGAGAAGCAAACCGGCCGCTCCGTCAACATCAGTGCCGTTCATGCAGCGTTGCACCGGCTGGAAGAAAAGGGAATGCTTGAGTCCAGATTGGGTGAGGCGACTGCTGAACGTGGTGGACGGCGGAAGAGACTTTTTGTCGTAACTGCTCAGGGAAGCAAAACATTACACGAATTAAAAGCAATGCGCGTCAAACTGTGGGATGCAATTGCGCCAGACACCTTACCCGCTCTAAGTCTATGAAAAACGCCCCTCCCCTCTGGGCACGGTTGCTTTTAAAGCAGCTCTGCTCTCCTCATTTGTATGAAGAGATTCAGGGAGATCTCTTCGAAAGGTACGACCACGATCTGGAGAAATTCGGGAAGGTGGCCGCGGACAGGCGGTACGCTGGGAATGTAATTGGTTTTCTGAGATTAAAATTTGGATTCAGATATGCAGGGTGGTCGGCTTCGGTTAAAGAAAAGTCAATCCAATACACCCAACCCCGATTTACAGATATGCTCAATAGTTACTTCAAAATTTCGATTCGAAACCTTTGGCGAAACCGGAGTACCAGCATCATTAATGTGTTGGGCTTGTCGGCTGGGCTTGCTAGCGCGCTCATGATTTTTCTATTGGTCAATTATCTGTTCAGTTTTAATAGTGATTTTGTCAATGCCGGACGTACTTACATGATCGCTACGGATATTATGCATGAAAATGTCCAGCATACCGATGTCACTCCCCGACCGATGGGCGAGGTGCTCAGGAATGATTATCCTTTTGTGCAAACTGCAGTGAGGCTCAATAACCTGGGAGGAAGTGTGATAGGCGTTGATGACGGAAAGGGGCGTGTTGCCAAAAAGTTTGAGGAATCAAGGAATATTTGCTTTACCGAACCTCAGTTTTTCGACGTTTTTGACACGGAATTTAAATACGGTAATCCTGAAACAGCACTGGCAAATCCAAATACGGTGGTGCTTTCCCGTGCTTATGCAGATAAATACTTTGGGCAGGAAAGTGTATTGGGCAAAACCCTGCGATTCGAAAACAGACTGGATCTTACTGTAACTGGTGTGATCGAAAATCCTCCTTCCAACACGCAACTCCGATATGATGTACTCATTTCTTATGCCACCATTCCGGGCTTTGAAGGAAATCCAAAAATGATGAGTACCTGGAGCGAACCTGCGACGATGTGTTGGGTTGTCCTCAAAAAAGAAATCGATCCTGTTCTTCTATATAAAAGCCTTGGACAGATCGGGAAGAAATATTATGGTCCAAAAGAGGCGGAGCAGTATAGTTTCCAGGCTATACCATTGACGGAAATGTTCCATCACCCTTTTTATGGTCCGGCAGCCAAGCCGATTCTTTATGCTTTGATCATCGTCGGCGTATTTTTGATTTTGGCATCCTGCGTCAATTTTATAAATATTTCTACCGCCCAGGCGATCAGACGATCAAGGGAAGTGGGTGTGAGAAAAGCCATCGGGAGCACCAGAGGGCAGCTTGTGGGCCAGTTTATGCTGGAAACCACTTTGGTTTGTCTGACGGCTTTTATAATATCACTCGGGCTGGTTCAGCTCAACCTGCCTGTACTCAACAGAGCTTTATGGATGTTACATGCAAATATTTCCGTGCTGGACCTTTTAAGCTTCAGGGCGTTGGCTTGGTTCGGGGCTCTTATATCCAGCGTTATTGTACTGGCCGGCCTATACCCGTCTTTGGTTTTGGCAAGGTTTAATCCGGTTGCGGCATTGAAAGGGACTCTTACTACCCAAAAAATGGGGAGTTTGTCGGTCAGGAGGGGCTTGGTTGTCGTTCAGTTTTTCATCACTCAGATCTTTATCATAGGTGTCCTGGTGATGTCTGCCCAGGTAACTTATCTCAGGAATGCCAATCCGGGATTTCAAAAGGAAAACAGGTTATCAATCATGCTTCCAACAATTGATCCAATAAAGCGGGAGACTTTCAGGCAAAGTTTGATGTCTTTGAAACAGGTTGAACAAGTTTCATTCTGTGATTTTCCTCCTGCGACGCAATACAAAAATTTCTCGGAGTTTACTTATGATCGCAGAGGCCGGGCTGAAAAATTTGTAACGGACATCCGGGAGGCGGACGCAAGCTATGTTCCCATTTTTGGACTGAAATTACTAGCTGGAAGTAATTTCACAGACACCAGCGGCAGTCGCAAGGATACGTTGGGCGTGGATTCAGAAGTTTTGGTGAATGAGAAAATGGTGAAGCAACTTGGCGTGAAATCACCTGAGGAAGTATTGGGCAAATCATTAAGGATTGGGGGAAAGCAAGGTACAATTGTGGGTGTGCTTAAAGACTTCGGGCTGGGGAGTATGAAGGACAATATTCAACCAGTTACGATTATCAATAACTTAGGGAGGAGCTTTAGAAGTATTGTTAAAGTGAGGAAGGGCGGGGGCGATCCTATTGATACGATAAAGGAGATTGATCTGATTTGGAACGACTCATATCCCGAAGGAGTCTTCAAAGCGCAGTTTGTGGACGACCTCGTTGCGGAATTTTACACCACTGAAAATATATTGCTCGGGCTCATCCAGGCATTTTCAATTGTTGCCATATTGATTGGATGCCTTGGATTGTATGGGCTGGTTACTTTTATTTCAGAATCAAAAAATAAGGAAATTGGTGTACGGAAAGTGCTTGGTGCTAACTTGAGCCAGTTGCTCTGGATTTTTGTTCGCGAGTTTGGCGGATTAATGTTGCTGGGCTTTATTCTGGCTGCTCCGCTGGGATGGTTTCTAATGAAGGGCTGGCTCGAGGGTTACGCCCACAGAATAGCTCTTGGCTGGTGGTTATTTGCTCTGGCTTTAGGTTTGGTAACGGCGATCACATTGATAACGATTTCTTTCCAGTCTCTGAAAGCGGTGAGAATGAATCCTGTAAAGGGCCTGCGAAGCGAATGACTGGATTTAACGGGATTGAAAATCATTGTTTTTAATCCCGTTAAATTTAAAGTATGAGAGGTTTGATGGTCAATCCAGTTCTTTCACACGGATATTCCGGAACCAAACCTTCTCTTTGATATTGTGACTCTGGAGCGCAATTTTTCCCTTTGCATGTGGTGTGGCGTACGGCCAGTCTGCGTATTTGCTTTTTGATACCATGGCTTTCCAATTGCCGTCACCGTACTGATAATCAACCACTTTCTTGCCATTAATAAAATGTTCAACATGATTGTGGTTTACCACAATACGACCCTTATTCCATTCGCCCGGTGCTTTAACTGCAGTCAAATCGGATGGTGGGTTTATGTCGTAATTCGCACCCGTCAATTGTACATCGTGTAATTTGAGCGTTTCGCCTTTAGCATCGACCTTGATCGGTTGACCCTTCCCATCCCGAAAAACATAACCATTGTCGTCAATGATCTGATATTCAGGCCCGGAAAAGACCGTACGCTTGATGTCTGGCTGTTCCGTCACTTTGTATAGTACTCCGCCATTACTTCCTGGATGAATTTTGAAATCAAATTCCAATTCGAAATTTTCATATTCCTTATCAGTTGTGAGGTCACCGCCTGTTCCGTCGGAAGTGAGGGAACCATCTTCAATTAGCCAGCCAGCCCAACCTTCCTTATTGTAGTTGTGCCATCCTGTTATTGTTTTACCATCAAAAAGCATCACCCATTTGGGCTTTTTAGCAACCTGGGGGCTGCCTGCAATTGAGTTTTGGAAAAATATCAAAACAAGAAATGCCATCATCAGGCCTGGGAATAATCTCTTATCGAGCATGCTATGAGCTGGTTAACTGTTGAATTTCTTCTAATAAAATGCGGATTTGACTATTTTTTACTCAACAACTGCGGAAACACAAATGTAAGTCGGTATAATTCCTGTACTCCGAATCCTTACTTCCGCGTCAACAGCTTGTGTGTTTCCTGTGAGTACCAGTGCTGTGTCCAAACCAAATTTATTTCCGCCCAAAATGTCCGTGTGTAATGTGTCGCCAACCATCAGAATGTCCCGCTTGTCAACATTTGGATAATTTTTGATGTGCTGATAGGCAAAAATAAACATTTGAGGATCGGGTTTTCCGAAACGTATGAACTGCCGTCCAATGGTATCTTCAATCATCTTCGCCAGAGCACCAACAGCAATAGAAAGCCTGCTTTTCGAGGCAGGGTAGGTCTTATCAGTATTGGCGACAATCACCGGAATATTACGTTTTCTTAATAAATTAAGTGTTTTTGTCAAATCGGTGTTCCAGTCGAAACCTTCGTCATCCAAAAATACCAAAGCATTTACATCGTTTACGTCGTTAAGGTCTAGTTCTTTAATAGACAGTGTTTTTATTTCGGAGGAGCCTATGTAATGTGCTGAATTGTCCGTTCCAAGGTAAGCCACGATACCTTTTCGAACTTTTAGATCGAGGTACTCTCGGGCCAGCATACCAGAGGAAATAATCCGGTCGGGCGTTACGTCATTGATCCCGAGTTTTACGTAAGATTCAGCAAGTTGTTCCGGGCTCCGCGACGCGTCATTGGTAACCACATAAAAATCTTTACCGGTTTCTTTTAGGTAGGCAAAAGTATTTTCAATCCCCGGGATGAGGCCGTTGTAAGTTTTAAGCACACCAAATGCGTCGAAGAAGATAACCTCATATTTTGATAATACGGATTTAAAGTTGTCAAGTATCATGGTGTCGGTGTATTGGAGTGAATAACGAATGGGTGAGTACAACTAGTTGTTTACAGATTTAATCTGCGTAATATTTTTTCTGCATCGAAACCGTCGATGGCAGGGAAATAGAGCTCATAAGCTTCCTTCTGAAGCTTCGTGCAGTACGATCGGTGGAAGAAATATTTACCGTATTTAATTACATAGTTCAGGATAAAAAACCGGTAAGCTTCTTTCATAAAATGCACTTCCCTTACAGTCAGCGGATATACCTTGTGGTATTCTTCCAGAAATATCATGAATCGCTCCTCCATCAATGTGCTCATCAAATAGCTGAACACGGTACGGTCACCAACATTGGAAACCACCCGACTGAAAAAATAGAAATCCATAATGCGGGACGAAACGCGAAACCAGTCGTAATCCCATCGGGAGAAAAATTTCAAATCCTCGGTAACGGAAAAGTTTCCTATATTCCAATCTACAAACACGGGCATGAGATCGAATGAGCTGATATTCAATCGCTGTATATTCTTCATAAAAATATCACACTGCCTTTTCAGTATGTGAATGTATCCCCGATGCTCGTACTTCCCTGTATCGGTTTCCAGAATATCCAAAAGGTGCTGAATATCGGTGCGCAGGTTTTTGGAAGATTTAGGTATCGACTTTCCAGCGCGAAAACAAGCCAGATGGAATTTCGCTGCTTCCGCACCCAGTTTTCTGATATCGTCATCTTCCAGGCGTCTCGGCATTCGGTTCATAGCTCTGATCGGATTGTAGAAAACGACCCAGGTGTCAACAAAATCTTCCTGATAGCGATAGGTATAAACCTGATTATTTTTCATCAGTGACCTTGCCAGTACATTTTCGTACGGATACAACAAATTATTGGCAAGAGTCTGAATGATACGGTGATCCTCTTTGAAATGCTCGTATTTCCCAAAATAGGAAAGCTTGGCGATGACAATATCATCATTGTCAAGAGTAACCCGAAAAACGTGATTGGTTGAAACCTTTGCACTGATATCTTCAACGAATTTTACGCCAATTGAGTCGTCGAATCCTTCCCAGGCTTTACGTATGATGGCCGGATAATCTTTTAAACGCATTATTAATTCTTCATTTTTGCTTTGAAGCAGATGTACGCATCTTTTTTAAAGAAGATGCAATCGCACACAAAGGTAATAACTTACCTGAAGCAGTTACGATGGGTACCAATTATTGATTAGAATAATACCAGAAAGAGAATGATTTGGATTTTGGCAGGAAGCTGCATTTTTGGCTTCCTGGATTTCAGTTTCACCACCGCAATAATCCTGCGGAGCTGTTTTGTTTGATTAAGCCTGTTTCCGAACTTTTACTTTAATTTTGCAAGGAAACTTACCGCTGTTATTTTGTTTTTCTATTTTTCGCGTTTCCTGATCCGCCTGGCGTTGCCTATTTTTCTACGAAGGCTTTTTGTTGTCAATCTGGATAAGGTTCCTCACAATGGACCTTTGATTATTGCATCAAACCACCCCGATTCATTTTTTGACGCCCTTGTCATTGGAGCAACACTGACTCAAATGATCCATACGCTGGCCAGGGGTGACGCTTTCAAAAAATCGAAAGTTGCTTTTTGGTTGAGACAAATCAACCTCATTCCCGTTTTTAGAGGGTCGGAAGGGAGACAGCACGTCAAAAACCTGGATGTCACGACGAAAGAGAGCCTCGCTGCGTTGAATGATGGCGGCGCAGTAGTTGTGTTTTCAGAAGGGGTGTGCGTGAATGAATGGAAATTGAGGCCGCTGGGAAAAGGTACGGCCAGGATGGCCCATCAGGCGTGGTTTGGGGATAGGGGCCTTGAAGATATGCTGGTTATTCCTACTGGTATGAATTATGAACATTATCGGGGAACGGGCAAGCGGGTTGCAATTCGCTTTGGAGAGCCGATTAAACGAAATGATCTGGTTACCGATCCGGAGGAATATGAAAAATGGCTAAGGGAATTTAATGAAGTTCTTCAGGAGCGAATGAATGAGCAAATACTGACTTTGCCGGAAGGAACGTCCGGCGAGGCGCGTGCGTCAGCGATGAATACATTCTTTGGTGAAAACTCAATCCCTTCCAAAGGGAATATTCTTTTTCAATTTTTAGGCTGGTTCGGCCGCCTGATCCATCGGCCGCTGTATCATTTGTTTACAAAAAAAGTCGGCAAGATAACTGCCAGAACCGTTTTCTATGATTCTGCACTTTTTGGATTGCTGCTTTACCTTTATCCGGCCATCGTACTAATCCTCTCGATCATCGTCGGATTATTTACGGGCTTCAAGATTGCCCTGGTACTTTTTGCAGCACTTCCATTGCTGGCCTGGATGGGGAACAGGTACAGGTAGGTTTACTTTTACAATAACTGGCGGCTTTTGATTTCCGATAGTTTATATTCAAATGATCATTTTGAAATTCCGGAGATGTTCAAGTAACTCCTCAATATTGCAATGAACCCAGCCCGGACGAATTGCAATATTTCCACCCTGTGGCGTAACCACATAGTTCAGGTTCGTTTTCAAATCATTTACTGATTCCGTTGAGCCGCGTTTTAATGCCGGTGAAAGAGATAATTTTATTTCTATTGAAATCACAGGTTTTAGGCCTTCAACGAGAACCAGATCCATCTCCGCCCCGTTGGACGTACGATAAAAATAAGGGCGTATTGCGGGATCCAGGCGGTGAATGACCTGCTCGATAACGTAACCTTCCCATGATGCGCCTGCGACAGGATGACTAATCAGGTCATCATAACTACGGATGTTATGCAAAAAGTGCAGGTTCCCTGAATCACGGGTGTATAGTTTGGGACTTTTAACAATCCTCTTGCCCATGTTCACATACCAGGGTTCTAGTCTGCGAACTAAATACGCCTGTTCCAGTATATCAATGTATCGCCGAACCGTTGTATTCGCTATTCCGATTGAATTTCCGATAGTCAGGTAATTGAGGATAGAGCCGTGCAAATGCGAAACCATTCTTAAGAAATTATTTAGAATCGGTGACGATAGTGAGATTCCTAGTTGAGACAGATCTTGTTCAACATATGTTTTAACAAAATTCTGCTGCCATTGCAGCCAAAATCCATCGTCAGGGGCTAAAAGGGCGTCCGGAAAACCACCTCTATGCCAATGCGTTTGCCAGGAGATATTCTGCGATGCAGCCTCTGAAATAAGTATTGGCGACAATTCGTGGTATGCAATACGACCAGCTAACGATTCCGAGCTTTTCTGAAGGAAGTCGGGAGAGGCCGAACCAAGTAATATAAATCGAGATGGCTCACACTTTCGATCAATTAAGGCTCTTAGTTGTGGGAATAAGGGCAAGTAGCGTTGAACTTCATCAATAACAATGGTCTTGTCTGTATTGTTGTCAAGTATCCAGGTGGTATTCTGTGATAATGTTTCATAGTCTTCCGACAACTCGAGATCAAAATACTGTGACGGTCGGTCCAGACGTGTCATCAGTTTTTGCACTAGGGTCGTTTTTCCAACTTGCCTCGGGCCTAAAATGCCGACAGCTGGAAAGAAGCTCAGAGAGCGAATTATAGAGTCTTCAATTAGTCGATCGATCATTAACCATGCAATTTGACTTTTGACATACAAATTTACATGGTTATTTAGTGAAAGTTAAATCAAAATTAAAATTAACCATGTAATTTGACTTCTGATATACAGATTTACATGGTTAATTAAGAATGAAGCAAGATTTAATCCTTCACCCGATTCAAACTCATTGTTTTTAGCATCCAGTCGGGGAGCGGTTTCTGGTGCTTCCGTTTTTGAATATCCAGGAACCATCCTATTTTTTTCAGGATAGGTAATTTGTGTGTTTCCACCAATTCGATCAGCGTTCCGTCGGGGTCTTCGACATAAGCAAAACGACCGGCAGCTGACTCCATTCCGAAAGAGGATTCGCTATCGACAGTGAAAGGATACCCATTTGACTGAATTTTAACTTTCAGTGTCGCCAGATCAAGCGCATCAAAACAAAGGTGAATAAAACCACAGTCGCCCCAGAACCGGTTTTCGAATAACTTTTTGGGTTGACGATCGAGGGCCTGTATCAGTTCTATCTGGATATTGCCCAAAAGCTTGCTAAACGCTCCTTCGGCTTTGAAATTTTTTCTGAGTAAAACTCGCCTGAACCTTTGCCCCGAAATAGTAGTCGGCAAATCCTCAAATACGCCTGTTTTATCGTAAACCACATGAAGTGGTTCCAAAAGTGTTGTGTAAAATGGAATCGCTTTGTCAATATCAGAAACGCCGATCACAACCCCTGCAACTCCGCCAACAGGTTTGCCCGTATTCTGAAACCAGGAAGTGTCCGTCGTTATTTGATATATATTTCCATAGGGATCGTTCCCCCAGAAGCCTTCACCTTCCGGGAGTGAAACCAAAGGACCTACTGCCTCCTTAGAAGTATTTTTAACCCATTCGTGCGCTTTCTTTACATCCGGTGCCTTAAAACGGATGGCATTGATTCCCAGATCTCCCAGTTCCATCTTGAAGTTTGGCGGTTGCGAGACACGGCTTGTGAAAGACCATATTTCTAATCCGCCGCCTCCTGCCATATTGAGGGCTAGGGCAGCATGACGCTGCTGGACTACGCCTCCGGTATAAGGTGTCATTAATGGAGCGGGAGCTTTATCGTCAAAAACGGGAACGTCGAAGCCTAAAACGCGTCGGTACCATTGCCAGGCCTCAGGTACGTTTTTTACGCCTACGCCAACTTGTTGAATACCTGAAATAAGTTGAGAACTCATTAGAATGCAAAAAAATTAGAGAATGGATCGGAGGCCGAAGACAGTACGGCCTTAAAAAGAGCGCAATTTTACAAAATAAACAGCAAAATGAATGACAAGAATTGATAACTTGAAAGAACCGGGATCTCGTTCCAGGTGTTTGTCATAGAATTAACGCCACGATTACTGATAGTCCAATCGGTAAATTCTAAAGATAACAGCATATTTTAAATATCTGGCACAAGGAATTTGGCGTTAGAAAATATCAATAAAAGGAAGATACCACTAAAAGCTAATGTTCTAAACCTGACAACAATGACTTCGTCAATTATATACTGTTTATTAAATATCAGCCTCTTAATGCATTCTGCTAATATTTTTCCCGCTTCGGAAGGAATCATAGTAAGAGAAGTTAAGCGAGCACGTCTTATTGTTTTCTCGGGCTCCGACTGGTGTAAAAACTGCATCCTGTTCAAAAAGAATGTGCTAGATACTCCAGAATTCAAGACTTTTGCGAAAGAGAATCTCGAACTCATCACGGCAGACTTTCCCCAAAAAAATCTGCTTAGCAGAGAGAAGACCGCGCAAAATGAAACGCTTGCCGAGAAATATAATCCAAAAGGAGAATTTCCAAAACTGATCTTGATTCTTGGGAAGGACTCGGAATACAAAGAGATTCCGTACACGAATCAAGGGCCGAAGGAATTTATTGCCGCCATGGAAAGTTTGATTGCGGCCAAATGAGAGATTTCAAGGCCACCCGGAAGCTGATGGGATCGATTTTTGAATTGATTGTTGCGGATGATGATCAGGAAAGAGCCGAACATCATCTTCTGATGGGAATTGAGGAGATCATGCGATTGGAACAGCTTTTGACGGAGTTTGCCAATTCTTCCGATACGTCACTGGTGAATAAAAATGCAGGTATTAGACCCGTTAAAGTAAGCGAAGAGAGTTATAGGCTGGTTCAGCGTTGCATTAATTTGTCGCAGCTTACCCAGGGCTCTTTTGATATCACGGTTGGGCCATTGAAAAAGCTATACAATTTCAAGAATGGAAATTCTGGTTTCCCTAATTCCCTCAATCTGAAAACAGCGTTAGGGCTGGTTGGCTATGAACAAATTAATATGCTGGCTAACACACATTTATATTTACCAAAGCCTTTAATGCAAATTGGGTTCAGTGCCATCGGTAAAGGTTTTGCCGCCGATAGCGTAAAGCGAATCTGGAAGGAAGCCGGTGTAGAAAGTGGTGTGATAAATGCAAGTGGCGACCTTACAGTATTGGGAAATAAATACAATGGTCAACCTTGGGAAATTGGCATTGCCGATCCGGAACACCCTGAAAAAGCATTGTGTTATCTACCCTTAAAAGATGTATCTGTGGCGACTTCGGGTAATTATGAGCAGTTTTTCATGAAGGACGGGATTCGTTTTGGGCATACAATTAATCCTAAAACAGGCTTGCCGGTCAGTGGAATTAAGAGTGTCACGATAGTCGGGCCAAGTGCGGAACTTTGCGATGCCCTGGCGACAGCGATTTACGTGATGGGAGTAGAGGTTGGCATGCACCTGATTAATCAACTTCCCGGTACGCATTGTCTGATCATTGATGCGCGTAATATAATATCAAAATCGGCTAATCTTAATTTGGAATATGCGCGGGACTAAACGAGGATTTACGATCTTAATGAGCCTTTTGCTAAGCCAAAGCGCATGTAAAACGGTAAAGCCGTATCAACGGGTTTATCTCAATGATCCGGAGATGCAGATGGGCAGCAACGCGGGTAAGAAATTTGAAGGTTATGTGGAAAGTATACGAGAAGGTGCAATTCCGGCAGGTGGGTCCAAGTCCAGCGGCGGGTGTGGGTGCAATTAGAAAAAGGGAGAAAGGAGAAGGGATGAAAGGACGAAAAACGGGCGGCCTCATTTTCTTACCTTTGAAGTCGTAGCCTATGAAGAAGAAATACTTAACAGCTGCATTGCTTTGCGCTACACTTTTCCAGGCGAGGGCGCAATCAGAATTGGATAGCAGCAATATTTTTCAGAAGAAACTGGTTTCGAAGACCGATGTCGAGCTCGTGTACTCGCATTATATACAGGACGGCAACAATTCTGCTGTTACCGGAGGCAAGGGCACGGAAAAACTTACAGTTTATTCACCTTCTTTCAAAGTTGGACACACTTTTAAGGACTACAATACGCTTCGGCTTGTTGCGGGAATCGACGCGATCACATCTGCATCAACTGACAGGATTGACAACGTCATGTCTTCTGCATCCCGCAAGGACGCGCGATCTTATGGGACATTAAATTATGAGCGAAAACTTCGAAAGCGTGATCTCAGCGTTGGTATAGGTTCGGGCATGTCCATTGAATCGGATTATTTGTCAATTCCGGTCATTTTCTCTGTCGAATACACTGAGCCATCAAGACTTCGCACGTACGGCTTGGGTTTCCAGGCTAATTTTGATGATCTAAGATGGGGGAGGATTAACGAGGATTACAAACGCCCCGTCAGACTGATTTATCCTGCTGAACTTCGGGATACCGTTTGGTTCAGTTATTATCGTCGTCAATCCTACAATCTTAAATTGAGTTTTACCCAGGTAATCAATCGAAGGCTTGTCGTCGGAATATTTCCTGAACCAGCATATCAGAAGGGCTTGCTGTCGACCCCCTTTCACAGGGTATATTTTAGGGATACCAAAGTGCGCGTAGAAAACTTACCGGGGGAAAGATTTAAGCTTCCTGTTGGTTTGCGAATGAATTACTTTCTTGGAAACAGAACGGTTCTGAAGTTCAATTACGGCTATTATTGGGATAGTTTTGGGATCCTGGGAAACAGCGTTGAGCTGGAAGCAGCAATTAAGGCATCTCCAAAATGGACGTGGTCTCCGGGTTTTCGTTTTTACAGCCAATCGGCTTCAAGATATTTTCGGGCTTATAAGCAGCATTTGAGTTCGGAGGTTTTTTACACCTCTGACTATGATCTTTCCGCATTTCAAAGTTATAAAACGAGCCTTAATCTGCGATATGTGCCTTCCAAACTAATCCTGAGAAACACTTTTTTAACCGAGGCGAATCTGCGATATAGTTATTTTTACAGGTCAAACGGCCTTTTGGCGCATATCATTACATTTTCCATTCGGTTTGACAGCGAGCGATATTCGTTTCCCAAACATTTGAAGTCGACCAAATAATAATTTTTGATGTAAATTATCCGCTCAGGCATAATAATTCATATCTTTAAGATGGTTTTTCAGAATAATATTTTATTTTTTGCGCCGACGCATCCTTTTGTCTATGAGCGTCGTATATTTAATGAGCTCTGTCTCAATTTAATTCAAGAATGAATCAGTCAGTAAGCATTGCTCCGATAGGAGAGAGTTTAGTATCGTTTTTAAGTTTAGAAAAGTATTCAAAGGTCATAGTGATTGCCGATACCAATACAAAAAAGCATTGTTATCCATTGGTAAAAGCGGCATTGCCAAAACATAAGTTGATAACCATTACACCGGGTGAGCCTCACAAAATATTATCAACCTGTGAGTTAATCTGGAAGTCGATGACGGATGAAGAGTTGGACCGTCATGCATTGGTGATAAATATTGGTGGTGGAGTGATTGGGGACATGGGAGGCTTTTGTGCTGCTGTTTATAAAAGAGGAATCGATTTTATTCAAATACCTACTACTCTGTTATCGCAGGTTGATGCAAGCGTGGGTGGAAAGTTAGGGATTGATTTTCACGGATTTAAGAATCATATTGGCGTATTTCAGATACCAAAGAGTGTTTTAATTGACACGATATTTTTAAAAACTTTACCAGAACGGGAGATTCGTTCGGGTTTTGCTGAAATAATAAAGCACTGCCTTATCGCTGACGGAAGGAAGTGGAAGGAAATAAGTCAGAACGATTTTGAAGATCAAAACTGGCAGGATCTTGTGGCTCATTCTGTTCAAATTAAAGAGAAGGTTGTGGAGCAGGATCCGACAGAAAAGGGGCTGAGAAAAATTTTGAATTTTGGGCATACCTTAGGTCACGCTGTTGAAACGTATTTTCTTGGAAAGGCCGAAAATAAAAGATTGTTCCATGGTGAGGCAATAGCTGTGGGGATGATTATGGAAGCATACTTATCCGTGAAAAAAAAGTTGATCACAGAGCAGGATCTGAGTGAAATTGAAGAATTTATTTTTGCAACTTACGGGAAGGTGAATATTGGTAGTGAGGATGTTGAGCAGATTGTAGCCCTAACCCGGCAGGACAAAAAGAATAAAGGAAGTGAAGTTCGTTTTTCACTATTGAAGGGAATTGGGAGCTGTGGATTTGATTGTGTGGTCTCGGTTTCCGAAATGCGTAAAGCAATAGCTTACTACATGGGGTAGATTTGTGAGAGGTAAGCTATTGAATTTTTAAGGTCTGGATTTACTACGATACCTAATTTATAACCTGACAAAATGAAATGCTTATGTTAAAATCTATTACACCGTATGCCGCTTTTTTAGTGATATTGATCATAGCGGGTTGCTCGAGTGGTCGTAAAGTGTTTGTGGAGCACGATTACAGCTATGAAACCAATTTTAAAGATTACTCTTCCTATACTTTTCTGGAATGTGAGAGAGACACAAATAATCTTTGTACAGAAATATATGAGGCGATTCGTCGCCAAATGCAGGTTAGAGGCTATAAGCTGACTGCTGAAAAGCCGACACTACTTGTGAATTACGGTATATTCTATGATAATCTTCGTTATCAGGGTTATATGCAGCCCGTAATCAAAAACTGGGTGGATACTGAAAATGAGGGATTCCGATATGAACCAATTAAATATGCTTTGGACAAAGGAACGCTTATCGTTTCTTTAATCGATGCTGAAAGTGATCAGGTCGTTTGGAGAGGTTATGCATCTGGGATTTTCAAAGGCGCTGAAAACTCTAACAACCATTACAGGAGCGTTGTAAGACGTATTTTTGATCAATACCCACTCTTTGCCAAAGGCTACGACCCCAGAAGATACGGTGAGCAGGTAGGGAGATAAATTATGGAAAGATGATAGAGGAGAGATGAGAAAGGAGATTTGGTTCTCCTCTTTCTTCTCTCCTCTTTGTATTTGCATAGCTTCAATAGAGCCTACATGAAATGAATGAATATTTGCTATTCGGACAGTTCCAGCGATATGTTCCTGAACGGATTGAAAAGAGCGTTCTGTCAAACGCAGTTCTCCTCTTTCCTCTCTCCACTCTCCTCTAATATCTACCGTAGCTTCAAAGTCGCGAGGGTCAAAATCGCCAGAATAATTCCCACAATCCAGAAGCGGGTTACAATTTTTGCTTCATGAATACCTTTTTTCTGGAAATGATGGTGTAAGGGGGCCATCAACAAAACTCTTCGACCCTCTCCATATCTTTTTCGAGTGTATTTGAAATACGACACCTGTAAAATAACCGAAGCGTTTTCAGCGATAAAAATACCACACATAAACGGGATCAGCCACTCTTTCCGGATTGCAAGTGCTACCACAGCAATTACACCGCCAAGCATCAGGCTACCCGTGTCGCCCATAAATACCTGTGCAGGATAGGCATTATACCAAAGAAACCCGACACACGCTCCAATAAACGCTGCACAGAAAATTACCAGCTCGCCAGAGTTGGGAATGTACATAATATTAAGATACTGAGAAAATTTGGCGTTACCGGAAAGATAAGCAAGTACCCCGAGCGTCAATGCGATAATACCGGATACGCCTGCTGCCAGCCCATCAATTCCGTCCGTAATGTTTGCGCCATTTGAGATTGCAGTGATAATAAAAATAGCTACGATGGTGTATATAACCCAGGTATATTCCTCCGGCAACCACCCAAAAAGCAATGTTTTGTAATCAAACTCGCTGTTCTTCAAGAAAGGGAAGGTTGTAATTGTGGGATGTACAATGTCACGGTATCTCTGTACTTCTCCCAAAGTAGAGCTCAACAAAGGTTTATCGTAGATCCTGATTTTCACATGATTATTAAACGATAGCGTTACACCGACGATTAATCCCAGCCCAACTTGCCCGACAATTTTGAATCTTCCCGCAAGTCCATCTTTATTGTTTCTGAACTTTTTCAGATAGTCATCGATAAAGCCTATCAAACCCGTCCAGATGGCGGTAATGATCAACAGGACAATATATACGTTACTCAACTTTGCAAAAAGCAACACGGGAATCAGCAGGGATGCCAGGATAATAAAGCCACCCATGGTTGGTGTGCCGGTTTTTTCCATCTGTCCGATAAGGCCCAGATCCCGAATGGATTCGCCCATCTGCTTTTTTCGCAAGATATTGATGATGGTTTTGCCATAAGTGGCTGCAATAAAAAGCGAAAGCACCGTGGCTCCTAAGGCTCTGAACGAAATATACTGAAATACACCAGCACCGGGTACGTTAAATTGTTTGTCGAGATATTCAAATAAATAGTAAAGCATGTAAGAGCGAATTGGGATGACGGCTGCAAAGTTGCGTCTTTTCGAAGACTGTGCAAACGTCTTGCTGGTTTTTTAAATACTGTTACGAAATATTGTTGATTGGAATAAATAATTGACTAATCAACCAACACGGTCTTTGTCTTAATAGTAGTTATGCCTGTTTGGGAGTTTCAAAAGCCTCTTGCAAAACCTCTTTGTCATCGAAATGATGTTTCACGCCTTTGATTTCCTGATAGTTCTCATGCCCTTTCCCGGCAATCAGAATAATATCCTCTGGCTGGGCCTCGGAGAACGCCAGAAAAATGGCCTCACGGCGATCCGGGATTGTTTTTGTTTTTTTGAAATCCATTGGAGGAACTCCTTTCTGCATCTGATTCAAAATATCCAATGGATCTTCGTTCCTGGGATTGTCGGAGGTGAGAATGACTCTGTTACTGTATTTACAAGCTATGGCGGCCATTTTAGGACGTTTTTCAGCATCACGGTTTCCACCACATCCGACAACAGTGATTACCTGTTCGTTACCATGTCTCAAATGTGTTATGGTTTCCAGGACATTCTCAAGTGCGTCTGGTGTATGCGCATAATCAACGATTCCTACGATATTGTCTTTGGAATGGAATTGCTCAAATCGACCGGGAGGGCTTTTCAGGTTCGAAAGTTCCGTTAAAACAGCCTCAGGTGATTCACCCATCAAAACGGCTGCCCCGTAAACGGATAGTAAATTGTAAGCGTTGAACCGCCCAATAACCCTGAACCACACTTCCTGCCTGTTGACTTCCATGTGCATGCCGGCCAGCGTATCAGAAAGTATTTTACCATGAAAAGAAGCAACCGTTTGTAAAGAATACGTATCAATCTTTGCGGCCGTGTTTTGCACCATTACTGTCCCGCGTCGGTCGTCGATGTTGACCAGGGCAAAAGCTTTTTTTGGAAGTTGATCAAAAAATCCCTTTTTGGCTTTAATATAGTTGTCGAAAGTTTTGTGAAAATCGAGGTGATCGTGGGTGATATTTGTAAATATCCCACCCGCAAAGTGCAATCCGGTGATTCGGTGTTGAGCAACGGCGTGTGAGCTCACCTCCATAAAAACGTGTGAACATCCACTTTTTAGCATTTTTGACAAAAGACCATTTAATGCAACGGAGTCGGGTGTGGTATGGGTCGACGGAATGATTTCATCCTCAATTTGATTTTGTACAGTAGATAGAAGCCCGCATCGGTATCCCAAAGCCCTGAAAAGCTGAAACAGGAAAGTAGCAACAGAAGTTTTTCCGTTTGTTCCGGTCACACCTACCAGTGTTAGTTTTTGAGATGGATGATCGTAAAAGGCCGCTGCCATGAGCCCCATAGCCCAGGCGGAATCTTTCACAACGATATAAACCAGGTTTTCATGAATGACGGCCGGGAGCTCTTCGCAAAGAATGGCGGCCGCGCCCATGTTAGTCACAGTTTCCATATACTGGTGACCGTCGGTCTGGGTGCCTCTGAGGGCAACAAACAAGTTACCCGGCGCGACTTTACGGGAATCCAAAACGATTCCGGTTATTGAGATCTCGTTAGTGCCAACAGGTCGTCCGTCAATAATACAGTTTGTTACCAGAGTTTCATCTTCATCAGAGGCCTTCGCCTGAGAAATGGTACGTATTAAGCTATCAAGAGTCTTTTTTGAATAATCGTCCATAAATGGATTTACTGTAATGTTAATAGGATCGCCTTGCTGCCGCTCTTATTTGAGCCCGGTGGAAGGGACTGATCGACAACTTTCCCCGAGCCTTTAAAAGTTACGCGATATCCTTTGTTTTCTAATAGGTAAAGTGCGTCACGCATAGGCATTCCCTGCAGATCGGGTATATCCCGGGACTCTACATTGCGCGGTTTCCATTTAGTCTTTCCTTTCAATAGCAGGGATCCTGCAACGTAGTCATTTCCTTCGGGAACGGGTGTGAGATTAAGCTCTTTGCTAATAATGTTCAGATCGGATGATTTTCCCGCCCATTGAACCGCGGTTTTGCTTTCCGGTACCGTGTCTCTTACCGGTTTCTGTATAGCCACATCGTATGCATAAATACGGTCCGCAACTTCTTTAAACACCGGAGCGGCAACACTGCCCGCATAACGGGTGTAGTCAGCGCCGGTGCTTTTGGGATTGTCAACGATAACAATACAACTGTACTTTGGTTTGTCTGCCGGGAAATAGCCCACAAAGGAGGTGTAATTTTTACCTTCGGTATAGACGCCATTGATCAGCTTTCTTGCAGTGCCGGTTTTGCCAGCGATTCTATAAAGTTCGGACTTGATGTTTTTTGCCAGGCCTTTGTTGACTACCCCTTCAAGCATTTTTTTTACCTTTCTGATTGTTTCAGGTGAGCAAATCGGCTTCTCTTCAACGTAAGGGATCCTTTTATCTTCTATCTTTTCTCCACTCCGGATTTCTCGTACGATCATCGGCCTAACCCAGTATCCATCGTTGGCAACTGCGTTGTAAAGAGCAAGTGTCTGCAATGGCGTCATTTGCATTTCATACCCATGAGCCATATAATACATGGAATAGTCACTCCAGAGCTTTGAGCTGCGGTCACGGATCACAGGCGGTTTTTCACCTTTCATCTCAATGCCAGTCGGACTGGTCAAATGGAACTGTTTCAGGTAACTAAGGTATTTGTCTGGTTTGTTGGCGAAGTACCTTTGCATGAGTAATACAATGCCAATGTTGGAAGATTTTTCTAAAACCTCCGAAGCTGTAATCGTTCCAAATCCCCCTCTGTGCGCATCCCTTATCATATTCCTACGAAACTTCATTGCTCCAGTGCCCGTATTCACGGTAACCTGATCCGGATTCATATGTGTTTCTTCAAGCAAAGCCATCATGGTCATGAGCTTAAATGTGGATCCCGGATCGTTGCTGCCAGCAAGCGCATAGTTATACACTTCTTCATATTTATCGTTCGCACGTTTAGTAAGGTTTGCCAAAGCGCGTATCTCACCGGTAGCGACTTCCATCACCACTACCGATCCAAAATCTGCTTGCATCTCGGTGAGTTTTCTTCGAAGTGCTATTTCTGCCATATCCTGAAAATTCATATCCAGGGTCGTATAAATATCTTTGCCCGCCTCGGGTTGTACATTTAATGCATCTCCGACCGGAATTTTGATCCCACCTTCCACACGTTCAACCCAGCCAACTCCCTCCTTACCTTCCAGTTTCGCATCGAAACTTGCTTCGATGCCAATGTAACCTCGCCCACTTTTTGGGTCCGTTCCGCCGATCGTGCGATCGGCCATAGGACTGAATGGTTTGTAGCGTTTGTAAATCATTTCAAACTTTCCGCCGCCCCCTTTTTTTTCCTTGCTAAAAAAAGGCCAGTTCTTGATCTTTTCCTTTTCCAGATATGTGATCTCTCGTGCTTTAAGCCGCAGGTATCTTTTGCTCTTGCTGTTTCTGTATCTCAGGATTTTATTTTTGTATTCGAGTGCAGAACTTTCTCCAAATGTCCTTGAAAGCAGGTCTGCGAAGTGGTCAATATTTGCGGAAAAATAAGTTGAGTCAGGTACTTTTGTGTCAAAACCAACAAAATAATACGGTAACGAAGTAGCCAGAAGACTGCTGTCATTTGAATAAATATTCCCTCTCATAGCGGGAATCGTGTCAAGCTGCAAATCATTTTTCAGGGAATATTCCTGCCAGGTTTTGCCTTTGAATGTACTGTAGTACTGAACTTTGATGAGCTGCACAAATACAAGAATTGCCAGCCCAAAGAGAAGCCAGCCAACGACCCTTGCCCGAAAAATGAGTGCCTTTTTGTTATTTTGACCGCTTTCTGCTTCGCTTTTCATGATTAAGTGCTGTTGTCAAACTGGAGAAACGAACTGCTTGAAAAATGGGGTGTATTAAGCCCTTGAGTCGGGGTTATTCTTTTCTAATGATGATCTTTTTGGGAGGGTTCAAATTTTCCTCCAGCCCGATCTCCTTGACCTTTTCTATTACTACGGACTGCTTTCCGCTTTTCATATAATCAGCGTGAAGAGAAGTATACTCAGCTCGCAGGTCATCAACTTGTTTCTTTAGGTTTATACTTTTTCTCACGTATTCCTCTGACTGGAAACCAATGCGTTCGTAAATCACCAATAGGAACACAATCCAGCCAAAATAATAGAAATATTTCACGGGAACGCGCTCTTCCTTTCCGGGTTCTTTGTCTCCAAACACTTTATCCAATGGCAAAAAACTGTTCAACCAGTTAAACAGCGAATATTGTCTTTTGGGTTTTGGTGGCTTGGGAACAATAGGCTTGGGCCTTCGTCTGTTTTCAGCCATGTTTTTAGTGATTTAAGTTTCTTTTAATTGCACCAGCAGCGCGCCAGGCTTCTGTCAATGTATTTGATTTCTTTAGTAGAGATGTAATGCTAAGGTTTCTCGGCAATACGCAATTTTGCACTCCGCGCCCGGGGGTTTCGGGTAACTTCGTCTGCTGTTGCTTCCAGCGGTTTCCTGGTAACGCTCTTTAAAGGTTTGATTTCATTTCCATAAAAATCCTTTTCAACCTCACCGTCGAATTTGCCTTTTTGGATGAAATTCTTGACCAGACGGTCTTCAAGGGAATGATAGGACATCACAACTAATCTTCCTCCCGGGCTTAAAACTTCAGGCGTTTGCGTCAAAAACTCTTCCAGGACACTTAATTCGTCGTTTACTTCAATACGAAGTGCCTGAAATACCTGAGCGAAGTATTTGTTCTCACGGTGCTTGGGAGCATACCGCAGCAAAATTCCTTTCAAATCGTTGACTGTTTCAATAGGCGTATTGTGCCTAGAGGAGAATATTGCTTCGGCCGCTGTTTTGGCATTATGAACTTCACCGTACATCCCCAGAATGCGTTGCAATTCTCCGGTGGAGCGCACATTCAACACTTCGCGGGCTGTTTTTTCACTATTCGGGTTCATTCTCATGTCAAGATCTGCATCAAAACGGGTGGAGAAACCTCTCACGGGTGTGTTGATCTGATGCGACGAAACACCCAGGTCCGCGAGTATTCCGTCCACTTTTTCAGCTTTGTGAAGTTTGAGGTATCGTTTTAAATGCCTGAAATTGGCAGCGATAAATGTAAACCGATCATCACCTTTAAATATTTCAGCATTGGCAATCGCGTCGGGATCCTGATCAAAAACCAATAGCCTTCCGGTTGTTAGTTTTTCCAAAATGGCGCGCGAGTGTCCGCCGCCACCAAAGGTCACATCCACGTATATTCCATCCGGACGGATATTTAACCCGTCAAGGCATTCAGAAAGCATTACAGGTTCGTGATATGTACTTTGCAAATCCATTTGTTAAAAGCAACGCGCGTAGGAACTATTTCTTGCCAAGAGGCAGTTACAAACTTAACAATTTTCACCCGTTCGACTTACTGGTTCATAGGGATTTAATTTTAGTACCTTCGCGGTAGTTCCTATTTAATACTTTGATTATGAGAATTATAAATCTGCTGATAACCCTTTTGTTTAGTTCTGTTGTTCCCGCCTGTAAATCGTCCGATAATGTTGACCTTAAACCAGGAATCTGGCGGGGAACGCTGAATAGGGACGGACAAAAGCTGCCGATTCTGCTTGATATAAGCAAGAACCCTGACGGCAAAACTTTTTCTGTCTACACAATTAACGCCGACGAGCGCCTTAAGCTTGATACAGCATATTTTGAAAATGATTCCCTGCGCATTCCCATGGAGCTTTTCGATTCGGAGATCATCGCTAAATTGGATGAAGGTAAACTCCGCGGTAGATATAACCGGCTTCAAGGCAAAAACATCATTGCATTTTTGCCGTTCGAGGCCACATTCGGGGACAACTATCGCTTCTACAAAGAAGGCGAAGCGAAGACGACGCGAAATGTATCGGGCAAATGGTCGACGGTTTTTATCAATCCTGCAAATGGAGATTCTACCGTTGCTGTGGGCAATTTTAAACAGACTGGAAGCGCTGTTGAAGGCTCGTTTTTAACTGCGACGGGTGACTACAGATTCCTTTCAGGCAGCGTCAATGGAGATAGTTTATTCTTATCCACTTTCGATGCTGATAATGCCAAACTTTTTAAGGCAGCCTTTCAAAAAGACGGAACATTAACTGGCTCTCTTTGGTCAGGGGTGAAAGCCTACAAAACCTGGACCGCCCGCCTCGATCCAGGAGCGAAGTTGCCGGATGCAACAAAGCTTACCTACATCAAGCCTGGTTTTGAATCCGTAAATTTTACTCTTCCGGACGCTGATGGTAAAAAAATTTCACTTTCTGATCCCCAATTTAAGAACAAGGTTGTTGTCATCCAGATTTTAGGATCGTGGTGCCCGAATTGCATGGATGAAACCAATTTTCTTTCCCCATGGATAAAGAAAAACCGCGCACGTGGAATCGAGGCGATCGGTCTCGCGTTTGAGCATTCCGATAAGTTGGAAGTCTCCGGTCCGAAGTTGCGTCGTATGATTAACCGATATGCAATGGACTACCCGATTTTGCTGGCGGGAACCAATACAAATGAAGCTACCAGCAAAGCACTGCCCATGCTTAGCAAGGTCATGTCGTATCCCACGAGCATCATTATCGATAAAAAAGGAAAAGTGCGCCAAATTCACACAGGCTTCTCCGGGCCCGGAACCGGCAAGTATTATGAGCAATTCGTCGAAGAATTTAACGGGCTTATCGATAAGTTGGTGGCTGAAAAATAGTTGGAAAGAGGCATCGGGATAATCACATTTTTGATGCCTTTTTTTATAAAACTAAAATTAGTATGCTTGCATAATACTAGTCTGATTTATTACATTTGTGGGAAGGTCGCACCTGACACCCTATCTAAAAGTACCGATGCGTAAGGAGAAAACAATTGATTTCCAGATTAAGTGGGCGTGGCACTCGATTTCAAGAATGTACAATGCATATGCTGCCAAATTCGATACTACCATGGCAGTTGGTTATGTGCTATTGAATATCGACCTGGAAAACGGTACACCGGCAACAAAAATAGCGCCACTTCTGGGGATGGAACCGAGATCTCTCGTACGTATGCTCAAAAATCTTGAAGAAAAAGGATTGATCACCAGAGAGATAGATGAGAGCGACAAACGTTTCGTACGGATTGTTTTAACAGAACTTGGAAAAGAAAAACGAGAGCTGTCACGGGAAGGAGTGCTTCACTTCAATAATATGATCCGGGAAAAAATTCCATTGGACAAACTGGTGACCTTTTTTGATGTGATCAAGGATATCAACAAACTTGTCGAAGAAGAAAATATAAAATTGAAAGCAGGGGATGCTTTTGAAGAACTCTAAAGTCTTAATCCTAAAAACCATTTTCAACATAATGAACCGTTCAATTCGTAAAGTTGCCGTCCTTGGCTCTGGTATCATGGGCTCGCGTATTGCATGCCATTTTGCCAATATTGGCGTAGAAGTTTTGCTGCTGGATATAGTACCTAAGGATACCAATGACATTGAAAAAGCAAAAGGGCTGACTTTGGAGCATGCCGTAGTACGGAACCGAATCGTGAATGACTCTTACCAGCAAACTTTAAAAGCCACACCGGCACCTTTGTATAGTCCCTCATTTGCTTCCAGGGTTAAGCTGGGCAATTTTGAGGACAACCTTAAGGACATCAAAAATTATGACTGGGTGATTGAAGTGGTTGTCGAGAGGCTGGACATCAAAAAGAGCTTGTATGAAAAAGTCGATGCGCTAAGGAAGCCGGGAACACTGATCACATCAAATACATCTGGAATTCCTATTCATTTAATGGCAGAGGGCCGTAGTGAGGATTTCAGAAAAAACTTTTGCGGAACGCACTTTTTTAATCCGCCAAGATACCTGAGGTTACTGGAAATTATTCCTACATCAGAAACCGAAAAATCTGTCGTGGATTTCCTCATGCATTATGGTGATCTGTTTTTAGGTAAAACTACTGTTTTATGTAAGGACACTCCTGGCTTTATTGCGAACCGTTTGGGTATCTATGCCATGGTGCAAACGATAAGGACGGCTGAGGAAATGGCTCTGAGTGTTGATGAAGTCGACAAACTCACCGGGCCGATCGTAGGGCGGCCAAAGTCCGGTACTTACCGCCTTTCCGACGTAGTGGGGTTGGATACAACGGTCCATGTTGCTAATAATTTGTATGCTTCAGGCGAAGGAAGTGATGAATCTCGCGAGGCTTTCATTTTGCCTGGGATCATGCAGAAACTTTATGACAACAAATGGCTCGGAGATAAGACCGGCCAGGGTTTTTATAAAAAGGTGAAGGACGAAAAAGGCAAGTCAGTGATTCTGGCTCTTGACTTCGCAACATTGGAATACAAACCTTCCGGAAAGGTAAAGTTTGAAACTTTGGAAGGGACGAAAGCCATCGGCGAGGTTTCTAAGCGGTTTGGCGTATTACTGGCTGGAAAAGACAAAGCCGGTGAATTCTATCGCAGGACTTTCGCCGACGTATTCAAATACGCAACCTTCCGTATCCCGGAAGTGTCTGACGAAATTTTTAGAATTGATCAGGCTATTTGCGCTGGTTTTGGATGGCAAGTTGGTTTATTCGAAACCTGGGACGCGATTGGTCTAAAAAGCATGATTGCCATTATGGAATCGCTTGATCACAAACCTGCTCCATGGGTATATGAAATGATCGAAAACGGTCATGAAAGTTTTTACAAAGTTCAGGGTGGAAAGAAGCAGTATTATGATATTCCTTCCAAAAGTTACAAGGTTATCCCAGGACAGGAAAGTTTCATTCTATTGAGCAACCTATCGGACGGGATCGTCTGGAAAAACGCTGGAGCCAACTTATATGACATTGGAGACGGCATTCTGAACCTGGAATTCAAATCCAAGATGAATACAATGGGTTCGGAGGTGATCGAAGGCATCAATAAAAGTATCAGCCTGGCAGAAAAAGATTTCAGAGGGCTCGTTATTGGAAATGAATCAAGCGAAGCGTTCTCGGCAGGTGCCAATTTGGCTATGCTTTTCATGTTCGCGGTGGAACAGGAATTCGATGAAATCAATCTAATGATTGCCCAGTTTCAGCAGACAATGATGCGTGCCCGTTACTCGTCAATCCCTGTTGTCGTCGCTCCGCATACGCTTGCGCTTGGTGGCGGTTGTGAACTGAATCTTCATGCTGACAAGGTGGTTGCACATGCAGAAACCTACATGGGTCTGGTTGAGTTTGGCGTGGGAATTATCCCTGCGGGCGGTGGAACAAAGGAGATGGCTTTACGCTGCTCAGATATGTATCAGGCCGGAGATACAGAGTTAAATATTCTCCAGACGGCATTCATGAATATTGCACAGGCAAAAGTTTCGACTTCCGCTCAGGAAGCCCGTGAAATGAATTATCTCCAGGAAAAGGATCAAATTGTTCTTAATCGAAGTCGTTTGTTAGCAGAGGCTAAGCAAGCTGCAATAGAATTGGCTGAGAATGGATATACCCAGCCGAAGCAAAGGTCTGATATTAAGGTTCAGGGAAAAGCAGGCATGGCACTTTTCATGGCAGGTATTGCCCAAATGCGAATGGCCAATTACATTACCGACCACGATGCCAAAATTGCTAACAAATTAGCTTTTGTCATCAACGGAGGGGATTTAAGTTACGCTCAGAACGTGACTGAGCAATACTTGATCGAACTTGAACGCGAAGCGTTTCTTTCACTTTGCGGGGAAAAGAAGACACAGGAAAGAATGCAGGGACTCCTGAATGGGGGTAAGCCGCCGAGGAATTAGGCATTATATGTTGGCACCGGAAACATAAGTTTTCTGTGCCAACTGATTTCCAATTTTGGAAACATTTATGCAAGCCTGTCGACGGGGTTGCCTGTTTCATTAAAAAGTGTATTTGAGATCCGGCCGATCAGATTGTTTTCGATCCTGTTAAACGATACACCGTCAATAATAAGTTGAATTTCCTGAATTGTCACCTTTCGGTGTATTGGATTCATAGTTCCGCCAAATTCACCGGGCTTTGCCAAGGGGCTCCATTGATATTGTGGATCAACAAGGCTTCCCCGGGGCGCCATAATGGGGGGAGGAGCGTTGGTTCCCCGGTAGTCAGTTTTCAGCGGATGGTCTAACCCAAGACCATGGCCGAACTCATGGGCCGCAGTCGTGGATACGCCAAGTTGATCGCTCGTAAGCCAGTGGCCAACGTTATCGCCAAGTCCAAATCCCATAAACGACCGCGTTAGCAGATTTTTGCTCTCAATTCTGATGAAATTGTTTTGGAAGTCCCTGTTTTTTCTGGCAAGTGCAACTACATCTTCCACCCTGATTAACTCAAATGTTGCTTTAAAAATAACGGTCATCTTTTGATCACCTAACTGAATCAGAGCCTGTGGCTCGTTGTACATCCGATTTATTTCGTCAATGATATTTGTCCCTATCTGCTCCGTCGCTTCTGAGCCATAAAGGTATAGTTTTGAGACAATTTCGATTTGATTGGAATCAAAGATCAGGTTTGCAATGGCTGCCATAATGAAGAGTGGGGTTGATGAGACCAGCGAATATTAGCGTCGAGTGGTAGATGACATTTTATAATAAGTGCCGCCAGTTGACGAGTGTTTTGTTTTAATCAAATAAGCTTAAAATTTGATGCAAATTTTAATTTGAAGGCTCTTTTTGTAGTAAATTCAGTAAAATAACCTACATTTAATCAGAAGAACTATAATGTTTTTGAAAATAATGCATTTTTAAAGATTGAGATTCAATGGTCTCAATGACAACATGTAGTTGGGATTTTAATCTTACTCAATATTGGTACCATCTCTTAACAGGGATTTACAAAAGGCGAAATAAAGATCATTTTATCAACAATGATATCAAAAAAAGCAAAATACGCATTGAAGGCACTGAAGGTGCTGGCAGAACAATATGGAAAAGGTCCTGTATTGATCTCATATATTGCAGAGAAGGAAAAAATACCTAAGAAATTCCTAGAGGCTATTCTTCTGGATTTGCGTAACAATGGTGTGCTCCAAAGCCAAAAAGGCAAGGGAGGCGGTTATTTATTAAGGGTGCCGCCGGGAGAAGTCAATTTCTCCAAAGTGTTGCGGATCATAGACGGCCCTATAGCACCAGTACTATGCGTCTCCATGTTTTTTTACGGCAAATGCGATGATTGCAAAGATGAGGAAACATGCAGTTTACGTTCTGTCTTACAGAAATGGAGGGATGCCAATCTCGCCGTACTGGATAAGACTACATTGAACGATTTGTTACAAGCCGAAAATGCTGAATCAGGGTTATTAGCTGAAAATTAGGCTGATCGCATAAGGCTGAATCGTTGATTTACTATTTGCACTTTTAAATCGTTTCCACTTTTTCTACGAAATCCCGGTAGTGAATCGCCGGGATAAAATGTTGCTGAGATCGATACTGCAGCACCATGAAAACAAGGAAGAGTGATATCAGAAAGGATTGAAGCATCAGTATCGTCAGTGTACTGCCCAAAGTCGATGCCCATCCTGGTGTTGCATTACCAATTATTTTTAAAAATATTATAAGAATAATAAAGGCAACGGCTACACCAGACATAAGAATTGAAAAAATCAAAATTCTTACAGCCGTCGTGTCTATCATCACAGATATAGCACTTAATCCATGCAGGATAAGAGAAACAAAATTCATTTTGCTCTCGCCAGCGAGTCTCTTTGCTCTGTTTGTGGGAATGGATGAATAAGGAATTCTTGACTTGATGATCCCACCCGGATAGTTGTTCCAGATTTCGGAAACCCTTACCAGGTTTTGTAAACGCTTTTGTGGTATAAGGCTGAAGTTCCCGAACGTGATCACTTTTCCGGTCAGCATTTTGAAGACCATTTTATAAATCACATAAAAAGAACGGAAAAGAAAACTTTCTGTCCTTTTGTTTCGTTGCGCAAAAATGATCTTGTCGGGCTCTTCAATTGATTTTGCTACGAGGGCATTAATGTCTGCCGGAACGTCTTCACCGTCAGCGTCCATTACGATCACTTTTGTTGCGTCAAGGTGTTCAGCTACATAGGAAAGCCCGATGGCAATCGCCTTCTGATGCCCCAGATTCCTATACAAACTCAATAATTTGATATGCTTTCCTTTGAAACCAGTGAAGGGAACGGATTGACTTTTAGACGAGCAGTCGTCCACAATAAGCAATGTGCAATTGTCAAGGATTTCCTTGGTTAAATCCTCGTTAATTTTTTTTATCAGCATATTCAACGCCTCCCAGTCATTGAATTGAGGAATAACAATAATAAAATGCTCGGGCATAACCTGGGAGGTTGATAAAAGCCTCCGGTAATTGCCACCGGAGGCTTAGAATGATTTATACTGTGGCTCCTAGCCTTGACGATATACCGTCGTGAATTTGCGTGAGCGTTTCAACCAGGCCATATTCCCAGTTCCAGCCAGGATAGTGATCTTTAAATTTACTCAAATCACTCACATACCAGATGTGGTCACCAATTCGGTTGGTATCGGAATAGGAGTGTGATAATTTTTTGCCGGTTATTTTTTCGCAAAGGGCAATTGCTTCAATCATGGAACAGTTGGCAAATCTACCGCCTCCTGCATTGTAAACTTCACCTGCACGGGGGTTTTGATAGTAGTGCCAGAACATGTTTACAAGGTCATGACTGTGGATGTTGTCACGTACCTGCTTGCCTTTATATCCAAAAATCGTGTAGTGATTGCCGGTAATAGCGCATTTCATAAGATAGGCCAGGAATCCATGAAGCTGTGCACCCGAATGATTTGGCCCCGTAAGGCAGCCACCACGGAACACAGCAGTTTTCATTCCGAAATATTTCCCATATTCCTGCACCATGATATCGGCTGCTACCTTGGACGCGCCGAAAACCGAATGTTTGGTGTGGTCAATGCTATGATTCTCGTCGATGCCGTTGATGAAATATTTGTGGCTTTCATCGATTTCATACCTTGTTTCAAGCTCTACCAATGGAAGGTAATTAGGATTATCTCCGTAAACCTTATTGGTGGAAGTGAATATAAATACTGCATCAGGAGCATGTAACCGAGTCATTTCAAGCATATTGACAGTCCCTACTGCATTTACACCGAAGTCAGTAAATGGTTCTTTCGCCGCCCAGTCGTGACTTGGCTGTGCAGCCGCATGGATGATAAGCTTAATGTCTGTGCCAAATTCCTTGAAAATAGGCTCAAGCTGGCTTACTTCCCTTATATCTGCAGCGTAGTGTTTGTAGTTATCGAATGCGTTTTGAATGCGGTTACGATTCCAGTCAGTATTTCCGTCTGCTCCAAAAAAATATTCCCGCAAATTGTTGTCTACGCCAATGACCAGGTCAAACTTGTCTGCCATAAAAGCGACAGACTCACTTCCAATCAGACCGGCCGAACCGGTTACCAAAGCTATATTCATGTTGTATTACCTTTAATTGATCTTTTTTCCCGAAAATAGATTTTGTGTGTACTTCTTCGAATTGTAAAGTAAATTAAAATTGTTCAATTGTCACAACTTCATTTATCTAACGGATCGTAAGGGAGGGTAATAAATGCTAATAAAGGGAGTGTTGCCTTATTGAAAATGTTCAATTGTAGGTTTTAAAAATGAGGACAAAAAAAAGGACATCTTCATTGGAATGGAGATATCCTTTTATATGAGGCTGACCTAAACTTTACTTACTGCTTTACAACCGCACTGGTAGCGCCGCTGTAAAGTTTTGCCCGGATCGCATTTACTCGTACGTCTATTTCAGGATTTGCTTCGTATTTGTTGGCCATTTGCCGCGGCAATGAATCAGGACTCACACCGTATACATATGGATTGGTCGCATTCAAGTCTTTTTGCTCTTTTTTATTGTACTTCTGATAATCGCAAGAAGACAATAATGCAACGCAGGCAACAAAAGCAGCTATTTTACTAAATTTCATCTTTTCTACTGTTCAAAGTAATGTGCGCAAAAATAACCGCCTTTTAGATAACCACCAAATGATGAGAGACTAATTGTCAAATTTTTAATTGTTCTAACTCAGCACGTACAAATTGCATTAAATCTGTAATATGCTTTTGGGAAAAGTCAAAAGGAATATTAGCTGCTTTGTAAATTTCCGTGATTGGGGCTGTATAGCCGAGTTTGAGGGCATCCAGATACCCTTTCAGGCCTGCTTCCGGATTTTCGCGATAATTTTTCCAAACACCGATTGCGCCCAACTGGGCAATTCCGTACTCGATATAGTAGAATGGGACTTCATAAATATGTAACTGGCGCTGCCACAGATATTTCCGGAACTGCTCGAGACCGGACCAATCCATCACATGATCCGTAAACAGGCTATAAATTTTTACCCATTCCTCTGTTCGCTGCTCTGGAGTATGCGAGGGATTTTCATACATCCAGTGCTGGAATTTGTCTATTGTGGCAACCCACGGGAGGGTTTCAATGATGGATTCTAAATGCTGCACCTTGGCACGTTTCAGGTCGCTTTCGTTTTCAAAAAACTCATCCCAAAAATCCATGGTGATCAGCTCCATCGACATTGAAGCCAGCTCTGCAACTTCCGAAGGCGTATGCTTGAATGAGTTCAGGGCCAGATCACGAGTAACCAGTGAATGGACCGCATGCCCTCCTTCGTGAAGTAAGGTCACCATATCCCGCAGATTTGAAGTCGCATTCATAAAAATGAACGGAACACCAATTTCATCCAGCGGATAATTGTACCCACCCGGTGCTTTTCCTTTTCGGGATTCCAGATCCAGATGCTTCATGGTTTTCATAATGCGAAGACAATCTCCAAGAAACGGATCCAGGCGGGAAAAGCAACGAATTGTTTTGTCAAGTAACTCTTCACCGGTTTTGAAAGGTTTCAAAGGGGAACGTCCTTGCGGATCGACTTTGGTATCCCATGGGCGAAGCGCTTCAATGGTCAAAGCATCTTTTCTGGCGAATGCCATGTCGTTCAGCAATGGCACAACGGCCTCCTTTACCGCCTCATGGAAGTTGAAGCAATCCTGTGGCGTGTAGTCAAACCGACCCATGGCCGCAAACATATAATCACGATAGTTTGCAAAACCAGCGTTAATTCCTACTTTGTTTCGAAGACCAACCAACGTATTCAACAGATCGTCCAATTTTTCGTGATCTTCGTAGCGACGGTTACTAATTGCTTTCCATGCTTCTTCACGAAAGGCACGGTCTGTAGACTGCAGGCGGTCAGAGGCTTTTGGTAAAGTCATTTCTTCGCCATCCAACGTCACAGTCATCGCGCCGGCAATCGCACCATATTTGCGTTCCTCTGTCTGCATCTCGGTAATGACCGGAATGTTTTCTTCGCGAAACAGCTCAATGGATTTCTTCATTCCGCGCAGCGTAATAGCGAAACCTTTATCTTTCAGTTCTCCCAAAAACGGATTTGAAACGATCTTTTTATCTAGTTGGTTGCCGTATTCCGCAAGTTTTGGCTGTATTTCGGTGATGAAAAACTGAAGCGCATTGATTAGGCTTGTGTTTGCAGTGTCGCAAGTCTGGCGAATGTAGCGCCATGCAAAATTCTCTGACAAATAGGATTCAAGTTCACTGCGATCCAGAAACCACTGTTTTAAGTCAGCCGCATTCTCTATTTCACGATTTTGCAGATTTTCGTAGAAAGGCTGAAGATCTTCCCACTTTTTAAGATTAAATTCTTCACCTATAAATACCCTGCTTGCCCGGGTCGGGATCGCTATTGTTTCTTCGTTTGTCATCTCTGTTTATGCTAAAATCTTTTTTGACCCAAATATAAGCGGCAGTCAGCCGAATGTGCAAGAACTGTTAGGGAATGCATTTCGTTTTTAGGAGGAAGCGCGACTTGTTGATCAGATTTTGGATTGCTGGGTTCGGTCAGTGAGATTATCAGTAATAATATTTTCAGTTAAACTGACCTGGGCAAAGGCTTTTATCATCTTTTCCCTGTCAAATTCTTTTTCATTATTTGCAAGCCAAATGGTGGCAACGCCATTTCCGATAATGTTGGTAATTGCTCTTGCCTCCGACATAAACCGGTCAACGCCCAGTAAAAGCGCCAGGCCTTCCAACGGGATAACCTTTATTGCTGTCAGGGTGGAAGCTAAAACAACAAATCCACTTCCAGTAACGCCAGCTGCACCTTTGGAGGTTACCATCAGAATACCGATTACGGAAGCGATCTGTCCCAGAGTGAGATGAACATTAAAAACCTGAGCCAGGAAAATTGTGGCCATGGAAAGATAAATTGTAGTTCCATCCAGATTAAACGAATATCCTGCCGGAATAACGAGCCCTACAACGGGCTTTGAACAGCCCATTCGTTCCAGCTTTTCCATAACCGACGGCAGAGCAGCTTCGGATGATGATGTTCCCAATACGATCAGCAGTTCCTCACGGATATATTTCAGGTACGACCAGATGCTAATTTTATAGGTCCTCAAAATCAACCCAAGCACACCAAAAATGAAGATAGCCATGGTTGCGTAAACGGTGATCATGAGCTTGCCGAGTGGCAGCAAAGTGGCAATTCCAAACTTACCAATCGTATATGCCATCCCTCCGAAAGCCCCTATCGGTGCCAGAATCATTACCCAATGAAGTGCCTTGAAGACGTATTTGGAAGCAAATCCAAGCCAGTGAACGATCTTGTCTTTGCCTGAATACCTGCTCAAAACGGTTCCTAAAATAAGTGAAACCAAAAGAACCTGTAGCGTGACATTGTCAAGAAAAAACTTTAACCAACTGAAATCCTGTGCTTTGCCTGCATAAATAGAAATGTCCCCCTTTTGCACATTATTCGCGATCACACCATCACCCGGGCGCAGGATATTCGCTACAATTACACCCACTAAAAGCGCAAGGGTCGTCACCACTTCGAAATAGAGCAGTGCCTTGGCCCCTACCTTGCCTACTTTTTTCAAATCACCCATCCCTATAATGCCGAGCGTAATGGTGAGGAAGATGATCGGATTGATGAAGAGCTTGACAATCTGGATAAAACTTTCTCCAAGCACCTTCATTTCAACGCCTTTTTGAGGATAAAAATGGCCAAGCAGCGCACCGCAGGTGATGGCAGTCAATACCCAGAAGGTGAGGTTGGTAAATAACTTTTTCAATCTTTTTGGAACATTTATGGGTGTAGGATTACGGTCGAACCGGCATAACTTCTGGTAAAAAAAGGTTCATTGAAGTCAAGTTACGATAAATAAATGCTCACGTCGGAATCGTTCCGGCAAGAAAAGTATTTTTTATCATTGTTTATACTTGGTCTAAATAAAGCTGTATATTTGCTTGTACTATTTTATAATGGCGAAATCAAACTGAAACATTATCCAATATCGTGATCATTTAATTCAGCGCGTTTATGCAGAAAGATTCGCATTCTGATAATTCGTTACGCATGTTGGGCCAGTCAGGATTTTGCTCAAAAGAATTGAATGAGATGAATAAAATGCTTTTAACTGGTTATCACAAAACCCTGGTCGCACTTGGTATTCTGTATGCTTCACTTTTTAATGCAAGCTATGCATCGAAGCCTTTACGAATTGTTTCCGCAAGCGGGACATTAAGTGAAATTGTGGTGGGCCTGGGTTTGGAAAGTCAGATTGTAGGCGTAGATGTGACGAGCACGTACCCGTCATCTCTGGAGAAAATTCCAAAAATTGGCCATAACAGGACAATTGCAGCGGAAGGTATCATATCTCTGAATCCCGATGTGATCATTTATTCCGATCAAAGTATGATTTCGCCTGCCGTTATCAAGCAGCTTACTGCTACGGGGAAAACACTCGTTTTGTTCAAACATGAATTATCGAAAGAAGGCGCAATTCGTCTGATAAGGGAAGTTGGGGCTTATTTCAATGTAAAGCCTCAGGCGGAAAAGATGGTGAAAAATCTGGAGGCCGATTTAGCCAGGATCAAAAAAACAGCTTCCCCCAAAAAACTGCTTTTCATATATGCACGCGGGACCGGCACTTTAATGGTTTCAGGAACAGGAACGTCCGTTGATAGAATGTTTCTTTTGAGTGGCAACGTCAATGCCGTTACGGGATTTGCAGAATTTAAGCCGCTTACATCGGAATCATTAATAGCGGCCAATCCGGATGTTCTGGTGCTTTTTTCCAGCGGCCTTGAAAGTTTGGACGGAATCGACGGCTTGTTAAAAGTCCCTGGAGTGGCTATGACTAACGCAGGCCGGAACAAGAAAATCGTAACCATGGATGGGCAGTTTCTTACTGGTTTTGGGCCAAGACTTGGAAAAGCGGTTCAGGAATTAGCTCAAAAAATTAAATAAGAATGCGGACCCAAACTGTCAACACACCCGAAGCGACATGCGCGATTTCCTCCGTTCCCAAAACAAAGGGGTCGCTTTCTACAACAGGGGTTGGTTCGGTACTGGGCCTGGTATTGCTTGGGTGTATGTTATTTTCCACCTGCATCGGAGCGCTATCCATTTCGTTATCCGAAGTATGGCAAATGATCCTTTTTAAAATTGGAATTACCAATACCGCGGCATACGAAGAGCAAAAAGCGCTTGTTTTCTGGATTATCAGGTTACCTCGAATATGTTTGGCTGTACTGGTTGGAGCCGGTCTTGGCATTGCCGGTGCATCACTTCAGGGACTTTTCCGTAATCCAGTGGCGGATTCTACCTTGATAGGGGTCACCTCCGGGGCGTCCTTATTTGCCGTTTTTGTATTGATGTTAAATGTGAAATATCTGGGAATTGTAAATGAAGTGGGAGGGGCCTATGCAATCTCCCTTGTTTCATTTATTGGAGCGGCGCTGACCACCATGCTGGTTTATCAGCTATCCAAGGTTACCGGCGAAGGCGGGGTAAATACAATGCTTTTATGTGGCATCGCAATCAATGCTTTTGTGGGTTCCATTACCGGGTTGATGACCTATATGGCAACCGATGAGCAGTTGCGGTCGATCACATTCTGGAATCTGGGAAGTTTGGGCGGAGCAAATTGGACTTCCGTCATTGCAGTGGCTCCGTTCGTTTTATGCTCTGTCATATTCATGCCCTATTTGTCCAAAGCCCTGAATCTTCTTGTGTTAGGTGATAGCCAGGCTGCTGCGCTGGGCGTAAATATGGTTGTATTGAAACGTCAGGTTGTAATTTTGGCTACGATGGGTGTTGGCTCGTCGGTGGCGGTGGCTGGTACAATCGGATTTGTGGGCCTGGTAGTTCCACATATTGTAAGAACAACATTTGGGCCGGATCATAAAACGCTATTGATCGGCTCTGCTCTGGGAGGCGCCATTGTGCTGACGCTAGCTGATACGATTTCACGCACGATTGTGGCGCCGTCAGAATTGCCAATAGGGATACTTACGGCACTTTTGGGCACACCGTTTTTCCTTTACATACTTTGGGATCAAAGGAGGAAGAAGATATGATAGAATTAAAGAATGTCCATTTCCGTGTGAAATCCCGAGAGTTGGTCCGTAACATAAATTTACGTGCCAGGACGGGAGAATTATGGGCTATTGTAGGAGCAAACGGCGCAGGGAAGTCCACCCTGATGAAGCTTTTGTCAAGAGAGTATACGCCCAGTTCGGGGCAGATTTTCATGCACGAAAAGGACCTGAACAAATATAAGCAGAAAGAGCTGGCTCAAAAGAGGGCCGTTCTGGCACAACAGAATTCTATTACGCTTGCATTTACAGTACATGAGATCGTGCTGATGGGCCGATATCCGTTTTACGATTCGCGCCCGACGCAAAAGGACCTTGACGTCGTTGATCTTTGTCTGGAGAAAGTAGGGATTGGCGACTTTAAAAACCGGGTTTTCCCAACACTTTCGGGAGGGGAACAACAAAGGGTACAGCTGGCGAGGACACTGGCTCAAATCTGGGATGTCAAGGATGGATTTATATTACTGGACGAGCCCACCACGGGTATGGATCTGCTGCATCAGTATGAAACATTTCAACTTGCAAGAGAAATGACAGCCAGAGGCTATGGCGTTATCGCCGTCGTTCATGACCTGAATTTTGCGCTTCAATATGCCGACATGATCCTGATGATGAGGGATGGTGCTGCCTTTGCAACGGGGCCGCCGGGGGAAGTTTTGACAGAAGAAAATATAAAATCTGCATTTGGACTTTCAGTGCGTATTGTTCAACCAGATTCCACACAATTTCCTGTGATTGTTCCCGACATTATGCCTGTTCAGGTCCCGGTTTGAGACCTTATAAATGAATTTTTAAAATGATTATCAGAAAATTAAATTCACTATGAAAACAATCCCTGCAACCACCCGCGCCGAATTGAAAGAGACTTGGACGGAGTTTAAGACTCAAAATCCTAAGACCCGCATACGCGATGCGGCCACGGAATTGAATACCACAGAAGCAGAGCTAGTGGCTACAGGTATAGGTGAAAACGTTACGCTTCTTGCGGGGGATTTTCGTGAATTGCTGAAAGAGGTGGGTACACTGGGTCATGTAATGGCGCTGACGCGTAATGATCACGTTGTTCATGAGCGAAAGGGAACCTATGAAAATGTTTCATTCAATAACCACGTTGGCCTTGTTTTAGGAGCAGATATCGATCTAAGGCTGTTTTTGGGCGATTGGAAATTCGGATTTGCCTTGCATGAAAATGAACGCTACAGTCTTCAGTTCTTTAACAGTAAAGGAGATTCCACGCACAAAATATATCTTACAGATAAAAGCAACAAAGAGGCATATGATGCGCTTGTGGCAAAGTATAAGGCAGAGGATCAGGACAGCGCACTTTTGATCGCACCAAAAGAAGAGAAGAAAACGGAGGACGAGTCTACTCCCGATATTGACGTTGCAGCCTTCCAGTCCGAGTGGCTTACTTTGAAAGATACCCACGATTTCTTCGGGTTATTACGCAAATATAAATTATCGCGGAAACAGGCTTTGCGCTTCGCGCCGGAGGGGTACGCGTACCAGATCAAACCTGAAAGCATGAAGGCGGTTTTTGACGGAGCTTCAGAAACGCAGGTGCCTATTATGGTCTTTGTTTCTAATCCAAACTGCATCCAGATCCACACCGGTCCTATCAAAAAGATTTTTGTGATGGGCCCATGGTTGAATATTATGGATCCGGAGTTTAATCTTCATTTACGCGAAGATGCTATTGACGAGGCATGGGTTGTAAAAAAACCAAGTGAGGCAGGGATCGTGACAGGGATCGAGCTTATTGATAAAGAAGGAACGATGTTCAACCAGTTTTTTGGCAAACGGAAGCCAGGTATTCCAGAGCTTCCCGAATGGACTAAGCTTGTTGAAGAAACGGTGGCAAGAATTGACACCGGGTCGCCGGGCGATTGAAAGCGTGTCGGCGGGAGATGGAGAATTGAAAGTGAAGCGTTGTAAATCGCTATCAGGAAATTAGAAGGATTTTCTAGTCAGGCAGTATTTGGCAAAAAGCCACCAGCTAATAATTAATTTCGCCATAGTAGTTGGAAACAGCCGATCCATTCTGGGTTGGCTGTTTTTTGGACTTTTGAAATGAATTGTGTCAATTCAAAGCAGGTTCTTTTGCCGTTTTCGTGGGGTCAAAATGCCCGATTTCTTCCATAAACATTTTTGTTCCTTCTTTGTACCACCTTCGGAATCTTTCAGTGTTATCCTTATGGGTAGGCAGGTAGTTTAGAATTATTGTTAGGTCAAATGTTTTCGATCTCACTCCTGCTCCCGAAATGACGCCGTCCAGCGCATTGCATTGTTGTTCAAAATGGTTGGGGACAGGCACCATCATGACGGGTTTTCCCAGATACATCGCCTCACACACTGATTCGAAACCTGCTGTTGTGACAAGTGCTTTGCAGGATGCCAGCATCTGCAGATATTTTGGACCATTGATCCTGTGAAAAGTGAGCGTTTCATCGAAATGAAATTCCTGTGAGGTGTTTGGATTGTCCCAAAAACAATGAAGTCGCACGTTCGGATTGGCCAGATGCCAGTCAATGATCTGTCGGCTAAGGCTATGATGTGTCATGTACACCAAAATGAACTCTTCCGTTGTTGCACTAAGACCAAGCACTTCATTTCGAAGGAGCGGGGGCACTACCGTAAGTTTAAGATCAGGCCTGCTTGGCATGTGTCGAAAAGACAAAGCCAGACGTTTGACCGAAAATAGTGAAGTAGCGCGCGAGTTAAGGTTGATGAGAAGGCGGTTGACGATGCTTTTTTCAGGGAAAGTAAATTTTGGATGAAGAAGCAAATATTGATGTGCGACACAGAGCAGCGGAATATCGGATCGGTATATCAACTTGTACAGTCCGCCAAAAATTTCGTAAAAACTGATAATCAAATCTGGCTGTATCCTGGCCACCGTTTTGTGAATGGACGACAAACTTTTTAGATACTTCGGCGCGTGAGCCAAATGGGTAAGAATGGTTAAAGGCAGATTCATGCCCTTTCCATCGGCCTTGTAAATGATATTTAGCCCGTCAAAATAGAAAATGCTGGTGTTGATCTGCTCTTCAAAAAAAGATGGAATTACCCTTCCCTTCGACGTTCCCACCATTGCACCGACAATATCATGCCCTTCTTTACGTAAAATCTGACCCAGTGCAATAGCTTGTGTAAGATGTCCCCGTCCTTCGCCTTGTACCAGAAACAATATTCTCATATGTTTTCGAAAAATTCACCCGTTATTCAGGCTCTATAGAATGCGTTGATTTTGCCCGAGAAATACACCGGTAAATGCGACTTGTTTTTCAGCCGCCGGGAAGTGCTCAATAACACCAGGCCTTTTTTCGACTTTCGTTTTTTGACTTTCGAGGTGCTCGTTGTAGTAAAGGAGGTTCCAGTTTCCGTCGAAATCTTCAACCAATGCGCTGAGCGTTTCCACCCAATCTCCCGAATTCATATACATGATCCCATCTATTTCCCGCATGGCTGGCTGGTGGATGTGCCCGCATATGATACCGTCACAGCCGCGTGAGCGGGCCAGTTCCGTGAGTTTTTCTTCGAAGTCCGAAATGTAATTGACTGCCATTTTCATTGACTGCTTAATGCGTTGCGACAGAGAAAAGTACGGCAATCCTCGCCAGGCCCGATAATGGTTATAGAATTTATTAACCCACAAAAGAAAAGTATATCCGATGTCACCGAGGTAGGCAAGCCATTTGAAATGTGTTGTGATCGAGTCAAATACATCGCCATGCGTAACATAATATCGCTGGGATCCTGAGTTGAGAATGTAGTCTTTCCTGATCTGAAAATGTTTTCCCAGCCGCAGCGGAATGATCTGGTCCAGAAAATCATCGTGATTTCCGCGAATGTAGATCACTTTGGTTTTGTGCTCTTCTATCATTTTCAGCACCCGTTTGAAAAACATAGTATGCTTTCGTTTCCAAACACCATATTTTTTCAGCTGCCAGGCATCGATAATGTCGCCGTTAAGAATTAGCTTTTTGCATGAATAGTTCTTCAGAAAAGCAGTTACTTCTTCTGCCTTTGAACCGCCTGCACCAAGATGCAGGTCAGAAATAATAATCGTACGAAAGTGAGTTGTTTCTCCCATGATACAAATATTCTCATTTCGTATTACCTGTATGTGATTTGCAGATTATCAGTGTGTTAAGTTTTCGTACTTGAAAAATTTCTACAAAGGGTGGTTTTAAGTAACTATATTTTTCATTTCGTTGAATAATATTTTTCATTTTTATATTTGTAAAATTCAATTCATCGACAATGAAGAAACTTATTTTTTTGGTATCCCTGATGGGATTGCACCTTCATGCCCAAATCGTATATCAGCCGGATGAGGTCGACATACCCGCAGAGCCGATTGGTGGAGCAGTTTTATTAAATGAATTTATTGCTGCTAATATTCAGATCCCTTTTAGTTCTGCTTACAAAGGGTTGAACAAACGTGTAGTTGTGAAGGGAGTGGTTGAGACCGACGGGTCGATGTCCGGTCTGAAAATTTTCAAGGGGTGGGACACCCTTTGCAACCAGGAGGCTATCCGGCTGCTTGGCTTGTTTAAGGCCTGGAAACCGGCGTCAGTGAAAGGAAATGACGTGCGGCAGCAAGCCACATACCCTGTTATCTTCAGATCGGAGGTTAATCCCAGCTTTGACAGCACCTCATGGGCAATGGTGAATTATTACAACGACAGGTTCAAATTGATGGGAGACGCACAGGCTGCCAAATACAGAAGTGTTTTGCCTCTCGACCCGAATGGCAATATCAAGTCGGATATCGTATATCAGGAACGTAATGAGTTGGGGAAATGGAAGAAATTAATTGTTATTCCGTTCAGGCGAAAGTCTTTTTGGTATAAAGAGACATCCCTGTCGCTGGATTCCGTCAGGGCTTTTACTTTGTCGGCGGAAGATCCCAGAGGCGTGAATTATGTACCAATAGTCACAGTCAATGAAAACGGCAATCTTTTAGCTTATCAGGAGTATAATCACCTGGGAGGAAGATTGTCCGAGGCAAGATATTACTATTTAAACGGGGTATTAAAAGAGAGAAAGGTATTTTTGGATAGTACCTATTTAGATACCAGATGGTTTAAAAACGGACAATTACATAAGACAACACAACGCGAGTCGAGTTTATTTGAAAACACCGACGAACTTCAGGTCCTTACCCTTTGGGATGAACACGGGCGGCAGATGGTCAAGGAAGGAAATGGATGGTATAAAATTGTCAATGAGCGCAAAGTAAGCGAACCGGTCGTAGAGGAGGGTGAAATTGTGTTTGGAAAAAGACATGGCAAATGGACAAGCAAATTGGCCGACAGTACGATTTATTGTGAGGAGTTATACGAACATGGGAAATTCATTGAGGGAAGGGTGGATACTAATGGCGAATCGATCACGTATCTGGAAAAGATAAAGCAGCCTTATTTCAAAGGAGGGATGAATGCCCTGAATCAATTTTTGAGCAAAAACATACAATACCCACAGAATACAATCTTGCTTGGGCCAGGCCCGAGAGTTATCATTTCATTTACGATTGAGGAAAACGGTCGGGTCAATGACTGTAAAGTTTTGAAAGGAGCCACGCCATCTTTTGACAGGCAGGCATTGAAAGTGGGTTGCAAAATGAATGGAATGTGGAGACCAGGTATGTTCAGAGGTAAGAACGTACCTTTTAAATATAATCTTCCAATTGGTTTTTGATTCAAAAAAATAAAAGGGTTACGTAACAACGAGTTGTTTCTGTGGCGCAACAAATTCGCATTTCTTATTGACTGATGGTAATTGCTGATTATACGTCTGTGGGCTTTCCGGATTCCAATAATTCGCCAGTCATCCGTCTGATGTAACCAGAATCGACCTTTTGTTAAATAAGAATCATTCATTTTTATATTTGTAAAAACCAAATCATCGACAATGAAGCAATTAATACTATTATTCTTGCTAATCACTCATTTTGCCTATTCACAGACTGTTTATCAGATCAATGACGTGGAGAAGCCGGCAGAACCGTCGGGTGGCGTTTCTATGCTGAATCATTTCATATCTTCTAATATTGAGATCCCGATCCGTCAGGCTTCCAAGGGAATCAACTCCAGGGTATTCGTAAAAGGAGTCGTGGAGCTGGATGGCAGTATGACCGGATTAGAAATTGTGAGAGGGATAGATAGTATTTCTAATCAGGAGGCAATCCGCCTTATGTCTCTTTATAAAGCATGGAAACCGGCATTGATTAAAGGAGCTGCGGTAAGGCAATCGCTGATTTATCCGCTGACGTTTAAAATAGACAAGGTCGCCAATTTCGATTCAACCCTGAATGCCAGGATCTATTATCTCGACAAAAATGAAACTCGCACCGAACAGGCAGAGGGGGCTAAATACAGGATTGTGATACCGGTTGACCTGTATGGTTATGTGAATCAGGATCTTCAGTATCAGACGTTAAAGGGTGGCAAATGGAAGACAAGCAATACTTTCGCAATCAAAAAAAGTGAAAAGTGGGTTAACTTAAATGAAGAAAATAAACCGGATTCGATTTTAGTGACCCATATTTCGGTCCCGAACAATGAGCTAAACAGGCCCTTTCAGGAAGTGACTTTGAAAAAGGATGGCAGGTTGTGGGCCTACACAGACTATGATTCCAAAGGCAGGCCGATTTTAACCAAAAGCTTTTATTTAAATGGAGTGTTGAAAAAAACCGATGTCCACTCGGATAGTCTCCTATTGAGAACAAGATGGTTTGAAAAAGGTTTGATAAGTTCAGTGGTCCAGTTCTATGATGACTCGCGCCGAAATTCGCCTTTGGTCATCAAGGGGGTCTGGGATAAAGACGGTATACCATTGCTGAAAGACGGAAACGGATGGTGCAGAATACCATCAATTTCTTATCGTGGGCCGGAAGTTTGGGAGGAGGGAGTTGTCGTAAATGGGTATAAGTCGGGAAAGTGGGTTGGTAAATTGAAAGATAGTACGCTTTTTTATCAAGAGGTTTACGATGCGGGTGTGCTCTTGCAAGGCATCTCTTTTCAGGGCGGACAGCAAGTCGACTATACGGAGGAAATACAACAGCCGCAGTTTGAAGGTGGGGTGGCCAAAATGTATCAGTTTTTAGGACAGAATATTTCCTATCCGACATATGCGGCTAAGGCTGGAGTTAGGGGTAAGGTCTATCTCTCATTTGTTGTGTGTGAAGATGGAAGCCTTTGTGACTACGAGGTTGTTAAAGGACTTGAAAGCAGTATCGATAATGAGGCAGTAAGAGTTGTGAAAAAAATGAGCGGCAAATGGACACCAGGACTCGAAAGAGGGCGAAAGGTTAGGGTAAAGTATTATTTGCCCGTCAACTTTCAGTTGAACTAAACCGGTATTCAGCGCGATCTTCGCTGTTATTAGCCAGCTTAAAAAGAATCATCAGATGAAAAAACTAATTCTTGTACTGTGGATGTTCAGTCCGTTTGCTTTTTCTCAAACTGTTTATCAGGTCAATGAAGTGGAGAAGCCGGCAGAACCTACGGGTGAATTATCCATGTTAAATCAGTTCATTTCTTCCAACCTTCAGGTGCCAATTCGGGTGGCATCAAAAGGAATTAATTCCCGGGTTTTTGTTAAAGGAATTATTGAATTGGACGGAAGTATGACAGGATTGGAAATTGTGCGTGGAATTGACAGTGCCTGCGATCAGGAAGCGATTCGGCTCATGACAATTTATAAGGCATGGAAACCTGCATTGATCAAGGGGCAACGGGTAAGGCAATCGCTGGTTTATCCGTTGCTTTTCAAAATCTCGCCGATCAGCAATTTTGATTCCACACTCAACGCCCTGGTCTATTATTATGACGAAAAGGATGTAGCAACGGACCAGAAAGACATTGCGAAGAGGAGGGTTGTGTTGCCCGTTGATCCAGAAGGCTATGTAAATCAGGATATCCTATTCCAGAAACAAAAGCGTGGCGGATGGAGAACCACAAAAACGAGTCCGGTAACAAGGAGGGAGACGTTTATTAAATCAGATGAAGTCAATCAGGCTGATTCCATTGCCGTTACTGAACTGACCGTTCAAAACGAAGAGATCGACAAACCTTTTCAAGAGTTGACACTAAAAAAGGATGGAAAGCTGGTGTCGTTTAAAGATTATAACGCATCCGGTAGTCCGACGCTCAGCAAAGTATACTACACAAACGGCGTCCTGAAACAAACCGACGAGATTACGGACGGAAAGGTATTGGTTACAAGGTGGTTCAATTCAGGAGTTCTTAATTCGGTCACGGAATCTTCCACAGGTACCTTCCAAATGAATTCTTTGGTCGTGAAAGGTGTGTGGGATAGGGAAGGAAATCCAATTGTGAAGGACGGAAATGGATGGTGCAAATTGCCCTCCGAAGCTTTTGGGGGAAGGTCAGTTTGGGAGGAAGGGATGGTCGCTGGTAGTTTAAAATCGGGTAAATGGATTGGCAAATTAGCGGACAGTACCATTTTCTTTGAAGAGTATTATCAAGCGGGCATTTTGCAAAAAGGTACAGCTTATGAAAACGGAAACAAAACAGAATATCAAAGTGGTGTTCAACAACCGGAGTTTGAAGGAGGGCAAACTGGCATGTATCGGTTTCTGACGCAAAATATGAGATACCCAGTAAATGCAATAAAGTCTAGGATAACGGGCAGTGTTCTGTTGTCATTTGTCGTTTGTGAGGACGGAAGTTTGTGTGATTATGAGGTGACAAAAGGCGTTGACAGGAGTCTGGATGCTGAAGCGTTAAGGGTTGTGAAAAAAATGAGTGGAAAATGGAAACCCGGAGTGTTACGAGGAAGAAAGGTAAGAGTGAAGTATAACTTGCCTGTAACTTTTCAGATGTAATAGCAAATTATCGCCATTCATACAATCCCGGCACCATCCAAACGTGCCGGGATTTTTTTGTAACTTTTTTGTATTGAAATATGATCGCTATTTGATAATATTGTGATATCATTTTACTATCACAATCATGACTATGAATGAAAAGGAATTACGTTCGATGTCAGGCTTCATGTTGCTTGCATTAGGCCTGCTTATGTTGTTTGGAGGCGTGTTATTTGTTGTTGTTACAGGAGGCCCGGTTATTGGAGTACTCATTTCAATAGCTGGCTTTATTACGCTGATTGGTTTGAAGGTGATCAATCCAAACGAAGCCGTCGTCACTACGTTTTTTGGGGAATACACCGGAACCATGAAACAAAGTGGCCTGCGCTGGGTGAACCCGCTTTTTGGCTGGAAAAAGATCAGCTTACGGGCAAGGAACCTGAATGGCCAGAAGCTGAAAGTAAACGATAAACTGGGTAATCCGATTGAGATTGCGGCCGTTGTAGTCTGGCGCGTAGGTGATACGGCAAAGGCGTCGTTTGAGGTGGATGATTACATCAAATATGTGGAAATACAATCAGAAGCAGCGGTACGTCACCTTGCTGGAATATATGCATATGACAGTATGGAGGACGAAGACCTGAAAATTCAGGAAGTAACCCTACGTGATGGCAGCGGGAAAATCAATGAAATGCTTGAAGCGGAACTCACGGAACGTCTGAGTCGCGCGGGTATTGACGTGCTAGAATCACGTATAAGTCACCTTGCCTATGCGCCCGAGATTGCAGGCGCGATGCTTCAGCGCCAACAGGCGTCAGCAGTGGTTGCGGCCCGACGTCAGATCGTCAACGGCGCCGTTGGCATGGTCGATATGGCACTTTCGATGCTTTCGGAAAAAGGTATTGTACATCTGGATGAAGAGCGGAAGGCCGCCATGGTCAGCAATTTACTCGTGGTGTTATGCGGCGAGCGGGGTGCAACGCCAATTTTGAACGCCGGAACTTTGTACCCTTGATATGGCTGAGAAGAAAGCATTTGTTTTACGTGTAAATCCTGAAATGCTCAAGGAACTCGAAGCCTGGGCACAGCAGGATTTCCGTAGTTTGAACGGGCAGATTGAATTTTTGCTCAGCGAAGCATTAAAGAAACAAAGAAAGATTAAAGACAAACCAAACAGCTCCGACCCGCCGTCGGAATAGTTTAGTAGGTAAATTGAAAGCAGCTTAGACGACTTACATGTTGTCAATAGCTGCTTTTTATTTGTATGGAATTAAAGCAATCATGGTTTTATAAATCAAATTGTTAAAATTGCACCATCATAGTTGTTATACTAATTTTTTAATCTGACATGAAGCATTTCATCGGCCTCACATTACTACTGTTTCTTTCCTCTCAACTTCTTGCTCAAATACCTGCTACTTTTCAGTGGCTGCCTGATGGGAGCGGTTATCGTGATGTAGATGAAGGAGAAATTGTCGAAGTTTCCTTGCCTTCTCAACAACAGAAAGTCATCGTTTCAAAACAACTTCTGACGCCGGCTGGATCGACAGAAGCATTACAGATGCGGAGTTATACGGTAAGCGAGGATGGTGACAAATTTTTGATCTATACCAATACCAAAAAGGTGTGGCGCTACCATACCCGCGGCGACTATTGGGTTCTTGATCTACCCTCAAAATCTCTGAAGAAGCTGGGGAAAGGGTTGCCGGAGTCATCACTCATGTTTGCCAAATTCTCACCGGATGGTAAACAGATTGCCTACGTAAGCAAACACAATGTGTATTCCGAAAGCATCCAGTTAGGTGCTATAAAACAATTAACCAAGGATGGTACGGACCGCATCATCAACGGGACTTTCGACTGGGTATACGAGGAAGAGCTTGATTGCCGGGACGGGTTCCGATGGAGTGGAGACAGTAAATCCATAGCCTATTGGCAACTGGATGCGCGCAAAATTCGCAATTTCCTGATGATCAACACGACGGATTCGATCTACTCTTTTAATGTTCCGGTAGAATATCCAAAAGTGGGCCAAACGCCAAGTCCATACAAGATTGGCGTTGTGGACATTGCGAGTGCTAAAACCAAGTGGATGAATATTCCCGGCGATCCCCAAAATACCTATTTGCCAAGAATGGAATGGTCCGGACAGCCCAATGAACTGGTCGTTCAGCAATTGAACCGAAAACAGAATGAAAGTACTTTGTTGTACATCAACACGACATCAGGAAGCTCGAAACCGTTCTATTTTGAGAAGGATGGGGCCTGGATTGATGTAAAGAGCCGCTGGGACAATGACCCGATGGGTTGGGATTGGATCAACGGCGGCAAGGAGTTTCTTTGGGTGAGTGAAAAGGACGGTTGGCTTCATACTTACAGGGTGAGCAGGGATGGAAAGACCGAAACCCTGATTACGACCGGAAAATATGACATGATCAATCCGGTAAGAATTGACGAAAAAAATAACGCCTACTACTTCACAGCATCTCCTCAAAACGCCACACAGGCATATCTTTATAAGGCATCGCTGGATGGAAAAGGGGAGCCACAATTATTATCGCCGGTGGACCAGACAGGCACGCATAAGTATGAGATTTCTCCGCTTGCTAAGTTTGCAACGCATACGTTTTCTAATGCCAGGCTCCCTTATATGAATGAGCTGATCACCCTTCCCGACCACAAACCCGTCGATCCGGCTAATTCAATAAGCCAGACGATGATGCGAATTCGTCCTGCGAGCATGAATATTGAGTTTTTTAAGGTAAAAACCGACGAAAATGTGGAAGTAGATGCCTGGATGGTTAAGCCAAATAATTTTGATCCGGCTAAGAAATATCCGATCGTCTTTTTTGTTTATGGAGAACCGGCTGGCAGCACTGTGAAAGATTCATACGGTACCGGCCGCAACAGACTTTATACGGGAAGTATGCAGGAAGATGGCTACATATACGCATCGGTAGACAATAGGGGAACACCATCACCAAAAGGCGCAGCCTGGCGCAGGGCGATATACAAAAATATTGGGACGGTTAATATTAAAGATATCGCTGGAGCAGCCACTGCCATGTTTAAAAAATATGCTTTTATTGACACCAGCCGGGTTGCAGTACACGGATGGAGTGGTGGTGGGTCTTCGACTTTGAACTTATTATTTCAATATCCCAAAATCTTTAAAACGGGGATAGCGGTTGCGGCGGTCGGCAACCAGCTCACCTACGATAACATTTACCAGGAACGATTCATGGGTCTTCCGCAGGAGAATATGGAAGATTTTGTAAAGGGCTCACCGATAACGTATGCTAAAAACCTGGTTGGGAATTTGCTTTACATTCATGGTACCGGCGACGACAACGTACATTACCAGAATGCAGAAATGCTGGTGAACCAGTTGATCAAATACAACAAACAATTTCAGTTTATGGCGTACCCGAATCGTACCCACAGTATTTCGGAAGGTGAAGGCACATCACGCCATTTGAGTACTTTGTTCACCGAATTTCTTAAAAAGAACTGTGCTCCGGGCGGAAGGTAGATTTTTTGAAAATGATAACCGATCTGGCCGCCCTGAAGAAGGCGGCCATTTTCATTAACAAAATATTAAGGTATCACCTGGTATTGTACCTGACGCCTTTCCCTACTACTTTTGTAAAAGAATAGCAGTCATAAAACAAAAACCCAGGAACGACTGTTACCTATATATTGCCGGACGGGAAATTTCCCGAGACGGCTTTTGTCGTTTTGATCAGCAGCACATCATACACCAGTTATCGGTTTGAAATGCTTTATTATTTATTCATCATATCATTGTAATTAATTGGAAGTTAAAGACTTACTGACGTTATACGGAGGAGATAGCTACCTTGATATAATTATTTCACAAATTGCTTCAAAAAGTGAAGATGCAGCCCATGTCCAGGTGAAGGGACTAGTGGGAAGCCTGGATGCAGTGGTCTCGGCAGCGATTCAACAAAAGAAGAAAGGCCCTGCATTATACATATTAAGCGATCGGGAAGAAGCAGCTTATTTTCAAAATGATCTTCAAAACCTGCTTGGTAAGACAGAGGTTTTGTTTTATCCAACGTCATACAAGCGACCGTATCAGTATGAAGAAGTGGATAATGCCAATGTGCTTATGCGAGGCGAAATCCTAAATAAACTGAATGTAGTCAAGCCCGGCCCGGTGCAGATTGTTACCTATCCCGAGGCGCTGTTTGAGAAAGTGATCAGCAAACGGTCGTTAAAGGCAAACACTTTTCCTGTAAAAGTCGGCGAAAAACTTGATCCTTCATTTTTGACAGAGTTTCTGCTCAGTTACGACTTTGAGATTACAGACTTTGTGTTTGAAGCTGGGCAATTTTCTGTTCGTGGTGGAATTCTGGACGTCTTTTCGTTCGCCAATGAGCATCCTTTTCGTATCGAGCTTTTCGGTGATGAAGTAGAAAGTATCCGCTCGTTTGATCCCGATACCCAGCTATCAATTGAATCTGCCAAGCAAATTAACATCGTTCCGGATATTCAGCAAAAGCTGATCCACGAGACGCTTGAATCCTTTCTGGATTTCTTTCAATCCGATTGTATCCTCTGGTTTAAAGACGTTGAACTTACACTGGAAGTAATCGAAAAGTGTTTTGAAAAAGCAGAACGAGCCTTGCAGGAAGTGACATCCGGCGGTATTCAAATCGTGTCAAACCCTCAAGACCGATTTGAAACGAGAAGAGGTATTTTGAATCAGTTTAAGAAGTTTAAGACAGTCGAATTTGGGAAAAGATTTTATTTTAAGGCAGAAAACAAATTGCCTTATTCTGCCAAACCGCAACCATCTTTTAACAAAGACTTTAAAAGGCTGTTGGATGATTTGTCCCAAAATCAGTCGAAAGGGTATGTAAATATTATTGCTGCAGAGCAACCGAAGCAGCTTGATCGCCTGGAAAGAATATTTGAGGATCTCGATCCTTTTGTAAAATTCCAGCCGATGCATATTTCTCTGAAGGAAGGATTTATCGACGATACGTTAAAAATTGCCTGCTATACCGATCATCAGATTTTTGATCGTTTTCATAAATACAGGCTTAAAGAGAAATTCAGTAAGTCAAAAGCGATTACGCTTAAAGAGCTTAAATCGCTTCATCCAGGTGATTTTGTTACACACGTGGATTATGGCATCGGACGTTTTGCGGGCATGGAACGAAAGGATGTCAATGGCAAAGAACAGGAAGCGATCCGATTGATTTACAGGGACAATGATTTGCTGTATGTAAGCGTGCACAACCTGCACAAGATTGCTAAATATACCGGCAAAGAAGGTACGCCACCTGCAATGAGTAAGCTTGGCTCAGGCGAGTGGGAAGCCAAGAAATCCAGGGTCAAAAAGCAGCTTAAAGACATTGCTCACGAGTTGATAGCACTGTATGCCAAAAGACGCCAGGCGCCAGGCTTCCAGTTTTCACCTGACAATTACATGCAGGCTGAACTGGAATCTTCCTTTATTTATGAGGATACGCCCGATCAGGCCACCGCTACGTCGAACGTAAAGGACGATATGGAAAAAGCGCACCCGATGGACCGGCTTGTGTGCGGGGATGTAGGTTTTGGTAAAACAGAAATCGCTATACGGGCGGCGTTTAAGGCGGTTTGTGATAGCAAGCAAGTTGCGGTGTTGGTGCCAACGACGATTTTGGCGATGCAGCATTTCAAAACTTTCAGCGAGCGGTTAGAAGATTTTCCAGTTAAGGTGGGTTATATCAATCGCTTTAAATCCACAAAAGAGATCAAAGAAACGTTGAAACAGGCCGAGGACGGCAAAGTAGACATTCTCATCGGGACCCACAGGATTTTAAACAAAGATGTGAAATTTAAAGATCTGGGATTACTCGTTATCGACGAGGAGCAGAAATTCGGTGTAAAAGCAAAGGATCGGTTGAAAGAGATGCGTATCAACGTGGATGTGCTCACACTTACTGCGACACCTATTCCGCGTACACTCCATTTCTCTTTGATGGGCGCCAGAGATCTTTCGGTTATTGCTACACCGCCGCCCAATCGCCAGCCGGTAACGACTGAAATTCATACGTTCAGCGAAGAGTTTATCCGGGATGCAATCAGTTTTGAGGTTCAGCGTGGCGGACAGGTGTTTTTTGTTCATAATAGAGTTAATGACATTGAATCCATCGCGAACATCATCATGCGTTTGGTGCCCGACGTGCGGATTGGTATTGCACACGGGCAAATGGAGGGTGATCGGCTGGAAAAGGTAATGGTTAATTTTATCGAAGGTGAATACGATATTCTTGTATCGACCAATATCATCGAATCGGGAATCGATATTCCCAATGCCAATACGATCATTATTAATTCCGCGCATATGTTTGGCTTATCGGATCTTCACCAGATGCGCGGACGTGTGGGGCGTTCCAACCGGAAGGCGTTCTGTTACCTGCTGACTCCGTCTGTGTCCACTTTGGCGAGTGATTCAAGGAAAAGACTTCAGACACTGGAAGAGTTTTCTGAGCTCGGTGACGGATTTAAAGTTGCAATGCGGGATCTCGATATCAGGGGTGCGGGTAATCTTTTAGGTGCCGAGCAGAGCGGTTTTGTGAATGATCTTGGCTATGAACTTTATCACAAAATGCTTGACGAAGCGGTTCAGGAGTTAAAAAACAATGAATTTAAAGATCTGTTTACATCTGCACTCGGGCTTCCTCAGAAGCTTGTTCCAGATTGCCAGATTGAGACGGATTTCGCTACTTTGATTCCGGATAGTTTTGTTAAAAATATTTCTGAAAGACTGTCGTTATATACCCGTCTTGACAATATTGAAAAGGAAAGCGAACTTATGAGTTTCGAGAAGGAGGTTCTCGACCGATTCGGGCCCTTGCCAAAGGAGGTTCAGGATTTGCTGAAAATGGTTCGTTTAAGGTGGGATGCGGAAGGCTTGCAGTTGGAAAAATTAACTTTGAAAAGCAATACGATGAAAGGCTACTTCGTTACTTCGCAGAATGATGCGTTTTTTCAATCGCCAAAATTCGGGAAAGTGATCGATTACGTAAAACAACATCCACGACAGAGCGCTTTGAAAGATCAAAAAGGAAAGCTTATTTTGATCTGTGAACATGTTCAGAGTATTGATCAGGCGCAGATGATTCTGTCGGAAATGTCCAGATAGCTGAGGCGATTTCATCAAACAAACTGAGTTGATTTCTTTATTTTATTTTTAAATGACTTACAGTCAATTTTTTAGAAATTTCAAATAACATTTAATTGGCAGCGTTGAAGTAGTTATTAGTAAAAAAGTTCTATTGATTTCATACATTTGCGGTTTCGCATACTATAAAAATACCAAACACTTAAGTCACTTTAAAGCAATGATTTGCATGCATAAGATGGGTATCCGGTCGATCGCGTTGGTTCTGATTGTGTTATTAGCGGCTACTTCTTGTAGTAAGAAAAAAAGGCCAACCAGTTTAAAGCCTGGAAAAACGAGTTCCAAAACGGGATTGGCGTACAACGGGAAAGATGGTTTTCAGGTGAAACAATACAAAGCTTTGCCAGCAGGACCGGATTTGGTTTACATTGAAGGAGGCCGTTTCACGATGGGTTCTCTGGAAGAGGAAGTCATGAGCAGGAGAGATAATCCAAAACGTACCGTGAGTATTCAGTCTTTTTACATGGATCAGACCGAGGTGGCAAACGTTCACTATCTGGAGTATCTGAACGCTGTGTTAAAAGATTCATCGGAAGAATTTTATGCAAAGGCTTTGCCCGATACCGCAGTTTGGTTCAATGAATTGTCGTTTAACGATTCCTATGTGACCATGTATCTGCGTCATCCTGGTTTTCGGTTATATCCTGTTGTAGGCGTTTCATGGGTGCAGGCAACAGACTATTGTGCATGGCGTACAGCCGCGGTTGCAAATGCTACTAATTCGGCGGGTATTCAGGCTGGTACTAAGAAAAAAGGTCTTTCTTTTGGCAAGAAGAAAAAAGCGGCACGTGCTGAAGCAGTTGCGTCGGCAGAAGCAGGACCAAGACTTTCAATCGAAAGTGGCTATGTTTTGCCTCCATACCGTCTTCCAACGGAAGCTGAATTTGAATATGCTGCTATGGCAATGATCGGGACACAATATTCTGATGAAAACCAGTCAAACCAAAGAATTTATCCTTGGGATGGTTCAACGTTGCGTCAGCCTCGTGGTCGCAAGCAGGGAACAATGCTGGCCAACTTCAAACGTGGTCCTGGTGACTACGCCGGTATAGCAGGTAAATCAAATGACGGTGCGATTATTACACAAGAAATTCGGTCGTATCCCGCCAATGATAACGGACTTTATGATATGGCTGGAAATGTAAGCGAGTGGGTCTATGATGTGTATCGTCCACTTTCTAATAGTGATGTGAACGATTTGAACTCATTCCGTCGTAACGGCTATCAGGATGAAGCGAAGAGCTATGATAAGAAAAACGGTAACTCGCTGGTTGATGATAAGCTTCGCGTTTACAAAGGCGGTTCATGGTCTGACGTAGCGTATTGGCTATCTCCTGGAACGCGCCGTTATATGGATCAGGATTCAGCAACTGCTATGGTTGGTTTCCGTTGTGCAATGATTGCAACCGGTAGCCGTAAGTAAAAAATATTGTTCTTAAAAAGGCCATTGCTCTTACGGGCAGTGGCCTTTTGCATTTCAATGCTGTGCAGCTGCTATCGTAAGAATATAAAATGTTTCGCAGCCAGCAGCCTTCAATGCTTCCACGCAAGATTCCAGCGTGGCCCCCGTTGTAAGTACGTCGTCAATAACAATGATCGTTTTCAGATTAAGACGTTCTTTTACAAGAAATACATCTTTTACATTTTCTCGTCTTTCCTTTTTTGTTTTTCCGGTTTGAGAAGTTGTGTTTATGCTTCTTTCCAGGGTTGATCCGGACCAGGGAATTCCAGTTGCCTTAGAGAACCCTTCTGCCAACAAGTCACTTTGGTTGTACCCTCTTTTGGAAATCCGCTTTTTATGTAAAGGCACGCTTAGAATGAGTTCTGCTTCCTGAAGTATTTTATGCTCCGCCATTTCCTGACCAAACATAAAGCCCAGCTCGACGCCCACTTCTGAGCGCCCTTTGTATTTCAATGCATGTAAAAGTTTCTGGACCTTCCCTTTTTTTGTAAAGAGAAGAAACGCAGCTGTACCGGCAACTTCCGGCATGTGAGCAAACTTATCCTTAAGTGTATCATTTAGGATACTGTCGGTTTTGATTCTTGGCAAGGATATGCGGCACGCGCTACAGATAATCTCCTCATTTCCCACTAGCCCTTTATCACAAGCCTCACAGCATCGCGGGAAAATAAGGTCGACGAAATCGTTCCAGATATTTAAGAGAGCCATTTCAAATAAAATTGAACATTTGACAGAAGGTAAATTCGCAATTAATTAGTCAGAAATATGAACATGATTACCTTTGTGGGGTAGTAGTTGACTGGTCGGGTTTTTTGTTAATTCAAAGGTCGGATGTGGTCAGCTCCCTAGATTTTATTGAACATTGTTAAAGCCCTGAGATGAAAACACTTATTGTGAATGCCCGTGTTGTAAATGAAAACGTGATTCAGGAATCAGACGTACTTATTAGCAATGGTCACATTGTACGTATCGGCTCGGATCTGCAGCATGTCGCTGCAGTACGTGTCATTGACGCTCATGGCAAACATTTATTACCAGGAGTAATTGATGATCAGGTTCATTTCAGGGAGCCGGGTTTGACGCACAAGGCAAACATTTACACTGAGGCGCGGGCTGCTGTGGCTGGCGGCGTGACGTCCTTTATGGAAATGCCAAATACCGTTCCTAACACGCTGACGCAGGTACTCCTGTCGGATAAATATAAAATTGCCTCTCAAACCTCACTTGCGAATTACTCGTTTTACATGGGAGCGTCGAACGACAATTATGATGAAGTGATGCTTACCGACCCGGATCATGTATGTGGGATAAAAATTTTCATGGGCTCGTCGACTGGAAATATGCTTGTTGATTCTCCGGAAGTCCTGGAAAAGGTATTCGCAAATGCTCCCTGTATCATTGCAACGCATTGCGAGGATGAGCCAACCGTCAAGCGGCGTATGGAGTATTTCAAAGAGAAGTATGGCGAGAATGTTCCTTATAATATTCACGCTCTGATACGAAATGAGGAAGCTTGCCTGACATCTTCTTCTTTCGCCACTGCTTTGGCGCACAAGCATAAAACCCGCTTGCATATTTTGCATATTTCTACCGGGGACGAAACGGTTTTGTTTGAGCCAGGAAAGCGTGTAGATGGTCAAATTTTAAAAGCCGATGGGTCTTCTCATAAACTTATCACATCGGAAGCATGTGTGCATCATTTGTGGTTCGACGCTGAAGATTATCACACCTTGGGAAACAAAATAAAATGTAACCCTGCGATTAAAGCACCGCACCACAAGGAAGCGATTTTAAAAGCCCTACTTGACGACCGCATCGATGTAATTGCAACGGATCATGCGCCACACACAATAGAAGAAAAGGCCCAGCCTTACTGGCAGTCGCCGTCTGGATTGCCGTTGGTTCAGCATTCTCTGAACGTAATGCTTGAGATGGCGAAGGAAGGGAAAATTTCTTTGGAAAAGATTGTCGAAAAAACGAGTCATGCCGTAGCAGACTGTTTTCAGATTTCCCACAGAGGGTATATTCGGGAAGGCTATTGGGCGGATCTGGTGCTTGTAGACTTGGACGATAAGACGCTGGTGGAGCCTGCTACGCTCTATTCAAAATGCGGCTGGTCTCCGTTTGAAGGGGTAAATTTTCATTCTAAAATCACCCATACGTTTGTATCGGGTCATCTTGCCTTTGAAAATGGTAGTTTTGATGAATCGGTTAGAGGTAAACGGCTGCTATTTTCTCGCAGCTAAATAGTCATAATAGCTTTGAATAACGCCAAGGTCTGCTTCGGTCCAGTCGAGGGTAGGCAAGTCTTCTGGGGCAAGCCAAAGAATTTGTTCGTGCTCCGTCAGCGTGATATTTGTAGATTTGAGTTTGCAGACAAAGGGCACCAGTAATATTTCCCGCCAGCCCTGGTCTTTAGAAGTAATTGGAAGCTTTTGTATGATCTGAATCTCCGCGTTTAGTTCTTCCTGGATTTCACGGACAAGTGTTTCTTCGTCAGTTTCATTTTTTTCCTGCTTGCCGCCGGGAAATTCCCATTTCAACGGAAAAGATAAAGCTGCGCTTCGCTGCCCCGCCAGGACCTTTCCCTTATGTTCAATAATCGCGCACGGAACTCTTACAATGGACTTTTTAAGAACTAGTGTTTCAATCATACAAGCGGTTACCCTAAAATTTACCGCAAAAGTACGACTTCTATCGTTAATTTACGGTTATTAGTCAAAGAAAAATGATGGGCTTGCAATCACCGAACTGATTCAAAAACAACGATTTCAAAACAATTCCCCCGAACGATGTCTGGGCAAGATCCCCATGTGTCTGTATGCTTTTTCAGTAACCTCGCGCCCTCTTGAAGTGCGTTTCATATACCCTTCCTGGATTAGAAATGGTTCATATACTTCTTCGATCGTCTCTGCTTCTTCGCCACAAGCGGTAGCAATGGTGGACAGCCCAACGGGACCACCCTTGAATTTTTCGATGATCGTTGACAAAATGCGGTTATCCATCTCATCCAGACCATTCTGATCCACATCGAGTGCCAAAAGTGCGATCTCGGCAATTTTGACAGTGATGTTTCCATCGCCCTTAACCTGGGCAAAATCGCGTGTACGGCGGAGTAAATTATTCGCAATACGCGGTGTTCCCCTGCTGCGCCGAGCTATTTCAAACGCGGCATCATCATGCAATGGAGTCCCAAGGATAAGTGCAGATCTTTTAAGAATAGAGGTCAGGAGCTTGGCGTCGTAATACTCAAGTCGTGCATTAATACCAAAACGCGCCCTTAGAGGAGACGTAAGCATACCTGCACGGGTTGTTGCACCGATCAATGTAAACGGATTCAGACCTATTTGTATGCTCCGGGCATTGGGTCCGCTATCCAGCATGATATCGATCTTGTAATCTTCCATAGCCGAATAAAGATATTCTTCGACTATCGGGTTGAGCCGATGGATCTCATCGATGAAAAGCACGTCATGTTGCTGCAGGTTTGTCAGCAGCCCTGCCAAATCGCTTGGCTTGTCAAGTACTGGGCCTGAGGTGATTTTGATACCGGAACCTAATTCGTTGGCGACAATATGTGATAGGGTGGTCTTACCCAGGCCTGGAGGGCCATGAAGCAATACATGGTCAAGCGCATCGCCTCGCTGACGGGCAGCCTGAACAAAAATTTTAAGGTTCTCCAGAATTTTGTCCTGTCCTGTAAAATCATCAAATGAAAGCGGGCGTAAAGCCCGCTCTATTTCCTTCTCTGTATTGGACTGATTCTCTTTATCTCCTGACAAATAATCCTGGCGCATGGTTCTTTTCAATGGTTTAGGGACTTCGCCCTATCTTCCTTTCAAAGCGTGTGATCTAAACAACCTTGATTGAGCTGTTACTCTGAACACACTCTGAACAGCCAAAAATAACCGTTTTAATTCGCAAAACCGAACGCTACCTGATTACCAGCACCGAACCTCTTTTGACGATTGGCGCACGTTCCGGATAATATAAAGCCTCATAGGTGATAATGTACGGATATACCCCAGGCTGTACCTTGAGACCCTTGTAGGACCCATCCCAACGTCCTTCTATTTCGTTGGTGGCATAGATCACTTCACCCCAGCGGTTGTAGATTTTCATTGTGAAATTGGTGTAGTATGCACCAAAAACTTCAAGTTTTTCATTAGGACCGTTTCCATCAGGAGTGAAAGCATCGGGGATGAAAAACCTTGGCTCGCACTTGTCAATGACCTTCGTTGAGCTTTGCGTTACACATCCAACCGTGTTGGTTGCTGTTACAGAATAAGTTCCCTCTTTGTTTACGGTAATGGTCTGAGTGGTATCGCGTGTTGGAAGCCACTCATAAATTAACTTACCTATACCCTTGGGATCCAGCTTAACATAGTTTCCATCAGGAATGCATAATGTATATTCGGGAAGCAGACTTAGTATCGGTGACGGCAGCTCACCTACTGTAAGTGTATCTCCGTTGTAACAGTCATTGGCGTCTTTGACCTGTACAAAATAAGTCCCTGGTGCGCGCACCGTAATTGACTTGGTGTTTTCGCCACTACTCCACTGATATTCGCGCCATGCAGGCCCGTTCGCAATCAATACAATTGAGCTATCCCGGCACATCGTGGTATCTTTCCCGAGGGTGAACGGCGGTGGTTTTCGTAAAAACACGTTAACCGTATCTGCAGAAATACAATCAGCTCTCGGGCCGTTGTATGCAACTGCTATAAAAGTGCCAGGAGTAGTTACCCTCAATGTACGCTGACGGCCGATTATTCTTCCTTGTCTGAACCAGGCATATTTCTCAGCCTCTATTTTCATATCCAACAATATGCTTGCTCTGCAGGAATCTACGACGGGTGGCAGATCAGGTTTTGGAGGTGTAGCATAAATGGTTATAGTGTCCTTCGTAACCATCGTTGTACACTTGTTGGTTTGTTTTAGAGCAACAATATATTTTCCTGGTTGCGTGTAAGTATAGGTCGTTTTTTGCAATTTTTCAGAAGGGGCACCAAAGGCAGTACTGTCCGCTGCAAAATTGAAATTCCAGGAATAACTGTCTTTAATAGGATCGCAAATGGGCCCCGCTTCAAAAGTTGTGGGTTCATTCGTACAAAATCCATCGGCCTGAAATCCTGGCCCTGACGCTTCCTGAGTAAAATCCTGCACCATATTGGGTAGTCCCAGTTGTGATTTTTTTCCTCCCAGCGTGACTCCTTGGGGATCATATTCGATAGTCAATAATGAATTTCCATCCGGCTCGCCGATGACAGCCAGGTGGTCACTGCCGCTGATCGCCATATATATCTTGCCATCTGACGCAATTTGTAAAGCACCAAACTTTTGGGTTGGAGAGCTCAAACTATCAATAATAATCGCGGATTCAGCCAGAAGGCTGTCTGGGAATGTAAGGTCATATTGCTTCAGATATGAATTGCTGCCATTCCCTCCCTGAAACGAAACATACATTTTTTCTCCATCAGGTGAAAATTCTACTCCGTAAGCGGTTGGAGGAGCCGGGCCGAGATCGATCGTCTTATCATACGTTAATACGCCGGTCGAATCATTGAATTTGAATAACTCAATATAGTTTTGAGGCGGTCCTGGCACTACAACAGCTAATTTACGTTCACCCGTTGTTGAATCAGGCGACGAAAATTTCATGTATCCTTCTGCTTCGTTAGGCGAATCATGAGCCATTCCAAGCGCGGGGTTGCTGGTCTCAACCAACCCACCAGTGGTGGCGTGATAGATCCGGAATTTATTGGTGCCGTAATCATGTGAAATGACCCAGTAAGTGCTGTCGCGGTTGTTTTTTACAGAAGCAATGCGTTCAGTAGTTGGCTGCTGCAAAGTCGTATTCTGAGCGATGATTGCGCCTTTTCCACCATTCAACCGCATATCTACAGTACTTACGGTTAACAGCTTTTCTCCGTTGATATCAGATGTTGTGAAAATATTAAATAAATATTCACATCCTTTACACGTTGGTTGCGGAACGATCAAGACAGATTGGGTGGAATTTGGGCTACCCTTCAGCGGCTGACAATTTGTAACCTTACATTGCATGACTGCCCCGTCCTTATCATACACACTTATACCATCGGAGTAGAAGAGCAGCTGCCCCTTGGAGTTTGCTATTGCTGATGTGCCCTCAGGGGTGTTTATTTTACCATCGGTTATGGGTGTAGGAGGGTTATTTGAAAAATCAAGCCCGGCATTTCCACCAAAAAACCACTTGGAACCCTCCTGAGCAGCAGGCTCCATACAGATCTTCACATTGATCCGATCCTGGATTTTACACCCGTTGGGCAATATTACTTCCACGGAATAACAACCCGAACTGTCTACTTCCAGGGTTTGGGTCGTGTCCCCTTTCGGATACCAAATGTACTTTGCATCAGGCGGCGCGCCATCAGGATATGGATCCAGCGTGATTTTCTGATCCGGACAAATCGTAGTGTCAATCTTCCACTTTTGAAATGCAGGAGGACGCTCGCCGATTTGGACCAATTGATTGACGGTTTCGGTGTTTCCATTTTTCAGCGTTCGTATCAACGTTACCTGATAGGATCCGGCGGAAGCATACGAATGCTGCGGATTTTTGCGGGCATCTGACCCGCCGTCACCGAAACTCCACTGCCACTTAACTGCGGTACTTAGCGTATCCCTGAATGTAGTGGAATCAGCAAGGCATTCTTTGCTCTGCATGCATTGTCCGGTTACAAGAAAAGGCGTCTGACCTTTCACATATCCCGCCATAAGGAGGAGAAGAAAGGAAATGAAATAAATTTTTTGCCGGGAAATATTATAAAATGGACTCATGTTTCGTTACTATTGCAATCACCCCTACCACGTCACTTTTGGTATTCTTTATACCAGACTATTCTAACGAAAATTAAAAATTAAAATTTTGTGTGGTAATTACCTAAAAACCACTCTACTTTGATTTCTAATACGCAATGTGACAATAATTTGTGAATTATATTTTGTAATTTTTTAGTCCTTTTTTAAATTTTAGGGAATTTGGCGGGGCATAGGGCAATTTTTATGAATCAGCGTTTACTTCTTCTATCGATACTGACACTGGCCTGCCTGAAAGGTTGGAGCCAGGATCCACAATTTTCGCAGTTTTATGCGAATCCCTTGTATCTGAATCCTGCTTTGGCAGGTGGCGCGCTTGCACCCAGAGCTACCGTAAATTATCGAAATCAATGGCCCGCGCTTTCCGCGAATTTTGTAACAACAAGTTTCGGTGCTGACGTGTTCCTTCCGAATTATAACAGTGGTCTCGGTGTACTGGTTACGATGGATAGTCAGGGATTGGGAAACCTGAAATCGACGGATGTTGCAATGCAATATTCTTACCAATTACGATTGAATGATGTTACTTCTCTGAGACTTGGGATTCAGGGTGGAATCGCTTCTAAGACACTGGACTATTTTGGTCTTACGTTTGGTGATCAGTATACGAATAACGGCTTAACCAATCCAACATCATCAGATCCGTTTGCAAATGGAGGTCCAAATGTTTTTTATGCAGATTTCGGTAGCGGAGCTATGGTTTATTCCGACTGGTATTGGGCAGGGATATCCGCACATCATATTAACAGACCCAATCAATCGTTTTCGGGACAAGATGCAAGGTTGCCTATGAAAACGAGCCTTCAGGCAGGATTACGGATTCCTTTTGCGGGGTACACATTTCTGGGTAATGAAATTGACAAGGAAAAAACAATTTCACCTGCGATCATGTATAAGAAGCAGGGTAAATATGACCAGTTCGACGCTGGTATGTATGTAACCATTGAGCCCTTGGTTTTAGGGGCCTGGTATCGTGGAATTCCGTTCAAAAAATATGCACCTGGTATCAATAATCACGAGTCCTTGATTTTTCTTGCCGGATTCAGGCAGGATAAATTTTCAATTGGATACAGTTATGACCTGACAATTTCCACACTTGGAGTCGGCAGTGGGGGCGCCCATGAGATTTCAATATCCTATATTTTCCCGCCAACAGATCCTAAAATAAGAAGGACCAAGAGGAGCAAAAAACAATTATCCTGCCCGAAATTTTAATATTTCAAGTCCCACACTTAAACACGGGAAATATTAAGGGTATAACGCCACTGTGTAAGTCTTTAACCTAGGTATATTTGGTTAAAATTAAACTTACATTCCGATACATGAAAAGGCGTCAGCAAATCAGTTTCTTTCTTGGTTTATCCATGTTAATTACATCTCTAAGTGTGCTCGCAGCTCCTCCTAAGAGGGAATTCTACGAAATTAAAATATACCATCTTAAAAATTCTGATCAGGAATCGAGGGTTGAGAATTTTCTCAAGGATGCATACGTGCCCGCTCTCCATCGAGCTGGAATAAAAGATGTTGGCGTTTTTAAGCCAGTAGCAACTGATACTTCCGCCGGGAAATTGATTTATGTTTTTACTCCCTTATCGTCTATGGACCAGCTGTTGACGCTGCCAAAGACTTTGGATAAAGACGCGGCCTATCTTGCATCCGGTAAAGACTACATTGACGCGGTTTACAAAAATCCTCCATATGCTCGATTTGAATCGATCATTTTACAGGCGTTTACTGAGATGCCGATTCATCAAAAATCGAAAGTAGAAGGACCGAAAAGTAGTCGTATTTATGAGTTACGTAGCTATGAAGGTCACACGGAGAAGATTTATCAAAACAAAGTAAAGATGTTCAACAAAGGAGGAGAGGTGCCTCTGTTTGTAAGATTGGGCTTCAACGCAGTATTTTACGCAGAGGTCGTAGCAGGCAGTCACATGCCGAATCTGATGTATATGACTACATTTTCAGACAAAGCCTCACGCGACGCGCATTGGAAATCCTTTACAGAAGATGCCGAGTGGAATAAATTAAAGGTCAACCCGGAGTATCAGAATAACGTATCGAAAAATACCAGCTTCTTCTTATTCCCGACTGAGTACTCGGATATTTAAGCTGCCTGGCTGAACAATGGCTGCAATTTTATGGAGTACGATAATTGTCGCGGACGACAATCGTCGTACTCTTTTTTTGTCGGGGGTGAAGTTTTGTGGAAACAAAAACACGGCCTATTTCCTCACAGCCTCAATTGCTCCCCGCACACTTCCGTATTCATTTAGCAGAGACTCTGCTTCATCCGGCGAAACGCCTATTTCGTCAATGATCATGTGAATAGCACGATTTACAAGCTTTTCATTGGTCAGTTGCATATCGATCATTTTATTTCCTTTCACTTTACCCAGGCGGATCATGACGGCCGTTGAAATCATATTCAATACAAGTTTTTGGGCTGTTCCGGATTTCATTCTCGTACTTCCTGTCAAAAACTCGGGGCCTACAACCACTTCAACAGGATATTCGGCAGCTTTGGCTACCGGAGAGCCGTCATTGCAGACAACACATCCGGTTAGCAAACCAGCCTCCCTGGCCTCATTTAGGCCTCCGATCACATAAGGAGTCCTTCCTGACGCTGCGATTCCAATCAAAGTATCATTTTCATTCATGTTAAATGGATGTAGATCAATCCATGCCTGGTTCCAATCATCTTCGGCATTTTCTACGGCTTTTCGGATGGCAGTGTCGCCACCTGCTATAATTCCAACAACAAGATCAAAGGGAACTCCGAAAGTTGGCGGGCATTCTGAGGCGTCGACCACCCCGAGTCTGCCACTTGTTCCAGCTCCGATATAGAACAGCCGGCCACCTTTTTGCATTCTCGGCACGATTTGGTCGACTAATGCTTCAATCTGCGGAATCGACTTTTTAACCGCTAAGGGTACAGTCTGATCCTCGTTGTTTATGGAATTCAAAATATCAAGAACAGGCATCTGTTCAAGATGATCATAATTGGATGACGACTCGGTAGTTAGCATAAATATGGTGTTTTAACGTGTTCAAAATTAATTCTTTTCTCATTACCATCCTTTTCCCAATATAAATTTTGTATTAATCGAAGAATATTCTCAAATAATTGCTTCAATATTTGGAAAATAAAAAGATAGACTTCTAATTTGTAACGAAATCAAAAAGCTAGCGAAATTTCGCTGGATCAGATTTTTTCGTTTAAAATTGAAACATGAAACAAGCTATTCTCAATCCTGTCCTAACAGACGTCACGCCCCTGGCCACGGTGGCAGCCGCGTGAGTGGGAGGGTATAGATATAACCTGCACCTCACTCACCGCACTGAGTGAGGTTTTTATTTTACAATATATTCACCAATGGCGACAGAACTTAACAAATTTTCAAAAACCCTGACCCAGGAAGTAACCAATCCCGCAGCGCAGGCAATGCTTTACGGTATCGGATTGAAAGAGGCTGATATGGAAAAACCCCAGATCGGTATTGCTAGTACGGGATACGAAGGAAATACATGTAATATGCACCTGAACGGGCTTGCCGTTTATGTAAAGCAGGGTGTACAGGCTAATAACGACATGATCGGCCTTATTTTCAATACGATTGGCGTGTCCGATGGTATGACTAATGGAAATGATGGTATGCGTTATTCACTTCCAAGCCGTGATATTATTGCTGATTCTATCGAAACGGTCGTTGCAGCACAATGGTATGATGGTGTAATCGCCGTTGTAGGCTGTGATAAAAATATGCCGGGTGCTGTTATGGCGATGGCGCGCTTGGATCGCCCTGCGATAATGGTTTATGGAGGAACCATCCGTTCAGGACATTATAAGGGACAGAAACTGGATATTGTTTCGGCATTTGAAGCGCTTGGTAAAAAATTCGCAAATAATATTTCTGACGAAGATTTCAAAGGTGTAATACAAAACGCTATTCCTGGACAGGGTGCCTGTGGTGGTATGTATACTGCCAATACGATGGCTGCGTCTATCGAGGCAATGGGATTGAGCTTACCGTTCAGTAGCAGCTATCCTGCAACCCATGCCGGAAAGCAAGAGGAGTGCAAAAAAATAGGGGTTGCAATGAAGCGTCTTTTGGAGCTGAACATTACGCCAAGAGACATTATCACTAAGAAATCGTTAGAAAATGCGCTGACGGTTGTAATGGCCCTGGGTGGATCTACCAATGCTGCTTTGCACTATCTTGCGATTGCTCGTGCAGCAGATCTTCCATTGACATTGGATGATATCCAGGAAATATCTGATCGCGTGCCTTTTATCGCCGATTTGAAACCAAGTGGTAAATACTACATGGAGGATATTCTGGAAATCGGTGGTGTTCCCGCAGTGATGAAGTACTTGTACTCGAAAGGACTTATCCATGGCGATTGTGTTACCGTAACTGGCAGAACACTGGCCGAAGATCTGGCTGATGCTCCTGATCTTAATTTTGAAACACAAAAAATTATTTTCCCTCTTGAAGCTCCGATCAAGGCTTCCGGACATATTCAGATTTTGTATGGCAATCTTGCGCCTACCGGTTCTGTAGCCAAAATCACAGGTAAAGAAGGTCTGACTTTTGATGGGACGGCTAAGATATGTGAGCACGAAACGGAGATTATTACCATGCTTTCAAAAGGAGAAATAAAAGAAGGCCAAGTGGTTGTAATCCGAAATTCAGGACCAAAAGGCGGACCTGGAATGTCGGAAATGCTAAAACCAACATCTGCTGTAATGGGAGCTGGACTGGGAGACAAAATTGCACTGATCACAGATGGTCGTTTTTCAGGAGGAACACATGGATTTGTTGTTGGTCACATTACACCCGAAGCCTTTGACGGCGGGCCTATTGCGTTGGTAAAAGATGGTGACCGAATCACGATTGATGCCAATACGCGTCAGTTGATATTGCACATTTCGGATGACGAGATGGCGAGTCGTAAAGCGGCATGGGTACAGCCAGAACCTCGTTTTACAAAAGGTATGCTTGGAAGATATATCCGTACGGTAAAATCTGCAAGCGAAGGATGCGTGACTGACGAGGCGTAACAAAAAGTATGGAAAAAGGTCAATTCAAATTGGACAGAACAGCTTTTCATGCAGGAACGCATGAGGAAACTGAAAAATATTATGCTAAAAATCAGCCTAAAACTTCAACAGATAGATTGAAGGCTGCTAATTATCTTAATAGTATTGCCTTCCAATTTGATATAAATAATCCACCAAAAATGGATAGAACGGCCTTTTCGATGCGAAAACATCAGCTATAATGGCAAATATTTTCAACGACGATTTTCAGGACTTTTTGAAAGCGTTAAATGAATTTCAAGTTGAATATATTTTGGTTGGAGGTTATTCAGTAATTCTTCATGGCTATTCCCGAACGACAGGTGATATGGATATTTGGGTAAAAAAGACAAAGGAGAATTATCTAAAGATTGGGCGAGCGTTTAGGTGATTTGGAATGCCCTTGTTTGATATGACAGAGGTAAACTTTTTAAACAACCCAGCCTTTGATGTTTTCACTTATGGCAGAGCGCCGGGTCCATCGATATTATTACCAATTTAAAAGGTCTCGAATTTGAGTACGCTTTCAATAATGCATCAGACTACATTGTGGATGATTTAACAATTAGGCTGATAAACTACAAAGATCTCATTACAGCCAAAAAGGCTGCTGGAAGACCCAGAGATATTAACGACATTGAAAATCTAGAAAATTCACCCGACTAAATAGAAAAGGTCATGGAATTTAATGAAAACCAAACACAAGCAGCCGAAATCGCTGAACAGCCAGTGCCGGTAGCAACTCCGGAACTCATCAACGGTTCCCATGCTGTAATTCGGTCATTGATCGCCGAGGGTGTCGAAACGATCTTCGGCTATCCGGGTGGAGCGATCATGCCGGTCTATGACGCCATTTATGATTATCAGGATCAGGTCAATCACATTCTTGTGCGTCACGAACAAGGAGCAGCACATGCGGCCGAAGGTTTTGCCCGTATTACGGGAGAAGTCGGCGTGTGTTTGGTAACATCCGGGCCGGGTGCAACCAATCTGGTAACTGGAATTGCCGACGCTATAATCGATTCGACACCGATGGTGTGTATAGTTGGGCAGGTTGCGTCGCATCTGCTTGGCACTGATGCCTTTCAGGAAACGGATGTAATGGGTATCACTATTCCGATCACCAAGTGGAATTATCAGATTACAAATGCTGACGAGATTCCTGAAATTATCGCCAAAGCATTTTATATAGCGAAGTCGGGTCGTCCCGGACCTGTTCTGATTGATATTACTAAGGATGCCCAGCAGAAACTGATGACAAAACCATTTTCACACAAGAAATGTGAAAAATTGATAAGTTATCATCCACGCCTCTCTCCAAAGGAAGATCAGGTAGAGGCTGCTGCCAAATTAATTAACGAAGCGAAACGCCCTTTCCTGTTTTTCGGACACGGCGTTCAGATTGCCGGAGCCGAGCAAGAGCTTTTGAAGTTTATTGAAAAAACGGATGTGCCTGCGGCTTCAACACTTTTGGGCCTTTCTTCCCTTTCCGTGGATCATCCAAATTACGTTGGATGGCTGGGTATGCACGGGAACTACGGAACCAATGTACTTACCAATCAATGCGATTTGATCATTGCAGTTGGGATGCGTTTCGATGACCGGGTGACGGGTGATTTGAGCCGTTATGCCACTCAGGCTAAGATCGTTCACATTGAAATTGATCCGGCTGAAATAGACAAAATTAAGAAGGCGGAAGCGCCGGTAGTCGGTGATGCAAAAAGAGCTTTGGAAATGTTGCTGCCCCTCGTGAGTAAGAATAATCACGAAGTATGGAGAAGCGAGTTCAAAAAGTACGACAAGATCGAAGATGAGAAAATCACGCAACCAGAACTGGCTCCGACGACTGAAAAAATAAAAATGGCGGAGGTAATCCGTACGCTTTCTGACAAAACCAAGGGTGAGGCCATCATTGTAGCTGATGTGGGTCAGCATCAGATGATGACAGCCCGCTATTACCAGTTCAAAAAACCGAATTCATTCATTACATCTGGTGGTTTGGGAACGATGGGTTATGCATTACCTGCTTCATTTGGTGCAAAAGTAGGTGCCCCGGATCGTGAGGTTGTTGCGATCATTGGCGATGGTTGTTTTCAAATGACGATTCAGGAGTTGGGGACCATTGCGCAAAGCGGCCTGCCAGTAAAAATTATTATTCTGAACAATAATTTCCTTGGAATGGTACGTCAATGGCAGCAGCTTTTTCATGCCAAGCGTTATTCATTTGTTGAGCTACAGAATCCTGATTTTATAACGATTGCGAAGGGTTTTGGTATAAATGGTCATACCTGCTCAGAACGTGAAAATCTGAACGACTCGTTGGATACAATGTTGGCCTCGGATAAGCCCTACTTACTGGAAGTGATCGTGGAAAAGGAGGAAAATGTATTCCCAATGGTGCCAACGGGCGCTTGCGTTGCGGATATCAGGTTAGAATAATTATGTAAAAAAGTGTTGGATCTTGTAGCTGCAATGCTCCATGAGCCTCTTTTGACCATTTTACATTTGAAAAACAAGTTAAAGTTATGACAGCATACACCATTTGCGTTTTTACGGAAAATACAATTGGGATTTTAAATAAGATCACCACCATTCTTACCCGCCGGCGGATCAATATAGAAAGTTTGACGGTTTCGGAAACGGAACGGAAAGGGATTTCCCGATTCACGATTGTGATTCGTCACGACTCCAGAGAGGCAGTTGAAAAGCTCGTCCGCCAGATCCGGAAGGTAATTGAAGTATTGGCTGTATTTGGTTATTTAAACGAAGATATTGCCTTCAACGAAATCGCGTTGTTCAAAATTTCAACGCCCATTGATGCCAAGCCAATAGACATAGAGACAATCAACAAAGTTCATAAGGCTTGGGTGGTTTACTGGCATCTGACCTACGTTATTATTCAGAAAACAGGCAGTGAAGAAGAGATATTTGCTTTTTTCGATTACATCAAGCCACACGGAATACTGGAATTTGTAAGATCAGGCCGCGTTGCAGTGAGTAAATCGCCACAGACGCTCGTGGATTATTTGCCCGAAGCCGAGTGGGAATATTATCAATAATTGCCAATTAAATGTCGTATTCGTTAAAAAAGGCTACCATTCTTCTGTTAATTACCCTGCCCATTATTTTTTTTTATTGGGTTGTGGTTTATATGAGTGCCAATGCGCCTTTTCAGGACGATTTTGATGCGTTGTTCGAACCGACGGTTCTATTGAGTAAAGGGACGGAATCTTTCTGGACATTTTGCGATGTGCTTTTCAAGCAGGATGATGAGAGGCGGATCGTAATGGATCGGTTGATAGCCTTTGCGCTCTATAAGTCGACTGGGCAGCTGGATCTTCGTGTGATGATTATTTTAGGTGCCGCCACGTTGCTCGCCTATTTTGCGGTGATAGCAAGGACATTTAAGGAGGCAGGAATTCCGTTGGTTTTCTTACTTCCAATTCCTTGGTTGTTGTTCAACGTACAGTTTTTCGATGCGGTATTCTGGAGCATGATTCCCTTGCAGCATATTGCTGTGTTCGTTTGGGGATTGATTGCCGTATGGCTGATTACAAGAGGAAGCAAACGAACGTTTTATTTGGGAGTTTTCTTTGCTATTCTATCCATTTATTCGGATGTGAGTGGCAATTTTATACTGCCTGCGGGTATAATGGTTCTTTTCATTCAGCGTCGCTGGTCCGCGTTGGCGATTTGGGTGGCCGTCATAGGGCTGTTTGTTTTTTATTATTTTCACGGACTGACGGTTCCAGATTTCCGTCCTTCCTTTTCGGACAATATTTCCAAACCGCTCAACATACTGATGACCATCCTGGCATTGCCGGGTCTTTGGGCTGACCCAGGGCCTTCTTTCGGATTCAGTGTCAGGGCAGGGGTGTCAATGATTACTGGTTTAATTTTGATCATTACACTGATCACACTGGCTTATCAAACCGGACAACGCATTTGGAAAACCAATGAAATTCCTGGAAATAATGAATTGTTCCTTTGGGGAGGCCTATGTTTTCTCGCCGTCGTTTTTTCAACGCTAGCCTTGGCACGCGCGTCGTATGGCCTGGATTCTGTATTTAATACGCGTTATCGGCACATGTACATCCATTGGCTGATTCTGAGCTATGCATTGCTGTTGATTCGCTTTCCGCAATTCAGGCGATCTGAACGCGTTGGATGGATCGCTGGTGGACTGGGAATTCTGTTTTGTTTCAACGCCTATATTCAGTACTGGGGCGACCTTGACTATTTTCGCAAGGTGATTCTGACAGATGCCTATGAATGGAAGAACAACAGGGCTTTACCATCGACACCCATTTATCAGACACCAAGGGTTGGGAAGCTGGTGGACAAAATTTACGAGGATGCTTACGAAACAGGGGTTTACCACGGGCCAGGATATCAGTTTGAGGATGTGATTGCAGCACCATTCAAATCGACAGCCAAAGTGGAAATTACGGATTCGCCGGAGTCGCTCGTAATCAATGTATTGGATCTGAAACGTTCCATGGGGAAAAATGACGGTCTTTACGTCATACTGAAATCGGCGACGGAAACTCACGTATTTCCCACACGCCATAATCGCCGTGCCATTCACAGGATGCTGCTTTCGGGTCAATATTATTATCCGGGGGCGACGTCGGAGGTTATTTCCAAAGTATACCTGAAATCGAGACCAATGGATATTGAAATTGGGATAGTCGATGGGTCTAATGTTTACAGATTGACGACCGGCAAGCAAGTAAGCCTCTGATAATGTGATTTTAAGTAGAATAAGTTTTAATTTCGTATTTCAATTTCATAACTAATATTTTAAACAAAAATGGCAAAGTTAAATTTCGGTGGTGTTGAAGAAGAAGTAGTAACACGTGAAGAATTTCCTCTTGAAAAAGCACGTGAAGTACTTTCTAACGAAACCATCGCTGTTATAGGTTACGGCGTTCAAGGACCGGGCCAAAGTCTGAACATGCGTGACAACGGTTTTAATGTAATCGTTGGTCAGCGTAAAGGGGGTAAATCGTGGGATAAAGCAGTTGCTGACGGCTGGGTACCAGGAGAAACTCTTTTTGAACTTGAAGAAGCATTGGCAAAAGGAACGATCATTTGCTACCTTCTTTCTGATGCAGCACAAATTGAGCTTTGGCCGACCGTTAAAGCAAATCTTACTGCTGGAAAATCGCTTTATTTCTCACACGGGTTTGGTGTAACATATAAGGATCAAACAGGAATTATTCCTCCTGCTGACGTTGATGTATACCTTGTAGCTCCAAAAGGATCAGGTACCTCTCTTCGCCGTTTATTCGTTGAAGGAAAAGGTCTGAACTCTTCTTTTGCTGTGTTCCAGGATGCAACAGGTAAAGCGCGCGAAAAATGTATTGCCATGGGTATCGGTGTTGGTTCAGGATATCTGTTCGAAACTGATTTCTACCGCGAAGTGACGTCTGACCTTACAGGTGAGAGAGGAACTTTGATGGGAGCGATCCAGGGAATTTTCGCAGCACAATATGAAGTGCTTCGTTCGAATGGTCACTCTCCATCTGAGGCTTTCAATGAAACTGTGGAAGAATTGACGCAATCATTGATGCCGCTTGTTGCTGAAAACGGAATGGATTGGATGTATGCAAATTGCTCTACAACGGCGCAGCGTGGTGCTCTTGACTGGTGGAAACCTTTCCGTGACGCAACCAAGCCTGTTTTCGAACAACTTTACAACTCTGTAAAATCAGGAGAACAAGCTACAATATCCATCACCCGTAACTCACAACCTGATTACCGCGTGAAATTGGAAGTTGAACTTGCTGAACTTCGCGATTCAGAAATGTGGAGAGCCGGTTCAACAGTACGTGGTTTGCGCCCTGAAAACAGCTAATATTTTAAATTTCGAACATTATAGGTCGTGAAAAACCTATAATGTTGAAGAATTATCGAGCTTTACGAATTATCGTAAGGCTCTTTTCTTTTAATGCTCATGACAGCTTTTCACTCCTTTCCAACACTTGACAATATTTTTCTGGCCGCCGAACGGCTTCGGGGAATTGTTAACCACACGCCAATATTTTACAACGCGCATCTTTCTGAGCAATACGCGGCCAATATTTACCTGAAAAGGGAAGATTTGCAAACGGTTCGTTCTTATAAAATCCGGGGGGCTTACAATAAAATGGCCAGTCTGACGCCCGAAGCCCTTGCGGGAGGAGTTGTTTGCGCAAGTGCTGGAAATCACGCGCAGGGCGTCGCATACGCATGTAGCAAAATGCAGGTAAAGGGCGCTATTTTTATGCCAACCACCACCCCGGCCCAAAAAGTAAAACAAGTTCGGCTTTTTGGGAAAGATTGGGTTGAAGTTCATTTGGTTGGAGACACATATGATGATGCATATCATGCTTCTGTTGAATATCAGAAGACTCATAATGCGACTTTTGTACATCCTTTCGATGATTTACAGGTGATAGAGGGGCAAGGAACCGTCGGTCTGGAGATTTTTAAAGATGCCGATTTCAAAATAGATTATCTGTTGATGGCCATTGGTGGGGGCGGGCTTGCTTCGGGTATAGCGACTGTTTTCAAACAGCTTTCACCAAAAACACAATTGATCGGAGTTGAACCGGAAGGTTCACCGACCATGTACGACGCTATACAGGCGGGCCATGTTGTGACACTGGACCATATTGATAAATTCGTGGATGGGGCTGCCGTGCGTCGTGCGGGTGACATTACTTTCGAAATATGCAGTAAGAACCTGGATAAAATTCTGCTAGTACCTGAGGGCAAGGTTTGCTCAACGATTTTACAGCTTTACAATGAAGAAGCCATTGTTGCCGAACCAGCCGGAGCGCTTACTGTAGCTGCGCTGGATTTTGTAAAGGATGAAATAAAAGGCAAAAATGTTGTGGCGCTAATCAGCGGTGGCAACAATGACATCACCAGGACAGAAGAAATAAAAGAACGTTCATTACTTTATGAAGGCTTGAAGCATTATTTCATTATTCGCTTTCCGCAGCGTTCCGGGGCGTTTCGTGAGTTTTTGAATGTACTGGGGCCTAATGATGACATAGCACGATTTGAATACGTGAAAAAAACAAACCGGGAACAGGGGCCTGCACTGGTTGGAATTGAATTGAAAAACCGGGAAGATTTTGCTCCGCTCATCGAGCGTATGAACGATGGAAGGATTGTTTACGAATACCTGAACGATCAGCCGGATTTGTTTCAGTTTATGGTGTAAAAGTATACGGCAATGCAGCTTGTTTATATTTAGGATTCAAAATTCTTACCTTAGGGATCAAATAGCAGATTATTCCTCAAACAGAACAATCATGGTTCAGAACAAACAACAGGTATTTGAACTAATACACAATCACAAGTCAGCAATTCAGCGACTTGGTGCTGAAAGGTTAGGTCTTTTCGGCTCTTTTGTTAGGGAACAGCAAAAGGATGGAAGCGATGTGGATTTTGTTGTTGAATTTGGAGCAGGCAAGAAAACGTTTAGAAACTTCATGAATCTTGCCGATTATCTTGAGACATTACTGAATCGTAAAGTAGAATTAGTCACTTGGGAATCTCTTGCGTCATTTGTTCAAAGAAATGTTAAAGAAGAAATTGAATATGTCTCCCTCTCTGATTGAGTTTCTTCAACACATTGAAGCTTGATAATTGAAAGAGAAAAGTAATTTGCCTCCCTTCCTTGCTACGAGTTCCCTCCGATATCAGCTCCCTAGAATTTGAATCCTTAAAGATTCAGGATATGACATTTGTGGCATATCGGAACGAAGTGTATCCGTCAAAATATGACGTTTTTTTTGAGGAGCACGCCGTGATCGTTGTGCTGGAGGGTGAAAAGAAATTTACAAGCCCTACGCAGGAAGTGCACGTAGAAAAAGGGGATATTCTTTTCATCCAACGCGGTTTTTACCTGATGTCGGAATCCATCAATGAATCCTACAAAAGTCTCGTTTTCTTCTTTGATGAAAAACTGCTGAAAGAATTTGTAGGATTACACCCTGAGTTATTCGATTCCAAAAAGGCGACAACAGTTTTTGAAAACCCAATTTTGCTTCTCAAATCTGATGATAACTTTGAGAAATTTATTCAGTCGGTATTCCCTTATTTCAAATCCCGGACTGAACTGAAGAATCATTTTCTACGTCTCAAATTCCAGGAATTACTACTGCATTTATTGGAATTGGACGGCTCCCATCAACTACGTGCTATTCTTTATAGTCTATACAAAGGGGAAAAAGCCGATCTGTCATTTTTGATGAATAGTTATTACCTCAAACCGCTTACTTTAACTGAACTCGCAAGACTCTCCGGACGAAGTCTCTCAGTATTCAAGCGCGATTTTCAGGATGAATTCAACACTTCACCGGCATTCTGGCTCAAGAATAAGCGGCTTGACTACGCAGACTTCCAACTAAGAAACAGCACAAAAAACGTGTCCGAGATTAGTACAGAGATTGGTTATGAGAGCGTTTCTCATTTTATTAAGACTTACAAGGAGAAATTTGGCGTGACGCCGAAGCGGCAGGGGTGAGGTGTTTTTGTTTCTGACCATTACGTGTTTAGCCTCAGAAAAATCTTTAACTTTATGCATTAAAAATCTAAAATTGATGGAAACGCTCATATTTCAACCCAAGAGCCAAGAACAACTTAAAGCTTTAAAAGCATTTGCAAAGGCTCTAAAAATTTCTTTCAAAACGGAGGAGAAACCTTACGATCCTGGGTTTGTTGCAAAAATGAAAAAAAGCCGAGAAGATTTTGAGGCCGGAAAAGGACGTGAGATTACTATTGACGAGCTTGATAGTTTATGGAAATAGTTTTACTGCCAGACGCCGATGAAGATCTCAATTTTTGGGTCAAAAGTGGCAATAAAGCAATTTTGAAAAAATTTCCGAGCTCGTTCGATCGATCCAGGACACTCCATTTCAAGGAATCGGCAAACCTGAAGGCTTGAAACATAATCTTTCAGGTCTTTGGTCGCGAAGAATAAGCCATGAGCATCGATTAATTTATGAAGTCAAAGAAGAAAAAATTCTTATACACTCTTTAAGGGGGCATTATTGAGAATGAAAAAGGATCGCGACGCACTGTTTGTAATACCCGCAATAATTACCCTGACATATCTTGCAGTGATTCTTGCGATCAATTTATTGTAAAAGCTATCGGAAGTTCTATTCCAAATACCGCATCTTTTGGCGATATTATTGCGGGTTTTATTGCCCCATATATGGGTGCCTTAACCATCTTTTTTGTTTATAGGGCGTAACAAAAGCAAAATGAGTCACACGACCTTCAAGAAAAAAGCGTCAATTTTCAGGCACTCAATCAACTCATTCAGGAACTTGATCAGCAAAAGCCGGAAATTCTGAGTATTATTAGAAAAATGTGGCTAAATGTTTATGAATTTAACCATATCTTCGGTCAACTCAACACAGGAATTGGTGCGAGAATTGCGATAAGATATGTTGATAATGAGGCTGGTATAAGAAATTTGATTGCGTTTTGTAATCAAATCCATTTTGTCCAACAAGGAACAAAAAGCTTCAATATTGGTGATGGATTTGAGCAAATTATTATTTTCAAATTGGATAACCTCAAACAATCTCTTGTGCTATTACAAGAATTGAAATCAGTAGTCAATCACGACTATTCACATGAGGTGAACGAAGTTGGGGAGAGGCTTCGAGCTGAAAATTGTAACCATTTAACTGCTGCGGAATATATAGTTATTAACAACAAGCTCAAAGATGCTCTAAATTCTATCTAAAACTCCTCCAATACCAATTCCCGCCCAAAACCCTCACTAAAACCAAAATCATTATTTTTTGAACGATTACCGTTATACTAATTTGTGTAATTATGTGGTAATTTGTAGCCTCATTTCTTCATTCCCGAAGTGAACCGCTTTTGCGGCTGTTATCCAGGATCGAAGAAATGACATTGGCGAAATTTTATCTTATAAAAAATGAGTAATCAAGCGAGTACGTTGTTCGACAAAGTGTGGGATTCTCACGTTGTCCGCAAAATTGAAGATGGTCCTGATGTGTTTTTCATTGACCGTCACTTTATTCACGAAGTAACCAGTCCGGTCGCTTTTCTTGGGCTTGAAAGCAGAAACGTTGGTGTGATTTATCCAGATCGCACTTTTGCGACAGCTGACCATAACACGCCGACCATCAACCAGCATCTTCCCGTACAAGATCCATTGTCTGCAAAACAATTGGACGCATTGGAATCGAACTCTGCTAAGTACGGAATCTCTCATTGGGGATTGGGTAATGCAAGAAACGGTATTGTCCACGTTGTAGGACCTGAAAATGGTATTACGCTTCCAGGTATGACGATCGTTTGCGGTGATTCCCATACTTCTACGCATGGCGCTTTTGGTGCGATCGCATTTGGAATTGGTACTTCTGAGGTGGAAATGGTGCTTTCTTCGCAGTGTATCATGCAGCCAAAGCCAAAGAAAATGCGTGTAAACGTGAATGGCGTTTTGGGCAAAGCGGTGACGCCAAAAGACGTAACTTTATATATTATTTCGAAACTCACAACTGCCGGCGCAACAGGTTATTTTGTTGAATACGCTGGTGATGTTTTCAGGAATATGAGCATGGAAGGCCGTATGACGGTGTGTAATATGAGTATCGAAATGGGCGCTCGTGGTGGTATGATCGCTCCTGACCAAACCACTTTTGACTACATCAATGGTCGCGAGCAAGCTCCCAAAGGTGAGAAATGGGATAAAGCTCTTGCTTACTGGAAGACGTTGGTAACAGATGAAGATGCTACATTCGATAAGGAATACACGTTCGATGCAGCCGATATCGAACCGATGATCACTTACGGTACAAACCCGGGAATGGGCCAGGGGATTTCACTTAACATTCCTACATCGGGCGAAGTTGAAGGTGGAAAAGCGACGTATGACAAGTCTTTGAACTATATGGGTTTCCATGAAAATGAATCCATGTTGGGCAAAAAGATAGATTATGTATTCATCGGTAGCTGTACCAATGGTCGCATAGAAGATTTCCGGGCGTTTGCCTCGATAGTGAAAGGACGCAAAAAAGCAGATAATGTTACGGCTTGGGTCGTACCCGGTTCACACATCGTTGAAGCACAGATTAAGGAAGAAGGAATTTTGGATATTCTTATTCAGGCAGGTTTCGAACTTCGCCAACCAGGATGTTCAGCATGTCTTGCAATGAACGATGACAAAATCCCAGCTGGAAAATACGCTGTAAGCACCTCGAATAGAAACTTCGAAGGAAGACAAGGTCCAGGCGCAAGAACGCTTCTGGCGAGCCCGCTAGTTGCAGCTGCGGCAGCGGTAACCGGAGTTGTAACTGACCCACGTGATCTTCTCTGAGGTTACTCAGAGGTGCACGGAGTTAAAACGAGGTGCACAGAGATTATTTAATAAAGTTTAAACTTTTGTCTGTGACTCATTCTTGCACTTGTGGTATATGAATAAAACCTAACCACAATTTAGCATGGAAATTAACGATTTGACAGGTGAGATTATTGGGTGCTCTATTGAGATTCATAGAGAACTGGGACCTGGAATGCTGGAGTCTGCATATGAAGAGTGCCTTGCTTATGAATTAAATAAGGCGGGGTTACTTTTCGAAAGGCAAAAATCAATTCCGATACGATACAAGGAAATTGACATTGAGTACGGTTACCGAATGGATTTTGTAGTGGAAAATTTGGTAGTTGTTGAATTGAAAAGTGTCGAAGCAATAAGTCCTGTCCACACTGCTCAAATTTTAACTTACATGAAATTTGCAAAGAAAGATGCCGGACTTCTAATCAATTTCAATGTATCATTACTCAAAAATGGTATCAAAAGATTCATAAATTGAAAGCTTACACAAAGTACCACAGAAGTTGGAGGGATAATTGAATAAAGAATATAACTCCGTGTCCCTCTTTTAATCTCTGTGTCTCTCTGTGTAACCTAAAACTTAAAGTAGACAAATGGCATACGATAAATTCACCATCTTAAAAAGCACGGCAGTTCCTTTGCCGATTGAAAACGTAGACACGGACCAGATCATCCCTGCGCGTTTCCTCAAAGCGACCAAACGCGAAGGATTTGGAGATAATCTTTTCAGGGACTGGCGTTATAATCCCGACAATACACCGAAACAGGATTTCGTGTTGAACAACCCAATCTATTCTGGGAAAATACTTGTCGGTGGTCGCAACTTCGGTAGCGGATCCAGCCGGGAACATGCCGCTTGGGCAATCTATGATTACGGTTTCCGTGCTGTAGTGTCGAGTTTCTTTGCCGATATATTTAAGGGCAACTCATTAAATATTGGTATTTTGCCTGTTCAGGTAAGTGAAGAATTTCTTGACAAAATATTTCAAGCGATAGAAGCGGATCCAAATGCCGAATTGGAAATAAACCTTCCGGAAGAAACGATCTCTATAGTCGCTACAGGAGAAAAGGAAACTTTTTATATCAATGGCTACAAGAAACACAATATGATCAACGGCTTTGATGATATTGATTATCTGCAAGCCATGAAAAGCGAGATTGAGGAATTTGAAGCAGCAAGAATTTATTAAAGAGCTATCGGCTTTCAGCTGTCGGCTATCGGCTTTTTTACCGATGCTGCCGACAGCCGATAGCCGACGGCCGACAGCCCTACAATGAACAGACGATATATTGAAATAATGGATACGACACTCCGTGATGGTGAACAAACCAGCGGGGTGTCGTTTTCTGCATCTGAAAAATTGACAATTGCTCAACTTCTATTACAGGAAGTTAAAGTGGACCGGATCGAAGTAGCGTCGGCCCGCGTTTCTGACGGCGAATTTCAGGCGGTTAAAAAGATTACGGAATGGGCAAAAACAAGCGGCTTTTTAGATAAAATTGAAGTTCTCACATTTGTCGACGGAGATGCTTCCATCAACTGGATGCTGCAAACGGGTGCGAAAGTGATGAACCTTCTTACAAAAGGTTCTCTGAATCACCTTATCCATCAACTTAAAAAGACGCCGGACGAACATTTTGAGGACATTCAAAATGTTATTGAGCTGGCGGTTTCGCACGGAATAGATTGCAACGTTTATCTCGAAGATTGGAGTAATGGAATGCGTAATTCGAGGGATTATGTGTTCGCATCGCTGGATTTCCTTACGTCGCAGCCGATAAAAAGGATACTGCTTCCCGACACACTCGGCATTCTTACGCCCAGTGAATCATATGAATTTGTGAAGTCGATTGTCGACCGGTACCCAAATCACCACTTCGAATTTCATGCGCACAATGACTACGATTTGAGTGTAGCAAATGTCATGGAGGCCATTCGGGCTGGTGCACATGGATTACACCTCACGGTTAATGGCATGGGCGAGCGAACCGGCAACGCACCTCTGGCGAGTACCATTGCTGTGATGAAGGACTTTATTCCCGAGGTTGAGATCTCTGTGAATGAAAAATCATTATACACAATCAGTAAATTGATTGAAACGTTTTCAGGTATTCGGATTCCTTCAAACAAGCCCATTGTGGGCGAGAGTGTATTTACCCAAACAGCAGGTATCCATGCCGATGGGGATAAAAAAAACAATCTCTATTTCAGCAAGCTTATGCCCGAGCGATTCGGAAGATTGAGGTCTTATGCGTTGGGCAAAACTTCGGGCAAAGCTAATATTGAAAATAATCTTAGGGACCTGGGAATTACGCTGGCAGATGCTGATCTGAAAAAAGTGACGCAACGGATCATTGAACTCGGTGACAGGAAAGAAGCTGTAACTCCAGACGATCTTCCTTATATTATTTCCGATGTACTTGATAGCAACGCTATTGAGGAAAAGGTTGTCATCGTGAACTACGTGCTTACCCATTCAAAAAATCTCAAACCTTCCGCAACTTTACAGATCCGTTTTGGGGAAGAAATTTTCGAGGAAAGTGCCCAAGGCGACGGACAATACGATGCCTTTATGAACGCATTGAAAAAAATCTATTGCAAAAAAGAGATTAGTCTCCCGATGTTGACGGATTACACAGTCAGGATTCCACCGGGCGGGAAAACAGATGCACTTTGCGAAACCATTATTACATGGGAAATCAATGGCAAAGATGTGAAAACACGCGGACTGGATTCGGATCAGACTGTGTCGGCAATAATGGCTACTCAGAAGATGCTGAATATAATCGATAATATTAAGTCAACAGTTAACCACGGAGAAGTCGAAGTATGGCACTGAGTTACCCGGAGTTTGACCAGCTAACACATCGGATTTTGGGTTTGGCTTATTCCGTTCACACTGCTCTCGGCCCTGGTTTACTGGAACACACATATAAGGAATGCCTTTATTATAAAATAGGAAAAGATGGCTTATTCGTGGAGAAAGAGAAATCGATGCCTATTGTTTTTGAAGAAGTCAGACTCGACTGTGGATATCGCATTGATTTACTCGTTGAGAATGCTATCGTAATAGAGCTGAAATCGGTGGAGGCTTTACACGAAGTGCATTCATCGCAAGTAATAACTTACATGCGCTTAGGTCAATATAAAATTGGCTATCTGATCAATTTCAATGTTAGTAGTTTGAAAAATGGAATAAAACGTTTTGTATTGTAAACACGGTGAAACTCTGCGTTAAACTCAGGGCAACTCCGTGGTAAACTAAATTTTAATGAAAAAAAATATTCTTATCGTTCCCGGTGATGGCATCGGACAAGAGGTTACCGAAGTAGGTAAAAGCGTATTGGTGAAAATCGCCGAGAAATTTGGCCATGAGTTCATTTATGATGAAGCATTGATGGGCCACGTTGCGATTGAGGCAACTGGTAATCCGCTTCCTGATGAAACATTAGCAAAGATGCGGGCATCTGATGCGATTCTTTTTGGAGCCGTTGGTCACCCGAAATATGATAACGATCCCACTGCAAAGGTACGTCCTGAACAAGGACTGCTTAGGATGCGTAAGGAACTTGGATTATACGCTAATCTACGTCCAATTAAATTATTCGATGAATTATTGGGGGCATCTTCGATCAAGCCTGAAATTCTGAAAGGATCCGATATTCTTTTTTTCCGGGAGCTAACAGGCGATATTTATTTTGGCGAAAAGGGGCGTAAAAACGATAACAATACCGCTTACGACATTGCCGAGTATAGCCGTTACGAGGTTGAGCGTATTGGTCGCAAAGCTTTTGAGGCAGCTCGTACAAGAAGTAAAAAACTCTGTTCAGTTGACAAGGCTAATGTTTTGGAAACCAGTCGCTTATGGAGAGAAGTGATCCAGGCTCTTGCACCAGAATATCCCGATATCACGGTAGAACATCAATTTGTCGATTCCGCCGCAATGATGCTCATTAAAGACCCTCGCCGCTTCGATGTTGTTGTCACTGCTAACTTATTTGGTGACATCCTGACTGACGAAGCAAGCCAGATAGCCGGTTCAATGGGAATGCTTGCTTCTGCGTCGGTCGGCGATAGTACAGGTGTGTATGAGCCAATACATGGTTCAGCTCATGATATCACCGGCAAAGGCATTGCAAATCCACTTGCTTCGGTTTTGTCCGCAGCCCTTTTGTTGGATATATCATTTGGTTTAAAGGAAGAATCTGACGCGATAATTGCTGCGGTTGACAAACTATTGAAAGACGGTTTCAGAACCAAAGATATCGCTGATGCATCGACTCCTGCTGACAAACTTTTAAATACGCAAGCGGCTGGAATAGAGCTATTGAAGCGAATCTAAATTTTTTCAATGTTTGGCCAAATATTATTTGTTCTAAGGAAAAGTTTTGTTTTCTTTGCAGAACAAAAATGAAGTCAGCGAAATTTCGCAGCAGGAAACTATGATGAGACTTGATAACACCAACTATATTCTACTACTTCTGGCCGCACCGTGAAGTAGAGAAAGGTATTGTTTTGTAACGTCAAAAAACCCTTTCTCTCATCAGGAAAGGGTTTTATATTGTTTGAAAATTATTAAATTCGTAATTCCATTATAAATCAATTTACCCACAAATGAGTAATCGAGTTCAAATTTTCGACACAACTTTACGAGACGGCGAGCAGGTTCCTGGCAGCCAATTGACTACGGAGGAGAAAATCATCGTAGCCAAACAACTCGAAAAGCTGGGGGTAGATGTGATCGAGGCAGGCTTTCCGGTATCCAGTCCCGGCGATTTTCGCTCGGTGGTTGAGATTTCGAAAGCGGTACGTGAACCAATTATTTGTGCTTTATCACGTGCGGTGGTGGGAGATATTGATGCTGCAGCAGAGGCGTTACAGTATGCCAAAAGAGGCAGGATACACACAGGAATTGGGTCGTCAGACATTCATATTCAGCATAAATTCAATACAACACGCGAGAAAATTATCGAACGTGCTATTTCTGCAACTAAATATGCACGGAGCAAAGTTGACGATGTAGAATTCTATTGTGAAGATGCCGGTCGCGCTGATCTTGTTTTTCTTGCTCAATTGGTTGAAGCGGTTATCGCGGCGGGAGCTACAGTAGTAAATATTCCGGATACAACAGGCTATTGTCTTCCGGATGAATATGGTGGAAAAATAAAGTACATTTTTGAAAATGTAAAGAATGTACACAAGGCAACCATTTCAATTCATTGCCACAACGACTTAGGACTTGCGACGGCTAATTCAATAGCTGGTATATCACAGGGAGCACGTCAGGTCGAAGTGACAATAAATGGTATAGGAGAGCGTGCGGGAAATACATCATTGGAAGAAGTAGTGATGGCCTTGAACGTTCATAAAGAACTTGGATTAGAAACCGGCGTTAATACGCAATTTATTTATCCTACAAGCCAGCTGGTCTCAAAGATGATGCGTATGCCAGTTCAAGCTAATAAGGCAATCGTTGGCAGAAACGCGTTCGCTCACTCTTCGGGAATTCATCAGGACGGATTCCTGAAACATACTCTGAACTATGAAATTATGAACCCACAGGATGTGGGTGTCGATAAATCGGATATTGTGCTTACGGCACGCAGTGGACGGCATGCTTTAAAGCATCGTCTGGAGCTTTTAGGTTTTAGCTTTGACAAATCAGCACTTGATGAACTTTATACCCGTTTCCTGGAAGTCGCGGATTTAAAGAAAGAAGTCAACGATGCGGATCTGGTTGATTTGGCGCGTACTGCGATTCCTGTTTGAGAAGATATTAGAATCCTATTAGAAGTTAGCTAATAGCCTCGTCCTGAATTTGATGTTTTGAAGATTTTTTTGTAAAATTACATATTCAATAACATCCATCAGATTACAAAAAGCCCTCGGTGATTCTGACCAAGGGCTTTTTTCTTGTCTAAAGAATAATTGTCCGGTTGTTATGAATGAAAACCCGGTCGTTAAAAACCAGCTTCAAAGCCTTCGATAATACTGCCTTTTCAGTATCCTTTCCCAAAGTTGACATGTCTATGGCGGTTTGCCGATGGTCGACAGATTTTACGTCCTGCGCAATAATAGGCCCTTCGTCAAGATCATTATTTACAAAGTGTGCGGTCGCTCCTATAATTTTGACGCCTCGTTCATAAGCTTGTCTGTAGGGATTTGCACCAACAAAAGCAGGCAGAAAAGAGTGGTGAATATTAATGATCCGGTTGCTATAATGATTGACAAATTCCGGAGTAATGATTCGCATATATTTAGCTAGTACAAGATATTCGGGCCGGTAAATATCAAGTGTTCTCAGTATCGATTCTTCATGTTCTTCCCGGGTTTTATTTTCGTGGGAAATAAAGTGAAAAGGTATTCCAAATTTGCCCACCAACGGCTGAAGGGTATTATAATTACTTACCACAGCTTGTATCGTAGCATCAAGTTCGTCAAATGCGTAGCGTATAAGAAGCTCTCCAAGACAATGATGCTCTTTTGTGACAAAAAGAACAATATCCTTTTTCTTTTTAGGATTGATCCTGAGATTGATTCCTTCCGGCAATTCTTTCTGAAGAACTTTTAGAAGTTCAAGCCCATCTGTTTCGCCATCAAATTCTGTTCGCATAAAAAAATATCCGGATGGACTCACATATTCGTCGTTTCGGATAATGTTTTGGTTGTGTTCAAAAAGGATACGCGTTACCTGGTAAATGAGTCCCTTGTGATCAGGACCGTCCATTAACAATATATGTCGTTGAATCATTTGGGGTTATAAATACTAGCTCGAATGTTTTGCGAAATAACGGAATTTACTTTGATTTTGATAACGCCTTGAAAATCTATGCGGATTAACGTACCGTTTTTAAGCGCAAATCCAAGATTACTGCGTTCACTCACTTTGTGAAACCAGGCGACAAAATTCTGCTTTTGACTGTTCAGCATTGGACAAAGATGTCCGTTAGCGGACATTGAAACAAATGGAAATTTTTCATTTCTGACCTCCATTGAGGGTTTTTTTGGAAAATATTTTATTGGCAAGCTATTTATACGATAAAATAGAAACAAATACTTTTAACCATGAGAAGAACTTATCTTGGCGAGTTCGAAGAGATCGTTTTACTAATGGTTGTCATACTGCATGGAGAGGCATACGGTGTTACGATAAACCTGGAAATGGAAAAGCATACAGGGCGTAAAGTAACGTTTGGGACTGTTCATAATACCCTGATACGTCTGGAGGAAAAAGGCTTTCTCCGCTCCGCTCTGGGTGGTGCGACGGCAGAAAGAGGGGGGCGCCGGAAACGAATATTTGAGGTTACTGCACTGGGTAAGAAAGCCCTTGCAGATATTCAGCAATTGAGAAGTAACCTTTGGCAACTTGTGCCAGGTCACCTGATGGAACTTAGCAGCATATGAAACGACTACCTGGACCAGCCAACTTACATCCGCCAAAATGTGCGGAAAGGATTTTAGGCTTGCTGCATCCTTCGGACACGATTGAAGAAGTGCAGGGAGATCTGGAAGAATTATACCAGTACTGGTATAATGAACGAGGGCTGGTCTACGCCAATTCACGTTATATTTTCACTTTATTCTCGGTGTTGCCTCCCTTTGTGAAGCGTCGTCAAAAAAATAGTGAGCATAATCAGCCAACATTACTACATCTAGCCATGATCCATAGTTATTTCAAGATCGCATTCCGCAGCTTACAAAAGAACAGGCTTTATTCATTCATCAATCTTATGGGCCTGACATTAGGGCTCGGCGTTGCTATCACCTTATTTTGGATCGTAAGATTTGAGTATAGCTTTGACCGTTATCATGCCAATTCAGACCGGATTTATCGCGTCAGATCAATAGACAAATTTGGAGACAAGCAATCACATGTCCATCAGGGCGTGATCAGGGCATTAAATACGCAGTTTCCCGGAGTGGAAAAAGCAGCCAATTTCTACGGATTTACGCCTACTGATATCAAAGTTGCCAACCAGGTTTTTAGCCAGAAAAATGTCTTTTTCACAGCTCCGTCCATGCTTGAAATGCTGGATGTAAAATGGATACAGGGATCTGCGTAATCGCTCAGGGCCCCAGGACAAGCTGTAATTGACGATGAGACAGCGGAGAAGCTTTTTAAAGGCGATGCACTCGGAAAAAGTTTCAGGTATAATAACCAGACTGATCTCACAGTTTCGGGAGTGTTCAAAAAGGTACCTGCCAACACGGAATTTCCTATTCAGATGGTTATGTCGTGGGAGACGCTGAAACAGATGCAAAGCGAATATAAGAATGAAGATAACTGGGGTGGCGGCGACTCTATGAATCAGGGCTTTGTACTTCTCAAAAAAGGAGCATCGCCTGGACACATTGATACCGGCCTGAATACTTTGGCAAAAAAACATGCACAAGAAAGCGGGATTGCTTCTTATGAGTTGCAACCTTTGTCTGAAATGCACTTTGATACCACCAAAGATCCATTTAATTATTCAATGCCGAAATGGGTTCTTTACACGCTGGCCAGCATAGGCCTTTTTCTCATTTTCATAGCTTGTATCAACTTTATTAACCTTGCCACTGTTCAGGCTATTCAACGCGGACGTGAAATTGCAATGCGTAAAGTGTTAGGAAGTGGTAAAGGACAGCTTATTGGTCAATTTTTCGGGGAAACGGCGTTACTGGTTTTTGCAGCGATTCTGGCAGGAAGTGTACTGGCTACGGAATTGGTCAAATATTCAGCTGAGTTACTGAACACACAGGTTGCGCAATCGCAGGTTTGGGGATTGAGCACGATCATTTTTTTACTTTTGCTGGGCTTGGGTGTTACATTTCTTGCAGGATTTTATCCGGCAATTGTCCTCTCTGGTTTCGACCCCATCAATGCGGTGCGAGGAAGATTGAATGTGCCGATTAATGGTCGAATTTCGCTACGGTCAGGTCTTGTCGTCTTGCAGTTTGTCATCGCACAGGTGCTTGTGATATGCACTTTGCTCGCCATGAAACAGATCAGATACTTTTATGAAACGGATCTTGGTTTTACAAAAACAGGGATTGTGACAGTTGCTATGCACGAACGCACTTCTATTTCAAGAGAGCGGTTTCGAGAGCAGTTGTCAAAATATCCCGAAGTCAAGGGAGTAGCCTTTGGACTTACTACACCTGCCAGCGATAGGAATCACTGGTGGGGAATAATAAGACATCGAAATCTTCCAAACGGCGAGGAAACTTTCAGAATACAACATGTGGATACCAATTATTTTGACTTTTTTCATATCCCTTTACTCGCAGGGAGGGGCTTGGTCTCTTCTGATACTGCGACCGGGCGAGAAACTACATTTGAAAATACGAATGTTATCATCAATGAAAAAGCGGCACGCGATCTGGGATACAAGGACTTAGACAAATCGATTGGCGAAAGACTTAAATTTTGGGACGTGCAGTGTACTGTGGTTGGTGTGGTTAAAGATTATCAGTCCGAAAATCTTAAGACCAAGTTGATGCCTCACGTATATGTATATGCAACATGGAATTTTCAGCTGGCCAGCATACGAATCGATCGGAATCAAAAGAAGACAGCCATTGCACACATTGGACAGGAATGGAAAATGCTCTTTCCCAACAATTATTACAGTCCCAGGTTCCTCGAAGACGATATCAGCAAGTTCTATGACAGCGAAAGAAAGTTGTCCAATTTCCTGCAGCTTTTTGCCGGGGTAGGGATTCTGATCGGAAGTGCGGGCCTTTTCGGACTTGTTTCATTTGTTGTAACGCAACGTACAAAAGAGATCGGAGTTCGCAAAGTTCTTGGAGCGACGATCATTAGCATTATCCAACTGCTGTCTATCGATTTTTTGAAACTTGTTCTGGTTGCTTTTGTCATCGCTTCACCACTGGCGTGGTATACAATGAAAAGTTTCCTGGAAGAGTATGAAAATAAGATTGACATCCAATGGTGGATATTTGCGCTTGCAGGCTTGTTATCGACTGGAGTCGCTTTACTCACGGTAAGTTTTCAAAGTGTAAACGCAGCACTGATGAATCCCATAAAGAGCTTAAAATCAGAGTAATGGCTTACATAATGCGGTTAATTTTTGTTAAACTGTCTTAAATATCAATTCTCGAATAAATTGAAGCATCATAGTAGGATATCGTTGAATAATTTTACTTTTATCTTATAAATGAAACTCAATTTTAAATGAAATCCAGTTTTACAGTTGAATCCTTGGAAATGGTTATTTCCGGCATTAATGCTGGCATTTGGGATTGGGACTTCAAGAGCGACAAACAGACATGGTCGGACCATTTTTATGAGCTACTGAACTATGAATCAGGAGAGATCTCTCCTAGTTATCAGACTTTTTCTGAATTTCTGGTACATCCCGACGACAAGGATATTGTAACTTTTGCGATAGAGGAGCAGTTGAAAAATAAGGTTCCATACAAAGTAGAGGTCAGGCTTAAAACTAAATACAATGGCTACCGTTATTTTCAGTGTAGCGGAAAGGTTAAGTTTCTGGATGATAAGCCGATCCTGATGGTTGGCTCGATCAGTGATATTCATGAGCAGATAACATTAAAAGATGAAGTTTTAAAAAGTGCAAACCTGTTAAAGGAGGCAGGCCACATGGCCAAGCTTGGCGTTTGGGAATTGGACCTCTCTACGATGAAATCCAAGTGGTCATCGGAAATATATCGGATACACGAGATTGAAGAAACCGAAGCACCTGAGATTGGAGATGCGCTCCGTTTTTATAAGCCATGGGCCCGGCCTTTAATAAAGGAAGCATTTCAAAAGGCAGCTCAATATGGTACTCCGTTTGATCTGACGCTCGCGATCGAGTCGGAGAAGGGGAATGATCGATGGATTCGGGCAATTGGTAAAGCCGTTTTTGAAAACGAAAAGCCGGCGAAGCTTTATGGAATTTTCCAGGATCTGACTGAAAGTAAACATGTTGAGGAGAAGCTTAGAGTGATTTTTGAGTATTCTACGGATGCTCATTTACTATTTGATGAAACCGGGATTATTGATTGCAATCATGCAGCCGTGACCATGCTGAGGTGTAAAGACAAAGCAGAGCTATTGTCGATCCATCCCGCAATGTTTTCTCCTGAATTTCAACCGGATGGTAAAAGGTCCGTTGATAAATCTGTTGAGATGGATAAGCTTGCCTACGAAGCAGGATATCATCAATTCGAGTGGATCCATAAGAAAATGGACGGCGAAGAGTTTCCTGTCGAAGTGACGCTCAATCCTGTTCAATTTGACAACAGAAAAGTATTGCTGGTGGTGTGGCATGACATCACCCGACGCAAGCTTGCTGAGGCAGAAATTAAGCGAAATGAAGCAATGCTCTCGGAATCACAACAACTGACTCACAGCGGAAGTTGGGAAATAGACTTGCTCTCCGGACGGAATTTTTGGTCGAAGGAAACTTTCAGGATCTTTGGCCTCGAACCTGATGGCACAGGACCAGATACTGCAACGTACTCCTCCATGATTCATCCCGACGACCGGGAGTTATACAGGACAAGCATTAAATATGCGATCCAAAATCTTACCCCGGCCAACTTCGATTTAAGAATTATCACCGCACAAGGCAAAGAAAAATTTATCAACGCGATCGGTAAACCATTCATGGACAAGGCTGGCAATGTTACAAAATTGTACGGTGCGATCATGGATATTGATGAGCGAAAGAGAGTGGAGAGGGAGCTTATTGATGCAAAAGAACTGGCTGAGATGGCCGCAGTTGCCAAATCTCAGTTTTTATCTACAATGAGCCACGAGATAAGGACACCGATGAACGCTGTGATTGGGTTCACTAATTTGTTGCTGCAGCAGAACCCCAAACCCGAACAAGTGGAGTATCTGAGCATGCTGAAATATTCTGCCGAAAACCTCCTGGTGCTAATTAACGACATTCTTGATTTTAGTAAAATTGAGGCGGGAAAAATTGAATTTGAACAGGTTGACTTTAATATACTTACGCTGATGGAGAATATCCGGTTTGGAATTCTGCAAAAGGCTCAGGAGAAAGGGATTCAACTTAAATTGATGGTAGACAGCGATCTCAACATCTCTGTTATCGGAGATCCGGTTCGACTTGGTCAGATACTCACAAACCTGATCAGCAATGCGGTTAAATTTACAAAGCAGGGTAAGGTTATCGTTTCGGCTACGATGGTGAAGCAGGAAGGAGATATGGTAAAAATATTTTTTGAAATTGAAGACACGGGGATCGGTATTGCCGCAGATAAAATCGAAAATATTTTTGACAGCTTCACTCAGGCCAGTTCCGACACTACCCGAAAATACGGAGGCTCCGGTCTTGGCCTTACAATTACCAAAAGGCTGCTCGAACTTCAAAACAGCAGTATCCAAGTTCGGAGTGAGCCGGGGAAAGGTTCCGTGTTCTCTTTTACCCTGGATTTTAAAATCAGTAAGAAACAATTGCCCGGTCTCTCTACGAGATCAGTCGTGCCCACCTTTGGAAGTCTCAAAGGAGCACGAATACTTATCGCTGAAGACAACTCACTCAATATTATGCTTATGAAAAATTTCATGAAGCAGTGGGAGGTAGATTGTGATATTGCCGAAAATGGCCAGCTTGCGCTCGAAATGGTTCAAAAAAATAATTATGACCTTGTATTAATGGATCTGCAAATGCCTGAGATGGATGGTTATCAGGCTACCACAGAAATAAGGAAATTGCCCGGTCAGAAATACGCAGATTTACCGATTATTGCATTGACCGCTTCGGCGACTTTGGACATCAAAGACATCGCTTTTGCGGTTGGCATGAATGATTATATCAGCAAACCATTTAATCCTACGGATCTCTACAACAAAATAGCAGCACTTAGAAAATATCGTGGAGTTACGGATTAGAATCGCATATTGGAATTAACGTTCAGTTCGCGCTTCGTATTTTTGTAGTGTTATCATACTCAAATATCTTGCTCTGTGATAATAAAAATTGACAGATTTTTCAGGCAAACAGCAGCAAGTTCGCTGACATTGAATTTCCTGCTGTTTGATTTTACCGTCTACTCGACTACCAGCTTCACCCCGCCCGAATAGCTCCTGTACTCACCCTGATACATCGCATCTGCCGCTACGGGCCCAGCCGTAAAGGTTCCTTTCGATACGATCCTGACCTGGTAATGAAACGATTTTTCCTGCTTGTCTGCACTCGTGAAGAAATGGATGCGGTCATCACGAATATCCAGATATTGCGGAACCGCAGAGTTTGTGATCCAGGGCATGTCACGGGGCTCAGTAATCCGGGGATTTTCAATTTCAAATCCGGCAGGAAGCAGGTCTGTGATCACCACATTATCGATGAAAAGTCCATTGGCGCTGGAGAGAGATAATCTTACAACAATCAGGTCATTCTGATGTAAGGGACCAATCGGCTTTCCATCTCTTGTTAAAAAATCCCTTCTGACGCGTAAACCCTGGTCTTCTTCAACATAGCTTCCAGTTGCAGACATCCCCTCCGATTGAGCAAACCAATATAGTCCGCCTTTTCCGGATGTCGATATCAAAAGTTTTTGATTGGCAATTCCCCTGGCCAGTTTCAACTCCTTCCCGTCAAAATTTCCAAGACTTTTTCCACTAGATGTAATCGACCCGGTCACAGTGGATTCTGATGTGCTTTTCGCAATTTTCCCCAAAGCAAGCACCGTAAATGCAGCTTCCTGCGTGTTCAGATAAGAAGCTGACTGGATCGCTTTTGAAAGTTGTCGTGCAATGGGCGAAATCTGAGGATTATCTGAGTCGGTTTCCAAAAGTGTGTTAAGTACGAGGGCCATGTTGCGTAAAGGCGATGAATAGCTGTCGTCAAATGCCTGGGACCCACTTTCGATTGAATAACTTTTGGGAATTAAAGATGTAAAACTTCTCGTATCACCAACAAGTTTGAAAGCGCCTGCTAAAAGATATCTGGTGTCGGTAGTTAGCAATTGCGGATTTTGCTTATAATAATTCATAGACGCGCGGTTAGGTTGTCCGGTAAGCGCCAGAACGTACAGGGCGTAAATGGCTTCTCTGCGCGCCACAGTTTTTCTTACCTGGCTTCCCGAAGAAGGTTCGCCAGCATAAGCAAGACCGTTTCCGGTAGTCGCGACAATAACTTCCTTTGTAGCGGTAGTCCGTGTTTTTCCGGTCAGGTAGTCGGTTGCCTTGCTGAGTGTTGCAGCATTGACTTCGAAACCAGCTCTGCGCGCTTCCTCCAGAAAATGCACAGCGTATGCTGTCGCCCACCAATCTTCCTGAGTTGAGCCTGGCCACATGGTCATGGCTCCGTTGAATAACTGCAAAGATTCTACTTTTCTTATCGCCTGCTGCACGTTATTAACGGGATTGAAATCGCTTTCACCGGTTTTCACCAGGTAAACAGGAGTTGCCATCGCTTTTGTGAGATCGGCAAAATACAATTGCGGGAAAGCCTTGGAAATCGTTTGCTCCAGGCAGCCGAAAGGATAGCCCAACAACGTAGAAAGGGCCTTTCCGCCGCCCTGTACCAGTGGAGATCGGCTAAACACAACCTGACTCTGTCGCGTTGACGGAATGAAGGAAGTCGTCAGGTCAATCATCCCTTTTTGTCCGCCTGCAATTACTCCGGAGCTACTCGTTTTGAGCAAAGGAGAAGCGGGCCGAACTGTTATTTCTGTTTCCTGGGAAAACGTTTCTCCAAAAGCGCCAACCTTCACAATGATTTTTCCACCACCAATGGATTGCAAAGCTTTGACAGAAAAAACCGCCATTGTTTCTTTTCCGGCTGGGATCGTCATTTTTTGAACGAGAGGCGTTGCTCCGCCGGCGAGAGGGCCGCTCAGTTGCAAGGATATGGTTGCCATCGCTGCTTTGCTCTCGGTATTGCTAATATTTACCGGCAAAGTAAGCTCGTCTCCGGGACTCAGGAATCTGGGTAGTCCGGCACTGATCACGACCGGATCGGCAACCTTCATATTTTTGGACGACGAACCAAAGGCATTGTCCTTATAAGCCACCGCCATCACTCTCAAATCCCCGCTGAATTGAGGTAAATTAATGTCGTATGAAATCTCGCCGTTTCCGTTGGCCTGCAATATGCCGCTCCAAAAAGTAACCAGTTTAGTACGACCATTACTCAGTGGATTAATTCGTTTTTCAAGATCGTAGCCGTCACCCCCAAAACTCGACACGCCCGATATGTTCAACTCGGGGAAAAGTAATGCGTACAAATCATGACTGGTTACTTCCAGGGCCCGTTTCTGGTAAAAGAAGCCGTGAATGTCCGGCGTTTGTGAATTTTTAATTTGCAAAATACCTTCGTCAACAATGGCCAGTGTAACCTGCGCGTTCGGAGCTGTTTTTACCTTGATTGTTTGTTTGGTTTTCGACCTCGATTTCTCAACCGCAGTGATTGAGACGGCTAACTTCCTTTTTCCGTCTTCGACCAGAACGGGGATGAAACCGTGGGCGACAGTCAGCGGCATGTCAGATGCATCAATTGGGCGAATGAGCGTTGCTGTCACGTAAATGTTGGGAAGGTGTTCTTCCTTTAGATTTATTTTCAATTCCGCCGCCTTCTTTTCGGTGGTTAATACGTGCTGTTCTAAAACGTTATTTCGTTCAACGGTCACGAGTAACCGGCCATCGAAAGGTGTTTTGAAAAGTATCCGAGCAGTTTCGCCGGTTTGGTATTTTTCCTTATCTGTTTCCATCAACACCCTGCCTTCATTGCTGACTTCAAATGAGGAATACTGCGTGTAACCATATCCATAGGCGTAAAAATTGGCGATGGAATAATTTTCGGCCCCCGGACGACGAACCCTTACCTCATATTCCCCGGAAACCGTTGGGGTGTACTTGAAGGAACCGCGGCCGCTACCAAGATTTACCAGATTGGAATAGACGATCTTCTCGCTTTTCCGCGAAGTGTACCGGAGCTGTTCATTTTTTTTCTCTACAATCGTCTGATATTCAAGGCGCATTACTTCAACAGTTGCAGTGGACTTTTGAAGATTTCCTTTTGCGTTTACTCCCACAATGTCCACCGGAACGGGTGCGTTGACGCCAACATAGGAATCTGGTAATCTTATGCCATACATGACAGGCTGCGTGAACACGTCAAACCGTTGGAGGCGGTTAACCGGTCGGCCATTTTCATCAAAAACGGTCACGTATATTTTGCCTTCCAGGACACCTATATCTTTTAAACCCGGTGCCAGGGCAAATCTTTCGGTTGCCTGCCCTTTCTCGTTTGTGATACCTTGTCTGCGTTCTTTTTCAAATGACGTTTCGGCAGGAATATCAAAAGTATAGTCTCCGAAATCCTTGGCAAAGAAGCCCTTACGTTTCAGTTGAGATTCCATTTCGTAAGTGCGGTTGGCAGCTGGCGGGCCAAACAAATTGAATGCCGTCGCCGTCAGAGCCACAGTGCTGCCTGAGACATACTCTTTTGCTGCCCCGCTTAAATCAACCTTGATCCGGTCTGGCATAAACTCTTCTACACTAACGGGTTGCGAAGCCAGCAGCATATCATTGGCATTGTAAACCTCCATCATATAAGTTCCGGTGAGCACGGCGGCGTCCAGCGGAACTTCAATTTCTACCGCACCCTGATCGTTGGTGCTCTTGCGCCAGGTTCTGTATTCTCGTCCATTGGGTGTTACGAGTCGCAATTTCAAAGGGATTTCGCTCGCTGTTTTCCAATCTTGTCCACGTAAAACTGTATTGAAGTGCATCGTTTCGCCTGGGCGATAAATATCACGTTGTCCGTAGAGAAATGCCTGAAAGCCTGAGGCGTTGTCACGTGCCCCTTCAACCTCGTACCGGGAAGTTTCCACTCTGGTGTCATCCAGCAGCAGGTAGTTAAAATCTTCCTTATCACTGGCTGTCAGCATCGCAATCCTGAAACCAGGTGCTTTTTCAGACAATTTCTCGATATGGGCGATTCCGTTTTTATCTGTCGTGGCGGTGTGGACGGACTGATTGTTGCTGCTCACCAAAGTGATCTCAACATTCATAAGCGGTTCGTTTGTTTTAATCGAGTTGGCAAACACCCAGATGTCATCCTGCCCATGCTTGGCCATGAATCCTATATCCGAAATGGATACCAACTTGGTGGCACTCATGTATGCTTCATCCCTGGAATTCACAGAAACCAGATAAATTCCTTTTCGCGTATTATCGTCCGGCAAAGCGATGTTGAGAGCCGACACGCCTTTATTTCGCGGGAGGTTTTCGGTTTCGACCGTTTTATCTACGATCAGATCACTGAAGCTGCTTTCCGTATCGTCACTATATTGAAAAGCACCCGACGGCTTCCATTCATCGCCCACTTGTTCATAATCCTCATATCGGCTGTTGCGGATGTAACTCAGTATATTGTTGGCGTATAACTTTGCTATGCGGACCTGTACTTTGGGCACATTTACAATTTGCACGCCCATATTCCGAGAACCTTTGGGCGTCATATAAAGGGCTTTCTTGTTGACAAAAGAGATTCCAGCCGGCATTTTTCCAAAAAACAGGTCACGTGAAGTCTCATCATCCAATTCAGGACCAAGGACACCTTTCAGCGAAGTTTTAATGCGTAATGCGTATGTGTCGGTTTCGTTAAATTCGCCCCGGATGATGAAGCCGTTTTCTGTTGCTTCGATTTTCGTAATAAGTGAAGGATTTAAACTAAATCCGCTGTCAATACTCGCAACGCTAATTTCCTGAGTAGTAATCACCCTGGCAAATGCTGCATTATTTTCGAAACCGGTTTTGATATCAACCACTTCCAGGTGAAGTGGCGAAGGGAGACTGGTCGTTCTGGTGAGAACATCACTGGTTACAAAGGAAGTGTTCTGGGCTTTTATTCCTTTGTCAATTTCAATGGCGACCGGAGTAGGATTGTTATCTGCTTTGCCTGTGTTGTCCAGTGCGACGGTTATTGCCCTTTCGTCAGAGGATGGCAGCACACGATATTCTAGTGGCTTATCCGCCAATTTCAATTTAAGCCTCTCCGCAACATTCTGAGCATTAACGGGATAGTTAAACGTTAACCGAAGTCGTGCCTCCTGTCTTCCGCTTTCTTTTGATAAGGTCCACCAGCTTTCGGTTTCGATCAGTTGCAGGTAAGGCGTGTGAAATGCAATCGGTTCGGCGGAAACGTCATACTTCTTCTCTTTGGCAACATCTTTGAGAATCAGATCTGTAAGTTTTGCTGTGTATGCAGTTGCTGATCCAAATCCCGCAAGAGGAGAAAAAATCAATTCGTTGGGCGCTGTCCATTTGAACTTTCCACGAACGGCCGGTTCAAATTTCACGTATTGAACAGAGTCCCAATTATTGAGTTGACTTTCGGCCACGAGATCCTTATTGAAAGTAAACACCAAATTCTGCGACTGACTTATCTCCTCGGAAAAGTTGGTTCCCGCGACACGTATTTCATTGAGAGATGAGCAACTGTTAAAAAGGCAAAGGGTGATCAGTGTAAAAATTAAGCTGAAAGAAGACGTTTTCATCAAGGGTATTTAAAAATTTTAAGTGGGAATGCAAGCCTTTGTATACGATAATATTTATGCCGGATCGGTCCCGTTTATTGTTCCAAAAGGTACAAATTATTTGAATCAAAAAGCCTTCCTGGAAAATGCAGACTTAGCGTACGGCGAATTACTTTTCCAATGGAAGGTTAAGGTTTTCAAATCGACCAGTTTTTATCGGAAGGCCTTAAGCTCAATCCATTTGCAATAGCCTTCCTTTTCTTGAGTAAGTTGTGATCAGGAGTTTTACTTGGCTCTATAATGGAACCTATGGATTATCTCCATTGCGCAAGCACCGATAGATAGATTGATAAATGCTTGATTTGAGAAAATGTAAAGCTGAAAGGGTAAGCCTGTGAGGTCTCAAAACCCCACCATCACGTCTTCAACAGGTTTCGCGCCATCGAAAAATGACAATAAACGCAATAAAATCCCTTCTACCACTGCATCAGGGCACGATGCACCACAGGTAAGCATGATCCTTACCGGTGATGAAGAGGGAATGTAATTTTCCGTTACAATTTCCTCTTTTGTATGCAAATTGTAATGGCGGATAAGTTGTCGGTCAAGTATTTTATTTACAGATTCAATAAAATAGGTCGGAAACTTATCCTCACAAAGTTCTACCAGATGGGAAGTATTCGAACTATTGTAGCCACCGGCAACAACCACAAGATCGGCCTCATGGGTTAAGAGTGCATAGGTCGCATCCTGATTATCGTTGGTTGCATAGCAGAGCGTATCACGCGTATTGGCAAAGCGTTCTTCTACCTCCTGGGGTTTCAAATTGTAATGTTTAATCATCACATTTTTAAGGTAATCCGAAATTCCCTGCGTATCAGAAGCGAGCATTGTCGTCTGATTAACAACGCCTATTCTGGTCAAATCAGTTTCGGGGTTAAACCCATCTGAAAATTGCCCTTTGAAATCCTCGAAAAACTGACTTGAAGTAGCTTCCCCGGTGATGTATTTAGCAAGCTGTATTGTTTGCTCCATATTTTCGACCACCACGGTGGGAGCATTCTCTTTACTATGAGAAAAAGTGGCGCGGGTTTCTTCATGAAAAGGCTTCCCATGAATAACAATCGCGTAATCCTTTTCTCCGATCTGGGCTGCACGGTTCCATACTTTTTCTACAAAGGGACAAGTTGTATCGTAGATGTATGAATTGATGCCGAGCTCGGTCAGTTTATTCTGATTCTCAATTGTCGTTCCAAACGCAGGTACGATTACAATGTCTGCTGGTGACAACGTCTCCCAGCCAATCAATTGATTTCCTTTGGTGTCCATGATAAAACGAACGCCACGATCAGTCAGGTCCCGGTTTACATCGGGATTGTGAATCATTTCGCTCAGCAAGAATATGCGTTTACCAGGATTTTCTGCAATGGCTTTGTACGCAATATCAATGGCATTCTCTACGCCGTAACAAAACCCGAAATGCCTCGCAATAAGAAACTGGACAGGCCCGAAATCCAGAACCGTTGGCGTATAATCACGCTTGAGTTTATCGTTTTTGCGACGAAATTCCTTGATTGGCGAAATAATACGGCTTCGGTAAAAATCAGGTATGTTAAAGGTTTTCATAGATTTTCGCTGTTAGCAATCGGCCCGGCGGTGTACCGCTTTTAGCTGAATAACTTGAGAGTTGGTCTGCACGCAGGCATTGAATTTTTGAGGGCAACAGTTGAAATTGCTTTTGTTAACTGAAATCAGCGCCGAAAATGTTATTCAACGATTTCCTTTCAACAAATATAGCCGTTCCGCTTTTAGCAACAATCCGAAGCAGTACTTTGTTCATACGAAGTTTTTGCAAAAAATATTTGATCGGTCATGCAACATATATAAATGATTGGCAGTCATTTAGTCTGAACGTTCAAAATCTAAACCTTCTTTTTGAAAACACAATTTTACACCGACAAGCATGTCGAACTGGTGGAGCGTTGTAAACTCGGTGAGCGTAAGGCTCAATACGAGCTTTACAAAAATTACTCCAAGGCCATGTTCAATATTTGCATGAGGATTTTGAATCATAATGGTGAAGCAGAGGACGCTCTGCAAGAGGCTTTCGTGGATGCATTCACGAATCTGCACCAGTTCAGGCAACAGTCAACATTTGGCGCATGGTTAAAGCAAATTGTAGTTAACAAGGCGATTAACTATGTGAGAAGCAGAAAGATGCAATGGGTCGAAATAGATGAGTTTCAGGGAAAAATCGAAGAAAGTGAACGTTCTGATGATTATTATGGATGGGATGAAACCGACACAAGTCTGGAAGTAGAAAGAGTAAGGCGAACCATGCTTAAACTTCCGGACGGGTACAGAGTGGTTTTAAGTCTATATTTATTTGAGGGCTATGACCACGAGGAGATTGGAGAGGTCTTGGGTATCAGTGAGTCCACGTCCCGCACGCAATATATGCGTGCGAAGCGTAAGCTCACTGAAATGCTTGGGAAATGAAGAATGGAATTCAAAATGAACACGAGGGGACAGGTTTATCTGGACTATGAAAAACCTGAGAAAAGCGAAATTATAGTTTGTGTAAACGAGTCACGAAAGTGGCCGGAATTTTAAAAACGTAAACCAAAACAATCATTTGAAACAAATTTTACACTTTACAAGTACAAGATTCAATGAAAAAGTCTTCTGATAAAAAAGATCGTCTGGAGCGGTTTGTGCGTGATAATAGGGATGGGTTTGACACTTTCTTGCCACAGGATTCATTATGGGACCGCATAAAGCAACAAATACCGGCCCAGCTACCATCCGCTAACCGTTTAACGAAAACAAAGCGCCTTGCAGGTCCCTACTTCGACTGGAGAATTGCCGCAGGAATTTTACTGGCCTTGGGCATTGGCTATCTCTTTTTCCTCAATAAACAATACGGCGTCACCCGCGATCCTGGAGTAGCATTAAATGCCCCGGCTTACGCAAAGGAATTCAATCAATACAATGTCGTTATTGATGAAAAGAGGGATGAGATTATCAAATTGGCCAAAAACAATCCTGAACTGTACCGCGATTTTTCGGCCGATTTGCAGAGCCTGGAAACCAGTTACAAAAATTTAAAATCTGATTTGGGCCGCGCTCCAAACAAGGAAGCTCTGGTACAGGCCATGATCCAGAATCTGCAGCTGCAGGTGGATCTACTTAATCAACAGTTAAATATCTTACAGCGTTTTAATAACGCAACAAAAAATCATGGAAATGATCAAGAACCTGTTATATAGTTTTTTAGTTTTAATTCCCGTCACGGTTACCGCAAACGGCCCAAATCCTGATCCAGACCCCCAAAACCTGATCGAAAGAAAGAGAAATATTGTCAAAATTTTTGATGTTAAAGACCCGGACTTGTTGACAGTTGACAATCAGTATGGGCAGGTAAAGGTAAATCTATGGAACAAAAAGAATATTAGGGTAGAAATAATTATTACAGCCAATGCCCCCAGTGACGACCAGGCCGGTCAATATTTGAATGCGGTCCTTATTGATGAAAAAAGAACGAAAAACCTGATCACACTAACTACCAACATTGACAAAAATCAGTTTGGGAAAAACAGGTGGGGAAACAGGAATGGAGATAAGAACTTTATCCAGATCGACTACACGGTGTACATGCCAAAAGAAAATCCGCTTATTGTAAGGAATCAATTTGGCAATACAGATATTCCTTCGTTTCTGGCACCACTCACCATCGATTCCCGCTATGGAACTTTCTCGGCAAATCACCTCGAAAATGCGGAAAATAACATTGACGTTCGCTATGGAAATGCCAGAATCGGCAAAATGGACGGTGGTAAGCTGGATTGTCAATATTCCAGTTTACAGCTGGATCATGTGAATAAGCTGATGCTAAACAATAAATTTGGCGATCTGAGTATTGGTGAAATAAATAATCTGGAGGCAGATATCGATTATTCGGGGGCGAAAATCGGCACGATGCACGGGACTGGAAAAATAAAGCTGAATTACTCAGGCAATTTCAGGATCAATGAATTGACTAATTCGTCGGAAAATGTAAACATCCAGGCCGCTTATTCATCCGTTGTTCTGCCTGCAGATGCCAATCAGTTTAACGTTACGATGACTTATGGCAAGTTTACCTATCCGGATGACGTCAATTTTTCCATGCAGCCATCGACGTCTTCTCCGCAGAAGGTAAAGCAATACCAAGGAAAAGTTGGGGCTGGCTCCGGGACCAAAATCACGGTTACATCCCGATATGGCGATGTAAGATTGAAAGAATAGACATGGATTACGCCTGCTCCAACAGAATGTTGTAAGTAAATTTAAGTGGATCAAATGCGTCGAATAACTTGCTGATAAAGGCAGAGTCCTTCACGTAAAAAGTGAGCAGATTATCGTAACGTTCCTGCGCGGAGCCGCCCGGGAACAATTTGTTTTTCAAGTTGAGAAGCTGATCTATTTCACTGGAGTAATTGCGTTCTTCTGCTTTTCTCAATCGGTTTTCAAGGTGTTCAAGTAGATGTAGAAGCCTGGTTTCCTGCGCTTTTACCGCGCCATCCATTGTCACGTCGATCGCAATCGCTTTCGCCAGAATTGCATCAAACATGGCATGAAAGCTGATTTTTTCCTCCTTGAGATTTAGTGTATGGTCCGAGTGCGTCTCCACGTATTTTCTGCGCAATGCAACTTCGTCGAGGAAAAGGTCTTCAAAGGCGATGTTCAATTTTTTGATCTTTTGATTCTGCTGCTGATTGATATAAAGAGCAAAATTACGCGGGATCAACATGGGAAACGGCACATCGTATGCATCAAAAATATCCTTCAACTGCAGCCAGTATGGAACTTCGGATGGGCCCCCGATGTACGCCAGATTTGGTAAAATTACTTCCTCGTAGAGCGGGCGAAGCACCACATTGGGGCTGAAATATTCAGGATTCCGCGCTGCCAGATCGATAATTTCCTGTTCAGAAAATGAGATATCGGTGTTCAGTACATGAAAGTTTTCCCCTTCGCGCACGATCCTTTCCCGCACATTCCCTTCCAGATAAAATAGATTGATTTCCCGGGCATTTACCGGCGTGTGATACCCGAGCGACGATAATTTTGCAGATGTTTTATTAACAAGGTCCGCAGACTTTGGCGCGGTGAGCTCCTGTTTGATAATGGGAAGGAAATGTCTTTTTAGCTCTGCATCGTCTGCGTCGAGACAAACGAGGCCGTCGGACCCAAACAACTCATGCATGTAACATCGTACTGCATCGGCAAGCGTTTCGTTACTCAAATACGCCCTGGCGAAAAGATCGGGTTGGTCGGGAAGATGTTTTAGTAATTTTTCCAACTTTTTCGGGTCAAGCCTGCCAACTGCGCCTTTGTGGTCGCCATCCCATTTTATTTTTTGTCCAGCTACATTTACTGAAGCAATTTCTTCGAAATCGTGATCCTCAGTTGCCATCCAGTAAACCGGAATAAAACGATACTCAGGATATGCGTCCTGCATCGCCCTTGCCAACTTAATGGTAGTCACAATCTTATAGATAATGTAAAGTGGGCCGGTAAAAATATTAAGCTGGTGGCCCGTTGTTACCGTAAAAGTTTTGTCATCCAGAAGAAGCGAAAAATCGGGTAAATGATCAAGGCCTACATACTGCCTTTCCAAAACGCTGACCAGGGTTTTTCGCTTTTCGATATCGAATTTTTGACGTTTTTCGATGATGGACTTTGTATTTTCAATAGTTGGAAATACATCATAAAATGCTTTAAGAGAAGGCTTTTGGTCGAGATAGTCGAGCAGTAATGCAGGAAATTGTCCCGTATTACGCAGATCCACAGAATGAACAGTCATGAAAGGTGGTTTTTCAGTAGCTAGTATGGATTCCAACGTAAAAATCGTTTGGATAAGTTATTTCAAAGGAACCGTACAAATAACGTGAAAGTTCAGGATTTCAGTGAGGGTTCCCGGAATCTTCGATGAGAATTTGATCTGTATAAATATCGCATACAAAAAAGCCGGATCGTACAATGACCCGGCTTTCCTAACTATTATTGGTTTCTAGTTGCGCAGGTTATTCGCCTGAAACATCTTTTATATTCTCTGTTGCCAGTTTAGAGAAACGATTCTTATTTCAATTCTTAAAAAATGTAGTCATTTCTGGTAATCAGCTCACCGGCGATTCTGCGGCGCGCTTCTTTAAGATTTATTGGTTCAATTTTGGTGAATCTTTTAAGACCCATGAGCATTACACGTAATTCATCACTTTCTGCAAAACTGGTTATTGCAGAGCGCCCCGCTGTATTCAACCGATCCACAGCTGTGTTGAGGTAGACTTGAACCATGTCCTTGTGAAGAGAATTAGCCGCTTCACCTAATAGATCAATTCGCTTTTCAACGCGGAGAATCAATGATTCTGCCACATAGGTTTCAATGATCATGTCTGCAATGTTCATGATAATTTCCTGCTCTTCCGAAAGCTTCATCATGAATTTTTGGACCGCAGCACCCGCAACCATTAAGACGGCCTTTTTCATATTTTTAACGACCTTCTTTTCTGCTGCGAATAAGATTTCTTCGTCATCAGTTCCAAAATCAGGAATTGACATAATTTCTTTGCCCACTGCCATAGCCGGGCCCATCACATCCAACTGCCCCTTTATGGCTCGCTTTAAAATCATATCCACCACCAGAAGTCTGTTTATTTCGTTGGTGCCTTCAAAAATCCGGTTGATACGGCTGTCGCGATAGGCACGGTCCATTGGTGCATCGGCCGAAAATCCCATTCCTCCGTAAATTTGAACACCTTCATCCACGACATAATCCAACACCTCTGACCCATGTACCTTCATGATGGCACACTCAATCGCCAATTCTTCCAGGGATTTAAGCTTGGACTCGGTGTCGTTCATTCCTTTTTCCTGCAAGGCAATCGTCAGGTCGTCAATATTCTGGCCTACTCTGTATGCAGCCGATTCCGTAGCGAACATTCTCACCGCCATTTCGGCTAATTTGTATTGAATTGCCCCGAAACTGGAAATCGATGTACCAAATTGTTTGCGTTCGTTGGCGTAATTGATGGCCTGTTTGGTCACCATTTTGGAACCTCCCAAAGCTGCCGCAGCGAGCTTGATACGACCAACATTTAAAATATTGACTGCAATTTTAAATCCGTTTCCGCGATTAGAAAGCAGGTTTCCTACGGGCACATGGCAATCGTTGAAAAATATCTGTCGGGTATCCGATCCTTTGATACCCATTTTGTGTTCGGGTTCGTTCATCGTTATGCCGCCAAAAGTTTTTTCAATGATAAAGGCGGAAAGATTTTTGTCGGTTGCTCCACCTTCTTCTATTTTCGCAAAAACAATAAAAACGTCAGCAAACCCTCCATTGGTAATCCACATTTTTTGACCATTGATTACATAGTGCTTCGCATCGTCGGTCAGCTTCGCTTTCGTTTTGCCTGAATTAGCATCTGAGCCGGAATCGGGCTCAGTAAGGCAATATGCTGCTTTCCATTCTCCAGAAGCCAGGTTTGGTAGATATTTCTGCTTTTGCTCATCATTTCCATAATACAAAATGGGTAAAGTTCCGATTCCCGTATGTGCCGATAATGCCACGGAAAAAGAATTACCTGCACCCGTTGCTTCTGCGACGAGCATGGATGTATTGAAATTCATTCCAAAACCACCATATTCCTCAGGTACCACAGTTCCCATTAGTCCGAGCTCTCCTGCCTTATCCATCAGTGACGACATCAATGCAGGGCCGTCAGCATGATCGATCTCGTCAAGTCGTGGCCATACTTCCGTGCGCAGAAAATCACGGCAGGTATCCGCAATCATCCGTTGCTCCTCAGTAAACTCCTCCGGAATGAAAATTTGCGAAGCTGGGGTTTCTTTAATAAGAAATTCTCCTCCCTTAATTGTCGTTTTTTTATCTTCTGCAACGGCCATGATGGACAGGTTTGTTTGAACTGCGATTGAGGTATGCTAATATAGTATGCAAGCATACTAATATTATACAAAGATATTCTGTTTGATAATATTATGCAAGCATACTAATAATAAAAAATCATGAACAAAATCGTGTACCCAGGAAAGCTGAAAAGTTGCGGAACTTGTTTGCCTTTTGCTGGCTTTCAGAACCCGTCTATTATTGCCTGCCATTCCAGAACCTTGGGTCTCGCATCGAACTCGAGGGCTTTCTTTCTGCCTTTATCAAGGTTATATGTTTTCTTTTTACTGCTCCATTCAAGCAAACTATCCACAAATAAGGGAATATTCAAATGAGGGACGACGGTGCCTAGGTCTGGTGTAATGAATTCGGTTGGGCCGCCACTGTCAAATGTAACGATGGGTTTCCCGAGCCAGGCAGCTTCCACAAGCACCATCCCGAAGGGTTCTTGGCGTGACGTGAGCATAAAACCATCTGCGGCAGCCATATAGGAATAATAATCCTCTTTTTTTGCCCCGATCAAATGAATTTTAACATTATCAATATCCTTACAGCGATGTTTGGTCCAATATACCAGGCCGTCAGGGCTCGGATTTCCAACCCAAACGAGATGAACCTTTGAGCCTTTGGGGAACTGCAATGCGATGTCTGGCAGCAGGTCAAAACCTTTTCTGTCAGATGTTGTTCCCGACATGATCCAAACAAACTCTTCCGGTCCTGCTCCCCACTCTTTTCTTATTTCGGCGATCTTATTTTTATCCGGGGCAATTTCACTCAGGTCAACAAAACTGTATAGTCTTTCAACCCTGCCGGATCCGGATTCTTTCATACATCGACACACGGTGTCGGAACAGCCAATGATCAGGTTGGAGTCTTTGACGATTGTTTCAAAATCGCGGCTACTCACCTGCGAATACATCGCTGAAAGCTCATGAATGTGTGTAACGACCGGCATGTTTATTTCCTTTGCCAGTTTTACAACATCGGGAAGCATTACAGTATTGACATACCATAAATCAGCCTTGAACTGTTTGGAAATTTTCTTTAGTGCCCATGTTGTTGGGTGGAACCCAAGATGATATGCAATCTTGTCTCTCAACGTGAAGTCCCTGGGGGCATAAAATACGGGTACGTCCTTCGGTAAGTCATTAATCAGTTCGCCATGTGCAAAACACACCAATCCCGCTTGGAATTTACTCCTGTCTAAATATTTCAGGATGTAATAAATCATCATTTCAGATCCGGTACGGGTGGCGTACGGGGTGAAAAACAGGATTCGACGGCGGGTATTATTCATGATTTGGTGAGCAGGTCTATATTTTCCTCAGGGCGAATTTTATATAATCTGGGTTTAAGCAGGGTAGTTCTCCAAAAATAGCTCAAGAGAACAAAAGTTTTGCGTGAAAAAATAACCTGAGTTCTCAATTCACGGAACGGGTTACCGTCCTTTCGTAAATTCAGAAGCATTTTCCACACAAAAATTACTGGAATCATTGTAATGTAATGCGTCAGCAGGATCAAATAGGACATCAGGCCATATTGTTTTCTAATCCAAAGCATATTTGAAACCTGCATTTGGCTGCTGAACCGATTGATCCAGGAAATGTTGGTGCGTCGGAACGGATTATCGTTTTCAAGGTGAATAAATGTGCAGTCTTCAAAGTAGCAGAGTTTTCCATATTTGCCCAGGCGGGAAGACCATTCCACATCTTCCGCATACATAAAAAAGTCTTGATCAAATCCTCCGGTCTTTTCAAATTCTTCCCTTCTTAAAAATATAAATGCGCCGACGAGCCAGTCGTGTTGCCTGGGGTCAGCATAAATGGGTTCCGGGTAGATTTTATCCAGGAGTCTGGTTACGATGTTTGCAGTTGGTAATATGAAAAGTGTTTTTCTGAATTCATTGAAACTTTTGTAAAAATTCATGGGTTGGCCATTTTTATCGCATTGCAATGCGCTGCATGCAACAACGTCCATTCGGGAATTCATGTGATCCACACAGCGACCGATTACATTATCCGTAATCAGCGTATCTGCATTCAGGATCAGGAAGTATTTTCCGGAAGCAGTGTGCATTCCTCTATTATTCGCCCTTCCAAACCCCGAATTGTAGTCCATATCGATCCATTTTATCAACGGAAACGCTTCACGGACTTTTTGACCACCTCCATTTTCAGGGTCGTTGTCAACGATAATGATTTCAAAATTTATTCCGGTTGTGAATTTGTAAATGGAGGTTAGACAGTTGATAATAAGTTGTGGCGTCCTGTAATTTATGATGATAATGGATACATCCATGAATAGGGGTGTGCAAGATTAAAGGGGTAAAAATAAAGAATCTCTGCCGAAGACTTGCATATCTTCAACAGAGACTCCTAATATTTAATCCCGAAGTTATTAATCGGTCAGCTTAGCCGCTCGTATATGCCTGCCACTCCCTGGCCGCCACCCACACAGGCCGTTACCATCCCGTATTTTTGATTTCTGCGACGCATTTCGTTGAAAATTTGGACCGACAGCCGCGCCCCCGTTGAACCGAGTGCATGACCCAAGGCAATGGCACCGCCGTTAGGATTAACGATTTCCGGATTGATATCTAGTTCCTGCATAACTGCAAGTGCTTGTGCAGCAAAAGCCTCATTCAATTCAATCTGCTCAATGTCTGAAAGCTTCAATCCGGCCTGTTTCAGTGCAATAGGTATGGCGGCAACGGGCCCAATCCCCATAATCCTCGGATCTACTCCCGCGGTCGCATAGGAGAGCATCCTTGCGATTGGCTTCAATCCTAATTCATTGACCAGCCTTTCCGACATCACAACAACGAATGCAGCGCCATCTGAAGTTTGAGACGAGTTTCCAGCAGTTACAGAACCACCAGCTGCAAATACCGGCTTTAGTTTTGCCAGTGCTTCTACGGTCGTATCGGCGCGTGGCCCTTCGTCCTGGCTTACAGTAACCTCTTTTGTTTTTTTCTTTCCTGTCACCTGGTCAAAATAGGTTTCCTGCACTTTCACAGGAACAATACCATCGGCAAACCAGCCTTCTTTTTGAGCCCTTAGCGCCTTTTGGTGGGATTGGAAAGAGAATTCGTCCTGCTTTTCACGGCTTATGTTAAAATCTTTCGACACCTGCTCCGCAGTGAGCCCCATGCTCAGATAATAATCAGGATTAGTATGTGCGATGTCGTAATTCAAGGCAGTTTTCCAGCCCATTGTGGGGACCATGGACATAGACTCCGTGCCACCTGCTATGATGCATTCACCCATACCTGCGTGGATTTTTGCAGCGGCCATGGCAATGGCTTCTACGCCAGAGCCGCAGTACCTGTTTATAGTTATACCCGAAACGTTCTTTGGAAGTGCGAGTAATGCAACATATCTGCCCATTTGCATTCCCTGCTCTGCTTCTGGTACAGCGTTGCCTACGATTACATCATCCACACGAGCAGGATCAAGAGATGGTAAAGTTTCGAGCAAATGTTTGATCACTTCCGCACCAAGGTTATCGGGACGGGTAAAACGGAAACCGCCGCGCGTAGCTTTTCCCACTGCGGTGCGATATCCGGCAACAATGTATGCGTTCATATGTTCAGGTTGGTTTTAGTTCAAAAATGTTTTGCCGTTCAGGTTTTGTCACTAATGCACGAATTTCAATCTAATTCCAGTGGATATTTACACTATTCAAATCGAAGCGAATGCCTATGCTGCACCATCGTTAGTGATAGATTATAACTTTTGACAGCAGGTACGTAAGTAATTCGTGAACATCTGTATTCGTGGCACAGTAAAAAATAGTATGCCTGCATACCATTTGTAAAATTAGCAATTAAAAATAAAACAACAAACCACCGAAAATTGTTTTCGATGGTTTGCGATTACCAGTAAGTTCTGATTAATTTTTTGAGGGGAAATTCATGGCGTAATCGCTCACTATCTCGTTACGAAACAGAGTTACTTTCTTCCAACGCCTTTGGTCTTTTAGCGCTATCTGGCATCACGATCCAAAGTACGATGTACACCAATACCAATGGAAATGGTTTTGGAATAAAAAATGCAAAAACCAAAAGAACACGAATGATGGTGACGTCTATTTGCAAGTATTCGGCCAAACCTGCTGCCACACCACCTATCATTTTGTTTTCTGTATTGCGAAATAATCTATTGTTGTTCATGGCTATTTTCTGTTTATGTTGTTATTGTTGATTCAAAGGTACTATGTAATGCATGGTAGTTGTATCAGAATTGTTATGAGTGGTTTGTGGATTTGAGAAATGGTTGGTTTTTAGTGAGGAATTACATACTTCAAGGGGGTGTTCATGCTTTGTGGCGCTGAAAAAGAGCTAAAAAAATGCCTGTCTTTATTGATCTTTAAATCAGCTTGTAGCTTCGGGCTGTGTTGAGCAGGAGTTGCGTGTTGCTAACGTTGAGTTTCTGCATAAGATTTTTTCGATGCGTTTCAATCGTGTATTGGCTTAAGAACAATTTATCAGCGATCTGAGGACCAGTAAAACCTTCCTGTAGCAGCAGGAGTATTTCCTTTTCTCTTCGTGTAAGAATGGGCACCTGAGCAACCGCGTCGTTTAAATTATGGAAATGTTCCAGCAGTTTTTCGTTGGCAGCCTTGCTCAAGAAAACTTTACCCAGAAGTACGGTCTCAATTGCAGTCAGTAACTCACTGCGCTCCATGTTCTTCAATAAGTATCCATTAGCTCCTTTTTTTAATAACTGAGAGATCAATCCTGCTTCGTTAGCGGACGTGAGCACAATGATTTTGGATCGCCGGCTTATTTCGCGAATGGTGTCACATAATTGTAACCCGTCCATGTCGGGCAGGTTAATGTCCAATAAAATAATATCGGGCTGATGTACGGTTAAAAAATCAATGGCCTCCTGTGCTGTCTTGCATGCACCAACTACCTGTACGAAGGTAACGTCCTTTAGCATGGTGCCAATGCCATCGCTAACGAGTGGGTGGTCGTCGATAATAAGGATTGAAATCATAGACTCAGGGTACGTTGCTGAAAAATACAAATACAACCTGAATAAATAATTACCCGTTGATTAAAAAATCCATCATCACCGTAGTACCAAGACCTTGTTCTGATTCAATGGTCAACTGGCCGTTCAGGTAATTGACCCTGCTCTTGATACTCTCCAGACCGGCAGTTTTGTTAGCTTCTATAGTCTCCGTGTTAAACCCTTTACCGTCATCTTCAACAGTTATGCTCAATCGGTCGTCTGATCTGATAAATTGTACGATTGCGTGGCTCGCACTGGCGTGTTTTATGATATTATTAAGCAATTCCTGGATAATACGGTATAGCATGATCTCGGTCGATGAGTTAAGGCGGTTCTCCATTCCTTTTACAATCAGTGAGACCTGCAATAACCTTCCTGCACTCACATTGTTGCACAAATCTTGCAGGGCGTTAGCAAGTCCTAACTTAAGCAGAACCTCCGGCATCATATTATGTGCGATACGCCGCACTTCGGTAGCGGCAGTGTCAACCATTTCAAAACTCTTTTTGAAGAGATCGCTTTCTTTTAATTGTGTTTGCTCGTGTTCCAGCGTGCTAAAATACATTTTCACTGTGCTGAACAGTCCCCCAAGACCATCGTGCAGATCTTTGGCAATGCGTGTCCTTTCGGTCTCCTGACCATTCACCATACTCCGGAGTGAAACAACTTGTTGTTGTCTTTCAAGGAATTTGATTTGCTGCTCCTGGATTTTCCGTTCTTTCTCTGCCAGCAAGCGTTTTTGCCATATATTACGATAAAGCAGGCTCCCAACCAGCAAAATGGCGGTTGCTAGAATCGAGATGATAAGGATAGCCCTGTTCCGCCGGTCAATGACAAGCTCCTTATTGTTATTGTCGGCACGCAATGCATATATCGCTTTCTGTTTTTTTTCGGTTTGGTATAAAATCTCCATTTTGCCAATCGCCTTGTGTTTTTCAGTAGAAAAGAGGGAATCAGAAGTGATTTTTTCCTTTTGCAGAAAAGTAATCGCTTCCTGTTTATTACCTTTTAATAGCGCGAGCTGGGCCATGCGGCCATAAAGCTCTTCCCTGAGATTCAGGCGCCCGTTGGTTTCAAGGAGTGAAAGTGACTTTTGAAAGAAGACACCCGCTGAATCCAATTGATTGTTAAGCATGTAAGCATTTCCAATACTGCTGTACACGTCATCCAGCATGACAGTGATGTTCCTTTTTTCGCATATTTCTATTGCTTGCCGGTAGAACCGTATTGCGTCGTGATACTTTTTTTCCGAAACAGCTATCAGTCCTAGGCCTTTTTGAGATTCCACCACGATTTCGCTTTTTTCTATTTTAAGCGAAAATTCATAGGCTTTTTTGTAAAAAATTTTGGAGTCTTCAAGCTTGCCGGCGGAATAATAATTGCCTGCCAACGTAACCAGTGCAGGAATGATGAAATTTGGATCGGCAGTGGTTTCAGCCTTTTTAAGAGCCTGGTTGAAATAATCCGTTGCTTTCTGATATTGCCCTTGTCTATTCAAAATCCTGCCTACATCCAGAAGTGCGAAAACACTCTGGTTACTGATTTTGGCGAGTGGGTTTTTCTCATAAAGCTTTATTGCCTTTAAGCCAAGATCCATGGCTTTCTCATGGTCGCCAAGGGTATAATACAGCATCGACATCGAGTCGTAAACTTTGGGTATATGTTCCGGCTGATTATTGGTTTGAGAGCAAGAGAGGCACCCGTCCAGATAGCGAAAGGCTGAGTCAAACTGATCCATTTTCATATAAACATTAGCCAAAAGCAATTGAGCATTACAGCTGTGACGGTAGTCTTTGACCGTGTTGGACAAGGCAATGTTTTTTTTTAGGTATTCGATTGCTGGTGGCAGCTGACGGGCAAACCAATAACTTTCGCCAAGAGCAAATAAGAAATTAATCCGGGCAGAATCGGTTTTTGCAAATGGTAATTTGCGAAGCAGGATGGCTCTTTCTCGGTCGGCATTCTGCGCTATAACTGCATGTGAAATTAAAGTGCAAAGGAATAAGGACAACAGTTGCTTCATGTCTTTTGGTCATTGATTTGAAAATACATCAGCACGGTGCTCCTAAACGGGTTTCACATATATGGACATTGGACCTGTAAATACAATGTACCATTTAACAGGCTCGACGGCGGTCGCTTCAAGACAATTTCCCACACAATCAACACTGGTCCTAACTATTGGACTAATATTCATTGATGGCTCATCAAGATGCAGGTGAACAATATTTAGCCAGGTTAACGAAGCAGTAAGTTATAGTCATTATTGTATCTCAGCAATACCTGAATCCCGGTATTTTATAGGCCTAAAATTACCTCTTTTCAGCGATTGTCCCAGGCCCTTTAATAGAAGATGTTTGTAGTGGTATTGGCCGAATTATAGCTTTTTTGGTCCATGTGTTTAATCTTGTAAAATCTCTGTCATGAAGAAAATTTTATTGTTTTTTCTTGTTTCTGTAACTCAATTTACTTTAATGGCACAAGTGCCGATCGCTTATTATCCTTTTGATGGTAATGCAATTGATGCTGCCGGGGTATTGAACGGTACAGTAAGCGGTGCAACACTAACTGCCGATCGTTTTGGTAACCCTAACAGTGCGTACAATTTCGATGGAGTTGATGATTTTATAGCAACCTCAGGCCTTGCTCTTTCTCAAAACCAAAATTGGACGATGTCCGCATGGGTAAAGCCATCTTCAATTGCACAAAACGATGCACAAATCCTATTGAATGGGTTTGATAATGGTAGTGCTGGGAATGGGTTTGGGATGGTAATGGGAGATGCTACAAACAGTGCGCCCGGGAATCTTCTCAAACTTCATTATCCTGGTTCTGGTTTTGTAAATAGTGGGTTTTCATTTGATAACAGCGGTGTTTGGTATCATGTGGCTATAACCAGAGATGTGAATGGCATTGGTAAATTGTATTTTAATGGAGTACTGTCTGGAACTACGAGCAGTATTTCTATAAATCCTGCCGGGGGACAGTTACGAATTGGAAGTGCCAATGGAATTCGTTTTTGGAACGGTGCCATTGACGAAGTGAAAGTCTTCAATACTGCATTGACTGATGCGTCAGTACTTCAAGAGTATTCGACTGGGGCGAACTACTACAGCCAATTTTTCAATAATGTCGAGCTAGATGGACTTAATGACCATATTGAACTTGGCACTTCCTTTTCTCAGCAAAATTTTACAATAGAGATGTGGGTGAAGCCAGGCAAAACTCAACTCAACTCTGCCACCATAATCGACAATAATGACACAGGTGTTCAGAACTGGGGATGTAAACAAAATGGAAGTATAACGAATGAGTATATTTTTGGCATAAATGCCTCGTCGGGAGTGACCTTTACTTTACTTCCGAATGTGTGGCAACACCTGGCTCTGGTTAAGAGTGCAACCAGTGTGGAGGTTTACATCAATGGAATTCAAAAACAATCCAGTCCTGTTGTTGGAGACCTCATTATTACTGGTCAATCACTGCGGCTGGGGAATGGGGTAGGTGGCGGAAGACAATGGAGAGGCAAAATAGATGATGTACGTTTCTGGAACGGTGTTCGTACGCCAACACAATTAGTTGCCAGTATGAACACCCAATTAACTGGCAACGAAGTGGATTTAGCGGGCTATTGGGATATGAACCGCGATGGGCAGGGTACAGGGCTAACCGTAATGAACAAAGCCGTTAACACCGGTGCAGCATTAAATGGGATAACTGTGGGAACTGCGACGACACCTATTTTTGAGCCAGGAGTAGCCGTTGCCCAAAAAAAGGCTGGCAGCGGCAATGCCATTGGATTTGATGGAATTAATGATGCTATAGAAATTTCAAATATTGCCTTCAATGATTTTACCTATGAATTGTGGATAAAGACTTCTCAGGTTGGGCCTAATCCCAACGCCCATGCTTGGGACGGTGTAGGGATTATTTCTTCTGATCTTGGGTCGACCAGCAATGGCGACTTTGTGCCAATGGCTCTCAATGGAAATTTCATCAGCTTTGGGACTGGTGACAATGGTGATTTGACATTGACATCCACCGTGCCGATCAATGATAACAGATGGCATCATGTAGCGGTAACGAGGAATCAAGTCACGGGAGTAAAAAATATATTCATTGACGGCATGCTGGACGTATCCGCTTCGGGGAGCACAGTCCCATACAATGCCAATCCGTCCATGTATATCGGCGCAGATTTTGTTGACAATGTCTTTTTCAATGGTTTATTGGACGAAGTTCGCATCTGGAACACTGCCCTATCGGAATCTCAAATTCAGGAGCGTATGTGTCACAAAATTTCCTCTGCCGATGCCTTATACAACAACTTGGTTGCGTATTATAATTTTGACGAAAGCACTGGCAATATTGCATTTGATGCCATTGCCAGTGCAAATAACGGTCTGCTAATAAACAATCCTGCAAGGGTAGCCAGTGGAGCGGCGATTGGTGATGCAAGCAGCAGCGATTATGTGAATGTAATTAAAACAGTGGCATTGACACATCCAACCGGCGAAAGTTTTAGCGCAACTTCGACTGCTGGTACGCCAGATGGATTACATGTTTACCGTGTTGACGAGCAACCAAATACACTTGCCGGCACAACAGGTGTGGGTACAAACAACAAATACTTCGGTGTATTTCAGGTTGGCGGAACAGCCCCTGAGTATACAGGTGTCTACAATTACGACCCATCCACGGGTGCTGAGGGCGATTTCCGACTTTTCAAACGAAATGACAATGCAGCCATTGGTTGGACCCAGGTTTCGGACTTACCCGATCAAGTTGATAACACGATCAGCACTACCGGACAAAGCACAGAATATATTTTGGGTAGCTTAGGGAGCCCGTTGCCTGTTCGCCTACTTACTTTTAGCGGTAATCATGAAGGAGATACCCATGTCCTCCAATGGGAAACCGCAATGGAAACCAACAGCGACTATTTTCAGATCGAACAAAGCAGAGATGCGAAGTCATTTGTGTCAGTCGGAAAGGTTTGGGCGGGTGGGAGCGGAAAAAACATTTATAGTTTTACCTATCCAGTTGGTGCTGGATCCGGCTACTATTACTACCGGCTTAAAATGGTTGATGCAGACGGTTCTTATGGTCTTAGCCGAATCGTCACGTTGACTGATCAAATCGACAAAAATCTATCTTTTTATCCAAACCCTGTTTCACATACACTCACTATTGGCGGAATGGATGAAACCGGGCTGCTGCGGGTCGTTACAAAAGAAGGAGGGATACTGAAGCAGCAAACCACGAACGCCGGGACTGTAAATCTGGATCTTGGAAATTACCGCCCCGGCATCTATATCCTGCAATACATTTTTGATGGCGGAGTGATCAATAAGAAAATTCTAAAAAACTAAATATCTGAGATAGTCGAAAAAATGCTCTCATAACGAAGTAGTTAAAATGTCTTTTTTTTATAATACATCCTTAGGTCCTGCCGCTAGTTTTGTTTTGGCGAGGGTATCTACAAAAATACGGTCACGCTTAAAATTTTCAATTACCCGATGCTTGTTTACGCCTATTACAACCCGATCACGCGCCAGTTCCAGGGCGGCGGCGGTCCGACGTACCAGTTTGACGGTGAGACATTGACGGAAACGAATGAGTTTTGGTCATGGCGGCCAGATGGTACGCGAAAAGAATTTGTTGGTAAACACAAAATCACAATCAAGGACGGGCAGTTTGTTCAGGAAAGCCTATTTAGGAAATTGACTGAGGTGTTTGCAAAAGCGAAATGACTTGCTGCGGGCACCGAAAATATTAAAATAAAAAAGACCACCCTCGGGTGGTTTTTTTGTTTGATGGTTTTGAGATACGTTTGTTTTGGGTACAGGATTATTTGTTTTGCTTTTTAAATCATATCCCTGCGCCTGAAACCCAACAATGCAGTTGGCCCGGATTTCGTTATTTGTGACATTAGACTTTCCTTAGGATTATTACACATCTTGCTGATAACTATTGCTAATAAATTACCTTTGCGTCTGAAAACGGGCATTTGGCTGACAATCTGGCACGCAACGTCACGCAGGCGCAATATTTTTTGGAAAACAAAACGATTAAAAAACATATACAAAAATCATGTTTAAATTATTTTCGAAGCTTTTTGGTACTAAGGCTGAGCGGGATTTAAAGGAATTGACGCCCTATGTGGGGAAGATCAATGCTGAATATGCCTTATTGGCTTCTTTGACCAACGATGAGCTCCGGGCCGAGTCTGAAGGCCTTAAATCACACATTGCATCAGAGCTTAAATCCATAGATGACCAAATTTCCTCTTTACGTCAACAAGCCAATGACGAGCCTAACGTAGACAGTAAGGAAGCGATATTCAAAAAGATTGACGCGCTAGAGTTAGATCGTAATAAAGAACTGGAACGGGTGCTTTTGGAAATACTTCCGAAAGCATTTGCCATTGTAAAGGATACCGCGCGTCGTTTAAAGGAAAATGACAGGCTTGAAGTTACGGCCTCTTACTTCGACCGCGAAGTGGCTTCTCAAAAATCCCACGTGACCATTGAAGGAGATAAAGCATACTGGAACAGTACTTGGGATGTGATCGGACAGCCTATCAAATGGAACATGCTGCATTATGATGTTCAGTTGATCGGTGGTGTGGTTTTGCACCAGGGTAAGATTTCCGAAATGGCAACCGGTGAGGGTAAAACTTTGGTTGCCACCCTGCCTGCATTCTTAAACGCACTGGCAGGACAAGGTGTCCATATCGTTACGGTGAACGATTACCTGGCTAAACGGGATGCTGAATGGAATGCTCCTTGTTTGAATTTCACGGAATGTCGGTGGATTGTATTGACAGGCACCAGCCAAATACAGTTGCTCGCCGTAATGCTTACAAAGCGGATCTTACCTACGGGACCAATAACGAATTTGGTTTTGATTACCTGCGTGACAATATGTCACGGACGCCAGAGGAGCTTGTACAGCGCAAGCACCACTATGCAATGGTCGATGAAGTTGACTCTGTGTTAATTGATGATGCTCGTACGCCATTGATTATCAGTGGTCCGGTGCCGCGTGGAGATGAACAGGAATATATTGAGCTGAAACCGCGTGTAGCGAAAATTGTTGAAGCCCAGAAGAAACTGGCGATGGACTTTTTGAACGATGCGAGAAGGAAAATCAACGCAGGTGAAAAGAAGGAAGGAGGTTTGTCATTGTTCCGTGCCCATCGTGGTATGCCAAAATACAAGCCTCTTATTAAATATATGAGTGAGTCCGGTGTCAAGCAATTGATGCAGGAATCGGAATCAATCCATTTGGCTGAAAATCAGAAACTGATGCCAGAGGCTGATGCTCCTTTGTATTTTACCATTGATGAGCGTCATAACAGTATTGAACTTACTGAAAAAGGAATTGACTTTCTGACAGGAGAATCGGATCAGACCAATTTCTTTATTCTCCCTGATATCGCTGTTGATCTGGACCTTATCGAAAAAGACCAGTCCCTTACCGAACAAGAAAGGATTATTCAGAAGGAAGCGCTCATCCGCGATTATTCTGTAAAAACGGCTCGCATTCATACCGTTAACCAGCTTTTGAAAGCATACACGCTTTTTGAAAAAGATGTGGAGTATGTGATTATGGACGGAAAGGTTAAGATCGTCGACGAACAGACGGGTCGTATTATGGATGGTCGTCGTTACTCGGATGGTTTGCACCAGGCTATTGAGGCAAAAGAAAGCGTTCGTGTTGAAGACGCCACGCAGACTTACGCTACTGTAACTTTACAGAATTATTTCAGGATGTATCACAAGCTGGCTGGTATGACCGGTACTGCGGAAACAGAAGCAGGAGAATTCTGGGAAATCTACAAGTTGGACGTGGTTTCGGTGCCGACAAATGTAAATCTGGTCCGCAAGGATGAAGAAGATAAGGTTTATCGCTCCGTTCGTGAAAAATATAATGCCGTAACCGATGAGATCGTAGAACTTGTTGAAGCCGGACGTCCTGTTCTGGTGGGTACCACTTCTGTTGAAAACTCGGAGATTATCAGCCGGATGCTTACGCTCCGCAAGATCCAGCACCAGGTTTTGAATGCGAAGCAACACCAGCGAGAAGCTGAAGTTGTTGCCGAAGCTGGAAAGCCAGGAACTGTAACCATTGCCACCAACATGGCTGGTCGTGGTACGGATATTAAACTTACTCCGGACTCTAAGAAGGCGGGTGGTTTGGCTATTATCGGTACGGAACGCCATGAAAGTCGCCGTGTTGACCGCCAGTTGAGAGGTCGTTCGGGTCGTCAGGGCGATCCGGGTTCTTCACAATTCTTTGTGTCTCTGGAAGATAACCTGATGCGCTTGTTCGGTTCCGACCGTATGGCAAAGGTGATGGACCGTATGGGACTGGAAGAGGGCGAAGTAATCCAGAGCGGAATGATCACCAAATCGATTGAACGTGCGCAAAAGAAAGTGGAGGAAAATAACTTCGGTATGCGTAAGCGTCTTCTGGAATATGATGACGTGATGAACTATCAGCGTGACGCCATTTACACACGTCGACGCAATGCACTTTTTGGAGATCGTCTGGCCGTTGATATTGCCAATACATTATATGATGTTTGCGAAGAGCTTTCCCAAACTGCGGGAACTTATGCTGAGCTGGAATTGGCGGTAATCACGACTTTAGGCATGGAATTGCCTTTCAGTGATACAGAATATGTTGCTCTGAAACCAAATCAAAGAGCACAACAACTTTATGCCGCTGCGGAAAAAAATTATCAGGGTAAAAATAGAACGGTAGCTGAGAAGGCGTTACCAATTTTACGCTCGATAAATGCAGAACGCGGAGCTACGATCACCGAGATAATGATTCCATTCAGTGATGGAATTCGCCAGACCGGAATTGTGGTAAATCTGAAAAAGGCTATTGAAAATGACGGTGCTGAGATTACCCGCGAAATGGAGAAGGCCATCGTGCTTTCTTTGATTGATCAGGAATGGAAAGAACACCTTCGCGAAATGGACGATTTAAAACAGTCGGTTCAGAATGCTGTTTTTGAACAGAAGGATCCATTGTTGATCTATAAGTTTGAATCTGTTGAGCTTTTCAAACGCTTCTTGAGCAAAGTCAACTTTGATATGATCTCGTTCCTGATGAAGGCAGAGATTCCTCAGGAGGATGCGGCGCCTGCAACTGCGGTTCAGCAAACGGTGCGTCGCCCCACACCACCTTCGCCTGCATTACATACCAACCGCGAAGAAGAGTTCGAACCAGAAATGGACGGCCCGGGTGAATACGCCCGTCAAATGGAATCAACGACGAAGACCCAGCCTGTTCGTGCGATCAAAATTGCGGACAGAAATCAAAAGGTTTCCGTTCAATACAGGGACGGTCGTGTTTTGCGTGACGTGAAGTATAAAAAAGTAGAGCAAGAGGTGAAAAACGGTGAATGTGTTGTGATTGAATAATTCAACAGTCAATTACAAAACGACCTTTCTTATTTTATATGGCTAAATAAACGGGATACGAAAGCCAAAAATCTGGTTCCCAGCCTCACATTAAACGAAAACCCTGCTTTTCTAAATTAGATCAGCAGGGCTTTTTGATTGAAAGGAAATCAGGATTTATGCGATATTTGTATTTTTAGAGAGTACCGGAAACGAAATTACCCCCTTATGAAATTACATAGAGAAGGATATGTCATCATGCTGGTCACGGCTATTGTGTTGATAATAATAAACTTAGGAATTAACTATCTTTTGCCGGAAGGCTACTGGATTCCCAGATTGACTTTGATCGCCAGTATTGTCGTTTTCCTTTTGGTGGTACAGTTTTTCCGGGTTCCTTCCCGAGTCGTACATAAAAGCGACACCCAAGTTGTGGCTCCATGTGATGGAAAGGTTGTGGTTATTGAAGAAGTGGTGGAGAGTGAATATTTCAAAGGCCCGCGACGTCAGGTCAGCATTTTTATGTCTCCGCTGAATGTACACATCAACTGGAATCCGATCAGCGGCGTTATTCAGTATTTCAAATATCATCCCGGACTGTATCTTGTCGCATGGCATCCCAAATCGAGTACGGATAATGAGCGTACCACGGTCGTAATCCGCAACAAAGAGGGCGTTGATGTTCTCTTTCGTCAGATAGCAGGTGCAGCCGCACGCAGGATCCGGTGGTATGTAAAAGAAGGCGATAAAGTCGAGCAAAGCACTGAAATGGGTTTCATAAAGTTCGGCTCACGCGTTGATATTTTTCTCCCTTTGGATGCAGAAATCAAAGTTAATCTTCAGGATAAGACGGTTGGGAGTGTGACTGTTTTGGCTGAGTTGAAGTAAATTCAATTTAAACTCCTGGTTTACGGCATTTTCTGCCAAATATTTAGTTCTCCGTTACCTTTGGGGGCCGATATTGTCTTAGTAATTGATATTCAAACTCTCTCATCTTTTTTGGGGGAGTTTTTTTATGAGGCTAACGCAATTAAAAAGACAAAATCATGTCCGAAAAATTCCAGGGTAAATACAGAATCGAATCCACCAGGTTAAAAACCTGGGACTATGGTGATAATGGAGCCTATTTCATCACGATTTGTACAAAAAACAGGGAACATTATTTTGGCGAAATTAATAATGGGAAAATGGTTTTGTCCCATGTAGGTGTGATTGCGGACATTTTGTGGTATGAAATAAAAAATCATGCAAAAAATGTAGAATTGGATGCATTTATTGTCATGCCGAATCATATCCATGGGATATTGATATTGAATGATCCGGATCCGTTGGTGATGGTTGTAGATACAGGGCATGCCCTGTATCTACAACCATCACCAACGCAAACGGGAAATCCACCACCGGACCCCGCCGATCAACAAACGCCATCGCAAAAACGATATCAAAACCAGGGAAAAAACACGGTATCATCCATGATCGGATCGTACAAATCGGCGATGACCAGGCACGCGCGTCGATTGGGGTGGGAATTTGAATGGCAATCGCGGTTTCACGACCACATTATCCGTGATGATGCGGCGTTTGAAAGGATCAAAAATTACATCATCAATAATCCTAAGAATTGGAAAGAAGATAAGTTTTTTCCGCCTGAATAGTTTTAGACTATTGGAATTGATTATTGAACCAAACTAACAGTCGTCTTTGCAGTCCGTATTTTCTTCAATACCATTCCCTGCTTCAATTCCAAAGCGTGAAAGGCGGTATCGTCCCATTTGTAAGACACAGGAATCCATTGTCCGTCCACGGCTTCTGCCGCCTCAATATGGAACCACAATCCGGCCCTGTTATGATCGGCTTTGCTGTTCACTTTTTCAATTTTGCCGCGTACCCTGGCGCCACTTCTAATTACAGTTGTTCCATCTACCTGAACCGACGTTATCGCGCGAAACCAGATGGTCTGACCGGCATAACTGGATTCGGTTGAAATGGCTTGACTAAGTTCTGCGGAAAACGTTTCACCCTTTAAAGTAACGCTTGTTTTTTTTACAACCTTTTCAGGAATTTTGATTTCTTCTGCTGGTGCTACGGGTTCCTTTGCAATTGGTGCTGGCGTAACTATTTTTTTTCTTTTTTTAACAGGTTCAGGTGCTTCCTCGGAAGGAATTTCTTCGAGAGGTTTTGGTTTAGCTTCTTCCTGAAATAAAGCCTGGCTGGCTTCGCTTGGAATTTCTTTTTGAGCAGCAGGCTCTTTTTTCTTGTTCTCGGGCAAAGAAATGGGCTGCTGCACTACCGTAGAATCTGGTTCCGAAGAAATATGCCCGGGCCCAGAATATGACCAGACGCTTAAAATTACGCAGGCGAATATTAACGCGCCTAAGAGAATTTTCCCCTCCAGGCTCCACATGTTATTTCTGAATGTATGCCAGAAAGAAGGTTTTTCATTGGTTTCAATTTCCGCAAGTCGTGTTGGGTTTGCTTGTGGCTTTTCAGTCCGCATGTCGGCAAACCGGGTAGGGGGTACAGGTTTTGGTGAGGTCTGAAACAGTTTCTCGTCCAGATTCCCGGCAGGTACGATCGCTGTGAGTGCTGAACGCAATTCGTATGCCGAGCGGAATCTTTTTTCTGGATTTTTTTGCAAAAGCCTATCCAGAATATTTTCAATGGCTTGCGGCACATTGGCCACCCTGCTCCGAAGAGAGATTGGTTTTTTAGTAAGGATCTGACTGATCAGTGTAATGTCGGTTGATGATTCGAAAGGCATTTTACCACACAACAATTCATAAAGTAAAACCCCTATCGCATAAAGATCCGACTGAACAGATGGGTCCGTGCCGTTGAGCAATTCAGGAGCCATGTATTCTAATGTTCCCACGATGCGGTCGGCACGAGTAAGGCGGGTGCTTCCTTCGAGGCGTGCGATACCAAAATCCATCAATTTTACAGATCCTTCAGGTGTGATCATCAGGTTTGCGGCCTTGATATCGCGGTGAAGAATTCCTCGTGAATGTGCATGCTGAACGCCATCGAGGGTTTGAATAGCAATTCTCACGGCCGTTTCCAACGGCAGTTTGCCGTGTTGTTTAAGAAACTTTTCTACCGTAATACCGTGAACCATTTCCATCACGATGATGCTATCATTATTGTCCTGCAAAAAGTTGTATAGTGTCGTTACGTTGGGGTGATTGAGTTGAGCGGACAGTATGGCTTCGTTGCGGAAGCGTTCCATAAAAGTGGTGTCGCGAACCAGGTGCTGATGCAACATTTTAATTGCAACCGAACGGCGAAGAACGGTGTCGGATGCTTTGTAGACCGTGCCCATTCCTCCTTCTCCGAGAAGTTCTTCAACACGATAATTTTGAATAGTACGGCCAAGCATGATCTTTTGTAATTAATTGTTATTCAATTATTTGTAAACGGAAAGCGTCTTTTTGTTTAAGAGAGTTTGAAAGTTTTTTTAGTTTGATTAGGCGCTAAACTGCCAATTCTGTTGATGCAAACTGTTAACTTTCAAAAGGTGTAATCAATCTATTTCTTCTGTTGGGCGGATCGTCTGAAACGTTTCTGCTGCGACCCTTTCAACCAGTAAAACTGTAATGTTGTCGTGTCCGCCACGTTGTTTGGCCAGGTCAATGAGTTGGCTGGCAGCTTCGCTTAGTGAGGGAATCAAGAGCAACTCAGCTATTTCCTCGTCCGATAAATAATCGTAAAGTCCGTCGCTGCATAAAAATAGGCGATCATCGTCTTCAAAATGCAAAGGCATCAGGGCCACGTCTATCTCCACTTTGTTATGCGTTCCCATTGCCCGGGTGAGTACATTTCTTTCAGGATGTTTTTCGGCGTCCAATGGTGTAATAACCCCTTGATCTACTAAACTTTGCACGTATGTGTGATCCTTCGAAAGCTGAAATATTTGTCCTTTTTTCAATAGGTAAGCCCGACTGTCACCCACGTGTGCCAAATACAACCGGGTGTCGATAATTGCCATCGCCGTGCAGGTTGTCCCCATTCCCTTCTGGCGTACGTTTTTTGCTGCGGCCTGCCAGATATTTCTATTAGCCTTGGTAAGAGCGAAGAAAAGACTTTCCTCAGACGACTCGTCTCTGTCGAAGTACGTTTTCGAAGTAGTTTCTACTGCCATTTGCGAGGCTATTTCTCCTGCTGCATGTCCGCCCATCCCGTCTGCCACGATGGCTAAAAATCCCTTTGTAGCTCTTACCTCTTTGCTTGCCGGGCGGATAAAAAGCGCTGAGTCTTCGTTGTTGGTCCGGACGCATCCCAAATCGGATAATACCACGGCCCGTAAATCGCCTGATAGCTCTATTGGGGATTCAATTGTTTTGTTAGGAAGCCATTTTTTCCAGAACATATCGCTTTTCATTTTATTTGCCAAACCAGTGTTTTACGGGTATTCTATCTATCAATTCGCTTAGGTTTCCCAACCACCCGGCCCAGCTATCTTCTTTTGAGGGGTTGCGCAGTTCATCAAGCAGCTCTTTTGCAGTCATTCTTTGGTCCGGCTTAACACGGAGTAACTTATGGATCAATCGTTTTGCTTTTTTTGAAATTTCGGGAACCATCAAATCGGGCGCTGTAAACTGTCCTCTTTCAATTTTAACCCTTACTTCCGTTTCTGAGCGTCCTTCAAAGGGTAGATAACCAGTGATCATTTCATAAAACAACACACCCAGGGTCCAGCAGTCCGATTGTATACTTACTCTTCCGTTGAACTGCTCAGGCGCCATATAGTGGGAAGTTCCGATAATGTATCCCTCCTGAGTGAGCTTTGGCGTGTATGCCGATTTTGCAATTCCGAAGTCAAGTAATTTGGCCATGCTTTCCTTGTTCACTTTAATGTTTCCCGGTTTAAGATCCCTGTGGATGATCTGGTGCTCGTGCAGGTGGGCCACCGCTCCAACGATTTGCTCCATCACCTTCCAAACAAACGCTTCTGGTAACTTTGTCTGGCGCTTAATCAACTTTTCAAGCGTAATTCCTTCCACGTATTCCATAATGATGCAAGGATTATCTTCTTCCATTGCGAACTCGTAAAGCGTGGCGATGTTCGGATGCTCTACCGAGGCCTGGATGTATGCTTCATTCCGGAACCTGGCTGCCTGATCTTTGTGGTAAAGGACTTTAACGGCTGCCTGGCGGCGGGTGGTTTGGTGAACAGCTTGATACACTTCGCCCATTCCACCCGATCCCAACCAGTTTGTTAAGACATATCCTCTTATGTTTTTACCCAGGTTCATAGGATTATAATCCTTTTTGAACTGAGAGCAACTCCATTCCGTACTTGATCGGTATTGCGAAGGAAATGATTCCCTGATTCGCGTTTCCTCCCCCGGCGTAGAAAATTCCGATCACATTTCCTTTTTCGTCGAACATTGGGCCACCACTATTACCACCACCGGTTGCGTTCAGGTCAAGCTGGTAACTGTCTCCGAATCCTGATTCTTTGGCTGAAAAATCTGCCGAGCTTTTTACGATCTGTTGAATATGTCCGGGCGAAGTGACTGGCGATGCGATGCTGAATACGGCTGCGTTAGGTTTGAAAGGATCGTTTGACTTACGAACGATGCGCTGCTGTGGCGCTCCGCCAGGATAACCCATTACCACAATTCCCTGTCCTGATTTTACGGTGCTGTAATTATCTGTCATTGTAACCGGTTCAAGATCATTCACATCTACCTTGATCATCGATACATCATGACTTTGAGATGCAGTTACCAAATGTGCCTCATAGGGTTGTGTAGAATTTGCAAAAACTACTTTCAGGTATTTGTTTCTTCCTTCTACCTGAGCCGGACGACCATTTACCATTGTCGCTTCCGAAGGAACCCAGCCCATGGCTTCATCTTCCGACACCGTTGGCGTTTCGCCGTAAACTGGTTCACCATTCTTCATTCCTTCTACCAGATAGCCAGGGAAGTTATTCCAGGAAAAGCCGCTGTATCTTGTTTGCCAGGCTGCACCTACGTGACGGTTTGTAAGAATTTTGCCATCAGATGTTGCGACAAATCCTGAGCCTGTGCCACTTGAGCCTACTGGTAGACCTAGTCTGGATCTTCTTTTTGTTACAAGATATGGTTCGACGCCTGCGGTTGTTTGCACAAATAACGGGTGGAAGTTACCATTTGCATCCGGGCGATATTCGTGATACAATTCTTCGTTTTCAGATACTTCGTACAGCTCCCAGGAAATGTAGATCTTCACTACTTTATCCGCATTGGTCGATGCAATCTTATCATACGCTACTGGCTGGTTTGCTTGTGATGTTTTCAGTATGGAGTCAATCTGAACTTTGGTAAGATCTTTATTCATTGCCAAAAGACTGTCAGCTCTTCTGCGTTCGCTCACGGTTAAGGAGCTCATATCATCCTTATTTTTTTGCCACATTACAAATCCCAGCGTTCCTAAAACCACAACAGCTGCAACCAATGAAGTCCACAAAGTTTTTTGAGACTTTTTACGTTCGTGAGTGATTACTCTTTCGAAAGTCTGTTTGCCTATACCGATCTTACCAGCAGCGGCGGATGATACTTCCGTCGGAACGAATTCGCTTGTCGGTTTCAACATTTCGACCAGGCGTGTTTGTGGCATTAATTCCAATGGGCGTGGATCAATATCAAAAACGAAAACCGGTCCGTTTGTTCCAACCTGAATTTCGTCGCCAGGAGAAAGTTTATGCGTACCGGATACTTTGGTTTTGTTTACAAAAAGACCGTTACGGCTGTTGTTGTCAATAAGTGAAAAACTAAATGGGTTGGAACCATCTTTAACGATTTTACCGTGTTCCCGGCTTACTACTGTGTCTATTTCAGGATCAAACTGAATATCACTGCCTCCTGAGCGTCCAAGCGTTAATTCATTGTGGCTATTGAAATCAAATTCTTCGATCTGATTAATTTTTGCACCTGCGATGTGGCGAATGATAAAGTTTTTTACAGAGGTTGTCATTATTTTGAATGTTTAGATTTTGATTGAATGTTTTGCGGGTTCAGAAGATTGTTTGTTTCTGATGTTACAAAGTTCCGTCAAAAGGCGACGCGAGTAAATTGGGAGAAATGTGTATTTAACGAAAGGAAAACCTATATTTTGGATGTATAGGTTTTCCTGTATAAGCGTGGGTTTACGATTAACCGAGCACCGTGGCGGCGAGCCGTCCCAGATTCATGCTCCGGGCATTTGAATCAATAATATCACGGTAAAGACCGCCTTCTGTGTACAATGATTCGTGTGTTCCCTGCGCCACAAGTTCTCCTTCGCTCAGGCAATAAATGTGGTCCGCGTCCATGATCTGGCTGATATTGTGTGAGATGATCAGTACAGTCCGGTCCTTTTTGATGGCTTCAATACTGTCTTTGATCTGTTCAGTCGTGATGGCATCCAGGTTTGCCGTAGGTTCGTCGAGAAATATAATGGGCGGGTTTTTCAGGAATAATCTTGCTATAGCGATGCGCTGCTGTTGTCCGCCTGAAAGTGATTTGGCGTCGGCAAGATAGCCATTCGGCATCCCTAAAATCTGTTCGTGGAGAGAAGCTTTTTTTGCTGCTTCAACGACATCTTCAAAGCTTGCATCCAGTTTTCCATAACGGATGTTTTCTTCAATCGTGCCCGAGAAAATGTGATTCTTTTGCATTACCAAACCCACATGCTCTCGCACCCATTGCGGATCGTATTCGTTCAGCGGCTTTCCGTCCAGCAACACCTGGCCGGCGGATGGCTCGTAGAATCCTGCCAGCAGATTCATTGCCGAACTTTTCCCAGCTCCCGAAAGACCAACTAATGCAGTCGTTTTTCCGGGTTCCAATTTCAGGCTTACACCTTGTAAAGCGCGTTTCTGATTTGGGTAAACGAGGTCGATGTTGTTCAATTCAAAAGCCCCTTTTATCGATTCAGGTCTTAGCTTATCCGCTTCCGGATTTTCGATGTAAGAATCGTTTTCTATCATTTCAAAAAAGCCTTCTGCGTATGTCAGCGCTTCGTTGTATTCATCATAAATGCGGTGCAAATGTCGGATCGGTGCCGAAACGTTATTAAACAAACCGAGGTGAAACATGATTGCACCAAGGGCTATCTGTTGATTCAAGACAAAATAAACTGTTACCACAAAAACCATAATGACACCCAATTGCTCCGCCATGCTTTTCAGGCTGTCGAACAGGTAGTTGGTCCGGTGGTGTTTTACTTCGCTTGCAGCAAGATTAGTGGTCAGATTCTTCTGTCTGATGGCCTCATAATCTTCTCTGACAAATGATTTGACAACAAAAATGGATTCAAAAAGCCCGAAAAGCATACCGGCTTTGTCTTCCCTGAACTGCTGGATATTACGGCGGATCTGTGATTGTCTTTTCGATTGCTCCCGACTGATCAATGCGTAAAGCGGAATAATCAGCGTGGCACAAACGCCGATCCAAACATTGTTGAAATACATGAGTACCAAAGCCATAAAAGCACTGATAAACATGGGGACGATGTCAACGAAAAGGTTTTTAACGGTTTTGATCAGGTTTTCAATGCCTTTATCAATCCTCTTTTCGAGTTTGCCAATTTGATTTTGGGGCAAAGCGAAGAACGAAAGGTGATAGGATACCACACGATTGATTGTATAATTGTGCAGGTCAGCGCCGAGTTGAAAGCGGAAGCGATCACTAAGAAACTTTTGTCCTAATTGTACCAGCAGCCCAACGATCTCTTTTCCAAACAATATCACCACCAGCCAAACCACGACAGTGCCTATTTCTTTGCCTGAAACCGGCTGTTTCAGCATTTTTTCGATTGTGTCGACCGTATATTTCATCACGATCGGGGTTACTTGTGCCAGCGCTGCACCAACAATTGTGAGAAACAGAATGAGCGCGAAGGTTGCGCGGTATTTGCGAACAAATGGCCAAAGCTTATCTATGAGGGTTACGAAGGACATCGCAGGTTAGATTTTACGGATGAATTCACGCGTGTTCAAAGCGGCATCGGATTCGTAATCATAGAACAGCTCAACCATAGATGAAACAATATTGATGTCATCTGTAAGGAAAGCGTTTAATTTCGATGCTCTTCCGCTGGTGTTGGATCCGCTTCCCAAGATGCAAACGCAAAGTGATTTGTGTATGCCGGGCTTGTTTTCGGATGGCGAGCTGATGAATAATTGAATCGGAAGTGTTTTATTGACCTTGGTCACTCTTATTCCCATTTCATTCATCTCCTGCATTGATTGTGAATGGTTTTGGTACAATTGACGTATCAATGCTGCCTGCGGTTCGTCATCTTCCTTCACCATCGCGGTAGACACCATGAACCTGTTGTGATGCGGAATTGATTCATTTACAGAAAGAGAAGCATTGCTACCACTCCGGTAAGTTTCTACGGATACGTGTTCATTGAAAATCTTGCCCAGGTATTTCACAAAGGCGTGGCTGGTGCCTTCGCTCTGATCATTGAGCGTAACAAATTCAACCCTGGCGTTGCTTCCCGTTTTTTGCAAATAGATTGCTGTTTCCTTAAGCTTGTTCTCGACATCGGCGCTGTCCCGTAAAAGCGCTTCAGCTCTTCTGGAGTAGTCGAATTGCGTTGCGTGGCGCAGTTCATGTGGTTTCAGGTCAGCATGTTTTGCCACAAGATCCATTCTGTATGGGGAAATGGCTTCGATCTGGGCGGTATTGGACAAGATCAGGAGACTGTTTCCTTGTGTTTTTGACAAATCGATCACCCTGTTTATCCCTTCCAGCACTTCTTTTGTTCCCTCGATCATCTGTACTTTCTCATTCACTTTACCGCTCACTTCCATCATAATTCCGTTCAATGACTTTGTTGCTTGGACCAATAAACCAGTCTGAGTTTTGATCTGGTCCATTTCCTGCTGGTTCAGTCGCTCCTTAAGGCGATTCATCTTTTCAGTGGTAACGGTAAGGAATAAACCGATGAAGAGACTCACAATACCACCGACCAAACCGGCAATATCAAGTTCGCGGATGTAGCGGTCAATTCCCGGGTTGAAGTATACGTCTTTGTCATTCCATTCGCCATTTACAACATTGTATCCCGACAAATAATGGATGGAGTCTGAGAACACATAGTGCCATTTCAATCCCAGTGAAATAAGCAGCACGATGAAAGGGATAAAAAAGAAGACGTTGAACAGGATAGGATGCTTTTTTATAATGTCGTAAAGCACAGTGAAAAAGCCTTCTTCGGAATTTTTTTGCGGGGTTAAATCTGTATTGCTGTTATCGGTTTCGCTGTTGCGGGATTTGGTGTGAGCTGTTGGCTGCTCTGCCTGAAAAAAGTCGGGTAAATCAATGCGAGAATTCATAATCGTTAACTATTTTGAGGTTTTGAATTGAACATGACAAAGTTCAGATTAATAGTAAGGCTTGTAAATTGCTGGAAACCTACATATTGGGTATAGGTAAACCTGTATATTTCCAGGGATAGCCTATCAAAAAGAACTTCGGAACAAATAATTGTTGGAGCTGTTACACCATCCGGTACGAAAGCACCTTCTGGGAGTTGGGAAGCAGTTCGATATACACGCGGTTTCCTTTCGCCAGTTTTCTATATAATTCGCTGTGATCGATCTGTAAAATATCTTCCGCCGTGTTGTTTGTCCATTTAAACATCACGTAGTAGCTTGTATTGGTGCTCTCGCTCCCCAGTTCCATTTTTTTCGAAATCAGTTCGACAATTCCGGCATGTTTTATCCCTCCTTTACTGTCGTCGAAGCCGCTTTTTATAATCAGATAGGTAATCCCGATTGTCACTACAAAACACACCAAGCAAATGACTATGATCAAAAAGAAGAGAATCATGCTTGTGATGGACGCCTGTGCATGCGTGAATCCCGCCCGAATCCCATCATACCATTGGGGGACATCTACCAGTGCTTTGCACCACAAGGCGATACAAATGACAGCGGAAGCAATGTTTGTCCATTTCAGGTTGGTTTTTTCTTTAGAAGAAAGAGGGAGCGCTTGCGGATACGAAATTTCGTCAGAATTAGAATTCTGATTGATATGAAAATTGCTGGTGGTGTTTAATAACTGGTTCATGATCTCTATCGTAAATGGTTGAATTCTATAGCTGCAAAGTTCACTTGAAACCGCTTTCAGGAAAATTGCCAAAAACCTACATTTACGCTACAGGAAAACCTGTATATTTAAGGATCACATGCTGAAAATGAATCAGCTACAAGTGGTTCAAGGCCGATTTCCCTCCAATGTGATGAAAAGAAGTTTTACACTGATATTGGTATTCCTTTCACTTTTTGTCCGCGCGCAAAAGACCGATTCATTGTTACAGGTGTTGAAAATAGCCAAAGCGGATACACAGAAGGTGCACCTGCTGTATGATCTTGGATACAGCTATTGGCTCGGTGGTGATGACTCGCTCGCCGTACGTTATTGCAGTCAATCTGTTGAATTAGCCAAAAAGCTTGGATTTCCCCAGGGAGAGGCAAAGGCCAGAATCCAACTGGCTCGTATAGAGGTAGATCGTTTGACCGACGTAGCGCCAGCGTATGCACAGCTTGACACCGCTTTAAAAATCGCTTTAAAAATCAAGGACAAAAGACTTGAAGGGATTGTTTACGTTCGGCGAGCGCAGTTTTACAATGAAATACTGGAAAAGCAATCGCAGGTCAACCCATTGTATGATAAAGCGTTAAAGCTATTTGAAGAGATTGGGGATAAGTCCTGGCAGGGAACCGTGTACAACGAAAAAGCACAAGTACTGGGCATTCATGGAAAACTGGCCGACGCCGTCATTCTCATACTCAAAGCCCGTAAACTACAGGAAGAAGTCAACGACATTGCATCTTTAAGGTCTACAATACCCAATTTGGGCGTTTTTTATTCTGCGATGGGCTTGTATCCCGAAGCGCTCAAAACATTCAATGAAGCGGAAGTGATTGCCAAAAAGCGGAACGACAATGTACTAATGGCGTTCTTGTACAATCAACGGGCTGAAATATTTGACAAACAGGGAAAGTATAAGCAAGCACTGAACGAACTGGAACAGGCGGTGGAAATTCATAAAGCGTCGCAGGCACCATATTGGCTGGCACGTACTTATGCGAGAATGGGAAACGAATATTTAAAACTAAATGATTATTCCCGTGGTCTCGAATACACAGACATGGCCGACAAACTATTTAACAAACAAGCCGACCACAGCGCAACCCTAGATCATTACGTGCAGCAAAATTATGGGAAGATTTATCTGTCTCAAAAGTCGTACAGAAAAGTCATCAACTATGCTAAAAAAGGTTTGGAGTGGGCAATGGAATCAGACCCGCCTTTGCTGAGAGAATCTGCTGAATATCATCGGCAACTTTTTGAGGCTTATCAGGGTCTTGGACAAAACAATCTTGCACTTATTCATCTTAAACAATACAAAACCCAGTCGGATTCACTACTCAACAATGAATCGGTTCAACGCATTACGGCGGCGTCAGTAACTTACACGTTTGACAAGAAACAGCAGACGGATAAATTAACAATCGAAACGCTGGAAAATGAAAAGCTGACCCAGTTCCGGAATTTTCTCATAGGCCTGTCTGTCCTCGGTTTCCTGATAACAGGCTTTATACTCTGGTCCAATAGAAGATTGCGTAGAAAAAACGTTGAGCTTACTGTTAAAAATAAAGAGATAGAAGAAGCATTGTTCAAAGGTCAAAAGATGGAACGTAAGCGGGTTGCATCTGAACTACATGATAACCTGAATACAAAATTGGCAGCCCTCCGGTGGCGGCTCGAAGCAATGAATGTCGACCAATACGATGCAGGGGATCAAAAAATTCATGAAGGCTCCGTGGAAATGCTGGAAGATATTTACGATGATGTGCGCCTGATCTCACACAGCATGCTGCCAGCTGAGCTGGAAACAGATGGGCTTGTTGTGGCCCTTCAAAAGTTGATCAATAAACTGAATATCAATTCCAAAACGGAGTTTCACCTGATCGTAAAGGATTTCAACGAACGCCCTCCCGCTGCGGTTGAACATCAGTTATATATTATTCTCCTTGAGCTGGTAAATAACGTGCTCAAGCATGCACATGCGACCAATGTTTGGATAAGTGTGGGCAGATCGGATAGGAAAATTTCTCTGACAGTTAGCGACAATGGCGTGGGCATGCCCGACCCCTCAATGTCGGATGGAATGGGAATGCATAACCTTACGAGCAGGGTGGAAGCACTGGGCGGAAAACTTCAAATTGAAAGTGCGGCAAAGCAAGGGACGAAAGTTACAATTGACGTGGGTGTCGGATAAGTAAATTTTTAACCACCTAAGAGACTTAAGTTCACCTTAGCGCAGCTTGGAATTGATTTTTTAGCCACCTGGAAAATATAAAAACTTAGGTTTTCTCAGGTCACTTAGGTGGTTAACATTGAAAACCCTGAAAACCCCCACCAAGGTAAACCTGTATATACCTCCATGTTTACCTGTATTTTGGTCGTATACTATTGTAGATCAAAGCGTTTTAACGTTATTTCATTCATAAATAATTTCAACAATGAAGAAGTGGTTCGTGTGCTTTCTGGGACTTGCGCTCAAAATACAGGCGCAGAATACTGATTCCTTATTGAAAGTGCTGCAAAAATCTCCTGCTGATACACATCGGGTAACCATTTTATTTGAATTGGGTAACGGCTACTGGAAACAATCCAATGACTCTTTGGCGAAGATCTATTTGAGCCAGGCGGTAAGTTTAGGGCAAAAGTTAACACACCAGCGAAGAGAGGCGGACGCAAGGTTGTTGTTGGTAAGGATTGAAGCCGACTATCAAAGCGATCTTAAAAGTGCTTACGCTAATCTGGATGCGTCGCTAAAAATTGCGAATTCGTCAAAGGATAAGTCTCTGGAGGGGCAAACATATTACAGAAGAGCGCAGCTTTATAATAACAATCTGGACAAGCGCAAGGAGATAAGGCCGCTTCTTTTGAAAGCGCTAAAGTTATTTAAGGAGACACACGAAAGGAGCAGAGAAGCCATTGTATACGAAGAGATTGCCCTTTTTACCGCCAACGAAGGCAAACTGGCAGAAGCCATCGACCTTCAACTTAGTGCACGACGAATTCAAGAAGAAATCGGCGACCAGAAAGCCTTACAATTTACGCTGGCTAATCTTGGGCATAATTATGTAATACTCGGGCGCTATGAAAATGCCATCGCATGTTTCCAACAGTCTGAGGCGATTGCAAAAAAACTGAATGATGCCAGAGTATTGCCATATGCGATGATGCAGCGCGGTGACATTCTCGAGAAGCAGGGAAAGTTTGCGAGCGCACTTAGGGTTTTTGAGGGTGCTGCCGCGATCTACGAAAAAACAAAGGCGGTTGTGTGGCTCCCACGTGTTTATTCCAGAATTGGGAAGGTGTATATTCAGTTGAAAGACTATGACCGCGCACTTCGGTTTACCCGGCTGGGTGACAGCCTATATAAAAGCCAAAAGGATTATGAAGAACTGCTGGATCACCTCTCTCAGGCTAATTTCGGGGAAATCTATCTGGCGAAAAAACAATTTGCAAAGGTTATTCCTTACGCCTCAGAAGGACTTGAGTATACAGCCGGAGCGCATTTACCAAGAGAAACGGCTGAATATCATCGACAGCTTGCAGAAGCATTTGAAAACCTTGGGCAAAGCGAGAAGGCCTTATATCATTTCAAGCAATTTAAAGCGGAGTCGGACAGCGTATTCAATCAGGAAAGCGAGCAGAAAATCACTGTGTCGTCGATGACCTATGATTTTGAGAAAAAGCAGCAGGCCGATAAGCTGAATATTGCAACCCTGAAGAACGAAAAGCTAAACCAAACAAGGAATTTCCTGATCGGTTTATCGGCTATCGGTTTCCTGCTGACCTTATACATTCTTTGGTCGAATAAGAAACTCAGACTCAAAAACGAAGAGCTTGTCCGGAAAAACCGTGAAATTGAAGAGGCGCTTTTTAAAGGTCAAAAGATTGAGCGAAAGCGTGTGGCGTCAGAACTTCATGACAATCTGAATACCAAGCTTGCAGCACTTCGATGGCGATTGGAAGCACTTGACATTTCGAAATACAATGCAGGTGATCAGAAAATTCATCAGAGTTCGCTGGAAATGCTGGAAGATATTTATGGAGATGTTCGCCTTATTTCTCACAGCATGATTCCTGTTGAGCTTGAGACTTTGGGTCTCGTACCTGCATTGCAAAAATTATCCGGGCAACTCAATATTAATTCCAAAACGGAATTTCATTTGATTGATCATTCGTCTTCGGTGAGACCATCATCGGTGATTGAACATCAATTATACAACATCGCGCTTGAATTGATCAACAATGTGCTCAAACATGCTCAGGCATCGCAGGTCTGGATCAGTGTGAGCCAAACGGACAAGACAATTTCGCTTACAGTAAGTGATGATGGAATTGGTATTGCCGAAAATTCTGAATCAGATGGTATGGGGATGGATAACTTAAAAAACAGAGTTGAGGCGTTAAATGGTAAGCTTATTGTAGAAAATGCTGTTGGGAAGGGTTTGAAAATTGGGGTGGAAGTCCAAATTTAATGGAAAGTTGAGACCAGGTCGCCGGGCGATTGACAATTGACAATGAAATAAAAAATGAGAGCGAGGTTAGGACAAATAGAATCAGGTAGCGTCATGATCATACTTGATAACGAATGATTTTTCGAAACCAGTAGATTCGTAAAAGTGCTGAATTTACCTGCCGACTGCCGACTGCCGACTGCCGACTGCCGACTGCCGACTGCCGACTGCCGAAAATATATGAAAATAAGACTTATACTTCTTTTTTTGCTAAGCACTTCCGCTTTGTTTGGTCAGACCAAGCGGATCGATTTGCTGCGTAATAGGATTTATCAGGCACCGGATGATCATAAAAGGCTGAATGCCATTCTCGCTTTGTGCGAGGAATACCAAAGTCTGAACAGGGACACACTCGATTATTATGCCTATCACTCGCGGACTTTGGCGGCAAAAGTAAAGGCAAATAAACATGAAAAAAGTCAATCCGAATTAGCAGTAGGATACGACTATTATCGATGGGGCTGGATCGATAGTTTGCTGTACGTTGTGCAAACGGAGTTGCCGAAAAACCCGGTCGAAGATCCTTTGACAAGAGATATGTATTTTAAATTGACCAGGTTGAAAGCTGTTGGATATGGCGGGCGATCAAAGTACGAGGAGTCATTATCTGCTTTCTATGAAGTGATACGAATGGCTGAAAAGTATAAAGACACTTTGAATCTTGGCATCAGTACCAATAGTGTAGGTTCACTGGCACTTTTGCGCGGTGAACCAAAAGAGGCAGTCAAATGGGTCCGAAAGGCCTTGTCGTATATTGCAAATAATGAGTCGAAGTATTCTTCAATCAAAGCGGCTGCGCTGATCAACCTTGCCAATGCATACGAAATGATGGGCAAAAATGATTCGGCTTCCATTTATGTTGGCCAGGGAATTTTGTTAAGCCGGAAAATAGAAAACCTTAATTTTCTGTCTACTGGCCTTAGAATCCAGTCTCAAATATTCACTGATGCCGGAAAGCTCACCGAAGCAGAATCATCGTTGCTTGAGATGTGGGAAACCAGGAAAAAGTCGGGCGATGAGAACCAATACACGGACGACGGGATCATGCGGGTGAATTTTTACGTGCAAACAAAACAATATAGCAAAGCCATCGCCTTTTGTAAAAATGCACTTTTGACAAATAAAGAGGCAGACGCTTTGAATGTGAGGAACCGGGTGAGCGCGATCAACCTGAGAAAAGATTACTATGAGGTGTTGGCGAAATGTTACAAAGCAGTAGGGCAAAATGCGCTTTACCAGGAAACATTAGAGAAACTGGTTGCGGCCAAGGACTCTTTTTATAAAGATAATTCGGCCGAAGCTTTGGCGGAGATGCAGGTGAAATATGAATCAGAAAAACAACAGAGCCAAATCAAAGATCTTGAAAATGATAAGCTTCAGCAACTTGTGGATAAGCAGGCTCTCGTCCGAAATTTCCTGCTTGGTCTGGCAGCAATTGGTATGATGCTTACAGGTTATGTGATTTTTACAAATAGAAAATTGAAGGAGCAAAATGCAGTTTTATCAAGGAAAAACAAGGAGATACAGGAAGCACATTACAAAGGTCAGCATGTAGAAAGAAAGCGTGTTGCCTCTGAATTGCATGACAATCTCAATACCAAACTGGCAGCGCTGCGCTGGCGCCTGGAGGCGCTGAACATGGGAGAGTACCCGGAAAAGGATCAGAAAATGTTCACCGGACTTATTGAAATGCTTGAAGACGTATACGACGATGTGCGGCTGATTTCGCACAATATGCTTCCTGCGGAGTTAGAGACTCGGGGGTTAACAGTGGCCTTGCAAAAGTTGACGGAGAAACTGAATGTGAATCCAAAAACAACTTTCTCGCTGGTATTCAATGGGATGCAAGATCGTCTGGATCCACAGGTTGAATTTGAGCTTTACAACATCGCGTTGGAATTAATCAATAATATCATCAAGCATGCTCATGCCAGTCAGGTTTGGATTAGTGTATCACAGGGCGATACGAATACTGTTTTGACCGTGAGTGACAATGGTGTCGGTTTTGAAACGGACAACGAATCGCAGGGAATTGGGCTTCGAAATATAAGTTCAAGGGTTGAAGCTCTTAAAGGCAGCTGGAAAGTTGAGAGTAACCCGGGACAAGGATCCAAGGTGATTGTGGAGGTTGTCAAATAGCTTGAGCCACAGTGCTATTGCCTCGCTTGTTTCATAATTCCGATTCGCTTACCTTTAAATTAAGATGGGAAAGCTAAAATTATATGACACTTCATTGCCTCGCGAACTTATTGCCAGTGAACGGGAACAGAAATATTTGCGGCAATCGTCTTTGCAAAAATTTCAGGAGCTTTTGGCGCTTATTCACCTGAATGTTCAAATGAATGGTGGAAAACCCGTCAAATATCCACAGGGAAAGGGCTTAATTATCCGTAAAGAAAAAAGATGAATTATGGCATTCGATAAAGAAAGTCCAGAAATGCTTCTCTTTCTTAAGGCGTTTTCAGAGTATAAAGTTAAGTATTTGATCGTAGGTGGATTTGCCGTAAATCACTATGGTTTTAAACGTACAACAGGCGATCTTGACATCTATCTGAAGGATACTCCTGAAAACCGCAAAAATCTTATCGATGCTCTGGCGCACTTAGGCTACGGAGAATTTGCTATGCTTATGCATGTACCAATTATTGCAGGATACTGCGAAATCATGATGGACGACGGGATTTATGCTGACTTAATGACCGAAATTCCAGGACTCGATAAAGAGATATTTGATGAACATTTGTCAATGGCCACACAGGACAATATAAATGGCTTTCCTGTGTCATTTCTGCACTATAATCATTTGCTGATTAATAAACGTGCCACCGGAAGGGCTAAAGATCAACTGGATGTTATGGAGCTTGAGAGAATCAATAACATCCATTTATCCGACTAACATTCCGCTACACCAGTTTATGCCTCATTGCATATTTGATAATTCCGATTGCATTCTTCACGTTTAGTTTTCTCAGGATATTGTGCCGGTGTGTTTCCACGGTGCCAACGCTTATAAAAAGCCTGTCTGCGATTTCTGTCGTTGAAAGCTCCTGTGCAATGAGTTTGATGATTTCCAACTCCCTTGACGTTACGGCGATCGGGTTCGAAGGAATTTCTTCAGCAGCCGGACTGCTCATACTCGCCGGGCTTAGCAATTCCTTCATTACGGCTTCACTGAAATATTTTTCCCCCGATGCGACAGTCGTAATGGCACGTTCCAGTTCGGCACGGTTGGCTTTTTTCATTACATATCCCGAAATACCTGCCTGAAAAGCTTGTCGAATGGTGTCCGCATCTTCCGAGACAGTCAACATCAGGATTTTGAGTTTGGGGAATTTTTCGCGGACCTGTAATGTGAGATCGATCCCGGTAAGATAAGGCATGTTGTAGTCAGTGATCAGGACGTCAATTTCATCGTTTTCCAGAATATTGAGCACCTTTCGGCTGTCGTTGACCGTTCCGGCTATCTCCACGCCGGGTATGGTTGAAATTAAAAGAGAAAGGCTGTCAAGCAGGATTTGATGATCATCCGTAATCAATACACGTAAAGACATTTCACAAAGAAGAGTTAGCGTTGATCAAATGTAAAGGAACAATTTGATAATGCAAAGACTCTTCACTACAAGAATTTATCAAGCGTAAACGACTCTTTCTTAAAGAAGTAGAAGCTGGCAACAGCAGTTTTATAAACTGGCAATCCACTCTTGAATTTGCGCAAAGAATCCCGGAACCGCGGCGGGATAAACGACGGCCATAAACACCATTCCGAAGATTGCACCAACCATGTGTGCGCTGTGATTGACATAACTTGTTCCTTTTCGCGCTTCGTAGTATGAATATCCAAGAAAGAGAATTCCAAAGATGAAGGCTTTCATCTTGATGAAGAAATACAAAGAGACAGTCATTGTGGGAGCAAAAAGAATAGCGGCAAACAACACGGCCGAAACTCCTCCAGAGGCGCCAAGCGAGTTGTAATTAGAATTCGTCCTGTTTTTAAGATAGCTGGGAATGTCTGAAACAATAATTCCCACCAGATACAAGAACAAATAATACAATGGTCCGCTCGCGCCGAAAAGTGCCGCAAATAGTTGTTCAATTCCTTCGCCCACAAACCACAAACTGAGCATGTTGAAAATTAAGTGCCCAAAATCCGCATGAACAAAGCCTGACGTGACGAAGCGGTAATATTCTCTACGCTTGGATACTTTGTAGGGGTTCAGGATCAGCTTATCCATTAAACTGTAATTGCTGAACGCGTAATAACTTATACCACTGGTAATGATGACGAGAATGAGGGTAATTGACATATATTAATGATAGAATGATAGAATTTAGACCGGGTCGCGGGTGCAATAATAGAATTTTGCGTTACTGTTCGCGCTCTACTAGCTGGTGAACAAATTCAAGTAGTGACTTTTTTCGGTCATCTGCTACATTCAGGTTTTCGAGGTTGGTGAATCCGCGATTGAAATATTGGTTAATTTTTTCTTCCGTAAGCGCGCGTATCTGGAGTGTGTCATAAATGTTTCTAACCGCATTTACTTTTTCTTCGTTGTCAAATGTTTCTGCCGATATCCATTTATTCAACTCTTCTTTCACAGCTCCTTCCGCTTTTGCTAACGCTTCAATGAGCAAAAAGGTCTTTTTATTTGCGATAATATCTCCACCAACCTGTTTGCCAAATGTTTTGGGATTGCCATAAACATCCAGCAAATCGTCTTTGAGCTGAAAACCAATCCCCATACTTTCTCCGGCGGTATACATTAGCTTTTTGGCTTCTTCATCTGCCCCTCCAATAATGCCACCCAATTCCAGCGACATTCCCAACACCACAGACGTTTTCAATCGGATCATTTCGAGATACTCCGCCTCCGTGACGTCCCACCGTGTTTCAAAATTCATGTCAAGTTGTTGACCTTCACATACTTCCGCTGCCGTGGTATTGAACCGCTCGATCACGTTTCGCAATTTATCATCAGACACATCGATCAGAAGACCGTATGCCTTGATCAACATCACATCCCCCGATAAAATGGCTGTATTTTCGTTCCATTTCTGATGCACGGTTGGTTTTCCACGACGCAATGGTGCTTTGTCCATGATGTCGTCATGCATGAGCGTGAAATTGTGAAATACTTCCACCGCCATGGCTGGCTTTATCGCTTTTTCCCAATCGTCCGTGTAAAGTGCCGTTGCCAAAAGTGTCAGCAGGGGACGGAACCGTTTTCCGCTAAGCGACATGATGTATCTGATTGGGTCGTATAGTTCCTCGGGGTAATCGCCGTAAGAATTTTGCTCAAATTCAGATTGAAGGGTTTTTAAAAGATGCTCAATTTGTATCATTCGAAGGTATTTTCAGTCCGGCTTATTGAACTGATAAGAGTGTATTTTCTGATACCAGGTGCCTTAATATTATTCATTTAAGGAACGGAGGATAGTAAGTGTTTAAAATTCGATTATTCGTAATGCCCTCTTAGAGAAAGGATATATATTACGTCGCCTTTGATTTCGTAAACTAGTCGATGTTCTTGATTAATTCCACGGGACCAGCAACCTGAAAAACTGTGTTTTAACGCTTCCGGCTTACCAATTCCTTGGTATGGAGTTTCAATTATAGATTCTATCAGAGTACGTATTTTCTTTAAATACGCTGGTTTATTTATTTTCTTCCAATAATCTAAATCTTCCTTAGCATCCAAAGTAAGTATTACTTCCATATATCGTCCAACTCTATTTTGACGATTTTGCCTTCAGTCATTTGTTGTCTGCTCTTTTCAATCTTGGCCACAAATTCCGGGTTGTAAGGCTTATCCTGCCTTTCCTTAAAAGGCACGCGGAACCCTTTTAGCAATGCCTTAACTGCCTTCAAAATTTCTTTGTCTTCTGTATCAATGGTGAACGTTGTCATCGATTTACTTTGCTTAATTTTGAATTTAAAATTACAACTTTTTTAACAAAAATGGGATTTCCTCTGTGTTGAACGGTAATTGGCGAAGAAAACTAGAGGAGTTTAATGCCTTATTTATATATTGTTACCCAAATACTGGGAGACACACGAGTACCTGATTTTTTGTCCTTTCTACCATTCCGTTATTTAGAATCTAATTGTATTATGCCTTTCCATCAATATTTCAACGGAGAAATTTTCCCAATCGATGCTTCGCTTTTTAAAACCAATGATCTGGGTCTATTAAGAGGATATGGTCTTTTCGATTACTTCAGGACTTATAATGGTATTCCTTTCCGGTTTGATGATTATTGGAGGCGATTCGAAAACTCAGCCAAGTTGCTCAAACTGAAAATACCGCTGACGAAGATAGAAACAGCTAAAATTTTGGCAGACCTTCACGCATTATCCGACGAATCAGAGGTTGCATTCCGATTCGTATTAACTGGTGGATATGCTCCTGATAGTGTCAATGTGATTGAGCCTAATTTTCTAATCCGGACTGAACCATTGCCTCAAGATAATCCTGCGGGACGATTGAAGGGTATCAAAGTATTGCCTTACGAATATGTTCGGGATCTACCAGAAATAAAGAGCACGAATTACGTTCACATGGTGCTGATGGCAGATGAAATGAGGAGCCAGCAGGCGGCAGACTTGCTTTTCCATAAAAATGGTGCAATAAGTGAGTTGACCAGGAGTAATGTTTTTATTTTCAAAGGATCAACGCTGATCACCTCAGACAGAAATATTCTGAATGGAATAACACGCCGCGTTGTAATGGAATTGGCGGAACCTCATTTCAAGATTGAAGTAAGGTCGGTTTCACTGGAAGAATTGCTGGCTGCTGACGAAGTTTTTACAACCAGTTCCACCAAGTGGGTAATGCCAATTGTTGCTGTCGGCGAGAAGTCGATCGGAAACGGACTTGCCGGGCAAAACACCCTTTTCCTGCAAGGCCTTTTTGAGGAGCTGGTAAAAATTTGGGGCAACTAAGAGGGATGGTCTTTTCATAGCTCTTAAGTCTTATGAAAAGACCACCACTTATCATGTCCAGCCCTGTGCAGTAATTGGCACTCGGTTATCCGCATTCGTATGCAGAAGCACCTCGCCTTTTTTGTCAGTGATATAGCCGACAATCGTTATTTTAGGGTTATTCTTAATCTTGTCGTAAGCATTTTGCGGAACTGTGAAGAGCAGTTCGTAGTCTTCACCACCGTTTAAAGCCGCCGTGACGGGTCCGATATTTAGCTCCGTCGCAGCTAGATAAGTCTGCTCATCAACGGGAAGTTTATCCTCAAAAACCAGCGCACCAACACCGGATTGCGCACAAATGTGAAGCAGGTCCGACGCCAGACCATCAGAAAGATCTATCATGGAGGTGGGAACAACACCTGCTTCGGCGAGTTCGTAAACCACATCCATTCTTGCCTCGGGACGAAGCTGCCGCTGGATTACATAATCTTTTCCTTCCAGCTCTGGCTGCATGTTCGGATTGGCAAGAAACACTTGTTTCTCTCTTTCCAAAAGCTGCAATCCCAAATAGGCGCCACCCAGATCGCCTGTTACACAAAGCAGATCGTGAGGTTTAGCGGTGTGCCGATAGGTTATTTTGTCTTTACTGACCTTCCCGAATACGGTAACTGAAATAAACAATCCTGATCTTGACGACGAAGTGTCGCCACCAACTAAGTCAACATTGAAGTCAGCGCAGGCAAGTTTTATTCCTTCATATAGTTCTTCAACGGCTTCAACTGAAAAGCGATTGCTAAGAGCAAGACTAACCGTTACCTGCCGCGGTGTGCCGTTCATCGCAGCGATGTCTGATACATTGACAGCTACTGCTTTGTACCCTAAGTGCTTTAAAGGGAAGAAAGTAAGATCAAAATGTACACCTTCCAACAGCATGTCAGTTGTGAGTAATCCGTATTCTTCACCAAGATCTATTACTGCAGCGTCATCGCCGATTCCTGTGATGGTATCAGGTAGTTTGTTTTTTATGCCTTTGTTGAGCGTTTGGATTAGCCCAAATTCACCCAACTCACTAATCTCTGTTCGTTTTTCTGCCATGGCGCAAAATTAGTAAAAAAAGAACGAAGCCACTTCGCGACGGAAATGGCTTCGTTCGGTATATAAAAAATGTATAGAATCTATGGGTTGGTAAGGGTGTACACGTTCACTGTTCCTCCTGTTTTACTACTGGCAGTTGCGCGTGTTAGTACAAGTTTGGAGTCGTCGATTGAGGTAATTGTAAACTCTATGATTCCACCTGATCCCGTGGGCGCAGGAGAAAGGTTTTTAAGTGTCAATTTTGTATCACCGGTTAATTCCCAATCACCTGCGAAGCTGTTTTTGTCAAATTCTACATAAGTAGCTTTTCCTCCAGCCACCAAAGTAAGCCTGAAATCGGTATAACCAGGCCTTGTGTTACTTGCTCCACCCCGGGTATATACAACTGCTGTTCCTTCTTTAACAGTTTCGGCGGTCCAGGTTTTGGAAAGCTTTTCCGAGATAGATTTCACTTTCGATTTACAACCAGTTGTCAATACAGCAATCATGAGTGACAAACTCAAAAGTATAACGTATCCTTTTTTCATTCTGTTTTTGTTTGCAATTCCATTTCAAAACGCCAAGTTCTTACTTTTTAGTCTTATTATCAAAATATTCTCAGAACCTCTTTGATGAATAGCTTCTGAAAAGGCTTAATGACTAAATTGCCGCATTAAAAAAATGGCATGAAAGAATACACAAGATCGCAACTGGCACTTCGAAACGGCCAGGACAAAGAAGAAATCTGGTGCGCTTACAAAGGAATGATCTATGATGTGTCAGAATCCAGGTTGTGGCGAAATGGACATCATTACGAACATTGGGCAGGCCAGGATCTTACAGAGGAGCTGGAAGATGCGCCGCATACCGAGAAAGTCTTCGGGCGTTTCAAGGTCATAGGCAAACTTGTTGTAAATTAATGGCTAAACCGAAAATTTGATTTGAAAAACACCCCTTTATTGATCGCTGATAGTGGCTCTACAAAAACGGATTGGCTCTTCGTCGGCGAAGATGATTCTGTTGTGCAGTTCCAATCGGCTGGCATGAATCCTTTCTACCAAAACCGGGAGGAGGTTATTGCTGTTCTGCAAAATCAAGTAATTCCCAAACTGCCCGGGAATGTTGAAAAAATATTTTTTTACGGTGCCGGATGCGCCAATGCAACAGCCAGCAAGCCCATTTATGATGGACTTGTAGAAGTGGTTGCCACAGCCTCTGAGATAGAGGTAGCCTCGGACATGCTAGGTGCTGCGCGCGGGTTATGTGTCAACGAAACAGGTTTGGCGTGTATTTTGGGAACGGGGGCCAATAATGCGTTTTATGATGGAACAAACATTGTCAGGTCAATCGGTTCGCTGGGATTTTGGCTCGGGGATGAGGGAAGCGGATCTTATTTGGGCAAGACATTGGTGGTTCATTTTCTGCAGAACGAATTGCCGGAACCGTTACGGGTTCTGTTTGCTCACACGTATCCCGAAATCGACAGATTATCTGTGCTGGAACATGCGTACAAGAAACCCTTCCCCAATCGCTATTTTGCGGCATTTTCAACATTCATTGCTGAACACATCGGGCATGCTTTTATTCGAACTATGGTAAGCGAGGCTTTCGATCTGTTTGTGCAAAAATATATATTGAAACATAGCGAAGCGGAAAAATACCCGGTTCATTTTACAGGCTCCATCGCGTTTTATTATCAGGATATATTGAGAGATTCTCTTTCTAAACATGGGCTGGAAGCAGGCAGGGTTCTGAAATCTCCGCTAATGGGACTAGCTGAATACCATTCATAATTATTCAACGTGTCCTTCAGTTATTTATAGTACGACCACCTTTGTAAGTGGGAGCAGGTTTCCTTACAAAACTAAAATCCAAATTCCATCGTTTACAAATTCATCAAAGTTTGGCTCCGGTTATCTATTGGCTGATCGTCAAAAAATGCCGTTAACTTTGTGTTGAAATATTAAAAACCACTCATGCCTCGCCTTACCATTCGCTGGCTTACCGTTTTTTCAGCGCTCCTGATCATTGGTGTCGTCGTGACTCAGATTTACTGGGTCAAGCAAGCGCTCGATTTAAGGCACAGGCAGTTTAACCAGAACGCCCATGTTGCGTTACAGGATGTGGCTGAAAAACTGGCGCAGGTTAATGGGGTAATGCAAACAACGAATCCGGTAGAACAGTTATCTCCGGAGTATTTTTTAGTGAATACAAATGCAACCACGCAGCCTGATTTACTGGAACATTTTATCAAAGACAGTTTTCAAAAACACAGTCTGATTACGGATTTTGAGATCGGGATCTACGATTGTACTTCGAACAAAATGCGTTATGGCATGTTCCTGAGTACGAAAAACAATGAAAAAACATCGGCTCCTACTTCTGATTGGATTAAGACTGATAAATACCCCTATTATTTTGGAGTCCGGTTTCCCGAACAGGATACTTACTTTGCAGGCACACTGACTAGGGCGATCTGGTCTTCGGTGCTGGTCCTTGTTGCGGTTTGCTTCTTTGCGTATGCGCTGTTTGTCATTTTAAGACAGAAGCATCTTTCGGAAGTGCAACGGAATTTTGTCAATAATATGACTCATGAACTGCAAACGCCTATTTCTACCATTCGCATTGCCGCAGATGTGTTGAATTCGGACGTGATTACGAACCAGCCCGAACGGCACAAACGTTACGTTCATATTGTTCAGGAAGAGATTTTGCGTTTGCAAAGCCAGGTTGAAATGGTACTTTCAATGGCAAAAGCAGAAAGTAATACGCTCACGCTAAGGAAAGAGTCAATCGATGTGCACAAGATGATCGAATCTATTTTATTGCCTTTCGAGGGCAAGATTCAACTGCAGTTGGAAGCATCTAGTTCATTGATTGAGGCTGACTCGTTTCACTTCAGGAATATGATCAGTAATTTAATAGACAATGCATTAAAATATTCTCCGGGCGAACCTGAGGTATGGGTAAAGACACATAATAAAAAACATTGTTTGGTTATATCCGTCGAAGATAAGGGACTGGGTATAGCGCCGGAATTCCAGAAGAAGATATTCAACAAATTTTTCCGGGTTCCGTATGGGGACGTCCATAACGTGAAGGGTTCGGGCATTGGACTTAGCTATGTAAAGCAAATCGTAAGATCCCATCACTGGCACCTGGAGTTGGAAAGCAAATTGGGGCATGGAAGTATATTCAGGATTTCTGTCCCGCAGAAGTAATTGGAGTTCTTAATTGTCAGTAAACTACTTTTCGTTATTTCTAAATGGAGGGTTCGTGCTGTTGGAGGCAAATTTTCAATATTTCGCATATTTATTTTACAGTTACGGGAAATGAAAAAGAAAATTCTTTATGTGGAAGATGATCCCAATCTTGCGTTTGCAACGATGGATAATCTTGAAGCGAATGATTATGACATTGTTCATGCCGCAGATGGGGAAAAAGCCTGGGAATTATTTGGCAAAGACCACTTTGATATCTGTGTATTGGATGTAATGCTTCCCAAAATGGACGGATTTACCCTGGCTGAGCATATCCGAAAGGCCGATAACCAGGTTCCTATTCTCTTTCTTACAGCACGCGCTTTGCAGGAAGATAAGATAAAAGGTTTACAGCTTGGCGGAGACGATTACGTTACAAAGCCATTCAGTATACAGGAATTGATGTTGCGGATAGAGGTCTTTTTGCGACGCAGTAAGCAGGATACACCCGTAACCGCCAAGCCTGTTAGTAACAGGATTGGAAAGTATCTTTTCGATTTTCAAAAACTTATCCTGGCTGTGGATGGAAATACTCAAAACCTGACTTTTCGAGAGGCAGAGGTCCTTAAATATCTTTCTGAGAGAATCGATCAGGTGATTCGGCGTGACGAATTACTGAAAGCGATCTGGGGCGACGACGACTATTTTATGGGCCGAAGCCTGGACGTTTTTATATCCCGTTTGCGTAAATACCTTTCTGCCGATGATGGTATCCGGATCGATAATATTCATGGAGTGGGCTTCAGAATGAGTGTATCGTAATCTTTTTACCAATAATCTTTTGTCAATATTTGCATCAAAAAAAATAATCGTGCATATTTGCACCCTCATTTGGAAAAATTGAAAGGTTATGGCTAAGGTTTGTCAAATTACTGGTAAAAGAACTCGTGTTGGAAATAATGTTTCCCACGCTAACAATAAAACAAAACGCAAATTCTTCCCGAATTTGCAAAAGAAACGTTTCTTTCTTCCTTCATCTGGAGAATGGGTTACGTTGAAAGTAGCTACTTCTGCTCTTCGTACTATCAATAAAAATGGTATTGAAGCAACGATACAAAAGGCATACGAAAAAGGAACTTTAACGTTCTAAAACGGTACGAATTTATTTGGAAGGACTTCTCTCGATCGGGAAGTCCTTTTTTTCGTGTTTTTCGAGGATCAGACTTTGTTCTTTTGATCGCAAAGACTGAGCTCCTGCCACTATAACCCAATTGCTATGCCTTCTAAAAACATGCTCTATCTGCTTTTGGGAGCTAATTTGGGTGATAGGTTACAAAGCATTAATCAGGCGCAACATCTGATCCAATCACGCATTGGTATGGTTGTCCGGAGTTCGTCTATTTACGAAACCGCACCGTGGGGTGTTTTGGATCAGCCGTCTTTTCTTAATCAGGTACTGGCGATTGAAACGGAGCTGAATGCCGACGAGGTATTGCTTAATATTCTAAAAATTGAGCAGGAGCTGGGACGCGTTCGCCATCAGCGCTGGGCGGCTCGTTTGATTGATATTGACATCTTGTATTATAATGATCTCGTTTCAGACAACCCGGCCCTTACGATCCCCCATCCGCGTCTTCACCAGCGACGATTTACACTGGCTCCCCTGGCTGAAATTGCACCGGAATATATCCATCCTATTTTTAACATGACCAACAGGGAACTCCTGCTAACCTGTGCTGACGAAAGTGCGGTGTCAATTATTTCTTGAAAAAATACCAATAGGTTATGGTTGGTCTGTGCCGTCAGTTATTCCATTCATTCCTGTTTTTTGCTAGTTTATCACATTTAACCAGATTATTGTTCACAATATCAGTTGCTTTGCGCTGTTAACTGTGTCACTCCTGAAGATTATTTTTGCGAACACGTGAGGGTAAAAGAAAAGTTAGTTGTCAGGCCAATAGGAAAAGTTCAATTTTAAATGTGACGGACATCGTAAATCCGAAGCATTGTACCGAATTATTTAGATATGAAAAATAAAATACTTGAAAAATGGATTTGCGTTGTGATGTTGTTAGTCAGCATAACTGCACAGGCGCAGAATAAGCATACGGTTAGCGGTTATGTAAAGGACGCAGCCAACGGAGAAGGATTGATCGGCGTATCTGTTTACGTTCGCGAAGTTGCCACAGGTGTTACGACCAATACTTACGGATTTTACTCGATCACCCTGCCGGCAGGTGAGTATGAGGTGGTGTATTCGTATATAGGTTATCAGAAAATGATTAAGAATGTAAATCTTTCTGCTGACCAGACGGTCAGTATAGAGATGAAGGATGAAACTGAAAGCCTGGCAGAAGTGACCATTTCCACAAAAAAGGAAGATGAGAACGTCAAAAGTATTGAGATGTCGGTCAATAAGGTGGAAATGAAAACCATCCGTAAAATGCCTGCTTTACTGGGAGAGGTAGATTTGATACGCAGTATACAACTGCTCCCTGGTGTCACAACAGTTGGGGAGGGAGCATCCGGGTTCAACGTCAGGGGAGGAGATATTTCTCAGAATCTCGTGTTGCTTGATGAAGCTCCGGTTTACAATTCTTCCCACTTATTCGGTTTCTTTTCAGTATTTAATCCTGATGCAGTTAAGGATGTGAAACTGATCAAAGGTGGAATACCTGCCCAATATGGTGGCCGGATTTCGTCTATACTTGATGTGAGGATGAAGGAAGGAAACTCAAAGAAGCGTGAGATAAACGGCGGGATCGGAACCATATTTTCAAGGTTAACTTATGAACAACCTTTTGCCGCGGGAAAAGGGTCCTTTATAGTTGCCGGGCGAAGGTCATACATAGACGTGCTTGCCAAACCGTTTTTAAATAAGGATCTCAAAGATTCCAAGTTTAATTTTTATGACCTGACAGCCAAAGTGAATTATCGTTTGGGAGAAAAGGATACATTTTTTGCATCCGGTTATTTTGGAAAAGACGTTTTTGGAGGAGGGGATTTTGGTTTTGGTTGGGGAAATGCTACGGCTACGGGTCGCTGGAACCATATTTTTTCCAATAAACTGTTCATGAACCTGACCGCTTTTTACAGCAATTACGATTATTCGCTGGGGCAGAATCAAAACAAAAAAGATGCAAAGGATAAATTCGACTGGAAATCAAAGATTATCAGCACGAGTGTTAAACCGGATTTTACATACTACCTCACACCAAAAAATCAGGTGACATTCGGGGGACAATATATTCGTTATGATTCACGTCCGGGGAGAGCTATTGCTGTATCAGAAGGAGAACAAACTGATATTAGTCTTGAACCACGATACGCAGACGAATCAGCCTTGTATATCGGCAACGAGCAGAAGTTTTCTGACAGAATCTCGCTTCAATATGGTTTAAGGTACTCCTATTTCAGAAGCCTAGGTCCTGCAACCGAATATTCATACAGCGATACCGACGAAGTCAAAGGGCAAAGAAAACAACCTGATTTTCCGGGAACGACTTACAAAAAGGGTGATGTGATCAAATCATATGGAAATTGGGAGCCAAGAGCTTCGCTCAACATAGGATTAAATTCAAATACAAGTATCAAAGCAAGCTACAACCGTACGGTGCAGTATCTGCATTTGCTGTCCAACACGGCCGCAAGTTCTCCACTTGATGTATGGACGTTGAGCTCCATGAATATCGCCCCGGAAAAAGCCGATCAGATTGCATTAGGCTGGTTTCAGAATTTCAAAGACAACATGTATGAGGCTTCTGTTGAGGTTTATTATAAAAAACTATACAATCAGATCGATTATGTCCCGGGTTCGGATCTGTTGCTGAATCAGTTTGTTGCCGGGGATTTGTTGTTTGGAAAAGGCAGAGCTTACGGCGCCGAGTTTTATCTCAAAAAAAATAAAGGTAAACTAACCGGTTGGGTAAGTTACACACTGTCGAGAACGGAGCGTCTTGTGGAAACGATTAATAATAATGACTGGTTTCCGGCTCGTTTTGACAAGCCACATAATTTCACCGCCGTCGGCATTTATGATTTTACAAAAAGGCTGACGCTGTCTGCAAACTTCACCATAGCAACCGGTACGCCCGCAACGTTCGCAACGAACCGTTATGAGGTTAATGGCTGGGCCTTGGGAAATAACTATGAAGGTAAAAGAAACAATAGCAGAATACCTGCTTATCACCGCCTGGATTTGGCAGCGACATTGAAATCAAAGAAAAAACTCTTTGGAAAAGGGGAGGGGGAATGGGTGTTCTCGGTGTATAATGTTTACAACCGCAGAAATCCGTTTTCGGTGTATACCCGTGTGAATGAAGACAATGCATTGAAAACAGAGGCAGTTCGCTATTCTGTTATTGGAAATTTCATTCCTGCTATTACCTACAACTTTAAGTTTTAAGGGGCATAAGCAGGCATCTTGTAAAGAGAAAAATATTAAATAATGAAAAATATAAACATGGCAGTCAATATTAAACCAGCGTTGTTTGCTGCACTTGCTCTTTTAGCTTTTGTAGGGCTTTCCGGTTGCGAAGATGTAATTGATCTTAAGTCTGCGACGGGTCCTACACAGTTGGTTGTAGATGGCTGGATTACCAATCAACCAGGTCCTCAGACAGTTCGCCTGACCTGGTCGGCGGCATACTTCAATAACGATGCAGCGAAACCCGTACTAGGGGCTGAAGTTACTGTGACAGATGACAAAGGGAAAGTTTACACTTTCAAAGATGCAGCAAACGATGGCAAATACATTTGGGGCTCCGTGAAAGACACCTTGGGGCATATTGGCAGAACCTATACTTTAAAAGTAAAGAGCCAGACCGATATATACACCGCTGTCAATGAGATCAAACGCGTTCCGACTGTTGATTCGATCGTTTATCAAAAAGAAACATTGCCCATAAAACCTGACAAAGGTCCTAAGCAAGGGTATGTGGTTTCCTTTTATGCGCGTGATTTCGTCGGCGCGGGAGATACCTACTGGATTAAGCCGGTTATCAGAGGAAAGGCAGTGGTAGACAAGCCAACCTCTATCTCCATCGCTTATGACGCAGCTTTCAGTGCAGGAGCACCGTCTGATGGGCTGATCTTTATTTTACCCATTCGTCAGTCCATCACGACCGATTCTTTGTATTCGGCCGGAGCATCGGTTGGGGTAGAGCTTCACAGTATCACCAACGAAGCATTTGAATTTCTGAAACAGGTAAATGAGCAGGCAGCCAATGGAGGCCTTTTTGCAGTGCCTATCCAAAACGTGAGGTCGAATGTCGTTAATACGAATCCGTCGGGGACAAAAGCGTTGGGATATTTCGGTGCTTCCGCAGTAAGCAGGCTAGAAACCGTCATTGATCCTGCAAAGGCTCGACCTGAGGAGTAAGATCATCAAAGTTTGCCTCCTTTCTAATCAGCTCCCGCTTTTCCTGGATTTCGGCCAATCGCTCATTGATAACACCGCGCCAGCCGGGATTCTGCCTGAGAAATGTGATAAAACCGGCTTCGGCATGATTCAATCGTTCCAACGCCAGGCTGTTTCTGCCGTTTTGAAAATACTTATTAGCATCCAGTAACCTGAATGCGCGTCAGCCAGGCCAGGGTCCTGGGTGGAGTCCTCTTCGATCACAGCGTCCGTCGAAATAACTGGCACTGATGCCGAATCCATTTGCCCGGCATCTTCATAAGCAGCGACCGAATTTTCCGTATTGTTATTGAATGGGTCTCCGGGTATTTGCCATCCGCTGACCAATGAAATAGTCACTACAACCGCAATGATAGTGCCCATGACTTTGGCATTGAGGGAAGATTGTTTGATTTTTTCTCCATGAACAACACTGGGCGCTTTATTTGTCGTTTCGACGGCTGTCGGTATTGTTTTTTGATCGATCACCTTCTCTTTTGCAACAGTCATTTCTTCTATAACCGGGGTGATCTTCGCTTTTACAGGTTCAGGTTGCAGGATCGACCATCCTCTACAAGCTTGTACGATACAAAGTCGTCAACTTTCTCAGGATTAAAAACTTCGATTTCGCCACCTCCCTTAAATCCGATGGCACCTTGAATCTTTGCAAGGGGTTCTGAATCTTTCATGAAAACTTCATTACCATCCGCATACCTCACTCCGTAGGAAATCCTTATCTTTCGCAGATAGCACTGCACTGTTGATTGGAAAAAGGATGCGGTAAATATTGATTGTCCTCTTTTTTTCAAACTTGGCTCCCTCTTGCTGTCGTTTTAAAGCAAAATCTTCAAGGTCGCTGGTTTGGGCAATGATCCGGGATGTAAGTAGAAGAAAAAACAGACAAAAAAGGTAGGTTACGTTTTTCATAAAGTTATGTATAAGGATGAGTTTACCATTTACTAAAGCAAATAAAGATCATTATACATCGGCCGCCTACCCCCACAAATGGGGGAGATCAATTTTTTTGTAAAAAACTTGTATTCTTTACCGCCAATCTCTGACTCGGGGATTTTTGCAAAACATATTGAAAGGCCGTTGTGACCGATTTTCCGTTCTTTTTCGTATTTTGAGAATACCATTCTAATTTAAAAATGATGAAACTCCTGTTCTTAACCCTGCTGTCAAGTTGTGCAATGATGAATCTCTCCGCCCAAACTCGCCCGCGTGATCTTGGTATTAAAATAGGTGTACTTCCGACAGGAAAGCTTAATGCAATCACCGATGTTGCGGGTGTGAAAGTCGGGCAAATCACGCTTATTGAGGGCGATGACGTTCGCACAGGTGTCACTGCGATTGTTCCCCACGATGGAAATATCTTTCAGCAAAAACTACAGGCTGCAATCTATATCGGAAATGGTTTTGGAAAACTTGCGGGCTATTCTCAGGTTGAAGAGCTTGGTACGCTGGAAACACCGATCATTTTAACCAATACACTCAATGTACCTACTGCTTCTGATGCCTTAATCGACTGGACACTTAGCCAGAATGGCAACGAAAACGTTCGATCTGTTAATCCGGTTGTGGGAGAAACCAATGACGGCTATCTCAATGATATTAGAGGAAGGCATGTAAAGAACGAGCATATCCTCAATGCATTGGCACAGGCAGTAAACGGATCGGTGTTGGAAGGCAATGTAGGAGCCGGTACGGGAACCGTGTGTTTTGGCTGGAAAGGTGGTATTGGCACTTCATCCCGGAAGCTACCCGAAAAGCTGGGCGGATACACGGTGGGCATACTGGTTCAGACAAACTTTGGCGGAGTTTTAAAGATCAATGGTGTACCCGTTGGACAAGAGTTGGGAAAATATTCATTCAAAGAGTCACTCGACAAATCGTCCGATGGCTCTTGTATGATGGTGCTTGCAACAGACGCGCCGTTAGATGCCCGAAATCTTAAACGTTTGGCAAAAAGGGTCATGCTTGGTCTCGCTCAAACGGGCGGTATCGCAGCCAACGGAAGCGGAGACTATGTCATTGCTTTCTCCACGGTGAATAGGGTACTCCATGAGACACCGCAAGCTACGTACGGAGCGACCTTTCTTAATAATGACTATGTTTCTCCGCTTTTTCTAGCTGCGATTGAAGCTACGGAAGAAGCAATAGTGAATTCGCTTTTTATGGCTACCACGACTGTGGGAACAGATGGGCATAAAGTAGACGAATTACCAAAAGATAAAGTGATCGAGTTGATGAAAAAGTATGGACGGATCAAATGATCTGTTTTTATAGCTCATCCTTCTGTCAAAACTGAGGCGAATTTAAATACAACTGAAAACGAATACGTAATAATACCTGCCTCCACCAGGTAGTTTTCCTGTGCTCTTAACCACTTAATAATTAGCGAGATAACAATACGGTCCGTGTTGCCTGCATTACGCATCAAAGCGATATTTTTACATAAGTCAATTTTTAGGCTGAACCAATTTTAAAGTTCAATTTCTTAAAATAAGCTCTCATGAAAATATTTTCGCAAATCCTTGTAGTGGGGTCGATGTTCATTTTCTTTCAGGCAAATGCCCAAACAACAAAAAAGACAACGCCTACTAAAACAGCGGCACCTGTTAAAAAGACTGCTGTAAAAAAATCGGCTCCGGCACAAAATAACGCGGCTATCGCAGCCGCCAGGGCCAAAGCAAAAGAGGATTCAATTGCAGCAGTAACCGCGTTGGCGATGCAAATGGCTCGCCAGATGGTCAGTGAAGATTCTATCAGAAAAGCACGTGCTGCCGAGCAAACGGCTGCTGAAGAAAAACTAAAACAGGAGCAGCTTGAATCTGAGAAAAAAAAGACGACTTCTGAAAAAAAATCAAAAACAGAGAAGGTAGCAAAAACCAAACCGCCCAAAAAAGAGAAAGAGGTCGAGAAAAAAGTTTCGGAAGCACCGAGACCAGTATCAAAGCCGTCGGTTGTCAGCGGGGAAACGCACACCTTCATTGGCTTGAAAGCGTCAGGTATTGCAGCTTTTGTAATTGGGAAGGATATACCCAACTTTGCGAAACCTTATTATGGATATGGCGGTGGCCTTTTCGCCAATTTTGGACTTGGAAAACATCTGTCCTTTCAGCCGGAGGTGCTGTATGCACAGGAAGGTTTTTCAGTAAAGGGAGAAGAAGGTGGCGAAAAAGTGAACGCTTCTTTTGTTTTGAGTGGCATCCAGGTTCCCCTGTTGATCAAATACTCCTTCGGAGCGCACAACAAGGGGTTTTTTATTAATGCAGGGCCTTATGGAACCTATCTGCTCAACTCTAAAATAAATGATAAGCTACCAGGTGGCACTAGTTATACCAATAAGCCGGAGAAGACTACCATTGAATACGGCGTTGCGGCCGGTTTGGGTGTAGCTGTGCCAGTAGGCCGAGGAAGATTATTGGTTGAGGCAAGGGGGACCTATTATCTTGGCGCTTCGGGAGAAGAGTTGGATCTTGATAAGGCGTCTTTGGTCACCGGAGCGCTATCTATCGGCTACCTGTTTCCAATTGGTCGCTAATACAGATGTTTAAAATTTAATACAAGCCGCCGGATATGATCCCCGGTGGTTTTTTTGTTTGGGTGAGAAATGGATTGTGTGCACACGTTATCGAACGCTGTTTCTTTGGACTTTAAAACAAATTCATAATATAAATTTGGGATTGTGATATTTTACGTTAAAATTTGCGGTTTAAATGAAAGAGCAGTTCGCCAGTGAAAACCAAGCGTATTATCAATCAGACCGTCACCTTATTACTTGCCACCATGCTTTTGATGGTTGCAGGGGTGAAATCATGGTCGGTACAGAATGATTTCGCAAAAAAATTACCTGCAATTGCGAAATCTCTTTTGCATGGCGAAAAGTCTGGTACCTCCGATGACAATCAGGCCGAGGTTACCTCGCTTTCCTTAGATGCGGTGATTACACCAGCGATTTCGTTTGATTTTTGCCATTATTTTTATTTTCTGCCCCAGGAGGTCTGGCATTTTGTTTTTCAGAAACCGGTTGTCAGTTTCTTTTTTGAAGAGCCCTATTACCTTTTTACGGGTTTCGCACGCATTTTTGGAACTTCCGTAGTCACCAACGCCCCCTGAGTTATTCCCTTTTTACTTCGCCGAAGTATCTCTGAGAGCCTCGTTTACCTGGTTTTTAAGATAATTTCGTTGCCTTCGCACAATTTTTAGCATCAGAGTCACTGTCTCTGATTGTTCATGTTTTTTTAATGTGTATCACCAATATTTCTACATAATACCAATGACTAATAAAAATGGAGTAATCGGGTTGACTCTCGTAGTTGCCCTGATATGTGTCTATTATCTTTCATTTACGTTTGTTTCGCGTAATATAAAAGGCAAGGCAGAAGCCTATGCAACCAATGCAGAGGGCAAGGTTGATGTGACCAAAAAGCAGCATTACATTGACTCTTTGTGGCGTGAAGAAGTGTATTTGGGACAGACTCTTCAGGAAGTAATGGAACGCGAGCTTAGCCTTGGGTTGGATTTGCAAGGCGGTATGCACGTCGTTTTGGAAGTTTCACCTGTCGACATTCTTCGTGGAATGGCTGGCGGAAATGCGCGCAGCGCTGCCTTTCAGCAAGCTTTGAAAAAAGCAGGAGAAGATAAAAAAGCAAGCAACAGCTCCTTTGTACAACTTTTTGTATCTGCGTACAAAGATGCTGCGCCTAACACAAACCTCGCAAGCGTATTTGCAAACAGTGCAAACCGTGGCAAGATCAACAGCAATTCTTCTGATGCTGATGTGATTAAAATGCTTAACACAGAAGTTGATGGCTCTATCGATCGGGCATTTCAAATCACTCAGGCTCGTATTGACAAGTTTGGTGTAACCAATCCAAACATTCAGCGTTTGCCGGGAAAAAACCAGATCCTTGTTGAACTTCCTGGTGTTGACAATCCTGAGCGTGTACGTCGTTTGCTTTCGGGAGCTGCAAAACTTGAATTTTCTGAGGTTTATCTTACGAATGAGCTTGCTTCCGGCCTTGACCAGTTGGGGAAATATCTTTCAAAGCAGGCGGAACTTGAAAAAGCAAAAGCCAAACCAGGCATCGCCGCAGTAACTGATACGACTAAGAAATCCGGTTTAACGGGTTTGGCTGCACAGCTTGAAAAAAAATCCACGGATTCTATCAAAACCGATTCTTCCGCTTTGGCTGCCCAAAGCGCTGCCTTAACAAATCTTTTTGTACCAATGCCACAAGGCCTTGGCGTTTACATGAAAGATACTGCACGTGCAGGAGAAATTCTTCGCAGACCCGAAGTACGCTCTTTCTTCCCTGCTGACCTTGTGTTCATGTGGGATCGTAAAGGAACAGAAGGTGCAACAAACAACCAGTTAATCCTGCCATTGTATTTTATCAAAAAATCAAATGGCCAGGCTGCAATGGAAGGCGATGTGATTGTAGATGCAACGCATGATTACGATGATCGTGGCCGTCCAGAAGTAACCATGCGCATGAATGGTGAAGGCGCACGTAAATGGCGTACATTGACGGGCAGAAGCGTGGGTCGTCCGGTTGCAATTATCATTGATAATCTTGTATATACTGCTCCAACTGTTCAGGGAGAAATTCCAAACGGTAACTCTAGCATCACGGGTAACTTTACCGTTGAAGAAACAAAGGATATGTCCAATGTGTTGAAAGCGGGTAAATTACCTGCACCAACGCATATTGTTGAAGAAGCTGTTGTTGGTTCAACACTTGGGGCCGAAGCGATCCGTGATGGTGTTATCTCCTCATTGGTTGGTTTGGTAATTGTGTTGGTATTTATGCTTGCTTACTATGGTGGTGCGGGTTGGATTGCCGATTTGGCATTATTTGTCAACTTGTTTTTCCTTTTGGGAATTATGGCGTCGCTTGGTGCTGTACTGACGCTTTCTGGTATTGCAGGTATTGTACTGACCATTGGTATGGCTGTCGATGCGAACGTGCTTATTTATGAGGGGATTAAGATAGAGATCGAGGAAGGGAAGCCCTTTAAGCAAGCCGTGACAGATGGCTTCAAACATTCGTTGACGGCGATTCTTGACTCCAATGTAACGACATTGTTAACGGGTATCATCCTTTATATTTTCGGTACAGGTCTTGTAAAAGGCTTTGCAACTACTTTGATCATAGGTCTTATTACTTCGCTATTTACTGCGATTTTTATTACGAGATTATTTCTGGAAGCACAAATCAGCAAAGGGAAGACATTCAAGTTTTATTCAGGGCTGACTAAAAACTGGTTTAAGGATAATCATTTTGATTTTGTCTCGCAAAGACGTACGTTTTATATTGTTTCCACAGTTATCATTGTCATAGGAATCGGGTCTTTCATTTTCAAGGGATTCGGACTTGGTATTGATTTCAAAGGTGGACGTTCGTATGTGGTACGTTTTGAGAAGGAAGTGGAGACAGACGAGTTACGGGCAAACATGAAGTCTGTTTTAGGGTCAAGCCCGGAAATAAAGACATATGGAGGTGCAGATCAGGTGAAAATTACAACCGATTACCTGGTGGACGATATTAGTCCTGATGCTGACCAGAAGTCTGATGATAAGATTATGGAGGGCGTTGGCAAAATGAAGGGCAACAAAGGTAAAATAGAAAGTTCTTCTAAGGTAGGTCCAACCATTGCCTATGATACCATGATATCGGCCGTATATGCTGTGTTGCTCGCAATTGCAGCTAACTTCGCGTATATATTCATTCGTTTTAAGAGGCTTGCGTTTAGTTATGGGGCTGTTGTTTCGCTTGCCCATGACGTAATCATTATTCTGGCTGTTTATTCTTTATTTAATGGTTGGATACCTTATATCTCCCTGGATATTGACCAGGCGTTTATCGGGGCTATACTTACAATGATTGGTTACTCGATGAATGATACCGTTGTAATTTATGACCGTATCCGCGATTACTTGTCAGACGACAAAGCACGTGGCGAAAGTCTTCCCACTGTAATTAACAATGCCTTGAACAGTACATTAAGCCGTACCGCAGTGACAGGTATCTCGGTAATCCTGGTACTGCTCGTATTGATCATATTCGGAGGTGAAGTACTTCGCGGATTCACATTCTGTATGCTGTTGGGTGTAATTGTCGGAACGTATTCGTCATTGTTTGTTGCCGCACCGATTGTGGTCGATCTGCTTCAGCGTGAAAAAAACAAGACGCCAGTCCTTGCAACAGCGGAAATAGCTCCCGCCGGATCGGGTAAAAAGCTTAAAGCATAATACAAATTGATAAAAAGGGGGAAAAGTATTCTTTTCCCCCTTTTTATCTTCAGCCTATACGTTCTTAGCAAATTTTATTTTAGTTTTAAGGTATATTGAAATCATTACTACTACAACTTGACTCTATATGGCAAATCAACTTTGGGTAAAGAAGCCTATTGACAAATTATTAAAGGAAGCAACGGGAGAGGGGAACCAACTGAAGCGCACGTTGAGTGCAGGAAGTTTGGTTGCGCTCGGGGTCGGTGCAATTATCGGTGCTGGCTTGTTTTCGATAACAGGTGGTGCCGCAGCTAATCAGGCTGGCCCAGCCATTACGATATCCTTTATGGTTGCTGCCTTAGGGTGCGCTTTCGCAGGGTTGTGCTATGCAGAATTTGCTTCAATGATACCTGTTGCGGGTAGCGCCTACACCTATTCTTATGCAACTATGGGTGAATTTATAGCCTGGATTATCGGTTGGGATTTGGTTCTTGAGTATGCAGTAGGAGCTGCCACAGTAAGTATTAGCTGGAGCAGGTATCTGGTCAAGTTCTGTGAAGGATTTGATGTTCATTTGCCGGCTATGTTAACCGTAGGTCCATGGGACGGAGGTCTTATCAACTTGCCTGCCGTATTTATAATTATATTGATGAGTTTATTGCTCATGAAAGGCACCGAGGAAAGCGCAAAAGTAAATGCGGTCATTGTTGGCTTGAAAGTTACTGTTGTTATCATCTTCATCGTTTTGGGATGGCAATACATCGACAACTCGAACTACATTCCATACATCCCCGACAACTCGGGCACCTTTGGTGAATTTGGTTTTAGCGGGATTGTCAGGGCTGCCGCCATTGTGTTCTTTGCTTACGTGGGATTTGATGCCGTGAGTACTGCTGCACAAGAAGCGAAAAACCCCAAGAAAGACATGCCGATTGGTATTTTGGGTTCGCTGGTTATTTGTACCATTCTATACATCTTGTTCGCTCACGTTATGACGGGCGTAACCAACTACACTTCTTTCAAAGGCCAGGATGGTATTGCGCCTGTAGCGGTGGCCATTGAGCATATGGGAACAACGGATGCTTCCGGTGTAATTCACCCGGATTATCCATGGCTGAACCGCGCGATTATCGTTGCGATTCTGGGTGGCTATGCTTCGGTAATTCTGGTTATGTTACTTGGTCAGACGCGTGTGTTCTTCAGTATGAGTAAGGATGGTCTACTTCCACGCGTTTTCTCAGCGGTTCATCCAAAGTTTAAAACACCGGTTAAGAGCAATCTTTTGTTTATGGTGTTTGTGAGTCTGTTTTCTGCATTTGTACCCGCTCGTGTTGTTGGAGAAATGACCAGTATTGGTACATTGTTTGCGTTTATTTTGGTTTGTATCGGTATCATGGTCATGAGAAAGAAGATGCCGGACGTTCCACGCGGATTCAAAACGCCGTGGGTTCCCGTGATTCCAATTTTGGGGGTGTTTACCTGCTTTTTTATGATGGCTTTCTTGCCACTTGATACATGGATACGATTATTCGTTTGGATGATTATTGGTTTTGACGTTTATCTCTGGTACGGAATAAAAAACAGTTATTTGTCAGATAAAAAACCAGGGTCTATCCTCAATGGTACTAAGGTTGCAGGGTTAACCGGGATCGTTCTGGCTGTCATTTTGGCTGGTATCGCGCATGCGCACCACATCATGACCGACGGTGCAGATGTTGGGTTATATTATTTCTCATTAATATTTGCGATCGGTCATGTGGTGGTTTTCGCATTGTCTCAATTGAAAAAATCGGTGTAGTCGAGAGGTACGTTTCAACGAAAAAAGCTTCCCAAAAGGAAGCTTTTTTCGTTGAAACGTATTTTCTTACAGTCTAGCCAGTACTCTTTCTGAAACCGTTTGGCCAATCGATAACGATGAAGTAGCTGCGGGCGAAGGCGCATTGCAGACGTTGATCGCTCCTTTATTCTCAATAATCGAAAAATCATCAAGCAGGCCGCCATCATAGTCACATGCCTGGGCGCGGACGCCTGCACCTCCGGGAACCAGATCATCACTCTGTATTTCTGGTATCAATTCTTGCAGTGCTTTGGTAAAAGCCGCCTTTGAAAATGATCTGTAATATTCCCCCATACCGGTTTTCCAATATTTAGCGGCAACTTTTCTAAACCCGGGCCAGGCCAGGGCTTCAAAGAGCTCAGGGAAATTGATATCTGTCTTTTTATATCCTTCTCTTTTGAAAGCAAAAACAGCATTAGGTCCTGCTTCCACGCCTCCTTCAATCATTCTGGTGAAGTGCACCCCCAGAAACGGAAAATTTGGATCTGGAACTGGATAGATCAGATTTCGGACTAAATGATGTTTTTCGGGCCGTATTTCATAATACTCACCCCGAAAGGGAATAATCCGCACCTTGATATTTTCAGGCTGGGTGAGCTGAGCAACTTTGTCAGAATATAAACCGGCACAATTAACCACCAGGCGTGTTTCATATACCGAGCCTGTCGCCGAAACTACTTCCGAATGCGTATTCAGGCTTTTGATATCAATTACTTTCTCGCCAAAACGGATTTCTCCTCCTATTTTTTGTAAGCACTCGGCATACTTTTCAGATACCGCTGTATAGTTGATAATGCCGGTATATGGCACCCATATTCCCTCAAGCCCGTTTACATGCGGCTCAATTTCACGGATTTCGGCGGCCGTTATCATCCGGTTTTGAGTAAGTCCGTTTTGCATCCCGCGTTCAAAAAGATTTTTCAACAGCGGTTTCTGATCCTGGTTGGTCGCTACTACTACCTTACCACAAAGATCATACGGAACACCTTCTCTATTACAAAAATCAAGCAACATCTGGTAGCCACGAATACAATTTACAGCTTTGAGGCTGCCAGGTTTATAATACAATCCCGAATGGATTACGCCACTGTTATGCCCTGTTTGATGTTTTGCCACGCCGTTTTCTTTTTCCAGGAGCAGCAATTTGAGAGAGGGACGTTGTTCTTTGATACGGAGCGCCGTGGCTAAGCCAACAATTCCGCCTCCGATAATAGTTATATCGTACATGGGTTAGTCTTTATTCACCTGCAAAGAAACGGCTAGGGAGTGAATTATCAGCGGGTTGGATTATAATGTTAGTAATGTAATGCTATTTGTCAAGGAACACTTTTATTTTTCGAGCAGGTCGTTTAGTGGATTTCCAAAATTTCCACAAACGGCCTTTTTGGCCAAGAAACGTTTGAAAAATCTATCCGGGAAACGACACCTTGCCCATTGTCACTGCGGGAACCCCATCTCTGGAACCAAATGTTAAACTTGTTCCTGCAACAGCCTCATTAGCGAGAACGGCGAATAACACGGCTTCCTTTGCATCGCCTGAAACACCCAGTTCGTCGAGTTTTAGCAAAGGGTAGTCGGGCAGCTGTTCCTGAATGGTTTTCATAAGTACGGGATTGTGCGCACCGCCGCCGCTTGCGTAGATCTTGTAATTGTTTAAGGGTTCAGCAATTTTTTTTATCGCGTCCACAATGGTGTCTACACTCAGCTTTGTCAGCGTTGCAATGATATCATTTCTTGATAAGGATAGCAATCGAGACTTTTGAATGGCCGTTTCTACATAGTCAAAGTTGAATACCTCCGGCCCGGTTGTTTTTGGAAAAGCAGAACTAAAAAACGCTTTGGTTTTCAGCTCGTTAAGCAGTATTTCATTTACAACACCTTTGGCTGCTACTTCGCCATTTTCGTCGTATGGTTTTCTGAAAAGGCGACGCATATAAGCATCTAACAGCGTATTGCCGGGACCGGTATCTGTGGTAAATATGTTGTCAGGATTCAGGTCTCCCGGTAGTAAGGTGAAATTTGCAATTCCTCCCATATTCAATAGGATCCTGTTTTCGCCTTTTTGTGAGAACAAAAAATGATCGCCATACACAGCCAGCGGTGCGCCCTCTCCGCCTGCTGCAATGTGTTTCTGTCTGAAATCGCTGAAGGTGATAATGCCAGTTTCGACCGCTATGTGGTCCCCGTCACCGATTTGCAAGGTCGCATTGGGATATTCCGGAAGACGATGCTGTTTTTTTGGTGCGTGAAAAACGGTCTGTCCGTGACTGGCGATCAAATCTACGTCTTCTACCTTTATGCCCCATTCAGTGAGACATTGAAGGATCATTTTCCCATGCCGGATACCGATATAAGGATTCAGCACGCATAAGTCTTGAAAGTCAATTTCTCTTTTTGCAAATATTTTCAAGATTTGATTTTTGAAGTCGTCATCATACGGGATTGTCGCAAAGCACTTCACTTTCAGGGTGGTTTGTGTGCCACTTCCTGCTACTTCACAAAGCGCCACATCCAATCCGTCTAATGACGTCCCGGACATTAGACCGATGATATTTCTCTTCTTCTGATGAGCAATATGATGAAGTTTATCAATATGTTGTTTCAACGAAAATAGGTTTTAGAGCCATACCAAAAACGGCTCACAAGGATTAAATGTGAGCCGCTGTATTAATTCTTGGACTGGGGGGCTGCCGCTGGAGCAGCTTGGGGCTTGTTTCCACTTTTGTTTTTCCCAGACCTGTTTTTTTTCTTTTTCTTTTTCTTTTGTTCGTCACTGTACTTGCGATCCAGATTCTCAAGGTCACTGTTGAGCTTCATCGGGCCTTTGTCGAGACTCCGATCAGGTTCGGGAGTAAGTATTTCCAGCGATTCCGGAATGATATTGTTTTTATTTAATTCGATAATTTCCAAAACCTTGCTGATCGCTACCGGATACCAGTTGGTATCTTTCTCGAAACCGAACCACATGATTTTCTTGAAAATATCGGTTTTCTGAAGTGTCGCTACGCCTTTCTTGGTTTTCAACGGAGCATCAACAATCGGAATGTCCCGAAGCGCGTCAATATAGGTTTCCAACTCGTAATTGAGACAGCACTTAAGTCGTCCGCACTGACCCGAAAGTTTTGCGGGGTTCAATGAAAGATTCTGGTAGCGTGCAGCGGAAGTAGAGATATTCTTGAAATCGGTCAACCATGTAGAGCAACATAGTTCCCTTCCACATGAACCTAGTCCTCCCAATCTACTGGCTTCCTGACGTAAACTGATCTGTCGCATCTCAATCCGGACTTTGAACTCGGAAGCAAGGGACTTGATCAATTCCCGAAAATCAACTCTTTCTTCAGAAGAATAGTAAAAGGTTGTTTTGGTGTTATCCGACTGGAATTCTACATCGGACAGTTTCATGTTCAGCTTCATTTCGCGGATAATCTCCCGTGTGCGATATAAAGTTGGCATTTCCCTGGCCATTGCCTGGGTATGTTTGTCCAGATCTTTCTCGGAAGCGACGCGATAAATAACCTGAATGTCATCACTGATGACCACATTCTTTTTCTTCATCTGAAGACGCACCAATTCACCCTGAAGTGAAACAGTACCAATATGCTGTCCTGAGGTCATCTCGCAAACGACAAAATCACCCGTAATAAGGTCAAGCTGGTTAACGTTACGAAAATACTCCTTTCGTCCACCTTTAAATCTTACTTCAACAACATCGAAACGCTGGCTAACAGGAATATCCATGTTACTTAGCCAGTCGAAAACATTCATTTTATTGCATCCACCTGTACCACAGGTTCCATTACTTCCGCAGCCGGAGACTCCTGATTCCTTAGTACCACAGCCTCCAGATCCGCATGATCCACATCCCATAGCTTTTCGTATTGATCAATCGTTATAACGAATTAAATCCATACCTATATCGTGACGAAAGTATTTTCCTTCAAATTGAACTGCTTGTGCAGCGCGCTGCGATTTATGTACAGCGTTTTCGAGGGAATTGGCAATGCCGGTTAGTGCCATCACCCGCCCTCCGTTTGTTACGATTTCGGTATTTCCATTCAATGTAGTTCCTGCATGATACACGAATACATCTTCAACCTTGTGGGTTCCGGTTATGACCTTACCCTTTTCATATTCCTCAGGATAGCCTCCTGAAACAAGTACTGTTGTTACTGCTACTTGCGGCGAAATTTTCATTTCCATGTCCTGCAGGGTTCCCTTACCGGCTGAAGCCAGCAGGGCAAGGAAATCTGACTGGATCCGTGGAAGCACAACTTCCGTTTCCGGATCACCCATACGTACATTGTATTCAATGACGTAAGGCTCACCTTTTATATTCATTAAACCAATAAAAATAAAGCCAACGTATTTTATACCTTCAGATTTCAGCCCGTGCAGGGTTGGCTTTACTACTTTCTCTTCCACTCTGCGCAGAAAATTTGCATCAGCAAAAACAACAGGCGAAACCGCGCCCATACCTCCTGTATTCAGGCCTGTATCGTTTTCACCAATCCGCTTGTAATCTTTGGCCTCGGGAAGCATTTTATAATTCTCTCCGTCGCAAAGTACAAAAACTGAAAGTTCTATTCCCTTCAAAAATTGCTCCACAACTACTTTATTACCCGCAGACCCAAATTTCCCATCAACGAGCATTTCTTTGAAGGCATTCTCCGCATCGACATGTTTCTCTGCAATAATGACACCTTTTCCTGCAGCCAGGCCGTCTGCCTTCAAAACAATAGGAAGTGGATGGTTTTCGAGATATTCAAGGCCAATTGCCAGTGTTTCAGCCGTGAAAGTACGGGATGAAGCAGTGGGTATCCCATACTTTTGCATGAAAACCTTTGAGAAATCCTTGCTGCCTTCCAACTGGGCACCAGCTTGGTTAGGCCCGATGATTTTTAGCTTTTTGAATTCACGACGCTTTTCAAAATAGTCGACAATTCCCAATACCAGCGGCTCCTCAGGACCTACAAGTAATAAATCGATCCCGTTTTTTGTTACTGCCTTGGCTACCGAATCAAAATCATTATACGAAATGGCCAAATTGGTTGCCAATTCAGACGTTCCGGCGTTCCCAGGGGCAACAAATAGATTGTCACAAAGAGGGCTTTGGGAAATTTTCCAGGCAAATGCGTGTTCACGCCCGCCTGATCCCAATATAAGTATATTCATAACCTGTTAATAAATTTAGTCAAACAACACGATCAGCAGAAGGGTACTTTGCTCGAAACGGTTAATTTGCCAATTCTGATAAAAACTTAATTCGGACAAGCCTCAATTCTTCTTCGCTCACTTCATCGCCGGAGAATTCATCCAATGCGGCGGCTATATTATCCGTTTCGGCAGTCATAAAATAATCGTAAATATCCTGTTGCCTTTCGCGATCTATAACCTGATTGATGTAGTAGTCAAGATTTAGCTTTGTTCCTGAGTAACAAATGTGCTCCACCTCTTCGATGACTTCGGCCAGGGCAAGATCTTTTACCTCGGCGATCTCATCCAGGCTTACCTTGCGGTCAACCTGTTGGATAATAAAAATTTTAATTTTTGATTTATTAACAGTCGATTTGATCACAACATCCTTGGCTGTTTCGATGTCGTTCTCTTCTACATATCTGGTTATGAGGTCAATAAATTGTCGTCCAAATTTCTGCACTTTACCCATACCTACCCCGTTGATCTGGGCCATCTCTTGTTGGGTTGTTGGGTAGGTCGTTGCCATCTCTTCCATCGAAGGATCCTGGAAGATCACATAGGGAGGAAGGTTCTTTTCCTTGGCAACTTTTTTTCGTAGCGCTTTAAGCATTCCCAATAGCGCCTCATCGTACGCATGAGCGCTACCGCCAGCTCCTTCTTTGTCTTCGTCCTCGTTCTTTATTTCTTCTTCTTCTTCGAAATTATGGTCCTTGTGAAGTGTGATCGGGTACGGGTCATTGATATAATTAATACCCTTCTCACCGATTTTAAGAATGCCATAATTTTCAATGTCTTTTTCCAGGTAATTAAGAATTACGAGTTGACGAATCGCCGAAATCCAGTAGTCACGTGACTCGTGAAGTTCAGTACCCTTTCCGAAAACATCTAACTGATCGTGTTCATAACTTCTTACATACTGATTATCTGTTGCGGTAAGGAGATCGGTAATGTGTTCACCGTCAAATCTTTGTTCGGTGAGCAGTACAGCACGAAGTATGAGAATGGCTTCATCCTGTACTTTTGTTTTCTCCGTTGGGTGCAGGCAGTTATCGCAAAATCCACAATCCTTGTCCATGTATTCCCCGAAGTAGCTTAGGAGCTGACGCCTCCGGCAGCTTCCAAGTGTCGAATATGCAACCATCTCGTTCAAAAGATGGCGTGCATTGTCACGCTCTGTAACCGTTTTATCCTTGTTGAATTTCTCTAGTTTTTGAATATCATCGTAGCTGTAAAACATCAGGCAGTTACCTTCCAGCCCATCGCGTCCTGCACGTCCTGTTTCCTGGTAATATCCTTCAAGCGACTTGGGAACATCGTAATGAATCACAAAGCGGACGTCTGGCTTGTCAATGCCCATTCCAAATGCAATGGTTGCTACAATCACATCGGCTTCTTCATTCAGGAATGCATCCTGGTTGGCCATGCGCGTGTTGCTGTCAAGACCTGCATGGTATGGGAGTGCCTTTACGTCGTTTACCGAAAGCAATTCAGCAATTTCTTCAACCGTCTTACGGCTCAGGCAATATACAATTCCAGACTTGCCTTTATTATGCCTTACGTATTTAATCAGTTGTTTTTTTGTATCCCTTTTCGGACGAATTTCGTAGTAAAGGTTTTTTCTGTTAAAAGAAGATTTGAAAGTTTCGGCTTCTTCCATCTGCAGGTTCTTGCGAATATCCTGCTGCACTTTGGGAGTTGCCGTTGCGGTAAGCGCTATGATAGGCAAGTTTCCAATATTCTCAATAATTCCGTAGATCCGTCGATATTCGGGACGGAAATCGTGTCCCCATTCTGAAATACAGTGTGCTTCGTCAATGGCGACAAAGGAGATCTTTACCTTCTTTAAAAAATCAAGATTATCTTCTTTTGTTAATGATTCGGGGGCAATGTAAAGAAGTTTTAAAGAGCCGTCCAGCGCGTCATTTTTTACGCGTGTCATTTCGGCTTTTGTAAGCGTCGAATTCAAAAATTGGGCATTGATTCCAAAGGCGGTCAATTGATCCACCTGATTTTTCATGAGGGCAATAAGCGGAGAAATAACAATCGTCATACCCTCAGTTACCAAAGCAGGCAATTGATAGCAGAGTGATTTCCCTGCTCCTGTTGGCATAATCACAAATGTATTTTTACCTAAAAGTATATTTTGGATGATAATTTCCTGCTCTCCACGAAACTGACTGTAACCAAATATCTCTTTAAGCTTTTCTTTTAAAGTGTCTAATACGACGGCATCAACTTTCTTTACCATACTCTGTAAGCAAAATGGTTATCCCAAAGTTCTATATCTTTGCTTTTTTAAATTGATAACTACAATTGGTTCTAAATAAAACTGTATTTCAGATTTGAAATTAATAAAAAATATTCAGTCCATAGCAAAAGATGTGATACTGCAGGAGGCAAAAGCTGTACAAAATCTTGCAGAAAGGATTGATGAAGATTTTGAAAAATGTGTTTGGGCTATTTTAAATTGTGGCGGTAGGGTCGTTATATCAGGAATAGGTAAAAGTGCCATTGTAGGGCAAAAAATTGTAGCAACCTTGAACTCAACGGGTACGCCAGCTTTGTTCATGCATGCGGCTGACGCGATCCATGGAGATCTGGGAATGATCCAGCATAATGATGTAGTGATCGCTATTTCGAAAAGCGGGGATACTCCTGAAATAAAAGTTTTGCTTCCACTTTTGAAACGAACCGGCGTTAAGATCATTGCTATGGTCAGCAACAAAGACTCATATCTCGGACGTAACGCTCACCATATACTTCACGCTTATTCTCCTCACGAGGCAGACCCGCTTAATCTTGCGCCCACGACAAGTACGACGGTGTCAATGGCACTGGGCGACGCGCTTGCAATTTGCTTGCTGGAGGCGAGAGGTTTTACCCATCACGACTTTGCAAAGTTTCATCCTGGAGGCGCGCTCGGCAAACGACTATATTTGAAAGTATGTGACATTTATCCTAATAATGCCTTGCCTACGGTACCGGAAGGAGCAAGTCTTCAAGAGGTGATCATGGAAATTACCTCGAAACGACTGGGTGCTACGGCCGTTCTTGATACTTCTGGAAAAATGGCGGGGATCATTACCGACGGTGACCTGCGGCGAATGCTCAATCAGTACCCAGGACAAGAATTTTTACAGTTGAATGCCCGGGACATCATGACTTCGTCTCCCATTAGCGTTGAACCTGAGGAATATGCAGTGAACGCACTCGAGATTATGCAATCGCGAAGCATCACCCAGGTTGTTGTGGTAGAAGATGATGAGGTCAAAGGATTTGTTCACTTACACGATCTGCTGCGTGAAGGGCTCGTGTAGATAGCAAAGATCCCCTCTCTGCTGAAAGGGGATCGAGTGCTTATCTCAATCGGTTGGACTTCTGAACCGTTCTTTCATCTTTTCGGATAAAGCGGTTTGCAAATACATTGGCCAACATAGCCGCCACAAGTCCGTAAAATCCAATATCGTATTGGCCGGGTAATTCTGGCTCAAAAAGCTTGGATGTTTTGTAAAATGTAAAATAAATGATCAGTCCCATCATTACGGTCATTAACATGGAGTTGACAGCGCATAGCGCTGATTGTAACACCCGGTTTTTAAAACTAATGATCGCGTATGCTGCTACGCCCGCTACTAACACTGCAAGGATAATTAGATAATACACGGGCTGTACCTCAGACTGGGCTGCATTCAGCTGGTGCGTAAGTTTGGTTGCATTAAGCAAAGCGCTTTCACCTGAAACACCGATCTTACTCCATATCGGGAAGCTGACAAAAACGCCCATTCCGATAACGGCTATGGCTAAAAATATGGTTTGTATTCTTTGTAACATGAGTTTTTTAATTTATTCGAGCAAAAATTGGATCACAAAAATAGCTCACAAGATCTTCGATCCCAAATTCATTTCTCTTTAAATGACTTGTTAGTTAACATTAAGTAGATCAGTCAATTACATCTCCATATAAGTCGAACTCTTCCGCATTTATAATCTTCACTGAGGCAAAATCTCCCAGCCTCACATATTGGCTTGCTGGAACCAGAACTTCGTTGTCAACCTCTGGAGAATCAAATTCAGTTCTGCCAATAAAATGGCCGCCTTCTTTTCTGTCAAATAAAACTTTTACCGTGGTGCCAATTTTCTGCTGATTCAGTTCATACGAAATACCTTGCTGTAATTCCATAATGGCATCAGCGCGTTCCTGTTTGATTTCTGCAGGAATGTCGTCTGGCATCGTGTAGGAATGCGTATTGTCTTCATGTGAGTACTGAAATGCGCCCAAGCGGTCAAACCGCATTTTTTCAACAAACTCATAAGTTTCATCGAATAGAGCTTCGGTTTCGCCAGGATGGCCTACGATCAAAGTAGTCCGTAAAGCAATTTCAGGGATTTTTTCACGGATTGTTTCGATGAGTGCTTCGGTTTTCTCACGTGTAATTCCACGCCGCATCGATTTTAAAATCTCTGAGGATCCTGATTGTAAAGGCATATCCAGATACTTGCAAATATTGCTACGCTCTTTCATAACGTCAAGGATGTCCATTGGAAAGCCGGCCGGGTAGGCATATTGCAAACGGATCCACTCAATTCCTTCCACGTCTGAAAGCTGTGCAAGAAGATCGGAAAGATTTCTCTTTTTGTAAATATCGAGACCGTAATACGTAAGATCCTGAGCTATGAGAATCAGTTCTTTGGTGCCACGTTTTGCCAGGGATTTTGCTTCCTTTACCAGGTCTTCAATGGATCGAGAAACGTGGCCGCCACGCATAATGGGGATAGCACAAAAACTGCACGGTCGATCGCATCCTTCTGCTATTTTGAGATATGCATAATGCGTTGGTGTTGTAAGCAATCGCTCACCGACCAGCTCATGTTTGTAATCCGCTTTTAGCGTTTTGAGCAACCGTGGAAGTTCATTTGTTCCAAACCAGGCATCCACTGTAGGCATTTCAATGGCGAGTTCATCCTTGTAACGATGAGACAAGCAGCCTGTTACATACACTTTATCTACGATCCCAGCCGCTTTCGCATCTACATAGCGCAAAATGGTGTTAATAGATTCTTCTTTCGCGTTGTCGATAAAGCCGCAGGTGTTGATAACAACGATTTCTGAATTGTCTTTTTTTGCCTCGTGATCTACCAGAAAACCATTTCCCTTCAGCTGTGTATAGAGTACCTCCGAATCCACAAGGTTTTTGGAGCAACCCAAGGTCACGATGTTCACTTTATTTTTAATTATTCCTTTGGTCTTCATCTTAATGAGCTATTGGCGGTTAGCCGTCAGCTATTAGCTTGTTATTTGGTTCGAATAAATTTTATAAACAACATTTTTTGCAAGTCACTGATATTGAGTGAGCAAATTGGGCTGCAAAGATCGGGAAAATTTGTTAGAATAGCGAGGCTAGCGAATGATGGGGAAGTGCTGTATGTGATATTGGATGGGAATTTTTTTAAAGAATTCGAATACACCAAGTACCCCCCTTGTGTTGCCGGTTAGAATTAATTCTGGTCTATCCCGAATCCTAAGCAGGTAAAATAAATAAGGCATTTTGGGGTTTTGATTGCTAAATGCGTCCACATGTTCAATATCATCTTCATGTAGTTCATATTTATCACAAGTAGTATTAATAAAAATTGTTTTATTCTGAGGATCAAAAGTTATAATTACATTCCTGGTATATTTCCAGTGATTGATGACCAAGGCAAAAATATACACTGCTAAAGCGAGCATCATCAATGCCAATGAAAACAATAAAAGGTAACTAGCCCAATCGGGAACGGATAAAGAGTTGTTTCGGATAGAAAATGTCGCCTTCACAAAAAGACTGCCCATTACGGTAAGGAGACAGGCAAAAAATATATCCAACGATATAAACTATTGGTGCCAGGTGTTGTTGAATGATTTTCCTTTATAGACTACCTCATAGGCTCTTTGTTATGGCGCAAACCTGCAATAATCATTGCGGCAAATGGACCTAGGATGAGAACCATGATGAGAGCAACTAGGAACAACGTCTCGCCATTGGTCATTTACCCAACCTTCTTAAACAGCGAATCCACAAATTCACTCCGGTCGAAAACCTGAAGATCATCCATTTTTTCGCCCACACCGATATATTTTACCGGGATTTTGAATTCATCTGAAATACCAATCACAACACCACCTTTGGCAGTTCCATCCAATTTGGTAACCGCTAACGCCGTAATTTCTGTCACTTTGGTGAATTCTCTAGCCTGAATTACAGCGTTTTGTCCGGTACTGCCATCAAGTACCAACAATACTTCATGCGGCGCATCAGGAATGATTTTCTGCATCACGCGTTTGATCTTTGAAAGCTCATTCATCAGGTTTACTTTCGTGTGCAAACGGCCCGCCGTATCTATGATGATTACATCCGCACCGATTTCAATACCTTTTTTTAGCGCATCGTACGCCACTGCGGATGGGTCTGTATTCATTCCGTGATCAATTACGGGAACATCAACCCTTTTACCCCAAAGTTTCAATTGCTCTACTGCCGCAGCTCTGAAGGTGTCTGCTGCACCTAGCACCACTTTGTGTCCCCTTTGATGGAACTGGTGGGCCAGTTTGCCGATCGTTGTCGTTTTCCCTACGCCGTTCACGCCCACAACCATGATTACAAAAGGTTTGGGAAGGTGCTCGGTTTCAAAACTATCGGTGAAGTCTACTGATTTATTTTCTGTTAGAAGGGCTGCAATCTCATCTCGCAGGATGATATCCAATTCTTCGGCGCCTGTATATTTGTCTCGCGCAACGCGTTCTTCTATGCGTTTGATGATTTTTACAGTGGTCTCAACGCCAACATCCGAACTGACCAGAATGTCTTCAAGTTCGTCCAGTACGTCCTCATCTATTGTTGTTTTCCCAACAAGGGCACGGGACAGTTTCCCAAAAAAACTTTCCTTGGTTTTTTCTAATCCTTTATCAAGTGTTTCTTTTTTTTCTTTTGAAAAAAAGCCAAATAAGCTCATAATCAGACTCGTGGTGTTAAATCGTTGTTTTTGAGGTTGCCGGAGAAATGATATTTGCGGCAGATCATTTATTTTACAACCCAAAAATAAAACAAAAAAGTCCCAAAAGGGACTTTTCAGAAATTCAAAATCTTATACGGTTTGGTAAAACCGGTAACATCATAAGTAAAACGAGGGTGATATCCCTTAGTTTTTCAAAGCTGCCTGTACACCGTCAAGAGGTACAATTTCCTCTTTGAATGTGTAAGCTCCTGTTTTAGGAGATCTTACGGCCTTAATCACTTTGGCAAATGATTTACCGCCTTCTTTTTTCAGCGTAGCAACTACTTTCTTTGCCATATCTGTATATTGTTAAAGTTGTTCGTTATATATGAGTAGTTAATTGTTCCCAAATCGCAGAACGAACTGAAATTTTCGATCTGCAACAAGGAGAAAAATCAATTACTTAATTTCTTTGTGCATTGTATATCTTCTCAGGAAAGAATTGAATTTTTTCAATTCCATACGGCCAGGCGTATTTTTGCGATTTTTGGTAGTCACGTAACGTGACATTCCTGGAACACCAGTTGTTTTCTGTTCAGTGCATTCCAATATTACCTGTACTCTATTACCTTTCTTAGCCATTACTTTACATCGTTTTACAAATAGGACTGCAAAAGTAATTACATTAGATATTATTTGCAAAGAAATTTTATAAATAAAGAATTTATTTCACATGAATATGAACGCTAAATTTTTGATAAAAATTTGATTTACAGGCTATTACTTGGATTATTAAATTTTTATTTTTGATGTTTTTATAATTTAAATCGAGGAAATCTAGTGCAAACTTGCTTTATTCGTGTGGTAATTGATCGGTAAACCCGACAATCTGGCGAAAATCCCTTAAAATTTTTTACAAAAATGGTACTGAAAAAATTTACTTCTTTGGCTGTTATCGCTTTGGCAGCTTCAGTTTGGATCGGTTGTTCCTCACAAGAGGACAAAGATGCCTATGATAAATATTATGGCTCCGGAAGCAAGGTAAGAGAAGAAGAAGCGCTAGTCGCGATTCAGAATGAAAAGAAGAATCCTGCGCCGGAAGTAAAGTCGGAAGCTCCTGTTGCTACACCAGCAGCTCCTGCTGCTGCGACAACGGATACAGCGGCTAAGGCCGCAGCTCCTGCAGAAGCCGTTGCGGAAGCTAAACCCAAAAGGAAACCAGTACCTGCCGAAGTGTCAGCATTACTTAATAAGTATGCGTGCTTTGCCTGTCATCAGGCTTATGATAAAGTAATCGGGCCGGCATATTCGGAAGTTGCTAAAAAGAAATACACGCCGGATCAAATTGTAGAACTGGTACATAATCCCAAGCCAGAACATTGGCCTGGATACCCGCCAATGGCACCATTGGCACATGTTCCCAAAGCGGATATTGTCATCATTGCGAACTGGATCAACGCGTTATAGATTCGAATAAATATTCATTCCGACAGAAAATACGGGTCGTTCATATTCATGGACGACCCGTATTAGTATCTTTGTATCAGAATTTGCAAAAATGATAACACAAACCATCGTTACCCCTTCCGAATTAACCGAGGAACTTTTAGCCACTTACGAAACGGTGATTGGCCTGGAAGTACATTGCCAACTTCAGACCGAGTCCAAGTTATTTGCACAGGACAGAAATCTTTTTGGTACAGAACCTAACACAAACGTTGGTCCGCTCACATTGGCACTACCGGGCACACTTCCTAAGTTAAATAAAAAGGCGGTTGAATATGCAGTAAAAATGGGTTTAGCTTGTGGCTGTTCAATTAGTAAAAAGACAATCTTTGATCGCAAAAACTATTTTTATCCTGATCTTCCAAAGGGCTATCAGATCTCACAGGATAAGAAACCCATTTGTGAGAACGGAGGAGTTACTATTTCTTTGAAAGGTAAGGATGGAGAAATGGTCGACAAGTTGATCCGGTTTCACCATATTCACCTTGAAGAAGATGCGGGAAAGTCAGTACATGATGGCAATGAAGTAGAGACCCAGCTTGACTATAACAGAGCAGGAACTCCGTTGGTGGAAATGGTTTCTGAACCAGACCTTCGCTCAGCGGAAGAGACTGGCGCGTTCGTCACTGAAATTCGTCGTTTGGTACGCTACCTTAATATTAGTGACGGCAATATGGAAGAGGGGTCTCTGCGTTGCGACGTGAATGTATCTCTGAGAAAGTTAGGTGAAACCAAGCTTGGGACGAAGGTGGAAATCAAGAATATGAACTCCATCCGGAACATGATGCGGGCAATAGCTTATGAAACGCGTCGCCAGGTAGCGGCACTCGAAAGTGGTGATAATATCATTCAGGAAACCAGGATGTTTGAAGTTGAATCGGGGAAAACATTTGGAATGCGTGTCAAGGAGACGATGAATGACTATCGTTATTTCCCGGATCCAGATCTTAGTCCCGTTGTTATTTCAGATGAATGGTTGGACCAGATCAAAGCAGCAATGCCGGAGCTTCCGAACCAACTACGTCACAAATTCACGAGTGTATACGAAATTCCGGCCTACGATGCGCTTGTCCTTACAGATACCAGAGAAATTGCAAGTTATTTCGAATCCGTTTGCTTTAACACCAAATTTTATAAATCAGCATCAAACTGGTTAATGGGCCCGGTTAAATCATATCTCAATGAGAACGGAGTAGACATTGACTCTTTTCCGGTGTCGGCTGCAAAACTTGCTCAGCTGATTGAAATTACAGAATCGGGTCTTATCAGTAATTCCGTTGCGTCTCAGAAAATATTTCCGGTTCTGCTCGCTGAACCAAACCGCTCACCCGAAGAAATTGCTATTGCAAATAACTGGATACAAAATAGCAATACCAATGAGCTCGAAACGTTGGTAGATGAGGTAATTGCTTCAATGCCAGATAAGGTTACAGCTTATCGGAAAGGGAAAAAAGGTCTTATGGGTCTTTTTGTTGGGGAGATAATGAAGAAATCCAACGGTGCCGCAGATCCAAAGTTGGTTAACCAGTTATTGATGCAAAAACTTTGAGGACCATTAGCTAATTTTCGAACAGGCATAAATAAAAACGAAATGAAGAAGTTGATTTTTAAGAGATTCTTATGTGCCGTGGCGGCTTTTTTGATTGCTTCAATGGTTTTGCAAGCTCAGATAGCTCCGAAGAACTTTACCGTAAATGGCAAAGTGAAAAACGGTACCAAAGGTGAAAAGGTCATTCTTTCTCAATCCCTTTCCAACGGCGGGTCAGTCAAGCTGGATTCGGCACAACTTGCTTCTGATGGTTCCTTTTCTTTAAAAAGTACTGAAAAGGAGGGAGGAAGCTTTTATTCTTTGACGGTCGCCGACAGGCAAAGGCTGGTGCTCTTGGTGGAAGGTGGAGAAACTTTTAATATTCTTGCCGACGGATTTACAAAAGATGCCCAGGGAAATGCTGGTAAGGCGCAGATCACCGGTTCAAAGAATATGGATTACTATGCCAAAATAGATCAGCTGATGCAAGGCTTTGCCAACAAAGTCACAGTTTGGAATGAGGAGTATGCCAAAGCGGAAGAAAAGAAGGATGCAAAGAAGATTCTGGAAATTCAACAGGCTTACGCAAAAGCTGACCAGGATCGATTGAGTGAGATCAGAAAGTTAATACCTGAAATGGGGACCTCACTTGTTGCATTGTTCACCGCAAACAACTTCCTGAATCCTGAAATGGATTTGCCAATTCTCAAGAAATTAGCGTCTGATTTTGAAGTTGTGAAGCCGACTCCAACCATAGCACAGGGATTTATCGGGCAGGTGAAGCGCATGGCTGGATTATCCGTTGGTGAAGAAGCTCCTGATTTTACGCTAAGTGATCCGGATGGAAAGCCCACTACACTTTCGTCACTTCGCGGAAAATTCGTATTAATCGATTTTTGGGCTTCCTGGTGTGGTCCGTGTCGCCAGGAAAACCCTAATGTGGTAAGGATGTACGATAAATACAAGGACAAGGGATTCTCCATTTACGGCGTTTCGCTGGACAAAGACATGACGCCCTGGAAGGCGGCAATTAAAAAGGACAACCTCACCTGGCTTCACGGTTCGGACTTGAAATACTGGAATTCCGTTGTTGCTCAAACGTATGGCGTGAAAGCGATTCCTGCTACTTTTTTGTTGGATAAAGACGGCAAGATCATTGCCAAAAATCTTCGCGGCCCTGCTTTAGAGGCTAAAATAGCAGAGCTCCTTGGGGCTCAATAGAAATTGGATAACAATAGTATATTAGAAAACCGCAAAGTAATAATTGCGGTTTTTTAATGCCTGAAAATTAGCCGCCTGTACCCTTTTTGGTGCCTATTCATCAGATTCATAATAGAATTGTAAGGGATCCGGATATTTGAATTCATATTCGTAAGATCTCCCAAGTTTTTCAGCGGAGATAATTTTGAAATCGGGTAGGGGGTCAGGAGTTATAAATGTCGGCGGTTCCCAGCCGAATTGTTCGCACCCGGTTACATACACTTCCTCCCGTGTGGGATGAGATGGAGCGACTATATTAAATGTCTCGTTCTTTATTCCCGTTGCGACAATCTGCGCAATCACTCCGGCTGCATCGTCACGATGGATATAATTAACCGGGATCGATCCTGTTGTCATATCTTTCTGGCCTCTCACGTATTTGCCAGGTATTCGCCCATATCCGAGGAGACCTCCGAGGCGCAGAATGCTCACAGTCTTTTGAGGACGTAAAGCCGTCAACAAATTTTCAGCTTTAACCATGGCCGGCGCGGGTGATTGCTCAGGAAAGGTCACATCTTCCTCTGTAACAACCCTGTTTAGTTCCGGATAAATACTGGTCGAGCTGATGTATATAATTTCTTTCGTAGAAGAATACGATTGTGCATTAATAACAGCCTGGATTTGTTGGACATGAAAATCCTGACCGGTCTTTGCAAGTTTCGGTGGAATAGCAATGATAAGAATATCACAGTCCATAAACGATTCGATCTGCTGATGGTCAGCCATAAAATCCGGTGCGAGGTCAAATTGGTAGCCCTGTATTCCTTCAGATTCAAATAGCGCCAGTTTAGATGCCGAAGTGGTGCTGCCCTTTACTTCCGATGAAATATCATGAATCAATAAACGTTGAGCTAATGGAAATCCAAGCCACCCGCAACCCAATATGCTAACACGTTTTTTTTCTACTTTTGTCATTATTTCGTTTTCAAGCTGTAAACTGTGATATCCAAATTTCTAGTAATATTCCCGGAAGGTTTGCCCAAGCAAACAAGATTCTTCTCACTTCTTTTTTTCTCGTTTTTATCGTGTCACTTTCTGTCCTGTAAAACAGAGAACCAGAAAGAGCAAGAGATCAGTTCGGTAAAAATGGAAGTATTTTCCGAAAATCTGGACACCGAGCTTTTTGCGTGTAAATCTGTCAAAGATGTGCAACTCTTTTTGGATAAAAACCCTTATTTGAAGTCCCTTTATTTCTCAGATATGAGCCAGGATCCGGCCCAATTGGCAAATCGGCTTTATATGATTTTGCAAAACCCAGGATTTCAGGGATTTAAAGAGCAGTTAGATACTCTGATAGGGAATAGGGACTCATTAATTGTGCAACCATTAACGGTGGCATTCAAAAGGATCAAATCCTATTACCCTGGGTTTAAGTCGCCGAAGATCAAATTTATGATCACAGGGTTTACTGGAAACGACCTTTACGTGTCTGATTCATTGATTATCATTGGTCTGGATTACTTTGGTGGCCCGGCAGCCAGATTTCGCCCCGATGTATATGCGTATCAACTGGCGAGATACGAGAAGGACCACATTGTTCCGTCAATTATTTTTTTTATGGCCGCCAGATACAACAAAACCAGTGTAGCTGATAAAACCCTGCTAAATGATATGATTGGCTTTGGGAAGGACTATGTTTTTACTCAAATGATTCTTCCGAAAACACCTGAAAATGTCATCCTGGGATTATCAGAAAGTGATCTAAATCGTACTTACAACAGCCAAACTGATATTTGGGCTTACTTCCTGGCAGGTAAATTGCTTTATGAAAAATCGGATTTGACAAAGCAGAAATATATTGGAGAGCGTCCTTTCACAACTGAAATTGGTGACAAAGTCCCGGGTGGAATTGGTCGTTGGTTGGGTTGGCGCATTGTCAGCCGGTTTATGGCTCAGCATCCTGATACAACTTTGCAACAATTGATGCAGATGGATAATGCTGTAAATTTGTTGCAGGAATCGGGATATAACGGGCAAAAAGACGAGGAGGATTGAGTTTTTTACTACTTTTATGTCTCGATTTTTATACCTGCCAGCGCTTGATTTGAACAGGTAATGGATATTTGGCTGAAGTAATGCCTGATACCTACTAAAAGTCAATTTCTTTTTCCAGTTAATTTCCAGCCCTTGACGCTAATAATATTTCTTCTGCTCGTACCCGGCTTTGTCGTAATCGGTGTATACCTGGAACGAAAAGTATCGGCGTTTATTCAGGATAGATTGGGGCCAATGGAAGTTGGGAAATGGGGCTTGCTTCAACTTTTTGCAGACCTTTTGAAGCTATTGCAAAAGGAGGACATTGTGCCCAAGGCAGCCGACCGGAGGCTTTTTTTGATCGCTCCGATTATTATTTTCGTTTCTATTTTTACGGGTTTCGCTGTTGTTCCACTTGCTCCCGATCTCTCTGGATCAGGGTCTGCAATTGGTGTCTTTTTTTTGCTGACAATCATATCGGTCGATGTTATTGGACTTTTGATGGCCGGTTGGGGATCCAATAACAAATTTGCTTTGTACGGGGCGATGAGGGCAGTCGCACAAATTATCTCGTATGAAATACCATTGGGGCTATCGGTCCTTTGTGTGGTAATGCTCTCTCAAACACTGGATTTACAGACGATCAGTTTTCAGCAGGGAATTTATTCACCCGATACGGTTTATCTTTTTGGAATGAGAGGACTAGGATTGGATATTAGTCAGATTGGTGGGTTTTTGTCCTGGAATATCATTCGGAATCCTTTTCTATTGTTGGCTTACATTGTTTTTTTTATAGCCTCGCTCGCAGAATGCAATCGCGCTCCTTTCGACCTTCCCGAAGGAGAGTCCGAGCTGGTCGCTGGTTTTCATACCGAATATTCAGGTATGCGCTGGGCACTTTTTATGCTTTCGGAATACGGCATGATGCTTCTTGTTTCCTTGCTTGGAGCCATTCTTTTTCTCGGAAGCTGGAATACGCCGTTTCCTAATATCGGACCAATTCGTCTGGCTGACTGGACGAGTGGAGAACCTGGAACCTGGATTGGATACGTATCCGGAGCATTCTGGCTTTTGGGAAAAGCGTTTACAGGGGTTTTGGTACAAATGTGGGTCAGATGGACTTTGCCTCGCTTACGGGTGGATCAATTGATGTATCTGGGGTGGAAGGTTTTAACACCGGTAGGATTGGTGTTGTTCTTTATCTCTGGAATCTGGCGCCTGATTGGAATTTAAAGTGCTAAAATCATCAGGAGAATCAGGATTGATGCAACTAATACACGAATCAGAACGAATAAGCCGGTTCGTAACTAGCAAATGGCATTGGATTTGTTTTGGGCTAGCAGAGAGTTAAGATCAAAGTTGTTCATTGATAATCACTGAGTCTCTGGAATTCTATTCAGCGATCGTAGCGCCATCGAGAATGTAATTCATTTGGTAAATATCATCCGTATTCAGTTTCAAGGTCCCAACAAAAGTCAATCTCTCATCCGTTTTGAATTTTCTTGAATTCTTTTTGAAATTCAACGTCATTACCGTTTCTGGACCTGCACCGCCGCAAAAGAAACAGGCGCTGAATGGAAAAGCAGAAAGGACGTACAAATTTGCATCCAGATCGACAGGGAGAATATATCCTGTAATGCTTACCTGCTGGTTTTTTAATTTCTGTACACTTGGGCCAAAAGTAGGACTAAGCATGTAAATGGATTCTTCTGCATACCATTTTTTCTTAAAGGTCACGTCTCGCAAAGTCTCCCAGGTGAGCTTAACCGGGTTGGAAACTGATATAAATGCCATTGAACTTGTTAAAAGTAAAATAGCTATGACTAAACGGATGGCTTTCATGGATCTTAAAGTTTTAAGCAATACGAGTTGCTTATATTTTTCAACAAAAATATAAAGAATATCATTCTTCAGCCAGTGTCCTGGATATATTCAGTCGGTATATGCCCAGAGAGGGTAACGCTGCGGCCAGAAATCCAGTGGCCAGCGCACCTGCAAAAAGAAATATTTCTTCGGGAAGTAAACTGAATTGACGAAGGGAATAATGAAAATCCTGCTCAGCTGCCCGGGAAAATGCTAACAATCCTACGCGGCTAAGGATGATTCCGGCCAGGTAGCCAACAATGGCCAAAATCAAGCCTTCAAAAAGTAACATGAAAAACAGCCTGGTTCGAGTTGCCCCCATAGACAGCAGGAGAGCCATTTCGTACTTACGTTCCTTTAATGAATTATAAAGAGAAATAAAGACACTGACGCCGGCTATCATGATGATAATACCAGCAAGCGAACGAAGTGTTTCAATACCAACTCCCAAAAGTGAAAACAGGCGGTTAATTTCTATACTGGGTAGTGCGGCTTGCATAGATGTGTTTTGATTGATCTGCCTTGGAATCGTTATCAGGCCCATTGGGCTCCGGAATTGAATGAGAGCGCTTGTAATTTCTTTTTTCTCTTCGTGATGCTCTTCTGGATTGCCGGGTAAAGAGACTGCCATATGATCGCCGCCTTCAGACTTATCTGTATCCTTGGCAGATTCGTTATGATCGTGGATGTCCCAAACACTCGAAAGACTTGTAAGAATAAGTTGATCTACGACCGATCCGTTTGCTTCAAAGGTGCCGGTGACTTTGTATTTTTTGGCACCGTGTTTGTCCCCATCTGAATCCAAACCGTGCGAACTTGCGAAGGTATCACCGATTTTTAAGCCCAGGTTTTTGGCCACTTTACTACCTATAGTTACTTGCATGGATTGATCGAACAGGGAGCCTTCAAGAATTTTTGCCTGAAAGTGGTCTGCATATTTAGCCGTCGTTCCGACAATCCTGAAACCCATGTAATTGTCTCCCAGGGAAAGCGGGATAATATTTTTAACAAATGGATTTCTTTTTAAAGCATTCACTTCGTCCAGCGGAATGTTTCCTGTAGGAGCATCTATTTGATAAATGCTCGAGAGAATTAATTGTAACGGACTTCCTTTCGCTCCCACAACCATATCTATGCCCCTGATATTTCTACGAAACTGTTCGTCTAATTGTTTATTTAAAAGCAGGAGCAAAGAGATCATCCCAATTCCCAAAGTGAGAAGAAGCGTGCTGAGAAAGCTGTTTAGCTTCTTTTCTTTAACATTGGCAAGACTGATTTTGAAAAGATTCATTATAATTTTTTATTTAACCTGCAATAGTAATAACAGCATGACTGGTTGATTCGGCCAGTTACTAACTTCAAAGAAACACCCGATTGGAGAATTCATTTTTTAATCTTTGATCATGTGTGACTACGACCAGGCTTGCACTTATTATAGATGATTGTTTCTTCAGTAGCCCTATAACCTTCTCGCAGTTTTCATCATCCAGACTTGACGTAGGTTCGTCAGCCAGAATTACGTTGGGATCGTTCATCAGGGCCCGCGCTATACTTACCCTTTGCTGCTCTCCCTGGCTCAGCTGATTCGTTTTTTTTGCTAAATGATCTGCGAAGCCAAGCTGCTCAGATAGGTAGGCCGCTTTTTCTTTATCCTCTTTCCGCCCTGACAGATAATTAGGCATCAGGATATTATCAAGTACTGACAAAGCACTAACAAAATGTGCTCTTTGATATATAATGCCAATTTTTTTTGCCCTGATATCGGCCAATTGTGATGCATTTAGCTGCTCAACAGAACTTTCATTAAGAGAAATTTTACCTGAGTCGGGCTGGAGCAGCAATGCCAGGAGATGAAGTAAGGTGGTTTTCCCTTTGCCAGATTGCCCCAATATCAACAGCGTTTCACTGTCATTGCAATGAATATCTGGAAAGGAGAAGCTTTTCGTTGCGGAATATGAAAAACGCAGATCTTGGCTAGCAATCATATTTGGTTTTATTTTTGAAGAGTACAATGTTACTTAACTTTCGCTAACCTTCTGAGTCGAAGCAAGATTAAAAAGACAAAGAAATGTCCTGTTGACGAAATTCTGGGTAAAGGATCTAAACGCAAGGAAACAGTGATTCAGATTTAATTACTTCACACCACAAATAAAATATACATTAATACGTTGAAATGGTGATATTATCTATGGAAAACCAACAACTGTTCTATTTTTGCAAAAAAATAACCTAAAAAAATGCACGGTAATTTTGACATGAAAGGGATATCGGGAAGGGTTACAGTTATTCTTGTTTTTGGGATTATTGTAATGAGTTATCGGGCGGAAGCTCAAAACAGAGGAAGATTTCTGCCATATTCGACCGTCGGATTTGGTGTTGGGACATCCAATTATTATGGCGACATGGCTGCTTATAGTCGTCCTCTAGCTTCTACGTTTAGTATGATGAGATGGAGCGTTGGGGCGAATTACACACGTCATTTTACTCCAAGGCTCGCTGCAAGAGCCGGTTTCACGTGGGCAAGGATCGCGGGGGATGATTATGTGATGAACCATAATGGAAAATATTTGGGGAATTCTTACTTTGCCCGCAATCTGAATTTTCGAAATGATCTTAAAGAATTTTCAATACAGGGTATTTTTAAGCTGACACCCGACAACCGAAGTGCGGATAGGAGACCTCAATTTGGAGCCTATTTGTTTGCTGGGGTGGGCCTGGTGGCACATAACCCCAAAGCGCTTTATGTAGATACGACCGGAAAAAAGGATTGGATCAAGCTTCAGGCTTTACATACTGAGGGCCAAGGTGTGGTAGGTTACGCAAAGCCATATTCACTCGTCAGCGTAGTGATCCCTTTTGGAATAGGGCTGCGTTACAAAATCAACGCGAAATTCGATGTATCTGCTGAACTTGGCTTCCGCTATACCTTCTCTGACTATCTGGACGATATTGGTGGTAATAATGCTGACCCGGCTGTATTTCAGGACCCAACAGCATTGGCTCTTGCATACCGTTATGGTGAACCCACTACTGCCAGGAAAGGTCATGATCGAACTGCTGGGTTACAGAAATTTTTAGCGGTTGAAAATACTGCGGATCTACCCGCCGCTTTGGCCAACGTGGATCCGTTTAGTATGCCAAGGGGGAATTCGTATAAGGACACATATATGACTGGGATGATCCATATTCATTATATTCTTCCTGCCAAAATAAAATGTCCACCTCTGAAATAATAGACAAATTTCCTTGAATCGTTTTCTGAAAAAGATAAAGAATCAATTAATACAACGGCTAATGGCCATTGTATTAGTTGCAAGTTTTGTGATAGCCGGGCAGCAATCCATTGCTCAAAAAATTGAAATCGGAGCCGGATTGGGTGGTTTTAACTACAGGGGGGATATCTCCCCTTCTTTTCGTATTCAGTCTTTCAAACCGGGCGGGAGCCTTTTTTTTCGCTACAATCCCAAACAGGCATTGTCACTTCGCGCTGAATTTGCCGCAGGACTTATCGGAGCAAAAGATTCACAGAGTAAGGACCCTTTTCAAATCGCAAGAAATATGTCATTCCGAACACGCATTACCGAAGGTAGTGCGGTAGCAGAATACAATTTTCTAAATTACCAGGATAAAAGATTCGCCATTAACTGGACTCCCTATTTATTTGGCGGTGTAGGGTATTCCATGTTTAAGCCGGATGTTAAAACCGGCGATTATAAAACGAGTTCCTTGGTCTTACCTTATGGAATTGGAGTTAAATATCAGATTAAGCGACCCTGGAGTATTGGGGTTGAATACGGAACCCGAAAAACGTTCACGGATTATCTTGATAACCTGGGTGGAGAGCCCAAATCAAATATTAAGCTGGAACAGGGCAATCCGTCATTAAAAGATACTTATTACTACGTTAGATTATCAGTGAGTTATACTTTTTACAAGATATTTTGCCCTTAAAACTTGATGAAAAAAATTTTCCGAATCGCTTTAATTGTCCTTGTTATACTCATCGCCGGCTTCTTTGGTTTGAGAAAATACACAAAATCATTTAGTCCCGAAGATGTTGCAGAGTCTCAAGCCAGTGGGCTGGATGTTAAAGTTACTTATAGCCAACCAGGCAAAAAGGGTCGCCATATTTTTGGTAGGGAAGAAGATAAGGCTCTTACACCATACGGAAAAGTTTGGCGTACAGGAGCGAATGAGGCTACATTGATTGCGTTTAAGGAAGACGTGATGTTTGCCGGAGCCCCCGTAAAGGCAGGGACGTATTCTTTATGGACCATTCCTGGTCAGGCGAAGTGGAAGGTTATACTAAACAGCGAAACGGGTCAGTGGGGCACTGATTATAATGATGGGAAAAATATTTTGACGCGAGATGTAAATTTACGCGTTAGTCCGAAGGTAAGAGAGCTGTTTAAGATTTACTTTGAGCAACAAGCTACCGGTGTCAACATGATACTCAGTTGGGATCAGATTGAGGCAATTGTGCCAATTGCTAAGCAATAACCTACTGCCCGATTTATGTTTGTTGAAGCAATTGAGGCGGTAGATCAGTTTACCAGGCCTATCCATTTTATCATTCGCTACTATGGTGGCAGCGACATCATTCCAGGAACTGGTACCTTGTTTTTTGTCAATGATCAGGGATATGCACTGACGTGCAGACATGTAGCCAGGCAGATTCTGTACGCTCCGTCGATATATGAGAATTATCTCAAATTTACAGCCGAACTGAGAAAATTTGAACGGGACCCAGCGCTCGAAACACAGCGTAGCCTTTTGGAAAATAAATACAAGATCAGCCCGCAGACACCAATACGAATTCTTTCGACTTTTGTCAATTGCCTGACTTCTTACAAGAGCTTATCTATATATCTTCATCCAACCCAGGATTTGGCCATCATTCATTTTCGTGATTTTGAAGCAAAGTCATATCATGGACATGCCCGATTTTTGAAAGACTCGAAAAAAATAAAGCAGGGGAAGTATCTGTGCCGTCTGGGATATCCGTTCCCTGAATTCACAAATTATCAATTTGACAAGCACACCAATGACATTCATTGGACCAAAGAGGGGAGAATCAACACGCCAAGTTTTCCCATTGATGGCATTGTAACTCGCCATATTGGTGAAAATAACAATGTGGTGGGAATAGAGATGAGTACACCAGGTCTTAGAGGCCAGAGCGGAGGACCCCTTTTTGATGGGAACGGTACTATTTATGGCATGCAAAGTTCAACAAGACATCTTCATTTGGGTTTTGATCAGGTGAACCGAGAGGTGATCACGGATGGTCAGCGAAAGAGGGTGTCAAATTATCCGTTTCTGGATGTGGGGCAATGTGTACATGTCGATGTGATTAAAAATTTCCTTCGTGAAAAAAATGTTCCGTTCCATGAGGCAGATTGATGGGGTAGTTTTTTCATAGATATTACTTTTTAAATAAAATAAACAAGCATAAAAATGGGTGTTGTAGCCGAGAAAACACTAGCAGACGAATTATCAGAACCTTATTTGCTGCCATCCGACGCGGTTGAGTTTTTTCAGACATACGGATATGTTAAGCTAAAAGCAGTCTTGAGTTCGCGTGTCCTGGAATATTATGGGAGCATTATTACTGACTTGGTTTTCAAGCTCAATAAGCTCACAAAGCCCATGGAGGAACGCACTACTTATGAGCGGGCCTTCCTGCAGGTGATGAATCTTTGGCGCGAAGACGAGCAAGCAAAGGAATTTGTGTTTTCGGAAAGAATGGCAAAAATTGCCACCGACTTACTTATGGTTGAAGGTGTGCGATTGTATCACGATCAGGCTCTGTATAAGGAATCTTCGGGGGGCATTACTCCATGGCATGCGGATCAGTTCTACTGGCCATTGTCTTCTCCAAAAACCGTAACCGTGTGGATACCGCTGCAAAGCACTTCGATGGAAATGGGCCCTCTTGCCTTTGCGGAAAAAAGCCATAATGTTGAAATTGGAAGGGATCTGGAAATTAGTGATGAAAGTGAAGCAGTGATGACCGAACAGTTGAAACAATTTCAGCTAAACGAAACGCCTTTTGAATTAGGTGAGGTTAGTTTTCATGCGGGTTGGTTATTTCACAGGGCAGGAGCGAATCAATCAGGACGTCCGAGGAAAGTAATGACCATGATTTACATGGACAAGGAGCAAATGGTCACCCAGCCGAAAAACTCCTATCAAATAGCGGATTGGGAGACTTGGCTTGCCTCTAAACCAGTTGGCAGCAAAGCAGATAGTGAATTAAATCCACTCTTATTCTCCTATTAATTTAGTTTTCTTCGTTTTTTGATAATCAGTTGGGATATGTAAGGCTTTGGCGATACAGAATCAGAAAATTTGCTTCATTTCTTCCAATCTCGTTACCTCGTATGTGGGCGATTCATCAAATTGCAATCCGGCGGGATTGTAGTAAATAGTGTCCAATCCGGCTTTTTTTGCTCCTAAAATATCCGCTGTCCAATTGTCACCGATCATAATAGACTCCTTAATATTGGCCCCCGTCACCTGAAGTGCATATTCAAAGATCTTTCTATCAGGTTTTTTAGCCTTTGCCACTTCGAAGGTAACTACGTGCTCAAAAAAATGAGTAATGCCGGAGCTTGCAATTTTTTTTTCCTGGATGTCATTGAATCCATTTGTAATGATGTGGATAAAATAGCCTCGGGCGGAAACATATTGCAGGAGCTCCATCGCGCCCGCAAGCAAATGGTTTTTCGTAGGTAATGATTGTAGGTAACACTCCCCGATTTCAATATGGTGAGCAGGGCATTCAATTCCAAGATCATGGAACACCATCTGAAAACGGTTTTCACGTATATAGGTATGGTGAATTAGCCCTCGGTCAAATGAATCCCAGAGCGCTGTGTTAATTTTTTGAAATGTCCTGATAAATGGCTCTGAGGAAACCAGTCCGAGGTGATTTAAAGAAAACTTGTGAAATATTTCTTCAAGTGACTCGGAGGAATTACGTTCAAAATCCCAAAGTGTGTGATCCAGATCGAAAAACAGATGCTTATATTTCATGATAGCGTAAACGGGTAAAAGGGTGTTAGCTTGCGTCTGTTACTTCATTTTTTTTATCCAGATGATCTAAAGTGTGTGGTAACTTCGTATTTTATTTGATATGTACTATTATTTGTATCAATAGGGATAGTAATTGTCGATAGGTGGTCAAATAATCATAATTGAGGCTTTTTGCTGTTAACATGTGTTAATGTGGAAAGGTTTATAAAAAAAAGAAAGTCAAACACTTGCAAATTATTTTGCAAATCTATTTCTTTGATACATATTAATTGAAAATACCCAGAGAACACTTCATTTTTGTACTAAAAAAGAAAGGAGAAACAATATCGAACAACCGCTCTACGTTAACTAAATCGAATAGTAAAATGGAGAAAGTCCTTGTTAGCGACAGTGAGTTGGTAACGTTGTATGTCCGTGGTAATGAGAAGGCCTTTGAAAAGTTAGTTCAGCGTCATAAATCTAGAATCTATACTACGATTTATCTTATTGTTAAAGACCAGTATGTAGCTGAAGATTTATTGCAGGATACTTTTATTAAAGCCGTTGATACCATAAAATCAGGGAGATACAACGATGAAGGTAAGTTTTTACCGTGGATAATACGTATCGCACACAACCTCGCCATTGATTATTTCAGACGCGATAAACGTTACCCCAATGTAGTGTTCGAAGATGGAAGCAGCGTATTTAATACCTTGGATTTTTCGGAAGATTCCGTTGAGTCAATCCAAATTCGACAAGAGACACATGAGCAACTGCGGGAGATGATCCAACGGTTGCCGGACGTACAGAAGCAGGTTCTGATCATGCGCCATTATGAGGACATGAGCTTTCAGGAAATTGCCGATGCGACGGGTGTGAGTATTAATACGGCATTGGGAAGAATGCGTTACGCGTTGATAAACCTGCGTAAGCAATTTAACCAGCGTGCCCCACAATATGACAAAAACTTTTACTTACGATGATGTTGTAAGGTATTTATATGCCGAGACAACAGAGAATGAAAATGACCTGATTGTTGAAGCGTTAGCGCTCGACGACGATTTGATGAATTTTTATCTGGATTCACTGGAAATTAAAAGCCAGATGAATAAAATTGTCCGGACACCTTCGGATAAATCCATTGAAAAAGTGATCAAATTTTCTAAGCAGTATGAAGTTATTAGACCGGTTGTTCTTTCCTGTTAGAAGGAACAATCTGTTTTTGGTCTTCTGGACGTGTCAAACCGTCCGGAAGATTTTTTGTGTTTAAATAGTCAATATAATTTGTGCCTTAATTCTTACTTTTGCCTGCAATAGCGAAGAGAGTTGGAAAGTTTTCGACAAGATCTTCTCATCCAAGGTTAATTATGCAAAGAAAAGAACGGTTCAGGTTACTTTTGGACTATTTTACATTGAATTTTCCAGAGCCTGAAACGGAACTCCATTACAGAAATCCTTATGAGTTGCTGGTATCAGTGATTCTTTCCGCCCAGTGTACAGACAAAAGAGTAAATATAGTCACCCCACCACTCTTTGAACGTTTCCCTGATGCGGAATCTTTGGCAGCTTCTAGTGCAGAAGAGGTATTTTCTTATATAAGATCGATATCTTACCCAAATAATAAAAGTAAACACTTGGTTGGAATGGCCAGGATGTTGATGAGTCAATACGATTCTGAAATACCGGCTTCAATTGATGAATTGCAAAAGTTGCCAGGAGTCGGAAGGAAAACGGCCAATGTAATAGCCTCCGTTATTTTTAATCAACCGGCCATGGCTGTGGATACACATGTTTTTAGAGTATCCCGTCGCATTGGACTCGTTGCTTCTACGGCCACCACGCCGCTGGCCGTTGAGAAGGGATTAATGAAGTATATTCCCAAGAACCTGGTTCCGAAAGCACATCATTGGCTTATTCTTCACGGCAGGTATATTTGTCTCGCAAGAAATCCAAAATGTGACGAGTGTAGGCTGTCTTCATTTTGCCAATATTACGAAAAGTTAAAAAAAGTTGAAAAAAGGGGCATTTACTCCAACGTTTTACCCAATTAGTGCGTCTACAATAATATCACGTTTGAATAATAACTAAAAATTTAGAAATGAGGAGTAAAAAAATAGTCTTGTGGGTTCTGGTACTGCTTACTTTAGGCCTGGCAAGTTGTATGAAATCGGTTGATAACCAGGACGAGATCAAAGTAACTGAAAATGATAATACCATTCTGAAATACCTGAGCGATAGTATTAAGGCTGTGAAGGATCCCTCGGGCTATTATTACCTAAAACGGAAAACCAATGCTGTTGGAGATACTGCGAAGCTTGGTGATGCAGCCACGGTGAAATTAACCGGCTACATAATAAATGATAATGGTACTGCCTCTACGGTTGCGGTAACCTCTGACACTGTATCCTTTCCTGTGGGTGCCGGAACACTGATTTATGGAGTAGAATTAGGCATTGGTAAAGTCCGCACCGGCGAAAAAATCTCGCTTTTTTTGCCTTACTATCTGGCTTTCGGAAATTCTGCCCGGACCAATATACCAGCTTATTCTGCGATACGTATGGAAATGGAATTCATTAAGACCAGGAACGAAGTTCAGCAAATCAATGACTATATCGCAAAGAAGAAGTTTACGGTTTACGAAAGGACGACGGACAACTTAGTCATCATTCGTACAGATACATCGAAAGCAGTGGGCATAGGTGCTGGGAAATCGGTTACAGTGAAGTATGTGGGTAGGTTTCTTGACGATACAAAATTTGATGAAGGATCATTTCCTATGACTACCGGTACAGGGTCAGTAATAACAGGGTTTGATCAGGCTGTTCAAAGACTTCCGGCGAAAGGAAAGGCAATTGTGGTATTTCCTTCTGCTTTGGGTTACAAGGCTGCTGGTAGCTCCTCCATTCCTCCATATTCGCCGCTCATGTTTGAGTTGGAATTACAATAACCGAATTCGAAAATCAAATCCTTTCATGGCTCACGCTTGTGAAAGGATTTTTTTATGCAATTAACTACCCGATCGAGCTCGGAAGCTGTGAGATTTGAGCCCGACGGCAAGCATAGTCCGTTGACAAAAAGTTTTTCAGATGTCGTACCGCCAAAGTAACATGATCCCGAAAATATCGGTTGGAGATGCATAGGTTTCCAGACCGGTCTCGATTCAATGTTTTCGTTTTGCAAATGCAGGCGAACAGTCTCTCGGGTAATTCCTGCTGACTTGGCCGGATCAATGAGAATCGCAGTCAGCCATCGATTTGAAAAGCAATCTTCCGGTTCGTTTTGAAATGAAATTCCTGGGAGGTTACTAAGTGCATCCCTATAAAAATTGAAGTTGTACCTTCTTTGGCGTACACGTTCGTCAATCACTTCTAATTGCCCCAATCCGATTCCCGCGCACACGTTGCTCATCCGATAGTTATAGCCAATTTCACTATGCTCGTAGTGAGGCGTATTGTTCTTGGCCTGGGTTGCCAAAAAAAGCGCCCTGGTACTGAGAAGCTCATTACTTGAGAGCAACGCACCTCCTGCGGATGTTGTGATTATCTTGTTTCCGTTAAAAGAAAGAATACCCATTTTACCAAACGATCCAAGAGGTTGGTCTTGGTACCTTGATCCTAATGCTTCTGCGGCATCTTCAATAAATGGGATATCATAGCGATCACATAGTATCAATATATCCTTGATTTGTAATGGCATTCCATATAAATGCACGCCGATTACTGCTTTTGGCTTTTTTCCTTTTTTCAGGCAAAATTTAATGGCATCTTCCAGGGCATTGGGACAAATGTTCCAGGTGATTTCTTCGCTATCTATGAAAACGGGGGTCGCGCCTTGATAAACGATGGGATTGGCACTAGCTGCAAATGTAAGTGACTGGCATAGGACGATGTCATCTGTCTTAATTCCGAGGGTAATGAGCGCCAAGTGCAAAGAAGCAGTCCCTGATGCCAAAGCAACGGCTTTTCTGCAGCTAATGTATCGGCATAAATTCTCTTCAAAGCAGTCAATATTAGGTCCAACTGGTGCGATCCAGTTGGCATTGAACGCCTCTTGAATATATTTCATTTCAGCGCCACTCATATGAGGTGGAGAGAGCCAAATCTTCGTTTTCATAGTGTACACCTGATAACTCGGGCAGGATTACCTCTTGCAACGGCTCCATCCGGTATGTTGGTTGTTATAACAGAACCAGCTGCTATCAGGCAATTTTTCCCGATTGTTAAATTTTGTGCGATAACGCTTCCTGCACCGACTAACGTGTTTTCGCCAATTTTCACTCCACCACAAGCGATCACTCCGGGGGCAAGGTGGGCAAAATCTTCAATAACACAATCGTGCTCAACGATAGTACCCGTATTGATAATGACGTGATGGCCTATAATCGTATCTGCTTGAATTACAGACCGGTGTAGAATCACTGTGCCTTCCAGGACGTTTACGCTCCCGTCAATTATTGCTGATGGATGAAGCAGCTTTCCGAAACGATGATGAATTCTGGATGAAATTCTCCTGCGAGTGAAATTATCTCCAATTGCGATAATGAGAGACTCGTCTGGACAAAATCCGAGATCATATATTCCAGGGAATGGAACGTTAAAGGGAGTTTTGCTTAACTGTGCATCGTCAAAAATGCCATTTATTTCAATGCCAGCGGCACGAAGGCAAGAAAGAAGTACTTTGGCGTGACCGCCGGCACCAAAGAGAAGCATAATCGGAAAGGTAAATTAGCGTTTACGGTTTCCTTAAGAAGCAAGTTTGAGGATAAGTAACGCAATTAGCCTTTAAATTTTTCTGTTACCATTTTCGAACCGGAATTAGAGCCATTGAGGCTGCACATTTGAAGCAATGTGAGAAAGAGTATTTTTAGATCCAGTGCAACCGACTGATTTTCGATGTACCAAATATCGAGCTCAAATTTATTTTCCCAACTGATGGTATTGCCTCCGTTAATCTGGGCCCAACCGGTAATGCCCGGCCGAACATCATGTCGCTTGCGCTGACTTGGCTGGTACAGCGGCAGGTATTCGACGAGTAATGGACGAGGCCCGATTATACTCATGTCTCCCGTTAGAACATTCCAAAGCTGTGGTAATTCATCGAGCGATGTTCTGCGAATTATGGCACCAAGCGGCGTGGTTCTCTGGTAGTCCGGTAGAAGATTGTCTTTGGGATCCTTTATATTGCGCATCGTTTTGAACTTAACAATCCGGAAGATTCGCCCCTTGTAGCCAGGTCTTGGCTGAAAGAAAAACGGGCTTCCTTTAAAGGAAAGCGCCAGCAGAACAGCCAATGCAAAAAATAGAGGTGACAGTAAAATCAATCCTGTAAAGGCTATGTAAAAATCCAGGATTCTTTTACCAAAGGTTCTGTACATCAAGCCGATACCTAAAATATTTCAGGGAACCGCATTGGATCTACTTCCCGCATGATTTGGTAAGCGGTTTCAAATACGTCATCCATGTTTGGTTTCGAAAAATAGTCTCCATCCGATCCATAAGGAGGTCTGTGGGCCTTTGCAGAAATTGTGACCGGGGCAGAATCCAACCACCGGTAAGCATTCTGCTTTTCAATAACCTGCTGCATCATATAGGCCGATGCACTTCCCGGAAGATCTTCGTCTGCAAAAATTACCCTATTGGTCTTTTTAATCGATTCTATTATTCTGTTTTTTATGTCAAAAGGGAGCAGGGTTTGAACATCAATAACCTCTACATCAATGTCTGAATTTTGTAACAAAGCGGCAGCTTCCATTACAATTCTGCACATCGAACCATAGGTCACTATTGTGATATCCTTACCTTCTTTTAGAACTTCGGGCTCCCCAAGCGGGATGCATATTTCACCAATGTTGTCAGGTAATATTTCCTTTTGCCGATAGGAATTCAACGGCTCAATTACCAATGCAGGATCATCGCCTTTTATCAGCGTGTTATAAAAGCCGGCGGCCTGGGTGAAATTTCTGGGAACAATCACATGAATGCCCCTCAGGCTCCCAAGCATGGTACCCATTGGCGACCCGGAGTGCCAGATTCCTTCGAGGCGGTGGCCCCTTGTACGTACAATCAGTGGCGCCTTCTGGCCTCCTGCGGTACGGTAATGTAAAGTGGCAAGATCGTCAGTCAATGTAGCCAATGCGTAATAGATGTAGTCGAAATACTGAATTTCCACAATTGGTCTCAAGCCTCGCATGGCCATCCCAATTCCCTGACCTACAATTGAGGTTTCCCTGATTCCTGTATCCGTGACACGCAATTCCCCATATTTTTCCTGTAAACCAGCCAGCCCCTGATTAACATCGCCAATCATTCCCACATCCTCTCCAATGGCAACGACACGAGGGTCTTTACCAAGCAACGCATCAAAATAAGAGCGTATGATTTCACGACCATCAACAGTCGGGCTGTTCTCTGAGTATATAGGCGCAGTCGCTGGTACTTTTAAGGGAGACTCCTCCGAGTGACTGTACAGGTGTGTACTATACCGTGTCGTACCTTCAATGATCGAGCTTCGCAATGATTCCAGGAGGGCGGCCTTCGATACCAGATTTTCTGAGCCGATAAGCCTTAAAGCTTTTCGGGCGCTCGAAACCATATCCTTGCGGATTGGCAGATAGGTTTTCGTTAATTCAAGAACAACATTACTCAATTCCTTTGAATGGACACTCTCCTGCATCGCATTCTGTATCATCTGGATGGTTTCCAGGTATTCTTTATCCAGATCTTTCCTATAAGCCTGCCAGGCCTGATTCCTGGCAAAATTGGCAGTTTCTTTGGCGTCGGCTTCAATTTTTTCTAACTCTTCATCGGTGGAGTAACCATTTCTTAAAATCCAATCCCGAAAGCGGATATTACAATCGTGGTCATGCTCCCACTTCAGCCTTTGTTTTGACTTATATCTTTCGTGCGATCCCGATGTAGAATGACCTTGCGGCTGCGTAAGCTCGGTTACATGTACCAATACCGGAACTTGCTCCTGGCGGCAAAGTGCGGCAGCTTTTTCGTATGTTTCGATCAACGCCGGGTAATCCCAGCCTTTCACAACCATTATTTCAATACCAGCTTCGTCATCATTGCGCTGAAAGCCAGCCATCGCTTTGGAAATACTTGACTTTGTGGTCTGGTATTCGACAGGAACCGAAATTCCATAACCGTCGTCCCACACTGAGGTCAGTAAGGGGATTTGTAACACCCCTGCTGCGTTGATTGCCTCCCAGAACATGCCTTGCGAAGTGGATGCATCACCTATGGTTGCAAAAACAATTTCATTTCCTTCTTTCGAAAACGTATCAAGATAATGGAGTTCTTTGTTGGCCCGATATAGTTTTGAAGCATAGGCGAGACCAACAGCACGTGGGATTTGTCCGGCGGTTGACGAGATGTCGCAAACTGAGTTATAAAGCTTTGTCTGATCTAGCCAATTGCCATTTTCATCCAGCCATCTGGTAGAAAAATGGCCGTTCATTGACCTGCCACCCGTGTTGGGTTCATGCTCAAGATCGGCGTGTGCATACATCTGAGCAAATATCTGTTGCCAGGATAAATTCCCTAATGCAGCTTCAATCGTTTGGTCCCGGTAGTATCCCGAACGGAAGTCGCCCAGGCGAAAAGAACGGGATAATGCAATCTGCGCTACTTCTTTCCCATCGCCAAATATTCCAAACTTGGACCGTCCTCCCATTGTATCCTTCCTTCCTAACAGACTCACATACCGGCTTTCACATGCAAGACGGTAGTCATCTGTAATATTTTCCTTAGTAAGAATGCTGGAACCGGTCAAACTATCATTTAGAAGCATAAGCGAAATTTACGGGAGTGAATCCGTAGTTAAGTTACATTTTTTTAAATGCATGCCAAAATTATGCAGGAAAATAATAAACTTAGCAATTTCCCGGAAGTTTAAACGCCTTTGTTAATATTGGTTAATGATTATTAAAAGTAAACTTTATGCCTTAAACTTGTTATTCGAAATAAATTTTCCACAACTAAATGTAATCTGACAATCATGAAAGTAATTTTCTCTACGCTGGTTTTATTGGTAGGATTGACCACCGTAAGCTTTGCCCAAAAAGGAGTTTTAAAATTTAAAGAAGAAACACACAAATTTGGTAAGGTGCCGCAGGGCGTACCCGTAACCAATGAATTCGTATTTACAAACACAGGTACTGACCCTGTTGTGATCAGTAATGCAGCCGCTTCATGCGGATGTACTACGCCTACCTGGACTACAACGCCTGTAATGCCAGGCAAAACCGGATCTGTGAAAGCGACCTTCAACGCAGCAACTCCAGGTCTTTTCAATAAATCTGTGACTGTGTCTAGCAATACTGAAGGCGGACAGGTTATTTTGTATCTGAACGGAGAAGTAGTTCCTAAGGCAGCGGCAGCAAAGCCAGCTTCAAAATAATATTAGAAGACAATAGATTGCAAAGGGAGTCAGCTCAACGAGTTGACTCCCTTTGTTTTTAGGGAACTCAGTATCGAAGAAGTGGTTTTTTTTAGCCGACAGCCGACAGCCGACAGCCGACAGCCGACCGTACGACGGACCGAGTCGACAGCCTAATAAGTTGCCCTATCCTGGAATGAGCGTCGCCGGGTAAGTTTTAGATCCTGCAGCACGCTTGATTTCACTTTTAGAATAAAGCTGTAATTACTCACCCGTCTGGAATTCCCTGCGAATGGCGTCCAGCTCAGACTCATATCCCAACAATGCAAATCCCTGTAAAGGGTTAAAGAAGTGATGGTGGGCTTGAAAGCCGTGAAGTCAAAACCTGTATTAACACTGATTTTGAAGTTTTTGGATAAGCTCAGGTCGCCCGTAGCCTGAACAGCCTGAATAAGACTGGCGTTGGATAACCCTGGCTTTGTCAATCCAAAGTTATAGTTCAAAGAAACATTCCAGGGAATACTAAAGTCTACGTACAAGTCCGCATTTTGTTTGACAAAATCTCTTTGATCCTGTGTGGTTGTACTGTTGGCGCCGGGAGTGGGTTTGGACTTATCAGATGTTTTTGGAGCGAAACTGGTTCCCAACGTAAAACCCATATTTTGTAGACCTGCCAATCCCTGACCCTGCGTTATGGCATATTGCTTTGTTCTGATTCCTGTCGTATTAAATGTGCTATTGGGATCCGCTTTGTAGGCGTATGGATCCAGGTTCATGTTGAAGTTCAGATTGAGGTTTTTGCCGATACGTGCATTTGCATTGACGGAAATATTTTGCAGGTTTAGCGAATCTGCCAACAAGTTGTAGCTGCTATTTATACTTAAATTGTCGAGCAATGAAACTTTTTCAAATTGCGTAGCAGCAGTATCGCTTTTCGTTTTGAGCTTCATTTCAAAGGAGTTGTTGATACCGAAGGATATGACACTCGAAGCCAGGCCATTGCCCACACTGTTACCAACCCCTCTGAAACGGGACAATTTCTTAGTTTTTCCCAACTCATTGATCTGAACGGTTTGATAAAAGCCATAGTTGTCTCCAGTAAAATCTGGGGTATAACTAAAAGACATAGAGGGAATTACAGTATGCCGAATCGCTTCAAGGCGACGGCCGCCAAAATGTTTCGTTCCATAGAAACGGGTGTTAATTCCGGCCCCAAAGGAGAACGAATATTCATTTCCGATGCCATCTACTTTACGAATACTTACAGAATCTCCTCCCTTAAATTCATAGACATACCGTTTAGTAAACACCTCACCTTGCATAGAAATACTTGGCGTAACGTTGATAAAGCGTAAAACCTTGAAATTGGGGAGAGAGATTGGTATGCTATAACGTCCTGTGAACTGGGCATCTTTTAAAATGCTGTCCCCCAAGTTTTTGAAATTAAATGCAACAAGTTCTGATTTTCCGAAACGGGTTTTACTAAACTGGCCATTGTCATAAACAGGATGAAAACCCAACGACGAATACGATGTATCAATAGCAGTTAATTGATTGGTTAAAGTATAATTGCCGTTGAAATCCATTCCTAGTCGAAAGCTTTCATACCACCTTCCCCTTGGATTGTTCAGGGCAAACGGGGCAATTTGATTAACCCCTAAACTGAAATCCGACGATATGTTTGTCTTCCCGTTTTCTCTCCTTCCGGTAGTAGCATTTAGGTGACCAAAATTCTGATTTACACGTATACTGGCTGCTCCGCGCAAATACTGGCCCGCCACCTTTGTATATTGGACAGACGAGGTAGCCACATTTGAAATATACTTTTGGGTATTTGTTTCCTGCACCTGATTGTAACTATTGCTGGTTACATTGACATTCGCGGAAAAAGTTGAAGTTCCTCTTGGTTTTGGCGCATGTGACCACAGGATACTGTAATCGTCGGTAGCAGTCCCTTTGATCTTTCTTTGCACTTCATCAGGAGATCGATTTCGATTGTAGCGAACCGACAAATTGCCATTGTATTGATAGCGGCGCGAATAGGTCGACGCAACCCCTAACCCCCAGCTTCCCGAGGAATATATCTGGCCTGTCACCGTGGCGTTTACAAACTCACTAATGGCAAAATAATACCCGCCGTCGCGGAGGTAAAATCCCCTTCCGTTAGGTTCTTCTCCATAGGTAGGGAAAATAATTCCGGACGTCCCGATCTCCTTTTTCTTGGGGAAAGGAAAAAAACCGAATGGCATGGCAATGGGTAATGGCACATCGCTGATCACCAGATTAAAAGGTCCCGAAACGACCTGTTTTTGATGCACCAGCTTAATTTTGGGCGCATTGATATAGAAGTGGGGATGGGTAAGATTACAGGTTGTGTAAATGGATTTTTGGATATAAAAATTTCCTTCGTCATCCTTTTTTACCTTGTCACCGCGAATGTTACCATCGCCCTGCGTTGTGACAATCCCTCTGATCATTGCCTTTTTGGATTTGAAATTGTACCTGATTTCTTTTGTATTATATGTCTCTGAACCATCCTGAAATATGGGATCGCCGATCATCTTTTTCGCGGTAGAGTCATAGTTGCCCTTGGCGAAAACTTCATTGGTGATCCAGTTTAACCGGATATAGTCGGCTTTCAGGTTGATGGTTCCGTAAGTTACTTCGGCATTTCCGTACAAATGGACCTCTTTCAGATCCACATTCATTATTGTAGAATCTTCTGCCGTATATTTAACGGTATTTTGCAGATCGTCGGGATTGGAAAGCGTATCGGAGGCTGTTGAATCGGTGGTCGTTATAGCAATACCTTTTTTTGATAGGGAAGTATCTCCGGCTATTGCTGTCTTTTTTAGCGAACTGGTGTCTGTTTTCGTTTTAGCAATAGCAGAAACATCCGCACCTGGCGCAACGGGGTTTAAGACTTTCGATGTCTTAGGGTCCTTTCCGGTTCGTTTAGTGCGCTGGGGAACACATGATAAGGTGCCCAACAGGAGAATCGCCACAAATCCAAGCGATATAATAATCGCCTTTTTTTTCAGTTCTAACAAATAGAGTATTTTTGCATAAAGAATCTCAAAATTAGCAGAGAAACCCCTTAAGAGTAACGCCGTAACTAAAAAATAATGTTAAAAGTTCTTAAAACCATAATTGCAGCTTGTTGTTTAGCAGTAAGTTTGGCATTTGTTTATAGAGAAGAACCCGTTAAAGAAAAATTCGTTAGTAAGGTGAATGTCGTTGTGATAGATGCAGGACATGGAGGACATGATATTGGGACGAGGGGGAAGGTAGCAAGAGAGGCAAACGTCGCATTAAAGATTGCCTTGGAATTGGGACAGCAGATCAATGATAACATGCCGGATGTAAAAGTGCTTTATACTCGCGATACCGACGAGTTTATAGAACTTGGAGAACGTTCAGCATTTGCAAATCGTAACAATGCGGATCTTTTCATCTCGATTCATTGCAATTCGTCGCCTAAATCAAAAACCGTAAAGGGAACTGAAACTTATGTGATGGGTTTACATAAAACAAATGGAAACCTCGAGGTAGCAAAGCGGGAGAACTCGGTTATTCTAAAAGAAACAAACTATAAGCAGAAATATAAGGGCTTTGACCCTGAATCTCCTTTGGCTGCAATTATGCTTGCGAATTACCAAAGTGCGTTTATTACAAGTAGTTTGCGATTTGCTGATCACGTTGAAAAAAAATTCAAATCGGTTTCTGATAGAGCGAGCAGAGGGGTAAAGCAGGCGGGTTTTTTAGTACTTTGGCGAACATCAATGCCGAGTGTTCTCATTGAAACAGGCTTTTTATCCACTCCGGAAGAAGAAGACTATCTCAACTCCGATGATGGGCAGGAAGAAGTGGCGGAGTCAATTTTCGAGGCATTCAAGGTTTATAAATACAACATGGAGCATTAAAGAGGGGCCATCCCCTCTCATTTTTTATTAGAATCCTAACAATCGAAGTCCGGGATTTGGCGCCCGATACTACTTATAAATTAGTTCATGAAAGTTTCAAAAGAAGTCAAAGTTGGAACAATGGCGATTTTTGCCCTTGTTATGTTATATCTCGGCTTTCACGTACTCAAAGGCTCCGACGTATTTTCCAGAACTTATAAATACTATGTAATTTATGATAACATAGATGGCCTCACTGCTTCTAATCCAGTCTTGTTAAATGGATTGAATGTGGGGCGGGTACAAGGAATTAAATTGTTGCAGGATCGCCAGAACAAGCTTTTAGTTACGTTAGATATTCAAAAGGGAGTGTCCTTACCAACCGGAACGGCTGCGGTCTTAGCCGATGGCGGACTTTTGGGCGGGAAGCTGATACGTCTGATGATGGGAACGTCTGCTACATATCTGAAGGATGAAGACACATTGGCCGCCAGGAAAGAAGCCGGAATTTCAGCGTTGTTGCAGGAAAAGGCCCTTCCATTAGTTACCCATGCGGATTCACTTGTTAAAAATCTGGACGTTGTTGCCTCGGGTTTTAAAGAAACAGGCTTGATCCTGAACCAGGTGCTTAAGAATTATGATCAGACAGGCACCAGTTTGCAGGGGCTTTTGGGTGATAATCGTAAAAACCTGCTAGCTATCACTACCAATCTCAATGCCCTTTCTGCTTCATTAATTGAAACCGAAAAGGGTCTTAAACCATTACTAGCGAAAACGGGTACCTTGGCAGATTCTCTTAACGCTTTAAAACTTGGTGAAACTGTTCAAAGTGCGAATAGAACCATTGCTGAGCTTAGGGCTTTATTAGCCAGCGTAGAGTCTGGAAAGGGCACTGCGGGTAAATTGATTAAGGATGAAACACTTTACAATAACCTGAATAAAACGATGGTTAGTCTTAATAAGCTGATGACTAATTTCCGTGAACAACCAAAACGCTACGTTCATATTTCGGTGTTTGGGAAAAAGGATAAAGGGCCTGCCGATTCTGTACTCGATAGCACCACGGTTATTAAGTAAAAACCTGGGAAAGGGAATTCCGATCTTTTTTAGTAGAATCTATTGTAAAGTCGCTTGCTTAACGGTGGGCGACTTTTTATTTTTGAACGAATCCGCTGACCTATTTTTACATCACTCACATACTTCATCTTAGATCATGAACAAACAGGAATCTCTTCCACAATTACTGGAAATACTCAGATTGAAGTATGAACAGGTTAAGCTAGGCGGGGGTCAGAAAAAAATTGAAGCCCAACACAAAAAAGGCAAGCTTACTGCAAGGGAGCGAATCGATTATTTGTGCGATCCCGGTTCTTATTTTCTTGAAGTAGGCACCTTTGCAGGTGAAGGTATGTATGAAGAGGATGGCGGCTGTCCATCGGGAGGTGTTGTAGCCGGGATCGGATATGTTTCGGATAAGCAGTGTATGATTGTAGCTAACGACGCTACTGTGAAGGCCGGGGCATGGTTTCCGATTGCTGCCAAGAAAAATTTAAGGGCACAGGAAATTGCTATGGAAAATCGCTTGCCGGTGATTTATCTTGTAGATAGCGCAGGCGTGTATTTGCCGATGCAGGCAGAGGTCTTTGCGGATAAAGAGCATTTTGGAAGGATATTCAGAAATAATGCAAGAATGTCTTCTATGGGTATTGTCCAAATCGCCGCGATTATGGGGAGCTGCGTCGCAGGAGGTGCGTATCTCCCGGTAATGTCCGACGAAGTGTTTATTGTTGAAGGCAGTGGTTCAGTTTATTTGGCAGGACCGTTTCTGGTCAAATCGTCTGTTGGCGAAGACGTTGATTCTGAAACTTTGGGTGGTGCTACGATGCATTGCGAAATATCGGGAGTTACAGATAATAAGTTTCCTGATGATAAGTCTTGTCTGGATGCTATCAAAAGACACATTGATAAAATAGGTAAGTGCCAATCAGCAGGATTTGACAGGAAAAATGCCATTATTCCTAAACGCGATGCCAGAGAGATTTACGAGATTTTGCCTACTGATAGGTTAAAGCCTTATGATATGAGGCACATCCTGGAATGTATTGTCGATGATTCTGAGCTCGATGAATACAAGCCGGATTATGGGAAAACCCTTATTTGCGCATATGCGAGAGTAGATGGCTGGGCGGTTGGGATCGTTGCGAATCAACGTAAAATGGTCAAGTCGGGAAAAGGTGAAATGCAAATGGGCGGGGTAATCTACGGCGAATCCGCAGATAAGGCAGCACGATTTATTATGAATTGTAATCAGAAGAAAATCCCGCTTCTATTTTTTCACGATGTGACTGGTTTTATGGTAGGTAGCCGGGCAGAGCAGGGCGGAATCATAAAGGATGGCGCGAAAATGGTCAATGCTGTCGCGAATTCAGTCGTTCCCAAATTCACATTTATCGTCGGCAATTCGTACGGCGCGGGCAATTATGCCATGTGCGGAAAAGCGTATGATCCACGACTTATCTATGCATGGCCAACCGCGCAAATGGCAGTAATGAGTGGCGCCACTGCCGCAAAAACACTTCTTCAGGTACAAACCGCAACTTTGAAATCCAAAGGCGAAACAATAACCAGGGAGGCGGAGGATGATTTGTTGAAGGAAATAACAGATCGATATAATCAGGAATTATCACCCTACTATGCAGCGGCAAGGCTATGGGTAGATGGAATTATTGATCCTGTTGAGACCCGGCGTATTATATCGGTCGGAATTGAAGCAGCGGATCAGGCACCTCTTGACCGACTATTCAATGTTGGCGTAATGCAGGTTTGATTGAAATAGTATGCTTTTTGGCTTTTTTTTAAGTAAGCAAACTTCTGTGTAAATCGGGCGAAAACATGAATGTAAATTTTAGAACTCTTGCTTGTTTATTTCTGCTAATATTTTTTTCAGGCTTTACAGGAGATGCATTTGCAAGAAAACGGCTAAAAGTATTTCGCGTCAAGATTATTCATTATAATAATTCTCACACGAAGGGAATCCTTTTTGACGTCAAAGAAGACGGTATGATTTTGGCTCAGTCCAAGGATGTTGTTTCGATGCCGCAAGACCTTTTAATCAAAAGAATAAAAGAAGGCTTAATACCATTGACTCATGTACCCTTTGACCAGGTGAAAAAAGTTGGACTGTGGAGAAGGAAAGCCGTTGGTCGAAATTTTGCGATTGGGGCAGTAGGCTCCATGGCGGTTGCTGGCGCCATCACCATGGTTGGTATGGAACACAACAATAGCAATGATGAACATTGTGGTTGCGGACCGCCGGTCATGCTGATTATTCCTCCTGTCATGGCGATTTTGGGAGGAACAGTCGGTGTGCTAATTGGCGTATTTCCTAAGAAAGTAGTTACACTCAATCCTGATAAACTTTTTGAAAGTGCCCGGGATCAGCTTGGCAAATATTCGATAGTAACCCAACTTTAATAAATATCAATTCGAATGAAACAAAAGATCGCTTTTTTGGGTCTGGGAAATCTTGGAACTCCCATAGCAGAAAGTCTTGTAAATTCTGGTTTTGACCTTACAGTATGGAACCGCACCCGTTCAAAGACCCAGCCGCTTGTAGACCTTGGAGCCCGCGCCGCTGATAACCCCGTTGATGCGATCACTCCAGGCGGAATCGTGTTTTCAGTGCTTGCAGACGATGCGGCTGTGGAAGATACTTTTTCAAAAGATGTTTTAAAGAAATTAGGCCGGCAGGGGATACATATTTCTATGAGCACCATTTCTCCGGAATGTTCCCGCAGGCTTCATCAGACCCATCAGGCGTATGAGGCACGTTATGTAGCAGCGCCGATATTTGCCAGGCCGGAAGCTGTGAAAGCGAAAGTAGGAAACATCAGCATTAGCGGCGACCCCGATGCGAGGGAGATTGTTAAGCCAATTCTGCAGACATTTGTAAAAGGAATTTACGATTTCGGAGATGATCCTGGTGCCGCAAATGTGGTAAAACTCGCTGGGAATTTTATGATAGCAGCCAGTTTGGAAATGATGGGAGAGGCTTTTACAATGGCAGAAAAGAATGGCGTATCACGGCAGAGCATTTACGAGATGCTCTCTCAAACATTGTTCGCCGCTCCAATTTTTCAGAATTATGGGAGAATTGTAGCAAATCATGCTTACGAGCCTGTAGCCTTCCGGTTGCCGCTTGGCCTGAAAGACATCAATTTGACGCTGAAAACTGCTTCGGATTCCAATGTTCCCATGCCGTTAGCAGACCTTATCAGAAACAGATTTATTTCAGCAATAGCAAAAGGCAGAAGTGATCTGGATTGGGGAGCCCTGGCGAAAGGTGCATCTGACGATGCAGGATTATAAGTCCTAACATAAAAACACGAAAGCCGTCATTCTCTGGCGGCTTTCGTGTTTTTATGTTATAAATCATGGACTAATTTCATTCCCTCAACTCCAATAACATCTCGTCTGTAATTTTATTTTTTGACTTAAACTCCGACACGGTTTCAATGAATGAATTGTGTAGATTTTCAATATTTTCAAGATTTTTGTAGGCGCCGTCATAAATTGTGCTGATCGACTTCTCCAGTTCCTGCGCGTTCACATTCATGTTCTCTGCTTCAATCTGGCCTATCTTCTTAATCACTGCTGTTTCGCTATTCTTGAGGTCTTCAATTTCCCTAAGAATCTTCTCCATCGTTTTAAACTTTTCAATCGTATCCATAAATTTTTCATTTAATGATACTTAAAAGGGTTAAACAACTATGCCAAGGCGTAAATGAAGGATATTGGTAATTGTATTAAATGCTTAAAAAGGCATCGGAAGATAGCGTTCGGCGGTAAATTTCTAGCGATCCGGTCTTTTGCTACTTATGAAAGTAACTTACAAAGTGGGGATATTATCCTGCATATATCTGCTGGCCTATCTGAATGTTCTGGGACAGAAGAATGAAAAGGTTGTCACAGGCTCCGTTAAGAATTGGAAAGGCTTTGAAAAACAGGAATTTAAATTTGAAAATAGGGACGCCTGGTATGTGAGACCTAAGGTTGCAGCGCCAGGAAATCCGTGGGTTTGGCGGGCGCATTTTCCTACTTGGCATACAGAAATGGACAGTATACTGCTTGTCAGAGGTTTTCATGTGGTATATGTCAATACCAATGAGATGTTCGGTCATCCGAAAGCAATGCAGGTCTGGGACGATTTTTATGACTATCTGGTAAATGAGAAACAATTCGCTCCAAAAGTTGCGCTGGAGGGTGTTAGCCGTGGTGGCTTGTATGTTTACGGATGGGCAAAACGAAATCCTGATAAAGTGAGCTGTATTTACGCCGAAGCGCCGGTTTGCGATCCGCGCAGCTGGCCAGGAGGCAAGGGGAAAGGGCCTGGGTCTGAAAAGGATTGGGCTTCCTGGTTGTCCCAATATGACTTAACCGAAGACCAAGCCAAAACTTTCAGTGATATTCCATTGAATGACCTTGCAGGCCTGGCCGCTTTCAAAGTACCCATTATCCATGTGATTGGTTTGCAGGATAAACTGGTTCCGCCTGCTGAAAATTCGGATTTACTTGTCGCAAATTACATGAAACTTGGCGGACCGATTAGTGTGTATCCGATGACTCGCGGAGATCAGGCACTGGAAGGCCATCATTTCCCCATCGAACATGCGGATCAACTTGCCGATTTCATCTATAATAATAGCGTCCCGGCTGTAAAACCATTGCTGCATACGCCATATATTGACGTAAACCGTGGGCTTTTCAGTGCATATGAGAAATTTAAAACCTCAAAAAAGGGCGTAGTAGCTTTTTTGGGAGGATCTATAACGTACAATCCGGGCTGGCGTAACAAGACAGCACAATACCTGGAGGAACATTTTCCGGAAACAGATTTCACTTTCATTGCAGCAGGAATTTCGTCACTTGGCAGTACACCGCATGCCTTCAGGTTTGGTAAAGACGTGCTTGAAAAAGGAATTCCTGATCTTTTGTTTGTTGAAGCGGCTGTAAATGACCGGGGTAATGGTTTCACGGAACAGGCTCAGATTAAAGCACTGGAAGGTATAGTCCGACAAATGTATACAGCCAATCCGAAGGCAAATATAGTAATGATGGCATTTGCTGAACCACATAAAAATACGGATTATGATTTGGGAAAAGAGCCGGTCGAAGTGGGTGTTCATCAGAGAGTAGCGAAATATTACGGAGCGTCATACATCAATCTGGCGAAAGAAGTTTACGACCGGATTAAGGCGGGCGAATTTACCTGGAAATACGATTTCAAAGACTTGCACCCGTCGCCGTATGGACAGGAAGTATATTCGCAAACGATAAAAGAATTACTGAAACTTACGCCGACCCCTGAACCGGTTGCATATAAATTACCAAGTGAAATCGATAAGTTTTCCTATTCAAAAGGGAGCTATCACGAAATTACCGAGGCGAAAAAGCTTAAAGGCTTCGAAGTTGTACCGGACTGGAAACCAAAGGACAAACTATCTACCCGTGCTGGATTTGTAAATGTTCCGATGCTTGTCGGTGAGTCGGCTTCGTCATCTTTTGAATTTGATTTTAAAGGCAGGGGCATAGGCATCGCCATTGTCTCAGGAGCCGATGCAGGAAAAATTTCTTACACTATAGATAACAAAAAACCCCAGACGCTTGATCTTTACACACAATGGAGCAGGCAGTTACATTTACCCTGGTATTTGATGCTGGCTGATGAGCTGTCATCGGGAAAACATATCCTGAAACTTACCATTGCGCCTGACAAAAATGAAAAAAGTGAGGGAAATGCGTGTCGGGTAGTTTATTTTTTGGTGAATGAGTAACTTACTTTGAAGTCTGAGCCGTGTAAGTACTCTCAAAAATCTTATCTGCATTGCTTGCTTCAAAACCGTCTCGCCTGTGTTGTCGGAAGATTTGATCATCAGGCAGATCTGCGAATTCAGGCAGGACTTTTCTCTCGGCGAATTCCACATAAGAACCGGAAATTTTATATTTCTCTCCATCGGCGAATGTAGCGTCTATCATTTCCGCAACCGTTGAGCTTTGTATAAGCCCTCCATCGGGGCTGATCTTTATTTTTCCTCCTGATGTATTGAGCTTTATTCCATTGCTTTCCAAAAACTCATTAAAACCGGCAACAGTGTTATAACCATCCGGTAAATTATGAACGCTGATTGTAAAGTGGTTCAGATAGTATCTGTTGTAAATGACCCAGGCGGCGTATTCACTTTCATTTAGTAAAGTTTTGTAGTCGGAAAGTACTGGAGTACGCCATAAAGCCTTGTGTAAAAATGCGTCCACCTCCAATCCGTTATCAAGATCAAGGTCGTTGACCGGGTCATGCGTAACTTCGCCAGTATAAGTTTTAATGATCTTTTGACTTTCCTCCGACAAATCGTCCACACGCAATTCACTTACAAATATCCTGGGATCGGTTTCTCTCAAAGGGCTGTACCACCACGCGTCAAGCTTTTTCCCCTCAAAAAAATAGTGATCCTTTTTTTCATAGCCGTAATGCAGAAATATTTTTTCAAATGATTTGACACCCAATTGCGGAACGCCCATGGTCCGAAAAGCAATGTGGTCATTCTCTATTACCTTCTCGTTATCAATGACACCCTCTTCTATCATTGCATTCAAAATCAATTTTACGTCGGGAACCCGCTCTTTGTAGCGGCCCATTAAACCTCTGAGAACGATATCAAGTGTTTTTAGTCTTTTGGATGAAGATCCCATGGGTTCAGATAGTTATGTGATTGAGGCTTTGGATAGAATAAATATAGAACGTCATGAATAGAAAACGATCTGCCCGACCCTTTTATTAAAAATTATTAAAAATTAGAAATTCGAACTGAGATCATACGTTTTAATTGACGGTCGGCCCTTGATAATGTGTTTTATAACTTATAATCGTATTGTCCATCTGCGTATCAGATTTGTCCATTTCACTAAAATTTTGTCGTGAGTAATTTTGATGACTTAATGACCCCGCCGAAGTCAAAAGTTGGCGGCCATGTTTTAAGATCTGAGTATGTGTTTAGGCAAGTCCATATAAAACGGGCATAGTCGTTTAAGCTGTTGGTTTGACCTCGATCACTTATCAATAGAATTGTATCAATCGTTTTTACCCAGTGTAAGTGATAGCAATGAAAAAACAGTTTTTCTTTTTAATAGCAATAATCGGCGCAACCGGAATACTAGTCGTTTCCTGCTTTCAAAAGAATGGGACTTTGCAGAAGAAATCCAATAGTGAGTCAGTAAGTTACAACTTCGATATACGGCCTATATTATCGGACAAATGCTATGCATGCCATGGACCGGACGCGAAAAAGCGTGAAGCTGGATTGAGACTTGACATGGCAGAAAGTGCGTATGCAAAGTTGAAAGATGGAAAAGGTGTTGCTATTTTTCCCGGGAAGCCCGAGCAGTCGGAGCTATACAAGCGAATCATATCTGTGGACCCGGAATATCAAATGCCGACCCCTGAGTCGCACTTAGGTCTTTTGAACGACTCAGAAATTGGATTGGTTCGTAGATGGATTGAGCAAGGAGCCAAATATGAAAAACACTGGGCCTTTACCCCGCCGGTTCTCCCTGCAGTGCCTGAGGTGGAAAAGGAGGAGTGGCCAAAAAATGAAATAGACCATTTTGTTTTGAAAAAAATGGAGGGGGCGGGTCTGGCTCCAAACGAAGAAGCCGACAAAAGTCATTTGCTGAAAAGGATTGCGCTGGATTTGACAGGCCTGCCGCCCTCATTGGAATTGCAAAATAAATTTGAAGCTGATAAAAGTGATAAGGCCTACGAAAAAGTGGTTGATGAATTGATTAATCATAAAACGTACGGTGAGAAAATGGCGGTTTACTGGCTGGATATGGCCCGTTATGCCGATTCCTATGGTTATCAGGATGATGAAGTCAGGACGCAATGGCCATGGCGCGACTGGCTTATCAACGCTTTCAATAAGAATATGACTTACGATCAGTTTCTCACCTGGCAGATAGCGGGAGATATGCTTCCTAATGCCAATAAGGAACAAATTCTGGCAACAGCGTTTTTTCGTAATCATAAGTATACAGAAGAAGGAGGCGTTATTCCGGAGGAGTATCGGATTGAATACAATATTGACAAGACAAAAACTTTCAGTACAGGCGTGCTGGGGCTGACGGTCGAATGTGCGCAGTGCCATGATCACAAGTATGACCCTATCTCCCAGGAAGATTATTATCGCCTTTTTGCCTTTTTTAATAATTCCAAAGAGTCTGGTTTTGAAGGAGATATATCACAGACCAAGCCTGCTAAGAATCCGATTCTCACGATTTCAGATGAAGAAGCGAGAACACTTTTGTCATTCATCAACAGGCCTGATACCAGCAGGTTAATGGTCTCGGTTTTAGGAGATCGCGACACATTGAGGGCAACACATATTTTGAATAGAGGTGTTTACGATGCTCCTGGCAGGGTAGTAACCGCGTCAGCGTTACCGTCAGTCATGAAATTTGATACCACCAGGCTGCCTCAGAATAGACTGGGACTTGCAAAATGGACAACCAGCAAAAGTAACCCGCTCACTGCACGCGTTTTTGTAAATCAGATGTGGCAGGAATTCTTTGGTCGCGGGATCGTAAAAAGTACCGGCGATTTCGGGATGCAGGGTGAGTTGCCAACCAATCCCGCATTACTGGATTGGCTGGCGGTTGACTTCATGAATCATGGTTGGAATATCAAACGCCTTGTTAAACAAATTGTAACTTCCGCAACTTACAGGCAGTCAGCCAAAATCACGGATGAAAAACTCAAGGCGGATCCGGATAACATTTATCTGTCGCATGGCCCGAGATATCGTATTCCGGCCGAATTGGTTCGGGATATGGTGTTGTCAACCAGTGGGTTGCTCAATCAGAAGATAGGCGGGCCTAGTGTAAAACCATACCAGCCCAAAGGATTATGGGAGGCTGCAACCTCAGGACGTGGGACACTCAGAAGTTATCAGCAAGACAAGGGTGAAGCATTGTATCGAAGGGGAATGTATACCTTCATCAAATTGACCGTGCCGCCACCTTCCATGATTATTTTTGATGCCAGTAACCGCGATCATTGCGAAATAAAAAGGTCTAAAACCAACACACCTTTACAGGCTTTGGTGATGCTTAATGATCCGACTGTGCTGGAAGCCTCAAGAGTCCTGGCCGAAAGGTTAACTCTGAAATCGACCAATGTAGAAAGCAATATTAAGGAATCCTTTCAACGGATAGTCTGCCGCAAGCCAACGGATAAGGAATTGAAGCTTTTGACAGAATACTACAACAACGAAAGTTCAATGTTTTCAAAAGATAAAAAGCAGGCGTTCAAGGTATTGAATGTGGGAGAGCATCCGCACGAGCCAAAAGTGAATGAAATTCAGGCGGCCTCGTTGATGCGGGTAATCAACACGCTTTATAATATGGAGGAGACGATTACGAAATCTTGATTTAGCCGTGAGCTATTGGCTGTTAGCTATTCGCTTTGATCGACGGGTAAAGAGATAATTTTCAATGAGCAAACCTTAATAGCTTACGGGAAATGCAGGATTACATTTTCAGCAAAATGGAGCTAAAAGCTATCAGCTAACAGCTATTCGCTAAGACATATGGAAAAGCCAATTTTAGATTATGGAATAAATACCACGAGGAGACACTTCTTGTCAAAACTCAGTTTGGGCATTGGAAGTGCTGCGTTAGGCTCATTGCTGATCCCCGATCTTTTTAAAGGAGGTGGCGGTGAAGGAGATGTAAATGAATTTATGGCGGGTTTGCCTCATTTCGCTCCTAAGGCAAAGCGGGTTATCTACCTTTTTCAAAATGGTGCGCCATCGCAACTCGATTTGTTTGATTACAAACCGATGCTCAACAAAATGCACGGTGAGGATCTGCCGGAATCCATTCGCGGTGGACAACGATTGACTGGCATGACTGCCAATCAGGCTAAGTTCCCGCTCGCAGGTTCTGTTTTTAACTTCAAACAGCATGGCAAGGGCGGCGCATGGATGAGCGAGTTGCTGCCTCACATGGCGAGCATTGCCGATGATCTTTGCATCATCAGAACTTTAAATACTGAAGCCATTAATCATGATCCGGCTTTGACTTTTTTCCAGACAGGAGCTCAGGTTGGCAACAGGCCAAGTTTCGGTTCCTGGCTTAGTTATGGGCTCGGAAGTGAAAATCAAAATCTGCCGGGATTTTGTGTTTTGTTATCAAGGGGTAAGGGCAATGGGCAGGGGGTTTATTCGAAACTTTGGACGAATGGTTTTCTTGATTCAGTTCATCAGGGCGTGCAATTCAGCAGTGGCGAAAATCCGGTTTTGTACCTGAACGATCCCGACGGAATGGACCGTACACAACGTCGTAAAATGCTTGACAACCTTGCCGAGTTAAACCAGGGGACATACAGCGAGTTCAACGATCCTGAAATAACTGCCAAGGTGCAGCAATACGAAATGGCATTTCGTATGCAGACTGCCGTACCGGAAATTACCGACATGAGCAAGGAACCTGAATCCATTGTGAAGATGTATGGTCCTGAATGTCTCGTTCCCGGTACCTACGCGGCCAACTGCCTTCTGGCCAGAAAACTTTCGGAGCAAGGCGTGCGATTTGTGCAGTTGTATCATCAGGGCTGGGACAGCCACGGCGGACTGCCTAATGAAATCAAGGGCCAGTGCATGGATGTGGATCAATCTTCAGCGGCGCTGATAACGGATTTGAAACAGAGGGGATTGCTTGACGAAACTTTGGTGATCTGGGGTGGAGAGTTTGGACGTACAAATTATTGTCAGGGAACACTAACGAAGGACAATTATGGTCGTGACCACCATCCTAGAGCATTTACCGTGTGGATGGCAGGCGGAGGAATCAAGCCGGGAATCGTCTACGGAGAAACGGACGAATTTGGATATAACATTGTGAAAGATCCCGTACACGTACACGACTTTCACGCAACCATACTTAATCAACTAGGACTTGATCATGAAAAGCTTATTTTCAAGCATCAGGGACGTCGTTATCGCCTTACAGACGTAGCCGGCAAGTTGGTAAATGGAATTATTGCTTAATCGTATTAACATTAAAAACTGTGCGTCGCTATTTGTCTGATTGGAAAGGGCTTGTGTATAATTTGGCCTTTTTGCTCAATGGATTACTTATTTTCCTGCTTGTGTTTGAAAGTCGGTTTTCTGTTCCGTTCTGGATGCAGTCTATTGGCAGAATGCACCCGCTGGTGTTGCACTTTCCGCTGGTTGTCCTGATGCTTTACGGGCTTTGGGTAATTATTATAGAAAAGGCAGAGTCTGTCCGCTGGAATGCTGAACTGGCTAACATTTTGTTATTGATAGGAACCTTGACCGCTGCAGTCGCAGCATTTTCAGGTTTTATTTTATCAAAGGAAGAGGGATATGAAGCTGATGCATTATTTTGGCATAAATGGCTGGGCGTAGGAATATCACTGTTCAGCATTGTTTGGTACAGCTTTCAGAAATATTTGTTGCCCTGGAAAATACAATCCAAGGTGGCCGCCGCTGGCTTTTTATTGTTGCTTTTTATTGGAGGCCATTTAGGCGGAAACCTTACCCATGGTGAGGACTTTTTGATTTCTCCAATAAAATCTTCCAGCGAAGAAGCGCCCAAAGTGGCATTCGATCAGGCCAAGGTATTTCAGGACCTGGTTCAGCCAGTCTTAAATCAGAAGTGTATATCATGTCATAACGAGGAAAAATCAAAGGGGAATTTGCAAATGCAAACCCAGGCCTTGCTGACTAAGGGGGGTAAAAATGGTATGCTTTGGGATACAACAAAAGCGGATCTTGGGTTGCTGATAGGAAGGGTGCATTTGCCATTGGACGATAAAAAGCACATGCCGCCAAGAGGAAAAGTCCAGCTGACCGACGAAGAAATTTTGCTTTTGGCTGCCTGGGTTAAAGGCGGATCGCGATTTGATCAATTGGTAAGTTCGCTCCCGCCACAGAATCCGATTTATGCATATGCCCAAAATATCCTGCAAGGAAGCCGCACGGAAGAGCAGTATGATTTCAGTGCGGCAGATGCAGATGAAGTGGCAAAGCTCAATTCGACTTATCGTTTGATCAAACCCCTGTCTGCAGAATCCCCGGCCCTGTTTGTTAATTTTTACAACAGGGCTAATTTCAAAAGTGAAGACATTGAGGCGTTGCTTCCGTTGAAAGATCAGATTGTTTCGATGGACCTGAGTAAAATGCCTGTGCAGGACGGAGATCTGAAGATACTTGGTAAATTTCCAGAACTCCGAAGACTTATTTTGAATTTTACTGATATCACGGGCGCGTCGTTGTCGGATTTGAAAAATCTAACAAATCTCAAAGAATTGTCGATAAGCGGTACCACCATAAAAGCGCCGCAAGTCAAATCTCTGGAAACTTTTCCTGCTCTTAAAAAAGTATTTGTTTGGAGCACAAATCTGACCCCGGATGAGTTAGCACTGTTGAAGAAGGAAAAGAAGATCACCTTTGAAACCGGTTTCAGAAGTGATACACTGATCCTCCCGCTAAATCCTCCGATGATCGAAAATGAAAATCAGATCATAGCAGGCAATGAGCCAATCTCGATGAAACACCAGATTCCGGGAACCGTAATCCGTTATACTTTGGATGGTACGGAACCGGACAGCGTAAAGTCTTTGGTTTACAACAAGCCATTTACCATTGCAAAAAACACGAGTTTGAAAGCTCGGGCATTTAAGAAGGGCTGGTACGGTAGTAAACAAACCGAAAAGTTATTCTTCAAGGCGGGTTTTCATATCGATAGCGTAAGGCTAATTACGCCGGCTGACCAGAAGTATCAGGCCAAAGGAAATATCACGATCGCCGATGGTGTCAAAAGCGACAGGCAGCAGAATAGCGGAAAATGGCTAGGCTATCGCGATAACGAATTTCAGAGTTATTTGCTTTTCAAAAAACCGGTCAAGGCCAGTAACGTTACGCTGAGTATGCTGCGCAATGTAGGAGGATTTATTTTTCCACCGGTGCGTATTGAAGTATGGGGTGGAGCAAATGAGAAATCGCTGAAATTGCTGAAAGTGATCATGCCTGAGATGCCGGTAAAAGAGACGCCTAATTCGGAAAATCTTATTTTTGATGCCGCTTTCGAACCTCAGGAGCTCAGCTGTATCAAATTAGTAGCCAAGCCTTTGTCAAAGTTACCCGCATGGCATCCTGGAAAAGGTGAGAAGGCTTGGGTGTTTGTGGATGAGGTCTTTGTGAACTAAGGGTGTCGGCCAGGGTTACAAACTCTTCTCAAAAAATTGCATATGAACAGGATGGGGTTGTGTTAAAGAATTTCAAATCAATGGATTGAAAGACCTTCTCGACTTTAAAAAGGATTTTTCAAAAATAAAAGAACCGCAAAATAAGCCCCCCGATAATGGCTGCAGCAATGGGCGCTACTACCGGTATCCAGCCGTATTTCCAGTCAGAAGTCCCCTTGTTTGAAATCGGTAAAATGGCATGAGCAATTCTCGGACCCAGATCGCGAACGGGATTTATAGCATAACCCGTCGTTCCGCCAAGTGAAAGCCCAAGACTCCAGACAAGCATGCCCACCAGATATGGAGCAATTCCTGAAGGGATGCCACCCTTTTCAGGATCGGAGGTTCCCGCATAGCCTATTGCCACAATACCTACTATCAGCAGTAAAGTTGCAATGAATTCACTCAGGAAATTAGCGCCTGAGGACCTTATGGCAGGGTCGGTAGCAAAACAGGCCAGCTTCGCGCCCTGGTCTTCTGTCGCTTTCCAGTGCGGCAAATATTGAAGATATACTAAAACGGCGCCTAGAAATGCACCTATCAACTGAGCTGGCAAAAACGTGGAAAGCAAGCTGTAGTCCTGACGCAAAACAGCAAAGCCAACAGTTACTGCCGGATTAAGGTGAGCTGCTGCGCTACCAAATGCATTAGCCACAAATACGCCAATCATAACAGCAAATCCCCAACCTGCCGTGATCACAATCCATCCTCCGTTTTGCCCTTTCGTTTTATTTAATACCACATTGGCTACAACGCCGTTGCCCAATAGAATAAGAACCATTGTGCCCACAAGTTCGCCGATAAAAGGAGATGGTTGCATTAGCTGAATTTAGTTTAGGATTGAAAAACGAATATGCGAATAGTTTTAAAATATCTGTCGCGAATACCAAAAAGAATATTTCATAATATATATACCATTTTTCAAAGATGAATTCTAGTAACTTTGTTGCTCAATTTATCTTTTGTGTTGTAAATCATGTCTTTAAATCAACTTACGGCTATTTCGCCAGTCGATGGCCGTTACTACAAGCAGGTATCTGAACTTTCCACTTACTTTTCAGAATACGGCCTTATTTATTATCGCGTCTTTATTGAAATCGAATACTTCATTGCGCTTTGCGAAATTCCATTGCCACAACTATCCGAATTTGACAAAAAATTATACTCGAAGCTGAGAGGAATTTACGAAGACTTCAATGAAGAAAATGCGCTTCATATCAAGGAGATCGAAAAAGTAACTAACCACGACGTCAAAGCGGTAGAGTATTTTATCAAAGAACAATTCGAAAAAATCGGAATTGAGTCGTACCAGGAATTTATTCATTTCGGGCTGACTTCGCAGGACATTAATAATACTGCAATTCCACTTTCGTTGAAGGACGCTTTGGACCGCCAAATCAAGCCTCTGTTCCGCCAGGTACTTTTTGTATTGAAACGAATGTCTATCGAATGGAGGGACATACCCATGCTTGCATTCACACATGGGCAGCCCGCTTCACCTACCCGTGTCGGCAAAGAGGTCCTCGTTTTCGTCGAGCGCCTTGAGCGCCAGCTTGAAATGCTGGACAAAATTCCTCATTCAGCTAAATTCGGCGGGGCGACTGGTAACTTCAACGCACATCATGTCGCCTATCCAAAACACGACTGGATGGCGTTTGGTCATCATTTTGTGGAAGGGCTTGGTTTGAAAAGAAGCCGTCACACGACTCAGATTGAGCACTATGACAATTTAGCGGCTACTTTTGACTGTCTTAAAAGAATCAACACGATTCTTACTGATTTGAACCGTGATATGTGGACCTATATATCCATGGGCTATTTCAAACAAAAAATTAAAGCCGGTGAAATTGGCTCATCCGCAATGCCACACAAAGTGAATCCGATCGACTTTGAAAACTCGGAAGGAAATCTTGGGCTTGCATCGGCATTGTTTGAGCACTTTGCCGCCAAATTGCCTGTTTCACGTTTACAGCGTGACTTGACTGATTCAACTGTGCTACGCAACATAGGTGTACCATTGGCCCATTTATGCATCGCCCTGAATTCTTGCTTGAAAGGTTTGGGTAAACTGGAGCTGAATGCAGATGTTTTGAAAGCCGAACTCGAAGAAAACTGGGCCGTTGTTTCAGAGGCTATCCAAACAATACTTCGCCGTGAGGGTTACCCGAAACCTTACGAAGCATTGAAGGAACTGACGAGAACCAATGAAAAAATTACGCACGACTCCATTTCCCGTTTTATAGAAACGCTGGATGTTTCAGAGGCGATTCGCGAAGAATTACGGCATATTACTCCTTTCAACTTTTTGGGAGTTGTGGAGGAGACGAGGTAACAAGTCAAAATCTTGTTGTAAGAAAAGTCATCAATCAGGTTGTAGCCAGGTTGATGACTTTTTTTGCGATTGAAAAGATTTCAAAAGTAATTTTTCTACAGTATCAATGTTGATTTTGTTACAGTTAAGAACCAAAATGCATTATTTTTGTTATTTTAGTGATTGCTACAAAATTGCTTTATTATGGCTAGACCAAAGAAATTCGATGAGACTGTTACCTTGAAAAAGGCTCTTAATGTTTTTTGGAAAAATGGGTATGCGGGAACTTCTATGGCAGATTTGGTCAAGGCTATGGAAATTAATCCCCCAAGCTTATACGACACTTATGGCGATAAGCACAGTTTGTTTCTTACAGCACTTCGGGAATATCAGAAATCCCAGCAGGAGTGGATGCTGCAATTGTTTTCCTCTAAAATGTCGGTGAGAGAAATTTTCGGACAGTTATTGAATTCAGTGGTTGAGGAGACCCTGGTTGACCCGGATCGGAAAGGTTGTTTTATGGTTAATACAACCGCTGAGCTTGCCAACCGGGATCAGGACGCTTTCCTGATAATAAATGAAAACGAAAAACAGATTGTGGCAATGATCACTAGCCTTGTAAAAAAAGGGCAATCAAGCGGTGAAATATCTGTGGAAAAAGATTCGACAATTATCGCAGCTTATCTCTTCACCGTTGTGCAGGGATTAAGAATTCAAGCTTCCGCCAATCCCGATCAGAAACTGCTTCAAGGCGTTATAAAAACCGTTATTTCAGGTATTTAAAATAAAATTTTTGTTTTGTATTGATTGCTACAAAATACTTTGTAATTTTGTAATGCACATTATAAAACAAAACAAAATGAATCGCCTAGAAAATAAGGTTGCCGTTATTACCGGAGGAAATAGTGGTATTGGATTTGCGACTGCAAAAGAATTTATAGCTCAGGGAGCAAAAGTAATTATCACTGGTCGCAGTCAGGAGTCGGTCGACAAGGCTTCGGAAGAGTTGGGTGCCAATGCTTTTGGAATTGTATCTGATGTCAGTAATTTGGAGGACATCAGCCAATTGGCTGGTCATGTGAAGGAAAGTTTCTCAAAAATCGACATTGTTTTTATCAACGCGGGTATAGCTCAATTCGCTCCTATCGACCAAGTGACGCCGGAATTCTATGATCTTAGTATGAATACAAATTTTAAAGGATCATATTTTACGATTCAGGCACTGTTGCCGCTAATGAACGAAGGAGGTTCAATTATTCTGAATACGTCCATTAATGCACATATTGGAATGCCGGGGGCAAGTATTTATGCGTCGACTAAAGCGGCGTTACTTTCATTGGCGAAGAATCTTTCGGCAGAATTGCTTCCACGAAAAATTCGTGTTAACGCTATTAGCCCTGGCCCTACACAAACCCCTTTGCACAGCTCTGCAAAGTTTGGAATAACAGAAAAGCAACTTGCGGAAATGGGTGAGGGGATCGTCTCTCAGATACCAGTCGGAAGATTTGGTACTGCGGAAGAAATTGCGAAGGCCGCACTCTACTTTGCATCAGACGATTCGTCTTTTGTCTTAGGAGCGGAATTGATCATCGATGGAGGAATGTCGACGCTCTAAGCTTTTTTGACACCTGAAAACAAAGAAGTCAACTTTTTCGGGAGTTGACTTCTTTGTTTTTCAAATCTGGAGCCCAGAAAATCTCACCCACACTTAGAAGAACCACAATCCTTACAAGTCAAACATCCTTCCTGATACATCAGATTTGTTGAATTACAGTTCTGGCACATTTGCTTTTTTACTTCTGTACCATCGGGTACATAACGTTTCAATGCGCGGGCAACGCCATTTTTCCAGGTATTGATCGACTCATCCAATTGTAAACTGCTGATCAGATCCACCACTTTTTCGATCGGCATCCCATGACGCAATGTGCTGGAAATCAATTTGGCGTAGTTCCAGTATTCAGGGTTAAACTTGTGAGACAATCCCTCAATGGTGGTTTTGTATCCCCGTGTATTTTTATATTGAAAATCATACCGTGAACTTCCGTCTGCTTCACGGTTTTTGATGATCAAGCCTTCGTTCACCCATCTTGGGATCAAAATACCATCTTCATCGTCCGCAAAACCGGTAAAGATCTCATATGGCTGATCGTCAATCAGGCCAATAAAAGCGATCCATTTATCTTTTTTATTCTGAAAACGAACAACATCGGCGTCCAGCGTTTGTGGTCTGATCGTTGGGAATGGGGTGCTTACCACGGCTTCCGTCTCCTCTTTCTTTTCAGAATTAGAGATCAAAACACCTGACCGTGAACCGTCTCTGTAGACCGTGACACCCTTGCATCCTGCTTTCCAGGCTTCAAGGTAACATTCTCCCACCAATTCTTCCGTCACATCGTTGGGCATGTTGATCGTCACGCTAATCGAGTGGTCCACCCATTTCTGAATGGCACCCTGCATTTTTACCTTATTCAAATAGTTCACGTCGTTTGAAGTGGCTTTATAGTAAGGCGACTTTTTAACGATTTCTTCCAGCTCTTTTTCGGAATAATTAATTGAAATATCGTATCCATTCACCTCCATCCACTGTTTGAAACGATGGTGGAAAACAATATATTCTTCCCAGGAATCACCCACTTCGTCTACAAAATCAACGCGAACATCTTTATCGCCGGGATTGACCTTTCTTCTTCTTTTGTAAACAGGCATGAAAACTGGTTCGATGCCCGAACTTGTTTGTGACATCAGGCTGGTAGTGCCCGTCGGAGCGATGGTTAACAACGCAATATTCCGCCGGCCATATTCAAGCATTTCGTAATACAACTGCGCATCAGCCTCTTTCAAACGTATAATGAAAGGATTTTTTTTCTCCCTTTCAGAATCAAAGATTTTAAACGCTCCTCTTTCTTTGGCGGTAGTGACGGAGCCCCTGTAAGCTTCAAGCGCCACGGTTTTATGAATTTCAACAGCAAATTCTGATCCTTCATCGCTGCCATAACGCAGACCCAAGGCTGCCAGCATATCGCCTTCGGCCGTTATTCCAATTCCAGTCCTCCTTCCTTCTCTTGCCTTGGTTTGAATATTAAGCCAAAGGTTACGTTCGATGCGTTTGATTTCGTCATCTTCCGGATCTTCATCGATCTTGACGAGAATATTATCAATCTTTTCAAGTTCCAGATCAATGATATCATCCATCATCCTCTGAGCAGCAGCAATATGCTTTTTGAATAAAGACCAATTGAACGCGGCTTCCTTCGTGAACGGGTTTTCTACATAAGAGAATAAATTGATCGCCAGTAAACGACAGGAATCATAAGGACATAAGGGAATTTCACCGCACGGATTCGTGGAAACCGTCTCATAGCCCAGGTCGGCATAACAATCCGGAACGGATTCGCGGATAATAGTATCCCAAAAAAGAATTCCGGGTTCCGCCGAACGCCAGGCATTGTGAACGATTTTTTTCCAAAGTGCATTCGCATCAATTTCCTTCTGATAGGTTGGCGTAGCACTGTTGATCGGGTACTGTTGCGTGTACGGACTGTGAGATTCTACAGCTTTCATAAATGCATCGTCGATCCGAACGGAAACATTGGCCCCGGTAACTTTGCCGGTTTCCATTTTTGCATCAATGAAGTTCTCAGAGTCCGGATGCTTGATCGCAACAGAAAGCATCAGCGCACCACGACGGCCATCCTGCGCCACTTCACGGGTCGAATTGGAATACCTTTCCATAAACGGAACGATGCCTGTTGATGTCAGGGCAGAATTTTTAACTGGTGAGCCCTTTGGACGAATATGGGATAAGTCGTGACCGACGCCGCCACGTCTTTTCATGAGCTGAACCTGTTCCTGGTCAACCTTCATAATTCCTCCGTATGAGTCCGAAGACGAGCCATTTCCGATAACGAAGCAGTTGGACAGCGAAGCAATCTGAAACGGATTTCCAATTCCTGTCATGGGACTTCCCTGAGGAATGATATATTTGAAATCCTTGATCAGATCAAAGATTTCATTTTCGCTGAGTGGATTAGGATAGCGTACTTCGATCCTTGCAATTTCCTTTGCAATCCGCCGATGCATTTCATCTGGTGTAGCCTCATAGATCGCGCCGTAAGAATCTTTCAGTGCATACTTGTTTACCCAAACACGGGCTGCAAGCTCGTCTCCTTTAAAGTATTGAACAGAAGCCTGATAGGATTCGTCGCTGGTATAAGTTCGCTCAGTTTGTGAGGATTTAGTGATTTCCATGGGTGTGTAGCTTTAAATTTGCGGGACGCAAATTTAATAATTTAATCATCTCTATTTTGTCTATTTGTAAGAAAGTTTACAAATATTTTTTATAAAAATCTTATTATGAGATAATTGCAGGTTGCTAGTGGTTCAAAAGTTTGCAAAAAATATAAATTTCGATTTTTGGTCTTTGTTGAATTATAAAGTGACTGGCAACTACGCATTTAGGGTGACAGGATCAGGAGGATTTAAGGTGAGGCACGAAAAAACCGATGTATAAAACAAAATGGATTGTTTTATACATCGGTTGAGAGTCAATCAGGTTATGATCAGCCTTTGGAAAGCTCCGAAGATCGTTGTTGTGCAGCGATGATTCCTTTTACCAAAGTGTCGTCTAGCCCTCCAGCTTCAAATTGTCTGAGCGCTGCTTCGGTTGTTCCTCCTTTGGAAGCAACGGCCTTAATTAACTCGTCCAGCGATTTGTCTGCTGTATTGATAAGATGAAATGATCCAAGCATGGTTTGTTTTACCAATAGTGCAGCGACAGATTCCTCAAAACCCATTTGCTTTCCGGCTTCGATCATTGCTTTTACCACATAGAAAAAATATGCCGGGCCGCTCCCGCTCAATGCAGTGACTGCATTCAATTGTTCTTCATCTTCTAAAAAGACAGATCTTCCGGTCGCGTTAATCAGATTTTCCACTTTTCTAAGTTGAGTAATGTCAACTTCCGGAGAAGCTGAATATGCTGTTATGCCCATTCCCAACATTGCGGGTGTATTCGGCATTGCACGAATGATCGCCTTGTGATTCAGTGCGTTCTGAATGATTTGGATTGTGATGCCCGCCATGATGGACAAAACCACCTGCTTTTCGGTCACGACTTCTTTCAAGGCTTCTGCAACCGATGCAAAGTCCTGCGGTTTTACAGAAAGAATAATCAAATCGTATGTTCCGATCTGTGGTCCTATTATTCCGGTTATTACCCCGGGCTGAAAGCTGTTCAGACTTTCTATTCTGTCCTCACTTTTTTCAACGAGGAGGAAGTCTTCTTTTTTTACAAGATCAAATTTGAGGAATGCGCGAGCGAAGGCCATACCCATGTTGCCGCAGCCTATAATTGCAATTTTCATTTGGGAAAAAGGATTGGTATTTTAGGTTTTAAGCGAATTACGCAACTTTTGACGAAATAGTAATCGAGGGGCCGAGAATTGGTTCACCTATCTTGGAATGAATTGCCAGATCGGCATGTTAAAATTATATCTTGCGGGCAGAATCAGGTACCCAGAAAGAATCTTTATCCAGTTATATGATTTTGCTAATATTATTTTGTAAAAATGAATAATTGTAAGGATATATTTTGAAAAATAACTATAATACATTTTTTTCGGTCTAGGAATATTCCGGACTGCCAAATTATCTAAGATTATTGTAATACTCCAATTATGGCTATAAAAGTTGCTATTTCCCACAAAACAAAGTACAAATTTGACCGGAGTGTTTCGCTATCACCTCATATATTTCGCCTTAGACCTGCCCCACATTCAAGAACAGCAATAGAAGGATATTCCTTCAAAATAAAACCTGAGAATCATTTTATTAACTGGCAGCAGGATCCGTTCGGGAACTACCAGGCAAGGGTTGTCTTTCCGGAAAAAGCCACTGAGTTAAGCATTGAGGTGGAGGTGATCGCCAAGTTGCAGGTGATTAATCCTTTTGATTTTTTTGTTGAGGAGTATGCAGAAGCATTTCCGTTTGCTTACGAAGAAGGACTGAAACAAGAACTGGGTCCTTATCTTGAACCAAGAGAGGCTGGTCCGAAACTGATGGAGTGGATCGCTGAGAACCGACCCTTCGATGGCATTAAAATCGTTGATTTTCTTGTTCATTTAAATCAAAGAATATTTAATTCCGTCGGTTATAATATCCGTATGGAAGTGGGGGTGCAAAGCTGCGAGGACACTTTGACAATAAAAAGTGGTTCGTGCAGGGATTCTGCGTGGATGTTCGTCCAGGTGCTGAGGCACTTGGGAATCGCGGCACGGTTCGTTTCGGGTTATCTGGTCCAGTTAACTTCTGATATTAAATCTCTTGACGGTCCGTCGGGACCTGAGGAAGATTTTACCGACTTGCATGCATGGGCCGAGGCCTATGTTCCAGGGGCTGGATGGATCGGTCTGGATGCGACTTCCGGACTTTTCGCCAGCGAAGGTCATATTCCATTGTGTTGTACACCTGATTATGCCAGTGCGGCACCAGTCTCAGGAGCGACGGATGTTTGCGAGGTTACATTTGAGTTTGACAATAAAGTTTTTCGTATCCATGAAGATCCCCGGGTCACCAAACCATATACCGAGGAGCAGTGGACGTCGGTGATGGCAGTGGGCGAAGCAGTTGAAAAAGATCTTCAGGAAGGTGATGTGCGGCTGACCATGGGAGGTGAGCCTACATTTATATCAATCGACGATTTCGAGTCTCCGGAATGGAATACCGCGGCTGATGGTCCTCTTAAAAGGCAACTTGCTTATGACCTGGCACTTCGATTGAAAAACAGGTTTGCCCATGGTGGGCTTTTACATTTTGGTCAGGGTAAATGGTATCCGGGTGAGCCGTTCCCACGTTGGCAATATGCGCTTTACTGGAGAAATGATGGCGTGCCGATGTGGCGGAATGATGCGTTGGTTGCGAAGGAAGATGGTGTGAAATATACCTTTAAGGACGCTGAAATTTTTGCCACAGAGCTCACAAAATATCTTGGTATTGACACCAATAATATCACGCCCGCTTACGAAGATCCTATTTATTGGGCAATGGAAGAGGGGAAATTGCCCGTCAACATTGACCCTTTGAAAGTCAACCTTAAAGACTCAATTGAGCGGAGGACACTTGCGAAGCTTTTGGAGAAGGGCTTGAACAACCCGGCGGGGTTTGTTTTGCCAGTTAAATGGAATGAAAAAGGAAAACATTGGTCAAGCAGTGCATGGCAGTTTCGACGCGCTAATTGCTTTCTGATACCCGGGAATTCGGCCATTGGATTTAGGCTCCCGTTGAAATCGCTTCCGGAAATAGCTAACGAAAGGAGAGAGCAGCCGATCGAGCGTAGTCCCTTTGAAGATTTACCGCCTTTGAAGGATTACAAACCCTTGGTCGAAAGTCGTTACGGTACAGTGGCTCCGGCCTATGTGGCGCCGTTCAATGTGGTGGTGGAAGAGGAGGAAGAGGATGACAAGAAGGTGAAAAAGGCAAAGGAGCCTGACGACGCATTACTTTTTGATCTTCCTATCATAAAAACAGCGCTCTGTGTTGAAGAGCGCGAGGGCATTATTTACATTTATCTTCCGCCGACGGATTATCTGGAGCACTATCTGGACTTGATGGCCTCCATTGAGGCTACGGCAGAAAAGTTACAAATGCCGGTCAGAATTGAAGGTTATGCAGCGCCGTCAGACAGCAGAGTTCAGAAATTGATTGTAACACCGGATCCAGGGGTTATTGAAGTAAATATTCATCCTGCTAAAAACTGGCAGGAGCTGGTCGATAACATCAGCGCCCTGTACGAAGAAGCATTCTTTTCCAGACTTGGGACTGACAAGTTTATGGTCGATGGACGCCATACGGGCACAGGAGGGGGAAATCACGTGACAATTGGTGGAGCTAAACCCGCTGATAGCCCTATACTTCGTCGACCAGATCTATTGAGAAGTTTGCTTACCTACTGGCAGCATCATCCGGCCTTGAGTTACTTATTTGCAGGGCCCTTTATCGGACCAACGAGCCAGGCACCACGTATTGATGAAGGCAGGGATGAAAGACTATATGAGGTGGAAATTGCCTTTGACCAGATTCCTGATGACAAGGAAATTCCGTTCTGGATGGTTGATCGCATTTTCAGAAACCTGCTTGTCGATATTACGGGAAATACCCACAGATCCGAGTTTTGCATGGATAAGCTTTATTCACCGGATTCTGCAACGGGCCAACTCGGAATTCTTGAGTTCAGGGCTTTTGACATGCCGCCGCATAAGCACATGAACCTTGTGCAAACATTACTTGTCCGTGCGCTTATCGCCAAATTTTGGAAAGAACCTTACAAGCATAAGCTGATCCGATGGGGTACAGAGCTGCATGATCGCTTCCTGCTTCCGCATTTTGCTTATCTCGATATGGTAGATGTCGTAAACGATCTGAAGGATTCTGGATACAACTTCGATATTTCCTGGTTTGACCCATTCTTTGAATTCAGGTTCCCGCATTATGGCGGTATCACTGTGGACAATATTCAGCTTGATCTGAGACTTGGAATTGAACCCTGGCATGTGCTTGGGGAAGAACTCTCAAATTCTGGAACGGCACGTTTTGTGGATTCCTCCCTAGAGCGATTGCAGGTTAAAATAAGCGGTTTTGTCGAGGGAAGACATATTCTGGTGTGCAATGGCTGTCGCGTGCCATTACGCAATTCAGGAATAAAAGGAGAATATGTTTCCGGTATCCGTTACAAAGCGTGGAATCCACCGTCTGCATTACATCCTACGATCGGAGCTGACGCACCGCTTGTGTTTGACATTGTGGATACCTGGAATAACCGTATATTGGGAGGTTGTACGTATTTTGTTTCTCACCCTGGTGGACGTAGTTTTGATACATATCCGGTGAATAGTTTTGAGGCCGAATCGCGTAAGATCAGTCTCTTCCAGGGTTTCGGCCATACGCCGTCATCGCGGCAGGAGGTTCCAATATTGGAAAAGAATACGGGTAGTGTATCACGATTTATTGCTGAAACCAAAAAAGATATGAAAATGGATACGCCAATAGAATTGATTAATCCAGAGTACCCTAATACATTGGATTTGAGAAAATATTGGCATTCGAAATAAGAAGACTGAACCCTGAATTAATATTTTGTTTGAATTATGCTTACCGATGCTTCAGTGAATCTTTTACAAACTTATCAAAACGGACTTAACTCATATGATGAAGTTCTTGATGTAGACGGGAATGTAAAACCGCACTGGAAGGCACTTTTTGATACGCTTGAAAAGCTCGGAGTTGACGAACTTAAAAACAGAAACCAGGAAATAATCAGTAAACTTCGTGAAAACGGGGTTACATATAATGTTTACGAAGGGCCTGATGGAATGAATCGCCCTTGGCAGCTGGATCCGATTCCCTTTCTTATCGAGCAAAAGGAATGGAATGGAATTGCAAAAGGATTGCAGCAAAGGGCTCTGTTGCTTGATTTGGTTCACCGTGATATTTACGGTCCCCGAAATCTGGTGAAGGATGCCATCATTCCGGCCGAACTCGTATTTGACAATGCAGGATTTTGTAGGCCATGTATCGATGTAAAATTGCCCGGAACCAGGCAACTCGCATTGTACGCAGCAGATTTGGCTCGTGGCCCAGATGGACAAATGTGGGTGCTTGACAACCGCACTCAAGCCCCTTCGGGTTCGGGCTATACGCTTGAAAACCGGATTGTCATGAGTAAGCTTATTCCTGAACTTGCGGACGGGATGTATGTAAGTAAGCTGTCTCCCTATTTTAACAGCCTACAGAATACAGTCCTGAAATTAGCGGACCGCAGCAAAGACGCGCCCAATATTGTCTACCTCACGCCCGGACCAAGCAACGAGGCCTATTTTGAACATGCTTATCTGGCATCATATCTGGGCTACACCCTAGCCCAGGGGGATGATCTCATGGTTCGAAATGGTTGCGTGTATCTGAAATCCATCGACGGTCTGCAAAAGGTTGATGTCATTATCCGACGGATCGATGACGACTGGGTTGATCCGCTGGAATTAAGAGAGGATTCGAGGCTGGGTGTTCCAGGTTTGCTACAGGCAATCCGAATGGGAAATGTGCAGGTTTTGAACCCTCCTGGTACGAGTGTTCTTGAAAATCATGCTTTTCTGGCTTTCATGAATAATATTTCTCGGTATTTTTTGGGCCAGGATCTGATCATGCCTTCGGTCGCAACCTGGTGGTGCGGTCATGCAAGAGAATTGAACTTTGTGATTGAGAATATCGACAAGCTTATTATTAAAAAAGCGAATAGAAGGTCTAAATTCAGATCGATCTACGGGAGACTTTTAACCGCGACGGACAGAGACGGATTGATTAGAATGATCTCAAAGCATCCTCATGAATATATTGCACAGGAAGAAGTAAGCCTTTCAACTACGCCGTCTTTGGTTGACGGTAACATTGAGCCCAGGTATGCATCCCTGAGGGCGTTTTTGGTTTCGGATGAGAACGGATATCACGTAATGCAAGGCGGGCTTACCAGAAGTTCTCCTGTCAAAGATCGTTTTGTAATATCAAACCAATACGGAGGTCTTTCGAAGGATACGTGGATTGTTTCAGACAAGACGGAAACAGCACCTGAGAAAATAGTGGTGCATTCTGCCGCGACTGTCAACAAACATATCTCATTGCCAAGTCGCAGTGCAGAAAACCTATTTTGGATCGGACGTTATTGCGAGCGCACGATGTCTGTGATCAAGTTCATGAACATTACGATCAATGTACTTAATCTTGACCGCAATTTTGGGGGCTCGGCGAAACAGGAGCACATCAAATATTTGCTACAGTCGCTTACACATCTTACGTCGGCTTATCCCGGATTTATCGATGAGGAAGATCTGGTGCGTAATCCATATCCCGAAATTATTGACCTTATTTCGAACTCCGGCCGTGCCGGAACGATTGCTGCTAATGTGGGCTCGTTTTTACTTTCTGTCTCCGCTGTCCGTAATCAATGGGACCTGGAAATATGGCGCATCATTGATTTGATTGATAACGGTTACCAAGAGATCAGGAATGCGTCATCGATGAACAGTAACAACATTCAAAAGACGCTCGAAGGACTTTATCATAACATGTTTACATTCTTGGGTGTCATTACCGAAAGCATGCCTCGTGATAATGGATTTTTGCTTCTGGAGACAGGTAAGCTCATTGAGCGTATCTTGTCCAGAATAAGCGTTCTCCAATCAAATTTTGGATCGAAGAATACGGAAAGTGTTGAAAATGAGCTTATCGAAGCAACTTTGATCAATCATAATCTGCTCGTTAATTATCGCCAGATCTATAAGTCACAAATGGGTGTCGAGGCCATGTTGGACATGGTGTTACTGGAGAAAACGCTGCCCTTCTCCCTGGTATACATGTTGGATGAATTAAAAAAGAATCTGAGCAGGTTACCTGCCACTACCCGAAGTGAAAGACTAAATGACGCACAAAAAGCTGTTCTTGAGGCTTCTACCCTCGTTAAGCTTGCCAATGTGTCGGATTTGAGCAGCTGTAATGGTGAACTGGATAGAGTGGCTTTATTTAAACTTTTATCCCAGGTTTCAGGACTTATCTCCTCAGTTTCTCTTATTATGACAAATATGTATTTCAGTCATACAATCATGCAGCATTCGCTGGTTAAAGCTGTCGACACGGATGAAATATAGACTTGTACATAAAACGGAATATAAATACGAAGAGCCGGTCAACAACTACCATAGTCTGCTGTGCCTTACGCCACGCAGCCTTCCAAAACAACTTTGCCAGGATTTTACCATCCAGGTTACACCAGAGCCTTCAGAAATTGTAGAGCGAGTTGATTTTTACGGCAATACCACGCATTATTTCTCGCTTCACACATCACATAAAACACTTACGGTTCTTACCTCCGGCATCGTCGAGTGTTTAACAGAAACCACAGGCTCTCCGCTAACTCTTTCCCAGGTTACTTGTGCAGAAGCCAGGGAATGTTTTTTGACAGATCGATCCCTTAAGATCTCGCTGCTCGAATACACGTTACCGAGCCCATTGGTCCGCTGGGATCAGGAAATTAAAGATTACGCCCAGGATTGCTTCCAGGACCATCGTCCGCTTTATGAGTGTGTACAGGCATTGAGCCGGAAAATTTTCACTCAATTTGATTTTGTGTCAGACTTTACAACCATTCACACACCGATCAAGGATGTGCTGGCTGCAAAAAAAGGGGTGTGTCAGGATTTTTCACATTTAGCTATTGCATGTATTCGAAGTTTTGGCTTTGCGGCAAGGTATGTGAGTGGCTACCTGGAAACACTACCGCCTCCCGGCAAAACGAAATTGCAGGGTTCTGACGCCTCACACGCCTGGATCTCAGTGTTTATCCCGGATTACGGTTGGTGCGATTTTGATCCTACAAATAACGTCGTTCCGGGTGAAAGACATATTACTACCGCCTGGGGACGCGATTACAGCGACGTGCCGCCATTGAAGGGAATTATTTTCAGCTATGGAAAACATACCCTTAAGGTTGAGGTCGATGTAATTCCAATGGAATAATAAGTAAAACCTGATATCTGTTTCATTTTTAACAGAATGGTTGTTTGAAACAATTTGAGAATTGACCTTGATTCTCTAATTTTACCCAATCATTTGAAATCAGGATACAGAACATTATTTGATATAACCGTTTTGAGAATTGTCATCACGGTCATTATATATTGATAGGTTCCGTCTCGAATTAAATAATCTTAAAATTACGGATGAAAGAATTAGCATTTAGAGATGCCATTCGCGACGCCATGTCGGAAGAGATGCGCCTTGACAAAAGTATATTCCTGATGGGCGAGGAAGTTGCAGAATACAATGGCGCTTATAAAGCCAGTCAGGGGATGCTGGATGAATTTGGACCGGAACGCATAATTGATACCCCCATTGCAGAACTTGGATTTGCAGGTATTGCCGTAGGTGCTGCTGGTAATGGCCTTCGCCCAATTGTGGAGTTCATGACTTTCAACTTTTCGCTTGTTGCGATTGACCAGATCATAAACAGTGCGGCGAAAATTTTGTCTATGTCGGCAGGTCAGTATGGTTGTCCTATCGTATTTCGCGGACCAACCGGGAACGCGGGACAGCTCGGTGCCCAGCATTCGCAGAACTTCGAAAACTGGTTTGCCAATACGCCCGGTTTGAAAGTTGTAGTTCCGTCCAATCCTTACGACGCAAAAGGTCTTCTTAAATCTTCAATCCGAGATAACAACCCGGTTATCTTCATGGAATCCGAGGTTATGTATGGAGATAAAATGCAGGTTCCCGAAGAAGAATATCTGATCCCACTTGGTAAGGCAGATATCAAACGTCCGGGAAAAGATGTTACGATCGTTTCTTTTGGTAAAATGATCCCTCGCGTAGTAATGCCAGCTGTTCTGCAACTTGAAAAAGAAGGCATTGACGTAGAGGTTGTTGACCTAAGAACGGTGCGACCAATTGACTATCCGGCTGTAATTGAGTCAGTTAAAAAAACGAATCGTTGTGTTGTGGTCGAAGAAGCATGGCCACTTGCTTCTATCTCAACAGAGATCACATATCATATTCAGCGTCATGCATTTGACTACATGGATTCACCAGTAATCCGGGTTACCAATCGTGATGTGCCACTGCCATACGCACCTACGCTAATCGAAGAAATTTTGCCAAGCGTGAAGCGGGTCGTTGAGGCTGTGAAATTGGTGATGTATAAATAACATTTTTAAGTTCAGAGAAGAGCCATTTCCCGTATAAGGTGGTGGCTCTCTTGTTTTTGGACTTTTATAATATTTGCTTTTCTGGGAAACTGCTTAATCTTTTTATTAAAAAATGTGATTTTTGCCAAATTTATAGTTCCTAAATAGATTTAATACTGCTACTTTTGTGTTTTGAAACGCTCCTTAATACAGATTTACAAATCAATTAAGATTATGCAAGAAGAAAAGACAAGATATTCGTCCGAAGAATTAAGGGAATTTGAAGAGCTGATCCGCGGGAAACTGGACGCTACAATGAGCGAGCTTAATTATATTAAAGGAGGTTTGAGCAAAAAGAACGATAGCGGAACAGATAACACAGCGAGCACCGCGAAATCCATTGAAGACGGGGCAGATGCAAGTGAACGTGAAAATTTGAGCCAGTTAGCGGCCCGTTTGCAGAAATACTCCATACAACTTGAAAACGCTTTAGTCCGCATCAAAAATGGTACTTATGGAGTTTGTATCGATACCGGAAAGTTAATTCCAAAAGAGCGTCTTCGCATTGTACCACATACCCAACAGACGATAGAAGCGAAATTGAGGAGGGCGAGTTAAACAGCTCATTTATGAAATTTTGAAAGGACAGGCTGATAATAAGGTCTGTCCTTTTTCTTTAGAGTTCTTCCTCCGTACCCAATACCTCCCGCAAAACCTCCATTAGCCCCTCGGAAGGTTCCTGTCCTTTATTTTTACTTTTGAAATACTCCTGGAATAGCTTTTCAACGCTCAATGAGAGATCGATTTCTGCTGCACTATCTTCTGCGTTGATTCGTTTGATCTGTGGAATGATCTGGACGATACCTGCATGCGCATCATTGAGTCTTTTTTTATCTGCCGCTTCCAGATAGTTGTCAGATACGATCGTTAATTCAATCAAGTCGTTCGGATATTCATTCAGCCAACTAATGGCTTCGTTGATGCTATTGAACTTGCCACGATGCAGTTTTTTACCATTTTTTAGCTCAATGGGTGTATAACTAACCAGTTTTCCGGCTTCGGCTTCAACGAGCATCACATATTTTTTTTGGTTGGATTCTGAAAAGCTATAAGCCAACGGGCTGCTTGAATAAACGACTGTTGGGTTTTTATCCACCCGATGATATCGATGCAAATGTCCCAATGCTACATAGTGAACCTGTTTCGGAAAATTCTCTGTATAAATTGCTTGCGCTCCTCCCACATGCAGGATAGGGCGCTCTTCGTCTGGTTCTTCTTCCGGATTGAGATCCCCTTTTTTCATGACGTACAGATGCGTCACTAGCAAATTGACCCCCTGATCATCCAAATATTTATCGGCAAGTTCCTTCCAATGTTTTTCCAAATGTTCACGCAAGGCATCTTCGGAATCTTCGACACCTAAAAATGTTTTCAATCGCTGCTCATTTGCATAGGGGGTATGGATAATCCTTAGAGGGATTTTTGAGCCCGGAAGTTTGAGTTCGATAAAACCTTTAGCTGATTGAACGACTTCAACGCTGCCCTGTGTACAAAATTTCTGAACTTCTGTGTTTGGAAAACCCACAAAAATGATTCCGCAAACCCTTGCCAATGCATCCGGAACCTGAATTCTTTCGGGTGAGTCATGGTTTCCTGCTATGGCTATAACTGCCCGGCTTCCATTTGCCGATAACCGGTGCAAAGTTGTATAAAGTAATTCTGTGGCCTCGGAAGAAGGGTTGAAATTATCGAACAGATCACCTGCAACGATTACAGCATCAACTTGTTCATGTTCGGCGATTTCACATATTTCGGCCAATACGAGTCGCTGTTCTTCCAAACGGGAGAAATTGTCAAGTCTTTTACCAATGTGCCAGTCAGCGGTATGAAGTATTTTCATGATCACTCGTTATTTTAGCGAAAGTAACGTTTCATGGGCTGATTTCTATTTTTTGTTTGTCGATATTTATAGGATGGGCGTTGAAAGGATTTCGCTAATGGGCCTTTTTTTAAATTGAATTTAGATGCGCATTTCACGAGCACATGATCTGGTTTTACTACTCATTTTGATTTCATTCAACGGGTGCCGGCAGAAATCAGATCCCATTCACAAGGGAGGGCTCGCGATTTCTTTTGATGATCATTTTATCGACGAATGGTATCAATTACGTCCGTTATTCAGGAAGTATGATGCAAAGGTGACTTTCTTTATTACTTGTGGAGATAGCCTTACGAACGATGAAATTTCAAAATTGAAAGATCTTCGTAGCGATGGCCATGAAATTGGTTTTCATGGAACATTACATGGTGTGTCCACCATGATGATCGAGAATCTGGGACCTCAGAAATACAAAGAAGCCGAGCTTTCGCCCGGAATGAAATTTATGAAAAAGGCTGGTTTTAACCCTACGTCTTACGCGCATCCCGGCGGAAATCGCAATAAACAAGTCGATTCAGTTCTTTTCGCAAATGGATTCAAAATCCTTCGTGATGTTGCTATTGCAAACAGAAAATACCAGGGAGTTCCACTTTATTCAGTTGCGCCGCGAGTAATGGACTGGATTTACTACCCATTCAGGAAGGAAAAAAATGTAGATGCATTATTGATAGATACAGACGCAGGGTTGACTGAGGAACAAATGCAGGATGCTGTCAAAAGAGCGAGCGATACAGGAACCGCACTTATGCTATTTGGCCATAAACCATTAAAGGGTGGACCGAAAGCGGGGGAGTATGGTTTCGATATCGGCTTTCTGGAAAATATTTTGAAAGCGGCAAAAACGCATAAGCTGAATTATTATACCATGTCTGAGTTGCCGGAACTGTAACAGGAATCATCTGCCAAACCGTCTATCCTTATAGGCAAGTAATGGTTTTTCAAGAAAAGAATACGAGAGCGAAGATACCAATACTGAACCGCAGAGTGACAATGTGTACAAGATAATGTGATAGCTACTCCCTGAAAGTTCTGGTAAATATTCTCTTAAAAAATTCACGAGTAGCACGATCACGAAAACGTGGTAAATGTAAAGCCCATAGGAAACTTTCCCCAAATGATTCATTAGCCGATTTTCGAGACTGATAAGGGAGTTTTTATTGCAGGAAACATTAACCACGAAAAAGCCGAAGAAAATGGCGTAAAGTTCAAGAAATCCGAAAAAGTGAATACCGGAAAAGAAGAGGATTGCCAGCATTGAGTAGACAGCAATCTGTACATCTTTCCTGAATACGAAGTTGAGCACGCGATTCTTCTCATAATAGACCAAATAGGCACATCCCCCTCCCAGTGCCATGGTCTGTATCCTGAACTGCCCCAAAAATGTTCCTATCATGGTATCTCTGATGTCGTCCGCAGGATTGAGAGAGTGCAGGCCGAGGGCAAGCACCGCAGCCGTGATTGCCAGAAAAAATAGTATGATAAATAGCCTTCGTTTGGGGTACTTGATAATCCAGGGCCATAAATAGTAAAACTGCTCTTCCACACCAATGGACCAGGTTTGGGCACACCAGTAGGGCAGGTCATAGAGTACGAAAGCGAAATTGGGAAGCACCAATGCCAAAAGTACCAGCCGTTCTGTAGAGTGAACCAACAACTTTTCATTGGTGCCCGGGAAATTCAATAAATCTAAGTGAGGAAAGACAAAAAAGGAAAGAGCGATGATGAGAAAGTAGATAGGCCAGATACGGAAAATGCGTCGCAAGTAGAATTTTTTTGTGTCAACGTCTCCGAACCTGCCACGCTCTTCCAATAGCAAATACGTGATAAGAAAGCCACTCAGCACAAAAAATAGACCAACCCCAAGCCTACCTGCATGCTGAATAATTGGGTATCCGTAAAAATTCGTGATTCCGAAGGCATGCTTAGCTTGTTCCAAATGATGACAAACCACTAAAAGCGCAGCGATGCAGCGAATACCATTAAGGTTAGGGAAATAACGTTTTTCTTTTGACAATGCCAGGAAAGGTGTTTCAAGAGACTTGCTCAGTCTTTATTTTTTTGTTAAAATATTATTGTGCCGCATCTGTTTTGGTATCCTGGAACCAGACCATCCATTTACCCTGTGCTTTCATCACTTGCTCAATGAGATCACGAACGGCTCCGCGGCCTCCGTTTTTTGGTGAAATATAATCTGCGATCCCAAGGATTTCATCTGCGGAGTCAGCCGGACAGGCACCCATTACATTGGTTAGCATCACTTCATAGTCGGGTAAATCGTCGCCCATGAATACAATTTCTTCTTCGCTCAGATTGCGTTCAGCCAGATACTTTCTAAATATCGGCAACTTGCCGTCGGGGGAGGCACCGATGAAAATGTCGCTCACCCCTAAATATTCAAGCCGCTTGCGTACTCCCACCTGATTTTGAGCAGAAAGTATCGCAACTCTATAGCCCATTTTAATCGCCCTGTTAATACCATACCCGTCTCGTACGTTGAAGATTCGGGGTTGTTCGCCACTTTCAAGTGCTATCACACTCCCGTCGGTCATGACGCCGTCGATGTCGAATATGAAAGTTGTTATGCGAAGAAAGCGGTCGTTTAAAGAAGAACTCATATAAATTCCATTAAAATAAATCTCTCAAAGATAAGCTAACTTTTTTCGTGAGGAAGTTCATTCCGGTCATTTTGGCAAATGATGATTTCGGATTTGCTCGGTTAACACCTGATAGACTGTATTCCAGTCTGGATTAATTTCCTGCAAATATGCCAAATGTTTTGTGATCGTTGCGCTGTCACCACGACGTGCGGGCCCTGTTTGCCCTTTTGCCGGGTTTTCGGAATCAAGCGCTTTTTGAACCGTGGTAGCGATAATCGGCTTTAGTAAATCAAAATCGAGTTGCTCCCGTGCAAGAAGATCATGAGAAATGCTCAAAAGGTGGTTGATGAAATTGTTTGCGAATATGGCGGAAACATGCAAAATGAATCGCTCTTCTGAATCGATTCTTTGTACGTGATCGCTCACACTTTGCGCAAGTTTAATCAGTTTCGCTTCAATCTGTTCATGAGTTGATTCTATACAGATTGGCATCGTCTTATAATCCATTTGTACAGACTTTGAAAAAGTCTGCAATGGATAAAATATGCCCGTGTGAACATACACGTCGCTATGAATACTTACCAGATCTCTAAGCTCCGTCAATGATCTGGTGCCGGATGTGTTGACGACAATGACATTTTCAGGAAATACGATACGCTGAATTACATCTTCCAAGGCGTCATCTGAAACAGCGATCACTATAAGTTCACTGGCGCTTTCGGAGAAATTAAGATCCGGCTGCATCTCCGAGTCATAGAGTTCGGAGGCCAGCTCAATTGCTTTTTTACTGTCACGACTATATATTTCGCAAATCCAGTGTCCCGCATCTTCAAATGCCTGTGCAAGGTGCCAGGCCACATTTCCTGCGCCGACAAATGAAATTTTCATCTTATGATTTTTAAGCTCTGAAATTCGGATCGATCTTGGTTTCCATCAATTTACAAGGGGTGCTGTCTGTTCAGCAGAGGTGATACCTGAAGGAAGTTCCAGGATACGCATATTGCGAAAGTGTATTTCTGCTCCTTCTGCTTCCAGGCATATGTATCCTTTTTTTCTTTCAGATCCTCTAAGACCGTTAACGAATTTGCCGTTCACCGACAATTTTACCGTTCCGTCCACACATACAACTACATACTTGTTCCATTCGCCTTTACCTTTACACCTTTTCTCGATTGATTTACTTCTGATTCCCCTTGGATTGTCGGGAATTGCAGTCATTCCCATGGTTGGAAATAATTCGCCGTGAACGTAGTCATCTGTTGCGTTGTGTTGTCTTGCATAATCAAGTTCAAGCATTTGTACCTCGATTGCTTTTGTAAGCGGATCGGTCTTCTGCGGAGTGCCTTCGCTCCATACAAAAACCCCGGAATTTCCTCCTGCCTCCATGTGTTTCCATTCGACTTCCAATATGAAGTTTTCGTACTGGCGATTCGTTCTCATTACACCGATTGGTTTTCCGGAACAAATTAAAGTGCCCTTTTTGATCTTCCAGGTTTCCTTCGACGTATTTACGTCAACCCATCCATCCAAGTTTTTGCCATTGAACAGAGGCTTGAAAGATAGCATATCAAATTCCTGCGCCACACAAGGAAGAGATAGGATAAAAAAACAGGAGTATAAAGTGATTAATTTGAAAGTTAGGAAGGGGTTTCTCTGAGGTCTCATTTTTATTATTACAATTACGGTGAAATCTGGTTTTTAATGCGAAAAATGATAACAGCAACGCGACTTTTTAGGCATGGAATATTATCTTTAAAATGCTTCTGGGGTTAAAAACCGAAGGTTTTTACGATTCTCATCAAACTAAATTATTTAATGAAAGTATTGAATTTATTTCTCGTTACACTGCTATGGGCCACAAAAATGTGTTTTGGCCAAAGTCAGCCTCAGGCTCAGGCAGGTCTTGATATTGGTGTGGGGGTTAACGAGATGGGCTGGTCTCCATCGGTTTTGTATCATGAGGAGGTGGGTTTGTCAAGAATCAGTTGGCTTCAGGGAGTAATTGGAATAAGAACCTGGGGGCTGTATGCAGGAAGCTCAGACCTGAAGTTTCAAAATCAATCGGTCAATCAACAAATCCTGAAATATCAAAATTTATCTGCGAATGGGCTTAGCCTGGTTGCGGGTATTAATATTCAAATATCAAAAGTAGATTTAGGAGCAAATACAGATTTCTTTGGTGTGGTGTATGGTTCTGCAAGAAGTGCATTCTATCCCGGAAGTCCGGCAGTGCCGGGCGAAGGGGCAGCTTATTACAATACACGTATCTCAACCTCACCGACGGTTTTGAACACATTGCCACTCTTTTTCCACAGGCAAACCGGGCAATCTGAGATCTATGCAAGAATTAGAATAGCAAGAAGCATTGGGCTCAAAGTTGGATATTTATATGGGCGCATTTCTTACGCAACCAGAGACATTGATGACAAGAAAGTAATTCTCGATTATGGGCAGCAAAGGTTTTCCAAAACTTACGGAATGCCTTATGCAGCGCTCTGCTACTCCTTTTCGGACTGAGTAGCTTATTCCGGTCTCTTATTTTTTATGCATTTTCAATGCGGTCAAACAGCGCTCATCTGAGCCATTTTTGGTTCTTAGATTTTGTCATGTTGCTATTGCCCACTTTTCCCCGGTTATAAATTTCCAAAACATACTTGTAATTCAATTTGTTAAACTCTATATTTGCACTCCCATTTTGCGATGGGACTGTCTTGTTACAGTGTAATTTATTGAAAATCAATTAAATATTTTGTTAATCGTGGATACGTTAAGCTACAAAACAATCTCGGCGAACAAAAACACAGTAAACAAGGAGTGGGTTGTTGTGGATGCTAAAGATGCAATTCTTGGTCGTTTGGCCAGTGAGGTTGCAAAAATGATCAGAGGCAAGCACAAAACAAGCTACACTCCTCATGTGGACTGTGGTGATAATGTTATCATTATCAACGCCGACAAAATTAAGTTGACAGGAAAGAAGATGACCGACAAAGTTTATGTTCGTCACACTGGTTATCCGGGAGGTCAACGTTTTCAAACTCCCCGTGAGTTGCTCGAAAAACACCCAGAACGTGTAATCGAGAAAGCCGTAAGAGGTATGCTTCCAAAGAATCGTTTGGGACGTCGTTTATTTACAAATCTGTTTGTTTACGCTGCTGCAGAACATCCGCACAGCGCTCAGCAACCTAAAGAAATCCAGTTGTAATTCATGGAAGTTATCAACACAATAGGTAGAAGGAAAACAGCTGTGGCTCGTATTTACATGACGCCAGGCAAAGGAGATATCAAGGTCAATGGCCGCGATTACAAGGAGTACTTTCCATTTGAAGTACACCAGATCGTTCTTCAGCAACCTTTCACAACCATTAGCGGTACCAATGGTTATGATATCAAGGTTAACGTAAGAGGTGGCGGTGTTACTGGTCAGGCGGAAGCAATCCGTATGGCTGTTGCACGTGCTTTGGTTGAATACAACGGAGAATTCCGCGGTGCGTTGAAAAAAGAAGGATTTCTTACACGTGACCCTCGTATGGTTGAACGTAAGAAATACGGACGTGCTAAGGCTCGTAGAAGATTCCAATTCTCGAAACGTTAATATTTTTAATGAGGCTGAGCGGTGCAGTATTCAATTGTCATCTATCAATTCTCAATTAAAGAAGTCCAGACAGTACTTATCGTGCCCGATGTGCTGTGCTGCGTAACAAAAATTATCAAAAATATTTAAATCAAATTTGGCAATGGCACAAATAGAATATAAAGAACTATTGGATGCAGGTGTTCATTTTGGTCACCTTACCCGTAAGTGGGATCCACGTATGGCTCCATACATCTTCATGGAGAAGAACGGGATTCACATCATTGACCTGAACAAAACACTTAGCTGTGTTGAGCAAGCGGAAGCTGCTTTGAAGCAAATTGTTCGTTCAGGACGTAAGATCATGTTTGTTGCTACTAAAAAACAAGCTCAGGAAATCGTGACGGAAGAGGCAAAACGCCTTAAAATGCCTTACGTAACTGATCGCTGGTTGGGTGGTATGCTTACAAACTTTGGTACGATTCGCAAGTCTTTGAAAAAAATGCAGACTCTTGAGAAGATGCTTAAAGACGAAACCACGGTTAGCAATATTGCGAAAAGAGAACGCCTGATGCTTACACGTGAAAAGGACAAACTAGAAAGAGTGTTAGGTGGTGTAGCTGACTTAACACGTCTTCCTGCTGCCCTTTTCATCGTTGATGTAAAACGCGAGCACATTGCGGTGGCAGAAGCGAAAAGATTGAACATTCCAATCTTTGCGATCTGCGATACAAATTCAAACCCTGAACTGGTTGATTTCCCTATTCCAAGTAATGACGATGCTTACAAAGCAATCTCGTTAATCACACTGGCGATTGGTAAAGCAATTGAAGAAGGTTTGATGGAACGCAAACAAGATAAAGATGATCAGCGCATGGTAGAAGAAGAAGAAGCCAAACGTCAGGTTGACAAAGGCAATGAAGTTGCAGCAGTAACGCCAGTTGCTGAGGCTGCTGTGGAAGCTGATTCTGACGAAGAATAAGTAAGGGCGATACGGAGCGGGTGCACTGTAACCTTATCCTGTCTAAACAGATAAAGTAGCCCATAGCCATTTTGCTATGGGCTACAGTTTTTTAAAATTCGATTTGGAAATCCGTTTGATGATCATTTCATGATGATTTGTTAATTGTGTCTCCTAAAATATTAATTCTTATTCATTCAAATCATGGCAATTACCGCTCAAGATGTAAATAAACTCCGCCAAATGACTGGCGCAGGGATGATGGATTGTAAAAAAGCGCTTCAGGAAGCTGATGGCGATTTCGAGCAAGCCGTTGACATATTACGTAAACAAGGTCAAAAGGTTGCAGCAAAACGTGCTGACAACGCTGTTGCAGAAGGAACTGTGTTGGTGCACATCAGCGCTGATGGCACAAACGGTAAAATTATTGCTCTGGCATGTGAAACGGAACCGGTTTCAAATGTTGAAGACTTCAAAAATCTTGCACAAAGCATTTTGGACAAGGCAGTGGCTGACAATATTTCAGACAAAGCATCTTTGCTTGCTGCAACGCTTGCTGACGGCCGTCCGGTTTCTGAAAATATCATCGACCTCGTTGGTAAATTGGGTGAAAAACTTGAAATCGTAGCTTACGAAAACGTAACTGCTGATCAGGTTGTTCCTTATATCCACTCAAATGGAAAGCTAGGTGTGCTTGTTGCATTTGAAGGCGTAAATGGCAGTGATGTAACTGAACTGGGCAAGGATGTGGCAATGCAGATTGCGGCAATGAAGCCAGTTGCTCTTGACAAAGACGGCGTTGACTCAGCCACGGTAGAGCGTGAAATAGAGGTTGGGAAAGAGCAGGCGCGAGCAGAAGGCAAGCCAGAAGCGATGCTTGAAAAAATTGCTCAGGGGAAACTTCAGAAATTTTACAAAGATAATACGCTACTGAATCAGGAATTTGTAAAGGACTCATCTTTGACTATACGTCAATTGCTGGAGAAAACTTTGAAAGGACTAACGGTTAAGTCTTTTAACCGCATTGCTATCGGAGCCTAATAATATTTTTGGTTGAAAATATTGTAAACAACGCTTGGTATCTATTTGTATACCAAGCGTTGTTTTTTAATATTTACATAAAAATGGAATTATAACTGCTATTTTACCCTCTTCGCCGTTACTTTTTGCAGATATGGTTGTCAGAACATCAACTAGTGATAATTTAACACATGGTTATACCGACGAAGAATTGGTTAAACTTTTTGTGGATACACAACAGAATCAGTTTTTTGAAAAGCTGTACGAAAGATATGCTGATAAAGTATATCATAAATGTATTTCCTTCGTAAAGGATGGCGCAAAGGCGGAAGATCTTACACATGATATTTTCCTGAAACTCATCTTTAAGCTCGGTACGTTTAAGGAGGACGCTAAGTTTTCCACGTGGCTATATTCCATAACCTACAATCATTGCATGGACCAGCTGCGTACCAGCAAAAAGCGTGGTGAGGTATTTCAGGATGAGCCATTGGAAGTACCGGATGATATTGACCTGAACGTGATTTTTGATGGGGATGACGTAGAAGCTCAAAATCTTAAAACTGCTCTGGATCACCTAACTGTGGATGAGAAAGCGATATTGTTCATGAAATACATGGACGAACTCAGCATCAGGGATATCGCAGATATTTTTAAAGTTACAGAGAGTGCCGTTAAAATGAGGCTTTTGCGATCAAGGGAAAAGCTGAGGAAAAAATATCTTGAAACGCTTATTTTTATTGGAATTTTCACGGTTAAACTCATTGAAATAATAAAGAACCTTATTTGAGAATTTTGTTATGGAAACCAGAAATACCATCTTTAAAGAGCTGGAATCTAATGAACAAGTACCGGAATATTTGAAAACGGCTCTCGTGTCTGAAGTTGATACCATCCGGAATTCCATGCAGGTGGTTTCTCACTTTACAGAATATTTTCTCAATACATTGATTACTTGTTTTTCGGTGGCTAACATTGAAGACCCCAATACCTAAATTCATCCTCAAACGAACATGAATGACTTCTCCAATATCTCTGGCATATTTGAAAATATTTTTGCCACATTAGTAGCTCAATTTCAAGATTTTGTTCCCCGCGTTTTGTGGTGCCTAGTAATTTTGATTGCCGGATACTTTATAGCAAAGGCCGTCAAAATCATTATAAAACAAATTTTAAGCAGGATTGGCTTTGACCGTATCGGTGAGAGGTTGAATGAAATAGGAATAATCAAACAATTAAAGACTGAGGTGTCACTCAGTGATATTGTTGCAAAGGTTTTCTATTATTATCTACTTTTAATATTTCTGACACTCGCTGCTGAGAAATTGGGCGTCGATACAATTACCAATATGGTGATGTCGCTCGTTAACTTCATTCCAAAGTTGATTGCAGGCGCTATAATGCTTCAAATTGGCATTATGCTCTCGGATGCGATCAAAACTGCTGTAATCGCGCTCTGCAAATCATTTAACATTTCGTCAGCTAAGCTTATCGGAAATATAGCCTTCATATTCTTCCTGATCATTACATTTATTACTGCACTCGGACAAATTGGTATTGAAACTGCTTTGCTGGAATCAAGTTTCATTCTCATCATTGGAGGAGTTGTGGGAGCATTTGCGATCGGATATGGAATTGCTTCGAAGGATGTTTTGGCTAATATCATATCTTCCTTTTATAGCCGGAAGAATTACCATGAGGGACAAACGATTAAAATTGATGATGTCAAAGGGATTATAACTAAAATTGATAATACAACCGTTACAATTGTAAACGACAATATAACGACCATCATTCCATTACAGCTTTTTCAAACTAAGCAAGTGGAAATTTTTAAGTAAAATATTTTTGAACGAACGCAGTAGTTTATGAACACACTAATTAAGAGATCACTAATTCCCATTATAACTTTACTTTTAATTCAAACAGCTGGAATTGGGCAAAAAGTAGATCTCACTAATTCCCTAAATGCATCCAAACTTAAAACCGCAGGTGACACGCTAATAAAGAAAACAGAATTTGGAGCAAATCTCAATCAAGGCTCATTTAGTTCGAACTGGTCGGGTGGTGGAGTGAACTCAGTTGCTCTTGGTCTTTTTTTTAACGCTTTAAGAGAAAAGAAAAAAGGAAAAAATTCGTGGCGTAACGATTTTCAGTCACAATACGGGGTAGTCAGAAATAAGGGGCAGCAAAGTCGTAAGAATGTCGATCGTATCTATTTTGACTCGAAATACAATCGTGAATTGGCAAAGCAATGGAGTCTTTTTGCCAATGTTAATTTCCTGTCTCAATTCGCTCCCGGATATGAGTACTCTCAAAATCCGGATTCTACCGGATTCAAAAAGAAGGTATCCGGTTTTTTTGCACCAGCATTTTTGACAGAGGCAATAGGTATCGAGTATAAACCTGTACCCTATTTCTTTATAGATTTTGCGCCTGGGGCATTAAGGCAGACCTTCGTTACCGACGAATCCATAAGAATTGGCAAGCCATCCAATTATGGGGTTGACTACAAAAAGAAGGTGCGTAATGAGGTCGGTATCATCCAGTTAGTTGCCAACTTTGACAAGGATATTGCCAAGGATATCAACCTTAAATTTCGTTATCTGTTGTACACGACATATGAAAGTAAGCAATTCAATTTTGATCATCGGTTAGATGCCATGATTACGGCAAAAATTGCCAAATATTTTAACGTTAATCTTGGAGCGATTGTGGTGTACGATAAAGATCAGGCGAGCAAAGCCCAGTTTGCTCAAGGTCTGAGCGTTGGATTTTTGTATTCCCTTTAACTTTTTAATACAACTACACTTAACCAGAAATTCTATGCTAAAGGAATTTAAAACTTTTATTGCGCAGGGCAATGTACTTGATCTTGCCGTCGGTGTTGTCATCGGTGCTGCATTCGGGAAAATAACGACTTCTCTGGTCGAAGACATTATTAATCCTATCCTGGGAGTCGTGATCGGAGGCGTAGATTTTACTCAGCTTAAAGTTGTCTTGAAAGAAGCTGTTGGTGAGACGCCGGAGGTTGCAATTAAATATGGCAATTTTATCCAGGTTTTAATTCAGTTCGTCATTATTGCCTGGGTGATTTTCTTAATTGTAAAGGCTGCAAATAGGTTGAAACTTTCTGAAAAAAAGACTGAATAAAGTAAGAATCATACTTATAAAAAGGAAAAAAAGGCATGATTTCGTGCCTTTTTTTATTTAAAAATTTTTACGGAAAACCCTGCGGAAGTTACATTGAAAAAGATTTACCTTCGTAGGTTAACTGTTTTTTTGATACTTGTTAATATCAATTATTGTGCAAAAATTGGTTGTATTGGGTGGCGGCGAAAGCGGAGTTGGAGCCGCAATTCTGGCAAAATCGAAAGGCTTTGAAGTCTTTTTGTCAGATGGGGGACAGCTACGTGAGAAGTATCGCGAGATATTAAATGACCGGAATATTCCGTTTGAAGAGGGAGGACATACAGACGCGAAAATACTTGACGCGAATCTCGTTGTGAAGAGCCCAGGTATTCCCGATAAAGTACCGCTTATTGTCGCCTTGAAAGCGAAGGAAATAGAGGTGATTTCTGAGATAGAATTTGCTTCAAGGTATACCTCGGCAAAACTTATAGCTATAACTGGGAGTAACGGGAAGACAACAACTACCTTGCTGACTTATCATCTGCTTAGAAAAGGGGGCTTGAACGTGGGTTTGGCAGGCAATATTGGAGAAAGCTTTGCCTGGCAGGTAGCTGAAAAACAGTTTGATTATTTCGTTCTTGAAATCAGCAGCTTCCAATTGGATAATATTGTTGGGTTCCATCCTAACATTGCAGTGCTTTTGAATATAACACCCGACCATCTGGATCGTTACGATTACAAGTTTGAGAATTACACCGATTCAAAATTTAACGTTATAAAGAACCAGACTGAGCAGGATGATTTTATTTATTTTGCTGATAGTGATTTAATTGTATCAGAAATCGAGAAGCGCAGCATCCAATCGGTAAAATGGGGTATTTCGTTGAGTGCTCCTATAAAAGACGGGGCTTATTTAGCGGGGAATACGCTGATCAGTACCTGCGATCAACAGGTTTTCGAACAGGCCTTTTCAGAACTTCCTATTCAGGGACCTCATAATGCGATCAATGCTATGGCTTCTATCCTGGTAGCGCAGTCCGTAGGGTTATCGAAAGAAGTGATCAGGGAAGGGCTGCTGACTTTTACCAATGCTCCGCACCGTCTGGAGAAAGTAGCTGTTATTAATGGTGTGACGTATGTCAATGATTCGAAAGCGACTAATGTGGATTCTGTCTTTTATGCATTGGGGAGCTTCGATAAGCCGATCATACTTATAGCAGGAGGAGTGGATAAGGGTAACGACTACAGCCAAATCGAGTCCCTGGTGAGAGAGAAAGTGAAAGGACTTATCATTTTGACGCCGAAGTTTGAAAAATTAAAGGAATATTTTAGTGACATTGTGGAGAACATTTATGTGACCCAGGATATTCAGGATGCGGTAGACAGGGCAAAGCAGTGGGCGATGGTGGATGATGTTGTGTTACTTTCGCCGGCCTGTGCAAGTTTCGATCTATTTAAAAATTACGAAGACCGCGGAGATAGATTTAAGGAAGCAGTTCAAAATTTGCTGGTTGCAAATTGATAGAATTTTTTACGGAATAGTCAAGTACACACCAATTGCCCCAAGACAAGTTCGCTCATGATAGAATCACTACAAAAACTCAGAGAGGACACCCAGGCGTGGTTTTCCAAAAACCTAAAGGGAGATCCCTGGATTTGGTTTATTTGTATTGTGATGCTCCTTTGGAGCATAGTCGTGGTTTACAGCGCGAGTGTCAAAGACGCATACAGCCAGAAGCAAGGCGATACAGAGTCTTTTTTGATTAAGCATACAGCACTATGTTTTCTATCATTGATGATCATGTTTTTTGTGCACAGGATACCATATATCAAATTTGTATATGTAACCCGTCTCGCTGTGTATAGTGCGATAATCCTTCTGGTATTCACCTTGTTTTTTGGACGCTCTGTAAATGATGCCGCAAGGTGGATCGAAATTCCGGTAATTAAACAACGATTTCAGCCGTCTGAATGGGCAAAAGTTGCATTGGTGGCGCATTTGTCTTTAATCCTCGCAAGGCATATCAAGGGTGGATGGAATCCAAGAGAGTTATTTACAGAACCACTTGCATTTGTGGGAATTGTGTGCGGCCTTATTTTTGTCAGTAATGTGTCGACGGCTGTAATGCTTGCTGGGATTTGCTTTTTGCTGATGTATGTTGGCAAGGTTCCACTTAACTATTTGGTTTTCACCGCAGTTGGTCTTGTCTTTTTTGCAACAGTGGCGATTCTTCTCAATTCAACCCAGCGTGCCGGGACTGCTCAAAATCGTATTACTTCGTTTTTTGACAAAGATAAGGTTGTTTATCAATCACAGCAGTCTTATATGGCAATGGCCAGAGGGGGTATATACGGAGAAGGAGTTGCCAAAAGCCGGCAACGGCGCTTCCTTCCTGAGCCTCAAAAGGATTTTATTTTTGCTGTGGCTGTTGAGGAATACGGTACGGTGGGTGGAGTTACGCTTATTATTTTCTATTTAATTATTTTATACCGAGGGCTGAAGGCTATTGAGGTAACAAAACGGCCTTTTGGAGGCCTGTTATCTGCCGGGCTCACATTCATTGTCGTAAGCCAGGCATTTTCTGCCATGGCTGTTACTGTTGGATTGGTGCCGGTAACAGGTCAGACCCTGCCGTTTTTTAGTCAGGGCGGGACCTCGTTGCTTTTTACCGGTATTGCAATGGGAATGATTCTTAGCGTAAGCAGGGGTGAGAATCTCGAAGAAAAGCGAATTTGAAGCATATGTCCAAACGAGTTATCATAAGCGGAGGCGGAACCGGCGGGCACATCTACCCTGCTATTGCAATAGCCCACGCGCTTCAGGAAATCGAACCAGGCACAGAAATTCTTTTCGTGGGTGCGCTGGGTAAAATGGAAATGGAAAAGGTTCCGAAGGCTGGATACAATATAGTTGGGCTGCCAATAGTTGGAATAAAAAGAGAACTTTCGCTGGATAATCTGACCTTCCCATTTAAGCTGATTAACAGCCTTTTAAAGGCAAAAACAATAATCTCAGATTTCAAACCAGATGTGGCGGTCGGTGTTGGAGGTTTTGCAAGCGGACCTTTGTTGATGATGGCATCTTTTGCTGGCGTTCCAACATTGATACAGGAGCAAAATTCCTATGCCGGAATTACGAACAAACTTTTGGCAAAAAAGGCTAGTACAATTTGTGTCGCCTATCCAGGTATGGAGGCTTTTTTCCCGAAAGATAAAATTAAAGTTTTGGGTAATCCCGTTCGGAGTGATATCGTCGATGTATCCTCAAAAAGAGCAAAGGCGCTGGCTCATTTTAACTTAAATGAAAATGTCAAAACTCTTTTTGTGATGGGTGGAAGCCTTGGGGCCAGGTCGATAAACAAAAGTGTACAGGCGGGATTGAGCAGACTGACTAATGCAGGGTACCAGGTTTTGTGGCAAACAGGGAAGGGGTTCATTGACCAGGCAGTTTCGAGCGTCCTGAATCTTAACACCGATCGTGTAAAGGCTTTTGAATTTATCTATGAGATGGATCTCGCGTATGCAGTTGCAGATGTAGTTGTGTCCCGGGCAGGAGCACTATCTGTTTCTGAACTGTGCCTGGCCGCAAAACCTGCAATTTTGGTTCCTTATCCAGCTGCCTCTGAGGATCATCAAACAAAAAACGCGCTAAGTTTGGTGGAGCAGGGCGCTGCTATATTAATAAGGGATTCAAATACTGATGAAGATCTTGTTTCGCAAACACTGAATCTTTTAACTGATATTGTGAGACAGGAAGAATTGAAATCCAATATAAGGAGACTGGCAAAACCCACCGCTGCATTTGATATCGCAGCAGAAGTATTAAAGTTGGTTCCGTCTCAAGTTTCTATTAACATTTAAACGCGTTATCGTATTATGTCATTATCAATGACGAATTGGAAGTCTATCTATTTTGTGGGAATTGGGGGTATTGGAATGAGCGCTTTGGCGAGATGGTTCAATGCCAATGGTTTTCATGTTGCTGGCTATGACAAGACGGAAACGATATTGGTGCAAACACTTGTCACCGAAGGTATTCCAGTAAATTTCGAAGATGAGGTTGCAAGTATTCCGACAGAATTTACAAATGATCCTGATCAGACTCTAATTATTTATACGCCGGCTGTGCCAGTTCATCACAAGCAGATGAATTTCTTCAAACAGGAAAATTTCATGATTTTGAAACGTTCTCAGGTTTTAGGAATACTTACTAAAAACATGAGGACTATCGGTGTCGCCGGCACACATGGGAAGACCACAACTTCATCTCTTGTTGCGCATATTCTTCGTGATGCTGGTGTAAATAGCACTGCTTTTTTAGGTGGTATTACACAAAACTATGGTACCAATCTATTGTTAAACGAGCCAACGGAAAATTTGGAAGATGTGATCTGCGTCGTGGAGGCAGATGAATTTGACAGATCGTTTCTTACTTTATTTCCCGAAATAGCGATCGTCACATCCACCGATGCCGATCATCTGGATATTTACGGGGAGCACGAAGCCGTTTTGGAATCGTTTTGCGAATATGTTAGCCAGATTGAAGACGAAGGAGCTTTATTTATGAGAAGCGGGCTGACGATTGCATCCGCAACAAAAGCGAAAGTATTTACCTATTCGCGAAACGATGGAGATTACCATGCAGAGAATATCACGATTGAAAACGCAAGATTTGTATTTGATCTGGTATATGCTGGTGGCTCTATAAATCGTATTGCCATGCGAATACCGGGTTATCATAATATTGAGAACTCCATCGCAGCGGGCGCTGTGGCATTATACGTTGGCGTGGATTCCGCAAAAATCAAAGATGCTCTGGAAAGCTATCGGGGAGTTAAAAGACGTTTCGAATATCAAATTGAAGAAGAAGGAAGGGTGTATATTGATGATTATGCACATCACCCCACAGAGATTGAAGCGTTTTTGTCGTCGGTAAAAGCGCTGTATCCCGGCAGACACGTAACAGCAATCTTCCAGCCGCATCTCTACTCCAGAACACGCGATTTTGCGGACGGATTTTCAGAAAGTCTTTCAATTGCTGACAGGGTAATTCTACTCGAAATTTATCCGGCACGGGAGCTTCCGATCGAAGGAGTGAATGCAGAAATGCTATTGGATAAAATAAGTGGTTCTGACAAATGTCTAACTCCGAAGGGAGATGTGTTGGAGCACTTGAAAGGGCTTGATCTTGATGTTGTTGTAACGATTGGCGCAGGAGATATCGATACGTTGGTTTTGCCAATTAAAAACTTGTTACGTAGCACTGTTTACTAATAATTAGTTTAAGCATTTTTAATATTACTAAGATGTTACGTAAATTTGATCATTCATGGCGTTGGTTCAAACGTAGCCTTTGGCTCATTCTACCCCTAGCTGGGATTGGAATGGCTGAAAATCATTTGGTAAATCAAAGGTGCAAAAATCTGATTATTTCGATAGAGGCGGATTCCGGAGCCCGTTTTCTTAACCAGACTGATATTCAGATGCTTTTAACCGAAAATGGAGGCGATCCTTTAATGGGTAGCCGCCTCGATGAGGTGCAGTTGCATGAGCTTGAGAGTCGGGTAAATAAAAATAAGTTAATAAAAAAATGCCAGGTTTTCCGTGATCTTAAGGGCAACATTGTAGTAGAAGTAGAGCAGGAAAAGCCGCTTGCGAGATGGATCAAATCTTCAAGAAATGGGGAATGGAGAAATAGCGATGGATACTATATAAGTGACGAAGGCGTTTTTTTTCCGTTATCTGATAGCTATTCCGCAAGGGCTTTGCTGGTCAGCGGTTCTTTTTTTAACAAACCAAAGAATCTGCGGACAAAAAACGGAGAAGAAGTCATGAAATTAATGCGATTCCTGAATACAGACCCCTTTTGGAAAGCTCAAATTGCTTCTTTGGACGCGGGAGATGATGCAGAGGTTCATGTGAGAACGGTATTGGGAGATCAGGTCGTGGAACTGGGAACGGCGGAAGATTATGAGGCAAAGCTTAGCAAGCTGAAATTATTTTACAATAAGGTTCTGACGAAGGACTGGAGCAGGTATTCAAAGATTAGTGTAAAATTTCAAGATCAAATAGTTTGTGAATAGTAGTTCACTATAAGTATGGCACACGATAGTATTGTAGTTGGAGTAGATATTGGAAGCACGAAAATTGCTGTTGTTGCGGCGCAGGGAAGTGTAAATGATTCCCGTTTTGATAATATTGAGATCTTGGGGTTTAGTGAAGTTGCGGTTCCAGAGGGAGCTGTTATCAATGGATCCGTTGAGAATATAAAGCAGGTTGGTAAAGCCATACGCGAAGCTCTGTCAGAGGCGTCTGTTCGTTCAGACCTTGATATTGGCGTTGTAAATGTAAGTTTTAGCGGTTCTCATGTGAAAGTACTGGCGCAACGGGATGGAGTCATCAGGCCATCCGCATCTACCGGTGACGAAGTGACCCAAAGGGATGTGGATCAGCTGGTTGATGACATGTATCGTGCAAAAACAGAAACAAATTATGATGTTCAGCATGTGCTTCCTATGGAATTCGTCGTCGACAACGCTATGGGTGTGCGAGAACCTGTTGGCAGAACCGGGATCAAACTTGGGGGGCATTTTTTGATCGTTTCAGCGAACAACCAGTCGATTGAGAGGACTAATAAAAGCTTGCGGGAGGCGGATCATAATCTAAAATCAGATAAGATGATCTACGCGCCACTGGCAACAAGTCTTGCAGTATTGACAGAAGCAGAAAAAAGAGCAGGTATTGCAATGATTGATATCGGGGATCATACCACTGACCTTATTGTGTATAAGGATGGTATCGTAAGACATATTTCTACATTCCCGATCGCAGGCAGGCACATAACAAACGATTTATCAATAGGTTGTGGAATACAGGTTGAAAATGCGATCTTACTGAAGCAAGAGTTTGGGGCTGCGCTTTCGGCTGATATCCCTTTGAATATCGAAATTTTGGTTAATTTTTTGGCGGGAAGGGCGCCTAAGCATGTTCTGAAAAAGAACGTAGCATTAATTATTGAAGAAAGGCTGAAGGAAATAGCGGCAATGATTTATGCGGAAATATTAAATCTGGGTTTTGAAGAGAAACTACTCGGAGGAATTGTGTTGACTGGTGGAAGTGCCAATATCCCGGATATCGAAAATCTTTTTGAAAACATTACCGGAATGTCAGTTCGTGTGGGGCTTCCCGATCGCCTGGCACACACAGCAAAGGCGGATGCAGTAAGTAATACGTCTTTCACCACTGCAATCGGCTTGGCCTGGGCAGGAATACGGTCCATGGACTCAAGAGTAAAATCCGTTTGCAGACCTAAAAACGGGAATGGCGTTGGTATCGTGGAAAGAGAAGTCAAGCCTAAGGATAACCGGGATCTACCAAAGAAGGGTGGGAATTTCTGGGACTTTCTTAATAAAAAGGACGATGACGGCGATGGCGGAGGTTACTGAAAGAATTTGAAATGCACTAATATCACCACTGGAATATGAATACTAATTTGTTTGAATCTTTAGGTCAGGATTATATAGTGAACGAAATCGTGAAAGACCAGCCGGCTAATCAGGGAGAACCTGCTATTATTAAAGTAATTGGAGTTGGTGGCGGTGGAAGCAACGCTGTGAATTACATGTTTGAGAAAAAAATCAAAGATGTAGAGTTTGCAGTCTGCAATACCGACCGTCAGGCTCTCGCTAAGAGCCCGGTTCCGGTAAAAATACAACTCGGTGCTGTCTTGAGCCAGGGATTAGGTGCGGGGATGGATGTGGTGAAGGGTAAGGAAGCGGCCCTCGAAAATATTGAGGATATCAAGGCACTTCTTGGAGGCGCCACCCAAATGATCTTCATCACTGCTGGTATGGGTGGTGGGACTGGTACAGGTGCTGCTCCGGTGATTGCCCAGCTTGCCAAAGAGATGGGCAAGCTTACGGTTTCTGTGGTTACGGCACCTTACACATGGGAAGGACTTGACAAGAAAGAGCAAGCTCTGGAAGGCATTGAACTGCTAAAAAAATATAGCGATACAGTTTTGGTAGTGTTGAACGACAAGTTGGAAGAACTTTTCGAAGACATGACCATGTCGCAGGCTTTCGCGGAAGCGGATGGCATCCTATTGAATGCTGTTAAGAGTATTTCCGAAATTATTACGACCAACGGGAATATAAATACAGATTTTAAGGACGTTGAAAAGGTACTCAAGGCAGCCGGACAATCCGTAATGGGAACTTCGGAAGCGAGCGGATCTGATCGTGCAAAAATTGCAATTCAGGAAGCATTGGATTCTCCACTTTTGAACGACCGGGATATTAAAGGTGCTAAACGTATTCTGGTGACGCTTGCAACAAGTACCAAAAGCGAGGCAACGATGAAAGAACAGCGCGAAATTTGGCGCTTTGTATTGTCTCAGGTTGGAGGAGAGGCACGGATGTTTAAGCTTGGTACGATTACAGACGAGTCCCTTGGTGATAAACTAAGGGTAACTATCGTGGCAGCAGGATTTGATAGCATGGAGCCCCCACTCCCAGGTACTGAATTGAATAAGAAAAAGACAGAAAAGCCCGGATCGCAACTTACTGACTTAACATACTCAGCCCTCAAAGAGGAAGAGATTCCAAAAGAACAGGAAACCATCTTAACCGGAGAACTAGAAGAAAGTACTGTGACCGGTACCATAAGTCTCGAGTTATCACCTCTGATTGAGCCGGATGTCATTTTACCGGTGAACATTGTCAATGTTGATCATGACATCTCAAATAGAGAAAATACAAAGATGACTGAATTGATCAACTCATTTCGGGATGGCTTGGTGAGATACTCTGACTTAGAGGGACCTGCTTACCGTCGCAGACACATTGAGCTGTGGACAAGGCCGGCGATCCCATCCTCAGAGATGGAAAAACACGTATTGAAATAGACTGAGGGAGCTTTTGCTCCCTTTTTTGATAAAGAGGAGACTTAAAAATTGATAATTTGATCCGCTTGAATTTCCAAAAGTTCCTTGTAAAGTGGTTTTGAGAAAATCTGGTCTGCAAAATGGGCTCGGATTTCACCCAACTTTACGCGAAGGGCTAGTGTAGTCATCCCCAAATAGCTGAAAACATCATTTAAGTGGCTTAATGCCAAAGATGCCCCGTGCATATTAGATGAAAGACCTACTAATGCCGCTTTTTTATTGGAAAAACTGTTTGGGTAGGGTAACCCGTCTATAAATGCTTTGAGAACCCCGGGATAAGAACCATTATATTCAGGCACTATAAACACAAATTTCTCTGCGTTCTCTAACAAATCTTTCAGGGAGTTGAAAGCTTCGTTTTTTCCGGAATTGTGGTACAATGCAGAGACCGTGAAGTCATGCGGCAATTGAACCAGATCGAGAACAACACTGGATACCTGCATTTGTTCAAGCAAATTTTGATAATATTCAGCAATTTGAGCGGACATACTATTTGGCCGATTGGTGCCAACTATTATCACAATGGGAGAATTTGGGGTCATTAGCTTCGTTTCGGCTAGTATGTTGCCGAGTTTCTTCAATTAAATAGTATCAACAAACTATTAACAAATTTACTGAGGTTTTGTTCAGTCAATTTATGATATTAGGTCGAATAGAAAGTGGCAATAAAAATGCATTACTGAAACACTCTTCATTTTTACCCGACATTTATTACTATATTTGCCCCCTATATTCATTATAAAAACGCGGTAAATTGCTTATTTAGAGGCGCTTACCAATGACATTAACCCGCTAAATATTATGTCCTGGTTTATTCGGAAAGAAAAAGGTATCAATACGCCCACCGAAATGAAACGTGAAGCCCCGGATGGGTTATGGTACCAATGCTCAAACTGCAAGAAAGTTACGCCTACACGCGAGCATAAGCTTAATGCCTACACATGCCCACATTGCAACTATCATGAAAAAGTAGGGTCCGATATATATTTCGAGTTGCTCTTCGACCAGAATAAATTCACTGAGCTCGACGCAAATCTTACATCAGGAGATCCACTTAATTTTGTCGACACTAAAGCGTATCCAGACCGTATTAAAGCTACAATGCATAAAACGGGTTTGAAGGATGCTGTTCGAACAGGGCACGGTCGGATGAACGACTTACCTATTGTAATTGCGTGTATGGATTTTAATTTTATCGGGGGCTCGATGGGTTCAGTTGTCGGTGAAAAAATAGCCAGGGCGATCAATTATTCAATAAAGCATAAGTATCCTTTCCTGATGATCTCCAAATCAGGCGGTGCCCGGATGATGGAGGCAGGATTTTCGTTAATGCAAATGGCAAAAACGTCCGCTAGATTGGCTCTTTTGTCAGAGGCGAAAATCCCATATATATCTTTGTTGACGGATCCCACAACCGGCGGTGTGACAGCGTCTTATGCAATGCTCGGAGACTTTAATATATCTGAACCTGAGGCCCTGATAGGCTTTGCTGGTCCGCGGGTAATTCGGGAAACAATTGGTAAAGACCTTCCAAAAGGGTTTCAGAGCGCGGAATTCGTACTAGACCATGGATTCTTGGATTTTATTGTTGATCGTAAAGATTTGAAGGATAAACTAACAAGCCTGCTCACCATGCTCCAATAACATGCGTTTGCTTTCGCATTCCATCATCATTCACGATTGCCTATCATTATGATGCTCAGGATGTTTTTCGCGACATTTGAAAGCAAATGTTTACAGGATCTTCAATTGGATATCTACCGATATCGTTTGTAGACTTATTTAGTGACAGTTATCCTTTCGCCCGGTGTCTGTTATTTCTCGAATTTTCCACCCCGATTTTGTTTTCACGAGAGTGAACACGTTGGTTCCACAATGAGAAAGTCTGTCACCCAGGTAAAATTTGTAGGGCGCCCAGACAACCGCCATGGGGCCGTCTCGTAAAATCTTAACATCGTCGATACGCTCGTCCCATATTTCGTTGTGAGATGTACCTATTCCTTTCAAAAAACTGTCAATGGATTTTTCGAAACGGATGATCAGAGAGTCCTGAGCATTACTTGAAAACGAAGACATAAAAGCGCAGTTAAGAAATGTGCTTCGAATCATCGAAGAATCACCTTTGCGCATCCCTGTAAACATTTTATTCACCACATTTATCACGGCGCTGTCTTCAATCTGGGCGCTCACCTGTCCACAGGCAGCAATACAGAAGCTGGTGGCGAGTATAACACTCTTCAGGAGACGATGGTATTCTGGCATCCCGGTATATTTGGTATAGTTGTTGTAAAACCTATAATTTTACACCTCTTTATAATAAAGGAAAAGAATGTCTGAAAAATTAGTAAAAAAAGTAGATATCAAGAACAGGCGTGCTTCCTTCGAGTTTTTTTTTCTCGAGGAGTTTACAGCAGGGTTGTCGTTGACAGGCACTGAGATCAAATCAATTCGTCAAGGCAAGGTGAATTTTCAGGATGCGTATTGCCTTTTTATGGATGGTGAACTTTACATCCGCAGTTTGCATATTTCGCCATATACGGAGGGAACCCATTACAACCATGACCCTATGCGCGACCGCAAGCTGTTGCTCACCAAAAGGGAAATGAGGAAATTAAGTGAAAATCTTAAAGATCAGGGACTGACAATTATTCCCGTCCGCCTGTTTACCAGTGAGCGTGGTTTCGCCAAATTAAACATTGCTCTCGCCAAAGGAAAGAAGCTTTACGACAAACGGGATTCTATAAAGGAAAAAGATATAAAGCGGGAAACGGACCGTATCAACTATTGAATTGGTTTCAGTAAATCGCCTTACGTGTGGCGATGATTCAGAGAATCATGCGTAAAGCCGAGTAAATGCTGGAAAATTTTTGATAATTTCTGAATTTGAAAGAGTTTTTTTTTAGGTAAAATCCCTATATTGTCGGAACTAATACCTCTCAGGCTCATGGGTAAAGTACTTGTTCTGAATCAAGATTATAGTGCATTGAGTGTTTGCACAGTTCCAAAGGCATTTTTGTTAGTTTACATGAACAAGGCGGAGATGCTGGCTGAATCTCCGGAACATTTTCTTCGGACGGTAAGCGACCAGTTTCCGATGCCCATAGTAATCCGGCTCAACCGCTACATTAACCTCCCATATCGCGGAGTTGTTATGACCCGCCACAACATTTTCAAACGCGATGGAAATCGCTGCCAGTATTGTGGCACGCACGATCATCTTACGCTCGATCACGTTATACCAAAATCGCGCGGTGGCAAAACGACCTGGGACAATCTCGCGACTGCATGCAAACGTTGTAATTCGAGGAAAGGAGATCACACCCCGGAAGAAGTGGGAATGCCATTAAGGCAACGTCCCTTCCGCCCATCCTTCCTGATGTTTATCAGGGACTTTTCGGGCTTAGCGGATTCGGAATGGTTGCCTTATCTTGGATCAAAAGAAAGAGTTCCTAATGCGATGTAACGTCTAATTCGGTCCTTTTTAATGTTTGCGGATTTTTTTTGGCTTGCAAAAACTTCTATGGTTATACACTCCTTCAAATAAAGCCCACTGTTTCAGGCTGGAAGTATTAAATTTCTTAGCTGTAATCCCTTCAACCTGGAGGTTTAAACCTAGATAGTCTTTTTGTAGATGAAAAATGGATTTTCATTTATAAAAAACGTACCTTTGCGCTCTGTTTTTTCAGAAAACTTTATTTTTTCACTAATTTTCAGCTGGTTAGCTCGACAGCTGATGTAACAACAGGGCGCTAATACTTATTTATGTCTAAGTTAAAGCAAATTCAAGAACTTCCCGAGTTTGATTGGGACAAAGCAGCTGACAAAGGTTTCGGTACTGGCTATTCTGCTGCTGACCGTGATCGTTTTGAACAAATGTACGATACTACCATTTCTCCGGTTCAGGAAAAAGAAGTAGTTAAGGGAGTGGTAGTAGGTATTACTGACCGTGAGGTGATCCTGAATATCGGTTTTAAATCTGATGGTATTGTTTCATCTAATGAATTCCGTGATCTTCCAGGATTGAAGATCGGAGATGAAGTTGAAGTTTATGTTGAGAACCAGGAAGACCAACATGGTCAGCTTGTGCTTTCACGTAAAAAAGCGAAAGTGATTACTGCGTGGGATAACATCCAGAAATCGTTCGACGAAGACGTGGTTATTGATGCTAACGTCAAGAGAAGAACGAAGGGTGGTCTTATTGTTGACATATTTGGTATCGAGGCTTTCTTGCCAGGTTCACAAATCGATGTGAAGCCAATTCGTGATTTCGACATTTTTGTTGGAAAGCGTATGGAGGTGAAAGTTGTTAAGATTAACTACGCAAACGATAACGTTGTAGTTTCTCATAAAATATTGATTGAAAAAGACCTTGAAGCGCAACGTCAGCAAATCCTGAACAACCTAGAAAAAGGACAGGTTTTGGAAGGTGTGATCAAAAACATGACCAACTTCGGTGTATTTATCGATCTTGGTGGTGTGGATGGCTTGCTACACATTACAGACATTTCATGGGGACGTATCAACCATCCGTCGGATCTTTTGGCACTTGACCAAAAACTGAACGTTGTAGTTCTTGATTTTGACGAGGAGAAAAAACGTATATCGCTTGGCTTGAAACAACTTCAGTCTCATCCATGGGATTCTCTTGCAGAAGAAATCCAAGTTGGTTCGAAAGTTACAGGTCGTATCGTTAATGTTGCTGATTATGGCGCATTCCTTGAAATCAAACCAGGTGTTGAAGGTTTAATTCACGTTTCTGAGATGTCATGGTCGCAGCACCTGCGCAATCCTCAGGAGTTCATGAATGTAAATGATGAGATCAGTGCAGTAGTATTGACATTGGATCGTCAGGAACGTAAGATGTCTCTTGGTATCAAACAATTGACCGAGGATCCATGGACACAATCATCGTTGAAAGATAAGTACGCAATTGGAACACGTCACAAAGGTGTAGTACGTAACCTTACGAACTTTGGTCTCTTCATCGAACTTGAAGAAGGAATCGACGGTCTGGTACACGTTTCTGATTTGTCATGGACCAAAAAAATCAAACATCCTTCCGACTTCGTCAAGGTAAGTGACGAACTTGAAGTTGTAGTTCTTGAGTTGGACGCAGAAAATCGCCGCCTTGCCTTGGGACACAAACAACTTGAAGAAAACCCTTGGGATACTTTTGAAACCATCTTTGCGGTTGGGTCGGTTCACAAATCGACGATTGTTGCGAAGGGTGACAAATTTGCTACTTTGGAATTGCCTTACGGAATTGAAGGTATTGCGGCTGTTAAGAATCTCGCGAAAGAGGACGGCACTTTTGCAGAAATCGGAGAAAGCCTTGACTTTACGGTACTTGAATTTTTGAAAGACGAAAAGAAAATAGTTCTTACACACTCAAAAGTGAAACCAGCAGCAGCGCCGGTTGCAGATGAGAAAAGAGAAGAGAGAACTCCAAAATCTGCATCACCTTCTAAGCCAGCGGCTTCCACAAATGAATCCTCCTCGAAGGACGGTGAGAAATCCACTTTTGGAGATTTGAGTGTACTTTCAGCCTTGAAAGAGCAGTTTGAAGAAAGTGAAAAGAAAGAAAAAAAGTAATTAAAAATTGAGGAAGATTGAGGAGTAGAATAAAAATTTAATACTTTTGCACCGGGTTAGCGGTAGGCGCAAGAATACTTCTAGCCCGGTAAATGGTTCCGTGGCCGAGCGGCTAGGCAGAGGTCTGCAAAACCTCGTACAGCGGTTCGAATCCGCTCGGAACCTCCCAGTCATGCAGTGCAGAAGACTCAGTTAGGAGTTTTTGTGAATCGAATTCAAATGCCATTTGTAAAGAACTGTAAGAGGTTTTTGCAAATGGTATTTTTTTGCTAAAAGCTTGTAATTCAGCGATAAAGTTACAGATATACGGCATTTATTTGCCAAGTAAATTAGAAGAATTATAAATAAGATACGGTACCAAAATAACCCTTAAATACTTTTGTGGATAAAAAATCGTACACTAGTTTTGTCTGTTGAAGAATAATGAAAAGTTGATTATGAATATACCATTCCGAGAAGACTCCAGGTTTTGTTCCTTCTTTCCCTGCTCAAAAACATTAATTGCTATAATTGTAGCCCTTTTGTTGAGTACCTCCAATTTTGTTTCTGCTCAGGATAGTACAGCAGCAGCATCTGCTGGTGGGGGAGATGTTGCAAAAGGAGAATCAATATTTAAAGGTAGTTGTGCTAGCTGTCATGCTCCTACTGATGAAGTTGTCGTTGGCCCAGGACTCAAGGGTGCAACAACACGCAACAATATTGCCTGGCTGACTAAATGGGTACACAATTCTCAGGCCGTTGTCGCATCCGGTGATGCCTATGGAGTTGCCCTTTATAATAAGTTTAATAAGACACCTATGACAAGTTTCCCAAACTTGTCAGAGGACGATATTAAGTCAATATTTGCCTATGTAGACGCAGCCGCCACTGCACCAGCACCGGTGGCTGCGTCTGGGGCTGCGACAGGTGCACAAGCGCAGACAAGCGGACCTTCTGATCTTTTTATGATTGTGCTGGTTTCACTGGTTGTGGTGATGCTTCTGGTTTTGGGCGTGCTTGTTGTAATTGTTTCCTTGCTTTCCAAAGCAGTTACGGGCCAAGCCGTTGACGATACTCGCGGCGATTTCATGACTAGGTTCGGCAATTCTTTAAAAGGTATTACAGGAGACCCGGCAATTCGTTCAGCAGTGATGTGGGTATTTGTTTTGTTGGTTCTTAAGGCAACGGTCGATGGAGCGTATAGTGTAGGTGTTCAGCAAGGATACGCGCCAAAACAACCTATTACATTTTCGCATAAGCTTCACGCCGGAGAATATAAAATCGATTGCAACTATTGTCATACCGGGGTTAACAGAGGTAAGTCTGCCCATATCCCATCGGCAAACATTTGTATGAATTGTCATGGCGTCATCAAGAAGGAATCTCCTGAGATCCAGAAAATTTATACTTCTATCGAGAATAACCAACCTATTGAATGGGTTAGGGTTCATAATCTTCCCGATCTGGCATATTTTAACCATGCTCAGCACGTGAACGTTGCAGGCTTGGAATGCGACAACTGTCACGGTGATGTAGCTAAGATGGAGGTTATTCAACAGCGTTCTTCATTGACAATGGGCTGGTGTATCGATTGTCACCGGAATACGGATGTCAATACGAAGGACAATAAATACTATGATAAACTGGTGCAGTTACATGGTACAGAAAGCAAAGAGGCTCTAAAGGTTGCTGATATCGGTGGGTTAGAATGCTCTAAATGCCACTATTAATCACAAGAAATTAATATCGAATACAACTCATTTGTATTGAATAGTTTTATGGAAAATACTAATAAAAGATACTGGCGGGGACTTGAAGAGCTGCGAAATGATGAGAAATTTGTTAAAGATGCAAAGTCTGAGTTCGCTGATGCACCTGCTGATACCCAATACGAAAGTTTGGTTGACGGTGTTGGAACGCACCGTCGGGATTTCCTAAAGGTTTTAGGTTTTGGAATGGCAGCTGTGTCATTGGCTGCTTGCGAAACTCCTGTTAAAAAGGCCATACCGTACATAAATAAGCCGGAAGGCGAATTTCCAACCATTGCAAACTGGTATGCTTCTACTTATTCTGAAGGTGGAGACTACGCAAGTATTTTGGTAAGAACCCGTGAGGGAAGGCCGGTTAAGATTGAGCCGAACACATCAGCGAAAGAACTAAGCGGTATTAGCGCCAGGGTTCATGCGTCTCTGTTAGGGTTGTATGATAACGAAAAGCTAAAGGGTCCCAAAAAAGGCGATGACACTAAAATTGGCTGGGAAACAGTAGACAAGGAAATCATCGATCAATTGTCTCAAATTTCGTTGAAAGGTGGTGCTATCAGGATTATATCCTCCACCATACTTAGTCCTTCCACTAAATCGGTGATCGCTGACTTTACTTCAAAATATCCAGGCACAAAACATATTGTCTATGATGCCAATTCGTCCTCTGCTATTGTTAAGGCAAATGAATTGTCGTTCGGCAAAGCGGTCATTCCTTCATATGATTTTAGCAAAGCTAAAGTAGTTGTAGGGATTGATGCGGATTTCCTGGGAACCTGGCTTTCTCCTGATGCTTTTTCAGCTCAATTCGCTGAAACGCGTAAGTTGGGAAGTGGGAAGGAAGGTAAAAAAGAAATGTCTCGCCATTACCAATTTGAATCTATACTTTCATTAACGGGTTCAAACGCAGACTACCGTAGTGCGATTAAGCCGTCACAACTTGGATTGGTTGTTTCTACACTTTACAATAAAGTAGCTACAAAACTAGGAAATAAGGCAATATCCGGTTCGGCCCTTGATGTAACGGATTTGGATAAGGCTGCTGCGGATCTGGTTGCCGCCAAAGGACAAGCTTTGGTGGTTTGTGGTACGAATGACCCTTCGGTTCAGGTCATAATAAATGCACTTAATGGTTTACTTGGGAGTTACGGCTCTACAATTAATTTGAATACCCCGCTCAATTTCCGTCAGGGAGATGATGTGGCGATGAATGGATTCGTTGATGAAGTAAAAGGAGGAAAAGTTAGTGCAGTTATCGTGTACGGAGCCAACCCAGTTTATGATCACCCGCGTGGTCTTGAATTAGCAGAAGCATTACCAAAAGTTTCTCTTACTATATCTTTCAATGACCGGGCTGATGAAACTTCTTCTCTTGTAAAGTATATTTGTCCTGCACCGCATTATCTCGAATCATGGAACGACGCTGAACCTAAAGCTGGATTTTACAGTCTTACACAGCCCACGATCAGTTTGATATTTTCTACACGCCAGGCGCAGTCCAGTTTGTTAAAGTGGGCAGGTCAGCCTTCTGATTTTCATAGCTATCTTAAATCTTACTGGAGTAAGAATATTTATACACAAGGAGGAACCGGAGAATTTGAAAAATTCTGGGTTCAATCTTTACATGACGGAATTTTCATATCGAATCGTTCGTCAGCTCCTGCATCGGAAGCGTTTACGGGAAACATCGATGCAGCAGCAGCAGAGGTTTCGAAAAAATATAAGGCGGCTTCAACGGGTATTGAGCTAGCTATTTTTGAAAATGTTGGCCTAGGTACTGGTGCAGCAGCAAACAATCCATGGCTGCAGGAATTCCCTGAACCGGTTACGAAGGCATGCTGGGATAATCACGCCGGCATTTCCATCAAAACAGCAAAAGATCTTGGTTACAGTCAAGGTGATGTAATCAAAATTGAGCTTAAAGGAAAATCCATTGAAGTCCCTGTACTAATACAGCCAGGACAGGCAAATGGAACCGTCGCGGTGGCAATTGGATATGGTCGTGAGAAGGCAGGTAAATCTGCGAATGGTGTAGGAAAGAATATTTATCCTTTCGCGTCTTTCTCAGGCGGATTCCTTTCATTTTCGCCAGGTGAAGTAATTCTGTCCAAAACTGGTGAAACGAGGGAGATTGCTCAGACGCAGACGCATAGTACGGTTATGAACCGTAAATCTGTTCTTCAGGAAACAGTTCTTTCTCATTTTCAAAAGGACCCGTTGGCAGGAAGGTTTATTCCAAAGATCCCTACCTCGGAGGGAACCGTGGATGCTACTGATCTTTCGCTTTGGAATGGTCATAAATATAAAAACCATTCGTGGGGGCTTGTTATTGATTTGAATTCGTGTTTCGGTTGCGGTTCATGCGTAGTAAGTTGTCAGTCTGAAAATAATATTCCTGTTGTTGGACGCCAGGAAGTAATCAATAGTCGTGAGATGCACTGGTTACGGATTGATAGGTACTATAGCAGTGATGCCGATGTTGAAGATTTGAGAGGTTTGGAGATCGCTTCGGAGAATCCTGAGGTAACCTTCCAGCCGATGATGTGCCAACATTGTAATAACGCACCTTGTGAAACTGTTTGCCCTGTGTTGGCAACGACTCACAGTTCGGAAGGCTTGAACCAAATGGCCTATAATCGTTGTGTAGGAACAAGATATTGCGCTAATAACTGTCCGTATAAAGTTCGTCGTTTCAACTGGTTCAAATATTTTGACAACGACAATTTTGACTACAACTTCAATAACGATTTGGGAAAAATGGTCATTAATCCGGATGTAACTGTAAGGTCCCGCGGGGTTATTGAAAAGTGCTCAATGTGTGTTCATAGAATTCAGGAAGGCAAACTGAATGCAAGAAAAGAGAGAAGGCGCGTAATTGATGGAGAAATCAATGTTGCTTGCGCTTCTTCATGTTCTACAGGCGCCATCACCTTTGGCGATATGAATGACCCTGAAAGCAAGATATCTTTATTGCTATCGGAAGAGCGGGAGGGACGGGCTTTCCATATGTTGGAAGAAATCAACGTTCGCCCTCAGGTTTCTTACCTGACCAAGGTTAGAAATAAAGCTGTGACCGGTAAAGCGGAGACGCCAAAAACGGAGAAAGAGCACGCTTGATTCTTTTGAATTTTGTATTTATTTGAAGATTAAATCATTATAAATTTAAGTAGTATGCATGTTACTTCACCCGTGAGAACCCCCCTTATTCAAGGTGGAAAAACGTACGCAGACGTAACGGAAGATATATGCCGTCAGGTTGAAGGTAAGCCTACCAAGGAGTGGAAAATCGCTTTTGGGCTTTCGCTAATCGTTTTGGCATATGGTTCTGTCTGTCTTGCATGGACCTGGTGGGAAGGTCTTGGCGTTTGGGGACTTAATAAAACAGTTGGTTGGGCATGGGATATTACCAATTTTGTTTGGTGGGTTGGTATCGGTCACGCTGGGACTCTTATTTCTGCTATTCTTCTACTGTTCCGTCAAAAATGGAGGACATCAATTAACCGGGCGGCCGAGGCGATGACGATCTTCGCTGTACTTTGCGCGGCCTCGTTTATTCTTATGCACATGGGGCGCCCCTGGATGGCTTATTGGGCTTTGCCACTGCCTAACGTATTCGGCTCGCTTTGGGTAAATTTTAACTCGCCGCTTGTATGGGACGTTTTTGCAATTAGTACTTACTTCTCGGTTTCACTCGTTTTCTGGTACATAGGTCTAATTCCTGACCTTGCCACGATTCGTGACCGAGCTACCAGTAAAATCTCCCGTTTCATGTACGGAACGTTCGCGATGGGGTGGGATGGTTCAGCAAAAACATGGTCACGCTACGAATATATTAGTTTGATTCTTGCTGGTTTATCTACTCCTTTGGTACTGTCGGTGCATACAATTGTAAGTATGGACTTTGCTACTTCCGTGATTCCGGGATGGCATACCACTATATTTCCTCCTTACTTTGTGGCTGGTGCAATTTTCTCAGGGTTCGCAATGGTGCAAAACCTGATGTTAATTACTCGGGTAGTTTATCGATTGGAAGACTATATTACGCTTGAACATATTGAAACAATGAATAAGGTTATTACTCTGACTGGTTCTGTCGTGGGTGTAGCTTACATTACTGAGTTTTTTATTGCGTGGTACTCTGGAGTTGAATACGAATACTACGCTTTCTTTAACAGGATGACTGGTCCTTATTGGTGGGCATATTGGGCGATGATGACATGTAACGTTATTTCTCCACAGTTGTTCTGGTCACGTAAATTACGGCGTAGCATTACTTTCACTTTCTTTATCTCCGTTGTCGTGAACATCGGTATGTGGTTCGAGCGTTTCGTAATTATTGTTACTTCGCTTCACCGTGACTATGTTCCTTCAAGCTGGGCAATGTTTTCACCAACTAGATATGATATCGGTGACTATATATTCTCATTCGGTCTGTTTTTCACGCTTTTCCTTTTGTTCTCGAAATATCTTCCGGTGATAAATATGGCAGAAGTTAAGGCAGTAATTCGATCTACGTCGGCTCAATTGCCTAAGAAGATTGCTGGTGTGGCAAAAGTGCGGCAGGAAGTGCCAATGTATAATAAGGACAGCGAATAGAAAGATTTTACCCGGGATTTTAAGCAGTTATTTGCTTTTAACATAAGAATAAGTATGGCAGAATTAACAGGAAAATATTTGGTTGGCGTCTATGACGATGACGATACCGTACTCCACGCAGTTCCTAAATTGAGGAAGGCGGGTGTAAAGATCCAGGAAGTTTATTCACCTTTTCCAATCCACGGAATTGATGACGCTCTGGGGCATCCAAGAACTAGGATAGGTATAGCTGCATTTATGTTCGGTGTGACGGGATGTATTTGTGCCTTAACATTGATGATCTGGACCATGGGTATCGACTGGCCAATGATCGTTGGAGGGAAAGATCCGATCTCAATTCCTAATTACATTCCGATCACATTTGAGTTAACTGTATTGTTCACTGCTTTTGGTATGGTAATAACTTTCTTTATTTCCAATGGTTTAGGGCCAGCAACGCATTTTCATCCAAGATTTGATCCGCGTTCGACTGACAATAAGTTCGTGATGGCGATTAATATGGGCAAAAATTCCATGAGTGAAGAGGAGATATCAAGAGCACTCAGGGATAGTGGCGCCGAGGAAGTTAACATCAGGCAGTTTTAATTTGTTTGAAAGATGAAATTGAGAAATCTATATAAATATTCAAGTGCCTTTGCAATAATCGCTTTTATTGCGGTTGGCTGTCAGAAAGATCCCAATAATCCTGGGAAGGAATACGCGCCTAATATGTATCTTCCGGTTGGTTACGAACCTTATAAGCAAGAAAAGGCAAACCCAATCAATCCAATGGGGTTAACAATGCGTCTCCCGGTTGAAGGAACAGTGGCGCGTCGTAATTACAAGACTTCTTTTGGTAGTGGTGATTCATCAACCGTCGATCTTATGATTTACAACATTCCGGCTGATAGTATTTCCATTTCTGAAAAGGTTTTAAAGAACCCGGTACCGCTGAACGAGAAATCACTGGCTGAGGGAAAGGTATTGTTTGAGAGGTATTGCCAACATTGCCATGGTGCAACAGGAGCTGGTGACGGTAAAGTTGGGGCTATGTATAAAGGTGTACCGAATTATGCAAGTGATGCGTACAAAACCATGAATGAGGGTCATATTTTTCACGTTGTTACTTACGGGAAAGGGCGTATGTGGCCGCATGGCTCACAGGTTAATCCTGAGGAACGCTGGAAGATTGTACATTATGTACAGAAACTTCAAAAAGGGGCTTAAATCATTTAGATAACAGAGTAATTATATATTAATAATGGCATCAGCACATTCGATTCCTTCTATTGAAGAACGGTTTGAATTTACTTCGGCAGCTAAAAGGAACTTGTTAATTGGCGGCGCGGTAGGTGTTGCTTTAGTCCTGGCAGGGGTTTATCTGGCGGCCAATGGCGGGCACGAAGCTTCACATGGTGCGGAGCATGCTGCGTCTGCACTCGGTCATCCAACTCCGGAAAACGCATCCAAAGTGCATCATGAAGCGGCTGCGGCAGGGCATCATGCTGTATCGTGGGTAACTAGGGTGTGGGCTAATATTTGGGTAAATGCAGTTTACTTTACTGGTATTTCGGTAGTGGGGATGTTCTTTATCTCTTATAACTACCTGGCCCAGGCAGGCTGGTCGGTTGTTTTTAAAAGAATTCCTGAAGCTATGCCGGCATTTTTGCCTGTTACTGGTGTGATTATGCTCATAACTTTTTTTCTTGGAGGGCACGATCTTTTCCACTGGACTCATGAAGGTCTGTACGAAGTGGGAGGTCCCGAGTATGATCCGATTATAGCTGGTAAGAGGGGTTTCCTAAACACACCATTTTTTGTCGGACGTTTGATATTTTATTTTGCCGCGTGGTATGGCATGTGGAGAGTAATTCGTAACTTATCCCTGCAGGAAGACGAAATTGGCGGTACAGAATTTTATGATAAATGTGTACGTCTGGGTACTGCATTCCTGGTGGTATTTGGTGTGACTTCTTCAACGTCAGCATGGGATTTTGTAATGTCAATTGACACACACTGGTTCAGTACCATGTTTGGTTGGTATACGCTTGCAAGCTGGCATGTTGCTGGCTTGGCCGTGATTACTCTTACTGTAGTTATGCTTCGGGAAAGGGGGTATTTGAAAGCTGTTAATTCAAGTCACCTGAGGGATTTGGGTAAATTTGTTTTTGCTTTTAGCATTTTCTGGACATACGTTTGGTTTGCTCAGTTTTTGCTGATCTACTATGCCAACATGCCGGAAGAAATTATCTATTTTCTTGAGAGATTTAGAGGACATGGAGGATTTTTCAAAGCGCCGTTCTTTATTACATTGTTCTTGAATTTCTTCTTTCCTTTCTTAGTACTGATGGCGCGTGATGCGAAGTTTACGCATTCAATACTTAAGGTTGCTTGCTGGAGCGTAATCATAGGTCATTACATGGATTTTTATACGAACATCATGCCGGGTACGGTGGGCGGTTCAGCTGGTTTCGGCCCGCTGGAGTGGGGATTTTTCCTGTTATTTATTTGTGCATTTACGTGGTCAGTTGCAAGTCAACTGGAAAAGGCTAATCTTATTCCGAGGCATCACCCGATGTTGGAAGAATCATTGCATCACGATATCGCCTAATCTAGCATAACCAGTTTATTATTATGTATTATATTATCGCCTTAGTTGCAGTTGTTTTTGTTGTACTCACCATTATCGTGGTAACCCGCCTGCAAGATGTACTAAAAAGTGTAAAAAATCCTGAATCGGAAGATGCCATTCCTTCTGGAAACCGTGCAAACGGAATTATGTTTCTTGTGATACTTGTATTTGGAGCTATTGCTATCACTTGGTCTTATTTGGATGCCAGAGAATATTTTTTACCCGAGGCTTCTTCTATTCATGGAAGAAGAACAGACGATCTGTTCTGGTTTTCAATGGGTATTCTTACAATACCATTCATATTTGTTAACTTTTTAATATTCTTTTTTGCTTGGAAATATCAGTATAAAAAGGGCAATAAGGCATCGTTTTATCCCGACAACCATAAGCTAGAATTGATTTGGACAATTGTTCCGGCAATTGTAATGGCGTTATTGGTATTCACAGGTTGGAAAGCCTGGTCTGATATTACGTCAGACGCGCCGCGCGATGCGGAGGTGATTGAAATTACGGGAAAGCAATTTAACTGGATTGTACGCTATTCCGGTGTGAAAGATAACAAGCTGGGAAATTACAATTACAAGTTAATTGACGCACAGAATGAGGTTGGTATTGATCTGTCTGATGAGAATTCTTTTGATGATTTTACCAATCCGACAGAAATGCATATTCCTGTAAATCGCCCAGTATTGTTGAAGATACGCGCCCGTGATGTTCTGCACAGCGTTTTTATTCCTCACATGAGGGTCAAAATGGACGCAGTACCCGGAATGCCAACAAAATTTTGGTTCGTTCCAGATAAGACTACTGCTGAAATGCGAGCGGAAACTGGTAATCCAAAGTTTGACTATGAGATTGCTTGTACGGAGGTTTGTGGTCAGGGGCATTTTTCAATGAAATTGCGTCTTATTGTTGAGGATGAAGCGTCTTATAAGAAATGGTGCGCTGAGCAATCTACTTTTTTGCAAACATATCCGGAATATCTGGCAAAGGTGCCGGAGAACCTAAGGGCCAAGGCAATGAAAAACCTTCCCGCCGATGTAACAGCACCAGCTGATAGTTCAAAAACAGCAAGCTCAGGGGTAGCAGTAGGAGCCAGCAGCTCACTGCGCTAATTAATAAATTTAAAGAGAAAATAGTCATATGTCAGCTATTGAAGGAATAGAGTTAGCTCATGTAGAAGAGCACGAGCACGTAGATCAAAATTTTTGGCAGAAGTACATCTTTTGCGAAGATCATAAGGTCATAGCAAAACAATATTTGATTTCAGGTATTGTTTGGGCTGTCATTGGGATATCCATGTCTGTGATTTTCCGGATTCAATTGGGTTTTCCTGACGCTAACCTTTCCTGGCTAAAGCCTGTATTGGGACATTGGATAAGTGACACGGGAAAACTTGATACGAGTTTCTACCTGGCGCTCGTTACAATGCACGGGACGATCATGGTGTTTTTTGTGTTAACAGCAGGATTGAGCGGTACATTCAGTAATTTCCTAATACCCTTGCAAATCGGAGCACGTGACATGGCGTCGGGTTTTATGAACATGCTTTCGTACTGGTTTTTCTTCGTTGCGAGTATCATCATGTTTGCTTCATTATTCCTTCAAACCGGGCCTGCTGCCGGTGGATGGGTTATTTACCCTCCCTTGAGTGCGCTGCCACAGGCTCATCCTGGTTCTGGAATGGGGATGACGCTATGGCTGGTGAGTATGGCACTATTTATTGTTTCACAGCTTCTGGGAGGTATTAATTATATTACCACAGTCATTAATCTTCGTACGAGGGGTATGACTTTTGACCGCCTCCCACTGACGATCTGGGCATTTCTGATTACTGCGGTATTGGGCTTGATCTCGTTTCCTGTATTGTTCTCATCTGTATTGTTGTTGATTTTTGACCGCCATTTTGGTACTAGTTTTTATCTTTCTGATATCTACATCAATGGCGAAGCGTTACCAAATGTTGGTGGTAGCCCTATCTTGTTCCAGCATTTGTTCTGGTTCTTAGGCCACCCTGAGGTTTACATCGTACTTCTGCCAGGCCTGGGTATTACCTCGGAAGTAATTGCAACGAATTCCCGGAAGCCAATTTTTGGATATCGTGCAATGATTGCTTCTATGTTAGGTATTGCGTTCCTGGCGTTTATTGTTTGGGCTCACCATATGTTTGTAACAGGCATGAATCCGTTCCTTGGGTCGGTGTTTATGTTCCTTACTTTGATCATTGCTGTTCCTTCTGCTGTAAAAGGATTCAATTATATTACCACACTTTGGAAAGGAAATATTGTATTTACACCGGGCATGCTATTTTCAATCGGGTTGGTGTCACTTTTCGTTTCTGGCGGCTTGACGGGAATTATACTTGGTAACAGTGCGCTGGATATCCAGCTTCATGATACTTACTTTGTGGTGGCCCACTTTCACCTCGTTATGGGAGCTGCTTCGGCCTTCGGGCTTTTTGCAGGGGTGTATCACTGGTTTCCCAAAATGTTTGGACGCATGATGAACAATACAATGGGACAGATTCACTTCTGGTTTACGTTCATTGGTATTTATCTGATTTTTATTCCGATGCACTATGTAGGCATCGCGGGTTTTCCGCGGCGTTACTATCAGTTTACCAGTTACGACTTTACTCATAAGTTCATGGATATGAACATGTTCATATCTGTTGCAGCCATATTGTCATTCGTTGCCCAGTTCTTATTCCTTTGGAACTTCTTCTATAGTATTTTTAAAGGCAGGAAGGCGCCTCAAAACCCCTGGCGTTCTAATACCTTGGAGTGGACTACTCCGCGGCTTCCGGGTCACGGTAACTGGCCTGGCGAGATTCCTCCTGTTTATCGTTGGTCTTATGACTACAGCAAGCCAGGTGCGAAAGAAGATTTTATACCGCAAAACATTCCATATTCGCAAACGCTCGAATCCAATTTTCCTCATGAAAATGAGTTGATCTCAATGGAGAAGGAGATTGAAGGGCAAAACTTCAATGATCAGTTTAACACCGCGCACTAGTCGCCGGTTCAGGCGACTCACTTTGAATACCGTCATTACACTTTACTGTCTTGTATTAGCTGGTGGTGTAGTTAGGAGTACGGGTGCAGGTATGGGATGCCCGGATTGGCCAAAGTGTTTTGGTAGCTGGGTACCTCCGACAAAGGTTTCACAGCTGCCGCTAGATTATAAGAAGATCTATGGAGCGAAATTAAAAGGAGAGGTCGAATTCAATCCAGTCAAAACCTGGATTGAATATGTCAACCGACTTTTAGGGGCGTTTACTGGAATTATGATTTTTCTGACACTCGTTGCTTCAATTCCTTATTTTACAGCAGGTAAAAGGAGTGTTTTTTATTATAGCTTAGTTGCTTTTATCCTTGTAGGAGTTCAAGGGTGGTTAGGGTCAAAAGTTGTCTCGACGGAATTAATGCCGGTCATGATCACTTTGCATATGTTGCTTGCGATCGTCATTGTGTTTTTGCTCATTTACCTTTTTATCTGGGCAAAATATTCGGAAACATTACTGACAAGGATAGGCGGGAAGAGGAGGACGATGCTTAATATCACTGGCTTGGGAGTGCTTTTACTTTCTCTGATTCAGATCCTGTTAGGTACGCAGGTTAGAGAGAACATGGATGAAGTTATCAATGTCTTGGGCTATGGCGCCAGAGGTGCATGGATTTCAGAATTGGGAGCTACTTTTTATGTTCACCGCTCGTTTTCTATAGTCGTCGTTGCGGCTAACCTTTTATGGTTCTATAAAATTAGACAGGATTCGAATTCGGCGTTGGTACTCAAAAGATCGGCCAAATGGTGTTTGGTTCTTGTTGGTATTGAGTTATTTACGGGTATTCTGATGGCTTATTTTGGTGTTCCGCCGTACGCTCAACCGATGCACTTGACTGTTGCGATTGCATTAATTGGCTTGCAATTTGTTACCTGGTTGTTGCGTGGTAAACAGCAATTTTTGGACAGAGATCAAGCGGAAAGTTTGAAAGGGGAGGTTGTGTAGTGAATTTACGTAGAGTAATGACGTCAATAGATCAAGATTTAGGAATTATCAAAGTTGGTGCAAAGGCAAAGGCATTATTTGAGTTGTTAAAATTCAGGTTAGCATCGCTTATTGCTTTTTCAGGGGCAATGGGCTATTGCTTGGGCGCGAATCAAGTGATCTGGCCAAAATTGTGGCTTTTTGTTTTAGCATCAATTGGTATTACCGGTTCAGCTAATATTATCAATCAGATTCTGGAGAAGGATCTTGATAACATGATGAAAAGAACACGGATGAGACCTTTACCTAGTGGAAGAGTTTCAGTTGATCAGGCGGTCGTTTGGGCAATCTTTTTAGGAATTGGTTCCCTGTTCATTTTCATAACGGTTTTTAATCTGAGTACAGGATTAATTTCTTTGCTTTCTCTGGTCCTTTATGGCTTTGTTTACACCCCCTTAAAACGTGTTGGGCCGATTGCTGTTTTTGTCGGAGCGTTTCCGGGAGCCTTTCCTCCGATGATTGGTTGGGTAGCGGCTACCAATCATTTTGGCCTCGAACCTGGGATTTTATTTGCTATTCAGTTTTTCTGGCAGTTTCCGCATTTTTGGGCTATCGCCTGGGTTTTGGATGAAGATTACAAAAGGGCCGGTTTTAAATTGTTGCCGGCGAATGGGCTGAAGGATTCAGATACTACGCTCCAGATAATGATTTATACGCTTTTTTTGCTTCCTATCGGGTGGCTTCCATATCAGTTGGGAATGACAGGAATTAATTCGGCGTTTATCGCAACCTTATTTGGTGTCTTGTTCCTTGCTCAAACTTTTCATTTAATGAGAAGATGTACGGATCAAACGGCGCGTCAGTTGATGTTTGGTTCTTTTATATATTTGCCTATCGTGCAGATTGCGTTTTTGTTGGATAAATTGTGAAATAGAAAGTATTTAGTGAATGGAAAATATTCAGCAGTTAAAAGTAGAGAAGCAGCCAGAGCAGACACTTGCAATGGATCCAATGAAGTTCATTCTTTGGCTGTTTTTGGTAAGTATCATTATGTTGTTTGCCTCACAAACCAGTGCTTATCTCGTGCGTCGTGCTGAGGGGAATTGGCTTGAATTTGAGATGCCCAGGATTTTCTGGTATAGTACGGCGGTTTTACTTATCAGTAGTGCTTCGATGCAGTGGGCATATTTCGCAGCAAAAAAAGACTTGTTCAAACAATTGAGAATAGCAATTTCTGTTACATTTGTATTGGGTGTTGCCTTTTTGTGGATGCAGTTTGAGGGATGGAAGAATCTGGTGGAGATGAATGTTTATTTTGTTGGCAATCCATCAGGATCATTTTTTTACGTGTTTACAGGATTGCACGGTTTTCACATTATAAGCGGGCTTATTGTTCTTTTGTTTGCGCTTAGAGCTGTATTCAGAATGAAGGTTCATGCCAAGAGTCTACGGCAAATTCAGATTTGTTCGAGTTACTGGCATTTTTTGGATTTACTTTGGTTATACCTTTTTGTTTTTTTATTGACTTTTAATTGATAATTTTTCACCAATGGCTGCACATGTAACAACACCCGGCGCGGTAGAACCCAAAATGTGGTTGGGCGGTATCGAGCCTATGAAAGCAAGTTACGGGAAACTGATGATGTGGTTTTTCCTTATCTCAGATACATTCACGTTTTCTGCTTTACTGGTGGCGTATGGAACCGCACGCTTCAGTTTCCCTTCTTTTACCGGAAAAGTACATGATTTTACTTTCTCCAACATGTACTGGCCAATCCCGGAAAAGGTTTACGAATCTGTTCCGTTTCTGCATGGAGTGTCACTGCCGTTGGTATTTGTGGGTATTATGACCTTCATCCTTATCGCAAGTAGCGTAACTATGGTACTCGCGGTAGAAGCTGGTCATAGAATGGACAGAGCTAATGTCGAAAAATATATGTTGTGGACAATTCTGGGTGGATTTACTTTCCTTGGGTGTCAGGCGTGGGAATGGTCCCACTTTATACATGGTACAGAAGAGGGAAGTGTGATGAAAATTATTGAAAATGGAACCTGGATTCAGAAGACGGTCTTCGGAGCAAATTTGACGGAAAATCAGTATGGACCTCCGGCATTTGCTGATTTCTTTTTCTTTATAACGGGTTTCCATGGTACCCACGTATTTAGTGGTGTGATCTTAAATATTCTGATCTTTTTCCGGTCGGCTACAGGGTTTTATGATAAGAGAGGAAGTTATGAAATGGTAGAAAAGGTAGGTCTTTACTGGCACTTTGTTGACTTGGTGTGGGTGTTTGTATTTACGTTCTTTTATTTGGTTTAATCTTCCACTAGTATATTAATAATTAGAGCATATGTCAGAAGTACATCACATACATAACCAGGATCCTAACGCTGGTGCTGAACAACGCAATTTGATCTGGAAGACATTCTGGATACTCCTTGGAATCACTGCACTGGAATTTATCATCGCCTTCACAATGGGTCACGGCGTGCTTAAAGTAACTATTTTTATAGTATTGACAATAGTTAAGGCGTTTTACATAGTGGGTGAGTTTATGCACTTAAAGCATGAAACAAAATCTTTAATCTGGACAATCCTTGTGCCCATACTGTTTATTGCCTGGTTGATACTGGCCCTTATGCTGGAAGGAAACGCTATTTTTGAAGCAATATTCAGCTGATAATATTGATATGAATAAATTTATTAAAGCCGGATTACTAATAGTCACATTAGTAATACCGGCTTTGATTTTTACATTTTTGCAGTTTTTTGGTACAAATCACTATGATTTGCCATTCTATCACCCGAAAATGGACTTATTTGGGAAGGTAATTGTTTCAAACGGGGACACTGTATTCTATAAGGTGGCAGCCCCCCAGTTAAAGACGATTGATAACAAGGAGTTCCCAAAGGAGTATTTGGCGGGTGGACTAACAATCGTGAGCTATTTGCCCCGGGAATGCGGCGATTCATGTCAAATTGTATTTTCGCAATTGGGCCGCATCTACACCCTAAGACATAGCATTAGTGATTTGAGACTGTTGACAATTACTGAGAACTGGCCGATTGATGATAACAGATACCCTGAGGAGCTGGGAAAAGAAGGCTGGAAGATCGGCGTATTTTCGGAGGTGGATAGAAACTCGGTGCTTAACCAGGATTTTCTTTTTGAAACAAAGGTACCGAAGGCTGAAAGTGATTTGGCCGAAAGAAAGTTGATACTGATTGATTGGGAAGGTCATATAAGAGGGTATTACACAGGAACGGACAGCGATGAAATAGACCGTCTTATGGCGGAAATTAAGATATTGGATTACGCGAAGAAAAATAAAGTTTAAGGTGATGGGAACATTAGTGCTTGAAAAGAAACAAAAGTATCAACGTATTATTAATATTCTGGCGTTTGCGATACCAGTGGCGGTTGCGGCGATTTTAGGTATTCGACAAAAAGTAGACTTGGGCTCCTGGACCAAGGTGTTGCCTCATGTGATAGGAGTTATAAATAGTTTAACCGCTGTTCTTCTGATGCTAGGGTACTATTTCATTAAAGTGAGAAACAGAAACGCACACAGGCAGGTGATGACAGCTGCTTTTCTTTTAGGAGCCGTATTTCTTATTTGTTACATTCTTTACCATATTTCAAACGAATCTACGCCGTTTGGCGGGGTGGGGGCGATCCGGTACTTGTATTATTTTTTGCTGATTTCACACATTACCTTGTCCATTGTGGTCGTTTGGTTTGTGTTGCGTGCAGTTTATTTTGGCTATACCAATCAACTACCGGAACATAAGTCTGCCACTAAATGGGCATTACCAATCTGGCTCTATGTAAGTATCAGTGGCGTTGTTGTCTATCTAATGATAAGTCCTTATTATCGATGAAAAAGTTATTGGTTACCTCGGGATTAATATTTATCCTTGTGCTGGCTAGCTTGGATACCTGGGCTCAATGTGCAATGTGCCGTGGATCGGTTGAGAGCTCAATGGGTAATGGAAGAAATAATGTTGGAGTAGGGTTGAACACGGGTATCGTTTATCTTTTTGTCATGCCGTACCTATTGGTTGCGGTTATAGGTTACCTCTGGTATAGGAACAGTAAAAAGGCCCAATTTGAACGGAGATTTGTAACTACTCGTGTCCAAAAAGCGTTGACCGGGCAATAGGTCCATCTTAACCTTTTTGTCAGGCGAAACTGCATCGGCGGTTTCGCTTTTTTTGTGCCCTTTTTTTCTCAAAAACGGTGGTTGGGAGTATTTTAGCTAAGCGTTTCAAAATTGTTTTTACCAACAATATGGAGAAAACTCCTGTCCAAGACTTATCAGGAAAACATATCTGTTATGCATAAGTTGTTCTTTTTATTCCTATTGATTGTGGGAGGTTCTTCGGCCGCTCAGGAAATTTCAACTGCCAAGCCGTGGACGTTTTGGTGGTGGATGGGAAGTGCTGTCACAAAAGAAGATATTGCTGCCCAATTGGGCTACTTCGCAAAATCTGGCCTGGGTGGTGTTCATATCATTCCGATTTACGGGGTGAAAGGCTTGGACTCTCAAAATATTACGTTTTTGAGTGAAAATTGGCTAGATGTCATGCAGTATACGGTGAAGGAAGGAAAGCGATTAGGCCTGGGAGTCGATCTCACTACCGGGACTGGCTGGCCTTTTGGCGGGCCGAATGTGAAGATGGAAATGGGGGCGCGGCAGATGTCTTTTGAAAACGCGGAAATGAAAATTAAACCGACGGGACAGCAGGTAAAGCGTGCTGCTCCTGGGGGTGCTGGATTGGTTTTGGATCCCTTTCTGGCAGATGGCATGAGGCGTTATCTTGAACGGTTTGATACGGCGTTTTCAAAGACAGGAGAGCTTCCGAGATCCATGTACATGGATTCGTACGAGGCGTATGGCGCTAATTGGACAAACGATTTTCAAAGTGAATTTGAAAAAAGGAGGGGGTATCGTATCGAAGAAAAGTTGTCTCTCCTATCCGATACCACGGGAGCTTCTTCTTCCTCTTTGGTGAAAATGGACTATCATCAGACTTTGGCAGAGTTACTTCGCGAACGCTATGCGCATGAATGGACGAAATGGAGCAAGGAAAAGGGGTTCTTGACACGTTATCAGGCACATGGTTCGCCAGGGAATCTACTGGATTTGTACGATGAGGCAGATATTCCGGAAACCGAATCGTTCGGAACGAGTCGGTTTCAGATTCCCGGTCTTCGGGTCGACCCTGACTATTCGGTCAACCAGTTTGGTACGCCAAACCCGCTGGCGATGAAGTTTGCTTCGTCTGCAGCGAATTTTTCGGGTAAAAAATTAGTAAGTTCTGAGACAGGAACTTGGTTGGCGAACCACTTTAAGGTTTCCCTCTCTCAGATCAAGCCACAAATTGACGAGCTTTTTACGGCTGGCATCAATCATATCTTTTATCACGGTACAAACTATTCTCCACAGAAGGAAAGTTATCCGGGTTGGTTATTTTATGCTTCCACACATTTTGGGGCAACTTCACATTTTGCTGATCATTTCTCCCTCCTAAACAAATATGTTGAAAATTGCCAGACGCTGCTGCAAAACAGTCAACCTGACAATGACATTCTGGTTTATTTTCCAATACATGATCTTTGGTCTACGCCTTCTAAATCCGCTGGCGGTGTTCACTTATTAGAAGTGCATCACGTAGATCGTTGGTTGCTTGGGTTGCCCTTTGGAAAACTTACCGGGAGGCTTTGGAAAGAAGGTTATGCCTTTGATTTCCTATCAGACAGGCAGTTGACCAGGCTACACGTTGACAGGGATGGCCAGGTTACTTCGGGAAATACCAGGTATAAAACGATCCTCGTACCTGTCAGTACTTATATGCCAGGAGAAACATTGGCTGAATTGACACGGCTGGCAAAAGGCGGAGCGAAAATCGTCTTTGATACACATATGCCAGTTCATGTAACTGGATATTTTTCCAATGAAGAGCGGCAAAGGATATTTTTGCAGGAACTATCCGTATTGAAAAGCTACCCCTCCGTCCAGGTAGGCGAGGATATCCGCAAAATGCTTACCGTTAATGGCATAATCAAAGAGGAGCTAGGGGAGAAAGGACTGTCCTACATTCGTAAGAGAGAGAGAAACGGAAAAGCGCTTTATTTTGTAAGTAATCTCGGAGACACCTTCCGGGAAGGATGGGTGCGGTTAGCGGAAAACAACGCTGTGAAAAAATATGATCCCTTATTTGGAGAGTCCTTAATGGCACATCGGATGGTTCAGGGAAAGAGGGAGGTGTACCTGACTTTGCTTCCCGGGCAATCCTGCTTTTTACGAGAAGCATCTGAAACGGATAACATTCCCTTGGTTTCAATAGTTAAAAATGAGCATGAGATTAATGGTGAGTGGGTCATCGATTTTCTCAAAGGAAGGCCATCTTTACCTGTTTCAGCTAAGATGACCGAACTTGAAACCTGGTCATCACTACCGGATTCTGCGGTTTATTTCTCAGGGACGGCACGTTACAGTATTAAGTTTGATCTCTCAAATGATCTCTTGAAAGCGCGTGAACTTACTTTACAACTTGGAGATGTAAGAGAAGTCGCGACGGTGAAGATTAACGGAAAGCAAATTGGAACCGCGTGGTCGATACCTTTTCAACTGAAAATCGACACTGGTATTCTTATGGCGAAAGGTAACCTGATGGAAATAGAAGTTACCAATCTCTCGGCAAATTATATGCGTTTACGTGACCGTCAACAACCTGATTGGAAGAAGTTTAACGACATAAACATTGTAGACATTACCTACAAACAATTTGATGCGTCTAAATGGGAGCCGATGCCTTCTGGTTTGCTAGGGCCCGTCAAGATTTTGTACAGGTGATTTGATTTGTTATTCCCACAAAGGATAATGTTCCAGATGAATCTGTTTTCCGAAAAATATATTTGTGGATTGTTCAAAAGACAGGGTGTAGTCCGAGACATAAAACTGACGTTTCCCTGCTCCTCTTTCATTCACCAAATAATGCTGTTCCAGGAGTGCCCGCAGCGAATTAGCCACAATTTCAGAGGTGTCCAGTATTTCGACCTGACTACCGTAAAACTGCTGGATTTGTTTTTTAATCAAAGGATAATGCGTACAGCCAAGGATAAGTGCCTCAATATTTGCCAGGGAAGAATCTGACAAATAGCTCCGGATAATACTTTCACTGATATTGTTGTCAAAAAAACCTTCCTCAATCATAGGAGCCAATAATGGTGTTGCCAGTGATCTCAAATTGATATTTTTGTCCAAAGCATCCACTTTCTTCTTATACACGTTAGAAAGTACAGTTTGCTTCGTTCCTATCAACCCTACTGTCTTCCCTTCATATCGCTCCTTGATGTAGTCTACCACCGGATCGATGACATTAAGAACCCGTGCTTTGCTTCCCACGTATTCTTTTACGAGCTCAAAGGCAGCTGCAGAGGCAGAATTGCAAGCGATCAGAATAAGTTTGCAGTTCTGCTGAATCAGCATGTTACAGATTTTGATGGAATAGGCTTGAATAGCTGCCGTGGATTTGTCACCATAGGGAAGGTGCGCGGTGTCACCAAAATAGATTGTATTTTCCTGTGGTAAAAGCCGGGTCACAGCGCTCGCAACAGTCATACCGCCGATGCCGCTGTCAAAAATCCCGATAGGGGCCGAAGAGTCAAACATTGTTAAATATTTCCTTGGTAGGAATTGTAGGATGAATTAGTAGTCGAAATGCAATTTTTTTGTTTTCAAACTGAGATTTTGCCTGGCAAGACGTATTCGCAATTTTAGCCAAATCTAAATGAAGGAACCGGATAATTTTTTTGAAAGGGCAAAATAAAATAATGCTTCACATGATTTTGTTGAAATTGATATGTAAGGTTCTTGTTTACAGTAGTTTAGAGCTGCGTGTTCTTTTTTGAAGCTGGTATCCATTAGGCGAAAATAAAAATAGTTAAGGCCATCATGCAACCTGATCAACATGAATCAGCATCTTGTACTTGAAACTACCAATAAAGAATGGGTCGAATTTTATCATTGTTCAATCAAGAGGCACAGCTCATAACTGCTCTACAAAGGCATGACCGGAAAGCGCAGCGAACCCTGTACGACAAATACAGTTCCCGTATGCTTGGACTGTGTTTTCGATACGTAGGTGATGAGATGATGGCTGAGGATGTTATGATTGAAGGATTTATCAAAGTGTTCGGAAAAATTGGCCAGTTTAAGAGTGATGGGAGTTTTGAAGGATGGATCAGAAGGATCATGGTAAACGAGGCATTGGGGTATTTGAGAAAGCAGAAAAGAATCCCGGAAGATTTCCTTTCGGAGGAAGCTTCGAATATTCCAGACTACCAGTATGCAGACCAGAATCTGGATGCACAGGAAATAATGGTTCTTATCGAACAGCTTCCAATGGGCTATCGAACTGTTTTTAATTTATATGCTATCGAGGGTTACGCTCACACAGAGATCGCCGAGTTATTAGGTATTACAGAGAGCACTTCAAAATCGCAATTACACAGGGCACGGGCAATGCTTCAAAGAATGCTTGCCGATTGGGAGAGTGAATTTAAAAAAAAAGTAGTATCTGAGACCCTGGTTATCATTTGATTGGCAGGGGCCCCATTAATAGACTCCAGGAAATTAACAAAGATCTAAAATGAAAAAGCATCCGGTTGATGATCTCTTTAAAAATAAACTTTCCGGACTCGAGAAGCATCCTTCTTCCGATGCCTGGAATCGAATAGTACTGGGTCAGGAAGCAGGGCAAAAAAAGTTTCCGGTATGGATATGGTATGTGGCGGCGGGCGTAGCTATGGCGGTCCTTGCTGGTTATTCTGTTTGGTTTAATAAATGGGAGAGCCATGGGCCACAAATGGCGAGGATTGAGGTTACCAAACCTCCGGGAAAAAGCCTCCTTCCTTCGGAAAATAAGCTAGACAAGATTGTTCCGCTGATCGTATATAGAAAGGCTGAAAGTCCTGACTCTGAAATTTCGATTGAACTAACTTCAATAGTTCCAAAAGAAAATCCGAAAGAGGCAGAGCAAATGTCAAAAAATCTGATCACAGAGGACTCGGTGCAGTTATCTGAAAAACAGGCAAGTATCGGTTCTGACATAGATGTCCCTAATCCCGTTTCGTCACAAGAACGCATCGTGGAAAATCAGCCCGTGACAAAGTTCGATACTAATTCCAACCGCACTACTGTGGTAAGAGTTACTTACGAAGATGATAGCCTAGAAGAGCCCAAAACTTCACGCTTTACCAGGGTTTTTCGCCAGCTTAAAAATGCCAGGGCTGGTGAACATGTGGATTGGGAAGAGGTTGGGTTTAACCCTAAGTCCATTCTGGCCCGTGTCGATAGTAAACGTAAACAATGAGAATTCCTTTCTGATATGAGTGGATTAACAATTAACTAAAGATATGAAAATAAAACGATTTGCGCTGCTAATGCTTTGTCTGACAGTTTTTAATTTAGCCGTCAATGCAGAATTTGTTGGCAAGGATTCAAATAAGGACTCCATTATTGTAACCTTCGGGGCTAAAACACGGCTGATTATTTTTGGGGAAAACCGCAAAGAGCTTGAGAAAATTATGCAGTACGACCTTAATAGCCTGCTCAAGGATTTGAAAGTCCGGCTTGATACCGCTTCAAACGACACGACTTACCTTAGAGAGGAAGTCAACGGTAATGGTTATTTAATGGATAAAAGCAATGACAAGAATTATGTGAGGATTGGAATGCGCGGCGTTCATGTAAAGGACGGCCAAAATGAGGTAAACATCGACGACCGGGGCGTGGAAGTTAAAGATGTGGAAAGTAGAGATTCTTCTGGTTCGGACTACCAGAGGATAGGCAAGCGGTTTTACGGATCAAAAATTGGATCAAGCCCTCGAAAAGGATTCAATATAGCACTTGGGCTAAATACATATGGAGCAAATGAGAATACTCCTGGTTACAACAAAGAAGACTACGACCTGCGGTCATTTGGTTCCCGTTTCGTTAGCTTGGGTTATGTGGTGAGTGCAAAAATTGCAAAAGGCAAAAATGCCGGGCTGCATTTGGATTTCGGAGCTGATTTCTCTTGGTACAATCTGATGTTTGACGGTAATAACACCATTACTAAAAGCGATGACAAGGTTGCATTTCCTACGGTGACGGACGCTGGCGGTAAAGAAGTTCAATTAAGCAAGAGTAAACTAGTGGTTCCCAACGTAAATTTGTCATTGATGCCGACGCTTAGTTTTCGTAGATCATTTGTCTCCTACATCAGTGCGGGAATTTACGGCGGATATCGTTTGGGGAGTTATACCAAAACGCGAAAGGAGGGTACGAAAGACAAAGATCACGTTCGCATGAACTATCATCTTACTGATTTTAGGTACGGAATTGCTGCGGAACTTGGGATCCGCAATTTTCCGGATCTGTTTGTTACTTATGATATCAACCCGCTGTTTGTGGAAAATAGGGGTCCCAAAGTGAAGATGCTGACTTTCGGGATTCGTTTGTTTTAGTCTGATTTAAAGGCTTATAGTGGTGAGAAAGAAGGTTTCTTCTTTTCATCACTATTTTTATTTTTTATTTTTTTCAAAAAGTATTTGAGAATATCAAAAAAGGCTATAATTTTGCAGCTCCAAAAGTGAAGCAAGCGGTTTTCACGGTTGTGTTGAAATGTTGACTGGGGGTGTACCAGAGTGGCCAAATGGGGCAGACTGTAAATCTGCTGGTGTACGCCTACGGTGGTTCGAATCCATCCGCCCCCACAGTTTATGCCAATTTTACTCTTTGTTTTTACCAGTCAAAGAAAGGCAAAACAATTGCGGAAGTAGCTCAGCTGGTAGAGCGATAGCCTTCCAAGCTATAGGTCGCGAGTTCGAACCTCGTCTTCCGCTCCATTTTTAAGACACCGTAGGCGACCAGCGAAAACATTCATATTGATACTTTTTCGCTGGTCGCTTTTGGCTGTTATAAATAAAATTTGCAGTTGTAGCTCAGGGACGGTCCGCCAGCGGTAGAGCACTTCCTTAGTAAGTAAGAGGTCAGGGCCGGGCGGCCGGTGCCGTTCAAATCCCCTCAATGGCTCGATGAATTCCAAAAGTGGGATTCTGAAAAAGTTTTGAAAGATTGCCGTTGTAGCTCAGGGGTAGAGCACTTCCTTGGTAAGGAAGAGGTCAGGGGTTCAAATCCCCTCAATGGCTCGAAAGAATATTAATATTCTTTAATTTTGAAGTCTGTTAACTGATAAGTAGTTATCGGGAACGATTTAAAGATTTTGATCCTTGTATTTGTTTAATTGGTTTTGAAGCGCTTGGTATTGTAAGCTAGACAGGATCAATCATTAGTGTTTAATAAATTCGTAATAACTTTTAATTTTAAGCGTACTTAAGTCATGGCAAAAGAGACGTTTGACCGCTCGAAACCCCACGTAAATATTGGTACTATCGGGCACGTTGACCACGGTAAAACAACCCTTACTGCTGCTATCACAACTGTGTTGGCGAAAAAGGGTTTAGCAGTACTTCGCGATTTCTCATCAATTGATAATGCTCCTGAAGAGAAAGAACGTGGTATCACAATTAACACATCCCACGTTGAGTATTCGACAGCAAACCGTCACTATGCTCACGTTGACTGTCCAGGTCACGCGGATTATGTAAAAAACATGGTAACTGGTGCAGCCCAGATGGACGGCGCCATCATCGTAGTTGCTGCTACCGATGGACCTATGCCACAAACACGTGAGCACATTCTTTTGGCTCGCCAGGTTGGTGTTCCTCAGCTTGTAGTGTTCATGAACAAAGTGGATATGGTTGATGATCCAGAACTTCTTGAACTTGTTGAAATGGAAATTCGTGAGCTTTTGAGCTTCTACGATTACGATGGAGACAACATTCCTGTAATCCAAGGTTCTGCTTTGGGTGGATTGAATGGAGAAGATAAATGGGTTAAAACCATTGAGGATTTGATGGATGCTGTTGATAGCTACATTCCAATTCCTCCACGTATGACTGATCTTCCTTTCCTTATGCCTGTTGAAGATGTATTCTCGATCACTGGTCGTGGTACTGTTGCAACTGGTCGTATCGAACGTGGTATCATTAATTCAGGTGAGCAAGTTGACATCCTAGGTATGGGTGCCGAAGGTCTTAAATCTACCGTAACAGGTGTTGAGATGTTCCGTAAAATCCTTGACCGTGGAGAAGCTGGTGACAACGTAGGTCTTTTGCTTCGCGGTATCAACAAAGAAGATATCCGTCGTGGAATGGTTATTTGCAAACCGGGTTCAGTTAAGCCTCACGCTTCTTTCAAAGGAGAGGTTTATGTGCTTTCAAAAGAAGAAGGTGGACGTCACACTCCATTCTTTAACAAATACCGTCCTCAGTTTTACTTCCGTACCACGGACGTAACTGGTGAAATTACACTCCCTGCCGGTGTTGAAATGGTTATGCCAGGTGATAACATCACAATCGAAGTGAAATTGATCAACAAAATTGCTATGGAAAAAGGTCTTCGTTTCGCGATTCGTGAAGGTGGACGTACCGTAGGTGCTGGTCAGGTTACTGAGATTGTTGACTAATCTCAGATAAGGAATATCAAAACAAGTGCATTTCTTTTGGAATGCACTTGTTTTTTGTAAATAAATTGTATCTTTGCAGCCCGAAAGATTGGATTGCGGGAGATACGGGTGTAGTTCAAGGGTAGAATAGCGGTCTCCAAAACCGTTGATGGGAGTTCGAATCTCTCCACCCGTGCATAAGTAAAAAGATAAAATGGATAAATTTACTTCATTTCTGAAAGCGTCTTGGGAAGAAATTACCGAGCATGTAACATGGCCTCCTTTCAAGGAGCTTCAGGCCAATACGACCCTGGTGCTAGTAGGATCCCTCATCTTTGCCTTCGTGGTTGGCGTGATGGATTTTGCTTTTGAAAATGCACTCAAACTGTTTTACCAGTCTTTCTGAGACTTTCATAATTGAAGTGGCAAATCCCTGAATGGTATGAGTAGTCTAAATTGGTTTGTATTAAGAGCTGTTTCGGGACAAGAGAAAAAAATCAAGTCCTATATTGAGAATGAAATAGCACGGCAAAAATTCGAAGAATTCGTTCCGCAGATTCTGATTCCATCGGAGAAGATTTACGAAATGCGTAACGGAAAGAAGCGGGTTAGGGAGAAAAACTTTTTCCCTGGATACATTATCATTTCTGCCGATCTTTCAAAAGGGGAAGTTTTGCACATTATTACCAGCATACCAGGTGTGATAGGCTTTCTGGGGAATGCTCAGGGGAATTCGAAAGTGCCTGTTCCTTTAAGGCAGGCAGAGATAAATCGGATTTTGGGTAAAGTTGACGAAGCGGAGCAACAGGAAGAGGCACCAAGCATGTCTTTCATCAAAGGCGAAACTGTAAAAGTTGTAGATGGTCCGTTCAGTGGATTTATCGGCCTGGTTGAGGAAGTATTTGACGAGAAGAAAAAACTCAATGTAGTTGTAAAAATATTCGGGCGTAATACACCCGTGGAACTCAGTTACGCACAAGTAGAAAAGGATAATTAATGGAATAACGGGCAGGGTAAGCTTCCACTTGCATGTGAGCCGTTAAACAATTAATGAACCGACAAATTCCAAAACAATGGCAAAAGAAATAGGTGGATACGTCAAACTACAGGTAAAAGGTGGCGCTGCCAATCCTTCACCTCCGATTGGTCCTGCATTAGGATCGAAGGGTTTGAATATCATGGAGTTTTGTAAGCAGTTCAATGGCCGTACTCAGGATAAGCCTGGTGTGGTATTGCCGGTAGTTATTACGTACTACAAGGATAAGTCTTTTGACTTCGTCATAAAGACCCCCCCGGCCGCAATTTTGCTCATGGAAGCATCAAAAGTAAAGTCAGGTTCGGCTCAGCCAAACCGTATTAAAGTAGGGTCGGTATCATGGGATCAGGTTCGTACGATCGCTGAAACCAAAATGCCGGATCTTAACTGCTTTACAATTGATTCAGCTATGAAAATGATAGCGGGAACGGCTCGTAGTATGGGAATTACCGTAGCTGGCAAAGCCCCGTGGGAAGAAAACAACTAAGCGTAGTTTAATTACGCCAAAGAAACAAAGAACATGGGAAAATTGACCAAAAAGCAAAAAGAAGCTCTTTCGAAATTCGACGCAAATCAAACCTACTCATTAGAGCAGGCAGCGAATGTACTTAAAGAGATTTCCTATACCAAATTTGATTCTTCAGTGGATATCGATGTCCGTTTGGGCGTGGATCCACGTAAAGCAGATCAAATGGTGCGTGGCGTGGTAACATTGCCGCATGGAACCGGAAAAGTAGTTCGTGTATTGGTATTGTGTACTCCCGACAAGGAGGCAGAAGCGAAAGAAGCAGGAGCAGATTATGTTGGGCTTGACGAGTTTATCACTAAGATAGAGCAAGGCTGGACCGACATAGACGTAATTATCACGATGCCGTCTGTAATGGCAAAAGTGGGTAGGTTGGGTAAGATATTGGGTCCTCGCGGGCTGATGCCAAACCCTAAATCAGGTACTGTAACACCGGATGTTGCTAAGGCTGTGAAAGAAGTGAAGGCTGGTAAAATTGATTTCAAGGTTGACAAAACCGGAATTATCCATACCAGTGTTGGAAAGGTTTCTTTTGGAACTGACCAACTTATGCAGAACGCAACTGAGGTTATCAATACCTTGGTTCGCCTTAAGCCTTCATCCGCAAAAGGTACTTACGTAAAGAGCATTCACTTGTCAAGCACGATGAGCCCGGGTGTTACTATAGACAAAAACACGATTCCAGGATTATAATATGACACGGGAAGAGAAAGCAGTAATGATTGACGAATTGAGTCAAAAATTCTCGACAACGCCATACTTCTACATTACCAGCGCTAACGGGATGTCCGTTAAAGAGGTAAATATCTTAAGAGCTCTATGCTTTGAAAGAGGTATTGAGTATCGTGTTGTAAAGAATACTTTGATCAAAAAAGCACTAGAGACATTAGACACGGATTATTCATCTTTTGATGAAGTTCTAAAAGGATTTTCCGGTGTCATGTTTCATCCGGAGTCAGGTAAAGTTCCTGCACAATTGATAAAAGAATTCAAGAAAAAAGGGGGTAGCGACAAGCTTAAGTTTAAAGGGGCTTCTGTTGATTCATCTGTTTTTGTTGGTGAAAGCCAGCTTGACGTTCTGATCGCTCTTAAATCCAAACAAGAAATGGTTGGAGAGATTATCGGGTTGTTGCAATCGCCTGCCAAAAATGTTATCTCCGGCCTTTTGGGTGGAGGTCAGAAATTGGCTGGTATTCTCAAAACTTTATCGGAGAAAGAAGACTAGTAATATAAGTACCCGGGCTGAGCTCTCCTGGATCATAAAAAATGAGCTTTAAAATCATCTTATTGTATAATCACAAAATCGAAAATAAAAATGGCAGATTTGAAAGCTTTCGCGGAACAGCTTGTTAACCTAACGGTTAAAGAAGTGAACGAATTGGCTACAATTCTTAAAGACGAATATGGTATCGAGCCTGCAGCGGCTGGTGCTGTTATGGTAGCAGGTCCTGCTGGCGGTGCTGGTGGCGATGCTCCTGTTGTAGAAGAAAAAACATCTTTTGATGTAATTTTGAAAGCAGCTGGTCAAAGTAAATTGGCTGTTGTGAAATTGGTTAAGGACCTTACAGGTCTTGGACTTAAAGAAGCAAAAGAACTAGTTGATAACTCTCCTAAACCAGTTAAAGAGGGTGTTACTAAGGACGAAGCGGAAGCTTTGAAAAAACAACTTGAAGAAGCTGGTGCAGAAGTTGAAGTAAAGTAATTTGCTTTTCAACCGAGTCCTATAATACATGGAAATAGGCCTGACTTTCGTCAGGTCTTTTCCTATTTTGCGCATGAACCAAACAAATTTCACTTCTCTTCGTTTGGTATTATGGTGGATCAGTTACTTTATCATGCTGATTTTCCACTCTTCTTTTCGATTGGCTTGCCTGAAACACTTCTTCACTCGTAGGAAAGGAGAACAGGGGCTGTCAATCTTTTTAACTACGAGGCATACGATTAAGGTTTTAAACTAATTAGTACGATAGCGTGTTGTAATCTGTTGCACACTCTTGTTTTCGTTCTACTAACCCAAATCAGACATAGCCTTGGCTACAAAAAACACTTCCAGAATTAATTTCTCGAGGATTAATCAAATCATTGATTATCCTGATTTGCTGGGAATTCAAGTACAATCTTTCCGCGACTTTTTTAGTCTTGACACATCAGTTGAAGACCGTTCGGATGAAGGTTTGTACAAAGTATTCGCAGAAAATTTCCCTATTGCCGATTCTCGCGACAATTTCGTACTTGAGTTCATCGATTATTTGCTTGAACCACCGAAATATTCTGTTGATGAATCTATTGATCGTGGTCTCACATATGCAGTGCCACTCAAAGCTAAGTTGCGTTTGATATGCAATGATGCAGATCATGAAGAATTTGAAACCATTGAGCAGGAAGTTTTCTTAGGAAATATTCCTTACATGACCGAACGGGGTTCGTTTGTGATCAATGGTGCAGAGCGCGTAATTGTTTCTCAATTACACCGTTCACCAGGTGTGTTCTTCTCAATGAGCAAGCACACAAATGGATCCAAGCTGTATTCTGCGCGTATTATTCCTTTCAAAGGTTCGTGGATTGAATTCTCAACCGATGTGAATAATGTCATGTATGCATACATTGACCGTAAAAAGAAATTCCCTGTTACTACACTTCTAAGAGCCATTGGTTTTGGTTCGGATAAAGACATCCTTGATCTTTTCGGCCTTTCCGAAGAAATCAGTGCTACTCCTGCTAATTTGAAAAAAGCAGTTGGCCGCCGTTTAGCTGCGAGGGTACTTCGCACCTGGACAGAGGATTTCGTGGATGAGGATACCGGTGAGGTAGTTTCTATTCAACGTAACGAGGTATTACTTGAACGCGATTCAACAATCTCACCAGAAGATATCGAGGTGATTGTAGAATCGGGTCAGAAGTCTGTGATCCTCCACAAGGAAGATATGAACGTAGCGGATTATAACATCATCTATAATACGTTACAAAAAGATAGCTCAAACTCTGATAAGGAAGCGGTTGAGCAAATTTACCGTCAGCTTCGTAACGCAGAAGCACCTGATGAGCAAACAGCACGTGATGTAATTCAAAGCTTGTTCTTCAGTGACAAGCGTTATGACCTTGGAGATGTTGGCCGTTACAGGATCAACAAAAAATTAGGTTCTGACACAAGTCTTGATGTTCGCGTTCTTACAACCGGTGATATCGTTTCTATCGTGAAATATTTGATCGGACTGATCAATGCGAAAGCGGTAGTTGATGATATTGATCACTTGTCTAACCGTCGCGTTCGTACGGTTGGCGAGCAGCTTTATGCACAGTTCGGTGTAGGTTTGGCGCGTATGGCGCGTACCATTAAGGAGCGTATGAACGTACGTGATAACGAAGATTTCAAGCCAGTTGATTTGATCAACGCGCGTACTTTGTCGTCCGTAATCAACTCGTTCTTTGGTACCAACCAGTTGTCACAGTTTATGGATCAAACGAATCCATTGGCTGAGATTACGCACAAAAGACGTATGTCGGCACTTGGGCCAGGTGGTCTTTCCCGTGAAAGAGCAGGGTTCGAGGTTCGTGACGTTCACTACACGCACTACGGTCGTCTTTGTACGATTGAAACGCCTGAAGGTCCGAACATTGGTTTGATTTCTTCTCTTTGCGTTTTTGCCAAAGTAAACGGAATGGGTTTCATTGAGACTCCTTACCGCGTTATTGATGGTGGCGGAAAGCTGACGAATGACATTATATATATGACTGCCGAAGAAGAGGATTCCAAATATATCGCACAGGCAAATGCTTCTGTCGATAAGAGCGGAAACTTTACGGTAGAAAAAATTAAGACACGTTTTGAAGGGGACTTCCCAATGGTTGATCCTTCACAGGCATCTTATATGGACGTTGCGGCAAACCAGATCGTTTCTGTTGCTGCTTCTCTAATTCCGTTCCTTGAACATGATGATGCTAACAGGGCCTTGATGGGATCGAACATGCAGCGTCAAGGTGTTCCATTGTTGCGTCCACAAGCGCCAATCGTTGGAACAGGTCTTGAAAAGCGTGTTGCTATGGATTCGCGTGCTTTGGTTGTTGCCGAAGGTGATGGTACAATTGAATATGTAGATGCAAAGAAAATTGTTGTTAAATATGACAGAACGGACGATGAACGTCTGGTTAGTTTTATTGAAGACAGCGTTTCTTACGATCTAGTTAAATTCCGCCGTACCAATCAGGATACATGTCTTAACCTTCAACCAATGGTCCTTAAAGGCCAGAAGGTTTCTAAGGGCGAGGCATTATGCCAGGGATATGGTACAGAGGGTGGAGAACTTGCATTGGGCCGTAACCTTTTGGTGGCGTTCATGCCTTGGCAAGGATACAACTTTGAGGATGCGATTGTGATCTCTGAGAAAGTGGTTCGTGAGGATATCTTTACTTCTATTCACATTGAAGAATTTGAATTGGAAGTTCGTGACACGAAACGTGGAGAAGAAGAGCTTACTGCTGAGATTCCTAACGTAAGCGAGGAAACTGTTAAAAACCTGGATGAAAATGGAATCGTTCAGGTTGGTACTGAAGTAAAAGAAGGTGATATTTTGATTGGTAAGATCACTCCAAAAGGTGAATCTGATCCGACTCCGGAAGAAAAACTTCTTCGCGCCATCTTCGGTGATAAGGCGGGTGATGTTAAAGATGCTTCGAAAAAAGCGCCTCCATCTATGAAAGGTGTGGTTATTGACACCAAACTTTTCTCTCGTCCAACAAAAGAAGAACGTGCCAAGCATAAAGACGAGTTGAAATTGCTTATGAAAAGATACAGCCGTGAGTTGACAGCACTTCGCGGACGTATTATTGATAAGCTTGTTTCACTTGTGGATGCAAAAACTTCTCAAGGCGTTAAACACAAATTTGGAGACGAACTCGTAACCAAAGGTGTTAAGTTCAATGTGAGAAATATTTCTGAAAACTTGTTCCCTGCTAACAACCCGTATCGTGATGAAAGTCAGTATGCAGTAGTTGAAGAGGTGAATTTGATCGGAGATGTTTTGACCGATTCCTGGACTGAGGATGCTGAAACAAACCGTCAGGTTTCTTTGGTACTTAAAAATTACCTGAATGCACGTAGTGAGTTGATGGGCCGTTTCAAACGCGATCGTTTTGCGCTTGAAGTTGGAGATGAACTTCCTGCTGGTATTGTGAAACTAGCGAAAGTATATATTGCCAAGAAACGTAAGTTGAAAGTTGGTGATAAAATGGCTGGTCGTCACGGTAACAAAGGGGTTGTTGCCCGTATTGTTCGTGATGAAGATATGCCATTCCTTGAAGACGGGACGCCTGTTGATATCGTATTGAACCCACTTGGGGTACCTTCACGTATGAACATTGGTCAGATATACGAAACCATTCTTGCCTGGGCTGGTCTTAAACTTGGACGCCGGTATGCAACACCAATTTTTGATGGAGCAACGGAAGCCGAAGTGGCAGCTGAACTGAAAGAAGCGGGATTGCCAGACTGGGGCCGTACCTATCTTTATAATGGATTGAGCGGAGACAAATTTGATCAGCCGGTAACGGTCGGTCTGATGTACATGATGAAGCTTGGTCACCTTGTTGACGATAAGATGCACGCACGTTCTATCGGGCCGTACTCACTTATCACGCAGCAACCTTTGGGTGGTAAAGCGCAGTTCGGTGGTCAGCGTTTTGGAGAAATGGAAGTGTGGGCACTTGAAGCATTCGGTGCATCCCACATTCTTCAGGAGATCCTTACCGTTAAATCGGATGATGTTGTTGGCCGTGCCAAAGCGTACGAAGCAATCGTGAAAGGTGAAAACCTTCCGAAACCAAATATTCCGGAGTCATTCAACGTACTTGTTCACGAACTTCGTGGATTAGCATTGGAGATTACGCTGGACTAATTTATAGTCGTAAGGGGTTCAAAACCTCATCCCTAACCCTTCTCCTTCGAGGAGAAGGGTTAGACAATTCCCTCTCCTTTAAGGAGAGGGTTAGGGTGAGGTCGAAGTACTCCTTAGAAATGCAATAAAAATTGAGTTTCGACTAACAGACAAACGACTTTTTAATTATGTCTTTCAAAAAGAACAAAAAACTTAATAGTGATTTTTCCAGAATGACGATCAGTCTGGCTTCACCTGAGTCTATCCTTGAGAGCTCTTTCGGTGAAGTGACCCAGCCTGAAACCATCAACTACCGGACCTACAAGCCGGAAATGGGTGGGTTGTTCTGCGAGCGTATTTTCGGGCCTGTAAAGGACTGGGAATGTCATTGTGGAAAATACAAACGTATCCGATATAAAGGTATCATCTGCGACCGTTGCGGTGTAGAAGTTACTGAGAAAAAGGTGCGTCGTGAGCGTATGGGCCATATTGAACTTGTGGTTCCGGTGGCACATATCTGGTACTTCCGTAGCTTGCCGAACAAAATCGGTTATCTGCTTGGACTTTCTACCAAAAAACTGGATCAGATCATTTACTACGAGCGATATGCCGTAGTTCAGGCTGGTGTTAAAGAAGAAGACGGCGTTGGTTATCTTGACTTCCTTACTGAGGATGAATATCTTGATATCATCGATAAATTGCCCCGCGAAAACCAAATGCTTCCGGACACGGATCCTAACAAGTTTATCGCTAAAATGGGAGCCGATGCTCTTGAGATGCTTTTGAACCGGATCAAACTGGATGAGCTTTCTTATGAACTTCGTCACCAGGCAGCCACCGACACTTCTCAGCAACGTAAGGCGGAAGCTTTGAAACGTTTGAAAGTTGTTGAAGCTTTCCGTGATGCGAATACACGTATCGAAAACCGTCCAGAATGGATGGTGATTAAAATGGTACCAGTTATTCCACCGGAACTTCGTCCGCTTGTACCTCTTGATGGTGGTCGTTTTGCGACTTCCGATTTGAATGACTTGTATCGCCGCGTTATCATTCGTAACAACCGTTTGAAGCGTTTGATCGAGATCAAGGCGCCTGAGGTAATCTTGCGTAACGAAAAGCGTATGTTGCAGGAAGCGGTAGATTCGCTTTTCGATAACAGCCGTAAAGTGAATGCGGTACGTTCAGAAGGAAACCGTGCTTTGAAGTCACTTTCAGATATGCTAAAAGGTAAGCAAGGACGTTTCCGTCAAAACTTGCTTGGTAAGCGTGTTGATTATTCTGGTCGTTCTGTAATTGTAGTAGGACCAGAATTGAAATTGCATGAGTGCGGATTGCCGAAGGATATGGCTGCTGAATTATTCAAGCCGTTTATTATTCGCAAGCTAATCGAACGCGGAATTGTTAAAACTGTAAAATCAGCGAAGAAGATTGTAGACCGTAAGGATCCTGTAATCTGGGATATTTTGGAAAACGTGTTGAAAGGACATCCTGTTCTGCTTAACCGGGCTCCAACACTTCACCGTTTGGGAATCCAGGCATTTCAGCCTAAGTTGATCGAAGGAAAAGCGATTCAGTTACATCCATTGGTGTGTACTGCATTCAACGCTGACTTTGACGGTGACCAGATGGCCGTTCACGTGCCATTGGGTCAGGAAGCTGTTCTTGAAGCATCAATGTTAATGCTTTCTTCGCATAACATTCTTAACCCTGCCAACGGCGCACCGATTACGGTACCATCACAAGACATGGTTTTGGGTCTTTATTACGTAACCAAAGGCCGTTTGACCACTCCTGAATATCCGATCATCGGAGAAGGAATGATTTTCTACGGTCCTGACGAAGTAGTGATAGCGATCAACGAAGGCAAACTTTCGAAACATGCCAATATCAAATGCCGCCTGAGAGTGCGCAATGAAGATGGTACTTTTGAAACAAAACTTGTTGATACTGTTGCGGGACGTATTTTGTTCAACCAGGCTGTACCTGCGGAAGTTGGATATATCAATGAATTGCTGACAAAGAAAAAACTTCAGCAGATCATCGGGTTGGTATTCAAAATGGCGGGTGTTGCCCGTACGGCTCAATTCCTTGATGAGATCAAAGAACTTGGTTTCCAAATGGCCTTCAAAGGTGGTTTGTCAATGGGATTGAACGACGTGATGGTGCCAGACGAAAAAGTGAAACTGATCGAGCAGGCGAAAGTAGATGTTGAAAACGTCTGGAGTAACTACTTGATGGGTCTTATCACTGAAAACGAACGTTACAATCAGGTTATCGATATCTGGACACGTGTTAACTCACGTATCACAGAAACGCTGATGAAACAACTTGAAACCGATCAGGGTGGATTTAATTCCATCTATATGATGATGCACTCCGGTGCTCGTGGATCACGTGAACAAATTCGTCAGTTGGGTGGAATGAGGGGTCTTATGGCCAAGCCTCAGAAAAACATTGCTGGTGGTGCAGGTGAAATTATTGAGAACCCGATCCTTTCAAACTTCAAAGAAGGTCTTGACGTTCTTGAGTACTTTATCTCAACGCACGGTGCTCGTAAAGGTCTTGCAGATACAGCCCTGAAAACGGCTGATGCGGGTTACCTTACACGTCGTTTGCATGATGTTGCCCAGGATGTTGTGGTAATTGAAAATGACTGCGGATCGCTTCGTGGTATTGCAATTTCTGCTTTGAAAGATAACGAGGATATCGTTGAGCCACTTTCAGAGCGTATTCTTGGTCGTGTGAGCGTACATGATGTATTCGATCCATTATCGGGTGAAATCATCTTGACTTCCGGACAGGAAATAACAGAAGAGATTGCTTCTTATATTGATGAAACCAGTATTGAAACGGTTGAAATCCGCTCGGTGCTTACTTGCGAAACGCGTAACGGTGTTTGCGCGAAATGTTACGGACGTTCACTTGCTTCGGCATACATGGTTAACATTGGTGAAGCTGTTGGTGTAATTGCATCACAGTCAATCGGTGAACCGGGTACACAGCTGACACTTCGTACATTCCACGTCGGTGGTACTGCTTCCAACATCTCTGTTGAAGCAAACATCAAGGCGAAATTCGATGGTGTAATTGGCTTCGAGGATCTTCGTCTTGTTCAGTCCGTTAATTCGGATGGAGACGAGGTTACAGTAGTAATGGGTCGTTCAGGAGAAGTGAAAATTACCAATCCTGAAACAGGACAGCTGTTGATCTCGAACAACGTACCTTATGGTGCTCACCTTTTGGTGAAAGAAGGCGACAAGGTTCTGAAAGGACAAGAACTTTGTACCTGGGATCCATATCACGCAGTAATTCTTTCGGAATTCACTGGTATCGTTTCATTCGATGCTATCGAAGAAGGTATTACTTATCGTGAAGAGTTTGATGAGCAAACCGGTTTCCAGGAATCAGTTATTATTGAAACACGTGATAAAACCAAAAACCCTGCATTGGTGGTAAAAGGTAAGAGCACGTTGTTGAAAGACCAGACTGAAAAAGGATATAACCTTCCTGTTGGAGCACGCTTGGTTGTGAAGAATGGTGTTGCAATTAAAGCTGGCCAGCCGTTGGCAAAAATTCCTCGTGTCGTTGGTAAAACACGCGATATTACGGGAGGTCTGCCGCGTGTAACGGAATTATTCGAAGCACGTAACCCATCCAACCCTGCAACAGTAACTGAAATTGACGGTGTAGTTTCTTATGGTGGTGTGAAACGCGGTAACCGTGAAATTCACATCGAATCAAGAGATGGTACTCAGCGTCGCTATATGGTTGCCCTTTCGAAACACATCCTGGTTCAGGATGGTGACTTCGTAAGAGCAGGAGATCCGTTATCGGATGGAGCCATTACGCCGGCTGATATCTTGTCTATCAAAGGACCAACTGCAGTTCAGGAATATCTAGTGAATGAAATTCAGGAAGTATACCGTCTGCAAGGTGTGAAGATCAATGACAAGCACATTGAATGTATTGTTCGTCAGATGATGCAGAAAGTTGAAATCCTTGATGCTGGTGATACCAACTTCCTTGAAATGCAGCCAGTCGACCGCGTTGTATTCCGCGAAGAAAACGATAAGATCCTTGATCTTAAAGTTGTGGAAGATCCGGGTAGCTCTGAAACGCTGAAGCCAGGTATGATCATCTCTGTACGTCGTTTGCGCGATGAGAATTCAAGTCTGAAACGTCGTGACTTAAAACTGGTTACTGCGCGTGATGCACAGGCTGCTGTGGCGAAACCTACCTTGATGGGTATCACACAAGCTTCTTTGGGTACTGAAAGTTTTGTTTCTGCGGCTTCGTTCCAAGAAACAACCAAGGTATTGAGTGAAGCGGCCGTACGTGGAAAACGTGATGAACTGAAAGGTCTGAAGGAAAATGTGATCGTAGGTCACCTAATCCCGGCTGGTACAGGAATGCGTCAATACGAAAGTATCATTGTGGGCTCGAAAGAGGAATTTGATGCTTTGAATGAATCTCGTGAAAAACAAGCGCGTAAAAAACGCGAATTGGTTTAATCGAAATAAATATTGCTAAAAGAGCCGGTTCTGCATCAGTGGAACCGGCTCTTTGTTTTTGGATACTACATAATTTTAGTAATTTTCCGAACCTGAACACGAAATCATTTAATACAGACATACCTTCAAGTCTAAGAACAAGAAACTGATCCAATGGAAGATAACAATAAGGAGAACGAGCAGCAGATAAATGTAGAATTATCCGAAGAGATGGCAGAAGGAGTGTATTCGAACCTTGCCATGATCGCACATTCTAACAGTGAATTTATTCTAGATTTTATACGGCTGATGCCCGGTGTTCCGCGTGCGAAAGTTAAAGCCAGAATTATTATCACACCTGAGCACGCTAAGCGCCTTATAGCGGCGTTGAAAGATAATATCGAAAAATACGAAGATCAATACGGGGCTATCCAGAGTTCACAGGACAGCGAACCGTCATTCAATTTTCCAATTAGCTTCGGTGGGCCTGGTGGAGAGGCGTAATTGAGAAATCGATGAACATTCAACTTCCTACTGCATCGTGCCGTAGGATTTTTATTTATTGGCCTCGCTGATACCAGGGATGGCTTTTTCAATTTTGTAAAATGCACTTCCTTTCTAACAAAGTAGTTTCACTTGCAGTTGCAACTGTCATTTTCATTTCTTGTAATCAGAAAAACAAAAAAACTGATAACGCCCAGGTTGGGGAGGAAAAAGCTCCGCTGGTGTCCCTGACAAAGGCAAGATACACGATCGGAGACTCCATCCCCCTTAATTTCCCAAAAGCTTTATCGAAACTGGATGTACAATTTGACGGCATGGATGTGCGTATCGGCCAGAATTTAGCCGACACGTTAAAGCTGAACACCGTGGCTAAGAAGACCGGCTGGCATCAATTGATTGTAAGAGGAAGCACTAAAGACAAGGAACACTTTGTAGATACTTTGCGGGTGGAGCTTATATCTGACGTCGAGCCTGTTGAGATTCAATATACGGTTATAGGAAGCTTTCCCCATCAGGTAACAAGTTTTACAGAGGGACTGGAATTTTACAAAGGCAATTTATACGAAGGGACCGGTCAAAATGGGGGATCTAAACTCATGAAAGTTGATGTTAAAACCGGAACATCCCTTAAAGAAATACCATTAGAACTTAAATATTTTGGAGAAGGGATTACGATCGTCAATGATAACATTTACCAATTAACCTGGCAGTCAGGAGTTTGTTTTCGTTATGACATGAATTTTAAGCTCAACAAAACTTTTACCTATTACACGCAGGGCTGGGGAATGACTCATGATGACAACACGCTGATTATGAGTGACGGATCCAGTAAAATCTATTTCTACAATACCGAAATGGAGAAAAGCGGTGAAATTGATGTTTACGACCAAAGCGGCCCGGTCAGGAATCTCAATGAGCTGGAATTTGTTGATGATTATATATTCGCGAACATTTTTGAAAGTACCAAAATTGTAAAAATTGATCCGAAGACGGGAAAGGTCGTAGGGTTTATGGACATGAAATCGATGGTTCCGGCCAGTGTTAATGTTACAAAAGATGTACTGAATGGGATCGCCCATCAACCATTTGAAAATGCGCTTTATGTAACAGGGAAGAACTGGCCGCTTGTTTTTAAAATAAAATTGATAAATCCTTCCAAAAACAAACTTGCTTTTAAATAAGTCTTTAAAGCTTCCATCCCTTCAAAAACCAATTATAAAATTCAATTCCCTTTTTTATAATCCTCAACACTGATACGTTCATTGATCCCATGAAAGCCTTCCGGATCGGTGAACGAAATAAACCGAAAAACCTGACCGGTGGGATCGCCAAAATAGTGACTGTCCGCTGCACATAGAACAAGGTATGTGGAGACAATAAGGTTGCTATCAAATGCTCGTTGACTTTTCGACGCTGACTGTTTTGAATGTATTGGGAAATGATGAAATATATACGTTGCTGTCAAAAGTATTTATAATTTTGGGTAACCCCACAACATGAAATGCCTGGCAAAGAGAATTTTACGGACGTATACCACGAATTCAAAAATCTCGTCTACAACCTGTCACTTAGCTATGTTCAAAACGCAGCCGACGCACAGGATATCACTCAGGAAGTTTTTGTCAAAATTTACCAGAATCTGCATAAATACGACCCTTCCGCAGCCTCAATGAAAACCTGGATATACCGAATTACAATTAACCAAAGCCTGGATTTTTTGAAGGCTCAAAAAACAATAAAGCGCTTCGGTTTTATCACTAGCCTGTTTCGTCCTGATAGTAATGAAACGTCGATTGAAGTGGAAAGTTATGAACATCCAGGCGTTGCTTTGGAGGATAAGGAAGAATTGCATAGACTTTTTGGACTCATTAATACCCTCCCCGATCAACAGAAAACAGTACTGATCCTGCTTAAGATTGAAGACCGCTCCCAAAAGGAGGTTGCAGAGATCATGGGGCTCGGTGTAAAGGCAGTCGAGTCATTATTTCAAAGGGCAAAATTGAGCCTTTCAAAAAAGTTGAATACGTGAGAAGGTTTTTTTTTGATAAATCGTATAAGACATAGAATAAAAAGGTTGAGACAATGAAACAGAATTTAGATGGCCTCAAAAAAATAAAGCCAGTGGATGCTCCGCCATTCCTTTTTACGAGGATACAGGCGAGGATCGATTCATTGAACAATGCACCGGTACAATGGAAATGGGGATTTACCGCCGCGGCGGTTTTCTTATTTGCAATAAATCTGGGGCTTGTGGTTAATTCAACGAGTTCAGATCAAAAGACTGGTGTTGCGGAAGTGGTCTCTGCAATGCATTTGTCAACCTCTAATTCGATTTACGATGAGTAAAATAAAACTTCTGAGCATTGCCGTGGCGCTGTTGCTGGTGATGAATCTGGCTATACTGCTATTTTTTTTTATTGGAAGACCGGGTCAACCGCCGCATGGAAGGCCGGGGGGCTTCGATAGGCAGGGCCCTAAAAGCGTGATTATTGAACGGCTTCATTTTGATGACAAGCAGACTGCCGAATATCAAAAGCTGATCGATAAACATCGCCAGAATGTCACAGAACTGGAAGATCAGATTCGCGATGCCAAAAACGGTTTGTACCTGACGTTATCGGATGAAAAGCATATTGGTAAAGATTCATTGGAAAACCATTTGGGACTACTGCAGCGAAAAATGGAATCTATTCATTACAATCATTTTGCTGATATAAGACGGCTCTGTAAGCCAAACCAACTTCAAGATTTCAATAAGCTGACCCAGGAATTGGCATTCTTTTTCTCACCAGGAAAAAATTTACCGCCACCACCGAAGGATTAAAACAGAATGCTCGTATAAGTTAGAAAACGAGATTCCTTATGAAAAAGACATCAACATTACTGTTGCCATTGTTTGTAATAATCGGCTTAACATTTCTGACTTGTAAAAAAGATAGCCCGGAAGCGGTAACGCCAGCGGGAGGAAGCGAAGTACCGACGGTTTATTCCAAAATTTACGGTGCGACCAGTATCACCTCGGATGGAACTTACCTAACCATCAAGACCACCGGATTGCCGGACCACAAAAGTGCGTATTACGCTTCCACTAATTCTTTGTACGAGAGCTTCACCGGTACGACTTTCGGCAACAATAAATTCAACAAAAACCCGAATTCCATTTCGTCTCAAATGTACACGTTCAAGATTCCGCTAAATCCTAAGGTGGCAAGCTCGCATGCAGCAACACCATTGGGACCGATCGGCGTAGCGTTAAATGGAGTGCCGTTTTTCAATCAGTATGCAGGACCAAATCAGCCCTTGACCAACGAGGTTGTAAGCTTTGATCAATATTGGGGCCATCCGCAGCAAAGCGGGCAGTACCACTATCATGTCGAACCGTTGTATCTTACAACCGTGAAAGCAACAAAATCTTCACTTTTGGGTTTTCTTTTGGATGGCTTTCCCGTATATGGCCCACAGGAAAGCGGAGCCGACGTCGTGACGTCCACGCTTGATGCCTATCATGGGCACACGCATGCTACGGCGGAATATCCTGCGGGAACATATCACTATCACATCACCAACACGGATCCTTATATCAATGGCAGTGGTTTTTATGGTTCGGCGGGGACGGTTTCTCAGTAATATCGTCATCTTTTTAATAATACAACTTGCTGGTTGCGATTCAAGGAAACAAATTTCCAGAAATGGCGCGCATCCTGACTTCAATATGGTCAATGATGTTATGTATTTCCGGCAAGAGCCCTACACAGGGCAAATGTTTAATCTTTATCCTGGTTCTAAGGATACTTCCGAGATCGTTGGGTATCTTAACGGGCGCGAACATGGACTTTGGACGAGGTTTTACCCTGATGGAAAACTTCGCGAGGAAAGACAATTTGCGAGCGGCTTTAAAATCGGACGCCTGACAGCCTGGTGGGAAAACGGTAAAAAGAAACTCGAATATGTGTTTCAAAATAACGAATACGAAGGGACCTGCCGAGAATGGAATGCCGTGGGGCGGTTGACCAGGGAAATGAATTACAAAAAGGGATATGAAGAAGGATCGCAAAAGGTATTTTATGATAACGGAAAGGTCAGGTCCAACTATGTTGTCCTGAACGGACGCAGATACGGATTATTAGGAACTAAAAATTGCGTCAATGCGTCGGATCGTGTTTTTGAAAATTAGTACCATATGTTTGATTTTCGGGCTAATCGCCTGTTCAGACAAGCCAGAGCAAACCCGGCTTCCATACTATAATGCACCAGATTTTACGCCTGAGTTTTTTTTAAAATCCTCCGAAGCGTTGAATCAGGTAAGTCATACGATAGGCCATTTTTCGTTTGTCGATCAAGCGGGAAAGGCAGTTACCGACACCGAGGTTGAAGGTAAAATTCATGTTGCCAACTTTATCTTCACCAGTTGCATCAGTATTTGCCCTGTGATGACCAGGCATATGAAATTGCTTCAAAAAGAATTTGGGAAAAATACGCAGGTGAAAATGCTCTCATTTAGTGTTACACCGTGGATCGACAGCGTGGCTCGATTAAAAGTGTATGCAGAAAAAAACCAGATTGTTTCGCCCAACTGGCACTTGCTTACAGGTGCTAAAGGACAAATTTACGATTTAGCCCGTAAATCGTATTTCGCGGAAGAGGATCTTGGGTTTACGAAAGACAGCACCGAATTCCTGCATACAGAGCATATCATTCTCGTAGATAAAACCAAACGCATACGTGGAATTTACAACGGAACGCTGCAACTGGAAACAGAGCAATTGATCAGGGATGTTAATGCATTACTTAAAGAGGGGGATTTGTAAGTTTATTAAGGATGCTTCTCGAAAATGAAGTCGCTCCGTTTTCCAGCAGCAGTTTCATCTGAAGAAATGCATTCTCGGCTTTAAGTTGGTCTTCCTGATCCAGGTTTTCGTAAGGTTCCATGATTTTTAGTTTTGATTGTTGATCGTGGAATATACCAAAAATATTTATACCCTTTCTAAACAGCTGATTTTCAGATATCCGGTTGACTTCTCAATTCTATTTCTTTAAATTAGGGGACTTGTAGGCGATTATTAGTCTATGAGATGAGACTGTCTGAAAGAGAGGTAAATCGGGACAGGCTAAATTTTCCTAAATCGTTTTCAGAAAACAATCATTCACCATGGCGTTATTCAAATTAACTATTAACAACCGTGCTTATGAGGCGGATGTCGAGGGAGATACTCCGCTCCTGTGGGTTCTCCGAGATAATCTGGGGCTTGTTGGAACCAAATATGGATGCGGAATCGCTCAGTGCGGCGCTTGCACGGTACACATGGACGGGCGGGCACTCCGCTCTTGTGTATTGCCGGTTTCCGTCATTGGAAAGGCAAAAATTACTACCATTGAAGGATTGTCGGAGCATGGAGATCATCCTGTTCAAAAAGCGTGGGATGAAGTGGACGTCGCGCAATGTGGTTATTGCCAGGCTGGGCAAATCATGACGGCGGCGGCATTTTTAAAGGAGAAACCGAACCCTACGGATGCAGAGATTGTAACCAGGATGAGCGGTAACATTTGCCGTTGCGGAACTTACCATCGTATACATGAAGCAGTAAAATCAGCAGCCTCTAAATCTAAATAACGATGCAGACATTGGAACAAAGTTCGAGAAGAGATTTTATAAAAATTGCTGCTTCTGCTGGTGGGGGACTATTTTTGGGGTTCAATTGGTTCAATTCTACCGCCGCGCCCGTTGTTGTGGATGCCAAAGCAATAGCGGCAGGCTCTGTTAATTTTAATGCCTACCTGTCAATTGGTACCGACAACATTATTACGATTGTATCGCCAAATCCTGAGATTGGACAGGGCATAAAAACTGCTTTCCCAATGGTTGTAGCTGAGGAGCTCGACGCGGACTGGAAGCAGGTGAAAACGGTTCAAGGCCACCTTGATCCTAGTAAATATGAAAGGCAGGTTACCGGCGGTAGCGGTGCGGTGCCGCATTCGTGGGAGAGGTTACGGAAGGCAGGCGCTTCGGCCAGATATCTATTGATCGGAGCCGCGGCCAATCGCTGGAAAGTAGAAGCGTCGACTTGCTCAACAGAAAACGGAAAGGTATTTCATAAGGCTTCGGGCAAATCACTGAGCTATGGTGAATTAGCTGAGGAAGCATCAAAAATTGCGCTCCCTGCTGAAATAAAACTTAAGAACGAGAAGGATTTCAAACTGATCGGGACATCAGTAAAGAATGTTGATAACAACAGTATTTTCACTGGAAAGCCTTTATTTGGAATCGACTTTCATCGTGAAGGCATGCTGATTGCATTGATCCAGAGACCGAAAGCATTTGGATTGAAACTAAAATCCGTCAATTCAGATGAGGCCAAAGCGATGCCGGGTATCGTGGATGTGGTTACATTTGAAAACAGTGTAGCGGTAGTCGGCAAATCGACCTGGCAGGTGAAAAAAGCCAGGGAAAAACTGAAAATTGAATACGAGAAATCGGCTGATCTGGAAAGTTCCGCCGATCACAACCGGATTTTTAAAACCCTGCTTGATAGCGGCGAAGCGACCGTAAGACGCAAAGAGGGGAATGTAGAAACTGCCTTTGCCAATGCAGCAAAAGTGATTAAAGCCGAATATCAGTGCCCATTCCTACCGCATAGCCCGATGGAGCCTATGAACTTTTTTGCCCATGTTCGCGAGGATGGTGTAGAGCTGGTTGGTCCAACCCAAACGCCAGATCGTGCTAAAGGTGAAGTAGCAAAACTGACCGGTTTCCCACCTGAAAAAGTCACGGTTGAAATTACCCGCCAGGGTGGGGGTTTTGGAAGGCGACTGGCAGCCGATTACGTCATGGAAGCTGCTCATGTATCTAAACTAATGAAAGCGCCCGTGAAAGTGATCTGGACAAGAGAGGATGACATGACCGGAGGTACTTATCGTCCCGCAGTGCGCTATCGCTTCGAAGCAGCTTTGGATCAAAACGGACAAATGATCGGGTACAAATTACGGGGTGTTGGTATGAATGCCGGCAATCCGACACGTGAGGATAATTTTCCGGCGGGGTCGGTGGACAATCTTTTAATCGATTCTGTTGAACACAAGTCGCCGATCACGACAGGACCCTGGAGAGCACCGATAACTAATTTCCTCGCCTACGCTGAACAGTCATTCATTGACGAAGTAGCGGAAGCGGCAGGTAAAGATCCCATACAGTTCCGTCTCGAACTTTTGGAAAAAGCAAAAAAATCTCCTGCCGGAGCCGTGAAGTATGATGTGGACCGAATGATTGCAGTCATTAAGCTGGCAGCAGAAAAAAGCAACTGGGGAAAAAAGAAAGACATTCATCAGGGATTCAGTGTTTATTTTTCACACCGGTCGTACGTTGCTCAGGTGGGTGAAGTTGTGGTTGAGAAAGGTAAACCGGTACTGAAAAATGTAATTGCAGCGGTTGACTGTGGTATCGTGATCAACAAAAGCGGATCACTCCAGCAAGTACGCGGAGGTGTTGTCGACGGACTGGGGCACGCTATGTACGGAAACCTCACATTCAAAGACGGCGCTCCGGATCAGAATAATTTCAATAAATTTCACATGATACGAATGAATGAGATTCCAGAGGTGGATGTTCACTTTGTGGATAATGGAATTTCACCAACCGGGTTGGGAGAACCCGCTTTACCGCCAGCTGGGGCAGCAGCTGCCAATGCGTTTTACAAGGCGACTAAAAAACGACTGCGGAACCAACCGTTTATGGAGGAAGAAGCCTTTAAGGGTATTTCTTAGGATAGAATTGTCATATTTTATTGAGCCCTGCCCGCATCTCCGGGTGGGGCTCTGTTTTTACGGGGGATCAGGCTTATTGTGCTTTACAAATACAGATTATTGATGTTTAAATGATTTTGTAAAATCACTAAATAAAGACGTTGATCATTTAAACCCATATCCCTTCCCGGCATCATCCAATACCAAAATCCAATCCTTTCCGTAACCCGAGGTTGGCGGCTTAAACTGGTGTTTACGCTTATTGGGGAAAGTCCCGATTTTAGTCGCTGCTCCTTTTCTGGGATCATACCAATACGCAACAAGGTCAGTTCCGGTGATTTTACCGGTGTTGACCGTTACCTGTTTGCCGGCTGCTGAGTAAATGAAAGCATAATCTTTGCCCCTTGTAGCCTGTATCCGATCCGCCGGGCCATTGTTATTTTCTTCGATCAGGGACTGATCCGGGATACGATCCAGCATTGGCCTCGATTCCATTAATCGTCTTACAAAAGTCATCTGTTTCGCTCCGGGAAGATCGAGCGCTTCAAGCCATTTGATATGAGGTCCGTTCACGGGTTCGCGCGCGTCACTGTACATCTGCCACACATCGTGGCATCCATACGTATGTCCGAATGCGCCGGCAAAGAGATCCAGGTAGGCATATTTCCTAACATCATAGGCATTCGAAGTGCCAAGGTCTGTTGCATTGAAGCAAACGGGATGGTCTTCATACATCGGTTCTGCATCGATTACAGGCTTGGCAGGGTTGCGGTTATAAACGAATGAGACTTTATCATACGTGATTTCGTCCCGGCAATGTCCATTCTGTAACATATTGAAATCTAGCCATTTGTCGTTGTGAAACCAGTTGGATGAGCCGCCCATTTCCAGTCCGTTGGGTTGCGGGTGAAAACTCATCAGTGCCTGACCGCCTCCACCCGTTCCCTTTACAATTCCTTCCGCCATCAGACGCCAAACCTTCAGATCATCAGAATCCTTTCTCGGTGTACGGTCGCCACCCAACACCCATATTATATTCTCACGATTTTTGTAGCGTTTGCCGATCCATTCGCCGTAGCTGGCGGCATTATTTGTGGTAAATATTTCTGGCCCCTTTCCCCATTTGTCCTTAAAAACCTTGTCACCCCAGGTGGGCAGCAACGCAATCACGATCCCGTATTCGGCGGCTTTGTCAATCACAAAATCCATGTGTTTGAAATATTCTTCATTGGGTTTTGCGGGATCATTATTCTGCAACGGAACGGAACCATGGGCGTTAGGCACGTTTAACCCATCGAGCTCAGCCAGAGCTACTGCTTGCACAACGGTAAATCCTTGTTGGGCCCTGTGTTTCAGATACTGATCGGCTTCCTGCTTTGTTAACCTATGAAAAAGCTCCCATGCAGTATCTCCAAGCCAGAAAAAGGGCGTCCCATCCTGATGCACCAGATAGCGCTGATTGTCGGAAACTTTCAATGGTCCTTTTGAAAATGGTTGCTGACTCAGGCATGAAAAGCCGGATAGCAACATGCAGGTTAGTAAAATCAAATTCTTCATTTTTTCGATTTTAAAAAAGACGAATAGATGGACAAGCCAACCGTTGCTAAAGCTTATGAACCTGGCCTTATGCCTCCGTTTAAAAGTATTTTTGGGACGACATTTAGCAGAAATTCAGTTCCGGTTTGGGTCTTTTAAATAAATACGAAAATTCAACTTTAATACTTGTCGAAGGAGTATTTCAATTTATTTAGTAAGACATTATTTCTTCTTGCTTTGTTAAAAATGTTAAGAATCGAAATCCGGAAAAATCCTGATCTCTTTTCTGCTGTCTTGCCTTGAGGACAAATGTAGATCGCTATCTATTCGCCCCACAAAATGGATGCGGCATTTGCTTAAAATATGTTAAATAGGTGGCTAGCTCAGATTTTCTGGACCATTTCAAGAGATCTTTACAGATACGCTTGACGTGTCCTTTGCCTGTAATGAAGAAAAATTTCCTTGTCTTACTATTTTCAATTCAAATGATAGCGGGTTGTGGGTGCGATAAAAGTACATCCCAACAAGTTTCAGAATACCAGGCAGGTTTCCGGACCTTGAATGCGCCCCTTTTCAGAAATGCAGTTTTGTCTGCAGATTATTTACGCCTTGAAAGTAATCCGCAGCCTGCACTGGTAAACAAAGATTCGGTTTATAATTTTCTAATCAAGGTCAGCAATACGAAGCAAGTTGTAAAAATTGATTCTGCCAGCCACCAGGACTTCTCTTCTTTGCCGACGGCGGTCAGGTCGTCTGGAAATGTCCTGGTCCTAAAACTGACACCACTATCTCGTCACTTACAATTGCGCATTTCAACAAACATCTCAAAACAGAATTTATCGCCAAATGATTATAAACGAGGCGTCTTTTTAATACCTGATCATGTTCTGCCTACGTAATCATTTTGCATTTTAGTGCTTCAGGTACGGTCATGAGTTACCAATACTACTGCGTCACAATTTTCACATCATCTACATAATACTGCATATTGGCAAGCTGTTCGTCTGCTCCCGGTAACGGAGGCGCGGCTTCTTCATTCGGCGTGTTTCTATCGGGTTTGTTACGGTATGTTCCGGTACGAAAGGAGATGCGTTCGACCGACTTTACAGCGACAGATAGCATGGCTTTTTCCAATACTTTTCGGCCATTAATCGTGACGTCATAGCTTCCCTTTAATGTTGCATTGACGTTTACTTTGATCTGATACCATTTTTCTGCATCGTATTTTTGCAAAACGATTTTCTCCGAACCGTTCCAGGCATTGAGGTTTCCGGTTGAGTCAAAATTGATCTTGACCGGGCGGTTTCCATATCGGTCGGTAATGTCAATTTCAAAATTGCCAGTTGTTTGTTTTGGTAAGATTTTAAATTCAATATTCGCCTTGGTGCCCTCTTGAAAAACCCTGATTGCCCTTGCATAATCATAAAGGTCGCGGTCTGAGAGTTCCAGGCTTTTATTCTTTTCCGATGGAAAGGAGCTGATTTTCACCAGCGCCCATTTGGGAGAATAAATGTTCCAGTCCGTAACAGGGCCATTGTTGACAGTCACATTAAAATTGTCATTTACAGAACCGGATATTTTGTATCTGATCGGCAGCGGAATTCGGCTGATCCAGACATCTTCCTTGTTGACCGTGTAGGTCAGCCACATGTCGTTTCCAGGTGGCACGCCTTCTCCTTCGGTAATTCCACGCACATAGCAAGGCCCGAAATCTTTCCATCGACCAAAGAAACGTCGTGGAGGTACTTCGGCATGAACCAGCGCCATGTTGTCGTAAATGATGCCGTCGTCGCTGGTGGTAACGATCAGCGGATATCGATACTCCTGGGTAGCGATAGGATTGTAGCTCATCGCATAACGTCCATCCTTCGTTCTTTGACCCCAGTTTTTCCCGCCCGGCATAATCAGGGATGGTGCAACGACGGGTGCAGACCAGGTTTTTCCTTCATCCTGCGAAAGCGTTACATGTGAAAACTTCCATAACCCAACCACATTTCCGTCTTTGCGGTGAAAGTAGGATAAGGCTTCAATTCGGTCTCCATTCGTCGTGTCTTTAATACTGTAAAAACCATCGCTGCCACGATCTTCGTCCCACCATTGCAGCGTTTTAAGTTTATCTTTTAATAGCGCATCGCAGGCCAAAACGAACCCGGTGTCTGGAGATTTTTTGTAAAACGGATAAGAAGTATTGCTTTCATTCCAGTTTGCGTGGGAGGTATACCTGATAAAATAGATTGGACCATATGTGCCATCCTTATTCACTTCCCGAACGACACGGCCGATTCCACCTTCTTTAAACGGATCTTCTGTATGTCCGTAAAACCCAAGAACCAATAGTCGGCCATCTGGGGCGACGTAAAAGCCCATACGCTGATGCATCATGTAACCAGTATATCCTTTTGGGATCTTAACTCCTTCCGGTGCTTTGTAAGGAGGGAACACCACCTCGGGTTTGCCCCATTCACGCCCATCCTCCGATGCGATCAATAGCGTTTGAACCGGTGAAATATGTTCGTCGGCCACGCCGCTTAGATATTGCTGATAAAACCGACCATTCCAATAAGCAAGGTTGGAAGCATGATTGTAGGTCCAGCCATACCCGTCAGCAAGTTCCGGATGGGTATGGTTGGCGCGAAGGGTCTGAATGTTTTCGACACCAATCGCATATCTCAGTGCTCCATCGTGAAAATTCGGATTTGCCACTTCACCACCCACATAGCGAACCGGTTCAGCGGCGGTTCCCGTTTGCGCGTATATTAGGCCCGACAAAAGCGATGAGCAAGAAAGAAAAAGCAGAATAACTAAGAAAGGTTGACGCATTCCCGGGATGGTAATAAATGTTATGGAATGTATACAGCCGAAACTACTCGAAAGGCCATTGTGTGGGTTCGCGTTGAATCTCCAACTTACTTAATTTCAAATCTTACCGTAGATGAACACTTGGTTTAGTTGCAAAATTGATAACTTGTAATGGTTATTATCGTTTAGGCCTTTAGTGAATTCTATTCACACTTTTGTTGCTGTTCAGTTCGTCGATTTCACTTGCCGCCCCTACAAAGAACCTGAGTTAAGCTGTTTTGGATCACTAATCATTTTGCTTCACAACTCGATAATGAAAAAACTTTACCTGATTGTATCGATTCTCCTGCATGCGTTTTTTGTCTGCGGTCAAACTGTCTCTCCTGATTATCAGGATGGTCAATTGTGGGTAAAATATAAAAGTGCACCGATTTCTCGTGTGACATTAACAGGATCAAAAAAGGAGATTTCGTTGACCGGAATTTCAGACAATAAGTCGCTCAAAGAGGTCTTTGGAATAGAAAGTACAATTGCCCCATTTGCTGATATCAAAAAGGATTCCCCACTTAAGAAAACGTATCTTCTTACCTTTAAAAATGGTGAAAAGATCGATGATCTCATCAAACGGCTAACACAGGACGAATCCATTGAATACGTGGAAAAGGTGCCGTTGCTTAGGAGCACTTCTGTGCCCAACGACCCAAGTTATGCCACCCAATGGCATCTCGCCAAAATCGGTGCGTCAAATGCATGGAATTATTTTTCTACGGGAAGCAATATGGTTATCGCCATAGTCGATGATGCTGTTGACCGCACCCATCCCGATCTTGCGCCAAACATATGGGTAAATCCGAATGAAATCGCTGGCAATGGAATTGACGACGACCAAAACGGTTTCGTGGACGATGTCAATGGATGGGACTTTGCCGACAATGACAATAACCCCAATCCACCCACTTCTTCGTTCGATCATGGGACACACGTGGCTGGTATTGCATCCTCTGCTACCAATAATGGCGTGGGTGTCGCTGGTATGGGTTTCAGCGCAAAGATCATGGCGATTAAGACGACGAATACGCCAACCGTGATTTCCTATGGGTATTCTGGTATTGCCTATGCGGCGGACAATGGCGCTGACATTATCAATTGCTCCTGGGGAGGCTCTGGGACTAGTGTCACCGCGTTAGAAATCATCAATTATGCCATTGGACAGGGGAGTGTTATTGTTGCAGCAGCAGGAAATGCCAACAGCTCTTCCCCGTTTTATCCTGCATCCTATCCAGGTGTGGTCAGTGTCGCATCCACTACCAACAGCGATTTAAGATCATCATTTTCCAGCTACGGGTCGTCAGTAGTGGTTAGTGCACCGGGGAGCAATATATACAGCACTTTGCCTGGTAACGCCTATGGCTATAAGTCAGGCACGTCGATGGCCGCGCCGCTCGTCTCGGGCCTGTTGGCATTGATGCGTTCACTAAACCCGGGAATTCCTAATTCTGCACTGATTAGCTGCTTGACGTCGACAGCTGTAAATATTGATGCACTTAATCCTGGTTTTGCAGGGCAGTTGGGAGCAGGCAGGATCAATGCAGATGCAGCCATGCAATGTATTACGGCGTCTTTATCCCATCTGCCCATAGCTGATTTTGTCTCGAGTACCACGGTGATCAACGCAGGTGGATTTGTCAGATTCAAGGATCAGTCAACTTATACTCCGACTTCGTGGAATTGGGTATTCCAGGGGGGTACTCCCTCTTCTTATAACGGAGCCACACCGCCAATTATCCAGTACAATACGCCCGGTACGTATAATGTCAGCCTTACGGTGAGTAATGCTAATGGCCCTGATACGAAAACAATAACCGGTCATGTTACTGTCGGGCCAGCGCTTAGCTGCGTCAGGCCAAATTTCCCTGTTCCCGGCGGTTGGACGGGAACAAATTACTATACGGGTGCCTCAGAGGGGGCTGATGGCTGGATCAATGGAGCCAACATTTACCTGGATAAGGAAAAAGCGATGTATTACGACCTGTCAGCGAATAATGTGACGTATTTGACAGGTGTGTTGATCGCATTTGGTAAGGCGCAGACGATCAATCCCGCAAAGCTGGTACCCATTCGTATTTATGACGGAACGACGGGCAGCCCAGGAGCGCAGCTTGGCTCTGTCAATTTGACAATGGGGCAAATCATGGCTGATGTGACAGCAAGCGTATATACCTCAGTGGAATTTATAACGCCGGTGACATTACCAGTTTCCAAAAAACTGTTTGTAAGCGTTGACCTCACTTCTCTGGAATGGACAAGTACGGTCAAGGATCAACTGTCGATTTTGAGCAATAGCAACGGACAGACCACACCTTCACCTATATGGGAAAAGCAGGCCGATAATCTATGGTATCGCTACACCACAGCGGGGAGCTGGAATCTGAGCGCGTCACTCTTTATTCATCCCCTGTTAACCAACGATCCGCCGGTTGCTACCATTACAAGTTCGGCCACTGCAATTTGTTCAGGGAATATTATTGAATTCAATGCGGCGGGTTCCACTTATCAGAATGGGCTACAATGGCAATACCCTGGCGGTTCTCCGGCTGTCAGTACCAATGTGTTACAATCCGTTAAATTTGATACACCAGGTACTTATCAAATCAAGCTTAGTGTAAATGGCGGGGGGTGTCAGCAGTATAGAGAAGCAGTCGTCGCTGTTACGGTGGCCCCATCACCGGTGATAGCGGTGAGTGTAAGCAAAAATCCGATTTGTGCTGGCGAAACCACCAATCTCTCTGCATCCGGCGCCACTACCTATGCATGGCTTCCCGCCAACCTCTTGAATACGAGCGTGGGACCTAATGTTGTGGCTACTCCGACGTCTTCTGCCACCTTTACAGTTGTAGGGACGCTCGGCTCCTGCCAGACCAGTGTGCCGATATCTATAGACGTGAGGCCGGTAACGTCAGCCGTGGCCCTGATTGCTTCAACGAATAATGTACCCGCTGGCACACAGATCACATTCACGGCAACACCGCAGAACGGAGGGTCTAACCCTTTGTTCAATTTTATGAAAAACAATGTCTCGGTCCAAAGCGGGCAATTGCCTGTCTGGAGCTCTACGTTACTGGCCAACAATGATATCGTGAGCTGCGCAATGACATCGGATGAAACCTGCGTTACCCAACCGCTCGTCAGCTCCAACAATATCACCGTAGCGATTTCGGGAGCACTCCCGGTGTCTCTTTTGTACTTTGCCAGCAGTCGTACCGAAGTGGGGCACCTGTTAAAATGGGAGGTGACCGGGGAATCCAACAGCGCCTATTATCTCGTGGAAAGAAGTAATGACGCCAAGGTTTTTGGGCAAATCGGTAAAGTGGCGGTAACGGAAGTCAGCGGTCAAAAGGTTTACACCTTCACCGACCTGATGCCGCTTACCGGGATAAACTACTACCGGCTAAAAATGGTGGATGCTGACGGTTCTTATGCATATTCTGCAATCGTTGCGCAGAAAAGTGAAATAGCGGCTCAGGCTATTGAAGCTTTTCCAAATCCGGTTACAGTGGAGTCCCAGGTACAAATATCATTGTCCGGCATTGCTGCTGAAACCGTTACCGTCAACCTTACCAATCAGATCGGGCAGGTCGTGCGGCGTTACCTGGTGAAGGGAAATGGCAAAATCTCGGGCTTCAAAATTCCGGTTTCGTCACTTAGCGGTACATACTACCTCACATGTTTTAACGAGACAGGATTCATGATCGGAACATCCAAGCTGATTGTATCGAAATGATCAACTTCGCCCCGATTTGTAATCGGGGTGTTATTGGTTGAGCGTTTAAAACGCGATAACTGGTACTAAGCGTTTATTTCGGTTAAAATCTGATTGAAACAACTCTGTATTTCAGCTCGCTTTTTCTTAGACGCAACTTTAGACTAGCAGATTTTCGTCCAATTTATTCACTTCACAGCACCAGGCCTCGTATAACCACTATTATTCTGCGCGTCCAACTCCGCCTTCAACTTCTTTGCAATTTCAGGATGTTGCTCAACCAGATTTTTGCTTTCAGTAGGATCCTGGCTCAGATCATACAATTGAGATTGAAGGCCTGCGGTAGATGATTCATCCTTCGACCAGCCACCGCTTCCCTGTCCGTCAACAAATTTCCAGTTGCCGCTTCTGATGGCGAACATGCCTTGTATGGAGTGGTGGATGGTACTTTTTCGGGGAGCAGGTGCGGTTGTGCCGCTGGTCAGTATCGCTGAGAAATCGAAGCTGTCCTGGGCCGCATTTGCTGGCAATTTTTGCCCGGTTATGCTGGCAAAAGTGGCAGCAAGGTCGGTAAGGCAGATGGTCTGACCAATCACCTGACTGGCTTTAACGGAATTTGGCCAGCTTGCAATGAATGGCACGTGATGACCGCCTTCCCAGATGTCTGATTTTTGTCCTCTGAAAATATAATTGGCCTGATGGGCGGGGAACAATTTCTTATCGCCTGGTTTCCAGTCCGCCCCGTTGTCAGACGTGAATATCACTAGCGTGTTTTCTGTTAACCCCAGGCTGTCGAGGGTTTGCAATACTTGTCCGACAACCGCATCGGTATGCGCCACAAAATCTCCGTAAATTCCTGCCTTTGATTTGTCCTTATATTCTCCGGAAGGTACCCACGGTGTATGCGGGCTCGTCAGCGGCAGATACAGGAAGAAAGGCTTTTTCTTTTTTGCCGAACTGACTAGAAATTGGCGGGCCTTACCTGAAAAATGGTCCAGTGTGTTTTCTATTTTGAAATTTGTCGAAGCTTTTCCTTTTCTCCAGAATACGCCACGGGGAGCATTTTTCCCTTCTAATTCTACGATTCCTTTTTCTGACGGCTTTCCATTTTCGTAGTAAATGTAGGGCGGAATGTCGAGAGAGGAGGGAATGACATAACTGTAATCAAATCCGAGGTCATTAGGGCTTTGAAGCAACGGTTTTTCCAGATCTACGCCTTCTCCAGTGGGCCATCCGTTGGCGGTATCAATCAGGCTGGTAGCGGATACGTTGGTATTGGTTTTTACATAGCCGAGTCCGAGATGCCATTTCCCAATAGCACCTGTATTGTAGCCTGCTTTTTTCAACAGATCGGCAATGGTAAACCTGTCTGCTTCAATCAACGGAGGAGAGTAACCTCCCAAAACCCCTTTCTTCAGCGACGACCGATACGCATAACGGCCTGTAATCAGGCCATAACGGGTAGGAGAGCATACAGCAGAACCTGAATGCGCGTCAGTAAATTTCATTCCGCTGCTGCTGAGTTTATCCAGATTGGGTGTCGGAACTTGTGATTCCGGATTAAAGGACCTGATGTCACCGTACCCCATGTCATCTGCGACGATGACAATGATATTTGGCGTTTTTGCCTTAGCCTCGTTATTTGTAATCGGCGCGTTTCTGAAAGCCAATAACAGGCACAACACTCCGGCAAGTGACAAGGCAATTAACTTCTCTAGTCCTGGTATCCAGCTATTTACATTCATGTTCTGTTTGTTAACTAGGGTTAAACCCTTTTCATCCTTGGCAGTTCGTTGGCTTTGGTTGGCAAGTCGTACTCAAAAGGATCTGACAGCCTCTTACTACCGTGTTGATTGTAAGTCCGGCATAAAAAAATTCTGAGAGAACATCCGGTTAATTGTTCGATTCTCTACAACAGGGATCTGACTTACCGGACTCAACAACCTCGTATATTTATTGTATTAATTTATCAAATACATACACTTAGTTACCAAAAAATCAAATTTTTCTACATATCGATTAAGTTGTACTACTATGATATTTGATATTTCATTAATTCTATCTACATTTCATTACTAACTTATTAACCCTTCCTACATCTTGATAAAAGTACCCGACGGTCAGCCAAGATTACGGGTTGACGAGTATGCTCAACGGCAACTGTCGATATTAAAAAATTACTCAGCGTATCATCAGATAAAACCCTTAAATCGGCTGACGCTGTTTTTAATCTGGACTTCGGTTACAGTGGCAGGCATCATCGCCCCCATGTCCCTGGGCATAGGTATTTTTTGTGCCGGTCTCATCAATTACCTGATCCTTCTTGTTTTCCGCATCAGCAACAACAGTGCTGAGCGTAGCTCTGAACTACAATTTTACGACGAAACAGAGCCTGATCAATGGCCTTCCTTTTCAATTCTGGTGCCACTCAAGAATGAAAATGAAGTAATAGAAGCAACGTTAAAAGCAATTGACCTCCTTAATTATCCCGACAGACTTAAACAGGTCATCATTATTGTCGAAGAAAGTGACACCATTACGCGGCAAAGTCTTTCCGCTATAACCCTTCCCTACAATTTTGACGTATTGTATATTCCGGAAAACACCCCTCACACAAAGGCAAGAGCATTGCTGTACGGTCTAAAAGTTGCGAGTGGTAAATACCTGACGGTTTACGATGCAGAAAGCCGTCCGGAGCCGGATCAGCTGAGAAAGGCCGCTGTGGCACTCTCTGAAGCAGAATATCCGCTATGCCTCCAGGCCAAAATTAAAATATCAAATCAGGAGGTAAACTGGCTGACGCGTAATTTTGCTGCCGAATACCATGAGTGGTATGATGGCAGGCTTCAAAAGTTATCTGAGTCCGGCCTACCTTTCGGATTAGGAGGTAATTCATTTTTTATTTCCAAAGCTGAACTGGAAAATGCGGGAGCCTGGGATCCGTTCAACGTCACTGAGGATGCTGACCTGAGTGTTAGATTGGTCCGTCACGGTGTGCAACTCAGGCTTTTGGACAGTGTGACAACCGAGAGTTGCCCGTCCGAAATCAGTAGCTGGATCAACCAGCGTACAAGGTGGAACAAAGGTTTGCTTACAACGCAACTTGTCCACATGCGAAAGTTATTTGCAAAGTCAGGGTTCAGTCCCGCTGCCTCCCGAAGTTTCTGGTCCCCAATGGTATGTGCGGCATTGGTGCCGTTCTTTAATTTATACATACCACTTTACATGCTTTTATCAGACCTGCCCTTTCAACTGCAGTCACTTTTTAATACCGGATTGTGGCTATTATTTGGTTTCAATCTGGTGGTAGCCGGAATAATAAGCAGGAGAACTTACAGCAGTTTAGAAATAAGAAAATCGACATCCATTGTTTTTCTGGATTCATTCCGATACCTGTTTTTACAAATAGCTGCGGGCTTCAAGGCCTATTTCGAATATTTTTTTTCTCCCTTACAATGGCATAAAACCGCTCATCATGAAAACGAAACGATACCCGACCTCGCAATAGTCACTGAAACCCAGCCAACCACGTAACAAACCCTTTATTTTACTCAAAACGCGTTATGAAACCATTCTTTACTAAATCGTACCTATTCATAGGTATATGCTTCGCTTTTTGCGGATCGCTCTCAGGAAAAGACCATTCCAAACCAATCAAATTGACCCAAAGATTGTTGGATGACCGAGTCGCTCTTTCCGACAATGTTAAACTGGAAGCGAAGAAGACCGAAACACATCGTGATGTGTACAAACCATCAGAGAATGCCGCAGTCGATAGAATTATTGGGAAGGGTGCTGAAAAATTCTTGCCAGGACCTATTGGTTTTTCTACGCAACCTCAAGATCAAACGGCCTGTGAAGGGTACACGGCTACCTTTACCGCTACCTACTCTGCATCAACAACTTTCAAATGGCAACAATCGGACGACCTTGCGTTCACTTCACCCACCGATCTTACAACCGGGGGAGCCTATCAAATCAATTCTACGAGCACGAGCAGTACACTTCAGATTGTCAGCGCATTTTCACTTTCAGGGAAATATTACCGGTGTGTGGCCGATCCATCGGGTTCTCCCGTCCCGTCTGAAAGCCGGACACTTACGGTAGTGCCACTCACAACGATCTCCTACGGTGCTTCTCCGCTTATCATTTCTTCGGGCGATGCAAATGTTACGCTTAGCGGTACTGCGGGCGGAGTCTTTTCTGCCAGTCCAGCCGGACTTATCATTGATGCATCCACCGGGGCGATCAATACGAATACTTCTGCCCGGGGCGCTTACCAGATCACTTATATCGTGGCCGCTCCTGCGGCATGTCCTGCATACGTTGTGCCAAAGGTTGCTGTTAAACTCCAGACGACGACGCGAACTTTTACATGGACCGGCGCCTCGAGTGATGATTGGCATACGCTTGGAAACTGGCTGGAAAACAGCACAATACCTGCGGTTTTTCCATCAGAAGGTTCTCAAACAGGTGATGATGTCATTATTCCTACGAATGGCAGCGAGCGATATCCCCTCATTACATCAACAGCGAAGGCACGCTCAATTACCATTGCTTCTGGAGCTAAACTGGATATCGCAACAACTGGAAACCTCTCGGTAGTGGCCTCCGGCACGGATGGTATCACAAACAATGGCAAACTTACTAACGAAGGCACTGTGATCATCGACTCATCCTATAACGACGGCTTTGTGAACAAGACCGGCGCATCATTAATTAACAAGAAGACCCTGACGATATCAAAAGGGACCGGCAGCCGTCTGAAGAATTCCAGCTGGGTAGAAAATTTCAGCTCAAGTACAATTACCATCAACGGAGGGTTGGAGACAAGTGTTATCAATTATAATAACGCCACAATTAAAAACCTGGGGACGTTTACAATAAACAATGGACAAAAGGGTGCACTTTACAACGAAGGAACTGTAAACAATCTCTCTTCATTTTCTGCCAAAGGCGGAGCTCAGGGGAGCGTCGTGGTCAATATGGATACGCTAAGTAATCAGGCAGGTGCCACATTTGGAATTGCTAGTGGCAACGTAACTTCTCTGGACAATGCAAATTACTGGTATAACGCGGGTACTTTCACTGTAACCGGTACCAATAATACCGATGACACTCCCGGTGTGATCAATCGTGAAAATGCAAAGTTCATCAACACTTCCACTGCAAATACAACTTTTAGTTCCAGCGGATACAGTGCGCTGATTTTCAAAAACGAAGGTTATCTGGAAAGCTCCAGTGCGCTCACGATCCAAAACTCAGGAAAGGGGCTTTTGGTCAACACCGTAAAGGGAGAGATCGTAAACAATGCCGTCCTGACGTTGAGCAATTGTACAACGGATGCCTTTACAAATTTTGGGAAATTTACCAACAACGCAACAGGAACGCTCACCATCAGTTCTAACGGCGGAAGTAATTACCAGATAAATAATAGCGGAACTATTAAGAGTGCTATTGGGTGCACATTCAACTTTAATAACGGCAACAGGGGCATACTTAACAACAACAACGGAAATTTTAACAATAAATGTATCACAAGTTTTGGCCCAAAAGGCAGTGCGTTGGTGGATAATTCCGGCACCTATATTCATGACGAAGGGTCCATTGCCCTTAATGGAGGAACCACTTATTTTTTCGATAATAAAGATACCGCCGAGATCAATGTTCCGATAGCAATTAATTTCAGTCTGGGAAAATTGATTAACAATTCCGGAATTTTTACCATGGGAGTTAAGACCATCTTTTCTGTCAATAACGGTTCCCATACCGATTTGATGATCACCAACCTGAGTACAGGCACATTAAATTCCAGCGCCACTTTTTCTCATAACTTTTGTTCAGGGATTATCAATAATCAAGGGGTAATGACTCTTGGCGCAGGATCCAAAATCACGGCGCATAGCATCGGTAGTCCCATCATCAATACCGGAAGCCTTACCAATGAAGGAATGCTTTCATTTCGGAGCTTCTCCGACTACGCCGTGAACAACTCAGGAACGTTTAAAAATAAGGGGTCTCTTGCCTTTTCGAACAGTGGAAAGGGAATTCGCAACTGGAACGGGGCAACTATGGAAAACTCAGGTGTGATGAAAATTGATTCCGTTTTCGGAAATGGAATTCTTCAGGAAACGGGCAGCAATGGCTTTACCAACACTGTGAGTGGCAAAATCAGCATAAACTTCATACTTGCCAACGGAATACTCAATTCCGCGGGCACCTTCACCAACAACGGGCAATTGTTGATTGCCAACGTAGATACGATCGGCTTGTCTGGCATCGCCAACGCAGCAACATTCCTGAATGCGGGGTTGGTGCGGATAGGGGACGCTGGAAAAATCAACTTGAATGCACTCAGCAACACCGGTACATTGACAAATGCGGATGGTGGTAAGTTCTACCTCAAAAATTCATTTGGTTCAGGTGTAGATAACCAGGGTGGAACAATAGAAAACCAGGCTTGTGCTGCGATCGAATCCGTACCGCCGGTTGTGAATTCTTCAGGTACGTTTACCAATGCGGGCCTCATACACAAGCTGATAGACAACAGGACAGCGACAAGTAATATTGGAGCAAACACGGGCACTGTGATCAATGACGACCCGGATGCATTCACTTATTCGGGCGTGAACGGTGCATTGCCACCAGCGATCGAAATTACAAGCAGCAATGGGATTTTATACACAGGCGAAACCCGGACACTCACTGCTACGCCTTCAGGTGGGATTTTTGGTGTATCAGGCCCTGCCACCGTGGATGGAAACACACTTACTGCTACCGGTATCGGCACCATTGTGGTGTCCTACACGATCGTGGGCGGGGACAATTGTACCTATGCCGCAACGCAGTTTATTTTACCACTTACAATTGCAAAGATTACACGTGTACTTCCCGGATGTAAGGAAGCCACGGGTTCAATAACTGTGACACCCGGTGGCGTCGGGACTTTCGAATATAGCAAAGGGGGAGGTATCTGGCAGAGTAGCCCTATATTTACAGAGCTGGCAAGTGGATCATACACCATTAGTGCCAGGTCCGTTGCTACTCCGGATTATGTTACAACTTATAAGGGAAATCCGGTTCAAATGGTTAATTACAGTCCGGTTACGAGTGCTGTGGTACCCACAGGCGATATTACGACCAGTTTAACATGCCAAACTGAAGACGGCTGGACATTCTATACAAATGAGGAAGGAACACAAACTTATTTTGGCGTTAAATGGAACGGAAATGAAGCGGCAAAAAACGCAGCCATATTAACGCTGAAGACGACGGACCAGGTTTCAAGCACCCAGACATCCGGATCGGCAAAAGGTAGTTTTACCATGCCGAGATATTGGAATATCGACGTTGGCGCCAACACCCTTACTAACCCTGTAAGCGTTACTTTCTCGTATTTACAAGCCGAAAAAGATAAGGTAATTGCGGACGCGGCCCAATTTGCGGCTGACAACAGTAAGGCAGCTTCGGATTTTGTATGGTTCAAAACCACCAACGTAGCCTATGACCCCGCGGTCCATTTACTGGCTACCGGGATTTCCGGGAACCCGATTGAACTGACCGGGTCAGAATCCACAGTCAATGCAATACGGCAAGTCGTTTTTACAGGAATAACCAGCTTTTCAGGTGGTACGGGTGCGGTTGGCGTCGGTTTGGGGTCGGCCTTGCCTGTAACATTATTTAGTTTTTCGGGAAAATCAGTTGAAAACTACATCAACCTGAGCTGGAAAACCACATCTGAGCTCAACGCACATAGCTTTGAAATACAGCGGAGTTTTAACGCTAAAAATTTCGAGAGAATTGGACAGTTACGCGCAATCGGGACGACGAGCGACTTGTCGGTATACGAGTTCAACGACTCACTCCCTATGCCAGGGCTTAACTATTACAGGTTAAAACAACTGGATCTGGATGGCACGTTTGCGTTTTCCAAAATAATCTCAGTGACATGGGAAGGCAGCAACGCCCTTGTAATTTATCCAAATCCAGCAACAGAGCAGATTGAATTGGAGTTGCCTCAAAGTTCGGTAATCCGCGAGATTGTAATTATCGCTGAATCTGGTTCTGTTATTAAAAAAATAAAACAGCCAGGCAGGATAGTCAATGTTCGGAGTCTCGCCAATGGAAGCTACTTTATGAAAATTGTTACAACTAATAAAGTCTTTACTCAAAAATTCGTCAAGATCACAAAGTAGGATTGGTATATAATTATTAAAACGATAAGGTGGGTGCCAAATCTTAAAAACCATCCTCTAAGACTTCGCACAGTGCAGGCGAAGTCTTAGAGGATGGCTCGTTTTAAACCGCATCTACGTTTTCAGATTGTAGGCGTACCGCGAATATATCCTAATGATTCCAGAAAGATATCGGCCTTCCTCACCGTGTTGATATAGTTTTCACCGGTGTTGAAAAAGCCATGAACCTGTTCCGGATAAAGGTAAAGTTCGCACCTGTTTCCATTTTCGAGCATTCTCGATTTGTACTGCTCCGCCGTTGCGACGGATACAAGCTTATCTTTTGTCCCTAAAAATACAATTGAAGGTGCTGCTCCTTTCGCGATATTGTGAAAAGGAGAAATTTCGGGATAGCGCTCCCCGATACGATCATAGCCATATTCGCCTGGGCCATTGTTGAAGACCGGATTGAACAAAACCAGCGCGTTGGGCCGGGAACTGAATCTCAGATTCTCTTTCGGTTCGTCTAGTTTTGTGAGATCCGCAGCTGCTGCTAAATGACCACCGGCCGATCCGCCTGCGCCGACAATACGATCGGGGTCGATATTTAATTTTGAACTGTTCATTCTCAGATACCTGATGGCCGATTTGGCATCGGCTACGGCGTCAAATGGAGTGGTATGGTTTCGGGACGAGACCCTATATTCGGCGGTGATGGCTACCATGCCCCTGGAAGCAAAATAAATGGCGTGTTTGTGAAACTGTTTCACGCTGCCGCCAATCCACCCACCGCCAAAGAAAAATATGATTGCTGGATATTTTTTATTTGCCTCATAACCTGCCGGTTTATAAACCATTAAGTGTAGTGAGAGTGTATCAATCTTTTTGAAAGCGACAACGGAAGGAATGGTGTCTTGTTTCGTTTGAGCTGTCGCAGGACAGAATATTTGACTCGTCGCAAAGCAGAGGAATGCCAGGATAGCGTTTCGCGTTTGTTTCAATGTGATATCTGTTAAACTTTCCGGGATTAAGATAATTCAGTAATCAGAAACTACTTTATGCAGCCCAAAAGTGGCCAGCGAATCACCCTGCATTTGAATTCATGCTGGTGGCCTTGATTTTGTCTCGTGGTTTGGTCAGCATCTTCACCCAGGTAACTTGTACCCGTTGTGATAGTCTTTTGTGATCAGTTTATTTGCCGCAACGTCGTCAAACTTACCTTTTTGCTCATCCCAGCGAATTTTTTTTCCGGTTCGGTAAGCGATATTTCCCATTTGAGATAAAATGGCAACATTGGAACCGATCTGGATTGGCGCATGCAAATCTTCAAGTTTTCTCGACCGGATCACCTCTATGAAATTGCTGGCATGAAGGTCTAACCCATTGTCCGACGATTTTTGTAATGGGACTGCTTCCATCTTTTTTGCTTGTGGTACGACCTCCCATCCATTCCTATCGACGATAAGCGTACCATTTCCGCCCATAAAGGCAATGCCATGCTCCCGGTTGTAAATTCCAGCGCCATATCCGATTGCATGTTCCCACTGAATATTGAAATCACCGTATTCATAGATGGTTGTGAGGGTATCAGGTGCATCAACTCCGAAATTGAGCACCATACCGCCAGCTGCGGACACACTTTTTGGCGCGCCTGCCTTCATTCCCAGTAATGCGTAGTCGAGCAGATGAACTCCCCAATCGGCCAGTATACCGCCGGCGTAGTCCCAGTACCAGCGGAATTTACCGTGAAACCGGTTTGGATTGAATGGCCTTTTTGGTGCAGGCCCCAGCCACATATCATAGTCTACACCTGCCGGTGCCGCGGAGTCGGGAAGAGCGACGAGCGGCGTGCCGTAGTTGAAATATCCCCAAACTTTTACGAGACCGATCTTACCAAGCTTGCCTGAATGCACGAATTCAATGGCATCCCGAAAATGTTTCTGGCTTCGTTGCCATTGCCCCACCTGTACCACACGATTGTAACGCTCCTGTGCCGCGACCATGGCTCGGCATTCTGCAATTGAATTTCCGATTGGTTTCTCCACATACACATCCTTACCCGACTGACAAGCTTCGACCATCATCAGGCAGTGCCAGTGGTCGGGAGAGCCGATTACGACGGCGTCAATGCTTTTATCTTCGAGCAACTTGCGGTAATCGACGTAGGTTTTAACAGTAATGCCCTTTGCTAAAAGTTCTGCCGCGCGCTTGTCAAGTACATTTTTGTCTACGTCACACAATGCCACGCACTCAACGGCGGGGTTTTTTAGAACCGCCCTCAGGTCAGACCAGCCCATTCCATTGATACCTATCGCGCCAACACGGATGGTGTCTGCTGGTGATACAATATTTGGAGAAGCGTAAAGCGAAGCAGGTATGGCGGATGAAAGCCCTGCGCCTGCCACAATCGCCGAAGCTGAACTGATAAATTTTCTCCTTGAAGTCATCATGATTAGTTAAGGGAACGGATCTGGAAGAATAGCAGAATAATATAAATATAAAAAGCTATCATTCTACTTGATGACCCGATTTACTTTTGGCTTGGCTGGCACCGATTTCAAGTCGGTGGCAAAATGGTTTAGCGTTTGTAACGCGTTTCCCGAGTCATATGTTATTTCGTAGAGGGGGAAGAATTATATTGATGAATTTACGGTCAGGAGAATTGGCAGAAAATTGAACACGTTGGTGATACAACGAATGTACACAAAGCTATTTTCCTAAAAGATTGCACAGAACAACTAAATCAGCTTTCGGCCGTCCCCGTCAAAAGTGAAATGGTAACAACAGGCTGGAATGATGCACAAAAACGAGTTGAAAATGCTCAACGATGCTGGCGAAACTGAGTTAATCGGGATGGGCTTGATATATTTTGCTTCTTGCGTTGAAAACGCTAGGCCATAACCACCCCGATTTACAAATCGGGGCGAGCTTCGAACGAAGTAGGCGAAACCGAGGTAATCAGGATAGGCTTGATATACTTTGCTTCTTTCGTTGAAAACGCTAAGCCATAACCACACCGATTGCAAATCGGTGCGAGCTTCGTTATTGGTAGCCGATTTTTTGGGGTTAGTAAGGACTTTTTACAGATTTTGAGTTCGCAGGCAAGTCGAAAAATGAATTGTCGAGTTTCATTTCTACAACGCTTGTTGCTGTGCTCTCCAAAGAAAATTGCGCGTTGTCAATTACAGACTTTAGAGGTAATGCGTTTGATTTAGAAAGGAAATCATACCAATTCCCGAATTTATGATTCACAAAAAGTTTGGCGTCATTCAATCACAGTTCCAAAAACATAAGTACACATTTCCAAAAACATAAGTTACTACTTTCTGGCTATTTGTGCTTTTCCAATATTACGCACCAATTATAAGGACAAATTACCTACTTTTTA